>Ga0209172_10000010_pt1 | contig 678387 bp, 588 predicted proteins | sample LarsenN4metaG_FD_184113 | JGI IMG/M metagenome (GOLD analysis project Ga0209172, IMG submission 184113) | Hot spring sediment bacterial and archeal communities from British Columbia, Canada, to study Microbial Dark Matter (Phase II) - Larsen... ...
TTACGCTTGTTATAGTACCAACAGCGTATGCACTACTTGACGAATGGGTAGAAAAAACAAAACGATGGATACAAAAGAAGTTTGGGAGTGAAAAGGAAACAACATAAAACCTCTGCGTAGCGGAGAAGAGATATTCATCCCCGAAATCTTACTTTCTATTCACATAGACCCAACAGATATTGCTTCGTCAACGCAATCGGTTTTTTGCTTTGTTTTTATTGATGATCATTTCTGGTGATTAGCGAACCGGTTCCGCTTCCCATTATGCCGCTTGCGCCAACGGTGGAAGAAGACTTTGCTGAATTACGCAAACCCTGTCATTTATTTGATGGATTTTTCATTGCCGCTGTCATGCAATAAAAAATCCCGAGTATCACTCGGGATTGAAGTTTTTTCGCTCCGCGGGTTCGCCTGCGGCGAATCTTCAATAGGGTTCGAACCTACATCCCGACATAGTCGGGATAACAGCCGCAAATTACATTTCAATCGTGCCATCTATCAGTCGTTCAATCATTTCTCTTTTCTTCCATGATTTCACTTTTCGTTCTGCTTGCTGCGCAAGGTGTTTTGTAGGATATTCTTTTGTGAACACAATCTTCCATGGTCGATAGCGAGACGTAAAGCCTGTCTCAACAGTATTATGAAAGTGAACGCGACGCTGAGGATTAGCTGATGTATCTATATAAAATACTCCGGTTCGCTCCGATTGAAGGATGTAAAGAAAGTGTGCCATGCAATAAAAAATCCCGAGTGATACTCGGGATTGAAGTTTTTTCGCTCCGCGGGTAGGGCTCGAACCTACAACCCTGCGGTTAACAGCCGCATGCTCTGCCATTGAGCTACCGCGGAATGACTGTGATTTGGCTTACGAATATAGCCAAATTATGCAGAAAAGTCAACGTTTTACCTATCTTAGCACACTGAAAAAATTTTACCTCTTCACTTCTTCGCCAGGTTTCTTGACACCCCTTCACTATTTAGGTATATTCAAAATAGAGAAACTCGCTGAGGTATTTATCTGTTGATAGAGTAGGACAAAATTTTTCACAATAAGGATTTCTCAATGGAAGGAAATTTCTCAAATCGCGTTCAAGATGTTATTCGATTAAGCCGTGAAGAAGCACTCCGGTTGGGTCACGATTATATTGGTACTGAACATCTGCTTCTCGGTATTATACGTGAAGGAGAGGGCATTGCGGTAAAGATTCTTCGCAATCTTGGATGCGACTTGTATAAATTAAAGAAAACAATAGAAGACACCGTCCGCACATCGGGCGGTACGCTGACAATTGGTAACATACCACTCACCAAGCAGGCAGAAAAAGTCTTAAAGATTACGTACCTCGAAGCAAAGTTGTACAAATCAGATGTTATCGGCACCGAACACTTGCTCCTGTCGCTCTTACGAGATGACGATAACATTGCCGCACAAATTCTTCATCAATTCGATGTTCACTACGACAAAGTGCGCGCCGAACTTGACAATATCATTAGTGGTAAACCGTCAACGCCACCACAACAGCCCACACAAGCACAGGAGAAAAAGCAGGAGAAATCAAAAACTCCCGTTCTCGATAACTTCGGACGCGATTTGACCAAACTTGCCGCAGAAAATAAACTTGACCCTGTTGTCGGGCGGGAAAAAGAAATTGAACGTGTTGCTCAAGTGCTTTCGCGCAGAAAGAAAAATAATCCGGTGCTCATTGGTGAACCGGGCGTCGGAAAAACAGCAATTGCCGAAGGACTTGCGCTACGCATTGTCAACAAAAAAGTTTCCCGTGTTCTTCACGATAAGCGTGTCGTAACGCTCGATCTTGCAGCGCTTGTTGCCGGAACAAAATATCGCGGACAATTTGAAGAGCGAATGAAGGCAGTGATGAACGAATTGGAAAAAGCCAAAGATGTCATTCTGTTCATTGACGAATTGCACACGATCGTCGGTGCCGGCGGCGCATCTGGCTCACTGGATGCTTCAAACATGTTCAAACCGGCACTTTCCCGTGGCGATTTGCAGTGCATCGGTGCTACAACCCTCGATGAGTACCGTCAGTACATCGAAAAAGATGGCGCACTTGACCGTCGGTTCCAAAAAATTATGGTTGATCCGACAAGCGTAGAAGATACCATTCAGATTTTGAAAAACATCAAAGAAAAATACGAACAACATCACGGTGTGCGATATACTGAGAAAGCCATCGAAGCAGCAGTAAAATTGAGCGACCGATATATTACCGACCGCAATCTGCCAGATAAAGCAATTGATGTGTTGGATGAGGCGGGCGCTCGTGTTCACCTCTCCAATATTGTCGTCCCACAAGAAATTCTGAAACTGGAAGAAGAGATTGAAAAAATTAAAACTTCAAAAAACCAGGTGGTAAAAAATCAGAATTTTGAAGAGGCGGCACGACTACGTGACCTTGAAAAGAAACTTCTGAGTGACCTCGAAATTGCCAAACGCGAATGGGAATTGAAATCGCAATCCATGGTGTTTGAGGTGACAGAAGAAAACATCTCCGAAGTAGTGGCAATGATGACCGGCATTCCGGTAAACAAGATCGCAGAATCGGAAACACAGAAATTGCTGAAGATGGAAGAGGCGCTAAAATCGCAAATCATCGGTCAAGATGAAGCAATTGAAAAATTAGCGAAAGCAATACGCCGCACACGCGCAGGATTAAAAGATCCAAAACGACCGATCGGTTCATTCATTTTTCTCGGACCAACCGGCGTTGGAAAAACGGAATTAGCAAAAGCGCTCGCACGGTATTTGTTCGATTCGGATGAAGCGCTCATTCGTGTTGATATGAGTGAATACATGGAAAAATTCTCCGTTTCACGACTTGTCGGCGCTCCTCCGGGATATGTCGGCTATGAAGAAGGAGGACAGTTAACAGAAAAAGTGCGACGCAAACCGTATTCCGTCGTGCTTCTTGATGAAATTGAAAAAGCACATCCCGATGTGTACAACATCTTGTTGCAGGTTCTCGATGATGGACAATTGACTGATTCTCTCGGCCGCAAAGTTGATTTCAAAAACACCATTCTCATTATGACTTCGAACATCGGCGCCCGCGACATTCGCGCCACAAAAGGATTTGGTTTTGCCGAGGAAACAGTCAGTGACAGGTATAAACACATGAAAGATACTATCGAGGAAGCTGTGAAACGCGTCTTCAATCCTGAATTCCTCAACCGTATCGACGATACGATCGTCTTCCATCAATTGACAAAGGAAGACATTATGAAGATTATCGACATTCAGGTGAAAGATTTGTTCAAACGAATGAACTCAATGAACATCTCCATTGAGCTGAGCAAGCAGGCAAAAGAATTTCTCGCAGAAAAAGGATACGATCAACTCTACGGCGCTCGCCCGCTCCGTCGTGCTCTACAAAAGTATGTGGAAGACCCCATTGCAGAAGAAATTCTGAAAGGGTCCTTCACTGAAGGAAGCATTATCAAAGTGAAATTGAATAAGAAAAAGGATGAGTTGGTCTTCACCTCTGGCAGTCATCCCGATGAAGGTGGCGAAGCACCTGAAGAATTGAAACAAGAAGATGTTGCCTGAATAAATTTTACACTTCAAACATTAATCCCAATCGCGAGAGATCGAGATTGGGATTTTTTACTTTACTCTGCGCCTGCCTGATTACTGTTTCTGGCGATAGAATGTTATCAAATCAGTGCCAAGAGGAGTTCCTCCGCTCTGCCGTATCAGCGTCGTTATCTGTCCGCGATGGTACGTTGAATGATTAACAACGTGCTGAAGCGACTGCCACACTTTTTGCGTAACAAGATCCCCTTTTTGCGTATGAAAGGTAAGTGTGCGGGCAAGTTCTTCTTCCGTTAACGAAGAAAGGTACTTCTTCCAACCCACTTCAACTTTCTGCCATTTTGCTTTTACTGATTCATACGTTGGATACTCTTCTTTCTTCATAAAAATTCCGGGATCGGCACCGTTCATTCGTTGTAGCCAAATATCTTCCGCTCCAACAAGATGCACCAGCGTACCGTGGATGCTGCCGAAACTATTTTTAAGATCGAGATATAATTTTTCTTCTGGCAGTGATTCTACAGCCTGTTGTGTGCGGGCATTTGCCCACCAGTTGAATTCGAAAAGCGATTGGAAATCGTTTGTAGTCATAGGGTGCCTTCTATTTTATATTTTCCTTCACCTTCGCCAAAAACTTCAGCGCTTCTAATGGTGTCATGGCGTTGATGTCGAGTTTTTTGATGGCTTCACGCAGCTCATCATCTTTCATTTCAAACAAGGTAATCTGTGGCGTTGGTTCGATCGTCGCGATCCGCTTTTTCTTTCTGAGACTCGTTAAATCTTTGGGATTTGACAAGTCCTGCTCTCCATGTGGATTCAACTGTGATGCTTCAAGATTTTCGAGAATACGTTTTGCTCTGTCGGTCAGTTCTGCGGGTAACCCAGCCATCATCGCTACTTGGATTCCGTATGAATGATCAGCAGTACCTGGGGTAACGGTGTGAAGAAAAATTACTTTGTCGCCGTACTCCTTCACATCAACCTTGTAATTCTTGATACGCGGATACAGTGAGGCAAGTTCGTTCAGTTCGTGGTAATGCGTAGCGAAGAGTGTGCGTGCACCAATGTGTTCGTGCAGATATTCGGTCAACGCCCATGCAATGGAAATGCCGTCAAAGGTACTGGTACCCCGTCCGACTTCGTCGAGCAAAATTAAACTTTTTTTTGTAGCACGATTGACAATGTTTGCGGCTTCATGCATTTCAACAAGAAATGTGCTTTCACCGCTTGCAATATTATCGCTTGCACCAACGCGTGTGTAAATGTTATCCACCATTCCAATTACCGCTCGTTTTGCGGGAACAAAACTGCCAATCTGCGCCAGTAGTACGATTAAGCCGGTTTGCCGCAGAAAGGAAGACTTTCCACTCATATTGGGACCAGTAATGATAAGAATCTGGTTTTCCTTCGTATCGAGATGAACTGAATTAGGAATATAGTGCTCTCCAACGGGAAGGAATTGCTCAATTACAGGATGACGTCCATCTTCAATGATGAGTTCTTCAGATTCGTTAACTTCTGGTAGTGTGTAGGCATGGTCAACGGCTACCTGAGCAAGCGATACGAGGCAATCCAGTGTTGCAATCTGCTGTGCGTTGGATTGAATAACGCCGGCAAATTGCGCGGCATAGGCGCGAAGTTCGTTGAACAACCGCGTTTCGATCTCCAAAATTTTTGCCTCTGCATTCAACACTTTCTCTTCGTACTCTTTCAAGTCCGGAGTAATATAACGCTCCGCATTCGTCATCGTCTGCTTGCGGATGTAATCAGCAGGAATTTTGTCTTTGTGCGTATGCGTGACTTCAATGTAGTAGCCAAAGACATTGTTAAAGCCGATTTTCAACGATGGAATTCCTGTGCGCTCTCTTTCCTTCTTCTGCAAATTGGCAATCCAATCTTTTGCAGAAAAAGAGAGTGCGCGTAATTCATCCAGTTCTTTGTGAAAACCTTCGCGAATCACTCCCCCATCTTCAAACTTTATCGGAGGATCATCGGCAATTGCGCGAGCGATGGCGTCAGTTAGTTCATCAAGTGGTTGAAGGTTAGAGTTGATTTCGTATAGAGCTGTGAGATTTGGCAAATCTTTAATATGTGCCAAGTCTTGTTTTAACCTTGGAATGCTTTGCAAAATTCTCTTCAGTGCCAACATCTCTCGGGGGTTGGCACGACCGGTGGCAATACGTGCGATGAGCCGCTCCATATCACCAATTTCTGCAAGCTCGGTTTGAAGCGCCGTTCGCAGAGAAGAATGCTCTACCAACGCCTTCACACCCTGTAATCGCCAATGAATCTGTTGCAACTGTTTTAGCGGATTGCTCACCCATTTTTTCAACAACCGCCCCCCCATTGGTGTAAGCGTTTTGTCGAGCACCGAAAAGAGCGTTCCATCGGTGGTACCGCTAAGCGATGAGGTAATTTCAAGATTGCGTTTCGTCGCCGGATCGAGAATAATTGTCTCTTCCACTGAATACGGAACAATTTTTTGTATGTGCGCAAGATTGGCTTTTTGTGTTTCATTCAGATAATGCATTATCGCACCGGCGGCTACAATGCCAATGCTCATCTGCTCGATGCCAAAACCTTTGAGCGACTGCGTTTTAAAATGCTGTATCAGTTTTTCAAAACCATAATCAAATTGAAATAACCAATCGTCCTGTGAAGTGTAAATTCCTTTGTGGTGTGCGCGGAGAAGTTCTTGCAGTGTTTCTTTATCCCGCTTTTGTACCAATAGTTCAGAAGGAGAAATTGATGAAAGAATTTCCTGCAACCGACTGAACGAAAATTCGGAAACAAAAAATTCCCCGGTTGAAATGTCCACAAATGAAAATCCGATTACATCGTTTGCTGCAGCAATGGCGCTGGGCAATGCAACGGCGGCAAGGTAGTTGTTCTGCTTTTGTTCGAGAACTTTATCGGAAAATGCAACACCTGGAGTGACAACTTCAATAACATCGCGCTTGACAATCCCTTTGGCAAATTTTGGGTCTTCCAACTGTTCACACACGGCAACACGAAGTCCGGCTTTCAATAACTTTGGCAGATATGTTTCAAGGGCGTGGTGAGGAAAACCTGCTAACGGAGTATCACCGGCGTTGGCTCCATTATTCCGTCGCGTTAATGTAATGCCGAGAACTTTTGCGGTTGTTTTTGCGTCATCGTCAAATGTCTCATAGAAATCCCCCATGCGAAACAATAAAATTGTATCGGGATATTTCGCCTTAACCGCCGCGTACTGTTTCATTAAAGGGGTGGACATTGCAATTGCAAAAGTACAAGATTATGAAGATTGAAAGATTGTATTGAAAAGTAGAAAAAAAAGGAAGGTGAAACAAGGTTTCTCTCTACGTTGCTTTCCTACTTCAAACTCTCTATATTTCTCTCACGTTCAGCAACCATCCCACAACAATTTTTCGGAGCCAGCCATGAGACGCATCGGTGTAGTTCTTTTAACGCTATTATTCATCCTTTCAGCAAATGCACAATTAAAAAAACGGGTTGCAGTTTCACGCTTCGAAGATCGTAGCGGTACCGGCTACAATCACTTGGGCGAAGGTGTTGCCGATATGCTGGTTACTGCATTAGTGAAGTCGGGAAAATTCTCCGTGTTGGAACGACAAGAATTAGAAAAAGTTCTTGAAGAGCAAAAACTCGGCGAAAGCGGATTGGTAACACCTGAAACCGCACCGAAACTTGGAAAGATTCTTGGCGTTGAATTGCTTGTCGTTGGTTCTGTTTCTGAATTCGGAACGAAAGAAAGTCAGGTTTCCGGCGGTATTTCTATTTTTGGCGGTGGCATTAAGAAAAAAACGTCACGCGCTGTAGTGGACGTACGGTTGGTCAACACAGTAACGGGAGAAATTGTTGCTGCAGAAAAGAAAGAAGGCGAAGAATCTTCCACTGGCATTGCAATCCGATACGAAGATATTGACTTCAACAACATGGATAGCTGGGATGACACCGACATCGGCAAAGCAACGCGCAAAGCAGTGGATGGAGTTGTAGAATTAATTGTCGCCAACATGGAAAATATTCCGTGGAGCGGCAAGGTGTTGAAAGTTAACAGCGACGGCACGTTGCTGATGAAACCCGGCTCTGAAGGCAATGTGAAAGTAGGAATGGAATTCGATGTATTTCGCATCGGCGAGTCTATTAAAGACCCTGATACGGGACTCGATCTTGGCGCTGAAGAAGAAAAAATCGGCAGAATTAAAGTGGTAGAAGATGCATTGAAAGGAAAAGCAGCGAAGGCAAAAATTCTAAGCGGCAAAGATATTCAAGTAAATGACATTATTCGAGAAGCAAAGTAGTGGTGCAATGAAAAATAGCTAATGGATGATAGTTTATTAATAATAGAAGAGGGCAACTGTTTTAGTTACCTTCTAATGAATGGAGACAATTATGAAATCACTTATGCTTATTCTGCTGATATGCTCTGCCGGCATGTATGTTTCAGCGCAAGAACAACAGCAGAAAGTTGTGCACTTCAAAAAACTGCAATCGTTTCTTCCTACAAAGGCGATTGAAGGATACACGCGAAGTAAGCCTACCGGTTCAACACAAAAGAATATGGGCTTTTCGTCATCTGAGGCAGAAGTACGTTACGAAAAAGTCACTGATTCTATAACGTATTCCATCGAAGTTAAAATTGTGGACATGTCACTGATTCCCTACGGCGCGTGGGCAATGGCATACCAACAAATGGATTTTGAAAATGAAACGGAAGACGGTTACGAAAAAACAGTAACGGTGGCGAAAAACTACAAAGGAATTGAGAAAGCAAGCACCGGTGAATATAAATCTTGCTCGCTGAATTTCGCCGTCGGCAATAAATTCCATGTAACGATGGAAGCGAATGGATTGGACGACGTGAAGATGCTCTACTCACTCGTCGAAGCAATGGACCTCGAAAAATTGGCGAAGTTGACGGCGGAATGATGACGGATACCATCCTTCGCACAATCAATCTTGGCAAAAAGTACCGCAACCGTTGGGCGGCACACAACATCAACCTCGAGGTACATCGGGGAGAGGTGTTCGGCTTTCTCGGACCAAACGGCGCAGGCAAAAGCACTACCATCCGCATGATTCTTTCCCTCATTACACCGACCGAAGGAACTGTTGAATTATTTGGTTACAATCTGTTCAAAGAGCGCGAGAAAGCTCTTTTCAACATTGGCGGTATTGTGGAAAAGCCGGACTTCTATTTATACCTTTCTGCGTATCGCAACATGCAAATTGCCGGAGCAATGACACTCGGAAAAACTCCCGAGCGAAAAAGTATCATCGAAGCGTTGGAACATGTGGGACTCGGCGAACGAATCTTCGACCGGGTAAAAACATATTCGCACGGAATGAAGCAACGTCTCGGTATTGCACAGGCGCTTCTCACCAATCCACAATTAGTATTGCTCGATGAGCCAACCAACGGACTCGATCCTCACGGCATGAAAGAAGTTCGGGAATTGATTGTTCAACTATCAACAAAGCGCGGCATCACAGTATTTCTCTCTTCCCATCTCTTGAATGAAGTGGAACAGGTGGCAACGCACATGGCAATCATCAATAAGGGAGAAATGGTGGTGCAGGGAAAAACGGCAGACCTTCTGCGCGCCAATGCCAATAACATCTTCATCAATGTTCAGCCGAAAAAGAAAGCGTTAACGTTGTTGCACAAGATGAAGCACGTAAAAGAACCGTCGCTTAATGACCTTGGGGTCACTGCAAAAATTGAACATAAACATCTTCCCGAAGTTATCAACGTCCTTGTAAAAAACAATTGCCGAATTTATACTGTGGAACATCGAAATTCGCTGGAAGAATATTTCCTTTCCATAACAAAAGAAGAGAACAATACCGGTTTGCCAAATAACTGAGCGCTCATGATTAACCTTATACGATTAGAACTCATCAAAACCTATGCAAAGTGGCGAACCTACATCGGGTTCATCGCCGTTGGCGTGCTCATTCCGGTCATCATGTGGATTATGTGGATTGAAGGTGGAAAATTTATTCAGTATCAACTGCGGACATTGCAAGCAGATTTTTTTATTACCGGAAATTTGTTCAACGGCTGGGCAATAGCACAGGTGATTATGAACGGATTGTGGATTCACGTGCCGGCATTAATTGCGCTGGTTGCCGGCGATCAATTAGCCGGCGAGGCAACAGCGGGAACATTTCGTCTTGTGCTCATTCGTCCCGTCTCACGAACGGCGTTTCTCAATGCAAAATATATTACAACACTCATCTATACATTTTCGCTTGTAGTCTTCATCGCATTGTTATCGGTGTTACTTGGACTGTGGCTGTTTGGCTCAGGAGATTTAATTGCCATTGATCCACGTGAAGGAATCATTATCCTTCCAGAATCATTCCTCATCACTCGCTTTGCGTTGGCGTATGTGCTGGCAACATGGTCAATGTTTGTTGTCGCATCGCTTGCATTTTTCATCTCATCAATTGTAGAAAATGCGATTGGTCCCATTATCACTACAATGGTTGTCATTGTTATTTTTCTCATCATCTCTAATTTGCCGGTTGAATCTGTGGAAGATATTAAACCGTGGCTTTTTACGACACATATGAACGTGTGGCAACAGGCATTTCGCGAACCACTGGATTGGAACCGCATAGGTAATTCTTTTCTTGTACTTGGGGCATACACGATAACATTCTACCTGACTACGCTCATCATATTTAATCGAAAAGATATTTTGTCATAACAAAGGAGTTCTATGGCGCTGATCGATAATCTCAAAAAACTACGGGAAGGATTTCATCCTACCTTCTGGGTCGCCAACGGGATGGAATTATTCGAACGGTTGGCATACTACGGACAACAAATTGTCTTTATGGTGTACCTACGCAACAATCTCGGCTTTACCGAATCCGAGGCGGGCGCACTATCCGGTTTGTTCGGCGGATTGATATATCTTCTTCCGATTCTCGGCGGCACGTTAGCGGATAAGTGGGGATTTCGGCGTGCATTTAACATCGCGTTTTCCATTCTCGGTATCGGGTATTTTCTCATCGGCTCGGTTGGCATGACAGCATTCAAAAGCATCTACGGCGATATGTCGCTGTATTGGTTACTAACAGCATTCTTGGTGTTAACAGCTTTTGGAGGTTCGTTTATCAAACCTTCAGTGCTTGGTACGGTCGCTGTAACGACAAATGAACAGACAAAATCTCTCGGCTACGCTATTTACTACTGGTTGGTAAACGCCGGCGCTATGATTGGACCAACGATTGCCTATTTTGTTCGTGATAGTTTCGGCAATGAGTTTGTCTATCTTGTCTCTTCCGCTAGTTGTTTTGCGATGTTGATAGTGAATATGATTCTGTACAAAGAAGTAGTTAATGAAGCCACTGCCGTTACCGAATCACTGGGAAAAAAGATTGCAAATTTATTTGTAGTGCTGGGCAACTTCAAGTTCATGATTTTTTTGCTAATCTACTCGTTGTATTGGATTATTTTCTGGCAGGAATTTATCATTGTTCCATACTACATCACCGATTACATCGGTCCGGAAGCGCCGTACGAAATTGTGCAATCGTGGGCGGGAGCCGGTGCAATTATTCTATTTCAAATTCCATTGAACCGATTAACAAAAAATATTCCAACGCGTCAGGCAATTATGGTTGGTTTCGCTGTTTCGTCGCTCATCTGGGTTATTATCGGCATCTATCCTTCTATTCCAACAATTGCCGCCGGCATTGTTGCCTTTGCTATTGGTGAAATGATTCAGGCGCCACGATACTACGAATACATCTCCGAAATCGCGCCACCAGGACAACAAGGTTTGTATCAGGGATATGCGTTTCTACCCATTGCCATAGCACGGTTTGTCGGCGATCCTTTTGGCGGATGGATTTACCAAACTGCAAAAGCAATGGGTGATATCTCGCTGGTGTGGTGGTCAATGATAGGCATCGGAGCCCTTGGAACAATTAGCATGGCAATATATAACAAAGTCGTTGCCGCACAGGAAGCAAAAGCATCATTATGAAGAACAATTGGACATATAGGTTCATTGCGCTCTGTACTCTTGGAATCCAACTACTTTCCGCGCAACAGATAACCGCAGAAAAAATTTTGCAAAACGTGAAGGCGAATTTTGATGCCGTGCGCGATTACACAGCACAATTGACAGCAAGAGTGAATATGGAACGCTTGCGTATTCCCGAAATGAACGTTACCATCTATTTCAAACAACCAGATAAAATGCACATCGAATCGAAAAATTTTGCGATGCTTCCGCGTGAAGGATTTGCACTCAACCCGAACGATTTGCTAACAAAATTCGACGCAACACTTCTTGGTATGGAAGAAATGAACGGAACGAAGCAGTATAAACTACGATTGATTTCGAAACCAGTTCGCGGACGCCCTGCCCGCGAAAGTTTCATTTGGATTGATCCAACGCGCTGGGTGGTAACGCATGTAGAATCAACACCGGCGGAAGGAAGAAAAGTATCAATTGATGTTGAGTACACGACGGTTAAAGGAAAATACATACTCCCCTCATCCATGAAAGCACAGTTCGACTTTGAACAAAATCCTGACTCACTTGCCGAGCGTATTTACAGTCCGAACCGCGTTCCCCGCAAAGGAAGGATGGAAATTTTCTATTCTAACTACAAAGTGAATCAGGGATTGAGTGATGAGATTTTTGAAAAGAAAAAGAAAGAGCAGTAACGCTAATTTTGAAGATTGGTTGTAATAAAAAAGCCGCTTGAGATGCGGCTTTTTTATTAATTCTTATATTTCTCCATCATCTTCACAAACTTTGCAAAGAGGTAATCGCTATCGTGCGGACCGGGAGAGGCTTCGGGATGATATTGCACACAAAAGACCGGTTCATGTTTATGTTCAAATCCTTCTACTGTCTGGTCGTTTAAGTTGATGTGCGTCAGTTCCACTTTCGAGTGATCCATCGTCTTCCAGTCGACCGCAAAGCCATGATTTTGCGAAGTAATTTCTATCTCGCCCGTCTGCAAATTTTTTACTGGATGATTGGCGCCACGGTGACCGAATTTTAACTTGTAGGTTTTTCCACCTAACGCAAGGCCAAGTAGTTGATGTCCGAGACAAATACCAAAGATCGGTTTCTTGCCAATGAGTTTTTTAATGTTGAGAATAGCGTACTTCACCGCATCAGGATCACCGGGACCATTGGAAAGAAAAATTCCATCAGGATTCATTTCGAGCACTTGCTCTGCCGAATACGATGCCGGCACTACAGTCAGGTCGCACCCATAACTTGCGAGTCGCCGCAAAATATTTCTTTTTACTCCATAATCATACACAACAACCTTGAATCGTCCACTATTCTTTTCTCCGTTTTTCGTAACAAGGGCATATGGGGTTTTGTCAACAGCATTCCAGTGGTATGGTTGATCAACTGTAACAACTTTTGCAAGATCAAGCCCGGTCATCTCCGGTGATTCCTTCGCTTTCTTCACCAATGATTCATCATCCAAATCTTTTGTAGAGAGAACTCCACGCATGGCTCCTTGTGTGCGAAGTATTTTCGTAAGCATGCGGGTATCAATTCCCTGTATGGCGATAACGTTGTGTTGCTTTAACCACTCACCAAGCGACATTTTTGCGCGCCAGTTGCTGTGAAAATCAAAGTACTCCTTCACCACAAATCCGCTTACCTGCGGCTTTGCCGATTCAATATCATCAGCATTCACACCGTAGTTACCGATTTGCGTGTACGTCATTGTTACAATCTGTCCGGCGTACGAAGGGTCGGTAAGTATTTCCTGATACCCCGTCATGCTAGTGTTAAAGCATACTTCACCGCTCACTTCCCCTTCCGCTCCAAAGTGTTCACCGGTAAATACCGTTCCGTTTTCTAAAGCAAGTTTTGCAATCATGATATTATGTACACTATATGAACTTGATGATGATTTTCTTCAAAATACAAAATTTTTCTTGACTACAGAAGCAGAATTTTGTTTCTTATAGCAGTCTTAGAGGAGCGGTACACACGAGTACGCATGGCGAGAGTGAACGACTCGATGACTCATGCCGAAAAGGTTTATGCAGGTAGTACCGCCGAACGGTTGTAATGCGTTTCCATTACCGCCGTGGGCTGCAGGTGAATAATCTGCAGACTGTCATCTCGCTGCACACGAGATGAAGCGCTAACGACGATCTGCAATAGTACATGTTTCCGTTCCACTGAGTGAACGGTTCATATCATAAAGTAGAGAGTCCGAAGCGAATCCTCTACTTTTTTCGTTTTTAGGCATGAGTGGATTTTCCAACTCGTAAAGATGTGGAAAATCTTTTACAGCAAAGGAATGATATGAACATTGCACTTATTGGATACGGCAACATGGGACACGAAGTTGAATCGGTAGCCCGACAACAGGGACACACAATTACGGCACGATTTACTTCTACTCACCCACTCCCTCAGATTGATTCCGAATTTTATCGTACTACTTCGATAGATTGTTTTATTGATTTTTCCTCTGCCTCTGCTGTGCAACACAACATTGAAACGGCTGTTCAACTACGTATTCCTCTTGTAGAAGGAACAACCGGATGGAACGCGCAACAAAACGATATTATTACCTACGTTCGCAAAGCACATGGTTCATTAGTGTATGGGAATAATTTTTCCATAGGTGCACAGATATTTTTCCGTATTGTCAGCATAGCGGCTCAATTAGCGAATTCGTTTCCACAGTACGATGTCGGTATCCACGAAATTCATCACACCAAAAAGAAAGATGCCCCCAGCGGCACTGCCTTAACACTGGGAAAAATTGTTTTGTCGCACTGCCAACGCAAAACAACGCTTCGTACTTCGTTACATGAATCGCCAGTTCAACCTCATGAAATTTCTATTTCCAGTACACGCATCGGCTCCGTAATTGGAACACACACAGTCTTGTTCAATTCAATAGTCGATGAAATTGAATTGACTCATCGGGCGCATTCACGCAGTGGTTACGCATACGGCGCATTACTGGCGGCAGAACTACTTGTGAAAAGTCCGGGAGTGTATTCATTTGAAGAACTGATATTTGAACGATCGCTACATTATTCATAATTCATAGAAAGGTTCTTTATGTCATCTACATTTTTGTTCAGAGGTACGGCTACAGCATTAGTAACACCTATGCTTCCGGACGGCGAGATAGATACAGACGCATTGCGCCGACTTGTTGAATTCCAAATTTCCAATGGCATCAATGGTCTTGTTCCTGTTGGCACTACAGGAGAAAGCGCAACACTTTCACATCCGGAACATCATTACGTTATGGATATTGTTGCGGAACAAGCCAATGGACGCGTGCCGATTATTGTCGGCGCCGGCAGCAATTCAACACGTGAAGCAATTTCGCTGACACAACACGCCCGTGCTATTGGCGCAAGTGCAGTGCTGTCGGTCGCGCCGTATTACAACAAACCAACACAACTAGGACTGTACGAACATTACAAAGCCATTGTTGAAGCGGTTGATATACCTGTTATCATCTACAACGTGCCGGGACGAACGGGAAGCAACATCACCGCAGAAACTACTCTGCAACTTGCCGAACTACCGGGCATTGCAGGAATTAAAGAGGCATCCGGCAATCTTCCGCAAGTGATGGAAATACTTCGTCATCGTCCAAATAATTTTGTCGTACTTTCTGGTGATGATGCATTGACACTGCCGATGATGGCACTCGGCGCAGACGGTGTAATCTCTGTGGTAGCCAACGAAGTTCCTTTTCTGTTCTCGCAAATGGTGCAACTGTGTCGTGAAGGAGATTTTTTCCGCGCTCGCGAAATTCATGAACAACTTCTTGAACTGATGAATATCAATTTTATTGAATCCAACCCAATTCCGGTGAAAGGTGCATTGGCCATGATGGGATTGATTCACGAATCGTACCGATTGCCGTTAACGCGGATGTCAATGGATCACAGAATAAAACTCAGAAGAATCCTCGAAGAATTATCCTTGTTGGAACAACCGGCATGATGGAAGAATTGAAAAACAGGATTACAACGTACTTTGAACAACAGATTCTCTCCGATGAGGTTGAATCGGTTTTTCACCAATTTCTCGACTTGCTGGATGCGGGAACAATTCGTTCTGCAGAAAATATTGACGGCACATGGCATGTGCATGAATGGGTGAAAAAAGGAATTCTACTTGGCTTTCGCTTGGGAAAATTAAAAACAATAGATCATTCCTCTCCGTTTCAATTTTTCGACAAGCACACCATACCGTTGAAACATTTCAATGGAACGAGCAATGTACGTATTGTCCCCGGCGGAACTGCTGTGCGTAAGGGTGCGTATCTTGCTCCGTCGGTGATTGTCATGCCTCCGGCGTACATCAACATCGGAAGTTACATTGATGAAGGAACTATGATTGATTCACACGCGCTGGTTGGTTCTTGTGCACAAGTGGGAAAACGTGTGCATGTTAGCGCCGCGGCACAAATCGGCGGCGTGTTGGAGCCAGCAGGCGCGCTGCCAGTAATTATTGAAGACGATGTCATGATTGGAGGAAATTGCGGTATTTACGAAGGAACAATCGTAAAAAAAAGAGCAGTCGTCGCTTCCGGTGTGATTTTAACGGCATCAACGCCGGTATATGACCTTGTCCACCATCGTATTATACGACGTGAGCAGAATGGTTCACTCGTTATACCTGAAAATGCTGTTGTCGTTGCCGGCAGCAGAAAAATAGAGTCACCGTTCGCATTGGAATTCGGATTGAGTCTATACACGCCGTTAATTGTGAAATATCGAGATGAAAGGACAGATGCACGTATCGCGTTAGAAGAAAGTTTACGATGAGTTACCAAAAGAAAAAATCCTGAATACTGTAACAAGACATTACCAACGTCCTGCGCACCTGCATACAATGCTTTATCGACACCTCAAACATATCCCACCGCTTCTTGCTCGCAGGTGCGCGGGAAATTTTATTTGTATTGTCCTGTAATCTGAATGGTTTGTTCAAAGTGCAGAAAAGAATCACTTCTTCAAGAAAAAGGGTACCGCGTTACACGCCGGGTACAAAAATTATTCACGTTGTTTTTTTTCAAGAATAGGTAAAAAATAGTTTTTTATGAACATTGCTCTTGGTTCACGGCTGAGAGCTTTACGATACAGGTCCGCAGCTTTGTCAAATTCATTCTGCTGCTGGTATGCCCATCCCAACCACAGCAACGCGTCGAGATATCCCCACGAGGGTTCTAAGGGTTGTTGTGAATTGCTCCGTTCAAAGAGAGCAATTGATTTTTTGAAACACTCTATAGCAGTTCTGACACTACCACCAAAAACAGTCGGCATATGATAGCGAACGATACCCCGTGCCATCCATGCCCGAGGATTCGTTGAATCAAGTTTCACCGCTTCTTCAGCAGCATAATACGATTTCGGGCCGGCAGTTACTGCAGAAATTGGGTTGTAAATAATTCGTAGTCCTTGAAGCATCGATTTCAGTGCGTAAACTTCAGACCACGTTGGTTTTTGTTGTAGCAACTCCTCTACTCTATTAATAGCTTGATCGAGGTATTGAAGATATTGCACATTGGCTTTATCGGAAACACCAAGACGCACTAATTCATATTTTGCCTGTGCGATAAAGTACAACACCTGTGGCGTTGGATGCGTTTGATAGATTGCGGTTAATTGTTTGTACCCCCGAAGTATTGTTTCCTTATCTTCGAGAATACCACCTTCGTACAGCAACGTTTTTGCGATAGCAATGCGCTCTTCTACAGAAATAGAATTTGCATTAGCAATAAGCGAATATGTCAGCAGTATAGCTATCCAAATAAATTGTTTCATTGAGATTTTTTTGTGACAAATATTCTAGAGTGAATAATGTATGTTAATTAGCGAGAACTTTTCTCAGAGAATGATGTAAAGTTTTATAGTAATGTTGCCATTCTTTTTGCAAAAATATAACATCAGCTATCATCAAAACAATACCAACAACAGCCGCTATGGGATATGCCGTAGCAGCTAAAGAGGTGAAAAACAATATCAACGTAAATCCCACAAGATGTGAACTGACCTGTTTGAAGAATGGTAGAGGAAACATCAGAAACATAACTAAGCTTACTACAAACCATCCAACAAAGTTGGAAAATGGTATATCATAATACGCCCCGGTTTCCTTCCAGCTCCAAAATTGTATTATTCCTACACAAACCGGGTCGATGATCATATCAATTGCAACCATCCACAATGCACCACACAATGCTTTTATCAGGTGTGGAAGTTGAAACGTTGACACAACATGCTGAACATAGGTAAACAAAATCAGCCATGCGGCAAATATTACCAGCGGTACACCAAACAATTTATCGCCAAACGATTCGTTATAGTAATATGTTCCAAATATTACACCAGTCGTTACACCGATAATTTCAGCAACATAGGCAAGAAGAGCAGCGCTCAATACTTTAACAACATTGCCAACCGATAAACGCCCGCTAAGAGAAAGAATAGCAGCTGTCCACAAAAACAACGATGCAAAAACAAGTTGGTAGTTCGTATTTTTCCACTCAAGAAGATGTGTAAGAACCCCGCCAATCCACAAGACAGCATAGACTAACGTTAGAAAAATGACAATGTAACTTCGACGAATCATTGTTGTGCTCAATGGGTGATAAAAGAATGTTTTTAGTTTGCTCGGCTGTACTTTTCTACATTCTACCGAAGGAGTTGCATATACGCTTTCTTAAATTTTTCACTTGCCAACCGATGATCAACTATTGGTCGAGGATACGTTTTACCAATAATACATCCGCAACGGTGTTGCTCATCAAGCGACATACGATGCGGTGCAAACAGGTGTTGCAGAGGTACATTCTGCAATTCTGGTACATAGGTTTTTATATAAACTCCTTCCGGATCAAATTTCTGCGCTTGTAATTCCGGATTAAAAATTCTCAGCGGTTTTGGATCTACTCCGGTTGAAGCAGCCCATTGCCACCCTCCGTTGTTACTTGCAGTTTCTATATCAAGCAATTTACTTTCAAAGTACTCTTCCCCCTGTTTCCAGTGAATAAATAACTGTTTGGTTAAAAACGATGCCACAACCATTCTCACTCTGTTATGAAGCCATCCCGTCTGATTCAACTCGCGCATACCCGCATCTACCAGAGGTACACCAGTATGTCCGCTACGCCACCGATGTAAGAATTCTGTATCGGTATTCCACGGCAATGTATCAAACGCGCGTTTATAGCTTGCTGTTAGTACATCTGGAAAATGGTACATGACAGATTGATAAAATTCACGCCAAATAAGTTCATTCAGAAAAGCTTCAATAGGGATGCTCTTTAAAGCCAGTAAATCGCGATACAGTGTTCGAACCGCAATACAACCAAATCGAATATATGGAGACAGACGGCTCGTACCTTTAATTGATGGTATGTTTCGATTACTGGAATACGACGCTAAGCTTGTACGAATAAATTGCTCCCAAACTTTCTTCGCTTGAGTTTCACCACCGCGGCACAAAGGGCGTGGTATGGTAACTTGTTTGTGTAGATCGTGAGCATTGAGTATACCACAACTTTCTACGGGTGCAACAGTAATCTTTGCTGGTGTCGGAAACGGAGATTGAACAGGCAAACTTTTCCATGCTTTCATGTACGGTGTGAATATCGAATAAGGCCGGTTCTGAAGTGTTAGCACTTCTTCCGGTTCATGTACTACATGATCTTTGAACGATTGAACTTCAATACCATGAGATCGGTATAATTGTTCAACCGCGCGATCGCGATCACGGGCATGAGGTTCATAGTCACGATTGTAAAATATTGCTGATGGAGAGGCTTCCTGAATTAATTTGGCATGAACTTGTAATGCTTTTCCCTTTCTGCAAAATAATCGCCCACCAATGCGCTGAAGTCCTTCATTTAAATCTTGTAAACACTCTGCCTGAAAGTTGAATGCCGCACCGTCGGAAGAAAGTGAATTGATAATGTCTGTATCGAAAATAAATAAAGGAATGATCGGTCGCGCTCGTAATGTAGCATGATACAATGCGGCATTATCAGAGATCCGCAAGTCTCGTCTAAACCAGACAATAATAGGTTGCTGTGAATGCTGGTTCATAGTCAAATTTTCTTACTGTATTTTTCAATTAACCTACTGGTAATGTCAGCAGAAAGTAATACCATTGGTGTACCACCGCCGGGATGTGTACTACCGCCAACGTAGTACAACCCCTGCATGTTGAAATCACGGTTTGGCGGTCGGAAGAATGTTGTTTTCCAACTATGCGATGCTAAACCATAAATGGAACCACCGGACACATTGTAGATCTCTGCAAATCGTTTTGGCGTCCAAACATCTTTTACCACAATATCTGATTCATCTATAGTAACTTGATTCGACTCTAGTTTTCTCTTTATATCACTCCAAGTACGCGTAACTTCCGCATCATCCCACGTAAGTGCAGCGTTTACAGGTGCGTTAGCAAGAATAAATAAAGAATCACATCCTTCAGGCGCCATAGAAGAATCTGTTTTGCTGGAAACATTTACATACAACGTGGGATCATCGGGAAATCTTTTTTCCAGAAACAATTGATGAAATTCTTTCTTGTAATCGAGCGAAAAATATATTGAATGATGAAAAAGTGAAGGAATTTTTTTCTTGAGTCCAACAAGAAACACAACTGCCGAAAGAGATGCGTCGTTATGGTCATTCGGCATGTTACTCCGCGATAAGAGTTGCGGCATTGTTGCTACATCACCATTCATCACTACAACATCAGCATGTAGTACTTCTCCATTTTCAAGCACAACACCAGTAACTTTATTGTGTTGGTGAAGAATCTGAACAACGTTGGTTGCTGTTCGTATTTCAACTCCACGCTGGAGCAACAGCTTTTCTATAGCTTTGACGATAGAATACAAACCACCCTGCACATACCATCCACCGTACGCAAATTCTATATAGGGAATTACTGCAAGTGTTGCAGGCGTTTTATATGGTGATGAACCAACAAAAGTTGGATAGCGATTGTACAACTGACGCAAGTATGGACTACGAAAATGTGCCGCAACCGTTTTAGCATAATTTCCCCATCCATAGCGGAAAGGGAAAAAGCGCAGGGCTTTGAGCTCTTTACTTGAAGGCATTTCAAACGGGCTTCGAGAAAAAAATGTAGAACGTGAGAGTTCGTAAATATTTGCGCCAAGATTCATGAAACGCCAAAAACCATCAACATCGCGCGGTTCAAGATGTTTAATCGTATCAAGCCATTCCGGAAGTGATGCTGGGTAGTGGAATGTGGTTCCATCAACAAAGCGGTACTGCGTCAACGGAGAAAGTTGCTGAAACGTCACATGGTCACTCAATTGTTCGCCAACGGCAGCAAATAACTCTTCAAAAATATGCGGAAGCGTGATGAGAGATGGTCCCGTATCAAAGCGGAAACCTTCCTTTTCAAGTAGGTTCATACGACCACCTAAGCGTACATTACGTTCACAGACCGTAACATTCCATCCGTACAGTGTTGAGCGTAGAGCCAACGCCAGACCGCCAAGTCCGCCACCAATAACTATCATCCGTCGATTACTCATATTCTTTAATCACTCACTAAATTATTTACTATGTGTTTGGTTGATAAGTTCGCCCTTTCCACCTTACCCCTGAACCATATTTCCACTTCCACCATGAAGTAATTCCTACCGCGATAACAAAAGACTCCGCCACAGGATGAAGAAGTATTGGAAGTAATGAATAGCCAAAACGGAGTGCAAGCATAAATCTGATGGAAAGGACAACGAACGCGGCAAGGAGTGTGACGAGATAAACGTTTGCATCCGTTGTAAAGGGAAGCAAAAGAAATGGGTAAAGAAAAACGCTAAAATGAAGCAAGATGAAAAACCAGAACATAATTTCTGAACGAAAGCCCGGATAAAAATTTTTGCTAAATCCTTCCCAAATTTCTGTAAGGGAACTGTACATCCGCACCCGGACAACATCTTGTCCATCTACACACAACGAACGTTCACCTTTTCGTCTCCACCAACGAGCTAGCATTGTGTCTTCAAACAATTCATTCTTCACTAAAGAGTGCCCACCAAGTCGAAAATACGTTTCCTTATGAAACAGCATACAAGCGCCGTGAGCAAGTCCAAGCTGTTCAGCATTAAAACGAGAAGCAAAGAACGTGGGAAATATTGTGAAGACAAAAAAATTTAGAAGCGGCATAAATATTTTTTCTACATAAGAACCGAGAGAAAGACCTGGCCAAAATGACATCAACGAAACTTTATTGTTCACTGCTTCCGCAACCATTGTGGCAATACAGTTCGGCTCAAGTTCCGCATCGGCGTCTAAGAACAATAACCATGGAGAACGAGCGTGTTGAGCCAACTGATAACACGCATGCGGCTTTCCATACCACCCCGCCGGCAACTGTTTTCCAACAATAAGTTTCACACGTTCATTGTTATTACTTAATCGCTGTACTATCGTAGCAGTATCATCTTCGGAATGATCGTCATAGACGAGCACTTCAGCCACAATATCTCCTTGGCGGAGCGCACTCTTCACGGATCGTTCAATTGTTTGTGCTTCATTTCGCGCCGGAATGAGAACTGAAACCGATGTGCCTAATTGTGTAGTTTGCATGTGTGAAGGACGCACTCGTTTCCAAGAAAGAACATTGATAAACGCAACAAAGAAAAACAGAACAGCCAGAAAGGCAACGATGGATATACCATATATCATGAGATCTTCTCGTTGAATGCAAAAACAATTGAAGCAAGTTGGCGAGGAGCTTCTTCAATTGGAAGGTGGCCCACTCCTGCCAACTCTACAGCTTCCGCATGGGGCCAAACTGACTTCCATAGCGCAATAGATTTTTTTACAGCGGTAAACGTTTTTTCACCATACACTAACGTTATTGGCATATTGAGCGTTGAAAATTGACGGATATCTCCAACCTGATTCATCATTTCAAGATAGCGATAAACAGAGTCGTGGTTTATTTTTTCAAACGATGCCGTCAGATGTGAATCAGCCGTTCGCCGATGCTTTAATGCTTCGTTCGTCATCATTCTGCCAATTGTAGTAGCAAACGTGGCGTTATACGCGTAGCGACCAAACCCGTTGATCAAGAAAAGTTTGAAATACCACGGAACATAAGCAAACGGATCAAGAAGAATGAAACGTTTCACATTCAACGGCATCAGCTGTGCCAAATACAATCCCACAACTGCGCCGCTACAATTACCTAGAAGAGTGAAGGTTTCAATTTTTTCTCTTTTCAGAACACTGCTAATTTCTTCTGCAATGTTAGCCAGCGACCAATGTTGCGGCGCTGGCGATGCACCATACCCCGGAAGATCAACGCTGATCATTCGTACAAAAGTTGGACGCTGTGGTTCAAGCGGCTCGAATGTGCGATGGTCCCCTCCCCATCCATGCAAGCCTACCACAGTATGCACTGCATCACCATACTGTTTAATGAACATGGCTAAGAATCCTTTCCGCAGTCATTTTACCGCTCAACACAACCATAGGCATACCAGTACCGGGAACAGTACTGGCGCCAACATAATAAAGTCCTTGAACATCAACATCATAATTTTTATGACGAAATGCCCCCACATTAAAGAGCGTGTGAACAGCACCAAACGCTGACCCATCATAAAGTCCAAACTTCTGCGCCCAATCATTCGGTGTCCAAATTTGTTCGACACTAATATCATGGGTAGATAGCGGAATGTTGTGCCACGCAAGTCGCATAAAAACTTGTTCTTTCAATTCATCAACTTTCTTTTTCCAATCGAGATTTCTTGTGTGACTAAGTAACGGTACGGGAACAAGAACAAACATTGTTTCATTTCCCTGCGGCGCCAGTGAAAAATCTGATTTTGAAGGAATGCTGATGTAAAAGGGTATATCATCCGGAAAGTTTCCGCTCCCAAGCTGCTCAAATGTTTTTTCATAGTGATCCGGAAGGAAAATTGTATGGTGAGGTATTTCCGGAAGTTTCTTGTTAATTCCCCAATACATTGTCACAACCGAACAAGTCATCTTCCAGCGTGAACTGTTTTTCCTGCTTGTCTTTGGTAGTAATTGTGATGTTGTGGTTGGCACATCAACGTTCGATACAACGATGTCGTACGGATAAAAGTCACCTGTGGCAGTTGTAATTCCCACACATTTTCCATTCGCCACATTAATTTCCTGAATTGGAGTTGAACAACGAATTTCAACACCAAGAGACTCTGCAAGCTGTTGTATCTTTTCCACAAGCGCATATATACCTCCTTTGGGTAACCACAATCCGTAAGCAAGTTCTCCATACGGAAGAATTGTAAAAATACCAGGAAGTTCAAACGGCGATCCCCCAAGATACATCGCATAGGAACCAAGAGCTTCACGGATGTATTTGCTTTTGAAGTATTTTTTTAATTCGCTATTGAATGAGCGAAACAACGTAAGCTGTGAAATTTCCGAAAGGGTAAGATTTCCAAACCACTGCAAAGGGGTATCGGCATTTTTCGCAACAAGTTTGTCGAAGGCAATTTGATACTGCTTCGATGCCGTTCTAAAAAAACGTGTTGCCGCGGGACCTACACGATCCTCAAACCGCTCAAGCTCGAATAGAAACTGACTGAAATTGCTGGAAAGTTGAAGATGATTTCCATTTCTCCAATAAAATTTTATTGAGGGATTTACCGGAATCAGCGGCACTTCATCCTTGAAAGAACGACCAGCTACCGCAAAGAGTTGTTCAAATACCCACGGATAATTTAACAATGAGGGACCGGTATCGAACGTAAATCCTTTGCTGGCAATTTTATTTGCTCTTCCACCGACATACTCGTTTGCTTCGAAGACAGTTACATCAAAACCAGCAGATCGTAAATGAATTGCTGCACTCAGTCCGCCAAGTCCAGCACCAATGATGGCTATTTTCTTATTCCGTATTGTACTCATGAAAATAATCTAGTTCGGAAAAATTCAAAGGGGATTTTCCAGTATTTAGTAGTAGGGAGATATTGAAATTTTTCGTGCCATGGAAGCGAAATACGTTTATGAATTGCTTCCGGAGAAGAGAGAATGCAATGATTTAATGTTCTGTAAACTCCAATACAGGCACGGATGGCAGCTAAACAATCAGGAGAAAACGCATCAAGGTCGCGTTCTGCTTTAGTGTAGTACTGTTCAGCTTCTTCCGCATACATCCGTAGCAGGTGTAGATACGATTCACGGTTTGTTACGCTATCAACATCATAAACTGTAAGCCCTGCTCGATGCAACATCTCTATTGGAATGTAAATACGCCCTCTGCGCCGATCTTCTCTTACATCGCGCAAAAAATTTGTCAGTTGTAGCGCAATGCCAAGATTTCGTGATGATTCTAATGCACGATTGAACTCAGACGGTTTTGACGATCCATAGATGTAGCTAAGGAAATACCCCACAACAATTGCACTACCATAAATGTATGAGTCGATAAGATCGCTCATTGTTGAATAGTACCTTGGCTCCACATCAGCCTTCATTGCCTCAACAAAGGAGTGGTAGTAGCGGAAAGGAATATTATAGCGTCGTACGATTTCTGCAAATCCAACAATAAACACTGGAAGACCTTTCGCAAGTCCCTCCTTTACTGACAATCTCAATGCTTCATCGTAAGCATCTCTCCATGCTTGGAGTTTTGCAATGCGTTCGTTATGAGAAAGATCAAAAGTGTCAACAATCTCGTCAGGATACCGAACAGCGGCGTACACAAGTTCCACGGCAGCTCTTTTCACCGGCGGAAGAAAGCGAGTAACAATAAAAAAACTACTGCTGTACTTACAAAGCACCTTGCGTGATGCGCGGGCAAGAGCTGAGAGCGCTAATTTATTAGATTCAGCTCGTAGCGCTTTCTCACGTACCTGAGCATCAATCACCTGCCATTGTTTTTCAGTCCATACTACTGATGCTGAAGGTAAAACAGAAGAAGACCGATAACCTTCAACATCAACATTGCAACCCAGTTTTGATGTGGTTAATAACAGTGTATGTGCGCGCCCCATGGCAGTATCCTGTGAATTAGTCAATGATGTTAAATTTTTTTGGTTTTTGTGTTGTATCTGCTTTTCTTCTTCAGATGTTTATCAGCAAACACTATGGTTTCGTGAAGAGAATTTGCAATGTAATCACAACCAAAATTATTGGTCGAAGCGTTCTGTACTGCAGCTCCGCCAAGAATGAGAATTCCTCCTGCAGAATGAGTTGCATGCGCAATATGCCGTAATTCGTTTTTTTTATTCTTCATATTTTTTTCTACCGTTAACGAAAGACAGACAACTGCAGGTTTTACAGATTTTATGTAGGAATGCAACGAGTCATAAGGCATATTTGCACCGAGAAACTGCACCGTCCATCCTTCACATTCTAGACCATACGCAATTGCCTGCAACCCGAGACAGTGAAACTCTTGTTCGCCGCAGCTAAGCACTACTATCTGTCCGTTTTTTGGTTTTTTATACAGTTCTGTCGAAAACCAATGTAACGCTTCTGTAACAGTCTGCGAAATTTTGTGCTCTTGATTGACTTCAAGTTTTTTCTGCTCCCATAAAATTCCAACTTGCTCCATTACCGGACGAATAATGTGATCGACAAGATCATCATATGAGATATGATGTTTATAGATGTACGACATTAAATCACGCAAACCATACCGATCCGCCTGAAATGCTTCCTCCAAAAAAATTTTTGAGAGAAGCGAAAAATTCCGTGTGTAAACTCCTAATTGAAGTTGATCACGCTGCTGCTGAGTTAACGGAGGCGGAAGCAAGCCGGTCAACGGGTATTTGTGCTTTTCTGCAAATTCGATAACTTGCTGTACGAGAAATTTCCGATGGCCGCCAGGACTCTTTACGCATGGTAAGGTATTCTCATCAGCCCAGCGCTTTACTGTCGTTTCAGCAACATTTAACAATGCTGCTACAGACCGGGTAGAAATGAGCTTTTGGTCCATTATGGTTGTTTTAGTTGTTATAGTCGATTTAGTCGTTTTTAATATACAAGGGATTATCGGTATTTGCAAGGACAATCTTATTAAAAAATCAATATAACCTTAACACAACAAGTTGATCACAATAAAAGTACTTAACGGCAGATATCGAGGTGGTGAATGTGTTTTGAAGACAAAGACGATAGGGACAAGTTACGACACGAAACGAATAAGTTAGTTTTCTTGTAGGTTGTACTGATGGATTTTCGTGTAGAGCGTCTTGAGTGAAATGCCAAGAATTTTAGAGGCGAGATTTTTATTCCATTTTGTGTTTGCCAAGACGGCAGCAATGTGTTCTTTTTCAAGTTCTTCAATAGTGATAGCAGAACCTATTTTCCCGCCAGCGTTCTCTTCTGATGTCGATTGGCGAACAAGCCGTGGTGGTAGCGCAAGGTCTTTTACCCGTATCACGTTATCTTCCGCCAAAATCATTGCCCGCTCTAATACATTTTCTAGCTCACGAATGTTTCCGGGCCAATCGTACTCCATCAATGCCTGCAGTGCTTCAGGATGGATACTATATTTATGTTTCGACTTTGATTTTCGCTGCAGAATGTTTTCTATCAATAATGGAATATCTTCCTTTCGTTGCTGGAGTGAAGGCAGATTGAGGGTAATGACATTTAGCCGGTAGAGCAAATCTTCACGAAATCGTCCGGCAGCAACTTCTGCGACAAGATTTTTATTTGTGGCAGAGATAATTCGTACGTCTGATTTTAGTGTTTTGTTTCCGCCAATTCTTCTGAATTCGCCTGTTTGAATAAAGCGAAGAAGTTTTGGCTGAAACGCCTGACTAACTTCCCCAATTTCGTCGAGGAACAACGTACCGCCGTTGGCAATTTCAACTAATCCTTGTCGCATGGCTTGTGCATCGGTAAACGCGCCTTTTTCGTGACCAAACAGTTCACTTTCAATCAACGTATCTGGAATTGATGCACAGTTGAGCGCAACAAATGGTTTGTCCGACCGTGTAGAATTTTTATGTAAAAAATTAGCAAAGAGTTCCTTCCCTGTCCCACTCGCCCCCTGAATAAGCACTGTTGAATCCGTCGGCGCTACTTTACTGGCTAATTCTAATACTTTCACAAATTCATTGCATTGACCAATAAGGTGCGATGACTGCGCAAGACGGGCAAGTTCATTTTTCATCACCTTGTTTTCGATGACCAACGATTTCTGATCCAGCGCGCGATGTACAAGGGAAAATAATTCATCAATAGAATACGGCTTTGTCAGGTAGTAGAACGCACCGTTCTTCATACATTCCACCGCTATTTTTACTTCGTTCACACCGGAGATCATGATGACTTGTGTGTCGACGTATTGTTGTTTGATAAAATTGAGTACTTCAATTCCATCAACACGCGGCATGCGTACATCCAAAAGTACAAGGTCGAATCTGCGCTCTTGTAATGCATTAATCGCACTTGCTCCATCCTCAGCGGCAACAACACTGTGTCCTTCTGTTAAAAGAAGATTTTGAAGCACCTGACGAAAATCTGCTTCATCATCGGCAACAAGTATAGTAGCGATATGACTTCTCTTTTGCATAACGACAAGAGAATATACCTGATAAAGTTCTGACCTGCAAACAGCGACTTTTTTCATTCAACAAAAATTTGATATATTTTTCTATACACACTACATAAGAAAGGAATCTGCATTCGCTATGGTTACAATTTTGTTGCTGACGGCATCAAATATCTTTATGACCTTTGCATGGTATGGCCATCTGAAATTCACTGATGTACCTCTCTGGAAGGTTATTTTGATGAGTTGGGGAATCGCTTTTGCGGAATACTGCCTGATGGTACCGGCAAACCGTATCGGATATGGACAATTTACGGCCGCTCAACTAAAGACTATCCAGGAAATTATCACCCTCATCATCTTTTCATTTTTTTCTGTTTTTTACCTGAAAGAAGAGCTCCGCTGGAATCATATTGTTGGTTTTCTATTTATTGTGGCAGCGGCTTATTTTATATTCAAAAAGTGGTAAAAGTTGCATAACATACTTTCTCCTCTTTTTTACCGACTATAACCCGCTTTCTGCCGAAAAAGAAGCAACTTTTTTGATTTTTCGAAGTAAGTTATAATGTTGCTAGTTCTTTGTTAGGCATTCTTTTTGTAATTCAAAAATTTTTCTTGCATAACGGATGAAACAATCTTATATTGGAAACCGTAAAAACTAATGTGGTTTCCATTTTATCCGAATAATAAGCAGAAAACTGCTTTTTTTATTCTCACATGGAAACTACAAAAACGAAATCAGTTTCCAAAAATATAGGAAAAAAGATGTCAGACTCAGAATTGAAATCCAGGATAGTTGAGGCCGCTCGACAATACTTCTTTACCAATGGCTTCAGCAAGACCAGCATGGAAGAATTTGCACAAAGCATGGGAATGAGCAAAAAAACCATTTACAAATTCTTCCCAAGCAAAGATGACTTAATCAAAGAAATTACGTTAGAAAAATTGGCCAGCATCCACAACGGATGTGTGAAATGGCAAACTGAAAAATCGATTGACTTCATGGAGCGCATCCGTTGCATTACTGGTTACCTTTCCAATGAAATGCGTTCAATGAAACCACAGTTCTATCTCGATCTACAACGTACAATGCCCGATTTGTGGAAAGAGGTTGACCAATTCCGCACTCAGCGGGTGTTTGAAGATTTTAGCGCACTGATTCGTGAAGGTGTTGAACTCGGTGTGTTCAGAAAGGATATCAATGTTGATGTGCTGGTGTTGATGTACGCTAATGCAATGCAATCAGTTATCAATCCGGAAACACTTGCACGGCTTCCACTAACGGCATCGCAGGCATACGAAGCCATTGTTGATATTATTTTTGGCGGAGTCTTTACACAGGAAGCAAAACAAAAATATGCTACACACAAGACAGAAAAAGAGACAAAGGAGGAATTCATTCAATGAATCGAATATTAATGGTGTTCACTATTCTATTGTTACTCACGGTAGCACTATCGGCACAGCAACCATTGTCATTGACCGTCGAACAAGCAGTTCACATAGGATTAGAAAATAGCAAAGCATTACGTACATCACAGTACAAAGTTCAAGCGGCAAAGGCAAAAGCAGATGAAACAGCAACGTTTGGTTTACCCTCACTGAAAGTTCAGGGAGCGTATAGTCGGCTGAGCGACATACCGCCAGCAACTATTACAACACCATTCGGAACATTTCCCATTGCGCCGACTGTGCTCGATAACTATTCGCTAAAAGCAACAGTACAACAGCCACTCTTTACCGGCTGGAAAATTTCCGGTGCAGAACAGGCAGCAGAGTACAGCGCTGAAGCAACACAATACGACTTCAACAAAGATAAAGCCGATGTCATCTACAATATCAAAGCGGCGTACTGGAATCTGTACCGTGCCAATGAATTCAAAAAATTCGTTGATGAAAATGTTCAACAAATCCAATCGCATGTTACCGATGCTGAAAATCTGTTACGACAAGGAATGTTAACCTCAAACGACGTGCTAAAAGTCCGCGTCCAACTTTCCGATGCAAAAGTCCGACAAATCGATGCGGCAAACAATGTTCGCTTGGCAATGATTGCGTTGAACAACACGCTTGGTTTGCCGCTGTCAACGAACATTGTCATTGCATCATCATTACAGCCAACAACATCTCAACAGCAGACCGAACTTCAGCTATTAGTACAACGCGCCTTTGAATCTCGCCCAGACATTCTTGCTATGAACGCGCGTGTAAAAGCCAGCGATGCAGTTCTGACCTCTACTCGCGGTGGATGGTGGCCACAAATTTACCTCGTCGGTAACTACAACTATCTTCGACCGAATCCACGAATTTTCCCCACAAAGGATGAATTCAAAGATACATGGGATGTAAGTGTATCGGTATCATTTGACCTGTGGAATTGGAATCAGACAGGACATCAAACAACACAAGCCGAGGCGCAATTGGCACAAGCAGAAGAGGGATTATCATTGTTAAAAGATGGTGTTACGCTCGAAGTGACACAAAATTATCTGGCAGTCAATCAATCGAAAGAACGGGCGGCTGTCGCCGAACAAGGCGTTGAGCAGGCAGAAGAAAATTATCGCATTATGAGTGAAAAATTCAAAAAAGGGCTTGTTCCTAATTCAGAATTACTCGATGCGGAAGTTGCTTTGTTACAGGCAAAATTAAACCGCACACAGTCGCTGGTTGAATACGAACTGGCAGTCGCCCGATTGGCAAAATCCATCGGCGAATAAAATTTTTTTCACCATTACAGACCATAAGGAGGTAGTACATGAAACATTACACCGTCATCAGTGCAGCAGTAGTCGCTGTCGGAGTTGTTATGGCAATTCTGATGACCGACACGGCAACATCGAATGCCCAAACAGGTAATACCATTGCTACGGCATATTCGGTTTCCGTTGTTACAGCACAAAAGCAAAACATCAATGAAAACTTTTCACTTGTTGGTACCATTGCGGCGTATAACGATGTGGTTATTCTTTCAGAAACCAGCGGCAGAGTTGTTAAAGTACACGCTGAAGTAGGCGAGTACAAACCGGCAGGTTCGGTGCTAGTGGAAGTTGACGATGAATTAAAAGAAGCAGCATTTAAGGCAGCATCTACCGCATACGAGAAAGCTAAGAAAGACCTTGAGCGGTATGAAGCGTTATACAAGGAAGGCTCTATTGCCGAAGCACAAATTGAACAAGCACGATGGAATTTTCAAAATACGGAAGCGCAATTTATTGTAGCACGGCGCCAGTATCGCGATACCAAAATTACCACTCCGATTTCCGGAATCGTTACCGCACGTCCGGTAAATATTGGCACAATGGTTCAAGGGGCACCGCAACCAACCGTCGTTGCCAATATTGTTGACATCTCCAAGCTAAAAGTGAAAGTCAACGTAGCAGAAAACGATGTGTTCAAATTGAAAGTCGGCGACAAAGTCGAAGTAACGACTGATGTTTACCCCGGAGTAACGTTTGAAGGACGTGTGGCAACAATTGCGGCAAAGGGAGACGATGCTCATACCTATCCTGTTGAGGTCATTCTGAATAACAGCGCCAAACACCCATTGAAAGCAGGAATGTTCGGCCGTGTTTCATTCAAACCGAACGAAACACAACAACGCATTGTTATTCCGCGCGAATCAATTGTCGGCGGCGTGCGTGATGCAAAAGTATTCATCGTTGAAAACAATATTGCAAAGCTTCGCTCTATCGTTGTCGGTAGAGAAATTGGAACCAATGTTGAAGTGCTCAGCGGCATTTCTGCCGGCGATGTTGTTGTTGTCAACGGTCAAAATAATCTTAAAGATAACGTCCCGGTTTCTGTGCGAAATTAACTTGTGGAGCAAACGAACACTATGACTATTACCGAATTAGCAATAAAACGCCCCACACTGATCGTGGTGATCTTTTCAGTGCTAGGTGTACTCGGCTTGTTCAGCTACTCCATGCTGAATTACGAACTGTTGCCAAAAATATCACCGCCTGTGATCACCATAAATACACTTTATCCCGGCGCATCACCATACGAAGTAGAAACCAACGTCACCAAACTCATCGAAGATGCTGTTTCAGGTATCGACAAAATTGATGCTGTGCGGTCGTCATCGTTTGAAGGTGTATCATTTGTCTTTGTCGAATTCAAGCAAGATGCAAAGATTGATGTCGTGCTGCAAGAAGCAACACGTAAAGTAAGCGCAATTGTTTCACAGCTGCCGAATGGTGCAAAACAACCAACGCTTTCGAAAATTGCGCTCGATGAAACGCCGGTACTTCGCATCGGAGTTACCAGTGGTATGGATTCGCGTCAATTCTATCAATTCCTGAAAGACCGCATTCAACCAAGGCTTTCGAAGTTACCTGGTGTGGCACAAGTAGTGTTAACCGGGGGAGAAGAGCGCGAAATTAAAGTTAATCTTGATGCTGAAAAACTTCATGCCTATGGTTTGTCTGTTCTTCAGGTGACACAAGCCATTAAAAACGCCAATCTGGATTTCCCGACCGGTAAAATTAAAGATACGGACGGACAGTTCATTGTGCGTATTGCAGGAAAATTTAACTCCATAGATGATTTGCGTCAGTTAGTTGTTGCCCGTTCTCGTCAAGGAGGCGATATACATCTTAACGATATTGCTGAGGTGCAGGATGGAACAAAAGAACTCACACAACTGGCACGCGTGAACGGCAGTACGGCAATTGGTCTTCAATTGCTGAAACAATCCGATGCTAATGCAGTCAACGTTAGTAAAATTGTTCGTGAAGAGTTGAAAAAGATAGAAGATGAATTTAAAGCGCAAGGTATTCGTTTCGATGTGGCGCAAGATACCTCAACGTTCACACTCGATGCCGCCAATGCCGTTAAGTTCGACTTAGCATTAGCAATTGTGATGGTTGCTATTGTCATGCTTCTGTTTTTGCACAGCCTCCGCAATTCGCTGATTATTCTTGTGGCAATTCCCACATCGCTGATTTCCACTTTTGTGTTTATGTATGCGCTCGGTTTTACGCTGAACCTTATGACGTTGTTGGGGATGTCACTGGTTATCGGTATTCTCGTGGATGATTCAATTGTCGTCCTCGAAAACATCTACCACCATCTTGAAAAGGGAAAAGAACCGCGTCACGCAGCGCTGGTTGGAAGAAATGAAATCGGTTTTGCCGCGTTGTCCATTACATTAGTGGACGTTGTTGTCTTTCTGCCGTTGTCTCTCGTCAGCGGATTGGTGGGCAACATTATGCGTGAATTTGCTCTTGTTGTTGTCGGTTCTACACTGATGAGTCTGTTCGTTTCGTTCACCATCACACCGATGCTTGCTTCACGCTTTGCTAAATTAGAACGACTAACCGATCGCACACTGATGGGAAAATTTGCACTCGCCTTCGAAAGATTTTACCATACGTTTGCTCAACATTACGATCGCCTGTTGAAATGGAGTCTTTCGCATAAAAAGGTTGTCGTGTCTGCATCGTTTCTGATGTTCTTCGGTTCTTGTGCACTGCCGGCTCTGGGTATTATTGGAAATGAATTTATTGCTAAAACCGATCGAGGGGAGTTCGGTGTGACTATTGAATTGCCGCCGGGTGTTACAGTTGAACAAACAAATCAGACATCATTGGAAGTAGAGCGTGCTTTAGCGCAAATGCCGGAAGTCACGAAGGTCTTTACAACGGTCGGCGTATCAAACGACGGATTGATAGGTCTCTCGAGCAACAACGTTGCGCAGTTGAACGTTACTCTTGTTCCAAAACAACAACGCAACAAATCGACCGAAGAGATTGGTTTGGAAATCAAACAGAAGATCGGCGAAATCCCCGGTGTGAAAGTGTATGTCAGCCCGATTGGTATTTTTGGTGTTGCTGATATGACGCCGATACAGATTGCTGTGAGTGGGACAAACTTGAACGATGTTCAGCAGGCCGCAGAACAGATAAAAGACCTGCTTGCCACAATTCCCGGCACAGCCGATGTTCGCCTTTCAACAGAACAAGGTAAGCCAGAACTGCAAATTGAAATCGATCGCGCAAAAATGGCGCAGTTAGGTCTTTCGGTTGCCGATGTTGGTGCTACACTGCGTGTAGCGTTAACAGGGGATGACGAATCGAAATTCCGAGATGGTAATGCCGATTACAACATTCGTATACAGTTGGATGACATCAGTCGTTCTCAAACGTCACGACTTGATGAGTTGACATTTATGAATAATCGCGGACAGCAGATTCAATTGAAACAGTTTGCTACGGTGTATCAGTCATCTGGTCCGACGAAATTGCAACGACAAGATCGAATCAACGTTATCTACGTCAACTCACAAACAACCGGACGGCCCGATGGTTCTATTATTCAGGATTTCAAATCAAGGCTGGCGGGAATTCAACTTCCGGCAGGAATAGAATTGAAATATCTTGCCAATGAGAAAAATCGTTCAGAGGGTTTCGGCAGCATGGGGTTGGCAATGATAGCTGGAATTTTGTTCGTGTATTTAATTATGGTGGCATTGTACGATTCATATGTCTATCCCTTCGTCGTATTATTTTCCATTCCTGTAGCTGTCGTAGGCGCTATGCTTGCCCTGGCAATCACCGGAAAATCGCTTAGTATCTTTTCGATGCTGGGTATCATTATGCTCATCGGTCTTGTAGCAAAGAATGCGATTTTGCTTGTTGATCGGACAAATCAAACGCGCGCTGAAAACGGATTGAGCGTGTACGATGCGCTGATTGAAGCAGGACAATCTCGTCTCCGCCCAATTTTGATGACAACGTTGACAATGATTTTCGGGATGCTGCCGATTGCGCTTTCCAAAGCGCCGGGAACGGAATGGAAATCGGGGTTAGCGTGGGCGCTGGTCGGCGGACTCACCAGTTCAATGTTCCTTACCTTGCTATTAGTGCCGGTAATGTATATGAAGGTTGATGAATGGAGAACAAAAATTCCTTCCTTCTTTAAAAAACCGTCCCGTATGTTTGCACGCTTTAGGAAGAAAGAACATGAAACAGCACTACCTGTGAACGGCGAGTTGGTAGAAGCATCGAAAAAATAAGACGGTACTTGAATGAGAAAGCAAGAAAGGCATCCTTTACAGAGGATGCCTTTCTTTTTTACGCGCTGCCGTGCTGTTAATGCACCGTCGGTGAGGTAATATGCGCCAGCAACTTCCGTTTTACAATCGGCATAATGGTTTCCTGAAACGGGAAATCGAGATCGGTTTCGCACATAAATGTTGCAGGATTTGGTAACTCGGTGTGTGTGCGGATGAGCTCCTGTTTCAAACTAATGGGTGACGAAGCGATGACCGACTGCTGACGTGATTCGATGAGAGTAGTTTTCAACGCGCGGTATTTTTCCTTGTCAGACATATACAAAGACATCTGGTAATAAATGAAATGAATCAGCATTGCCCTCTGTTCTGGAATAATGCAGTACCCTTCATCCTTATAGAGCGGAACGATACCTACTCCCTCAACCGATACATTCTGATCCACAAACTCATAAATCTGAATTCCTTCTTCAACAATGCGCTGTAAGTACGACATTGCCCAACGGACAAGTTCTTCTATTCGCTCAAGATCAGGATATTCAAGAAAGGCTGACTCGAAAATAATTTCCTGACGCTCGAGGTCGATTTCCTTAATACGCTGCGGCAGTTGAGCATGAAAAGAATTTTTTCGATGCAAAAAATTTTCCAAACTCTGTATCAGCTCAATCACTTCTGCCAGCACAGGATATAATTTGTTTTTACTGAACTCCGCGCTGCATTGTTTTGCGTACTCCATAACTTGGTACTGACACTGTTCAGCATCATGAACAGCAGAATTGATCAATGTATCAAATGTTAGTCTTGACATAACTTCTCCCTACACAGAAATTAGTTTACACCAACCTGTTTGTCAAGAACCTTACACACATTTTTGGAGCGGCAAGCAGCCGTCGAAGGCAAGTGCTAAAACAGAGGAAGGAATTTCACAAGAGCAAGTTTTTGGTAATTACCGTCTTACACAGTCTTCAAAAATTCAATTGCCTGAGCCAACGCCGCCGCACGATGACTGATCTGATTTTTCTCCTCTAATGTCATTTCAGCGTACGTTTTAGAATGGCCGTTTGGAAGAAAGAGCGGATCATAGCCAAATCCGTTGGTGCCGCGTGGGGCTTCCAAAATTCTCCCTTCCACTCTCCCTTCAAAAATCTTTTCAATATCTTTTCCAACGATCGCAACAACTGTTCTGAAGCGCGCATTGCGGTGTCGCGGAGGAACACCTTTTAACTGCCACAGCAGTTTTTTATTGTTCTCTTCATACGTCGCGTTTTCTCCAGCATATCGGGCAGAGCGAACACCTGGTTGCAACTCAAGAAAGTAACATTCCAGGCCAGTATCATCGGCAAGTGATAAAATGCCGGTAGCATGAAATGCTTCGCGTGCTTTTTTCAATGCATTCAGCTCCAGTGTCGGCTGATCTTCATCGGTCTCCGTGATGTTTGAAATATCACGTAAACTCATCACATCAAACGGCAAGCCTGCCAGCAGTCTCCGTATCTCTTCCACTTTGTGTTGATTATTGGTGGCCAGCAGCAGTTTTTTCACATTGTCCTCCTTGGAAATATTCCGTAGTATAAATTGATAAGACTAGCAAGTGTGGTGTAGCTGTTCAACAGTATTAATGGAAGGTTATTCAAACCAATGGCCTGCGCCATTAACATTCCTGCGCCAAGCGCGTACATCAGAAGGAATGATTTTTCCATTGCAACTCTTCCATGTTTGATTGTTTCAACGGTTTGTGGAATCCAGCAGATGGCTAAAAAGAGAAATCCCCCGTAGCCTAATAGATCAAGTGTAGTCATGTGTGATAATTCAACTGTCAACGTTTGTGTAGTATCAACTGTAAGTTTAGTATGGAATTTTATCCTGTTTCTGTTCCCACTCGCGAAACGCCGCAAGGGCTTCCTCCCTCATTAACTGCTTCATCGGAATTTTTCGTTCGTGAAGTGGTTTTGGAAGCTCCTGGTAAAGAAACAAGTCATCAAATCCAATCTTTGCCGCGTCCTCACGAGTGTTGGCAAAATAAATTCTGTCAATCCGCGCCCAGTATATGGCAGACAGGCACATCGGACACGGCTCGCAGGAAGTGTAAATATCACACCCTGCTAAGTGAAATGACCCAAGTCTTCTGCACGCTTCGCGAATGGCAACAATTTCCGCGTGCGCTGTGGGGTCGTTAGTTGAAGTAACAAGGTTAGTTCCACATGCAATAATCTTCCCCTCTTTTACAATCACACAGGCAAACGGACCACCGTTACCATCTCTAATATTTTGCTGCGAAAGCCGAATCGCTTCCCACATGAATTCTGCGTTCATAGTTTTTCTTTATCGTGCGGCTCACTTCAACGTGAGTCGCACCTTCATTATCCAATTAATTGTTTTATTGCTTCCTGTATAGTTTCCACTCCAACAATTGCAATGCCGTTGGATGATTTCATTTTTTTCGCATTCGTTTTTGGAACAACAATTGTCTTGAATCCCAACTTCGCCGCTTCCTGCACTCGTTTCTCGCAATGGGCAATAGTGCGTATCTCACCGCCCAACCCGATTTCACCAATGGCAACTGTTTGCGAATCCACCGGAACATCGCGCAGTGAAGAAACAATGGATGTTGCAACGCCAAGATCAGCGGCAGGTTCGTCTATCCGGATGCCGCCGGCGATATTGACAAACACATCCTGCGCGCCGGTGTTTACACCAACGCGTTTGTCGAGCACTGCAAGAAGCATGGATAATCGGCGAAGGTCAAATCCGGTAGCGGTGCGTTGTGGCATACCGTAATTTGTCGGTGACACCAACGCCTGCACTTCAATCAACATCGGGCGTGTCCCCTCCATGCTTGCAACAATCGTAGCGCCGCTGGCGCCGTAGGTTCGTTCGGAAAGAAACACTTCAGAAGGATTGACCACTTCGCGCAATCCCGTGTCGTGCATTTCGAAAATGCCAATCTCATTTGTCGAACCAAAACGATTTTTGATTCCTCGCAGGATGCGATACGCGTAATGACGTTCCCCTTCAAATTGCAGTACCGTATCAACCATATGCTCAATCACTCGCGGACCGGCAATCACTCCTTCTTTTGTCACATGACCAATAAGAATGATGGGAATATGTTTTGTCTTTGCTATACGTGTGAGGAGTGCAGTTGATTCGCGCACCTGCCCGACACTCCCCGACGCGCTTTCGAGATTCGGATGAAAGAGCGTTTGAATAGAATCGATGATAACCAGATCGGGAGTTGCCTGTTCAAGAATATCCGCAATAATTTCAAGATTTGTCTCTGCCAGCAATTGAATGTTCTCTGAAATTTTTCCCAGGCGCTCCGCACGCAGTTTTACTTGTTTGGGAGATTCTTCGCCTGTAACATAGAGAACGACTTTCTTCTTCAACTGCAACGCCACCTGTAACATCAGCGTCGATTTGCCGATTCCCGGATCGCCGCCAAGCAAAATCACACTTCCCGAAACAATTCCACCACCAAGCACACGATCAAATTCGGCAATTTCTGTCCTGAAACGCACGTCTGTAATACTGTCGACGTTCGACAACGGAATCGGATGCAATTTCGACGACACACCTCCCGATTTTCGCGCAACCGCCGCCGGTACCGGCGCTTCTTCAACAAACGTATTCCATTCGTTGCAGTTCGGGCATTTGCCAATCCATCGCGGAGAAACATATCCGCACGATTGGCAAACGTATTTTGTGGTTGATTTTGCCATTGCAGGATAAATATAAATACAAAGTCACAGAGGAACAAAGAATTAATGTTCTATTTTTCACACATGAAAACTATCGTTCATTCACTATTTCACAGAACAAATTATTATCTTTACAACGTTGAACAATGAACGCAAGACTTCCTTTTTATATCGCGAGTGTCGTATTACTTGCCGGCGTCAGTATCGAACTATCTATGCTCCTGTCGATAAACAACGGCTATTTTACATACACACTGGACGATGCGTATATTCATCTTGCTGTTGCTGAAAATATTGCCCGCGGAGAGTATGGTATCAATACGAATGAGTTTTCCTCGCCATCATCGAGCATTCTCTGGCCATTTCTTTTGGCGCCGTTCGCCCAATACAGCGGGGCTGTGTGGATAGTGTTCTTGCTGAATGTCTGTGTTGCAATTGTTGTATTGTATGTCATGTGGAAAATTTTAGATCATTACTTCCACCAATGTAAAAGTAAACTCTCTCTCATTACTGCTCTCCTTCTCCTTCTTATTCCAGCCGCAGGAATCATCGGATTAATTTTCACCGGTATGGAACATCTGCTTCAGGTATGTTTCATTGTTCTCATGCTATATTCCATAGTCAAAGAATTACATGGCGAATACAATTTCCGGTTAATGCTCGTATCCATTGTTGTATCTTCCCTTATTCGCTATGAAAACCTTTCATTCTGTTTATTCGGGATCGCTTTTTTGTATGCGCGGGGCAAAAAGAACGATGCGCTCATTGCTTTTAACATCATGGCGTTGTTGCATATCCTCTTTGCGTTGTTTCTGTACTGGAATCAGTCCTCACTTTTGCCGACGTCTGTCATGGTAAAAAGAAATTTTTTGCGTCATGAAATATTTCCTCTCACACATCTGCTTGAGACGCTGAACACCGATTTTGGTCTCTTGTATGGTTCACTTACCGTTGTGTTTATCGGTTGCTCGTTTTTGTCGCGCACACTCGACAAGCGTTTATTGAGCATGGGAGCGGCATTTGTGCTCCTGTTGCATTTGCTCTATGGAAACACGCAGAATTACGGAGGTTTAGCTACAGCGTGGGGATATTTTTTTCGCTATGAAATGTACGTTTGGACTCTTGTGCTGCTGACGTTGCTCATCATCTCAAAAGATTTCATCATGCAACACTTCCAACGCTCGCCGATGATTACAATACTCGTTTTCATGTTGATAGAAATAACAATATGCGCCCGAAATAATATCGTCTTACTCACAGTACCTCAGGCGTCCAACAATATCTACGAACAGCACTTTCAGATGCACAGGTTTGTTACTCATTTCTACAAGAAGAATGTTGCTGTCAACGATATCGGGTATGTGTCGTATCAGAATGATTCTTATGTGCTTGATCTGTGGGGATTGGCATCAAAGGAAGCTTGGAAGCTCCGAACGAATTTCCCCGGGAAAACAGCATGGATAGATTCGGTAATGCAGGCAAAGAACGTTTCACTTGCTATGCTGTATGACAGTTGGTTTCCTTTCCTTCCTGAATCATTCACAAAAGTTGCAGAACTTTCCTTAACGAAAAACACCATCACAGCATCCGAACATATTGTTTCGTTTTACGCCGCTGAGAAATCGGAGGTAGAGAACATCGAACGCGCATTGAGAGAGTTTCAAAACACATTACCCGACAAAAATATGCTTGTCTTCGTTAAGAAGCCCGAAGCGGGTCTCTAATCAACAAGCCACAAACTCAATTCCGGAATGTAGGTAATGACGATAAGCGCAATAATAAGAACAAGAATGAACGGCAACGTCGCCGTCGCTACCTGACCGATTGATTTCCTGAACCGAAAACTCGACATAAAAAGATTCAGCCCCACAGGCGGCATCAGGTAGGCAATTTCAAGATTGGCGAGAAAAATGATTCCTAAATGCACAGGATCAATACCATATTGCTTTGCCACAGGAACAATTAACGGCACCACAACAATAGCGGAGAAAATCTCCATCATCATTCCGATAAGTAAAAGAAAGAGATTGAGAAGGATAAGGAAGAAAATTTTGCTTGTTACCACCTGACTGATGTACTCGAACAATTTCTGCGGCACTTGCTGGTCGATAAGGTAACTCGTCAAACCCATAGCACACCCAAGTATCATCAGAATCGCTCCGACAAGCACCATGCTTTCTTTCATCACGCGCGGAACATCGGTAAAAAGTTTTAAGTCGCGGTAAATCAACACTTCAACAATAAACACATAAAACGCTGTTACTGCCGCCGCTTCCGTAGCCGTGAACCAGCCGCCGTAAATGCCACCAATGATAAAGAATGGCAACGGAATTTCCCACGCCGCCGCCTTTATTGCCAACCACGCTTTTCGCGGATCAAAACGATGGCGCGGCACGTGTGCTTTGTTTCCTTGCTGAATGCTGTAGAGTGCAATGACAAAAACTAAAATAATTCCGGGAACAATACCCGCGCGAAACAATGCGTCAATGGAAACTTCAGCAAATGTGCCGTACAAAATAATCGGCAACGATGGTGGAAACAGCAATCCCAATGAACCGGAAGTGGTAACAAGACCGAGCGAAAACTTTTCAGAATATTTTTCAGCAAGCAAAATAGGGAACACCAAACCACCGAGCGCAACAATAGTAACACCCGAACCACCGGTGAACGCAGTAAAAATAGCGCAACTGATCAGCACAACAATTGCCAATCCGCCGGGCATCCAGCCGATCAGCGATTCTGCTAATGCAACAATACGTTGCGGCGCTTTACTTTCCGCAAGAAAATATCCTGCAACAGTGAAGAGCGGAATTGCCAGAAGCACCGGTTGACTGGCAAGACGGTACAATTCGATAATAATTGCCGCCGTGTCAATTCCTTCTGCAGAAAATCCATACAATGAAATTGCGCCGATGATAGTGAACAGCGGCGAACCAATAAGCACAAGAATGATGAGCGCAAGAACGATGACAAGGACGTTCATAAATGCTGAACCTCCTCTATCTCCCAATTCCCATGAACGATTTCAGAAATCCACCGCAACGAATGAATGCAAAAACGGAAGGAAACAATAGCATATCCGACCGGAATAATGATGATGAAATACCATGAAGGAATGTCCAACAGAAGAATACTCTCCGACTCCATTTCTAACTGCACAAATGATATTGACGCCTGCATCAGCAAATAGCAGATGACAGAAGCAAAGAGATTTGTAATGATGAAGAAAACTTTTCTGACTTTTGGCAGAACAAGTTTAGTGATGAATTCGATCTTCAGGTGGCGACGTTCTCCGGTAGCAATCACAGCGCCAAAGTACCCAACCCACAGCACAAGGTGACGGAGAAATACATCTCCCCATTCGATGCTTGTTGCAAAAAAATTCCTCAGCACTACCTGACCGAACGACATCACGATCATAATACTGAGGAACAGCACAAGCAGCCAGCCGGAAATCCGCTCGAGCCATTTATCAACAAACAGCAGTGGTTTCATTTCCCTCCCTTTGCGCGGAACTGCGCCAACGCTGATTCCACTCGCGTCAACAGGTCTTGTGAAAAAAGTTTGCCGACCATTGCCTGACGTGCACGTTTACCAAGCTCGTCGTACGATGCCGCCTCCTTCGGATCGGGCTTTACAAACTGAATCTTATTTTTCTTCAACGTCTCAAGCGCTTTCTGGTTGTCTTTTCTGCTTTGTTCTGTCAGCTTTCGCATGTACGTTTTACCGTGCTTCAGTAACAGTTGCTGAAGGTCAACAGGCATTTTATCGAATTCACGTTTGGCAATAATGACGGCCCCCATCGAATTGGTGAGCGGCATCTCCATCATATATTTTGTAGCGGCAAACCATTGAAGCGAGACTGCGGCAAGCGGCGAAGTGTACACGCCATTAATGAGCCCCGTTTGCAACGAGGTCAGCACATCGGTTATGGAAAGTTGAATGGGATTGATGCCGAATTGTTTGAACGTAACATCCGCCACTGGGTCGCCTTCCCATTCCCACATTTTCACATTTTTCATATCGGCAACTTTTGCCACCGGCGTGTTGGTAAAAACGTATACAAAACCGACTTCTGCCCAGCCCAACAGCACAAAGCCGCCATTTTCAAATTCTTTCCTGAACTCGTTATCGAATTGCTCAAGAATATAATCCACCTCTGCTGTATTTCTGAACATAAACGGCGCATCAAGAATGCGAACCGATTTCGCTACTTCGCCAATGCCAAAGCCGGTAACACCCGCGGCGTGAAATTGTCCCAGCCGAATTTTACGCATCACATCTTTTTCATCACCGGCAATACCACCGGCGTAAATTCTGAAACCGACTCTTCCGCCGCTTTCTTTGCGGATTGCGGCATCGTATTCTTTCATAATATTGATCCACGTGCTTCCTTCGGGGGCCAGCGTAGCAAATTTAATGGTGAATTCCTGGGAAAGAGTAAATGAAGGTAAGATGGCGAGGATTAAAGCAAAAAGTAAGTTCTTCATATTCTTTTTATGTCTTAGTGATTACATAATCAAAAAAACAACTCATCAATCCGTTCGGCAAGTTTTTTGGCTTTGCGCTTGGCAATGGCATTCACCAAACGTTGTTCCGGCAACACTTCCAGCGATGTTTCTTCCACTGTTGTCAGCAATTGCTGAAAGAGTTCTTTGTTTTGCACCTGCACGCAGTAACTTTTTGCCATATACACATACGGCAGAAGAAATTTGTATTGACCGAGCATAAAACATTTGTCGAAATGAACCTTGGCGCTATCCGGCTTTCCGCCGAGATTTTTCGGTATGGTGGCAAGAATGGTGGCAAAGTAGAGATGTGCGCCGCCGTAGAAATACCCTTCATCATGGCGCAACACAAATTCCATCATCGCATTCACTTTTGGCAAATCAACCAACACGGTTGGGTCGGCAATGCTGACGTTAATCAGATTCCCCCACGCGTTAGCAGTCCAGAATATGAGCGGGACATCGTCGTTCGAAAAAGACTCCAGACTTTGTTTGAATGTTGCCGCATCATCATCCACTGCACGCGCAAAGCGCTTGCTCTTGTTTTGTAGCGCATGCAAGCCGTAGTTGCGCGCACGTAGATAAAGCTCTTTTGCCCGCTGGGGATCAACATCTTCCACAAACCCGAGCGTGTAGCCGGTATATCCTTGCGTTAAAAGCAATGCCAGATGCTCGTCATCCTTTTCTTTTGCTCTGTAGAGCGCTTCGAGAAGCACCAGATTTGCAGGAATGGCTTTTTCAGCAAGATCGAGGTCGGATTCTTCATAGACAGAGCCAAGTCCGTAATCAACAATTTCTGTAGTGGCTTGTACCGCCACCGTATTGACCACACCGCACGACCAGTGTGTGAGAAGAAGAAACAACAGTATTGCCGCATAAAAAATTTTCATGGAAGAAATATAGAAAGAAGTTGTGGATTATCCAAGGTATTGCAGTGATATGCGGGTTTACGGATGAAGGAGGTAATTTGCAGGATTAATGTTCAACATCTTCACCAGTTGCTTCCTTTCTTTAATTGGGCTACTTTTAAATTATGAAAGAGACCAAACCGGCCGCCCACATACTGATCATCGAAGACGAGAAAAAAATTTCTGCCCTCATCCGCAAGGGATTGGAAGAAGAACACTATGCTGTTGATGAAGCCCACGATGGCGAAAAGGGAGAGCAACTGCTGGAACAATATCAGTACGACCTTGTCATTCTGGATATTATGATGCCGAAGAAAGACGGACTGGAGGTGTTACATTCTTTACGGGAGCGCGGTAATAACGTTCCGGTGATGATGCTGACCGCAAAGAGCGCCGTGGAAGACCGCGTGAAAGGATTAGATATCGGCGCTGATGATTATCTTGTAAAACCGTTCGCCATTACCGAATTGCTGGCACGCGTTCGCTCTCTCCTCCGCAGAAAAAAAGGTGTTGAAAAATCTGCTACAACACTGACGATTGCTGATTTGACGCTCGATCTTGTATCGCACAAAGCAACACGCGGAGGGAAAGTTATTACGCTCACCTCAAAAGAATTTGCGCTGTTGGAGTATTTCATCCGTAATAAAAACAAAACGCTCAACAGAAGCACTATTATCGAACACATCTGGAACTACAATTTCGACACCGGCACAAACATCATTGACGTATACATCAATCATCTCCGTGCAAAAATAGACGGCGGCTTTACCAAAAAACTCATTCACACAGTTCGTGGCGTTGGATATATGATGAAAGACTAACGATGATGTTGTCGATGGTACGGAGAAATGTCGCAGATGAAAGCGAAAAATTATGCTACTGTTTTACTTTACAATAAATAGAACATTGTTGTTGTAAAACTGATCATTCACAGCCAGTGCCTGCGCTGACCTTCGCGCACGCCGTGCAAACTCTATGAACGTACATCGCTCGATACGATTCAAATTGACGCTCTACTACTCTTTAATAGTGGGAGGAACGTTGCTTGGTTTTGCCATGGCAGCATATTTCTACACCGAACAAAATCTAATGGCCAATCTCGATCGTTCGCTGTATCAAGAAGTTGTGTGGCTCAAAAACTTCATTGAGCCGCAGGCAAAACGTGTGCGGGCAAAAAAACAACGCTTACAATCTGTTGCAAAAACTACAAAAGATAAAAAAACTTCTAAAGCCGAGATTCGGAAGTCTGATGAAATTGAAGTTCGAAATATTGACTCGATAGACGTTGAATTCGATGCCATCTGGAATCAAATTTATGAGCATACACTTCTTACTCCGAAAAAACAAATCATTCAGATTAAAGACCGAAACGGAGACATCCTCTACAAATCTGGATTAGGAAAAGATGAAGAAATTCTTTTCGACGACGTGCCGAAAGATATTACAAAACTCGCTACCATCTGGAATGCGCAAGGACAGCCGCTACGGCTTGCCGTCAGTCAAGATCGTTCGATGAAAGTGTACGTTGCATATCCGATTTCTGAGATCAACGAATTGCTGAATAACCTTTTTTCTATCTTCCTTTTCCTGATTCCCGTTGCGTTGGTGGTTTCTGTCGGCGGCGGATGGTTTTTAGCAACACGTTCATTGAAACCTGTTGACGACATTACCCGCACCGCCCGCGCTATCACCGCACAAAATTTAGATCGGCGCATTCACTACACCGGGGTCGATGATGAATTGGGAAGACTTGTGGCTACCTTCAACGAGATGATCAGCCGACTGCAACTTTCCTTCAGTCAAATTCAACAATTCTCCAGTGATGCATCACACGAACTACGCACACCGCTGACTATTTTGCGCGGCGAACTTGAACTGGCGCTTCGCTCAAAACGAAGCACAACGGAAGAATACCGCGCCGTTCTTTCCAGCGCCCTCGAAGAAACAATCCGCATGACCACGATTGTCGACAATCTCCTGACGCTCACGAAAGCCGACATGGGAACTTCACACATAAAAATGCAGGATGTGTGGCTGAGACCGATGATACAGGAATTGTATGAGGATAGCGAAATTCTTGCCGAACGGAAAAAAATTGCCGTCAGTATTGGCGCGCTTGACGATGCTTTGGTGGTTGGCGATCCGTTGCGACTGCGGCAATTGTGTCTCAATCTGATTGACAACGCTATCAAGTACACGCCCGAACATGGTACGGTTGAAATTTCTCTCTTTCGCGACAACGGACAAGCAAAAATTATGGTGAAAGATAGCGGCATCGGCATACCGAAAGAGGAATTACCAAAAATTTTCGACCGTTTTTATCGTGTGGATAAAGCCCGTTCGCGCGAACTTGGCGGCAGCGGACTTGGACTTTCGATTGCAAAATGGATTGCAGAAATTCACGGAGGGTCAATCGCTGTGGAAAGTGAAGTGAACAGAGGAAGCACGTTCAGCGTTTTCTTGCCGTTGAAACCACAAACATCGCAAATGGAAATGTTCAAGTAGTGTTTCTTCTCCATTGCATCTTGCACTGCATTTGCATATTTTTTCCCATTCGTTTTTGTCATCACCTGTTTCACCAACGGAGTACTGAATGAAGTCACAACCAATCGAATCGTCTGCAGAACAACCGCACGCTACACCCGCCCGCCAGCATGAGACCGGCGGGCTTGCTCGTCGTTTAACATTAACCAACGCCATTATGGTCGTCATCGGATCGGTGATCGGTTCGGGAATTTTTCTCACACCGCAAAATGTCGCCGCTAATGTGGATGTTCCCGGCTTAATGATTAGTGTGTGGATTATTACCGGTTTATTGACGCTGGCTGGAGCGCTAACCAATGCCGAAGTTGCCAGTCTTATTCCCGAAGCAGGCGGGCAGTACGTTTTTTTTCGTGTTACCTTTGGGCAGTTAACCGCATTTTTGTACGGCTGGACAACGTTCATTGTTTATCAGACCGGATCAATTGCCGCGATTGCTGTTGCATTTGCAAAGTACTTCGGGTACTTCGTTGACCTTCCCAATTTTGGGCCAGAGTTGGAAGCGTGGAAACTTCCTCTTGTCGGCGAGATTTATCCGCTGAAAGATATCGGCGTTACTATGGTAGCGATACTCGCTGTGGTAACAGTTACGACGATCAATTACTTCGGTGTTCAGTTCGGCGGAATGATTCAAAACATTTTTACTGTGCTGAAAGTAACAGCAATCGGCTCAATCATTGTTCTTGCCTTTACATCGGGAAAAGGAAGTGTTGATCACTTTTTCCCGTTGTGGGGAACACCGTCTTCTGGTTCGCTACTTGCCGCGTTTGGCGTGGCAATGATTGCAACACTTTGGTCGTACGATGGATGGAATTCGTTGACATATCTTGCAGGAGAAGTGATTGAACCGCAGAAAAATATTCCCCGCGCATTAATTATTGGAACGCTCGCCGTCATTGTCATTTACGTCACCACCAATCTCGCCTACCTTTACATTTTGCCCATCGGCCAAATTGCTCAATCGAAACTTGTCGCCGCAGATGTCATGAATGCGATCTTTTACGGATGGGGAGGCGCTATCATTTCAGCAATGGTGATGATTTCAACATTCGGCACTGTCAATGCAACCTCAATGACTACTGCTCGCGTATTTTACGCAATGGCGAAAGATAAAATGTTCTTTAGTAGCATGGCGTATGTGCATCCCAAATTCCGTACTCCTTCAAAATCACTTGTTGTTCAGGGAACATGGGCGGCAATTCTTTGCCTTACCGGCACGTACGATCAGATTTTCACCTATGTGATTTTTGCCGGATGGATTTTCTACGCACTGGGCGCTGTTGCTGTCTTTATTCTTCGTCATAAACAACCGCATTCAGAACGGTCGTACAAAGTTCCTTTTTATCCTGTTATTCCCATTCTCTTTATCATTGTAGCCACATGGTTTGTGTATAATACTGTGGTAGAACAAACAGCGGATTCAATGGTCGGATTGTTGTTGCTTGTAGCAGGAATTCCTTTTTATCTGTATTGGCAGAAGCAGATAAAGAACGGGACAACATAGGTGTTACGTGGCGAGGCCAAAAATTAACATCCCCGAGATGTTTGGTATCTCGGGGATGTTCTGTTTAAGAGTATAATTAGAAATCTCCGCCCAGCGAAAAATAATATCTCGGGGTAGAAAATCCTTCGCCCGTATAAGCCCATGCCATATCAATCTTCAGCGGCAGACCGAAGAGAAACATTCGTACTCCCAACCCTGTACCAAAGAGTAAATCTTGCGTTTTGGTATAACCGTTAGCATCGGTACCAAATCCTCTCCACGCTTTTGTATGTGTCCAAGATGAACCGACATCGAGAAATGTTGCACCGGTAATATTACCGAGCGCAATGGGCAATCCGCCGGTGACTAAATACTGGATGAAGGGATAGCGAAGTTCATAGTTAATGAGCGCAAATTTTGTTCCGTTACGTACGTTGTAATTGTAGCCACGAAGCGGCAGCGCCGGTGAAAGGAACGCAAAATCTTCAATGTTCTCAATCGGTATGCCTCCGTTTTCAAATTCGCGATTAATCCATCCGTCCGTACCGCCGATGAAAAATCGCTGCGCGTTTTTACCGACGCTGATACCACCGGAGTACCGCATAACGAATGAATAATTCTTCCAAAATTTCTCATACGTTCTGTAATCAAACGTGTACGTTTGAAATTCAATCGCGTTTGAGCCAATGTCGGGACTGAACATTGCATTGATGTTATACCGAGATCCGTTATTCGGCGCTGTATAGCCCCACAGCGTATTATCATGAACAAAACTGATCGAAGGCACAATCAATTCTCGCCGCTGATTCGTTGGGTCCGAAATATAATCCAGATTTTCGCGCAACAGATTCATCCACGATAGTGAACCTTCAAATCTGTTAAACCGGTCCAACGGATATGATGCCGATACACCAATGCCCCACATACGAAAGCGATACAACCAAAAGTTGCCATACGAATCGTAGTTGTACAGAAACCGGGCGCTATGATACCCTTGCACACCCCAATCGATGTACGACGGCAAGTAGAAATACGCCAGCACATAGTCGCTGTTTTTCAAATCGAGTAACAGGTTCGTTAAAAAATAAATTTGATGATCGCCCAGCATGTCGCTGAAGGCCATCATGGTGGTTCCCTGTACACCGTAAAACGTGCTGAATGCTGCGTTACCGTAAATAATATCGGGCGAGAAGTTTAATTTGTACTTATTGACAACGAAATTTCCTTTTTCATCAACATTGTTAGCGACTTTTGTTTTCTTTTCGTTATTCGATGGATAAAATTCTTCATCGGTTTCTTTTCGGTTCTCCTCGGGAAACACATAGTTGTTGAAATCAATCCGTACATGCTCGCCATACACGCCTATGGTATCGGTGCGGGACGACTGAGTCTCTTCAGATGGCAACACTGCTGCCGTGTCTTCTTTCTTTTGAGCCAAGAGATTTTTCTTTTTGATATATTCTGTCGGTTCAAGTTCTGCCGTCGCAAGTTTCTTCTCAAACGGTGTTTTCATTAAAAAGAGATCAAACCCTGCCTGATTTAATGATGAGAATGCCAGTTTATTTCCATCAGCAGAAATGGAAAGTTGATAGACGCCGGTGATCGAGTTGGTAATCGGGCGGTCTTCGCCAGTTATCAGATTCCGCTCGTACACATTACCGATACCGTTGCGGTCTGAAACATACAGCATTTTTGTTCCATCGGGAGAAAGAAGAGGATTGGTTTCATCGCTTTCTTCGTACGAAGTAATTCGTTCAATGTTTTTCGACTCTACCGCAACAGCATAAATATCAAGCTGCGAGTAGTTGAAATTGACCATTGAGAATTTTTTCGGCAACAGTTGAGAATCGGTATATTGCCGTCGGTCGGAAACGAAGAACACTTTCTTCCCATCCGGCGAAAACGCAGGATCGGAGTCCGAAAATATATCATTCGTCAAATTTGTCAGCTCTTTCGTCTTGAGATTGTAGATAAAAATATCTGACTGTGTTGTTGTGTTTCCGACAAAGGCAAGCTTATCCCCTTGCCGCGACCAATCAACAGAAAAAATTCCCTCCAGATCAAATTCCAATTTTTCTTCATCACCCGTATTGACATCAACAAGGTAAATGGCGTCGCGTTCACCGCTTTTCACTGCCAACGCAATTTTCTTTCCATCGGGAGACCACGACATTCCGGGAGTCAATAAGTGGAGTTCTTCAAAATTCTTTGTGCGCTGACCATCAACAATTTTTTTAATTTTGTTGTCGATAGTGGAAATAACGTACACATCAAAATAATCGTCACGGTCGGAAATAAACGCAACTTTATCTCCTTGGGGTGAAATTGCCGGACTGGTGTTGTAAAAGTTATTTTCTTTCACATGATTGGTCAGCTGTGTTGCAAAATCGGCTGGCTCTTCACGCTTGGCAATATCGGGCCAGTACTGCACTTTTTGTTCTTTTTGCCATCGTTCAGAAAGTTCCGACACACTCAGCCCAATAGCGCTCTTGAATCCGGCATCAACATTCCGCGCTCCTTTAACACGGTGGAGAATTTCCGAAATCTTCTGCTCACCGTATTTATTAGCAATGTAATACCACACCGACTGACCACCGCGGTAGGCAAAATATCCACCAAGATTTTCAATCGGTGGCAGGTAGGTGTGAATAGTCGCATCGCGCATAAACATATCTGAATTCACATCCCACTTCAGTGCTTCATATTCAGCAAGCCCCTCATTCATCCACAGTGGAATTTGCAACCGGATATTATTGGTGATAATTGCTTGAATAGAACCGCCATAGAACATATCGTTGATGACGGCGTGCACAAGTTCATGATGTATCACGTGACGAAACTGCCGGTAACTTCCCTCAAACGGAATTACAACTCTGTTCTTAAATAACTCTGTCACACCGCCGATTCCTTCTTCCAGATATTCATTCACAACATTAGTCTGTTGAAAATCGTTGTGCGAGTTGTAGACCATGATGGGAACACGGTTGTTGAGCTGATAGCGAAATGATTTACTGATGGAAGCGTATGCCGATTCGGCTGCAAGCGCCGTAAAGTTTGCTAAATGCTCTCCGCCTTGGTAAAAATAAATATCGAAATGGTCTGTTTGAATGAAATACCAATCGAACTTCTTATACTGCACTTTATTCTTTCCAAAATTACCTTCTTGCGCAACAGCAAGGGTAATTCCTAGTAAAACGTAGAGTAATGATTTCATTGTAGTCATACAATCCTCACGAATACTTCACTTTCTGAAACAGAACCGTACGGCGTTTAGTGCCGACGCTGTCGCTGTTTTTTCTGTGTCTTTGTAGGAATATCACTCTCTGAAAGGACAAAATCAATCGTTCGTTGTTCGGGATTGACCTTCGCCACTTTTACGGTGATGGTATCGCCAAGTCGGAACGTTTTTTTCTTCCGCTCACCTATGAGCGCATATTGGCGTTCGTCGTACGAATAAAAATCGTCATCCAAATCGCGGACATGCAGCAACCCTTCTACCAACAAATCATTGATTTCAATAAAGAGACCGTACGGCATAACGCCGGAAATAATTCCTTCAAATTCATCACCGAGATGTTGTTTCATGTATTCTACCTGCATCACTTTCACCGAATCACGTTCTGCTTCAGCCGCAACACGTTCGCGTTCGGAACAATGCTTGCACCATTCGGGCAGATGCGTTGCGAAAAATTTTTTCCGCTTCTCGCTCATTCCTTGGCTATATTCATCCAACAAACGATGCACAAGTAAATCCGGATAACGACGAATTGGCGATGTAAAATGCGTGTAGGTCTCAAATCCGAGTCCGTAGTGACCGATGTTGTCGGTAGAATACACTGCTTTTGCCATACTGCGCAATACTACTTCGTTGATGAGATTTTCTTCCTTTGCTCCTTCTACTTCCTTCAACAGTTTCTGCAAATCTTTAGACGAAGCAGACTCGTGAATGTTTAACTGATAACCAAGTTGACGGACAAACTGCGCCAGTGCACGCAACTTTTCGGGATCAGGAACATCGTGAACACGGTACACAAACGGAAGCACTTCTTTTTTTCCCTGCAGCGATTCAATATGTGTGGCTACAGTGCGATTTGCCAGCAACATACACTCTTCCACTAGTTGATGGCTTTTCAGTCGTTTTTTGATGTAAATTCCTATAGGTTTGCCGTGTTCGTTGTATGTAAATTTTGCTTCCGGAGATTCAAAATCGATACTACCATATTTCATTCTCTTCTTGCGCAGTACTGATGCAATTGACCACAACAGTGATAACTCGTGGTTGAACTCTCCCTTGTTGCTGTCGAGAATTTTTTCTACTTCTTCATAAGTAAATCGTCGTTTAGAATTCATAACACTGCGCGCAAATGAATACTCGAGCACTTTTCCCTTCTTCGTAATGGTTATGAAACAGGTAAATGCAAGACGATCTTCGTGCGGCACGAGACTACACAGCACGTTGGATAATTTTTCAGGAAGCATCGGAATAACCTGGTTGGCAAGATAGACGCTGGTGCCACGCGTCAATGCTTCTTTATCAATTGCACTACCCTCCTTTACATACGCGCTGACATCGGCAATGTGCACACCAAGTTTCACTGTTTCAGCATCAAGTGTTTCTATTGATAATGCATCGTCAAAATCTTTTGCATCAAAAGGATCGATGGTGAACGTGGTCAACGAACGAAGATCAAGCCGTTGACGAATTTCTTCCTTCGAAATTTTTTCTGAAATCGATCGTGCTTCTTCTTCTACGGCTTTGGGAAACGATGTTGGCAGACGATATGATTGAATCACCGATTTCAATTCAACAAACGGATCACCAGCCACACCTAGTACCTGAACGATTTTTCCTTCTGGATTTAACTGTGGATCGTTCCATTCTATGAGTTCGGCAATCACTTTTTCTCCCGGACGCGCGCCGTGAAGCGCCTCGGGCGCGATGTAAATATCTCGCTGTAGTGTTTTATCATCCGGTATCACAAAATAAAAATGATGGCTACGTTCCAATGTACCAACGAACTCCGTTTGCGCCCGTTTGACAATATTCACAACTTCGCCTTCAAGACGTTCGTCTGTTTGTTGTTTTCGTTTCTTCGGTGCGGCAAAGAGCGCCACTTCAACAGTATCGCCGTTGAGTGCGGTTCCGAGCGAGCGCTTATCAACAACAATCTCATCGCCGCTCTCGGTCTTCACTAGTCCCGCTCCTTGTTTGGTAATGCTGATCGTACCAATAATTCCTTTCTGACGAAGAAGGACACGATGGTAACCATACTTTTTATTCCACGCTAATTCTCCTTTATCCACCATTTTGTGGAGGATATCGCGCAGTACTTCAAATTCGTGATCGGTGTGAATAGATAAGCGTCGTTTCAATTGACGCGATTTGAATCCCTGGTGAGGATGTCGTTGAAAGTAGGCAAGTAATTTTGAACGAAGTTCAGAACGATCCATAGATGCTTTCTCCCTGCAACGGTGTGGGTGTTGAGAGGATATTAAAATGTGAAGCGATAAAAAATTCGCGCGCTAAGAATGGTGCGAGATTCCAAGGAGTAGGTAAAGTTTTCCGTTTTCTTTTCCACCTCGAGCATGAAGTTGCGATTCTCTCTTCCTAAAATTGGGCGCTGAATGCTGATATTGGTATTATTAATGTTGGAAAAGACTCTTCCGCCGGCGTTAATAATAGCGTCGAATAGTTCGAGCCGGACATTGATATTCGGATCAGCACCGACATCACTCACTTCCACGCGCTTTACATATGGAATGTTGTTACGCGTAATAAACTCCATCACATATCCGGACAACATGCTGTTGAGAAATGTTCCCCCGATCGTTGAAGTCAATTGCTCGCTGATGCGATTGCGATCTTGCGCCGTCAATTCATCACGGAATTTTCCCGGCGTACCTGGAGATGATGTTAACAAAAATGCGATGGCGTCGTTTTCCACATCCCCGCTACGAACAGTTTCTTTTCCGGTTGGATCAATTGTTTTTAATCCAAGTTTCACTTGCGGAGAGAGACGCGTGCCGGTGATATTTAATGTAACAACCACCCGCTCTTCTCTTATGCAATCATCTTTCAACGGACTGCTGTTAAGACAGTGTGTACCTTCGTACGTGGCGGCAATATTCAAGCGAGGATTTTGCGGATCGCCGTCAAAGGTCAAAGCGCCGGTGGCGTTGAAAGTCTTATAGAAAGTGTACTTTGATTCATTGCCGACGTTGATTGCTCCTTTTAACTGCACACCGTTCTCATTTTTCGACAATAATAACTTCCCATCCAATTCGGCGTACAGTTCTTCGTACGCACCTGCATTTGCGTTAAAAATCATATTTACCCGTACTGCTCCGCGTGTGATAATAGTGATGTCGTACCCAAACCCATCGAGAAAGGTGTGTTGATGAGATTGCGGTGGCGCCAGTACTGTTTGCAGATGGTTTAGGAGCGTTTCAACAGCAGTAGTATCACGAACAATTTTTGATGTATCATCAATAAACTCAACCCTGTTGAACAACGATGCAGAATAGGTTTGTGCTTGTTGTGTTGGCGGAAAAATGAGAGAAGCTTGCTGAACATAAACAATGCCCCGAACACGTGACTGTTCAACCGTGCCGTCAAATCTTAAACTGTCGTCACCGGTTGACGCCACTAATGTTCCAAAAAATGACGCTCCTTGCGTGCGCGAGCGTTCATGAAGCACCAGTAGTTCCCCTTGTACGGATAAATGATATTCATGTGGTATAAATCCTTTCAGCGCTATATAGCCGCCGATATTCATTTTTCCATCTGGATAATCATTAAGGAGGTTGGTGGTAGCAACATCGGTAAACAATACCTTGCTACCGTCTAACCTCACAGTACCATTTGTTTCATACATTATCCCGGTCATATCTAGAACCCACTGACAGTTTGATAATTGTGTCGTGCCATTGATCAGCGGTTGACTGAGTGAACCGGTAATGTGAACGTCGGTCTTCACAACTCCGCCAAGCAGCGTTATTTCAGGAATAAACGGATCAAGCGCCGCCACTTGCAGACGATCTGCTTTTAAGGTTACATCCATACCGTCAAGCGTTGTACGGTCTGACACTTCCGTAAACCGTAAATCAATCGGGACTTTACCTGAAAGTGCAATATCTTGCATTTCAACAGAATCTCTCATGTTACGCAATTCAACATTAACCTCAGCCACTTTATCAGTGTAGGTCATTGTTCCGATGAAACGCCCGAATTGTGATTGCTTAAATGAAAGATGTTCTCCGTTAATCTCTACCCACAGAGCAGGATTTTGAATTGATCCTTTCACGCGCGCTTTTGCCGAAACTGTGCCGCCAAACGACAATGCCCGATCGCGAAATTCCATCGAACGACTGAAGTAATACAAATCTTGCATTGAAAAGTTTTGAATTTCTGCAATGGCTTCAATGCCACCGGAAAAATTGTACGTTCCATTCAACAACAATGTTTGATTGCGATGAGTAAATAGCGCCGAATCGACTGAAATGCCGTTGGTACTCAAGTAAGCGAATACCGTGTCGTAATTCTGAATGTCATACCCTTGATATTTCAATCGCAATGTTGAAATATTCAACTGTTCTTCCTTTTCACGCGCCAGAATACCTCCTTCTACTGCTACAGAAATAGTTGTGTCAATATCAGTATAGATTTGATAGTCGCCCTGCTCTCCATTGTATGCAAAAATGAATTTTGGATTGCGAAATGCTGTGCGGTTAACGCTAATTTCATCTGCATCAAGATTTAAATTTACGTCCAGCGGCAGTGGTTGCTCATTGTCAACATCCGGAAGATCATTTAGTGAATAATGCAATGTTGTTCCCAAGAATTGGACGCGCGTAGAATCCGATTCAATGATTCCACGTTTCATTTGCAACACACCGCTGAAATTTGCGGTTTGAGCATTGCCGGTCAGCTTTCCGTTCATTTTCGCCTGCGCGTCCATCATCGGCAATTTGAAAAATACAGCAATGGGGCGAAGATTTTTAACAGTTAAAGCATACTGAATATCGTTAGGACTCTGTTCATCGGTTTCGGTGCTCAATTGTTCATTCGCCAGGTGCTCATATGTTGAATCTACAACAGTGCGTTGATAGTCGTACAAGCGGGTAATATGACCAACTCCCCGTTGAAGCGTTTTCAGGAAACCGTCAAACGTAAACGAACCATACAGTTCTCCATCAACTATGGGTGAATGAACCGAAATTCGGCGAAGGTTGCTCGAATCCATTTCGACTTTGATATTCACCTCATTGCTGTCGATTTGGTACTGTTGAAATGTTGACGGAAGAATTTGCACCGTAGTATTAGAGAGGCCATCGAACAGATTGAATGACTGCGCCGCTCTGTGAACGTCAAACGAAAGACGTGACGTATAGTATTGGTTGTTTAGTATTGGTGCAAGATTAAGATTCCGCACGCGTGCCGAAAGCATATAGGCAGGTTCAGCGAGGCGAAAGTCGAACAATGTTGTCGCCTGCATGTTGACCTCGGGTGAGTTCAGCGTAATTTCAGCATCGATTGTTTTCTCTTCTGCCTTCACTTCAACCACAGCTGAAGAAACAGGAATACCACGAAAGAGTGATGAATCAATGTGCAAGCGTGCTTCGGTTTTCAACTGCTGGATGGAGGTTCCTTCACCTTCTATGTACGCTTTAGTGTTTAGTGTTGAAGCAAGATCAGCATTGTCAAAGATTTTTTCGAGATCAACATTGCTTCCTGCCAGCAACCCTTTGTAATGAAGATTATCTTCGGTAATCAGCAACTCACCATCAACAGTTACCATTCCTGCCTCCGATTGCACTTTCGAAATCACGACAAAATCGAGTGGCTTGCCGACAAATTGAAAATTGAGAGTCACCTGTCCCAATCGCGAGTAGTTTGGAATACCAAAGTACGGCAACAACTGCGGCACATCTGGCGGATAGATTGAACTATTGTTTGAAACAATATTCAACCGTAATTCTTTCGGCTGATGAATGTTAGAAACAGTACCGGCAAGCGACAGTGAGGTAGCGCCGAATGATGCGGTAAGCGATTGTACGTTCAATTGTGCGAAGGTTCCTTGAAATATCCCTTGTAGTTTCACGTCACCCTTCAGAAAATACAACTCCGGTAAAAACACCTGCAGGTCGGAAGTAGAAATAGCAGATTTATCCAAATCGACCCGAACAGGTACGTGTTCAAATTCTGCAAGTTCGCTGATAGAAAAGACATCCGTTCCAGTAATTTCAGCTGATATTGTGATGTTTGTGTTTGGTGTTTGAATAATCAAATTTGATACACGGGCGGTATCTTTTGAATACAAACAATCTGCCGAAAGGGATACCAGCGTAAATTCTTCTTTCGGTGCAGTAAACGAAAGTCGTTCGATATTTGCCCGAATATTTTCCGACGAATACGAAGCGCTGGCAAAGAGATAGATATCATCCAGAACAATGTTGCTGTAGTTTATTGACTTACGCCCGTCAATGACAACCGACTTGTTTACTTCTCCCGTAGAATCGATGAGCCGAAATGAGGCATGGGAAAGACGAATTTTCCCTGCGCTAATCTTCCATGGCGTTGGTGTTGTATCTTGTGAGGTGGGAGCCGCCGACAAATGGTCAACATTCCATGAACCATCTTGCCAGCGAATTAAATGAACAGTGGGATTTTCAATTGTCAGCGTGTCAATGCGAATATCTTTGTCCAGCACATCAAGAATGTTATACTTTACTCCAATCCTGCCGCACTCTATAAAAGGAGCGTTGTCTACATAAATCAGGACGGTGTCGATCGTAAAACCGGTAACAAGATTTCCGGAAATCTCTCCTAAATAGACTGATGCATTGAGATTGTTTTTAATGATTTCGTACAGTGCAGACCGTACATTGCTACGAAACGCGCCGGTTTGCGTGTACGTTGCAACCACAAGTACCGTTACAATAAAAGTGAGAAAAAAATAAAGGAGTATTTTCGAAACTTTCTTGGTCATGTCATTACTGCGCCACCCACATCACATTTTTTTTGAAAACCGCTGCACAATAGTTTCGATGATATTTGTCGTAGAACGATCAGGCACAAATGGAATGGTCTTCACTACACCTCCTGCGTTTTCCACCACATCACGCCCAACAATGGTATCAATAGTATAGTCTGCTCCTTTCACCAACACGTCGGGAACGAGAATGCTAATAAGTTCATACGGGGTTTCTTCATCAAACAAGCAGACTGCATCTACACAGCCCAATTGTGACAGGAGAAATGCACGGTCTGAATCAATTACAATCGGACGTAATGGACCCTTAATTTTTTTTACCGATGAATCGGAATTTACTCCTACCACAAGTACATCACCCAATGTTTTGGCTGCCATTAAGTATTCAACATGTCCGCGGTGAAGAATATCGAACACACCGTTGGTAAACACGACTGTTTTATGTTCTTGCCTCCACCGTTCTCTCTGCTCTTTCAGTTCTGTTAACGAATAGACTTTACCCATTATTGCTCCTCAATCGCTGCACGTAACTGCTCAGGACGAATGGGAACAATACCAACTTCTCCGACAACAATACCTCCGGCAATATTCGCCAGCGTTGCCGCTTCATAAATGTTAGCTCCGGAGGCAAGCATTGCCGTCAATGTTGCTATTACGGTATCACCGGCGCCGGAGACATCTGCAACTTCGCGGGCATGAGTGGGAATATGGCTGACGGTACCGTTCTGCTCAAATAAACTCATCCCTTTTTCACTTCTGGTTAACAGCACATACTGTGCGGAAAGTTTTTCGAGAAGAATTTTTCCTGCCTCGACAACATCTGTTTCTGTTTTCAGTTTTCTGCCCAGCGCTTCTTCTGTTTCTTTGACGTTCGGTTTGAAGACTGTAGCGTGCTTGTATTCAAAAAAATTATTGAACTTTGGATCGATAGTGATGATTTTATTATGCCGTCTTGTTAAGTCAATAATCGCGTGAATCAATTCTTTCACTACCACTCCTTTGTTGTAATCTTCTATAATAATGCCGTCAATGGAGTGAATATTGTTTTCCAGCACTGTTAATATTTTCTTCTGCACAGACTCATCAATATCTCTTTTTACTTCGCTGTCGATACGAACAACATGCTGGTTGTGTGCGATGACGCGCGTTTTTTTTGTCGTCGGACGGGTCGGATCCAAAATAATTCCATCGGAAGTGGTGTTGGCAGAATTAAGAATTCGTCTTAACTCAGCGCCATTGGCATCATCTCCCACCACTCCTATCAGCAGTGCTTGCGCGCCCAGCGAGGTAATGTTGTGAGCAACATTCGCCGCACCGCCAAGCCGCACCGATTCGTTTTCCACTTCCACCACCGGCACCGGTGCTTCGGGAGATATGCGGGACACAACACCCCACACATAATGGTCAATCATGACATCGCCTATAACTGCGATGCGTTTTGTCTTTAATGATGTTAATAACTGTTGGATTCTGCTATTCGATATGGCAACCATGTTGATAAAAATTTGTTCTGTATATGAAGAATATAGCCAATAAACGTGCGAGTATCAATTTATTCGCTTTCCACCAAAAGAAAAAACCTGCCAGGTATCTAAAAAAACCTAACAGGTTTCTACATGCATTTTAACGAACATTCCCTATTTCTGCAGTATCATCTTCCTTGTTTCTACATATGAGCCCGAAACAAGTCTGTACAAGTATATGCCGCTGGAGAGATTTGCGCCATTAAACTGATACCGATGCGTGCCGGCGTCTAACATTTCGTCAACAACTGTCGCTACCTCACGTCCTAACAAATCGTAAACCTTCAACACTGTGTAGCCGGCTTTCGGCAGTGTGAATGAGAGCGTCGTCGTTGGGTTAAACGGATTGGGGAAATTTTGTTCAAGATGATATGCTGTTGGCGCCAATCCGATCACCGGCTCAACACTCATCGGGTCTTGTCCGATACCGAAGAGCACTGCTTTTGTGGGCGAATTTGTTGCATTACTGTACACCACCAGCGTATCAAAAAAGAATGTTGTTGTGTCGGGTAGAAATGCCACGTTCAGCCACGCCGTATCATTCCGCGAAACGGTGAGAGGAAACGAATGCGCGCCGATACGAAAGAGACCTTTACTCGATGGTACGAGTTTGAGAGAATCAATCTTCAGTGCGTTGAGAGATTGGTTTGTCACTCCCAGCGACTTCCAGAGCGTGTCACCTACGCGAACATTACCGAACACAATGCTCGAGTTCACCATTTTCATTGTTGGACGCGGTGAGCTTCCTTTAACCGCAATTTTTACCGTGCTGAGTACTGAATTGTTAGCAATGAAGATGGTATCTGGAACAACATCATAATTTGACGGCGTAAAGGAAACAATTAACGCCGCACTGTCGGCAATAGTATTGGTGTGTGGTGATGCTGAAAATACCGGCGTGCCGGTGGTTGTTGAAGTAATATTCAACAGTGTTGATGCGCGGTTGTAGAGATATACTGTATCAAACACGGTTGTTCCGATTGCCGCTTCGCCAAGATCGATGAATGATTGTTTCAGAGAGAAATACGGCTTGCCGCTCGGCGCAACAAACACTCTGGTGCCGGCAGAACTTTCATTCCATAACTTATCGTGTGATGTTATCACCGCTTGATACTGCACACTGTTCAACGAAGGAATCGTATCGCTAAAACTTTTTGAACCATCCATGCTGACATGACGGATGTATTTGGGATTTTCAATATTCAATTCTTCAACTTCATTCACCGCTCTATACAGCACAAAGTATTTGTTTGTATCACCGTCCGATGCCGTTGCACCTTTTTCCCACTGTAGAGTTACAACATTGCCGGCAACAGAGGCAACAAAGTTCACAGGCGGAAGCGGAGGAACGTTATCCAACCATGGCATGGCAGGAGGCAACGCTTTGTATTTGAATTGATTGTTGCGAAGAGAATCCTGTATCCCTTTTAAATTACTAGTTACTGATTTTGAACTGAATGCAACAAAACCGAGCGCACGTCCTCCGACTCTATTAGAATCAATTTGTCGTTGAATTTCTGTTGGAGACCAATCACCCGAACCAGCAGCGATTCGATATACTGCATTACCGGTATATAAATGTCTGCCCACCGAAGAAACCTGCTGACTCCACCACGGCATCAGTTTTGCATAATCTTGTCCTCCACCAAATTGCCAGTACAACTGTGGCGTGAGGTAGTCGATTTTTTTATTGGCAATCCACGTGAGAGCATCACAGTAGATAACGTTGTACGCATCAAGACCCGTAATGCCAGGTGGATTGTTCGGACGCCAAATTCCGAATGGACTTATACCATATTTCACCCATGGTTTCACAGCCTTGATGCTATCATGCAACATTGCAACAAACAAATTAACATTGTTACGTCTCCAATCTCCTCGCGAAGACCATCCCGAACCATAGAGTCCCCACGAAACACTATCCTGATTCGACATTCCGCCATATGGATAGAAGTAATCATCATAATGAATGCCATCAATATTGTATCGACGAACAATATCCATAACAACTTTAATAACATACTCACGCACTTCTGGTAGTCCGGGATCAAGAAACTTAAAGGGACTCCCTCCATAGTTGATATTCCACTCGGGATGTGTTTTGGAAATGTGTGTTGAATGTATAGAACTGTTTGATGCGTGAACAGAGCGATAGGGATTAATCCACGCATGCAACTCCATTCCTCGCTTATGCGCTTCATCAATCCAGAATTGCAGCGGGTCGTAATAGATGCTCAGGTTTCCCCCCTGCACCCCCACAAGCCATTCAGAAAGCGGCTCGTACCCGTTTTGGTAAAATGCATCACACGCAGGGCGGACTTGCAACAAAATGGCGTTTACATTGTTGGCTTTGTGCTTATCCAGAATCGCAATAACTTCATTTTTCTGCGATGTGGTGGATAATGTTTTTGAAGATGGCCAATCAATATTCGTTACAGTGGCAACCCACACGGCACGAAATTCTCTCTTGGGAGAAGTGCCTGGTTGCGCATGAAGAAGTGGAACAATAGAGATTGTTATAGAAACAATACATGCATAGAAAATTTTCATGGAATAAAACTACTGCGGTGTGAAAAAAAAAAAAAACGGTGAACTTGCTCGTTACAATGTAGCAGTTTAATGGTTAGAAAACAAACAGCTTCTCCTTTGAAGATGGTAGGATTGACAACAACATCTCATCAAGAACAAAACTTTCTTTTATTGTTATTGCTGGAGACGTTTCAGCAGTTGAATTTGTCCGGTATGATATACATCATGCATGGCAATGCCGACAATGGTTTGCAAATGGGTGAACTTTTTCTTTGCCGTTTTTTTATTAAGATGCGATGGAGGTAATGTTTTTACGGCGCTCACTAATTGGTAGTGCATGTCATCCAGCAGTTGAACATCATGCTTCCAAGCTTTTTCCGATTCGTCAATTGGTCGAACGAACCAATTACTGCCTTTCAAAGGGAACGAACCTCGTTGTTTTCCGGTGATCCGACGAAGCACCGCATATTTCCAGTACGCACAGTGTACTACAATTTCCCAAATGTTGTGGCGTTTTGGCGATGGTCGCCAACATACTTGTTCTACTGTTAATCCGCGAATTGCACCTCGTAGGTTTGCACCATGCCAGGCCTGTGTGTGGTATGCTTCTTCCAGTTGTTGAACAAGGGCGTGCGTAATAGACATAGCTACATTCCTTGTGTGTTTGTCGATATAATTCAACAGTGATGTGAACCGTCATTTTACAAAAAATGTCGAAACACATCCGGCGTTGCTATAATACGCTCACTTGTTTGCAGAAACAGTCGCCCTGTGCTGACCGCTACGTCGCAGTGCCATGGAAGAAATCATCTTTTGTTCAATTTCCCTTCGATGGCTGCCAACAACAACTCATGATCCACCGGTTTAGGGAAGTACATATCGAGCCCCAATCTCATTGCAGCTCGAATGACTTTTTCATCGCGCACCGACGTCATAAAAAAGAAGGGAGTGTTTCTGAGCGCTTCATGGTCCTGCAATTTCTTATACAATGCAAACCCATCCAATTGCGTTGGTAAAAAGACTACTTCTGCCAGCACGAGGTGAGGGAAGGTCACGATGACTTTTCGAAGGGCATCTTCTACATCAGCCGAAACAAGTACTTCATAGTTATGTTGTTTCAGAAATCCAAATAACGATGTGCGATGGTCTTTATCTGGATCAACAATGAGAATAGTTGCTTTTGGGGCGCTTCCCTTTTTCACTTCCTGAATTTGGTTTTCGAGTGAGGCGTGTTCTTCAGTGGTAATGCCGTAACGTTGTCTCATCAATTCAAGCACCTGACGTTCGTTAGCAGTCAAAACACCATCACGCCATGCAAGTCGCAACGCGTCTAGGTAAGAACTGAGTTTCACTTCTCGTTCAATCTCCGTATGCTCTTTGTCGGTAATGTTAAACATACCGCGCACTCGTTTCAATTCTTGCTCTTCTTCTGGAGTAATTTTGCCATCCATCCACGACTCTCGTAACAACTCGCGATACATAAAAAATGCACCATGAAGTGTTGGAACATTCTGCCGTTGTTCCTCTTTTGGAGAAACATTGAACATTTTTTCTGCTTTCGCCTTTTGCTCTTGCATCAATTCTTCAATCCGGTCAGAGTACGCTCGCGCAAACGCATTTTGTCCGTCTATTTTGTACACTTCGGCAATTTTTGCAAGAGCAAGATTAAAATTATGCTGACGGATGTACTCTTCAGCCGAGGCAAGCAGACGAGCAATCAACACTTGCTTCTCTTCTTCTGTCATCACCCGTTCTTTTTCATGATGAACTGCTCCTTGCGCTCTCTTTTGTATCAGAATGATCCGCTCCTTAAATGAGCGCGCCAGAAGATTTTTCGGATCGAGTCTTAATGCCAATTCAATCTGCGTCAACGCTTCATTAAACCGGTTGAAACGGAAATGTTCATCTGCAAGACGCAGATGTTTGGCGATTTCTTCTTTTGTGGTTTGCGATTGTTGTTGTTCAGCGGAAGGTTTATTGCCAAACATAAGGATACCTCATTGTTGCCTCAAAACTATTGAATGTTGTGGTGAAAGTAAAGGAGAAAAATAGAAAAGCCGCTTCGTGAGCGGCTTAGTGCTCTATGGTTTTCTTCCGTACAATCAAAATCGGTAACTTAATGTTATATTAACAGCGGTCGTTGTAATTGATTCATCTGTCCGAGATGCATTGGGAATGCCTGGAAATGAATATTGATTACGAAATGATTTATAGGAACCAAATGCAATGGCACCATCGAGTACTACATTGCGCTGTAAAAATATTCCTGCACCAGCAGAATACACTGTTTGGTCGAATGAGGCTGGATCATTTTTGTACGGCGAGGGCGTTAGCGAATACCCTGCTCGAATGCGAACGTCCGTGTAGGGAACATCAAATTCAGCACCTACACGATAACTTGTTGTTGCACGAAAATTTTTTTGAAGCATTGGATTATCTTTCTCCAGACTACTGTTATCCGTCCACTCAATTTGTGTCCAATCAGTATATTCAACATCACCTGCGAACAACAACTCCGGTAGCACATAAACCGAAGCGCCAATGCCTAGTGTCCACGGAGAACTCACCCCATATTCATTAGTCGCATTAAAAGAATATTTTGTCTCAGGAGGTTGGTTATTTTGCCACGAACCAGCATTATCAAATACGCTTTGCCCTGCATCGGAATACGATTCTCGCACCATTGTGGAGGTCGGAGCTTTAGCAATGATTCCTACCCGATATCGTTCAGAGCGGTACATAAACCCAAACGTAATGCCTCCGCCGGAAAGTTCACTGCTGATATAGCGATCATGATAAAATTTATTGAACCGAAGGTATGCAGAATCACGGGGTAAAGACGCTTGCGTATTATTGTACACATTATTGATATCTTCTTCTACGTAGTTACGGGTATACTCGTACGACCCCGACACAATATTCAAAGATATACCGAAAGAAATATTTTCTTCAACATCAATAGCTCCGGCAAACGACCATAATCCTATGTTGCCTCCTTCTTTTACAAGACCGTGCTGTTGAACATCTTTTTGAATCGAAGTATAACCGTTCGTATTGGTAAGATAGACGTTGAAAGGAATATCGTACGTTGCATTTGTATCATAGAGCGTTGGAATAATTGAACTTTGACTATTATATCCGTTAAACGAATGCGACGATGCAAAATCCGCAATGCGATTGTACCCAAAAGCAAATACTAAACTACCTCGCACTGTCGGAAAAGGAAAAACAAATCCAACATTATCCAAAGCCGTAGCAGTAACATTATCCGACGACTTTCTGCCAAGATAGATTGCATCGTCTGTCAAACCAAAACTGGAAATTCCACCGGTAAACTCAAGACGCCGTAACTGTGCCAGTCCGGCAGGATTCCATATTGATGCACTGTAATCATCCGAAACACCAATGTAGGCATTTCCCATCGCTAACGCTCGTGAACCAACACCGGTACCACGTGTAGCGTACCGCAATGCATCTTCTGAAAATTGTGCCGAAGCGTTCAACCAAACGAATAGTGTGATGATGATACTGTGCTTGACGTTCTTCATACTATCTATCCTCAAAAAAATTATCTGGGTCGGTTGCCGCTATTGGAATCGCGCGACGAGCCGCTGCTTCGCGTTCTGCTGCCGCTGTCATCAGATTTAGTTTCAGTTCTGCTTCGCTCTGTTGTTCCTGTATTCGACGTGGGCTGCTGTGTTGAAGGGGTTGTTGTTACCGACGTTGCCGGTGGAGGATTTGTTGACGTTGTCGGTGTCGTTCCGCCAACAGGCTGAGATGGTGAGGCCTGCGTTGGCGTTGTATTGGCTTGCGGACGTTCACGTGTTTCTCTGCTATCTCTTGTTGAACCGGTTTCTCGAACTCGGTTTCCAGTTTCTACTTTGGTTGCCGATTGCCCACTGCCTACAACAGATGTTGCCGACGGAATCCACCACGGCTGAGAAGGAACAGGATTATACCATCCGTACGGATCTGGCTCATACCCTGGTGAAGCGTACGGTGTATTCCACGCTGTTGGATCAAGAATAATTCCATTGTGCGCAGTTGTTATTCCGTAGTATTTCCACTCCAGATATCGTTCATCAAGCTCTGCTCTGCTGTGGCATGAAAGGCAGTTTTGATTGTAATTTAAACTGTACGATGCATCTGCTTTGACGGTAACATTTTCTTGGCGTATCTTTGCAAATTCTTGGGGTGCCATTAAGACTGTATAACATCCACCAAAAATGAGTACGGTACTAATCGCAATCCCTAAGATGATGTTGTGCGTTTTCATACGTTAGTCAGCTCTTTTTCTGCCACCGTTGTTTTGTCCTGTACCTGAAGTTCCCCCGCCGCTACTTCTCGGTACAGATGATTGAGGTGGAGCTTGCCGCTGTGGCGGCGAATAAGAACGTCTCTCATCGCGTGGACGTTCAGCGGGGGGTTGATCGTTTTGTGGGGTGCTTCGTTTCGGTGGATGATACCTTGGCGTTGGCGTTTCACTTTTCGTCCCTTCTCCCGCTGTTCTGTCTTCACGTGGTTTTATCCGTACCGGCGGAGGTGTGGTAGCACGAACTGTTCGTTCTCCCGAACGTCCTGATTCATCAACTACCCGCTTGCGTTGTTCAGTTTGTTGTGCGTTGCCTATTTTTTCCCACCACGGTTTTTCCCGCTCTCGCTCGTTTATTATAGTTGCGCGTTCTGCCGGAACTCGCTCCCGTACTTCTGTTCTACCAGCAGCCACCGTTGTTCCCGGCGAAGGTGTTGTTGGAATTGGACGGGTTCGATCGCCAGGATCGCGCTGATCGCGTGTTGAACCATCTGTGCGAACTCGTCCGGTTGCTACCGGAGGATTATAACCGTAGTACTGTGGATAGTAATATGGCGGATAATATACAACGGCCGGATAGTGCCAGTACGGATACCATGGATCGTAAATTGGCGGCCACCACGGGGTCGGATAAATAACCGTATGATACCACCCCCATGGACGATGCCATCCCCAATACCAATCATCGTAATATGAATAATAATAACCCGCTATCCACGATGAATGATATGACGGAAAATAATAATTGAAAGATATTCTGAACCGTGAACGGCGGTAGTTGTCATCCAAATAATAGTTGTTATTAATAACAACATTTCCTTCTTCATCATAGGACGTATCTGAAGAAGCGTAATACTCGTCATCGTTGTTGTCAGTTGTAGCAAGCTCAGTGTAACAACCGGAAAATACTCCACTACTGAGGACAAAAGCCAGCGGAAGAAACTTCATCACTATTTTCATAACACACCTCTTCATTTATTCATTATCTTGAACAGCGTACACTGTAAATTCATTCCTACGTGTTGGACAACTACTGTATATTGCAGGATTAACGAATAAGAAGCAAGGGGTATGGTAAGTTTTCCTGTATTGAAGAGACCCAAAATTTCAATGATTTTAGGTTCCTAAAATGTACGGACATATTCAACCTTTAATGTCCGGTTTGCGAATGTCACGTTATTTTGATTTTTTACAATGTTTTTCAGATCAAATCCAAGTGTCAAACCGCTTGCCAATGACCAGCGTAGTCCTGCGTTAAGGTATCCATTCCCTCTGCCGTAGGCGTTACCATGATTATCATTGAACGCAAAGTCATATTCAGCTAATAAGGATAATTCCTGTCCAATTGATTTTTCCACACCGACAAAAACATCCATATCTTTATCGCCATCTTTTTTTTCCATACTCCAATTCACACCGCCGTGGAATGACAGAAAACCGAGAAACGAATAGTTTTTACTTGCGGCAATAAAAATTCCGCGCGACTTAATAGTGAACCGTTCAAGTGAATCAATGTATGTTTCCTTCCCTTGCGAATCGAACCCAAATGCAATAGCTGGCATTGCCTCCGTTTCATCAAACAAACGATATTTTACCATAACGCCGGGAAGTTTTTGCATGTTCACTTTCCCTTTACCAATTATCCCAACGCCGCCATAGGAAACACCGAATGTCAAACGGTCTAACGCCCCGGCATACAAACCAAACATCACTCCACCGTCCTGAAAAAAATTTGATTCGAATGAAAATGCGCCACGCTTGAGCAACCCTGCAGTCGGCGTATCAATGATGTATCGTGGTTCAATGTTGGCGGCATCCCCGGCTGTGTTTTGAGCAAACACAGGAAGGAAACTTGCGAAAAGGATTAACAGCACAAACTTGTTCATTGGATTTCTTTCTATAAGAATTGAACTATTGTAGTGTACGAAATTTTATACTCTTTTCCACATTGTTCCCTCTTTACCATCTTCAAGAACAATGCCGATTGCTTTTAACTCATCACGAATTTTGTCCGACAGAGCAAAATTTTTATTCTTTCGTGCTTCATTACGAATCGCGATAAGGAGCTCCATCAATTGAGGTTCAATGGAGGAACCCTTTGACATTGTTTCATCCACTGATAAACCAAGAATCTTTTCTGTTGCTGTAGTCAAAAATTCATACACTGATGACAGAAATTGGTGTGAAGCATGAGCGGCATCATTCAACAACTCATTCGTATCCCGAATCAGTTCAAACAGAACGCCAATTGCATGGGGCGCATTGAAGTCATCATTCATCGCATCAAAGAACCGTTTTTTGTATTCTTCAAAGGAGGTGATAAATTCTTTCGTTCCTGTCCGTTGTTTGGCAAGTTCGGCACGAAGCCGCGACAATGTGTTACGTAATTTGTCAAGCCCCCGCGCCGCTCCTTCTATTGCCTGTTCACTAAAATCAAGCGTACTTCGATAATGACTTTGTAGAATAAAGAAACGTATGACCATCGGATCAAATTTTTTGAACGCATCTTTTAATGTAACAAAGTTGCCGAGTGATTTTCCCATCTTTTGCCCATTCACGGTTACCAGATTGTTGTGCATCCAGTACTTCACAAATGGTTTTCCGGTGGCGCATTCGCTTTGAGCAATTTCGCACTCGTGGTGCGGAAACTGGTTGTCCATTCCTCCGCCGTGAATGTCGAAAGTTTCACCGAGATATTTCATGGACATGACGGAACATTCGATATGCCAGCCAGGATATCCTTTTCCCCATGGAGAATTCCACTGCATGATGTGGTTTGGTTCGGCTTTTTTCCACAGAGCAAAGTCGGCAGGGTTTTTCTTTTCCGTTTTCACTTCAACACGGGTGCCGCTTTCGGCTTCTTCCAGTGTGCGTCCCGAAAGTTTTCCATACTCTTTATCTTTAGTGACATCAAAATACACCGAGCCATTGACAACGTACGCAAATCCTTTTTCAAGAAGGCGTTGAATCATTTCAATCTGTTCGGGGATGTGTCCTGTTGCGCGCGGAGAAATATCCGGACGAAGAATGTTCAACGCATCCATATCAGCAAAGTATTCACGCGTATAAAGTTCAACCACTTGCATCGGATGCAGTCGTTCTTTTCTTGCCTGTTTTGCAATTTTGTCTTCTCCTTCATCTGCATCGTCCGTCAAATGACCTACATCAGTAATGTTCTGGACGTATGTTACTTTGTACCCCAGATGGCGCAAGTACCGGACAACGACATCGAACGAAACATAACTCTTCGCATGCCCCAGATGTGGTAAGCCATATACTGTTGGTCCGCAAACATACATGTTCACGATACCTTCATGAATAGGCTTGAATTCTTCTTTTTTACGTGTGAGAGAGTTGTAGATGTGTAGTGACATTTTCCTAATCTGCTTTTTTCTATAGTAGTTGTGTGTTTGAGTAATTGTGTGTTTGAAGTAACTGCGTAACGTTTTATTTTATCCCCATTAACTCCCTCGCAGATTTCAATCCCGCTTCAGTAATTTTCTCACCGCTCAATAATTTTGCTACTTCGGTTACTCGTTCATCATCACTAAGCAATCGTAATGTGGTTGATGTCTTTTTGTGTGCTTCAACTTTTTCAACTGCAAAGTGCGTATCGGCAAGACCCGCGATTTGCGGCAAGTGCGTAATGGCAATAACCTGATGACGCTTCGACAATTTTTTCAAACTCAATCCGACCGCCTGACCAATCCTTCCGCTCACACCTGTATCAATCTCATCGAAAATAAGTACAGGCGTTCTATCGGATTGTGCTAACGCCGATTTTAACGCTAACATTATCCTCGACACTTCTCCTCCCGATGCAACTTTTGTCAACGGCTTCACCTCCTCGCCAACATTAGTGGAGATGAAAAATTCAACCCGATCGACACCTGTGGAGGTTGCTTCAACAAATGATGAACCTATCTTCACCGCAAATGCTGTAGAAGTGCTATCAACAATATTGTGCTGTATCCGTATCTCGAATTTGGCTTTCTGAATACCAAGTTCGGCAAGCGAGGCAATGACTTCTTTTTCCAGTTTTTTCGAAGTTTCTTTTCGGCGTTGCGTGAGAAGATTGGCTTTTGCACCACAATCATATCTTAATGATTCGATTTCCTTATCCAACTTTGCAATTTCTTCTTCAAAATTCTCCGCAAATGTGTATTCATCGCCGATTTTTTGGCGGTATGCAATCAACATTTCCAGTGTGCCGCCATACTTTTTCTTCAATAAGGCAAGCGCTCCAAGACGATCACGAATTTCTTCTAATCGTGCCGGATTGAACTCGATACGCGATGCATAGTGTTGAACCAGTTTCGAAACTTCATCGACAATAACTTCAGCAGAACGAAGTTCATCCACCGAATCATTGAATGTCGCATCAATTTCTGTCAATTGTTCGAGCATCTTTCGTGCCTGCACCAGACTGTCGCGGGTAGAATGCTCTGATTCGTACAGTATTTGATAAACGTTGCTTGTCAGTTCGTTCAGTTTTTCCGTATTCTCAAGAATTTTTAACTCCGCTTCCAACTGTTCTTCTTCGCCCGCTTGAGGATTGACGGCATCGATTTCTTTCATCTGAAATTCATAGAGTGATTTCTTTGCTTTCAACTGCTCTTCCTGCTCCTGCAATTCTCTTTTCTTTGATATCAGAGCTGTCAACGCTGTAAACGATGTTCGATAACTTTCCAATTCTTTTTCATACTCTCCGTAATCGTCGAGAAATTGAATATGCGTTTCCTGGTGTAACAAAGACTGATGCTCATGCTGTCCGTGTAAGTCCACCAGTGCATCGCCAATTTCTTTGAGCAAGGAAACATTCACTGGCGAATCGTTGATGAAACATCGGCTTTGACCTTTATTTGATACTTCACGTCGCACAATGATGTCGTCAGTACTATCGCTTTCAGCGGAGCGAAGAATTTCAGCAATGCGTTTATTATTTCGCACATCGAACAACCCTTCAACAATTGCTTTTTCGGCGCCTGTGCGGATTATTTCTGTGCTGGCACGCTCGCCCAGCAGGAGACCAAGTGCATCAATCAAAATGGATTTGCCGGCACCGGTTTCGCCGGTAATAACGGTAAGACCGGAAGAAAATTCAACCGAGATCTCTTCGATAAGTGCGTAGTTTTTGATGAGAAGTGAACGTAACATTGAGTGAAGTTACGCTGAAAAACAGAGAGTTTCAATTGAGAAATGTTACTTCCCTACATTTATCTCCGGCACATCACCCAACACTCCATGGTAGAATGACATCTGGAAAAATGTTTCAAGCGATTCGCGCGATTGGTCATCGAAGCCGTAAGAAAAGTGAGAAAGGAAGTTGTATATCGTATCCGGCGAATGGCGATGGTCACGGGAGAGATTATCGGCAACAGCACGCAGGTTGTTTTTTCCCGCCTCTTGCGATATAAGAAGCCGTTCGCTCAATTCTTTATTGAACGATTCACCACGCGTTACACAAAACGCATGTACAAATGGCAATTCACTGATATCAGACCATTCATCAATAATGTCGATATATGGACGAGTGGAGTGAACATCAAGCACTGCATCGCCAGCCACCAATGCGCAGTCTGCCTTAGCCAGCATATCGTCAATTGTGCCTGCAACAGGTAGTATCGAAGGGGCGGAATCATACTTTTCAGTAAGCACAAGACGAGTGAGAACAACATCGGTTGTTGTTACCGCACCAACCGCCATAACAGTAATGTTGCGTACATCGCTCCGCAAATACAGTCGCACCGTTGATGCAAATCCGCTTGCCGAAACGCCAACGCCCGGAAAAATAATCAAATCGGAGCTGTTGAGTGCGTAGTCCATCGGATGGATGAATGCGGCATTCAATTCATTGCTCATCAACTTGTCAATATGCTCGGCAGGCGTATCAAACAACAGTTCCTCCGAGGTATCGGAGGAACTGTTGAGCGTATGATACAATGGCTGCGTATATAAATCGCGCAAGGCGCCAATCTTGAACTGCGTGCTCACTGGCTCGAGCCGGTTTTTTGCCGGATTTGTTTTGACGCAAGTCCGCGCAGATAGTACAATTTTGCACGTCGGACGCTTCCTTCTTTCACTTTTTCAATCTTCGCGATGCGGGGTGAATGAAGCGGAAAAATTCTTTCCACGCCAACACCGTCAGAAACTTTCCGCACAGTAAACGTAGCACCCATTCCTTCGCCACGCCGTGCAATGACCACGCCTTGGTACTGTTGAATGCGTTCTTTATCCCCTTCAACAACACGAACGTGTACGTTGACCGTGTCTCCTACTTTAAATTCCGGAATATCGGATTTGATGTACGCCGCTTCCACTAACTTAATTTTATCCATGATGACCCTCGTTTAGTTGCCAGTCTGTTATGACTGATAGTGATTAATGTAATTGAATTTTCGTAAGTAAATTACTTCAGTAAATCTTTTCTTCGCTTTTTCGTTTTTTCTTTACGTTGCTCTTCTCTCCACTGTGCAATTTTTTTATGATCGCCCGAAAGAAGAACTTCCGGAACCTTCATGCCACGGAATTCCGGCGGACGCGTGTAACTTGGCGCATCCAACAATCCGTCCTGAAAAGAATCCGACAATGCCGATTCTGCATCGCTGATGGCTCCGGGAATCAACCGCACAATGGCATCGGTAATGACTGCGGCGGCAAGTTCCCCCCCAGTAAGCACATAATCTCCGATCGAAATCTCTTTCGTAATAAGCGCTTGTCGAACTCTTTCGTCGACTCCTTTATAGTGCCCACACAGAATGATGAGATTTTTTTTTAGCGACAGTCTGTTGGCCATCGCCTGACTGAACTTTTCGCCGTCTGCCGTCACGTAAATAATTTCGTCATACTCTCGTTGACTTTTCAGCCACTCAATACACTCAAAAATCGGTTCGGGTTTTAGAACCATACCCGCTCCTCCACCATATGGCGGCAAATCAACGATGCGGTGCTTGTCATGTGTAAAAGAACGAAGATCGTGCACAACGATCTTTACAAGTTTTTTTTCCTGAGCTCGTTTGAGAATGCTCTCCGTCAGAGGGCTTTTGAGCAACTGCGGCACTGCGGAGATAATATCAATGCGCATACTCACAGCATTTCCCCTTCAAACAACCCTTCCGGCGGGCGGACGATAATTTCTTTTTTCTCGACATTCACCGAAAGAATAAATTCCGGTACTGCCGGCAACATGACTTCGCCGTTTGATGTTTTCACTGTATAGACCATTTGCAGGGGAAGCGCATCGACAGAAATCACCGTCCCGAATTTTTTCCCCTCTTCACTAACGACAGCACAGCCAATAAGATCATCGATAAAAAATTTTTCTCTCGGCAGTTGTATGCTGTGCTGTTCTTCGACAAAAATGTATGATGAACGATACGCCTCTGCCGCATTCTTATTGTCAATTCCCTTCAACTTCACATATATGGCGTTCCCCCGTGTGCGAACAGATTCAATCACACACTCTTCAACCGCAGTATCGTCTTTACCGATGTACGTCTGATGAATCCCCTCGAACTCTTCCGCTGTTCGAGCGAAAGAACGAATTTTCATCTCGCCTCGCACGCCGAACAGACCAATGACCTGTGCAATAGCGCGGAGCGGTTGTCTCTGTTTAGTCCTCAACTTCTAAAATTGCTCGTTTCCCTTGTTTGGCGGCAACGGCGCTGAGCAACACACGCACGGATTGCGCCGTACGCCCCTGCTTGCCGATGATTTTGCCAACATCTGGTTGGGCAACCTTTAATTTAAAGATAACCTTGTTGTCCTTCTCCTCTTCCGTGATTTGGACAGAATCAGGATTGTCAACAAGTTGCTTCGCTATGTACTCCAGGAATTCTCGCATTTCTGCCTCCTGTGACTTATGCCAGCCCGACAGCGGTCTGGCGGGTGAGAAGACTAATGAGTTATCTTATTACAACAACTGTGTTATTGAATAATCTCATTTTTCTTACGCTTGAGCGGCTGCTTCAGCTGGCGCAGATGATGTTGCCTTCTTCTTTGCCGCTTTGCGACGCGCTTTCCGTGCCAGCTCTTTCTCCCGCTTCAACGTTTGCAACGCCTGCCACTTCTCGAACTCTGCCGCTATCGTTGCCTCATCTTTCCCTTTTTTCTTCAAGTGCCATTTCAACAGTATCCCTTTACGGCTGAGCAAATTGCGCACCGTATCGGTCGGCTGTGCACCGACCCCAAGCCAGTACATCACTCTGTTTTCTTTCATCTCGATCGTCATCGGATCGGTGTTGGGGTTATAACTGCCAAGTTTTTCCAAAAACCGTCCGTCGCGCTTGTAGCGACTGTCTGCCGCTACGATGCGGTAAATCGGTTGTTTCTTCTTTCCACCGCGTTGTAATCGTAGTTTTACTGCCACTGTAGTGTTCTCCTTTGGTCTGGTAATTTATTTATTTGCTTTTTTATTATTCCACTTTTTAGGTTTATTCACGCAATCTGAAAATTGCGGCTACTATTCATATCACCTACCCAGTTTTTGTCCCATTACTTTCGCAAAACTTTTTCCTTTTGTAAAATTACGCATCATTTTTTGCATCTCATTGAATTGATTCAACAGTTTATTTACTTCCTGTACTGACGTACCGCTACCTTTGGCAATTCGCTTTCTTCGGGAGCCATTGATGATGTGGGGATTGTTCCGCTCTTCTTTTGTCATCGAAAGAATAATAGCTTCTACATGTTTCAACTCTTTCTCATCAACGTCGTTAAGGTTTCCCAGTTTGTTCGCGCCGGGAATCATCGACATCACCTGGGAAAGCGGACCCATCTTTTTTATCTGCTGTAACTGCTCGTAAAAATCCTGCAGCGTGAATCTATCTTTAACGATCTTCTCTTGTAATTTCGCCGCCTGCTTCTGATCGAAGGTTTGTTGTGCTTTTTCAACAAGCGAAACGATATCACCCATGCCGAGAATGCGTGATGCCATCCGATCGGGATAAAATTGCTCCAGCGCGTCCATCTTCTCGCCAACACCAACAAACTTAATCGGCTTACCGACAACAGCACGGATTGATAATGCTGCACCGCCGCGCGTATCGCCATCGAGTTTTGTCAGCACAACGCCATCATAATTTAGTCGGTCGTGGAATGCTTTCGCAGTATTCACTGCATCCTGACCAATCATGGAGTCGACCACGAAGAGAATCTCGTGCGGCTTCACCGCAGACTTGATGGTTTCCACTTCACGCATCATCTCTTCATCTATCGCCAACCGTCCTGCAGTATCAATGATGACGACATCGCGCGCTTGTTCTTTAGCAAACAACACGGCTTTTTTTGCTATCTCAACAGCGCCTTCTGTTCTGCTCGAGTAAACGGGAACATCGATTTGGTTTCCGAGCATTTCTAACTGGTCAATAGCCGCCGGACGATAAATATCTGCTGCGGCAAGAAGAGGATGGCGTCCTTTCCCTTTGAGCAGGTATGCAAGTTTTCCGCTAAAGGTTGTTTTACCAGAACCCTGTAATCCGGCTACCATGATAATCGTAGGGACTTCGGTGGAGAAATTAATCTCCGCTTTTTCCGTCCCCATCAACGCTACCAACTCATCGTAGATAATTTTGATGATCAGCTGTCCGGGGGTAACACTGGTAACAACTTCTCGCCCAAGCGCTTTCTTCTGAATATTATCAATGAACGATTTGACGACGTTGACATTCACGTCGGCATCCAGCAACACACGGCGCACTTCGCGCAATGCTTCAGCCGTATTCTCTTCCGAGATGCGATGCTGACCGCGAAGTTTCTTTAACGCTACATCTAATTTTTCAGTAAGTGTTTCGAACATGCTTCAATATTCAATGCGTTTTATTGTCAGTTATCAGCAATATATACTGACGACGTAAAAATTATCCTGCTTTTTTCAATGCCTCGGCGCCACCTACAATTTCCAACAACTCTTTGGTAATCGCCGCCTGACGCGCTTTGTTGTAATTTAGCTGGAGCAAGCGTAGTAAATCGCGCGCATTAGTTGTGGCATTCTCCATGGCTGTCATGCGGGCGCCTTGTTCCGCGGCGTTTGAATCTAACAACACACGCCACATCTGAAAATTCAAATGCTTTGGCACCAGCGCGCTGATAATTTCGTCTTTAGTCGGTTCGTAAATGTAATCAACCGTCGTTTGCTGTTGTCCTTTGGGTTCTTCGGAAATCAAAGGGAGAAATTGACTGATCGTCAACTTCTGTTGTACGGCGTTTTTAAATTCATTTGATACAATTTCTACTTTGTCGTATTCCCCTTTCAGGAAGCCGTCGACGATTTCTGCAACGATAGTTTTTGCAACGTTGAAGTTAAGTTGATTGAAAATACCAACGTGTTTGGCTATCACTTCATAATTTCTTTTGATAAAGAAGTCGTATCCCTTTTTCCCAACACAAATGAGTTTTACTTTTCCGGCGGCGTGCATCTCAGCATAGTGTGTGTTGATGTGATTGACCACCGCTTTAATGATGTTGCTATTGAAAGCACCGCATAATCCACGGTCTGCTGTAACCACAACAATTGCAACAGCTTTTACCTCACGCACTTCAAATTGCGGATACTTGGTAACATCCACCTGACTGGAAAGATGCGTAAGGAGTTCCCTCATTGTTTTCGCATAGGGACGCGCAGCAATGATGGCATCGGTAGCGCGGCGGAGTTTTGCCGCTGATACCATCTTCATTGCCTTGGTAATTTTTTGCGTGTTTCTGACACCGGTAATACGGCTTCGTATTTCTCGTAATGTGGCCATTTACTTTTTAAGTAATTCTTTCAGAAATATTAAATCCAATTTATCTTTTTCGCGCATCGTTTGTTTCAGTTTCCACAGCAACTCTGGACTTGCAAGAGGAATCTTCACTCCGTCGATTTCCTTGAAAACAATTTCGTGTTTCGCATCGTCGTATGAAAGACCGCAAGCTTTCCCCATCAAATCAACGGTTATTTCGTCTCCTACCCGTACAACTGCATAATGTTTCAGATCGTCTGGTTGAACATCTTTGACTGCCTGATCAGGTAAAGTCATCAGGGCCTTGCGAACATTTTCCTGATTTTCAGGTGAAATATCAATTAACAGATCAATATCTTCTGTCGCTCGAAGAAACCCCGCATGAATAATTGCCATACCACCGATGACAATATATTTCGCACCTGCATTATTAAGCTCACGACATAACTTTATGAGGTCTTCTGGTTCTGGCGCGCGGCTTTGTAATTCCTCATCATCATTTTCAACGACCATTGGTTGCTTTCCTCAAAAGTTTTAAAGCGATGAACGCCTTTAGGAAGAAATGGTTTTCCTCTTCGCAATACATTGACCAACTTCATAAAACCACGAGCTGACTGCAAGTCGACCTTCATCGGTTTTCGTTTCCCAACAATTTTCATTTCATCCATTCATAACCTCAACGATGTTAACAATATTATGCCGCTTTGAATATCGCTAAAAATTCCGATGCGGCTTGTTTAATGGTAGTAATGACGTCATCTGTTAAATCTTTCGTCTCGGCAATTTTCTTCAATGCATCGCCGTGACGCATTTCGAACATTTGCAGAAATTCTTTTTCGAATTGTTGAACCTTTTCCACCGGCAGTTCATCCAAAAATCCGTTAGTGCCGAGAAAAATCATCACCACCTGTTTTTCAACCGGCATCGGAACGTACTGCCCTTGCTTTAATAATTCAACAAGGCGCGCGCCACGACGCAATTGCTGTTGCGTCGCTTTATCGAGATCGGAGCCGAATTTTGCAAACGCCTCCAGTTCGCGGTACTGCGCAAGTTCAAGACGCAGCCGACCAGCAACCTTTTTCATCGCTTTAATCTGCGCATTTCCACCTACGCGTGAAACAGAGATACCGACGTTAATAGCGGGACGTATGCCAGCGTTAAACAAATCGGGAACAAGGTAAATCTGACCGTCGGTAATAGAAATAACGTTCGTAGGGATGTATGCCGACACGTCGCCCGCTTGTGTTTCGATAATCGGAAGCGCGGTCAGAGAACCTCCCCCTTCTGCATCACTTAACTTCGACGCACGTTCGAGCAAACGTGAGTGGAGATAGAAGACATCGCCCGGATATGCCTCACGTCCTGGCGGACGGCGGAGCAACAACGACACCTGACGGTACGCCGCTGCTTGCTTCGAAAGGTCATCGTACACCACAAGCGCATCACGTCCGCTATCGCGAAAATATTCGCCAAGTGTCGCGCCGGAATAGGCCGCGATAAATTGCATCGGAGCCGGATCGCTAGCGTTTGCGGCGATAACGGTGGTGTATGGCATCGCTCCTTCTTCTTCCAACTTTGAAACAACCTGTGCTACCGTTGAACCTTTTTGACCAATGGCAACATAAATGCAGTACACAGGGCGTACGCCTTGCTTCTTTGCTTCTTCGGTGTGCGTAAATTTCTGATTGATGATCGTGTCGAGTGCAACGGCTGTTTTTCCTGTTTGACGATCGCCGATAATTAACTCGCGCTGACCGCGACCGATAGGAATCATTCCATCAATCGCTTTCAAACCTGTTTGCAACGGCTGTTTTACCGGTTGCCGTTGAATAACACCAAGCGCCTTACGTTCAATCGGATAAAATTTTTCTGTTTTAATCGGACCGCGACCATCAATGGGCTGACCAAGCGGATTGATGACGCGACCAAGCATTGCTTCGCCAACGGGCATTGAGGCAACGCGGTTGGTGCGTTTCACTGTATCGCCTTCCTTAATCTTCGTATCATCGCCGAAGAGAATACAGCCGATATTATCTTCCTCAAGGTTGAGCACCATCCCGAAGACTTCGTTCGGAAATTCTACTAACTCTCCCGCCATGCATTTTGAAAGTCCGTACACGCGGGCGATGCCGTCGCCAACTTGCAATACGGTGCCAACATCATACACGTCAACTTCTTTTTCATATCCCGCTAGTTGTTTGCGAAGAATAGCGGTTATTTCATCAGGTCGAACTTCTGCCATTGTCTTTTCCTTTATTCAATAGTCTGCAAATAAATTTTACGATAATAAACTTTTGAGTTGTATGTTCCTTTGCACTCCCGTGTCCAATCGACGCACGGGCTGAGGTTAATTGTTCAACGAACCTTCTTTCAACTTCTGTTTCAAAATTTCCAATTGACGCTTAATACTACCGTCAAGGACGGTGTCTCCTACGCGTGCGATGAATCCACCTTTAAGACTTTTATCAACAGTGAATGTGAGTTCCACTTTCTTCTTTGTCATCACCTCGAGTTGCTTTCGTAAGTCATTTTCCTGTTTGGAAGAAAACTCTGCTCCCGTTTTTACATTCACCCGAACAACACCAAGTTCTTCATCGTGCAGTACGAAGTACTGTTTCAAAATTTCATGAAGAATATTTTCGCGTCCTTTATTCACTACGGCATCAAGGTAGAGCAGAACAGCATCACTCACCTTGTTGGCAAAGATGTTACGAAGAATTGCTTTCTTTTTATCTTTATTAATGACCGGGCTTGCCAGCACGTTTCGCAATTCGCGCGACGCTTCCACTGCGTTCAAGACAGTTTTCAAATCATCCGCCATAGCGTCAGGGTTTTTCTGTTCGTTCGTCAACTCCATTAACGCGGAGGCGTACCGGTTTGCTACTCGAGTAGTACTCATCAGTTACTCTGCAGTTGTTGTAATACTTTGTCAATCAATTTTTTTTGTTTTGCTGCATCGAGTGATTCATCAAGAATTTTTTCAGCCGCAGTGATCGCAAGGTCTGCAACCTCGCTGCGCAGTTGTTGCACGGCAGATTCTTTTTCACGCGCAATCTCTTCTTTCGCCTGCTCAAGCATTTGTTTGGCGCTTTGGTGCGCTTTGGCAATAATATCGTTTTTCATCTGTTCTGCCATAGCACGACCTTCAGCAATCAATCGGGCAGTTTCGGCATTGGCTCGCTCCATCGCCGCCTGATTTTCCTGCATCATTCGTTCAGCATCTTTTTTTGCCTGCTCTGCAGCATGAAGCGCATCGGCAATTTCTTTTTCACGCGTTTCCAATGCTTGCAATAACGGTTTCCATGCAAATTTTCCGAGAACAATCACCAACAATATAAATGTGATGATTGTCCAAATAATTAGACCGGGATTGATATCTAACATAGTATTCCCTTTTGTTTGTTTGGTAGGACGGGAAACCATCCCGTCCTACATGAAAATTACTTGGTTGCAAGAATGATGCAGATTGCGAGCGCAAAAAATGTTGCGCCTTCAATAAGCGCTGCTGCAATCAACATCGAAGTTCGCACCTGACCGGCAACTTCCGGCTGACGTCCGCTGGCTTCCATTGCCGCTGCTGCAAGTTTGCCGATACCGATACCGGCGCCGATGATTGAAACTCCTGCACCGATTCCTGCTGCTAAATATCCAAGTCCGAGTGATTCCATAGTATTTCTCCTGATTATATGTTGTTAAGTGAATATGATTGATTTGAACAATATCAATGACTGTGTCCCCGCTCGTGCGCGCTGTGACTTTCCGACTGCATTCCTAATCCCATAAACAACGAGGTCAACATCGTAAAGATATACGCCTGTAAAAATGCCACAAACAATTCCAGCATATAGATGCCAAGCGCAAAAGCAACAGACACAGGAGCAACTGCAAATGATTTGAAAACAAAAATTAAACCGATGAGCGCCAGAATCACGATGTGACCCCCGGTCATGTTTGCAAAGAGACGGATGCAGAGTGCAAACGGTTTGGTAAACAAACCGAGAATTTCAATTGGTATCATGATAATCCATAGTGACCAGTGAACGCCGCCGGTGAGATGAGCAAGATAATGACCGAGTCCTTGTGCGCGTATTGCCGACAGTTGAATCATAATAAATGCAATAATCGCCAGTCCGGCCGTTACACTTACATTACCCGTAGCCGATGCGCCGTACGGAATAAGGCCCAGCAAATTCATAACAAGAATGAAAAAGAAATTGGTCAGAAGGTAGGGAAGATACTTCAACCCTGCTTTTCCCATATTAGGAATGACAATTTCATCCCGAATAAAGAGGACAAAAACTTCGATGAGGTTTCCAAAGCCTTTTGGAACTTTGTTTTTTGCATTTTTCCGCGCAACTATGGTAAGCGTAACGACCAAAATAAGCGCCGCCAGCCACAGAAAAACAACGTGTTTAGTAATCGAAAGATCAATTCCAAAAAGGTGAAAAGAAGGAAGATGAACATGTCCAACAAAAGGAACTTCTATTTCGGGACCATCAAAAATATGGTGCAGTAATTGTGTGAAGAGGTTTTCTTCGCCAGCGCCGTGCGAAACGGCATGCGCTGTAGTATCTGCTGATACCCGCAATGTATCTGTTGCTGCATGTTCCTGTTGTGTATTGTTAAAGAGCATCCAAGAAACCACGATATACCTGTTGTAATCTGTTAACGAATGTTGATTGTTACTTTTTTTTGAGTATCACGCACTCGGACGTTTTTTGTTGTAGATGTACAACACCTCTTCAGCAAGAAAGATGATATACATTCCAAACAACGAACTGATGAGCGCAATTGTATGAAACTTAAAGTATCCCACTAGCAGAGCCAAGAGCCCCGCCATCACTACTAACCTAACTGCTATTCCACCCAAGACAATGTGCATAAAACGGTCATAGGACTTCGCAAAAGAATATTCAATCGCCCAGTACCCCATCAACGCATTAACCACGCTCAAAGCAATTCCCGCAATTACCGCATCGATAATTTCTTCCGTTGCATAATTGGCAAGAGGGTACCATACAAGAGCGGCAATAATCAAAACTGTAAGTACGACATATTTTAGAAACTGTCCCGAAGAATTCCTCGGATGCTTACTGTTCATTTCGCCGCTCATCGTCTTCTTTCTTACTTAACTCAATCACTGTTTTAAAGAACTTGATTAACCCACCAACAGCGCCCAACAATGTCATTGTTACCATCATCCACGGTGTTGTTTCTAAAAAATCATCAACATATTTGCCAACGTAGAAGAAAACAACGACCGTAATTGCCAATTGCGCACCAAGTGTCAGATACGGAGCAGTAGCACGTAGTGAATCCGCAAAAGTTTTCTCTTCTTTCATTGTCTACGCTCCGCAGAGAAGAGGCTTTTCTAATTTTTTATGGATTTTGACCACCCGGACGGTTATCAGTCATGGAAATTCTGCCGTCAAACAGTGCTCCTTCATCTATGACTAATTTGGATGCACGCACATCGCCACGCACAACGGCTTTCCCTTCCATGACAAGTTTTTCTGCCGCCGTAATGTTTCCTCTTACTTTGCCTCCCACCGTTATATTTCTCCCACTTATTGACCCTTCTACAACACCGTTAACACCAACAGCAAGATTTTCGGTTGCATTTACTTCACCAGTCAACTTTCCATCTATGCGTATGTTACCCTGCGTGCGAATCTTTCCTTCCACAATTGTTCCGGCTCCGATAAGATTCAAATCTTTCAAGTCTTTATCAGCCATGAGAAGTGTCCTTTGCGTTAGAGTTCACTTGCAATAAAGTAGTCCATCGGATTTTGCGTTTGTCCGTTCTTCCATACTTCAAAATGTAAATGCGGTCCATAACTGGTGCGCCCTGTATTTCCCAACAATGCAATCGGTTCGCCGCGCTTGACCATTTCTCCCACTGTTTTTAGTAAACTTTGATTGTGCTTATACATTGTTAAAAATCCACCCCCGTGGGAGAGAATTATGGTGTATCCATCGTCAACCGTATAGCCTGCAAACACAACATATCCTTCTGCCGCCGCTACCACCAACGAGCCAATTTTCCCCGCAAAATCAATTCCGACGTGTCCACGTTCTGCTTCAAATTTTCTCGAAATAAAACCTGTTGCCGGTACAAGAAGAGGAAACTCTGCGTGAAACATCGCTTCCTGTTGCATATTAGAAGCGGAAGAACGATAGACAACCGCCGCTTCCTGAAGCACTGGTTGCATTGCCGGTTCTTGCGTTGCTTGTGTCGATAATTGCGCTAACGCTTCGTCAAATGCAGTAAATTCAATAATGCTGTCGGCAGGAAGCTCCTGCTGACCTAATGCTTTACGTAACTTGTTGTTATATTCGCGTAGAACGAGAACTTCAGAAGTAACTCTGTTCAACCGCTGTTGTACTTCGAACAATTTCGAGCCGTACCGCTCCTGCAACTGTTCGTCTGACATGGGGATGAGTAAACCTGCTGGTGTGTAGATTATTGCCGCTACTGTTGCGGCAACGATACACAACACTGCGCCGAAACACACCAGCACCATCGTCAATACAGAGGCTTTGTAAGAGCGGGTTGAGCCGCTGTCTCCGCGCGGAATCAACACAATCCAAAACGATTTATCTTTTGTAATGTGATGATCGCGCTCGGTGGGCATCATCTCTCCTGCAAAGCGTGTGACGTGCTAATGATAATTGGAATATAAATTTATGAAAAAAGAGTAGCATAGTCAATGAATTTTTCGGAGGGGATATCTAGATAAGTGCTTATATGAAAAGGTGTTGTTGAAGTTTGCTGTTGATAAATTCTTTCATTTTCTCTTTGTAAATAGGGCGAGAAAACTGTAATGCATGATGCCGAATACTCTGAGGATCAAATTCAATGGCGTTGGCCTTACGCACCGCCTGCCGTAGTGCGTCAATCGTTTGTTCATAGAAAAAAGTGCCGGTCTTCCCTTCAACGACCGTTTCTAATGCTCCACCCTTGCCAAATGCGATTACAGGTTTGCCGGCGGCCATTGCTTCCAAAGGAACGATTCCAAAATCTTCTTCACCGGGGAAGATCAACGCTTTACAACCGGCATACAATTGTGCCAGTTCCTGATCGCTTCGCCAGCCGAGAAATTCGATGTTTGATTTTGCAATAGCTTTCAGGCGCTCTGTCTCCGTTCCTTTGCCGACAATAAGAAGTTTTTCACCGAGAGCGTTAAAAACGTGGATTGCAAGATCAACCCGTTTGTACGGAACGAGTGCGGTTACCATCAAGTAATACCCTTCATCTCTTGTCGAAAGCGAAAACAGTTCTGTATCAACAGGAGGAAAGATCACTTCCGCATCTCGGTGATAGTACCGTTGAATTCGTTTTCTGACATTTTCTGAATTTGCAATATAGTAGTGGACGCGATCGGCTGTATTAACATCCCATTGTTGCAGATAGGGGCGAAGAATTTTCATTGCTGTACGGGTAACAACATCTGCTTTACCCTTACCAAAATATTCATCGTATTGTTCCCATACGTACCTCATCGGTGTGTGACAGTAGCAAATATGTAAAGCATTTTTTCTGACTTTTGCCCCTTTAGCAACAGCGTGACTTGTCGAAACTACAAGATCAAACTCCGAGAAGTTAAATTGTTCTATTGCAATAGGAAACAAGGGAAGGTACGACCGATACTTTGTTTGTTTTTTCGGGAGAACATTAATAAACGACGTAATAATTTTCTTCGATTCAATTATCGGAGACATTGCTCCTTTATTATGAAGCAATGTATAAATCGGCGCATTAGGAAATAATTCGCACAACACTTCAAGACATTTCTCCCCGCCTCTCATTCCTGTTAACCAGTCGTGGACAAGTGCAACATTCATGGTGATAAATATACGAAAGTTGGTGTGTGCATAAAAACGTATTTTCATAAAAAACAGTGTCGGTTGTTGCATCACTTTTCACAGCTGGTTATATTGATTGAGGCATTATGGCATACGATCTGCATCAATACCGTTCGTGGTTTCCGCATATTCAAACTGGTAAAATCTGGCTGAATCACGCCGCCATCAGTCCAATTTCACGGAGGGTTTCACATGTTATCACAGAATATCTCAATGACAGATCGTTTGGCGATATTGATGTGTACCCCAAAGTGATTGCGGTGTACGATCGAACGAAACAGCATCTTGCCAAACTCATCAACACATCGCCGGAAAGAATAGCCTTCACTCTCAACACATCGGACGGATTGAATATTCTTGCCCAGGGATTACACTGGAAATCCGGGGATAGAATTCTTTTAAACAACAGCGAATTCCCTGCGAACGTTGTACCGTTTTTGAACCTGAAAAAATTTGGTGTTGAAATTGACTTCATCAACAATCCGACAGGAGAAATTACTGCCGATGATATCGAACGCGCACTAACTCCCCGAACTAGTTTACTCTCTATCAGTTTTGTTCAGTTTCTTTCCGGTTTTAAGGCAGATCTTATTTCCATTGGAAAAATTTGTAAACAGCACAACGTAATTTTTTGCGTGGACTCCATTCAAGGATTGGGTGCTGTGCCGCTCGATGTGCAAGCCGCGCAGATTGATTTTCTTTCAAACGGGGGAAACAAATGGCTTATGGGATTGATGGGACTTGGATTCGTGTACGTTTCTGCGGAATTACAAGAGCGAATTGAACAACGGTACATGGGATGGACAAGCAATAAACATTTTTTCGGCGATTTTTTTCGCTACCGAATTGATCTGGATGAAACCGCCCGACGGTATGAAAACGGCACGCAGAACTACCTTGCCATTGCCGCGTTAGGCGAATCAACCTCAATACTCTTAGACATTGGCATTGCTAATATTCATCGTCATCTGCTTTCGTTGACAGACCAGATTATTGCTTTTTGCGATGCAAACGGATTTGAACTGGTAACACCAAGAGAACAAACGAAGAGAGCAGGTATTGTTACCATCAAACATCCGGATGCAAAAACAATATTCAACGATTTGATAGAACAGCGAATTTTTGTATCACTCCGCGAAGGAATGATTCGCATCGCCCCTCATTTTTACAACTCCGATGATGACCTGCGTGCGTTGTTTTCGATTCTCCATTACTATTCCGGAGTAACACAATGAGTTTGCTGCTGATTTTGCTGTTGTGTGTAGTTGCGTTTATGCTGAGTATTTCAGCGCTGGTGTTAATTATCGGACCCGTAATGTTGTTGAAACCAAAACGGAGAGGTGATGAATATTACCGCGAACGAAATCTGCCGACATCTCCCCTGCATTTACATTTGCCGTATGAGCAATTTAACTTTCTTGCCAGCGATGCGCTATCGTTGCTAAATGCTTGGTTTATTCCTGCCAAAAATCCGAAAGCGACGATTATCTATCTTCATGGCGTTGGCGACAATAAAATCAGCGGCTTGCCGCTTGCAAAAGTTTTTTATGATAATAATTTCAACGTGATGTTGTATGACTCCCGCGCGCATGGCGAAAGCGGCGGAAAATTCTGCACGTACGGCTACTACGAAAAGCACGATGTGCAAATTGCTATTTACGAAGCATTGAAAAAATTTCCGAAATGCAAAATCGGAGTATTTGGTACTTCGATGGGAGCCGCCGTTGCATTGCAAGCAGCAAGCATTGAACCAAGAATTTCCGCGGTTGTTGCTGAAGCTTCGTTTGCAACACTACGACAAATTACCGTTGATTATCAAAAACGACTGCTTCGGCTACCGTGGCACTTTCTGCGCAACATTGCAATGAAGCGAAGCGAAATCATTGCTCGTTTTAAGCACCGGGAAGTTTCTCCAATCGATGCCGTAAAAAACATACGCGTTCCCGTATTGTTCATTCACGGGAAAAATGATACATTTATAAAGTATCAGTACAGCGAGCAGTTATTTGCCGCCGCCAATGAACCAAAAACGCTCTGGCTTATTGACAATGCTAATCATAATAATGTACACGAAATTGGAAAGAAGGAGTACGAACAACGCATTGTACAATTTTTTGAGCAGTACCTGATCTAACGTTCGAAAGGCAAATGTTTGTATGAAACATCTTTTCATGTTCGTTATCGTCATCTCTCCGCTATTCTTTCCGTCATGCACAGAAACAACAACCGGACCGCAAACAGGGTACGGACCAGCGCCACCGGAATTTTATTTGAAACAAAACTACCCAAATCCTTTTACCGACTCAACAACAATTGATTACGGTGTTCCAACAACAGGCGGAAGCTATTCCAAGGTTACAATTACCATTTACGATCGCTTTCAACAAGAGGTACGAATAATTGTTTCGAACTACTCTCATCCACCAGGGGTGTTTAAGACAACGTGGGATGGAAGGAATAGTAAAGGTATTGTGGTTCCCAAGGGTATTTACATCATCGAAATGCGTGGTTACACTCCTCAGGCAACAATTAAGCAAGTTGTTGCGATAAAAAATTAGGAGAACGTATGAATATATTCTTTTTGGCGTTGGTTTGTTTCTTCTCAATTATTTCCGCTCAAACACATGAACGTGATACGTTGTGGACGTCATCGGAAGAAGTTGATACACTCTTTGAAAAAGTGCCAACACCAGTGTTGAGTGTCGGAATATCCGGCGGAGTAACATTTATCAACCCCGATAAGATCAACAGTCAAATTGAGTTCAACAATTCAGTTTTCAATGCTTCGGAACGGCCAATTCGAACCCCTGTACAATTAGCCGCATGGATGGCATTCCGACCCGTTAATTTTCCAAATTACCTGTCACTACGTGCTGAAATGATTTCAGCATCACGCTCTTTTTCGTTCTCAACAGTTGAAACAAACAACGGTGGCAATACAACAGGAACATTAACAGGTACAGCTACCTCGCATTACACCGTCTATCCAATATCGTTCAATACCGGCGGAGTGTTTCCAAAAACACGTGTAAAACTTGAGATCGGTTTTGTATATGCCATAGCCATGTTTACCGATGAAACTCAGATGGATCAAGTGGGTACATTGGATGAAAATACCTATGAAGGAAGCGGATACGGTTTTCGTATTATGGCACAACAGGTACTCCCTATCGACCGCTCATTTTCGCTCACCTTAGATTTTACTTACCGGTATTTAGTAATTGAAGATTTCAGAGATCCGCGCGGGCGATCTATTACGAATTTTGAGGCAAATTACAACGGCATTAATTTGATGATGGGGTTATCGTACGGTTTGTAGAATCAGCGCAATCGCAACTTCGCAACGCACTCAATGTGGTACGTGTGTGGAAACATATCAACCGGTTGAATTTTTTCAACGCCATATCCATACGCCGTCAGCATCTTCAAATCACGCGCTAACGTTGCCGGATTGCAACTGACATATACCAGTCGCGGCACATTCATCACTCCCAATTCTTCCACCGCTTTCGGATGTATGCCACTGCGTGGCGGATCAACAAAAATAACATCAGGACGAGAAAACTGTTTCTTCCACTCGGTCTTTTTCGTCAATAAATCTTTCAGGTCACCGACGATAAACTCGCAGTTCTCCACTACATTCAGTTGCGCATTCATCCGTGCGTTGAGAATTGCACTTTCCACCACATCAATACCAATCACTTTGTGTACTTCATCCGCTATGTACAAAGCAATTGAGCCAGTTCCGCAGTAGAGATCGTACACGACATCGGTTGGTTGTAATTCTGCAAATTCTTTTGCAACGCGATATAATGTTTCTGCTTGCTTGGTATTAGTTTGGAAAAAGGAATTCGCCGAGATTTGAAATAGCTTATTTCCAATTTTATCGTGAATGACTCCCTCACCGTAATATACTTTTTCAATATCGCCGACAGCAACTTGCGACTTTCGGAAATTGATGTTATTGACCACCGTGGTGATTTCTGGAAATCGCTTCGTCAATTCCGATGAAAGTTTTGACATCATCTCCGGTGTGTCTTCAAAGGTCACCACATTCACCATCACATCGCCGGTATTTTTTCCTTCACGGATGACAAGATTACGAAAGTAACCGTTTTGTTTTTCCTGTGAGTAGGCAGGAATGTTGTTGGAAATGGCAAAGTCACGAACAGCATTTAAAATGCTGTTGCTCAATTCGGATTGAAGAAAACACTCGTGCACGTCCAACACTTTGTCCCATCGCTGGGGTACATGAAAACCTAACGCTACACTTGGCACGTCTTTAAGATTTGCCGAGTTTTTATCCATCATCCACGCTTTCTCACTGAATGAAAATTCTAACTTGTTCCGGTAAAAATAGACATTATCTGAACCGATGATCGGCAAAATCTGTACATCTTTCATTCCTCCGATGCGTTCAATTGCATCGGCCACGTGCTGTTGTTTAAACTGTAGTTGTACAGCGTAGTCCACATGCTGCCATTTGCAACCGCCACACGTACCGAAGTATGGACAGCGTGGGATCGTTCTTTTTGGCGATGGTTTGACTACTTCCACCACGTTGGCTTCAGCATATTTTTTTTTGACCTTGAAGATTTTTGCTTTCACTACATCGCCTTCTACCGCCCCTTCAACAAACACCACAAAGCCGTTCACGCGGGCAATGCTTTTTCCTTCAAAGCCTGTGGATTCGATGGTGAGTTCTACGATATCGCCGTATTCCAATTTTTCATTATCAATTGTCAAATTCTTGTCGTCCTATATTAAATCTGCCAGTGAACCAAAATCAGGATCGAACAGCCGTTTGTAAGTTCTAATTGCAAATCCGTCTGTCATTCCTGCAATGTAATCACACAACATTCGCGCTCGTGCCGAAACATCTTCCACGACAAGTAAATTGCTTTCAAACGATGCCGGCAGTAGGTGCATCTCCACGTTTTCATTTTTGAGGTAATTTTCCATCAATGTATCAAAGATCCGCCGAAGCATGAAATCTCCCTTCTTCTCCACCTGATTTAGTTGTGGAGAAAGAAAAACAAGGTCGAGCGATAATCGCTTAAACATTGCCGATTCATTTTTGGCGCTTTCATCAATCTTCAACGTATATTTGTAGCGATTTGTCTTTTCACTCATCACGTTTTTCACTTCGTCAACAGAACACGCTGCAATATATGTTCCAATTTTTGCAGACATGTATCGTTCGATATATCCATCGCTCATCGCTTCAAATAATTTTTCCACACTGTTCTGCAACTCTCTGCTCAGGTGCTGTGTTGCTGCCCAACGTTCAATCTTTTGCCTGGTGATAAAGCCGGAGTGAATACCATCAACAACATCGTTCAGTGAATACGCAACATCATCTGCCCAGTCCATGATTTGACATTCGATGCTGCGAAATGCATTTCGTTCTCTTCCCGCAGAAAATTCTTTTGTAATATCAATATCATCAAAGACAAAATCTAAATACTTTTTTTGCTCGTCGTAAAGAAAGTGATTCACCGGATTATTTACTTCAGAAAAGAGCGTTTTGTATTTCAATACGCCATCAAGAAACGCGCGTGTCGGGTTCATTCCTTTCCGTGCGCCTCGTTCGGAATAAATTGTTTCCGTCAGCATCCGCAGTGTTTGCGCATTGCCTTCAAATCCGCCGTAGTTCTTCATTAACTGATGCAATGTTCGTTCACCGGCGTGACCGAACGGCGGATGTCCGAGATCGTGTGAAAGACAAATGGCTTCAACAAGATGTGGGTCAATACAATAGGTATCGTTGAAATGCTGGCTGTTGCGCTGCAAGTATGTGCAGATTGCCCTCCCGATTTGCGCAACTTCGAGCGAATGTGTCAACCGTGTGCGGTAGAAGTCATACTCGCCGGAAAGAAACACCTGCGTCTTCGCTTGCAATCTTCTGAACGCTGACGTATGAATAATTCTATCCCGATCCTGTTCAAACGGCGAGCGATAATCTTCTTTTCGCTGTTTGTCGAGACATTGTGTATCGAAATGGTTGTAAAATGTATTCGTCATTGTTTCCGCAAATGCCATTAGTTTTTCATCATACATTCAAATCCCTTGCGCTCTGTTTCTGATCTGCACTCTCGCAACAAAAAACGTTGTTGGAATGGTGATAAATAAGATACCGAGAATTGTTTCAAAGCCAAACACACGATTCCAGATGAGAATATCCAGCACGGTTGCGAAGGCAACTTGTGCAAGGCCAACGGTCGAGTTAACCGATGGATTTCCGAGGATATATGCACGTGTCATTGCCAGTTGTGCCGCTGTTCCAGTAACCCCAACGCCCAGCAAACCAATGATGACAGGCCAACTATATTTTGTTCCATCCAATATCATTGCAAGTGACGGAATCATTACCAGAAATGTTATTACACTTGCTACTCCGGTAAAATGCGCAACAACTGTTGTCGGATGAAGTCCTTTTGTACGATGAAGATTGTATACGGCAATAGCGGCAAAAAGCGCTTGCAGAATGCCTATAAACACCGCTAAGCTTCCCTGATCGAAGTGAGGTTGCTGAATGAAAAATACACCAACAACGCTTAAAACGATAGAAATGAGTACAGAACGCGAGACCAGCTTGTTTTCCACAACCGCAATTAACACTGCCATCCATATCGGTACCAGATTGCTCAACGATGTTGCTTCAGCGATTGGAAGATTGGCAAAGACGTAGAACGTGCAAAGAATAGAAATCGACCCTGCAATGCTTCGCCACCAGAGGGAAGAGGGAACGTTAAAAAAAATCACCGGCTGACGTGTAGCGCGTGCAAGGATGAGAATCAATACAAAGTTGATGAAAGACCTCGCAAATCCTGTAACGCGCCAGTCGAATGTTTCCTTGAGCGAATGCGTGAACGCCCCCATCAACGCAAAACAAAATGCACTGAACAACATCCACCCGACAGCTGATATATTCTTGACTTTGAACACTAATTAATATTGATATTTGATAACGTTAATTGTTCTCTTCTAATTCCTTCTCTACCTTCGCCCATTCCTCTATCAACTCGTTTAATTTTTTATTCACCGTATCGTACTCTGCACTGATTGCCTTTGCTGTCGTCGGATTTCTAAAAAACTCTTCGCTCGCCATCTTCTGTTCAAGAATCGATTTCTGATGTTCAATTTCCGCTATTTCTTTCTCAACCTGCTCTAACTTCTTCTTTAGTTGAAATATATTCTTCTTCTGCTTCTCACTTGTTACTTTGAACTGTTGACGTGATTGATTGGAAGTTATGGGTGAATGGTTGTTGAAAATTTTAGTCTGTTTTTTGTCCACCGGTACTTGATCGCTGGCTCTCTCTCGTTTCTTCGCCTCAATATATTCACTGACATTTCCAATATATGTTTTCAATGCTCCGCCGGGAGAAATTTCGAGCACTTTATTCACGATCGTATCAAGAAATGCGCGGTCGTGAGACACGATCAGGTACGTTCCATCAAATTCGTGCAATGCTTCCTGTAATACTTTTTTCGACCGCATGTCGAGATGATTTGTCGGTTCGTCCATGATTAAAAAATTTGCCGGCGCAAGAAGCATCTTTGCCAATGCCAGACGGCTTTTCTCTCCACCGGAAAGAACTTTTACTTTCTTGAACACATCATCTCCGCGAAAGAGAAATGAACCAAGAATTGTGCGAAGTTTTGTACGAATCTCTCCTACTGCTACTTCATCCACCGTTTGAAGAACTTCTTTTTCCAAATCCAATTCTTCGGCTTGATGTTGTGCAAAGTACGATACAATGACGTTGTATCCGATATTTCGTACGCCCGATTGAAACGACTCAACACCGGCGGCAATTTTTGCCAACGTTGACTTTCCCGCACCATTCACGCCTACAATAGCAATTTTGTCACCCCGCTCAATGGTGTACGTTAAATCGTTATACACAACCTTCTCATCACCTGCCCTTCCGTTTAGCGACGGATACGATTTACGAATATTCTTCAACTCCATCACCACACGTCCGCTTTGCTGCGCTGTTGGGAAGTGAAAATGGATTTCATCTTCTTCCTCTTCTATTTCAATAATTTCTACTTTTTCCAATTGCTTGATACGACTTTGCACCTGACGGGCTTTGCTTGCTTTGTAGCGAAAGCGATCAATGAATTCCTGTGCTTGTTTTAACTGTTGTTCCTGATTTTTCTTTGCATTTAACAGCAGTTCCTTGCGGACTGCTTTTTCTTTTTCATAGTAGGAATAATTACCGGAATAGATTTGCATCTTTCCCAAACTAAGTGCAAATGTTTTTTTCGTCAGTGCATCAAGAAACGCCCGGTCGTGTGAAACCAATATGATTGCACCGTTGTAGTTTTTCAGGTACTCTTCCAGCCATTGCAATGATTCAATGTCGAGATGATTCGTTGGTTCGTCAAGCAAAAGAAGGGAGGGCTCTAACAATAACAATTTTGCCAGCGCAATACGCATTTGCCATCCGCCGCTAAATTCACGCACGCTTCGATGTAAATCAGCAACCGAAAATCCCAGCCCCATCAACACTGTTTCAATTTTCGATTTCAACCGAAACGCATCAGCATCTTCCTGCTTCTGCTGTAGTTCGCCGATAATTTCCAGCAGTTCTGTATATTCGTCAGACGTGGGATCAACTTCGCTCAATCGTTGATAGGCATCGTGTAATTCCTGTTCAATCTGCAAAACATTTTCGAAAGCGGACTCTACTTCTTTATATAATGACTGGTCTGATTCCACAACAGCATCTTGCGGCAAATATCCGACAGTAACAAAACGTGCTTTGTTTACGCTTCCTTCCATTGGAGAAATAATGCCGGCAATAATCTTTAAGAGTGTGGATTTCCCTGCTCCGTTACTTCCCACAAGCCCAATGCGATCGTGTGGATTAATAGTGAATGAAAGATCGTCGAACAGATACCGTTCGCCGTAATTGACAGAAAGATTGTTTACAGCAAGCACGTTATTGAAACATTTAGATTAATTAGATATCAGACTCCCATACAAAAACATTATCCCGTCTCAAATGATATCGAGGCGGGATGAATGACAAAGTGGTAAAATATACAAAAAGATTTGGAGTGAAAGAAAGAACAGAATTGCAGTTAGCGCCGCTGACAATTTAGATTATTCTACTCTACTTCAACATTAAGTTAAGAAACAATGTTCTATCGAAACTTCTTAATACAGTTTCCCTCGTTGTACCCATTTTGTTTTCCTACTATTTCCAGCGAGAACTTTGCTTTCCCGGTTTCTTTTTATTACATTACTTTATACAAAGTCGATCGTTACCCTCCGAAACACTTCCTAATCGCTTCGTATCTCAACGACATTAAATTCAACATCACGAAAGGTATCTTTCATGCAGTTACACAGTACTGTCAATAAACAGGATTCTTGGCGGACAATGGTTGCGCGGTATCAACAAAGTGATCTGGGACGAAGCATCTGGCAGATCATTAATTCATTTGTTCCCTACTTTACACTGTTAGTATTAATGTATCTCAGCATGGACTATTCGTACTGGCTCACGCTAGCACTAGCGATTCCAGCAGCAGGCTTTCAGGTGCGAACATTTATCATCTTTCACGATTGCACGCACGGCTCATTTTTCAAGTCACAGCGCGCCAATGATATTGTTGGGATCTTCAGTGGGTTATTTACTCTTACACCGTACCACGAATGGCGGCACAACCATAATATCCACCATGCAACGGGAAGCGATCTTGACAACCGCGGCACTGGCGATATATGGATGTTGACCGTGAATGAATATCTTGCCCGTCCGTGGCATAAACGACTGGCGTACCGCATCTACCGCAATCCGTTTGCAATGTTGCTTGTCGGACCATTAGTAATGTTTTTTATTGCACATCGATTCCCATCAAAATTTTCTGGCAGTCGCGAGAAATGGAGTGTTCATTTAACCACACTAACACTGGTGGTAACTGCAACAATGCTTGCTTATTTTATCGGATTCGAGGCGCTTATTGGTGTCTTCCTGCCTACAATATGGCTTGCTGGGATTTTCGGAGTGTGGTTGTTTTACGTTCAACATCAATTTGATGAAACTTATTGGCAACATCACGAAGAGTGGGACTTTGTTACTTCGGCTTTAAAGGGAAGTTCGTTTTATAAATTACCAAAAGTGCTCCAGTTTTTTAGCGGTAACATCGGTTTTCATCATATTCACCACTTAAGTCCACGAATACCAAATTACAAACTGAGCAAGGCACAGAACGAAGTACCGTTGTTTCAGGAAGTAAAACCTGTAACGTTGGTTCAGAGTTTACGATTTCTTTTTTTGCGTTTGTGGCACGAAGAGGAGCAAAAACTCATTGGCTTTCGAGCACTAAGAAAATTACGGCAGAATATGTGATGGTTGTAACTACTGTCATTCTGGGAAAATCATGCATTGTTGATACACATGCAAAACATTTTTTTGTAGTTCAATAAAATACTTTAGAACTGATTTTTAAGAAAGAAGGCTTGCCCTATGGCTAATATTACATTTACCGGAGAATCAGGAAAGAAATACAGTTTCGCTATTTATCCCATGACAACGCTATTTAAACAGGAAGGTGGGGTATATTTTATCACTCGCCGCCATACCGATGAAACAAATAAAGTCACACACAAACACATCTTCGTCGGACAAACAGATAACCTTGCAAGGGAACTTGATAAAGCAGATAACCAGTACGTACGACGGTATAAAGCAAATTGCATTTGCATCCATCTCGAATCAGATCGAAAGACACGCCTCAAAATTGAATCTGACCTTGTAGGGAATTACAATCCGCCTTGCAATCAATAAAGACAAAGGCGGATATATTCCTTCACTTGCCTGTAGAGGACAAACTTTTGTCCCTATTTACTTTGACATAAACCCCTTCATCGCCTTTCGCACTTGTGCTTCGTTCATTCCAAAATAATGGCCAAGTTCGTGGAATAAGACTTCGCGGATACGTAATGCAGTCTCCCCATCATCTTTACACACGGCTTCTATATTTTTCTGATACAGCGTAATCTTGTCCGGCACGGTGGCGCTGGTGCCGTACCACGTTCCACGGTGCGGAAGAGGAATCCCCTGATATAATCCAAGAAGTGAAAAACGGTCTGCCTTCACGTTTTCCAGCGCATCATCGGAAGGATAATCTTCAACAACAATCTGCACATTCTCCACCCTATCCCGAAAATTTACAGGCAAAGAATCGAAAGCCTCCTGTGCAATATATTCAAACTGCTCGCGGGTCATGCAAAAATATTATGAAATAGGTTCTATTTTACAATATCCTACGGATGAAATTAAAGAAAAAATTTTTCACTAGTTTGAAAGATTGAAAAACTGCTGCATCCTTTTTCTTGTGACAATTTTTTACAACTCTACACGCAACAACGACATCTTTCACACTTCTTCGGCGTAGATTATATCAAGAAATAAGAGAACCACCATCACACAACTGAACACACATAAGGAGGAGATCATGAAAAAATTATTGGTAGCAGCTATGGTAGTAGTAGCAACCGCTCACTTTGGCATTGCTGGCGAACCCACAAAAAAATTCACGGTTGAAGAAAAACGTATTGAACTGGCAAAAAAGAATATCGCTGTTGGTTTACAATCAGAAAATACTGGCTTGATAGAATCGGCAATACGAATGACCGCTCAATTGAAAATGAAATATCCCGCAACAGACGTATCAACATTAGTGGCAATGCTCAACAAAATTTCTGTTACGCACCCAATCGGTAAAATCCGTTACACGGCATACGTATCATCAATCATCTGCAGCGATCCGTATTGGTTTTTATCAGATGACAGCGTTGCACACGCGAGTGATGAAAGTTTCTTCCGCGTCGCATCGGGACGCTTGCAGCAAAAGTTTTTCAGCGCTTCAACTCTCTAATTCTCATCTCATCCTCCTCACGTAACACCCGAAGTCAAGACGATTCGGGTGTATTCTTGTACTGAATGTCAATATCTTTCGTGAACTCCATTGACTGGAACAACATCAACCAGCGACTCGCTTAATTTCATCCATTGCATGTTTATCCAATCCTTTTACCGTAATGGAAGCTTTCGGATATTTTTTCACTACACGCTGATAAAGGAGAACAACAGCATACTCAGTATTGCGGTTGACTGTGAATTCTGTTTCTTTCAGTTGTTTTCCATTGATATAGGTATGGGCAGTATATTTCCCATCGCTGGTTTTGCTACAGCGTAGTTCGATAGAGACGTACTTTTCCATAAAATATTCCTTTTGTTGTCTGTTATCTCATATACCGTTGCTTCACTGCCGGAATCAGATATTCTTCAAAGGCACGCTGAAAATCATATTCTGGCTTCCATCCCCACTCCCGACGCGCTAATGAATCATCCACATCAGCGGGCCAACTGTCAACTATCTTCTGACGCAAGACATCTGGTTTGAAATGTACTCTAGCGTTGGGAAATGCTTTTTTAATGACATCGTAAAAATCTTTTGCCGAAACGCTGAAGGCACCAATGTTGTATACTACTTGTGTTAATTGGTGTGCCGGAGCCGCTTCTAATTTCAACAATGCATTAATGGCATCAGGCATGACCATAAATGGAAGTGTTGTGGATTCAGGTACAAAGCAATGATATTCTTTCCCTTGCGCCGCGTAGTGCATCATCTCCGGACCGTAATCGCTGGTACCGCCGGTCGGCAACGTAACTGCACTAATGAGTCCCGGAAAACGTATTGCACGGAAATCGACATGCGCTGCTGTTGGCTGAGGATCTATTTGACGATAGTACCAGTTGTAGTATCGCCCAAGGTCTTCACAGTATTTTTTGTTAATGCCGTACATTGTCCGAGCGTCGAGCCATTCGGTTTCTTTTACTTTGCCTGCTTTCATCTTTGTTTCCACATTGGGTAAACCGTACGCCGCTATAGAACTCGGGAACAGAAATTTTACATTTTCGCCTGTTGCGCGCGCCTGTCGCGCCGCAAGTTCAAGAAGACCAAGGGTGCCATCAACATTAACGCGATGACCAAGGACTGGTTCACGTTCTGCTTTCGTGGAGAGAATAGCGGCAAGATGATAGATCGTACTGAAATCGTAAAATGCAGCAAGACGATCGAGCAGTGTTGTATCGAGAATGTCGCCGATAATTGTTTCATGACATCGTTTTTTCAATTCCTTGTCCATCGGATGGACATCGATTGAAACAATTCGGATATTCGGGTGTTCATCAGTAAGACGAGTTATCAATCCATGACCAATTTCTCCATTTGCTCCGGTAATAAGCACTGCTTTGGTGGACATAATCAAGATCCTTTCGATAGTACGGAATTGAATATAATGAATTTTTACCGCACAATTGACACTGTACGCTGTTGATACACTATCGGATTGATCGCGTCTGCTTGATGTTCAGACAAATTGTTTTTACACTGCGTATGTCATTGTTACCCCAAGCGAGGAAAAATGAAAAAAATACTTATTTGTCTTGCTTTACTCGCCCTTACCCATCTTTCATATTCTCAAAACGCAAAAGAAATTTTACAGAAATCTATTGATTTGATGTACGGCAAGAAAACATATTCCGTCATCACCATGACTATTGTAAAACCAACGTGGACACGGTCGGTTTCAATGAAAGCGTGGGCAATCGAGCCGGATTATTCTCTGGTGTACATTACCGAGCCCGCACGAGACAAAGGGTCAGTCACACTTAAACGAAAAAACGAAGTATGGAATTGGATTCCATCTGTCCAAAAGACAATTAAGATTCCGCCATCAATGATGCTTGCGTCGTGGATGGGTTCTGATTTTACAAATGACGATCTCGTGCGTCAGTCTTCTGTAGTGGAAGATTACGAACACACACTTCTCGGTAAAGAAGAGTTTGGTGGATATCTCTGCTACAAAATCGAACTGATTCCAAAACCAGAAGCGGGAGTTGTGTGGGGAAAAATTCTCATCTGGATTAGTGCAAAAGATTACATGCAGCTTAAAGTAGAATTTTATGACGAAGATGGAGTACTTGTGCGAACTATGATCAGTAGTAAACCAAAACTGTTTGATGGTCATCTGCTACCGTCATACTCGGAGATGATTCCTCACAACAAGCCTGGAAGTAAAACTATTTTTGAGACAAAGGAACTGAATTTTAATGTAAATATTTCGCCGGAATTTTTTTCAATTCAAAACATGGGAAGAATCAGATAACTGACGCAGGAAGTCATGGTATTATTGATTCATTGCATTTATGATACGCTGAATCTATGAGATGAAGCATCTGAAAAATTTCTAACCTTGGTTGTTGCGAAAATTAATTGACCACCATGGGTCAATTCTTCGGGTTGATTTTGAAATTTTAACGTACGCATCAAGTGTGTGATACACTGTTCAGATGTATCAGGAAAAAGAGCTACAATGAAGTACTACCTCACATTCGCATGGCGTAATTTGTGGCGTAACAAACGGCGCACACTGCTGGCAACATCATCTGTTTTTTTTTGCAGTTCTCCTTGCACTTATCATGCGGTCGTTACAATTGGGTTCGTACGATTATATGGTAGATACAAGCGTATCGTTCTTCACCGGATATTTACAGGTTCAAGGAAAGGGTTATTGGGAAAATCGCTCCTTTGACGAAAGTTTTGAACCGACTGCTTCGTTACTTTCACTGTTACAGGAGCATCCACATATCACCGCTAGCAATCCGCGTCTTGAATCTGTCGCTCTCATCTCACACAACATAGAAACACGCATCGTTCCTGTTATCGGTATTGATCCGACTGCAGAAAACACGATGACGGGATTAAAAAAGAGAGTGGTAAAGGGAACATATCTGTCTGACTCATCGCAGGGAATAATGATTTCAGAAGGACTTGCCGACCGGCTGATGGCAAGCGTTGGCGACACGCTTATAATCTTCGGACAGGGATATCAAGGTGTAACAGCCGCAGACAGGTTTGTAGTTGAAGGAATTATTCGCTACCCCATCCCCCAGTTAAACAATGCTATGGCATTTCTCACACTATCAAGAGCACAGACATTGTTCAACACTGCCAACCGTGTTACTTCCATCGTGCTAATGATTGATAATGCCAACGAAATGAAAGCCATTCAAGCCAACCTTGAACGATCGCTTGATTCTAATCTCGTTGTTATGAATTGGGAAGAAATGACTCCAGAACTTGTACAGGCAATAGAAGCCGACAGCACCAGCGGTTTGCTTATGCTCGGAATCCTGTACGTTGTCATTGGATTTGGTGTTTTTGGCACAGTGATGATGATGACGATTGAACGAACACGGGAATTCGGACTACTCATTGCCTTGGGAATGAAACGCACTAGACTACTGATAGTAACGACGCTTGAAGCAATATGTGTCTCACTCATGGGCGCTGTTACAGGGATGATCGGAGCATTTCCGCTCATTTTGTATTATAGTAGCAATCCAATCCAGGTATCCGGCGATCTTGCAAAGGCGTACCTCGCCTGGGGATTGGAACCGATTGTGCCGATAATGTTCGAACCAAACGTGTTTATCTCGCAAACGAGTGTAGTGTTGTGTATTGCCCTTGTTACTTCACTCTATCCACTTCTCGTTATCAGAAAAATTCATCCTGTTGCCGCCCTCCAGGGCAGAAGTATGGTAACGAGGAATTCTGTTATCAATGACACCAGAAGAAAAAAGATAATGAGATTGCTCAAAGGAATATTTGGCTTCACTTCCTCTTCAGCAAAGAACGGAGGCACGGTATGATGATGGTGATTCTTGCATGGAAGAATATCTGGCGAAATAAAAAACGCAGTCTCATTATTCTCACAGCTACGGCAATCGGATTGGCAGCAGGAATTTTTTCCGTTGGATTGATGACGGGAATGTATGATTCGATGGTAGATTCTGCGATTAACCGTGGATTAGCAAACATTCAAATTCATACAACAGCGTACAAACGAGATCAACTTCTTCAACAGTATCTTCCGGGTGTGGATTCTCTTATTTACACACTGCACCGTCACTCAAATGTTCGTTCGTACTCAACGCATTCGCTTATTGAAGGAATGATCTCTTCTGCTACCATTGCTTCCGGTGCACTAATTATCGCCATTAATCCTCAGCAAGAACAAACTGTTACGGCAATTTCACAAAGTCTGCTTGAAGGAACATATCTCGAAACGCCCAATACTATCATTATCGGTAAAAAACTGGCGGATAGACTCAAAGTGAAACTTCGTTCCCGAATTGTGCTCAGTTTTGCAGGATTGGATGGTACTATCATTTATGCTGCATTCCGTGTTGGTGGAATTTTTCGGACTGATGCTTCAACGTTCGATGCTATGAATGTTTTCATCCGTCAAACCGATTTGGCAGAACTTCTTGGCACTACTGCTCCAATTCACGAAATTCTTGTTCGCACAAAAAATCCGCTACTTCTCGAACAAACGAAAGATGACCTTCAGCGGCAAATGCCATTCTCCGTTCTTGTAGAAACGTGGAGAGATATCTCACCCGAAATGAAATTGACCGCCGATATCACCGATCTTACGAACACGATTTTTCTCGGATTAATTTTGTTTGCACTCCTGTTTGGATTGACCAATACGTTGCTCATGTCCGTGCTTGATCGCGTGCGTGATTTTGGTGTTCTAATGGCTGTCGGGATGTATCGCCGTCGAATTTTTTCGATGATTGCTTTAGAATCGTTTTTTCTTTCATTCACCGGCGGAATAATCGGCGTGTTGATTGGCTGGAGTGGTGTGCAGTATTTTCACATTCACGGCATTAATCTTTCTTCTCTGTCAGCAGGACTGTCGGCGTACGGTATTCCATCGATACTCTATCCGTACATACGCTCCTCTGCCTATGTATCTCTGACAATTATGATGGTCGCCACATCTATTATTGCAGCATTGTATCCCGCAATAAAAGCAGTACGGCTGAAACCAGTGGAAGCAATCAGAACAATCTAGAAAAACTATGTTCTTGATGTATCACCTTTCCGGTACGAATTAACATATGAAGCGCGAAAATCTGAAACGTTATACATACAGAAATTTTTGAATCGAGAAAGACTATGACAATTATTGAACTTCAAGGTGTCGACAAAATTTACAACACAAAAGCGATTCCTGTTCAGGCGTTGAATAACATCAATCTGCGTGTAGAAGAAAAAGAATTTACTGCTGTTGTTGGTCCTTCCGGTTCCGGAAAAACGACATTACTTAATATTATCGGTGGACTTGATAGTGCAACCAAAGGTAAAGTGTTTTTGAAGGGGTACGATATTACCACAATGAATGAGGGAAAACTAATAGACTTTCGTCTTCACCATATTGGATTCGTTTTTCAGGCTTATAACCTCATCCCGGTGCTAACGGCTTTGGAAAATGTTGAGTTTATCTTATTTCTACAAAACGTAGATCGGAGAGAACGCCAGCGCCGCGCTATAGAATTGCTTCAGCGTGTGGGATTGAAAGATCAGGTACATCGCAAACCCGCAGAACTTTCCGGTGGACAACAGCAAAGAGTAGCTGTCGCACGCGCTCTTGCTTCACGTCCGGCATTCGTGCTTGCCGACGAACCTACAGCGAATTTGGATTCACATACTGCAGAATCACTCCTTGACTTGATGCAAGAATTGAACAACGAGTATGGCACCACATTCATCTTTTCCACACACGATAACAAAGTAATCCGACGTGCTCGGCGCGTGATAACACTGGAAGATGGAATGATAACAAGTGACAAGTAATTGATTCATCCTTTCCTGTAATGGTTATATCATTTACAAATAATCACTGTTAGACCAAACTGATGAGAATACTATTTTTTGGAATATTTATTTTCCCTTTCATTGTTTCCGCTCAGTCTGAATTTTATCAAGTAGGTGGTTATATAAAATATCTGTACAGCAATATCGATTATCCTGTGTACGGACGAGTAAATGATCATCTCATTCATTCACGCATCAACAGTAAACTGTACTTTTCAGAAACAACATCAGCAACAGCAGAAATACGTAACAGAATTTTTTATGGCGGAAGCATCGAAAAAATACCAAATTTTCTATCAACCGTCCGATCTCATCACGACTTCGGCAATGCAGATATTGTGTGGTGGAATACCCATGTATCGGCCGCACATTCGGAAATGGATCGCTTTTTTGTAGATGCAACATACGAAAAATTTCAACTAACTCTTGGCAGACAACGTATTGCCTGGGGAACGGCATTAGTATGGAATCCGACTGATTTGTTCAATCCTTTTTCTATCTTAGATTTTGATTATGAAGAACGTCCAGGAGTCGATGCTGTTCGTGCACACTATTTTACCAGCGAAGTTACAAAAATTGAAATTGCCATTAAGCCAGCAAAAACTGCTGTACGAAGAGTTCTGGCCGGAAAAATATTGCTCAATTATTGGCAGTACGATATTCACTTACTTGCCGGAGCCTATGGAGAAAATGTTTTCTTTGGTACTGCATGGGCAGGTGATATTGCGGGAGCAGGATTCCGCGGCGAAATTGCGGCAAAAAAGATTGCTGAAGAAATGAGAACGAGATTTCCTCAGATTCATAGTCCGTGGTCGCTATCGGCAGTGCTTTCTATGGATTACACGTTTACCAATAACACCTATCTTCATACCGAAGCGTTATACAACAATCAAGGTGCAACTGCAAATGCAACATTGTTCCTTCCTGCTTCGTTTTCACTTGGTTTGCTATCGCCGGCACGATGGTCGGTGTTTCAAGAGCTTTCGTTCGATGTACATCCACTTGTACGAGTTTCTGGTTTTATTATCTACAATCCGAATGATAACTCATCGGTGGTGGTTCCATCGGCATCGTGGTCGATATCAGAAAATGTTGATGCCTCTTTTTATGGATTGATTTCTTCTGGCACACCGATGTCGGAATTTGGTTCGTATGGAACATCAATATTTGTCCGCGGGAAATATTCCTTTTAATAGCGACACAGGCAATTCATTGCAAACGAAATGTCTGCATCGTGAAATTAACTCAGCATACAATAAAAAAGGCGAACCGAGGTTCGCCTTTGGGGGTTGTTTTTTTATCCTTTTTTATTTTCCGTAGAAAAGCTGTTGTTGCAGTTTTTTCCGCTCGTCGGGAGAAGCTTTCATCAATTGCTCAACAAGAACATTTCGCGCTTCATCATTCGATAAGACAAGCTTCTTGCCTTCAAAAGCATCTTGTACAGCTTTCAGGAAAACTTTTATGTTGAAATCAAGATTCTTCGGCGCCACATCCATAATCATCTTCTGCCCTACGTCGTATCCAATAACAAAACTCACTTTATCTTGAACTGTCGTTAAATAGTCTTTGTTTTCTATCTGTTGTTTTTCTGTGGAACAGATTTTTTGACTGTAATTGAGTTTTGTTGTGCAGCGCCAACAGCAACTACCATCAGCAACATCATGCCGAACAAAGTTTTAATAAATTTTGTCTACTCACTTTACTTGTATCAATTCTACTTCAAAGATCAATGCTGCCCCCGGCGGAATAACTCCTCCTGCGCCCCGATCGCCGTATGCTAAATCAGATGGAACATAAAACTCACATTTGCCACCTTCTTTCATCAACTTCAATCCTTCCGTCCATCCCTTAATAACCTGATTTAATTTAAATTCTGCCGGCTCTCCTCTGTTATAGGACTCATCGAAGATCGTTCCGTCAATCAGCTTGCCACGGTAATGTACAACAACAGTGTTTGTATCAGCCGGTGATTTTCCTTGTCCATCGCGCAACATTTTGTATTGCAGTCCACTGGCTGTTGTTTTTACACTATCTTTTTTAGCATTGTCAGCAAGAAACGCTTCGCATTGTCGTTTTGTTTCTGCTATTTCTTCCTGCCGCTTTGCCATTTCTGCCATTTGTTGTTCCTGAATGCGAGTTTGAAATGTCATCATTGCGACTTGAACGACGCTATCTGGTAACGCCGCTTCTTTGCCGTTAAATGCATCCTGAAATCCTTGCAACACAAACGGCGTCAGTAAGTTAAACTTTCTCTGTTTAATATCGTTAAGAATCCGCTGACCGATATCATACCCAATCACGTAGCTGATTTTTTGATCTTCAGTCTTCAAATTCGACTTAGCTTGTGGTTGTTTTGTTGTTGGTTTCGATTTTTGCGCAATACCGCTCGTCGCTATCACCAACACAAGAACAACTGCCCACATGGTTTTCATAAAAACTCCTTTGTTATACATGGTTAAATGAACAGTGGAATATACAAAAAGGAAAATCGAAATCTGAGAAGAAAAAGTTGTGCAAACAAAACATTACAATCCCTGTGCTACAATCAACGGTTCAATCCTATCGCGCCAAACGGCATACGCTTCCGCTGTAAGATGAACACCATCGGTAGTGTACTCGCTCTTCAAAAAGCCGTTCGCTGATAACGTAGCGTTAAGATCAATGTATGGTAATCCCTGTTGCGTGCAGTATTGCCTCAGCAAGTAATTGAGTTTAGCAACATCGGTATTTTTTATCTCTGCACGCTTCCACTTTGGGCTGACAAATAATGTTGATTGAACGATGGGTGTAATGCTGTGTCTTCGAAGTGAATCAAGTAACTGTTTGTACCGGGAAAAAATTGTATCTACAGTAATATCGGCATAAATATCATTAATTCCTGCCATGATAAAACAGAGTTTCGGTTGTAAGCGATACACCTGATGAAGCCGCCGAAGCATACCGGGAAGATTATCCGACCCAATTCCACGATTGACAACACGCTCTCGTCCCAACAATTCCGCCCAATTACCGCCAAAAGTAATTGAGTTACCAAGAAAGACGATATCAGCCGATTGAATCTTCGTGAGATCGTATAGTGCAGTGAGATTCTTGTAAACAGGATTTTTCACATACAATGAATCGTACGGCGTTTGCGCTGAAGCGCTAGAGACGCAGAGCAACAACACCAAAAAGAGAAGGATGTTCAGTACTTTTTTACCTCGTTGCGTCTTTACAGTATATGTCATAGTCCAAATTTTGTTTTCAGAAATGTTTTGACCTTTTCATACGCATCGTCAGCATGCGCTTTATCATATTTCGGATTACTCGGATTAGCAAAGGCATGCACAGCGTCATAGTTGTGCACTTCAAGATTTTTCTTCGCCGCTTTCATATTTTTCTGAAATTCAGCGACCACCTTCGGGGTAATATATCCATCTTGGGTAGCAAAAATTCCGAGCACATCGCATCTGAGCGTTTTCAATTTATTCAGATCTTTTTCGGGCATTCCATAATACATCACGCATCCAACAGCTTGTTTGCCCAGCATTAATGCGCTTTGCATTGACCAGCCGCCACCAAAACACCACCCAATGGTAGCTACCTTTGCGTCTTTGCCAATATAACTCATCACAGCTTTGATAATTGTTCGGGCGCGTTTGTCTTTCACTGCTTGCATCAATTGGCTTGCATCTTGCGGCGTAGTAGCAACCTTGCCGTCGTACAAATCAAGAGCAATAACCGTAACATCGCCAAGTTCTTTCCGCAGCTTTTCAGCTTCCTGTTTGATGTAATCATTCATTCCCCACCATTCATGAAATACAAAAAGGTAGTTGTTCGTGGGATTTGGTGATCGTACTTCAAAGATTCTCGCTTCTTTTTTATCGTCAGCGGGAATCATTTTTACAGTTCCACCCTCTAACTTCAGCACAAATGGCTCGGGCGTTTCGTGCAATGCAACGAAGGCAGCGTTGCCGGCAAACGAAGCAAACTCTTCCGTTGCTGACATACAGCATGATGTTTGCTCTTGAGCATACACCATACTACCAAACAACAAACAACAAATGATAATTGATTTCATACTACCTCCTCTTTATGAAACAATGACTGGTTCTATTTCAAGACGAATGCTGAAATATTCTTCTACTCGTTCCTGAATTTCCTTAGCCAACGCAAGAAGCGCCGCAGTTGTTCCACCGCGGTTTACCAATGCAAGCGTATGGTTATTGGAAATGCCTACACCGTTTTTTGTATATCCTTTCTTATAGCCCGATTTTTCAATCAGCCATGCCGCGGGAATTTTTACTTGTTCTCCAAAAGGAAATGTAGGAATTTCGGTGCCATCTCCAACTCCCTTCCATCGATTACTGACAACTAACAACTGACTGTTACTTACCACCGGATTCATAAAGAACGAACCAACTGACTTTGTATTTGGGTCATTCGGATCAACAACCATAGATTTTTTTCTCCGTAACAATAGCACAACATTGCGCACTGCTTCAAGCGCCTCTTTTCCGTTAGCAAGCGAAGAACGTGGTACCGACATTTCAACCATGTTCTTTACTTCGGGATAGTTAATGGTCGGTTTACCATTCTTCACGAGACGATAGGTAACTTCGGTGATGATATATTTTCCACTATCCTGAAATTTGAAACGACTTTGCCTGTATGAAAACTGACAATCAGAATTTGAAAACGAAACTTCCTGCCCGGTTGAGCGATCGATTGCTTTTACCGTTACGATGGTATCTTTCACTTCCTGGCCATAGGCGCCGACATTTTGAATTGGTGTAGCACCAACACTGCCCGGAATTCCCGAAAGACATTCCACTCCCGCATATCCTTTTTCAACGCACATCTTGACCAATGTATCCCACTCTTCTCCCGCCTTTACCGTAACAAGTACATCGGCGCCGTCATCGGTAATCGAAATTCCTGTGAGCGCAATTTTTATTACAAGCCCGTTAAATCCTTCGTCAGAAAAGATGGTATTGCTACCTCCGGCAAGTATATGTGTACGAAGATTTTTTTGTTTTGCAAATGCAAGTGCTTCCCGTATTTCATCAATAGATGAGCATGTGCAAAAATACTTTGCCGCACCGCCTAATTTCAGGGTGGTATAGTGTGAAAGGATGATATGTTCTTTGACTTCGAGCTTCATCATTTGTCATTCACTGTTCGGCGTTCAGCGAAGCCTACTCCCTTTTTCAGCCCACCATGGGTAAATTTCAACAACCAGTCGTCCAGCTTTTACTGCCGGATCAGTTGTACAGTGCATCAATACTTCTTCATACGTTTCACAATTAAAAACAAAAATACCGCGCAGGTCGCCATCGTGTCCCATGGGTCCGGCAAGATCAATTTTTCCCTCGTTGTAGAGTCGTTCGATATTTGCAATATGTCCTTTTTGAATAGACGCCGCGGTGGCAGAATCGTGATTTCGGATAGGACCTTTTTTCAACAGCACAAGAAAATACTGCTTCATCTCACCATCCTTTACTTCTTTCTTCTGTTCTTTTTTATCCTGTCCAAAAAGAACTGAAAAAGAAAGGAACAGAACAAAAAACATTTTCGTCATATATCACTCCTTATTTGTGGTACTATATTTACAACGATAAATTAGATTAACATCAACTTTGCATCTTCGTGGTTTTGCTATACACTAACTATCGCATTGCCGCTTTTCTGATTCTATCCATCAACGCTAACCCGATGCCATCTTCACTTACTTGCTGACAATATATCGTCTGAATTCCCCTGCTGTCACACTCGCGGAAAAAATGAAACAACAACCGCGCGTACTCTTCCCGTGTGCGACAAAGTTTAATCAATCCGAATTTTTTCCTTTCGATACTACGTGTTGTTGTTCGATATTTCGTTGAAGCAGAATGTAACAAACGAGATAAACCAATGTAGGCAGACGATTTCGTCGGCACGGCTTCTTCAACACTGCTGACGATAACGACGCGTGCCAGCGGTGAGTAGTGTCGGTATTTCACGCCGGGACTTTTTGCAATTTCATGAGATTGATGCTTTGCCAACCGCGTTGAGGGAATGATATCACGCAATTGTTCCAGTGAAATACCACCAGCCCGCAAGATAACGGGAGAATGTCCAGTGCAATCAACAACGGTTGATTCTACACCAATGCGAGAAGGATTTCCTTTTAAGATGCAGGCAATTTTTCCGTTTAAATCATGCTGTACCGCTTGCCATGTTGTCGGGCTTGGTCTTCCGGAAATATTTGCCGACGGAGCGGCTACCGGAACACCACATTCTTTCAAAAATTTTTGCGCAATCTGATGTTTCGGTATGCGCACGCCGACAGTACTCAGTCCGGCGGTAACTGCCGAAGAAATCTGTTTATTCTTCGGAAGCACTAATGTAAGCGGACCGGGAAAAAATGCTTCCATCAACTTTTCGGCATACGAAGGAATTGTTGAAACCACCGACGGTAATTGCCCTAACTCGCCGATATGCACAATCAACGGATTATCAGAAGGACGACCTTTTGCCTTAAAAATTTTTTCCACTGCTTCACGACTGAATGCATTTGCACCTAAACCATAGACGGTCTCGGTGGGAAAGGCTACCAGTTCGTTACGAAGGAGAACATTTGACGCCGTTGTTGTTGATGTGGTAATTATTGTATGCATGTATATTATGTATCAAGAATATCATAAAAATTGCTGTGAGAGAAAAGGTTATGCTGGAAAATTGTTTGTAACATTTTTTTTTCTTTACAACTTGTATAAAAGACTGTATCTTTTTGCCATTATAAAGGGGGTATAAAGGTTGTACAGCTTAAAATAATTCTCGTTGTTCCGAAAAATAGTCTTTCATCTTTTCTTACCTTTCCTTAAAAACCATCAACAAGAAGAGATTGCTTCGTTACTTGTCGTTATGGCAAAGAAGAAAGCCCGCATTGTTTGATAAAATAATACTGTATTATGCAACTCGTTAACGGTTCATTCAACCTTCCCATTGGTTCAACATCCATTCATTACTCCATTCTTGGCGATGGAGCGCCGCTTCTCATCTGTCCCGTAACATGGGGTGTTGATGGTCATCGCTGGACAACATTGGAAGAATTGGCAGAACATTTTACTCTCATCCGCCTCGACCCTCGCGGAACAGGGAAATCAGGACCAATCACGGAAAAAAGCGATTATGGAATTCCCACGCTCATTCATGACATTGAACACCTGCGCCTTCATTTAGGAATTGAACAATGGAATGTCATGGGCCAATCTGCTGGCGGATGGACTGCGCTGGAATATACGCTTGCTAATCAACCGCACGTAAATAAACTCATCGTTGTCTGTTCCGCACCAACAGGACAGTTTCACAAAGGAACATTTCGCGATCCCTCGCACCCATTGTTTCCACAGTACGAGCGTCTCTCTAAAGAAATTCGTACGCTACCACACCACGAGCGGGTGAAGAAATTCAACCGCACGATCTACCAGTACGATGTGCAGACAGTGGAAGGACGCAAAATAATCGACAGCATTTTCAGCCAAGCAGATTTTGATCCGAAGCGAAATCAATATTTTGTGATGAATGAATTGCCTCGATACAATGTTATTGACCGCCTACACGATATTGCAGTGCCAACACTCATCATCGGCGGCAAAAACGATGTGCACGTTTCGCCGTTGTGGAGCGAGGAGATGGCAAAAAAAATTCCAAATGCACAATTGGTCATGATGGAACACTCTGGACACTTTCCGTGGTTGGATGAACCCAAAAAATTTTTCACTACAGTAACACAGTTTTTGCAATGATGCAGGAAGAAAAACTTCGCGAAGCGTTGCACGATATCGTTGAAGGAAAACATGTTAAACGTGCAAAACACGAATTGGTGTATGAAGGAAAGGATGTTTCGGAGCTATTCGTGGATGTGTTGTATCGCTGTAACTTTCTTCCAACCACTGTAGAGGCAGTCGCCATAGCGCCCGGCGAACGTGTGCCTGCATTTTACATTGAAGAACACACCGCATACTTTGGCTGGGTATTTTGGGAAAAATTTTCACAGTTGCGTTTGCGTAAATTGTTCGGTACTGTAGTACGGAATACCAAGGGGGACTGGCTCATCCAATTGCCGCCAAATAGTCCAAAAACAATTTACGTCAATCAATCTACAATTTTTGAAATGGACATTGATCGTCCGTTTGAATTATGAATTATGTTATCTGCTGGAGTGCACTTTGGAGTACCATTCTTGTTGCGCAAGTGCAGACTCCTGTTCACATTATTCAGTATCATGCCAATGTTCAACTCAATGAACAAAACGCAGAAATTGAAGGAACGCTCTCGTTGTGGCTACGTGTGGCCAGCGATTCTATTCGTACGGTAGAGTTCATCGCACCAACAAATATCGACATTAACACAATCCGTGATGACAACAATGATCGCATGTTGTACCGCCGCGTCCCGAATGAAAAAAACTTGTATCAATATTCTGCTCGTCTTCCAGCGGTACGATTTGCCGGCGATTCTATCGCTATCACTGTAGAATTCAACGAAACACTTGATACATCATCTTTCGCGGCACTGTTTATTAACCCGCGGGAATTCCTTCTACGTTATTCGTCTGAAATATCGTGGTTGCCATATTTTGGAAACGACTCTGCACACAACGTTTCCCTGCACCTCACTGTCTCCAATCGATTCCGGATTGTCCATAGTTCACTTCCTGATTCAACACGGTTAACTGAAGAACTGCAGACGTGGTATTATTCACACAACGGTTCAGCGCTGTTGGACGAATTTTTCTCGTTGTGCGGCTCAACTACGGTAACTGAACTAGTACGACAAAGCGCTGACTCAACGTTCACGGTAAAACTTGTTGTTGATACGTCCCGTTTCTATGTTCCCTTCGCTGATTCTCTGCTGACATATTTAGCACATGCCGGGGAATATTATCTTACAAACACCGGCATACCGTTCAAATCATTCACCCACACCTTTGCCTGCGTCGGCAACAATGATATCCATGAACAATTCTTTAGTGTTGGTTCGCTCACTGTCGTACGCAACTCTCCTGCATATTCAGTGTTTGATTCTTCCGTGTTTACGCAATCCCTCCATAATATCTGGCTGATTGAACTGGCAAGGCGATTTGCATTTACAAGTAACGATTCGAATGCGCTGTTCAACGATGGTTGGGCTGGCTATCTTGTCACAAGATATATCCTCGCCACATTTCCACAAAGCGATGTAGAATTACGTGAACGGCAGAATATAATAACACAGATACTCAGTTTCTATCCAACCAGACCGCTGGCAGCAGGGCGTTCACACCGCAAATATGAATATGAAACAGACATGTTGTTGCACAAAGGCAGATATTTCTTTCTGATGCTGGAATATTTGTTGAACCGGGAATCATTTGATACAGTAATGAAGAACATGTATGCTGACTTTTTCCGCCACCGTATAACCATTTTTGACTATCAGCAACTGTGTGAAAAGGAATACGGTTCATCGCTTCAATGGTTCTTTGAACAATGGCTTTACCGTTCGTCAATTCCTGAATTTTCATTGCAATGGGAAACCCAACGAACTCCGCGAGGAACTACAACAGCCAGTGTAACCATTGAACAGCGCGGCGAGGTGTTTACTATGCCGTTAACACTTACGTTTACTATCGGCACGAAAAAAATACCGAAACGAGTACTCGTCAATCAATCGGTTCAGCAATTTACATTTTCTTTTGCGGCTCCGCCTTCTTCGGTAGAACTTGATCCCCAACTGAAGGTACTGCGATGGTTGCTTGACCTGCGTATCCTCGCTCATGCACGCTCTTCACGCCTGTTTCATGTCTATGAAAAGGATATCTCCACTGCAGAAAGAGAAGCATTGCTGACGCTTAACCTTGATCCAATCAACGCAACCGGGGCTGCACCTATAGCATATTATTCCCTTGGCGTATTAGCTGTGTTGCAAAATGATAACGAAAAAGCAAAAGAATACTTTTTGCAATCCATGCAATCATCAACCAATGGACAGCCGTCACTGTATTCTCTCTTAAGTTTAATTCGGTATGGCAACGTCCTTGAATTAGAAGGGGATCGGAATAATGCGCTGCCAGTGTATCAACGAGCCATTGATGAGGGAATGAAGAATCCGTTGCTTTTTGCCCCGGCAATTAGTGCGGCAGAATACTACCTGCGTCAACCGTTTGGTTCAATAGAAACATTGTGGAACGATTATTATTAACATCACCGGCAGAAATGCTCTTCATGACATCATCCATTCTTACCCTCACTCCCCCGGAAAATTTTCACTTTCGCTCGCTGTTATACAGTCACGGCTGGTCTGATCTTGCGCCGTACCTGGTGAGCGATGATGATAATACACTGCGGATGGTCATTTCGTTATCTGCATCGCATCATGTTCTTGTTGTAGTTTCACCCGCGAAGCAACGGTTAAAGATGTATTGTGAAAGCAGAAAACCGCTGACAGCATCAGACAAACATACCATTAAACGCATTGTTGCTTCTGCGTTTCGCTTTGATGAATCATTGCATGAATTTTACTTGCTCTGCCGTCGTGAAAAACATCTGCGTTGGATTCCAACCATCGGCGGCGGCAGGATGCTCAGGTCTGCGACAGTTTTTGAAGATATCGTGAAAATGATCTGCACTACCAACTGCAGTTGGTCTCTGACGAAAATGATGGTCAATAATTTAACAATGAAACTGGGCGTTCACCTCAGAGATAACATCTATTCATTTCCTCTTCCGGAAACAATTGCCTCACAAACAGAACAGTGGATGCGAAAAGAAATTTCATGCGGTTACCGCGCCCCGTACTTATTAGAATTTGCCGAGCGTGTTGCTTCCGGAAAATTATCGGTTGAACATCTCCGTCACACACCAATGTCAACAGTTGAGCTGTATACATTTCTCCGTTCCATTAAAGGTGTCGGTCATTATGCCGCGGGTAATTTATTGAAACTACTCGGACATTATGATTACCTCAGTGTCGATTCGTGGATTCGTTCGCAGTTTGCAGTAATTCACAAGAATGGACGACGAGTATCGGATGCAACAATTGAACGACATTATGCACGCTACGGTAAATGGCGCGGACTTGTGTGCTGGATGGAGATGACAAAAGGGTGGCATGTGTAATAATTTCTATTTTGCTTTTTGACCGCTCCTTTCCAATATTGCAATAACACATGCACTTTTCACCGCTCACATGAAAATTGCCCTTGTCGCTTCCGAATGCACTCCTTTCGCCAAAACCGGCGGACTTGCGGATGTTATCGGCGCGCTGCCGAAATATCTTGCCAAACTAGGTGTTGATGTGAAAGTGTTCATTCCGAAGTACGATATCATTGACGAAAAGAAACATAGCCTGCGTTTTATGAGCGAGATCAACGGTATCAATGTGCGTGTTGCCGGCAATCCCCGTAGAGTCTACCTTCACACGGCAAACATTCCCGGTTCTGAAGTTCTTGTGTATTTTATAGACTGTAGAGAATATTTTTTCCGCGGAAAAATCTACACCGACGACCGAGACGAAGATGAGCGTTGGATTTTGTTCAACAAAGCAGTGATTGAAGCGTTACAACGCTTGCAATGGGCGCCTGATGTTATTCACTGCAACGATTGGCAAACGGGGCTGTTGCCGTTGCTGGTAAAGGATAATTACGGATGGGATCGTTTGTTTGAAGAAACATCCTTCTTATATTCAATTCATAATATCGCATATCAAGGAAGATTCCCGCCGGAAACCGTCACGAAAGGTGAACTGCGCAAAGACTACTACTATCCCGGCGGTCCGCTGGAATATTACAATACTGTGTGCATGATGAAAGCAGGAATTGTTTTTTCCGACATCATCAGCACGGTAAGCGAGACGTACGCGCGAGAAATTCTTACTCCACACTTCGGGGCAGGAATGCAGGATATTCTTCGCACACGCGAACACGATCTGTTTGGAGTATTGAACGGCATCGATACGGAAGAATGGAATCCGGAAACTGATTGCTATCTTCCGTACCACTATTCAAGAGATGACCTGAGCGGCAAACTGAAGAACAAACAATTTCTTCTTACAAAAACATCTCTACCGTTTGATGAACGAACACCGCTCATTGGCATTGTGTCGCGGCTTGTTGAACAAAAGGGATTTGATCTCGTTGCAGAAGCCATTGACAGGCTGATGGCAGTGAATGCACAATGGATAATACTCGGTACTGGACGTGAACAATACGAACAGCTGTTCGCCGATATTGCATCGAAGTTTCCGGACCGATGCAAGGCGCATATCGGATTTGACAATGAACTTGCGCATCTGATTGAAGCAGGCGCCGATATGTTTCTCATGCCATCGCATTACGAGCCGTGCGGATTGAACCAAATGTACTCATTGCGATATGGTACCGTGCCGATTGTACGTAAGACGGGCGGACTGGCAGACACTGTTCGCGACTGGAATGAAGAGCCGGAAACCGGAACAGGTTTTTCTTTTGTTGAAGCAAATGGTACTGCACTTGTTCGCACTATACAGCGGGCAATTGATCTGTTTCATCAGCCAGACATCTGGAGAAAGATTCAACGGAATGGTATGGCTCAGGATTTTTCATGGGAACATTCTGCTCAGAAATATATTGAATTATATCACAAAGCAATTCACAAGCACAGGAAACTATGATGAACTCCCTTCACCATCTCCTCGAAAACAACCGACGTTGGTCGAACACCATTAAACAACAACATCCGAAATTTTTCGAGACGCTTTCTCAGCAACAGTCGCCGGAGTATTTATGGATCGGATGTTCAGACAGCAGGGTTCCGGCAAACGAAATTGTGAACCTGCTGCCGGGTGAATTATTTGTGCATCGCAATGTCGCTAATGTTGTCGTTCATACAGATTTGAATTGTCTTTCGGTCATTCAATTCGCCGTTGACGTGTTGAAAGTTAAACATATCATCGTTTGTGGTCATTACGGATGTGGTGGCGTACGCGCCGCTCTGCTGAAGAGTCGTCTTGGTTTGATTGACAACTGGTTGCGTCATATTCAGGATGTGCATCAAAAACATGTGGCGCTAGTCGAAACCGCAGGCGATATTGATGCACAAGCAGATAGATTATGTGAATTGAATGTGATCGAACAAGTGGTACATGTGTGCGAAACAACAATTATTCAGGATGCGTGGAATCGGGGATCATCATTGACCGTTCATGGTTGGATTTATGGATTGAAAGACGGACTCATCCGTGATTTACACATATCTATCAGCAGTGTTCAGGAAATATCCGACGAATACAAACGGGCGCTTGAAGGGATTTCTCAACCGCGATCTTAATACTCTAACGTTGCAGGTGTTGCAAAAAAAATCTACTGTTAACCTACGCGGATTATACATTGGTCATCTCTTTTTTTCTGTAGATTACTGTTACGACCAATGCCGCCACTGAGGCGCCGGCGCCAAACGCAGTGGCATAAAACGTGAGGAGGTCAACAACGCGAATTTCCTTCAACAGTGTTGAAAAAATTGTGGTGATAGAAAGTACGACATTCACCACGGTGGTAAGAATAAAAAACCTGGTTGATGTTTTCATACTAAACGTTCCTTTCTCTTCATAGTACCGAAAGCCTTGGCAATTTAAAATTCCCTTCCGTCATTACTACTGCATTCCCTCCAACGCGTACGGCAATAGTTGTTCCTTCTTTCTTCTCAGCTTCGATAAACAATGTGCTTGGGCGGCCCATTTCAATTCCCTGTTCAATATTCCATTTCAATGTTCCGTTTTGTGTCGAATGTATTGCGGCAAGATATCCTGCAAAGGAAGCCGCCGCGCTTCCAGTGGCGGGATCTTCTGGAATGCCAATCAGAGGTGCAAACATCCGAGCGCGAAAGTGAACGTTTGAGTGTTCAACATCGTCGGTAAAAACAAACACCTCGTTTATTTTCAACTCTTCCATCATCTGTGTATTCACGCGAATGTTTCTCAAGGCCTGTCTATTTTTTACCGCCACGTACAGAAACGGAAATCCAACTGAAACATACCGAATTGGAAATCGCCCATCATCCAACTCATGCCGCGGCAATGTTAGCATGGTTGCAAGACTTTCGACGGAAGGAACATGGTCATTAAACTCCGGTAATTTTGCTGCAGTTAATTGAGCGAATGGTGGTTTGTCATCTTCCAATCGAATTGTTACCGGAACATTGCCAACACCCTCTTCAAAAATTATTTTTGTCTCAATCCCTTGTGTTGGGATAGCGCCAATCGTCGCCAGCGTAATTGCAGTTCCTATTGTTGGATGACCGGCAAATGGCAATTCATTCGCTGGAGTAAAAATACGGACGCGCTTGGTGTGATTCGGATTATCAGGCGGATAGACAAATGTCGTTTCAGAAAAGTTGAATTCTTTTGCGATTGATTGCAGGAGGTGTTCCGGAATGTTTGTTGCATCCGGAAATACGGCAAGTTGATTGCCGCCAAAAGGACGATCGGTAAAGACATCGCACGTGTAGTAACGAATTTCCATGAGAACAACCTCTGTTATTGCAACAAAGTAACGGTGAATGTCGGCGTCTGGCTTTTCTTCATCCACCGTGGCATCATAAATTCAAACAGACCAACGACAGTAAAATAGAACCAACCGAACGCCAATACGCGATACGGTTCTTCAATCCATACTCCTTCGCCGGAAAGATTCATTGCACTGATCACTTGCGGGGTTATTCCAAGTTCCGGTACGGGTAACAACGTTGTAGCAAAGACACCTGCAAGATAGCAAACAACATTCACAGCCCACATCTTCATCACTAATTTTTTCTTCGCCTCATGATTGTCATCCTCAAATATACCTGACATCAATCGATTGAAAATTAACAACCAAAATGCCCATAAGGGCCACCACTCGCCAAATGACAACGCAAATCCGGCAACAAACAACGAATAAAAGAGACCTAATCCAATGACAAATACAATTCGTTTCTTCCGTTCTCCACCGCCGTAAATTACTGCACCCATGAATCCTGCCGAATGAATGATGATAAATTCCATCAGCATTACCAGTAAAAGATATTGCGGCATGTTGTTGCCGAGTGAATACGGATCTACCCACGTAGCAAAAAACGCCAGCCCCATGACAAAATCCGGCAGCGAAGAAAACACGTGTGGAAATGGAAGACGGAAGTTCATACTGCAGAAACATACACAACAGGAAGAAGAAAATAAATAGACGAGCGTAACAAAATTTTGAAGAGATGAACTTAGAGCAATTCTTTTAACTTCTCATATCCTGTACGGCTAACAGGTAATTGTGTACCATCTTTGAGAATTGCCGTTCGGGAATCTTTCGCATAGAGTTCAATCTTCGCAAGCCGCTCAATGTTGAGGATGTACGAACGATGAATGCGGACAAATTGTTTGCTATCGAGTGATGATTCCAATTCGGAAAGGCGTTGCATTTTCAAATACGATTTTCCTTCAACACGAAAACTAACGTAATCATCCTGCGCCTCGATGTAATCAATTTTTTCTACAGGGATGACAAGAACCTTGCTTCCTTCTTTAATCAACACACGTTCAAGCACCTGGTTCTGCGGCTTAACTGATGCAATTACGTCCTTCGTTTTTTCCGGTTGGCGTTGTTCTAGACGCGCTATAGCATGTGTTAGCGCTTCGTCAAAACGTTCTTTGCTATAAGGTTTCAGCAAATAGTCAACAGCGTGTACTTCAAATGCTTTCAGTGCATACTGGTCAAAGGCTGTAACAAAAATAACTGCTGGCGGATTATCAAGGAGTTCCAACACTTCAAACCCATTTAATTTCGGCATTTGAATATCGAGAAACATTAAATCAGGAGAAAGTTCTGTAGCCGCTTTCACTGCTTCAAATCCATTGGCGCATTCAGCAACAATGTCGATATTCGGATGCGATGCAAGATATTCTCGCACAAGCACGCGGGCAAGTTCCTCATCGTCAACAATAATAGTTCGGACTTTTTTTGTTTTCATAACTTTTCTTTTGCGGGAAGAAAGAGAATTACCTGAAAATATTTTCCGTTGTTGAATGTTTTCACATCACCGTCAGCGCCGTACGCTGTTTGCAAGCGTTTTTTAACAATATCTATTCCAACTCCTGCCCCTTTTTTCGCCGGTGCATCAGAGTCAACGGGATTTTCTATTGCTAAAAATAGTCGATCGCTTTTACGTCGCGCCGAAATAAAAATCGTGCCCCCTTCAAGCATATTGGAAATGACATGTTTAATAGCATTTTCCAGCAACGGTTGCAACAACAGCGGCGGAATGTAACAATTCAGCGCTGCTTCATCGATATCTTGTTCCACTGAAAGCCGTTTACCGAAACGGATTTTTTCAATGTCAAGATAATATTTGAGAAGCGAAAGTTCTTCCTTTAGAGTGATGGCTTCTTTTGCACTAAATGTCAGACTCTTTCTGAAAAAATCTGCTAATGTCATTGTCATCGAGCGTGCAGCTTCGGCATTGTGCGCTGTTAGTGCGCTGATGGAATTGAGACTATTGAACAGGAAATGCGGATCGATTTGCATACGAAGCGCTTTGAGTTCAGCAGTTTGTGCCAACAAACGCAATTCAAACGCGCGGCGTTCGGCGTTTCGCGAATTTTCAAAAGCAATAAAAAGATACGACAATGCCATGGAAATCGTAAAAATCTGATCTCCAATTGCCAGAATGACAAGTAAAACCTGATAAAAAGGATAGTCAAAGAGTGTAATGGAATATAATGCCTGCACCACCACCAGCCATCCCCACGCAATCAGAGTCCAGAGCGAACTGATAATGACTACCGAGACGATAACAACCAGCAACACGCGCCACAGAGAATTTCTTTCCAGAGGAAATGCCTTGCTGATGTACCATGCAGAAAGGTTTATCTGGGAATAGACCATCAGTAGCGGAAAGGTAAACGAAATGGTATAGAGCACCTCTACTCCGGTTATTACAGAAAGAATTAAACCGGACAGAATACCAAGTATTCCCCAAATAATAAGATAAGCGATGAGGCGTTTTCTATCGGAAAGGATGGGGTGCACAATTATTACAGTTTATGATTTTATGAACTGGCGATTTGCTCATTGTTGTTCATCACAAGGTAGCAAGACAAATCAGCAAGTCATAAAATTTCTTTGATACAGTACGCTGTCATTAGTTCTTAATTTCCACTCCACCCATCACAATACTTCCGGTAATGATGAGTCGCTTGCTCGGTCCATCTTTCGATGGGTATGTTTTATCATCAACACCACCCATAATAGGCGTTGCTTGCACAACTGCTGTCCATCCCATCGGCACACTGATTTCGATACCACCCCACACGGCGACGACATCAAGCACCGCTTCCTCACCTTGTATTTCTGCTTCTCGAAGATCAATTTCGCATCCCCCCATAATGGCGGTAATCTCGCCTCCTTGAAATTCTTTCGTCGTTACTTTTCCACGCACACCACTAAGTACTGCCATGTACTTAATGAATTGGTTCGTTGACTGTTCTTGCGTCATGTGCGCGCGATCTCCAAAAGATTTTCCACGAGAACGCATCATCGAACCTCGTAAAAAACTAATACCAATAATGATAAGAATTAACGGCCACCAATCGTGGAGGTGAAACGAAATAATTTCTATTCGATCAAGCATCATAAGCGAACCTAGGATAATGAGTATCCACGCAAATGTTTTTCCTTGAGTGCTGCACGTATGGGTTAATTTGGAAACTCCCCAAACGATAAGTAACGCAGGCCAGTAGCGGATAAAATCACCAGCATAGAGAATACCAAAATTATGCAACATGAAAATGATACCGATGGCAATGATTATAACGCCAAGAATAAATTGAGGAGAGATGAATGACAATGGTCGTTGGTTCATGAAATTATTCCTTCGAAAGTCTGGCTTGATGATAAAATGATGTTGAAATGATAGTTATACCCCAAGCAATAATCAACAAGGGCCACGTGGTACTGAAGGATAAACCGTACAGATGGTGAATGGAAACATATAGCCACATTCCAATAAAAATCAACCATACTGCTGCACCCAATTGTTTCCTGTTTTCAGGAGAGAAGAGTTTAACGATACCAATGACGACAAGAAGCAGTGGCCAGTGAGACCACAACGAACCAATATCGAAGACATTAAAATTTTGCAGAAGGTACGCTATACCGATGGTGATTAGTAGAACCCCCCAAATCAACGAAGTGTTTGAACGTCTATATGCGTAATTCATATTCTTTTCCATTGTTCTGTATAGTGTAACTTACTACTTTTCAACAGTAAAGGTTGCAGTTTATCGGCAAACGGCGGGTAGATATCGGTAAATGGTCGAATGTATCGCATTAGATATGAAAAAGCCGGGCATCAAAAACCCGGCTCATGCTCGTTCGATGCAGTTTTACTTGCCAGTATACGAAAGATCACCGCTAAGTAGCATTTCAAATTGAAGATTCATTTTATCTTCCATTTCCTGCGCGCCACCGAAACCAACATCTTTAAATCGAATTCTACCATTCTGATCAATAATAAATTTTGTCGGAATTCCTTCTACCCCATATTTCGAAACAACGTCGGTATCGAATACCACGGGAAAGGTATATTTATTCTTTTCTATGAAATTTTTTACATGTTGTTCCCGCTCTTCCGGTTTTACCCGCTCCCACGTGTTAATAGCAAGAATTTTAATGTTAGGATTGTCTTTGTACTTGTCGTACACTTTTTGTAATGTCGGAAATGAAGAGATACACGGTCCACACCACGTTGCCCAGAAATCGAGCACTACAACTTTCCCTTTCAGATCGGACAATTTCACCACTGCACCGTCGAGCGATTTCAATTCAAAATCAATAGACGGCTCGTCAATAGCCTCTTTCTTCAATTTTGCTTTCAGCAACGCTATGGATTTGCTTTTTGCCGCAGCAAGTACTGAATCAAAACCAACACTCGAACCTTTCACTGCGGTAAATGCCGTCTTATACAACTCAATAATTTTGTCGTTGGCTTTTCCTTTTTCAACCGATGCATATGCTATCTCTGAAGCTTTATCGTTCTTTCCATTTTTTATGTAGCACTCTATCACACGAGCGTTATTGTCTTCATCATCGCCATTCAATAGCGCATACGACTCTTCCAATATTTTTTCTGCTTCAGCATAACGCTGCAATTTCATCAAACCTTCACCATAAGTATCGGCAATCATTCCGCGCAAATAACGAACATTTTCAACAAACTGATCATGCGTTTGCGTAAGGTAAGCCAGTCGCAACGAGGCATCCATACGCGAAGCGCGATCCAATCCTTCTTTAGCTATTGCCACAGCTCGCTCCAATTGTTCTCCATTGGTTATCATTCCCCACGCCAAACTGTTGTACAAATTGGGAGAGACATTTGGATACTTTTCTAAGAATGCAGCTGCCTTGTTATACTGCTTTACTCTAATGTATGAACTGAGAAACAATGCTTCTAAGCCGGGTTTGGGTTCAAATTTTGTTAGATATTCATCTATGAGTAACGCCCTTGCATTCGCATCCATTTCCTTCATGATGCTCATTCTCATTTTATTTTCTGCTAAAAGACCGGTCGGATTTTTCTTCAACCATTCTTCGTTAATAGCATGTGCTCTTTCTGTCTGTCCTGTCATCTTGAACCAAAAATCAAGTCCGAGCACGATTTTTTCATCACGTTTATATTTGCTGTACCATTTCTCTAGTTCTTTTTTAATTCGCTTTTTCATTGCGGCGCTAGTATCGTTCCGCATCATGTACATCCACAATGCATTCTGCGCTTCCCACTGATTCGGGTATGATTTCAATTCTTCCTTCAACTGCGCAGTAACGTATGCAGAATCAAAACCATGTTTAAAACCAAAATAACTTTTTTGGGTCAGAAGCGCTGCAGGTAGCACTCTTGCTTTCGGAAGTGGTTTGTTATTCTTTCCATACACCATTACATAATGGGCTTTGCCATTGTTGTCATCAATCTTTGTTCCTGAATCAAACCTGACCAACAGTCCGAGTGCGGCTGTATCATCCAGCGTAAATTCCGCAGTCCACACAGTTTCTTTTTTGGTCATCTGCTGTTCTATCACCGATGGCACTCCGTCAGAATGAAGAACAAGCGCGACAACATACACTTGTTCAGCGTTTTTGTGCACAGCATTCGGTGTAGTAGGATCGTACGTAATGGTAATTTTGTCGCCAATCTTCGGCTGAGCGGGTTGAATAACGGGTGTTTCTTTAGCAAAGAGAAACATTCCAAAACAAAAGACCAACACAAAAGTCTGTCTCATAGTATGCTCCTTATTATGGGTGCTAAAAATATCAACATTGTTTTTTTTGTGCCCCTTGAATCAAAAAATTTTACCCATGAATATACCTCTTACGTTTTCTGTTGTTTCTTTTTCGCCGCTGGAAAAAGTATGTTGTTGAGAATAATCCTGTAGCCGGGAGAATTTTTGTGCAAATTCAAATCAGTCGGCGGATCACCGACAGCATGCTGATAATCTTCGGGATCGTGACCGCCGTAGAACGTGAAGGTGCCACGTCCGTAATTTCCGTGAATGTACCGCACCTCATCTGTTCCTTCTCTTTCCGCAAGTATGACGACGCTTGGTTTGATGAGCGACTTTTTAAATGCCGTCGTCTGTCCCATAAATCCTTTAATAATATTGACATGGTTTTGCGTCAACATGGTGGGGACGGGATCATATTTTGCAGAGAAATCGAATAAGGTAAAGTAATCAGCATTCGGATCGCGTAGTGGAACAGGATCGCTGGGTGGGTTATCAATGTCGGAAAATTCATAGCGAAATGGATTCGTCTCCAACGTAAAATTTTGAAAAGCAAACGTTTTAGAAAAATCCAATTTTTGCTGGGCACTGCGGTCTGCAGGGTCGCCATCAAACATTGTTTCAGCAATGTCCACCTGTTCTGCCGCAAGTGCAATGTCATAACTGTCCGTTGCGGCGCACATTGCAAACATAAAACCTCCGCTGGCAACATAGTCGCGAATGGCGCGGGCAACTGCTTTTTTTTCTTCCGATACTTTTTTAAAACCAAGTTCCTTTGCTGTGCGCTCGTAACTGATCTGTTGTTCAATGTACCATGCTGAATTTCGATGTGAGGCGTAGAACTTTCCATACTGACCGGTGAAATCCTCATGGTGCAAATGAATCCAGTCATACTCAGATAGTTTACCTTTCAGCACTTCGGGATCCCACACTTTGTCGTACGGAATTTCTGCGTACTCCAGCGCCAACGTTACGGCATCATCCCACGGTTTAAAACCTGGCGGCACATAGACGGCAACTTTTGGCGCTTTTTCCAGGCGCACAACATCCATATTGTTTTGTTCACTGGAAATTTCGCCAAGTATCTGTGTTGCTTCTGCACCGCTGATGGTTTCAAAACTGACTCCGCGAATGCGACATTCATTGACAATAATGGCAACGTTATCAACCAAAAACGATCCGCCACGATAGTTCAACAGCCAATCTACATCAACTCCTTTTTCAAGTACCCAGTAGGCAATACCATATGCTTTTAGATGATTCGTTTGCGTACGATCCATCGGAATCAAGATTTTTTGCTGTGCTGTTGCCGAGAGTGAAAGCAGTATTATCCAGAGTAGTGTTCTCATATTTTGTCGGTCGTATCCCGCCGGCACGCAGTAGGAAAGTTCAGCAATGATAATGCTTACCCGATACGCTCAGCGCCGAAATCTCTATAGAGTGTTTGAATCAATGGATGATTATCTATGGCTTGTACTGTTTTCGCTGATGTCTCACTTACAGTCTGTGGCGAAGATGAAATACCTGAATCTGTTTGGATAATCGGTTCTATACGTAATTTCGTTGACAGAATGGTGTTTAGCGTTTCTGATAAAATTTCTTTGTTCCGAAGGAGAGTTGACCGATGAAATTCATCGCCACAACCGATACGAAGTGTACCGTTGACAATTTCTACCGGTTCTGTTTCACCAAGAATGGTGCCGACAGAAATTTTTTTCTTTCGCATAGTTTCAACAATTTTTTCCCACTCTTCTTTGACCGCTTCAATAGTAATGTCTGCTATCACTGCAACCGTTGCTTCTGCGGAAGCCAGTTGAACCGTTGCTGTTTCTGCTTTCAAGGCCGATGAAAATGTATACTTCGGTCGCACTTCTTCAATTGATGGGGGAATGCGAAATGATGAAATAGTCGTAGATGACGAGCGCTCGGTCGGTATTTCTCTTTGAGAAGTCAAATGCACGTTTCCGGCTGATTTCGGAATTGGTGGGCTTTCAGTGTGAAGTTTTTTTTTCTCAGAAGAAAATTCCTTAGACAACTCGTCAATCTGGTCTAACACATCCTCAATATCAACCGACGACGCCATCTTTGTCAACTGCACCATCATCACTTCAAGTGTGAAGCGCGGCTGTACGCTGAAGCGTATCGTGTTTTCTACCTCCGTAACAATTTTGATGATACGCAGAATGTCGTTCAAAGAAAATGCTACCGCATCTTCAGCATACCGTTTCCGATGAATTTCTGATTCTTCAATTAGCGAAGTCGATTGCGTTGTTTTCGCTATCAGGAAATTGCGGAAATGCTCTGAAACACCGGAGAGAAATTCTTTCACATCGTATCCGCTGTTGATGATTTCATCCACCAACTCCAGCGCACGTTTTGTATCTTTTGCTTTCACAACGTCAGAGACGTTGAAGAAAATCTCTGCGTCAACAATGTTAAGAGCAGCAGAAACCTGTTGAGAGGTGATGGTCGTGCCGCAGAACGAAACAACCTGATCGAAGATGCTCTGCGCATCACGCATCGAACCGTCTCCCTTTTTTGCAATGATCAGTAGCGAGTCATCGTCAATCGTGATGCTTTCCTGCTGTGCAATAAATTTCAATCGCTGAACAATTTCTTCGATACTGATCCGACGAAAATCGTAGCGCTGACAGCGCGAGAGAATCGTTGCCGGAACTTTATACAGTTCTGTCGTTGCAAAGATGAACAGAACGTGTGGTGGCGGCTCTTCCAATGTTTTCAGAAGCGCATTGAACGCTTCTTTGGTCAGCATATGCACTTCGTCAATGATGTACACCTTTTTCTTGCCACGGGTGGGTGCATAGCGTACCGATTCGCGCAAATTACGGATTTCATCTACTCCGCGATTGGATGCGCCGTCGATTTCAATAACATCCAACGAACGCCCTTCTATAATCTCTCTGCAGATTTCGCATTCGTTGCACGGTTCAAAATTTTTAGGAGAGAGACAATTGACTGCACGGGCGAGAATGCGCGCTGTTGTTGTTTTACCACATCCACGCGTACCGCTAAAAATAAACGCATGAGCAAGCCGGTTCTGCGCCAATGCATTGCGAAGCGTGTTGGAGACATGCATCTGCCCGACAACGTCGTCAAAAACCAGCGGGCGCCATTTTCGTGCGGTTACTTGATAGGACATAGAAACAATATACAAACGTTAAACTTAGTTCTCACTTTTTTGCAAATACGTACGGCAATGCTTCTTCTATATGCTCTACAGGAACAATTTTTAAACCTTGTTTCACACTTTCCTGAATTTCAGAAAGGTCTTTCACATTGTCTTTGGGAATGAGTACGGTTTTTATACCCGCGCGTTTTGCGGCAAGTAATTTTTCGTTCAATCCGCCTATAGGAAGAACTTCGCCGCGCAGTGTTATTTCACCGGTCATGGCAACATCCGCACGGGCCGGTTTACCGCTGATGGCGGAAATCATCGCCATCGTCATGGTGATGCCTGCTGATGGACCATCTTTTGGAATTGCACCTTCAGGAAGATGAATGTGAATCTCTTTCTTATCGAAGAAATCCGGATTCAATTTTAATTTTTTTGCGTTCGCCCGAATGTAACTCAACGCCGCTTGAGCCGATTCTTTCATCACATCGCCGAGTTGACCTGTCAATGTCAGACGTCCGTTACCCTTCATTAACGTAACATCAACATGCAGAATATCGCCGCCAACACTCGTCCATGCCAAACCAGTCACTGACCCAACTTGCGGAGATTTATCGGCTTCTTTCTTCCGGAATTTCGGCACGCCGAGAAACTCTTCAACCTTCTTTTCATCGACAACAAGAGTCGAATGCTTCTTCTTCCCATTCTTGCTTTTCTTTAGAACGATTTCCTTCGCGGCTTTGCGACAAATGGAAGCGAGTTCCCGTTCAAGATTGCGCACGCCTGACTCGCGCGTGTACTCGTTGATGATCTTCTGAACAGCATCATCAGGAATAACAACATCCTTTGGTGTCAATCCGTGCTCTTTAATTAATCGAGGAATGATGTGCCTCTTTGCAATTTCTTTCTTTTCGAAGTCGAGGTAACTCGACAGTTCAATCACTTCCATCCTGTCCAACAGCGGCAGTGGAATGGCGTACTTCACGTTTGCTGTAGTGATGAACATAACCTTCGACAGGTCATAATCAACTTCCAAATAATGATCGTTGAAGGCGTTGTTCTGCTGCGGATCAAGCACTTCCAGCAATGCACTCGATGGGTCGCCGCGAAAATCCATGCTCATCTTATCAATTTCATCCATTAAAATAACAGGATTGATGACGCCTGCCCGTTTCATCGACTGGATAATTTTCCCCGGCATTGAGCCGATATAAGTACGCCGATGTCCGCGAATTTCCGCTTCATCGCGCACACCACCAAGCGACATGCGAACAAATTTTCGACCAAGCGCACGAGCAATAGATTTTGCCAACGATGTTTTGCCAACTCCCGGAGGACCAACAAAGCACAAAATTTGTCCGCGCATTTCTTTGACGAGATTCAGCACCGCAATATGTTCTAAAATTCTCTCCTTCGGTTTTTCTAAACCAAAATGGTCTTCGTCGAGAATTTTTTTCACATGCTCAATATCGAGGTTGTCTTTAGTCTTCTTCTTCCATGGAAGTCCAACAATCCAGTCCAGATAATTTCTGATGACGCCAAATTCGGGAGACATGGAGGGTGTTTTCTTGAGTTTGTTGAACTCCTCCATCGCCTTGTCGAATACTTCCTTCGGCAGTTCGGCTTTCTCGATATCCTCTTTCAGTTTGGCAAGTTCGGGAGTGGACTCTTCTTCCCCCAACTCATCCTGTAAAATCTTGATTTGCTCTTGAATAAAATATTTGCGTTGCGATTTCTGAATGTTCTCGTGAACTTTCGTATCAATCTCGCGTTCAATTTTCAGCACATTAATTTCGCCGTTGAGTACCCGAATAACTTCCAGGTATTGCTCTTTGAGATTGGTGAGCCGAAGAATTTTTTGTTTCACATCAACCGTTTGTAAAATATTGGCGGCAATGTAGTAGAGTCGGCGGCGAACATCTTTAATATTTTCAAATGCCGCCAATACTTCCGGCGGTATGTTACGATTGGCTCTGACATACTCCGAAAAAAGAGACGAAGCGTGACGAACAATCGCTTCCATCTCCGCTGTCTTTTCCGGCTCTTCCAGCGTAACCTGAACATCTGCCAGCAAAAACTTATCATGAGGCTGAAAATTCGTGATAGTACCTTGAACCACCCCGTCAACTAAAATTTTCATTAAGTTGTTCGGCAGTTTCAGAATTTGCACAATACGCGCAATTGTTCCTTCACGATAAATGTCATCTTTGTCCGGCTCTTCAATTGCCGGGTCTTTCTGCGCTACCAGAAAAATATACTTATCATGTTCAAGTGCGTAATTAGCAGCACGGAGCGACGAGTCTCTTCCCACCAACACGGGAAAAATCATATGAGGAAAAATGACTACATCGCGGAGTGGTAACACGGGGAGCGTTTGTGGAATACGTTCCAGTGTTTGGTCAGTACTTTCAGGTTTTACTTCTTGTTGATCGGCCATTGTTCGACTACTTCCTATTCAACACAACGATAAAAAAAGCGGTAGAAAACCGCTTTTGTGATATTTGCAGATAAAAGATAGTCAGATTTTGCTGGGGAAGCAAACCGTACGTTTTAATGTGGCAACTTGCTCTTGTTAGAATGATATAGAAACGCACCCACTACTGCTCCTGCCAATGTTGCAAGCGCAGGATACTCACCTGCACCAATTTGGGCAAAGATTGGGCCGGGGCACGCACCGGTAATTGCCCAGCCGATTCCGAAAATGATGCCACCGATGATGAACCCTTTGTGATATTGCTTGCCTTTATACTCAAGTTCTTCACCGGTAATGGATTTTATTTTTGCGCGTTTGACAATTTGCATGGAAATTGCGCCAACAACAACCGCTGAACCGATAATCAAATACATATGCGGCTCAACAAAGTAAAACATATTTTGTATTCTGAACCAGCTGATCACTTCCGATTTGGTCAAAACAATTCCAAACAAAATACCGAAAAGTATAAAAGGGAAATTTTTCATCGATGTTCCTCCTCCTGATATCCTTACAAAGACTTTAGGTTAAAAGACAAATTGAGCAAAAAAAGTATAAATCAATCCGCCGATGAAGAACGAGATTGTTGCTTTCAAACTTGAGGATTGAAGAATAGATAATCCAAAAATAGAATGTCCCGACGTGCAGCCATTGGCGTAACGTGTACCAAAACCAACAAGCACACCGCCGATAAATAGTGTTACGTATCCACTCCATGAATAGTAATGATCGGGTAGGAAATGAACATCCATGGAAGAGAAAAATTTTGTGGCAATATATGCGCCGATTGCAATGCCGACACAGAAATAAATTTTCCACCCGCTATCCTTCCAATTGAAATTGAAAATTGCATGTTTCTCTTTCGGCAGTACCATCATACACAAATGTTCAAATGCCGAAGAAATACCGAGCATTTTATTCGTTACAATTAGTATGGCAGGAACAAAAAGTCCGATGAGCGGACCGGCGATGTACCAGTTCCACGGGTCAAAAAACCAGTTCATGTTTCCTCCTTTATTATTGAAACCTTTGCACGATTTGACTTATTTTGATTTTTGCAATGCTTGTTCAACATCTGCAAGAATATCATCAATGTGTTCCAATCCTGCCGAAATGCGAATGAGCCCTGGAACAATGCCGACTTTCGAACGTTCGTCATCAGTTAACTTCGAATGCGTGGTTGACGCAGGATGAGTTACTGTTGTTCGTGCGTCACCAAGATTTGCTGTGCTGGATAACATTTGAATTGCATCAATAAATCTTTTTGCGCGTTCAAATCCACCTTTCACAACAAACGTTACAACACCGCCCCCTTGTTTCATCTGTTTCTTCGCCAGCGCATATTGCGGATGTGATGGCAAAAACGGATACTTGACGCGTTCAACTTCTACATGCTTTTCAAGATACCGGGCAAGCGCCAATGCGTTTGCACAATGTCGGTCCATTCGCACAGCAAGTGTTTCTAAACTTTTTGAGAGAATCCACGCATTAAACGGCGACATTGCAGGACCTGTGTGGCGAGAAAAGAAACGAATTTCTTTTATCAAATCTTTTTTTCCGACGATTACACCGCCAAGCACACGTCCCTGTCCGTCAATAAATTTAGTTGCGGAATGAATCACAAGATCAGCGCCAAAGTCAATAGGCGTTTGCAGATATGGCGTTGCAAAACAATTATCTACGCTTAAAATCAGATTGTATTTCTTCTTCAGATTACCGAGCCATTCAAGATCAATCAATTCCAATCCGGGGTTCGAAGGTGTTTCAATGAAAATTATTTTTGTGTTTTTTTTTATCTCTTTCTCCCACAATTCCGGAGAAACAGCGTCAACGTAGGTGTGCGTGATGCCCCACTTTGCAAAAACTTTTGTCAGCAATTGATGTGTAGAACCAAAGAGCGAACGGCAGGCAAGCACATGATCGCCCGATTGTAACAGCGCGCCAAAGCTGACAAACACTGCCGCCATGCCGGTAGCGAAAGCAAATCCATCTTCCGCATGTTCCAACGCTGTCATTTTTTCAACAAATTCTGTTGTATTGGGGTTGGAAAAACGTGAATAGATGTTTCCTTCTATTTCATCAGCAAAGAGCGCACGACCCTGTTCAGCGCTATCGAATACAAAACTTGATGTTAAGTAGAGAGGAACAGAATGTTCTCTGTTTTCTGTTCGCTTGGATTGCAGGCGAACAGCCTCGGTTTCAAAATGATTTTTCATAACTGCTCCTCTCGAAAATAAAAAAGTCTTTCATAGTGAAAGACTTTGGTGAGTAATAACACATGATGAAGTCTTTCACGAAGAATGAAACTTCGATAGACAGCACATCAGAGTCATATGGAATTGAGATTTCATTGTCTGTAATATACAAAATGGAGGGTGAGATGCAACTTGAATTATTTTCTCTTTAATGAAATTGATTACTGGTTTTTCTTCGCAGTATATGAAATCCAAAAAAGAACGCAGATCAATACGAGATTGCGAATTACACTCCACCACGACAATTCACTCGAAAAATAATTACCAAAACAGTTGCAATCGATGACATTGCCCCGCAAAAGATTGATAACAATGCCGACAGAAAAGAGACTCATCAATAAAATCAGAAAAATTGAGATTTGTTTCGTGCAAATATTTAATGCCATACCAAGTCCAGAAAACATTTCGCTTAGAACAATGATAATAGCAACCGGAAGAATGGTGGAATGAGGAAGGAGATCAAATTCTTGAATACTGAATACAAACTGCGGGAATGAAAAAATTTTGAGACTACCTGTAAAGATAAAAAAGATTGCAATGAAAATTCGTGCCAACTTTTTTAATGAATCTTGCGACACAAGGTTAGCGTCCCAACATCTGCTGATAATTTGTTGTTAAGTATTTTGTTGCCACTTGAAAAATGATTCCCAGCGACCAAAGCAACACAACTATTGTTATAGATTTCCATTTTTCTAAACGGCTTATGATTGAGAGCCTTATAAAAAGAATACTATAATACCAAATTGTAATAAGGTTCAGATTTTTTAACAGAGTCGAGATAATTATATCGCCGGATTCATTATTTCGTAAATTATCTAACCCTATCACAGAATGAACTATTGTAGAATTTATTATGCCGTGTGTTCCATCTATCATTAAAACCGCAAGTTGCAGAACACTTGCAATAAGTAAGATTGCTTCTGCATGAACCACAACAGCGTAGGTTTCATTAAATTTAATTTCACTGCTATTGAACAAAATTGCTATGTAATAAAGCAACATAGCTATAACAAGCCATTTTAGTAACATAGGAATCGGTACCATGAACAATCCAATCACAGCGAATTGATTCACCATCGTTAATGTTTGATGTGCTCGTTCTTTACCGAGTTTTTCAGAAAGCGATGATAAAATAATTTCCTGTTTGTATGGAAGTAGAAAATAACCAACTACGATAGTAATAATTGCTATTATGAGAAATAACAATATCCACTGGGGACGTGATTTCAACTGTGAAAAATATTCTGTAGGAGAAATAAAGAGATCGGGTATGGCGAAAATTTTTCCTAAAATCATAAATTGCTTTCCCTAAAATTCTGAAAAATTGGTGTAAAACAAATTACATTCCCATCATCAATGAGATGGCATATCGCGACATACTATAATCTGAATATGAAAAGTCTATTCTAAACATATCAAATATTCTTCCGATTCCAACAGTATATTCGGAATAGTTATTATTTGTCGGATGCAAGATCCCTTGCAGCTGTTTGTTTTCTAGCCATGTTTTTCCTGTTGCGGCGCGAATGACGATATCAAAATTAATTTGGGAAATTCCAAGAATAATAAATGGAATATTTCTAAAATTATGTTCAACAGCTACAGCGTAAAAATTGTCGCCAGAAAATTCTGTATTGTTCACAGTACGAAATGTTCCCTCAAATGCATATCGTGAAAGTGGACATTCAAGAGAAAATGTCCTTTGAAGCGAGACAGGGCCTAATGAACTTCCTATTGATATAGAAATACCCAAATAGGGATCAAAAAGTCGTGATATTCCCATGGTGGGTACTCTAAACGTCACATTTGAATAGAAAGATGTAAAACTATTAACACTTCCACGATTAGCAAAAGACTGTTCTACTCTAACAAGCCACGTGGTCTCCGGTTCCTTAAATAGTTCATTATCGGGTTGGTCTTTGGTAGAACATTCTAAGAGTAACGATGTTAATCGTTCTTCGATGATTGGTGGATTGTTTCGAAATTTTACTTTTGTCCCAATTGATTTTAACGAAAAATCGGTTGTCTTTGTCAACGATGAATGATGTTCATACAAAAAGTTTAATGTTACTAGAATGTGCTCAAATTTATTGTATGAGATATAGAGACGGTTACCTCGTACAAAAAAATAATTGTAATAATCATCACTATAAAAAAATGATGTAAGCGAATTTGAAAAACTATTAACCTTGTAGTTTAACGGAAAAGTAAAATTCCAATAATAATTTTCTATACCGAGCCAAACTTCATGTTGAGAATTGAGTCTTGTCTCAACCGCAATTCTATGTTTTACTAAATTATCAGATAACCCATACCCCCCATTGACAATAAAACGAATACCTGGAAACATTGGATACTTATATCTCCCTCCGACGAACAAGCCTTCCACCCGATTGTATCGGATATCGAAATATTGCATCCACCTTTTGTAATCTCGAATTGCATTTGCAAATTGAAAAACAAAGGGACGTGCTTTCACCATCTCATCAATTTTTTTGTAGGAATCTCTTTCCAGTTGAGTTAGCGGATAAATATTAACCTTCTTCCAATAACTGGAATCATCAAGACTTGCGGTGGGTAAAATTGAAAGCGTTGATAAAGTTTGTATTGAATCTTCAAAAGGAGTATTGATGAAGTATTCATAACAAATGACAGATTTATGGTAATATAATGACCTTGCTTTTTTGAGCCCATAGAACCGGAAATCCATTTCAGCAGAAATATGATATTCTAGCGGTAACCAAAATCGGTTTTCATATAGTGCAAATTGTTGAGTAAATTCGAAATTACTTAATGTAAAAAAAGGAATTTGAAAGATATCATTCGGTGATAATTTTACCTTTTGTAACGCGTAGCTCGAATCTGCAATAGTAATAATTCCAGAAAACAGAGGAAAAGTTTGAGAGACTGGAATGACCTCTATATCATAGAACAATCTACCCTCATTTAGATAGGTGCGCAATAGTTTGTAGTCATAAAACTGAAACGCTGATTCTGCCAATGGAGTTATAAAGGTATATCCCCAATGCTGAACTGTATCATTATTGAAGTCTAAAAAATTGCGAACGGTTGCAACTTGAATTTCCTCGGGTAAATTACTGCTTTGTCTCCGATGCACAACAATTTCTTTCAATGAGTTATTTTTATGATAGAATAAATCAGAATATGCTTCAGAAATTAATCCCAGAGAGGTGTCAGTACCAAAAGTATCTTTCGTATAAACTTTCGCTTTATATGAATTTATGAGATGTTTCCATTTCCTTTTTCTCTGAATTGCTTCACGAATAATCGGGTAGGCAGGATCTTCACCGCTAACGAGTACTTCAGGCAAACGAATCTCTGCAGGAAGTAGTGATATGACCACCGTTGTATCACCAGATAGTTCCAGCGTGAGCGTGAACGATTTATACCCTATGTATCGAACGATGAACGTGTAGTTACCACGAGGAAGTAAAATATTAAATTTTCCATTGGCATCACTAGTTGTACCTAGTGTTGTATTTTCAATCAGTATGGTTGCGAAAGGAAGTTCATCACCTGTTATATTTCTAATAGTTCCTGAAAACAGGTGTCTATTAGTTTGAGAGAAGGCGATACAAGTTATAAAGACAAAAACTATTTCTTTAAATTTATTCATTTCTTGCGGAAAATTTTTAGGAGCCATACTTTCGCATAGCTCCTATACAATATTACCACTTATCAAGCAACTATACAGGCTGCCGCTAATGCTATACATAGTATATCTGCCCACCAGCTGTCGGTAGATGCAAGACATACAGCTAATAAAGCAGCACAATCGATTGCATTTTGCCCTCCAATTGAACTTTGAAGCTGAGTATCATTTAATTGTACTGAGTGATGATTCGTTGACAATACAAAACTGAAGGATGTCAAGACAATCATCAGGATAAGTAAAACGCTCATCGACTTTGTCATAATAACCTCCATTTGTTAATTGAGATATTTGATTAAATATTTCCTGCTCACTGCGGCCTGTTTGCTTCATACAGAATCAAACAGTGCACCGCAACTGCCGAGTTGCAATGCATCGTCATCTTCTGCATTCTGCAAACCAGTGAGCAAGATTTTTATTTCACTTGTGAATACGTCAGCATAACTACTGATCCACCGCTTGTTATTTTTATCAACCGTACATCAGTGTTATTGATTTTCCATTTTCTCACTTTCCCCATGAATAGGAGATTCTTGTCAACATCCGGCTCGCCAAACCTCTGCGATGCTTCCTGCCACAAGCGCTCTGCCAATTGTTCCATTGCTTCTCTTTCGTTTTCATTAAATGTTGCTACAAAATATTCAATCATCCTAAGCGCCGAGTCTTCTTTCGAGAATAGTAGCAGAACTTTTCCATACTTATTAATTGTCGTATCAAATGTAAACAACAGATAATCATCTTTGTATTTTGCATATAACTTGTTTGTGTTTTCATCAACTGTTAATGGAAGTAGATTACGAAAGTTTTTTTGAACGTCAGAAATCTTCTTCTGAAACTGCAGCCGTTCAAAAAAATAATGTGGTGAAGGAATTATTTGAGCATGCGCAGCTGCAGTTAAAAACATGACAATAAAAAGATACCTTGTTATCTTCATACATTTTCCTTATTAGTTATGTTGAAAGATCAACGTCTCTCCGTTCCAAATACTTGGCAGTTTCTTTGTATTCATTTTCAACCTTCCAATTGCCGGATCACGAATAAAAACCTCGCCATGGCACACACTATCAACAACGATATAATGATCATCATGAACAAATAGTAAAATCGGGAATTGCTGCTTCAAAAAATCTTCCAACGTCAATCTCCAACCTTCTGCTTTTAATCCTTTCAGTTCTGCCATTTCTTTCAAGGCAAGCATCGAAGTTCCTTGCTCTGTTAAACCAACCTGTGTTTCAATCTCGTCCAACAATGCAGGAATGTGGTAGTAATCAAAAATCATTTTAAGCGCGGTTGGTCCGCAGTTATTCCGTTTTGTCTGTAACAGCACACCATCTGTTCCCAAATACTCTGCTCCCATTCTAAACGCTGATATTTTTCGAACAGCATTGGGAGTTTGTAAAAAGATTCCAAGCAATACTAATCCTATACAAAACAGAATAATAGCAACAAGCACGATCAAAGCTGCTATTTTTTGTCTGTTTATCATAAAACGCTTAACGAATCATTCGAAAGAGTTGCAAATGTAGCCAATGTTTTACGCAGTGAATCTTTATGTTGTTCACCTGCGCGATACTTTAATAATTTTTTTTGTCGGCTAATGTAATAACTTGCCGGCACTACGACGATTCGAAATTGTCTCTTTGCAACGCCTGTTGTGTCGAAAAAGACGGGGAACGCCATATGGTGTTCTATAACAAATTCTACCGTCTCGTTTCGGGTATTAAGAGAAATACCAAAAAAATCAATTGCATCCTTAAACTCAGGGTAGAGCGAATTCATCGCAGCTATCTCTGCTTTACAATGCTCACACGACGTAGTGAAAAAAATCAGAACAGTTTTCTTTGTGATTAATGCATCTGTTTCAGCACTGTCTCCATTCACTGACGATAGAGTAACTGAAGGTATTTTACTTCCTAACGGCAGCGGCTTTATTACCCACTTATTCTGAATATAGAGATACACACCCACTGGTACTGCCACAAACACCAAGAGAATGAGTAACGCAATTTTTCTATTCACTTCACTGCTACCGCTCGAAATGTTATTACAATTTTTTTCTGATGAATTTAGATTGAGCATCTATCTTTGTCAACAAAATTCCATTGACCAAATTGGTTGACTTTTTTGGTTGGTACTTTTGGTCAGCAGGTAAGACCCGTTGGAATACTATGAGGTACAAACAAAAAGCATTGGGGAAACAAGTCAGAGGTGTTTTATTCCTGTCTCAGGGAATTCGAGACGATGGTCCGAAGAAAGGCATATCTTTCAACTATTGAAAGAGAATACCCCGCTTCAAGTAGTTCTGCAGGTACGAGAGGATTTTTTTCCGTCGCTAAAAACTTCGGGCGATACATCTCCCGAAACTGCTGCATGGTCATGCCGGTATGTTTTTTGAACAACTTTGCTCCAACATCATCGCGCAAGCCGAGTTCGTAGCAAATAAGTTTGCACGGTTCATCAGATAGTATTAACTGTTCTGCCATCGCTACAATTTTGCACAGATCAATATACCTGCCGAGGGTTATCCCTTCTGCACGGGCAAACTTGCGACGCACTGTTTCTACAGATAGATTCACAAGTTCGGCTACATCTTCTACTGTGCTTACTCTTGAAAGACGAAGAAGAATAGATGATTTTATCTCTTCCATTCATTCACTGTAACTATGAAGAAGCACTTGCCTGAAAAGTATTGCAAAAATATATGTTACGAGGGAAAGAAATTCAAGAAATGCGTATAGAGTGAATACATTGGAATGTTATTAAGGCAAGGAGCAGAACGAAGAAACAACAGCACATTGTAGTGGTGCTATTTCTAATTCTTGTCTTTAATCGCAAAAGGCACAACCGTTGCTGAAACTTTGTAGAAGGAATGAAATAAGTACGTTACATTCTCTGTACGCTTTGCAATATACATAGCGACGGAAAACCAACATACGTTAGAAACAGCAGTAGTAACTTTGCTTTCTTCTTCAGCACGTACGAAACTCTGTCTCTATTCACCAGCAATAACGCTTTTATCAAATCCATTCGCTTTGCGCATCGGAAAAGGGTAATTGCTCTCCTTTACCTTTGATGATATTGAACGCGGGGATCGCGAAATTCTACAAATGCAGGAACGGTGGAGTCATAGTGCTCTACTCCATGCAGAAATTACTGAATATCATCTGCATAAAACTGGTAAATGGTGAGATCCAGCGTGTGTTGCTGATGATCCCACCAATGTTTTTCATACTCTTGCGCTTTACTCCACCGTTCTGGTTGTGTCATTGTTGTATACCTAAAACGTGCAGTGCCTTTTCTTTCTCCTTTTTTGTAAACGCAGAATATTCTAGCATCTGCTTTCCCAAATCCAGTGGATACAAAATTTTCACATCCACAATTTCTCCTTTGTTATTTTTTACCGGTTCAAGTTTCGGCATCACAAAACCGGTGTACACTGCGCGGTCTAATTTTTCCACTCGGGCAAGCACTTGATCGCGAAGCACTGTATCGATTTTTAGCCCGTACGTATTAACAATGTTGCAGAAGATTACTGAGTCGCTTCTGTATTGTTCGCGCACATTCTGTTCTGCATAATCAAATTGGTATAATGTAAAATTCAAATCCGGAAAGAAACGCGACTATATGAAGAATGACCCAGGACGATAAAAATAACATAAATAGTGTAAATACTTTTTCCTGAAAAAAATATATGGTTTGTGCAGAAGCAATCCAAAAAAAATATAACGTAAATATCTCGGTATGCATTACAATGTAACCAAATGGATTCAAATGGTTATATGATTTTATGAATGCTATTGGACTTGCTACTACAATATCTTCTTGGAAGATCAATCTTACTACTGTATAAATTATTATGCCGAGCACAATTATTCCCGTAGAATTTGATACAGCCAAGATGTAACGGAAAAATTTGTTTCTCCATTCAAATAAGAATGTAAGAAATATCCAAACCATGAAAAGAACCATAAGCAAACTCCTCGTCACTACCATCGCGCTCTCCATTGATAGTAGTGTCAGATATACTGGATTGCGAAGTATCGGTTTGGTGTTTTCTATTGCTCGTTCTGCAGATTCAATCTCTTCTTTGGTTGATGCTCTTGAAATTATTTTTTCCGAAATCTTATTGAGATAATTTTCGTTGGAGTAAGTTATCAATGCTGTAACTACAACAGCGCTTATTAAAATTATCCATGGTAAAATAAAAGCAAAAGGTGAATATAAAATTAATCGTTTATCGAATGGATATATTACTACTGTTAGGTATTTTTTCCACCACGGGATAGTACCAAATTGTGATTGAATTAAGTTACTGTTGGTCATGCTTATTTTATCTCTTTTCTATTAAAGAGAAAAACTGAGACGAATAATAATACAACCAAATAGACAATTGAAAGATAATAGGGGCTACCTGTTAGTTGATGCATCAATACAGTATTTCGAGTTGCAATATGCAATTCGCCGACTGGGGGAACGACCCAAGTAACAAACTTTAGAAAAATATTCTCCATATTTGCTGAAGACGCAATCAGTGGACCAAGATAAAAATAAATGGCCGCTGTTATGACGGTGACTGCCGATGGATTTTCAAGTAGTAATGTCAACAAAGAAACTATAGCGAGCATGACCACAAACTCGTAACTAAATGAAATCGCACCTACAAGAGTAACCATATTAAGATGTTCTCCACGCTTTATAGACAAGATCAACCACATTATCAAAGAAAATAAAATTATGTTAGATGCAACAAGCAGTGTTAAACCACAAAATTTGGATAAAAAAAGTTGTGTTCGTGAAACAGGTTTCGTAAGAGTAATACCCAACAATGGATCGTTTAATAATCCTGCTTGTGTAAATGAAGCAAGAAGGATAAAAAGAAACATGAGTGGAGCATTTGTTATATCAAAGAACATGAATAAAAGCGTCTCAATAAACGTATAAACGTTTTCTTCGTGTGACCCTCCAAAAAGATCGACAGAAACGAGAATGTTATTCTCATAATGCAACTTCAAACCAAGAATAACGACGGTTACCAAGAACAATTCTATAATCAGGACAAAAATAAATGTTGGCTGAAGTATATTTTCGCGGAAAGTTTGTTTTATAATTACACTATTAAACATTTGAATCCTCTGAGATGTACCGGAAAAAAATTTCTTCAAGCGAGGTGCGGCTTGAAACAACAGAAAGAACGGGTATTGATTTAGACTGAAGTTTCGTAAGTGTCTCTTGCAATTTTTCGATATCCGCTATTTTGCATTTCCATCCAGAACCATCTGGACGACAAATCCAATCGTCACCTAATTGAGGATTTTGTGAAACTTCAACTTCAAAATGATGATTTTGAGGAATTATCTCTGATAATTTCCCTTGAATGACTACTTTCCCTTTGTGTAATATTCCTACTCTGTGAGCTAAAAGTTCAACTTCGGAAAGTAAATGAGAATTAAGTAAGACAGTGATGCCCTTATTAGCTAACTCTATTATAAGATCACGCATCATTTTACGACCTGAAGGATCTAACCCATCCGTAGGTTCGTCTAAAAATAATAGCTCGGGTTGATTCAATAATGATTGTGCTACACCAAGACGTAGAATCATACCTTTAGAAAAGGTGTTAATCTTTTGGTTTCTTGAATCAAATAAATCAACAGTTCTCAATACATCATAAACTCGCGTGGTTAGTTCTTTCCGTTTGAGTCCCCCCAGTTCGCCCAAATAAAGAAGAATATCTTCCGCCGTCATAAACTTTGGAGCCGCAAATAATTCCGGCAAATATCCTACCTTGTGTTTCCAGTGGGATGAACGAATAGGCTTCCCGAATAACATTATTTCGCCGCTGGTAGGCCTTATTAAATCAAGCATGATTTTCATCAAGGTAGATTTGCCGGCGCCATTCAAACCTAGCAATGCAAAAATTTCACCACGTTTAACTGAAAGCGCCACATTATGCAGAGCATGAGTGGTTGTCCTCCTGAAATCTGAGTAATATACTTTCGATAAATCTATAGTTTCAATAACTGTATCCATACTATTGCTCGAGTAGTTCTGTAATTTTTTTAACTTTAGAATTTCCCAATGGCAGCTTTTCCGATAACAGTACTCTCCCCAAAGGGTCGATAACCAACACGCAGCTTTTAACAAAATTTATTCTTTGGAATAATGAATCTTCGCCAATGAGCACTGGAAATCCTATTTCATTGGCTTTCACCCATCGTTGAAGGCGTGTTGTATCATTTTTATTTACTACAGCATCTGATTTAAATATTGCAATTGCTTTTTCTATCTTTTTATTGGGTGATTGCACTCTTAAAAAGTCAGATAAATAAATAAAGTCATCAAAGCACGGCGGACAATTAAAATCGGGAAAGTATAGTAAAAACAATAAACGATTTCCATAGCGATAGTTGTAAAACGCATTTTCGTTATTATTGAGAAACAACAAAATATATCCTACATCAGATTCTTTTATACCATCCTTTTCAACGTTATATAGAGGAGAAAATACACTGTATTGTAAATAAAAAATAATTACAAGAATTATTCCTGTTAGTAATTTTTGCTTTAATGAGTTTTCGGCTGTTTTCTTTGACGACAGAAATATTAATAACACAAATAAATTTAATAGTGCTATGTCTAATGTTGCTTCTTCTTTGTTCGAAAGTCCAATGTTGAGTATCCCGAAACAACTACAATTGATTTCTGTTCCTTTGAAAATTGCCGTAGAAAGAACCCACAAAAAAATACTTATAAGTACAACAAAAATTAAAGAAACTTTTATAATATTAAATCGAAAAATTAATGCAATACCCCCGATAATTTCTACAATTATCACTGTCCATGCGAGCACCGATGTGAAGGTTTGTGAAAAATTAGTTACTTCGCTGATAGTATGACTAAAAGCGGTATATGAAAATATTTTTGCAACGCCAGCAATAAAAAAAATAAGTCCTAGGATAACAGATAACATTATTACGATTTTTTTATTTGCAGAATCTTGGGTCATATACCTTAACGTTTTTTTCTGTCCATATTATTTTTTAATCCATACACTGTAATCTTTGTTCTTCTATTGTTAATTGCAATCATCCGATCATTTGAAACCATCAACAAATGGACGGCACGTTCTGGAAGGGATAAGATAGAAAGAAGATTTCCGCGTAAATCAAGAACGTACACGTCTTTACTGGGATTTTCAGTATACGCATCTGCAAGCACATAGATATTTTCGCTGTTATCAAAAGAGAGACTCCAAAAGATATTGTCTTCAGGCGCTTCAATATCTTTTGAAAAAAGATTTTTGACAATCGTTTTTTTCCTTGGATGCAAGGGGATTCCAGCGACTTCAAAGTCTCGTATAAATTGTCCTTTTGTATTCCAAACCTCAATCTTATTTAGACACATATAACAAACAGCTACAATGCCTTTTTTGTTTATATCAAAGAAAAACAATGATTCAAAAATATCATCACTTTGATTTTTAAGAAGTATGGTTTGCAATATATTTCCAGCGCCATCTACTTTTATAATTTTTTGTCCCCCTACACCGCCCAAAAGACCGACCCATAAGTTCCCTTCAGAATCAAAACATAAGTCAAGAACTGTTCCCGGAACATTAAAGTTAGATTTGAATTGAAGGTCAGATGTGAACATTTGCACTCTGTTGCTTGAAAAATCTGTAACTGCTACAACATCGTTAAATGATGCCAAATATGATGGACCCCTAAACTCACCATGACCTTTTCCCCGCTTTCCTGTTTCTTTTACAAATTTTCCATTTTTATCGAATTTCTTTAACTTGTAATCAAGCTTATCCGAGACAATAAAACTCCCATCGTTTAGCTGAACTACATCGTAGGCATTCAATATATAATTGCGTGATCGCTCATCTATTACTAAAACTTCAGATAAATTTCTTACTTGTCTATCTGTGCTTTGCGGATATATGAAATGAAATAGCATCAAGAAGCACACAGATAGAGTTTTATTTTTCATAAAAGTCATATAGAGATTCAGCGATAATTCAAAATTGCTAACAAAATTAAATACTTTAACAGTTGTAAAGTGTTTTTACAACTGTTAAAGTCATCATAAACAGCAAGTCATCATCAATATCCACCACACATTGCTTATCCTAAATAGTATCCGGGCACATTGCATATCCTATATAACAGCCAGCATAACATGCGCTTCGTAGGTAATCATTATCATACGCTCCTTGACAATCTTCGAAGCATCTTTTAAGAGCTTCATAACAGTATGCGGGTTTCGCGTCAGCAACATTTATTGGCGCAGAACCAAATGAAATTAATGCTGCTATTAGAAATAACTTTTTTTTCATAAAAATCTCCTTTCGAATAGTTGTTTTAGTTTTTTCAGTTTTTCACCGTGCCCCATCCAGCAGATCTACATACTAAAATTCATTGAGGGGGCAACTCAATTACTTTAGTACTTCGATCAGTTGAATCGGTGAATTTACTGCTACATACTAAAAAAAAAAAATCTTTGTCAACAAAATTCCATTGACCAAATTGGTTGGCGTTTTTGGTTGGTGCTTTTGGTCAGCAGGAAAGAGCTGTTGAATAATAATTATTGTTCTTTGCGAAGATTATTGAGGAAGGAAGAAAATGTGTTCGTATCTTGGCTCAGTCAACCGGAGACAGTTGCTCGAAGAAAGGCATATCTTTCGACTATTGAAAGAGGATATCTCGCTTCAAGTATTTCAGCAGGCACAAGGGGATTTCTTTCTGTCGCTAAAAACTTCGGGCGATACCTCTCCCGAAACTGTTGCATGGTCATGCCGGTATGTTTTTTGAATAGTTTTGCTCCGGAGTCTTCGCGCAGGCCTAGTTCGTAGCAAATAAGTTTACACGGCTCATCGGAGAGTATTAACTGCTCTGCCAACGCTACAATCTTACATATATCAATATACCTGCCGAGGGTTATCCCTTCTGCGCGGGCAAACTTGCGCCGCACAGTTTCTGGAGAAAGATTCACAAGAGCCGCTACATCATCTACGGTGCTCACTTTTGAAAGACGAAGAAGTATGTATGATTGTATCTCTTCCATTCATTCACTGTAACTAATGAAGGAGCGCCTGTCTGAAAAGTATTGCACAAATATATGTGACGAGAGAAAGAAATTCAAAAAATACGCAGAGAATGAATGCATTGCAATGGCGGTACGGCAAGGAACGGAATGAAGAAACAACAATAAGTTTTCTAAAGGGAAAAATTTTTGAAGGGACGCAGGAAACAATAGCACACTGCAATGATGTTGTTACTTTGCTTACTTCTTCAGCACGTACGAGACTCTGTCTCTATTCACCAGTAATAACGCTTTTATCAAATCCATTCGCTTGCCGGAGGTAAGTTCTTTCTTCCATCGAGAAAAATATCCTGTGCGTTTCATCTTCACTACCGAAAGATTATGGCGCTTCAATAACTGTTGCAGGGAAGCTCGCGTAAACGTAAAAGGATGCCCGCGGTCGATTTCGAAAAGCTCCATTAACCAACGAACAAAGGCGCCCCAGCGATGATACACATTTTGCCGAAAGAACACGATGCCGTTCGGCTTCAGTACTCGCGTCATTTCCTTCATCACCTGTTCGGGATTTTCACAATGGTCAAGCACATTATCCATGATGATAAAATCAAATTGCGCATCGGCGAAAGGTAACTGTTCTCCTTTACCATCATGGTATTGTACGCGCGGGTCGCGGAATTCTACAAATGTAGGAACGGTGGAGTAATAGTGCTCTAGCGGATCGAGAGCGTAACGGTAGTTGCTTTTCAAAAATGTCAGAATGCCAACAGGACCGCTGCCGATTTCAAGAATGTGCGTATTTTCATTAATACTCAATACACCGTGCAGAAATTGCTGAATATCATCTGCGTAAAACTGGTAAATGGTGAGATCCAGTGTGCGTTGCTGATGATTCCACCAATTCTTTTCGTAGTCTTGTGCTTTACTCCACCGTTCCGGTTGTATCATTGTTTCAACCTCAAAACCTGCAACGCTTTCTCTTTTTCTTTTTTGGTAAAGGCAGAATATTCCAGCATCTGCTTCCCAAAATCCAGCGGATATGAAATTTTCACATCCACAATTTCTCCTTTGTTATTTTTTACCGGTTCAAGTTTCGGCATCACAAAACCGGTGTACACTGCGCGGTCTAATTTTTCCACTCGGGCAAGCACTTGATCGCGAAGAGCTGTGTCAATTTTCAACCCGTACGTATCCACAAGCGCTTTTGCGGCGTTGAAATCTCCTTCCGATTTAATCCGCTGAATTTCAGCCAGCAGTTTGCCAACACCATCGCGCATTTTTTCATAATTCGTTATGCGGAAATACGTCTTTCCATTTTTTTCTATTCGCTCGATACAATCTGCATTTTTCCATAGCCAATGAGCAATCAGTTGGCGGTTCTTCATATGGTCTTCTTCAAGCTGATCGTGTCCTTTGGGAACACGTTGCAACTGAACAAGGCAGGCATTGCGGATTTCTTTGTTATACATTGCCTTTACGACATCCATTGTATTGGGAATGATGCCGATTTCCACAAGTTTTGGATCCCAAATATGCCAGAGCGCCACAAGGTCAGCGCGCGCTTCTTCGAGTGTTGAATAATAACCGGGCAATGCCGCTTGCGGATCAACTTTCAAATTCGGCGAAACTTTTCCAGATGCGTGACCGAGCACTTCGTGCAGTGCTGTGTGCATGTTGTCGGCAATGTTTCCATATTTTTCCTGCAACGCAATTTCTTCATTGTCAAACGCAAATTCTTTGAGAATATCTTTTCCGCTTGTCTTGTCGTACGCATCAACAATGTTGTAGAGCGTTACTGACTTACTTCCGTACTGTTCGCGCACATCCTGCTCGTTCGGCAAGTTGATGCCGATGGCGCTGACAGGACCGGCATCACCGGTTTCCACCACAACATTGATGACGGTGTACTTCAACGGCTTCACATCTTTCTTTTTGTACTGTTCTGCCCACGGCATGCGGTCTTCAAAGTACTGCGCATTGTTGCCTACTTTTTGAAACACTTCTGTCAGTTCGGGATTGGCAAAGTTGATGACCGCTTCAAATTGACCTTTTGCCCCGCGAGCATCGAGATACACTTCGACAAAGCCGTGAATCATATCTACTTGCGATTGCGTTTCCTGCACCCAACCGATATTGTACTCGCGCCAATCCTTCAGGTCGCCTGTTTGGTAGTACTTGATGAGTTTGGAAATATTTTCCGCCTGCAGTGCATTACTTGCATATTCTTTTGCTTTCTCCAAATACGAAATAGCGGCTTGAAGATCAGCGGCATACAATCCCGGTTCAATTGTTCCGCCAAGATGCTTATTGCCGGTGCGGTACACTTTTTCTACCAGTTTACCGTTTTCTTTTACTACTTTTGAATTGAGGTCGTTCTTTTCATTTCCTGCTTTTGCCCAAGCGTCTACTTCAGCAAAGGTTGTTCCTTCATACAAATTGTTAGCACTTCCGGCAATCATGTCTTGTCCGGGAGTTTTGTTTGTCTGAATTGGTTCAAACATAGGATCAAACAACGTAGGGCGCAGGCGTTCCAATTTTTGATCAAGGGTTTCTCCTTTTGCCAACGTTACTGTTGCGCCGTTTTTTATCGCCGTCTTTAGCGCCGTTGAAAACTGTTCGAATGTACACGGCATAACGAATTTTCTTGAGGTAATATTATCGTACATCGAATTATTCACCCAAAAGAATTTTGTGTACAGCACAATATCGTCGTACACTTTTTTATCAATTCCTTTGGGGTGCGTGTAGATTGCTTCCAACAGTTCGCGTACTTCCAGTGCGTAGCGATGACGCTGATCGATAGCGATATCTCGCGCTGCAATAGCGGATTGCGCAAGGTAGTAGGTGAAAATTTTTTCTTTCAACGAAAGCTTTTCAAATCCATCTGCATACAATTGCACAATACGTACTGGACCGAAATCTCCCATCTGTATTTTTTCAATGGCATATTTTCGGTCGGATGCAGGTTGCTGTTTGGGTACATCGTTATGCTGGCAAAGCAGAATAGAACTTGTCATCATAAGTATTGTTAGTTTAGAAAATGGTTTCATAGTCACTCCCTGAAATTTAATGGCCGTTTAAAGTAGAGAGAGAATCCTCCAAATGCAACAGATCAGCTGTTGAATCTTCTCATTTTTGCAAGAATAAAGGCGGTGGTTGTCATTCGTGAAAAGATACCCTGCGAGTTTGTTGTTTTCTGCCGTAGTTTTTCGGCACGAAATTATATCGGTAGTGAGATTAGTATTTCATGGAGATTGTTATGACACAACAACAACAAGAACTTGTTCGCAAAAGTTTTGAACAACTGAAACTCCGCTCGTTTGAAGTGGCCGACTTGCTCTATAAAAAACTCTTTGAACTTGTTCCAAAGGCGGAAACAATGTTTCGCGGCGATATGAAAGAACAGAAGGAAAAACTGATGCGTATGTTACAAATCGCCATTGAAAACATTGACAATCACGCTGAACTGCAGCCGATGCTCTTCAACCTCGGACGTATTCATCATTCGTACGGCGTGGAGGGAAATCACTTTATTGCGTTTGAGGAATCGCTTCTGTTTGCGCTTCGAACGGTATTAGGAAAAGATTTCACAAAAGAAGTGGAAGAGGCCTGGAAAGCGGTTTTTCTTTACTTTGCTACTACAATGTACAATTTTCCGCATCATGAAGAACAGGTCCAAGTTCCACACTATTAGCCGTACTTATGTCAGACACCGTGTTCATGACGAATCAATGAATCAGTAGTCCAGCATCCTTCTTTCGTGGAACGTACAAAGCAGTGGTTTCTGTTCATAGTGTTGTGTATATTCACTGTATGAAAAAGACTTTTACTATAGTGCTTCTCCTTCTCTATCTGACTCTCAACGTGGGATTGACCATCCTGGTACATACCTGTGCAGGCGAGTCAGAAGCATTACTGGTAACTTCTGAAGTAAAAGATCCCTGCGCATGCAGTGATGAGATGTCGATGGATGATATGTGTTGCGCTACAGAACTGAAAACGGTGAAACTTGATGATTCGCAACAAATTACCAGCTCAGCGCCAGTTGAAAAATTAGTTGTCGTTGATCTCTTGGTCGATGCACAGACATCTGCAACAATAACAACTGTTACTGGTTTCGCATTTCGAACAATTCCTTTTTCTCCCCCTCCAAATAAAGATTACCAAATCTTCAATTCTGTTTTTCTTATTTAAAAATTCGTAATCGTTACACTGACAACGGTGTACTGTTTTTTGTCGTAACAAAAGAAACCGCGCTCAGCGGAACAATTCACGAATTTTATCACACAAGATGACTATTACTTTCTCCGTAACTGTCATCTCAAAAATACATGAGGTAAACAATGAAAAACATATTCATTTGCTCTATAGCTGCATTTTTTCTTTTTACAGTTTTAGCTGTTGGCAACGAAAATAACAACGCTGGCAAGACGGACAAGCAGACAACATTCAAAGTACTCGGCAATTGCGGTATGTGCCAAAAGCGAATTGAGAAGTCGTTGAAGATCAAGGAGGTTTCTTCTGCATCATGGGATAAGAAATCGAAAATGCTCACAGTAACATATGATGCTTCAGCAATTACGCTTGATTCGCTCCAGAAGCGCGTCGCTTCAGTCGGACATGATACGGAAAAATTCAAAGCTCCAGATGCGGTATATGAAAAACTTCCGGGCTGCTGTTTGTATCGCAACAACTAAGTTCAACAAGTAAACAGCACGAAAGTAAACGTGTTGTTACTCCGCAACGTTTGAATTTTTCTTTTTGACTGTTTAGGAGAAAGTAATGAAAAACAAAATACTTGTTGTTCTTTGTTCGCTTTGTATTCTGGTAAAAGCACAATCATCGGATTCCGTTTCACTTTCAACGTTTATTCGTCAGGCGTTGCAGGCAAATTACAAACTCAAAGCATCACGCTCGGCTGTACAAGCCGCACACGCACGAATTGGACAAGCAACAATGTGGGAAGCGCCGCAGATTGCAGTGTCGTTGATGGATAATCCATTGAATTCTATCAATCCGTTGAACGGAATAGAGCGTGAATATTCTCTTACGCAAATGATTCCGTTCCCCGGAAAAACATCGTTATCCCAAAACGCGGCAAAGGCGAACGTGGCATTGGCAGAAGATGTCTACGGCGCAGAAGAGCGCACAATTATTGCCGAAGTAAAAAAGCAGTATGCGATGATCTATTCCGCACAGCGACGTATTGAGGTAAATCTTGCCAATCAAGAATTATTGAAACAGATGATTGCATCGGTGCGTTCAAAGTACGCTGTTGGTCTTGCTTCGCAAGCTGATATTCTTCGTCTGGAAATAGAACTTTCCAAGTTAGAAAATCAACGCGCCACTCTTGAACATGATCTACGCGTACCCGAAGCTATGATCAATACATTACGAGCAATGCCAACGACAACAGCAATACCCAAACTACCGGAAATTACGTTAACATCATTTTCACTGGACAAAGATACTCTGGTTGCACGCGCCCTGATGCTACGTAGAGAACTTTCTGCAATGAAGAATGAAGTAATAATGAACAAAGCAGAACTTGCAATGGCACAGCGTGAACGTTTTCCTGATTTGATGATTGGCGGATTATATAAAGAAAAAACCGGTATGCCAGACACGTGGGAATTGATGGTCGGCATTAGTATTCCGATTGCACCTTGGGTCAGTGGAAAGGTCAGCGGAAGAATTGAAGAGAGCGAATATAAAATTCAGCGCAGCGAAGCGCTCGTTTCCGATATGGAAACAATGGTGCGGTTTGAAGTGATCGATACATGGACAAAAGCAAAAGCGCACTGGGAACAAGCAGAACGGTACCGCACGTCGATCATCCCCAATGCACAACAAACACTTGAATCATTGTTGAGCGCGTACCAAACCGGGAAAACGGACTTTCTTTCGTTGATTGACAGTTTCCGTATGTTGCAGATGTACAAAATGGAATACTACATGGAAGTAGCCGATTACTTAATGCATCGCTACGACCTTGAACGTGCTGTCGGCTTCGATTTTGAAACAAATTTCTAATTATAAAAATCTTGCGAATGTTTTCTACCCAACCGATGACAGACACGTAGAACTTCGCCAGATTTGTGGAGAAACTTTTATGAAATCGATCATTATACTCACCATCGCTCTTCTCTTCGTTTCCTGTGGAAGTAAAGAAGAGCATCAAAATAATTACGCAGATTCTTCCACAACAGCAGAAGCACAAGAAATATACACCTGCCCAATGCACCCAACTGTTGTTTCCGATAGACCCGGAGCATGCCCTGTGTGCGGCATGGCGTTAGTCAAAAAATCTGCTCAAGCCGATGTATCCGGAGAAGAACTACAACGACTTCAGCACATCACACTCTCGCCAACACAACGTGTGCTCGCTAACGTTGCTACCATACCGGTCGAACGAGCGCCGCTCACAAAAATGATTGACGTTGTCGGCATTGTGGATGTTGCGGAAACACAGCAAGCAACAGTCTCAGCGCGATTTCGTGGACGCATTGAAAAATTGTACGTCAACTTTACCGGCGATCACGTTCAACAAGGTCAGCCGTTGTTTGAATTATACAGTCCCGAACTTGTTACGTCACAACAGGAATTTATTCTCGCACTCGACGGGAATCAGCAGCATCTTATTGCGGGAATACGCGAACGGTTGCGGTTGAATTACGGAATGACCGACGAGCAGATTCGCCGCATTGAAAAAACACGCAACGTGCAGACAACCGTGCAATTTAATTCTCCAATTTCCGGCACTGTTGTGTTGAAACAGGTACAGGTGGGGCAATACGTTGATGAAGGAACGGTGCTCTATCAACTCGCCAATCTTTCAAAGGTGTGGATTTACCTTGATGTGTACGAAAAAGATATTCCGTTCATCAGGAAGGGACAAATTGTTCACATCAAAACCGATGCGTATCCGAACGAAGAATTTACTGGGCGGGTAACGTTCATCGATCCGGTCATGAATCCTGAAACACGCACTGTGCGCATCCGCACCGAATTTGACAATCGCCACGGCAGACTAAAACCAAAAATGTTTGTAAAAGCACAACTGCAGATGGCAGGGAAAAATACGCTCATTGTTCCCGCTTCGGCTATTGTCTTCACCGGAAAACGCACAATCGTGTGGGTAGAAACTCAAAAAAATACTTTCGAACCGCGCGATGTGGTGCTCGGACAAGCGGCAAATGAACAGTACGAAGTTGTCAGTGGATTGAACCAAGGCGACATGGTTGCCGTTTCCGGCGGATTTCTGATCGACTCCGAAAGCGCATTACGTCATCCTTCTACTGCAAACCTGCACACAGGACATAGTATTTCTGCTAACGCGTCATCAGAAGAAAAAGAACACTCCGCGTCTATTCCATTGGTAGATAAGCAATCAGCAACAAAAACATTGAGAATAACAGTAGACGGCGGTTACAATCCAGAAGTCTTGCACGTCAAACTTGGACAGAAGGTACAACTGCAGTTTTATCGCGCAGAGGATTCAGAATGCACCAGTGAAGTAGTGTTTGAAGAATTGAACATCCGAAAAAAACTTCCGGCATTTAAAACAACAACCATTACCATCACGCCAAACACAACAGGTGAAATTCATTTTGCCTGCGGTATGGGAATGGTACATGGAAAGTTGGTGGTGGAGCGGTAACAACGCCATCTTGAGTTAAAAGTTCATTGTGTGTTGCATGTGCAATTGTTCTCCGACAATTCAACTGTCGAAGAGGCACCTGTCTGAGAGTTAAACTCTCGGACAACTATCAAAAATGAAAGTGAACAATGTATGATTGAAAAAATAATAGAATACTCCGCGCGGAATAAGTTCATCATTATTCTGCTCTATCTCATCATCATCGGTTGGGGAATTTGGGCGGTGAGTAACACGCCTCTTGATGCAATTCCCGACTTATCCGAAAATCAGGTGATCGTCTATACTGAATGGATGGGGCGCTCGCCGCAATTAGTAGAAGATCAAATTACCTTTCCACTGGTTACTGCGTTGCAAGGCGTACCGGAAGTTGAGGCAATTCGCGCACAATCGATGTTCGGTATGTCATTCATCTACATCATCTTCAATGAACGAACTGATTTATATTGGGCGCGAAGTCGTGTACTGGAGAAACTCTCCACTGTTCAATCTGCTCTTCCGCAAGGAGCAAAAATGCAACTCGGTCCTGATGGAACCGGCGTCGGCCATGTGTTTTGGTACACAGTAGAAGGAAAGTACGATCTCGGCACGCTTCGCGCTATACAGGATTGGTACATCAAACTCAATCTGCAAGGTGTGGAAGGTGTTGCCGAAGTTGCTTCAATCGGTGGATTCGTGAAGCAATATCAGGTTGACATTGATCCGGATAAAATGAAATCGTACGGTGTAACGGTCAACGATATCCGCAATGCAGTGATGCGTTCCAATAATGATGTGGGTGGAAAAATTCTTGAGATTTCCGATCAAGAATACTTCATCCGTGGACAAGGGTACATTCAATCTATTCGTGATGTTGAAAACATCGTTGTTGGTACGGGAACAAACGGCACGCCGATTTATGTGCGGAACATCGGCAGCGTGCAACTTGGAGGCGATATTCGCCGCGGCTCACTGGAAAAAGATGGACAGGGACAGGTCGTTGGCGGTATTGTAGTCATGCGATATGGAGAAAACGCTAAAGAAGTCATTGACCGTGTGAAAAAACGAATTGCAGAAATTTCTCCCGGACTGCCAGAAGGAGTTACGATCAAAACTTCATACGACAGAAGCAGCTTGATTACCGCAGCAATAGATACGTTGAACCACGCTTTAATTGAAGAAGCAATCGTCGTTAGTATTGTCGTATTTCTTTTTCTTCTTCATGTGCGAAGTGTCATCCGCGTTATTATTGAAATTCCTGTTGCTGTTCTTATTGCATTCATCACGATGAAACTTGGTGGTATCACATCCAACATCATGTCGTTGGGCGGGATAGCAATTGCCATCGGCGTGATTGTTGATGCTTCTATTGTTATGGTGGAAAACGCATACCGTAACGTTGCAGAAGCGCAAGAAAAAAAAGGAACATTAACAACCAACGACTATATCGAAATTTCCATTATGTCGGCACAACAGGTTGGTCCCTCAATTTTCTTTGCTGTTGCAATCATGGTAGTCTCTTTCCTCCCGGTATTTTTATTAGAAGGACAGGAAGGAAAATTATTCCGTCCACTTGCATTCACAAAAACATTTGTGCTTGCTGGTTCAGCAATTATTGCAATAACACTTGTTCCGATGTTGATGACAATGTTAACGCGCGGCAAGTTTCGCAGTCAGGAACGAAATCCTATGACTCGATTTTTAAATCGACTCTATGCGCCTGTGATTCATTGGGTTCTTAAGTATCGCAAAATAACAATTGCCGTGAACGTTGTCGCCCTTGTTGTTACTATTCCAATGATGATGAATATTGGTTCAGAATTCATGCCGCCGCTGGATGAAGGAAGTTTACTCTTCATGCCGGTAACTCTCCCCTCTGCTTCTATCACCGAAGTCAACCGCATTTTGCAAGTACAGGATGCCATCATTAAATCAGTGCCTGAAGTAGAAACTGTTCTTGGTAAAGCCGGAAAAGCGGAAACATCGACTGATCCGGCACCGGTGAGCATGATTGAAAGTATCATTCTGCTGAAGCCAAAAGATAAATGGCGTCCGGGTATAACAAAAGATGATATCATCGCCGAATTGGATGCAAAACTGCAGATTCCCGGCGTGCGCAACGGATGGACACAACCGATCATCAACCGCATCAACATGCTTTCCACCGGCGTGCGAACAGATTTGGGAGTAAAAATTTTCGGAAAAAATCTCGACACGCTCGAACAACTCGCTATTCAAGCGGAACAAATTCTCCGCACCGTTCCGGGTGCTGCTGATTTGTACGCTGAACGAACACAAAGCGGACGGTTCGTTGATATTGCGATTGATCGGGAAGCTGTTGCGCGGTATGGCATTAACGTCGGCGATGTGCAAGATATTATTGAAACAGCCATCGGCGGCGAAAATATTGGAACCGTAATCGAAGGACGCCAGCGCTTCCCAATTCGCGTCAGGTTTGAAAAAGATTATCGGCAGAGCGTTGAGTACCTAAAAAATCTCCTTGTGCCAGTGAATGTCGGTAAAGCCAGAGATCAGATGTCAGAAATCAGTAGTCAGACGGTTTCAAACGGCAGTGCCAATAACAGCAACAGCATGAGTGGAATGAACGGTGGTGGTGGTTCAATGCAACAAAAACAATCCACCATCTCAACTTCGCAATCTCAAACAACGAGCGTTGTTTCTTCGCGCAGTTACATTCCGCTCGGACAATTGGCGAAGATCGACATTGCCCCCGGTCCACCGATGATCTCCAGTGAGAATGCGCAACTTCGCTCCATTGTGTTCCTCAATGTGCGTGGACGGGATATGGGAAGTTTTGTTACAGAAGCAAAAGAAGTGTTATCAGAAAAATTAAAACTACCGGAAGGATATACATTACAGTGGAGCGGACAGTGGGAAAATCAGATTCGTGCAAAAGAACGATTGACAATTGTTATGCCGATAGTCTTCGTGATTATCTTTGTCATGCTCTATTTTGTCACCAAAGATTTTACAGAGGCATTTGTCGTGATGCTCTCCGTGCCGTTTGCGCTTATTGGTGGTGTGTACCTCATCTATTTTCTCGGGTACAATTTCTCGGTCGCGGTTTGGATAGGATTCATCGCGCTGTACGGCGTTGCCGTTCAAACAGGCGTAGTTATGGTTGTGTATCTGCACGAGGCATTAGATAAAAAATTACACGCATTTGAAAAAGGCGAGCGCGGTCCGATCACGGTTCATGATATTTACGAGGCAACGGTGGAAGGAGCCGTTTTGCGTCTCCGCCCCAAAGTGATGACGGTAAGTACTGCGCTTATCGGTTTACTTCCGTTAATGTGGAGCACCGGTGTCGGTTCCGATGTCATGCGTCCCATTGCGGCGCCAATGATTGGCGGATTAATTACCTCTACCATCCATGTGCTTGTTGTAACGCCGATTCTTTTCAGTTGGATGAAAGAACGCGCGCTGAAGAAAGGCGAATTAAAAAAATCGAACATGGCAGGGTGGATGAAATAATATGAAGAATCATCATCAATACATTCCGGCACTCCGTTTCCACTTCCTCACCCCGCTCTACGATGCAGCGTTGAAATATATTATGCGAGAGCAGCGTTTTAAGGAAGAGTTGTGCAAAATAATTCCGACACAGGCTGAAAAGATTCTTGACGCCGGGTGCGGCACCGGAACTTTAACTGCAATGATGAAGCGGACGCATTCCTTATCCGAAGTACACGGGATCGATATCGATGATACGGTATTGACCATTGCCCGAAAAAAATTCGAGCGCAACTCACAACATATTATCCTGCATCAAGGGACAATACTCCAATTACCATTTGAGAATAATTCATTCGATGCCGTGTTCAGTTGCCTTGTTCTCCATCATCTGAACACGCAACAGAAACAGGAAGCAATAAAAGAAATCTTCCGCGTTCTAAAACCCGGAGGAATATTCGCAGTTGCCGATTTTTCGACGCCGCATACAATTCCAATGATGGTCATAACACTGATAACACAATATCTGGAAGAGACATACGACAATTTTCACGGTCGCTTGTTGGAGTTCATTCCAAATGCTGGATTCATTCATCCCGACGTGCATTCCAATTTCTGGACGCCCATGGGAACAGTTTCAATAATAACAGCAATAAAACCAACAATATCTTAAAGGAGATAACCTCATGAAATACATACTCATCGTTGCCTGTACATTTTTCATGTTTGTACTCGCAGACCGCACATTCGCACAAGAAAAGAAAGGCAAGTCATGCGGCGACGGCTGCTGTGAAAACAAAACAATGGCAATGGCTGAAATGCAATCGCACAAGCATCAAAAGCATGATCAACACGCAAAAGACACGACCGCAAAAAAGGATAAACAAAGTACTGCGGTTGAATACACCTGCCCCATGCATCCTGAAGTAAGATCAGACAAGCCCGGCACATGCCCAAAATGCAAAATGGATTTAGTTGAAGTAAAGAAAGAAAAGAAATCACTGCTCAAACAAAAAATGGAAGCAATGGCAATTGGAAAATACAACTGCTGTATTGAAGAACCGTGCGACGAATGTTTAAAAGCGCACGGATCATGTAGTTGCAAAAAAGCGGTAAAGGACGGCAAGCCGGTCTGTGATGAATGTTACAAAGGATGGCAGAACGGAGAAGGAACTGTTTCTGGAAAGACGCTGAACGACATTAAGAAGGGACATCAACACAATCATTAATAAACCGAGCAATCCGATGGCTTGAAACCATCGGATTGCATATTTACACATTGGGGGTCTTATGAAATACACACTTATTCTTTTTACCGTGCTTTCTTTCTCACTCACTTCATGCATGCACATGATGATGATGGGGGGTCACGGAGATCATCGTGAACATCAGGCAACAGCGGTAACAAAAGAAATCATCAATGGTGATTACTCGTTATCCATAACAATTGAACCAATGACAGTTGGAACAGAAGGAAAAATTTCTTTCTCGCTTCGTTCAAAACACGAATTACCGGAAAGTGTGAGCGTGCACTATATGATTTCAACATCTTCTTCAATTGATAGTTCTGCTAACCATGATCACGGTGAACATTCAACACCGAATGCAGAGTTCACAACCATTCATCAAAACATTACCATGATCAAAGGAACGTCCACTGTTGTATATACTCCAACCGTTGCAGGAAATTTTGTTTTGTCTGTTCAAATTGACAATCTTCCGAATACAAATTCTTCTCTTACTATTGAAGCAAATTTTATGGTGCATGAAAAGAAAAGCAGAGGGATGATGGGCATGGACGGTATGATGGGTATTTCATCTGAGTATTGGTATCTCGGCGCAATTGCTATGGCAGGCATGATGGTGGTAATGTGGACGACTCGTGGGAGTATTTTTTGATACAAAAAATTTGTTATATTCCTTTGTGAAATTTTTCGCAACCATATTGGCACTCTATGTATTTACTGCCTCTGTGCTTCCTTGCGCGGATGCAAGTATGGTGATCTTTTCTTCGCACGGCAGTTATGCAACCGTGCAACAGGATACAAGCCGCAATGATGACTGCTCGACTTTTTGCATTTGTAATTGTTGCGGCGTTGTTTTCGAAGTTCCGGCGGCAACTCATATTCCAAACTCCCCTTTTGTCTATAAACATCGTTCTGTTCAAATAGCCTCTTTTCCTCTCTCTAACGATTTCTCGTCGATCTGGCAGCCGCCAAAGACAGCGTAACTTCTTCTATTTAAATCTCTCTTTCAAATTTTAAACAACGAGGTTCACCGTGAAGTTTATTTTTTACGGAGTGCGGCTGGCGTTTTGGATCGGTTTGCCGCTTATGGCACAACAAGCGCACGTACTCTCTCTTAACGACGCCATCACAATGGCGCTTAACAACAACCCAGCAATTCTTGCCGCACAAAAAGAAATTGATGTATTGGAAGGAAGAATTTTGCAGGCGGGAAGAATTCAAAATCCTGAATTGTCGTTTACCTACAACGAAGTGCCGACAAATTTCAGTTTTGGAGTTGCAGGCGAGAAAGACATCGGGCTATCCCAAACAATAGAATTCCCCGGCAAGCGCAGCGCACGCATTGACATAGCCAAACACGGGAAAGCAATTGCAGAATTATCGCTTGCACGCACAAAAGCAATTATCACTGCAGAAGTGAAAAGAGCGTACTATCAAGGATTGCTGGCAAAAGAAGTTGTCAGCAATTTGAAGTTTACAATTAATCTCCTTTCGGATTTTCTGAAAGTTGTTACTGAACGCTACCAAACAGGGGCAAGCAAATATCTGGATGTTATCCGCGCAAAAGTTGAATTAACCCGTCTTCAGAATGATTTGACGGAAGCAAAACGGGAAGAGGAAGTACGACTTGGCGAATTGAACATCTTGTTGGGAAACGTCGGAAGCCTCTCTCTCATCCTTTCCGACTCGCTTACAGTTCAACCGCTCCGCATTACGCAAGATTCAGCCGTTGAGTTCTACATGGCTCGTAGTAATTTTTTAAGAATCGCCGAAATGGAGCTACTGAGAAATCAATCACTGGTCAATCTCGCGCGAACAAGTTACCTTCCGGATTTCTCTATCGGTGTTGCGTTGCAGAATCGTCCGGGGACAATTTCTCCCGCCGGCTCTTCAACGTATTTTGGGGTGAGTGTCGGTGTCAGCGTGCCGCTGTGGTATTGGCAGGGTCCAAAAGGAGAAGTGCAGGAAGCAGAGGCATCGTTGGACATCAGTACCATCCGTATTAAAGCGGTGCGGCTTCGTGTGCAGCAGAATATTCTCAACGCATTCCGAAGCGCCAGTGTGGCGCAAGAACAGTTGCAGATCTTTGATACGGCGTTGCTGCGTGATACTGAAGATGAATTGCGGGCAGGTATTTCTTCGTACCAAAATAATCAGATTGATGCGCTAAACTTGTTCGATATTTACCGAACGGTGCGAGCCACCAAGATTGAATACGCCCGCGCACTCTATAACTTGCTTGCCGCACAAGCCGAACTTGAAGTTGCAGGAGAGATAACACAATGAAAACGAGAACGATATTATCTGGAGAATCTATCATGAAACTTAGTGTAGCAGTATTTATTGTCTTTTCCCTCGCTGTTACAGGTTGTGGAAAAAAAGAGAAAGAGCAGAAACAAGCCGAATATCCCGAGCGAAAACATAGCGAAGGCGAACCGCTGCTCGTGTTGACGAAGCATCAACTTGAGCATATTGAGTTTGCTGTAGAACCTGTAGAAGAAAAAACGGTTACGGTTCCGCTGGCTCTTCCCGGCAGAGTGGCGTTGAATGACAGCGCTACTGCGCACATTACCGCACGTGTCGCCGGCAGAATTGAAAACGTTCATAAGGTGATTAACGACAGAGTTACGAAAGGCGAAGTCATTGTCGAGTTGTATAGTCAGGAGTTCCTTACGATGCAATCGGAATTTGTGCAATCAGAAGAGCGATTTAAAAGAATAACCGCTGATCAAACCGATTACAGTACTGCACGCGCCATTTATGAATCGGCAAAACGGAAATTGCAAATTGTGGGACTTACGGAAAAAGAAATCAGTGACCTTGCCGATACACACATTCCGCTTTCGTTCCTTCCTGTGCGTGCGCCGTTTGACGGAACACTGATTGAAGGTGGGGTAAAACAAGGTGAGTTCGTACAGATAGGAACTGATTTTTTCACCATTGCAAACCTTTCCAAACTTTGGGTGATTGCGGATGTATTCGAGCATGATCTTCCCCTCATTCGTGAAGGAATACAGGGAAATGTCGTTGTCGCCTCTTACCCAAATGAAAATTTTCCTGTGAGACTTGTAACGATTTACGATATGGTTGATCCAAAATCGAGAACTATCAAAACCCGGTTTGAAGTTGACAACAAGCGCGGCAAGTTAAAGCCGGAAATGTTTGCCACTGTTCATGTCAACGCAGTTTTTGGCGGAAGAAGTTTGAAAGTTCCTTCGTCTGCAGTACTAAGCAGTAACAAGGAGAAGTATGTTTTTGTCGCGGTAAACGACACAACATTTGAGCAGCGTCCTGTGACTATTGGCTTCGAGACGCAAGCCTACACTGAAATTCTCGGTGGCTTAAAAGCAGGCGAACTTGTGGTAACGAAAGGAACATTCTATTTAAAAAGCGAACGCGCTAAAGAAACTTTTGTGGAGGAAGACTAACATGAACGAAATTAAAGCATACATCAGACCGGCGCTCGGACACAAAGTAATTGAAGCGCTGAAAAGAGCTGGTGTGTCGAATCTCTCCGTTATCCACGCGAAAGGAATCGGCGTATTTGAAGATCCGCAAACAGAAACATATGATGCCGAAATCATAGAAAAAAGCAGCGACATGCTGAAGATTGAAATCATCTGCAGGCATGTAGATACCGACCGCTATGTTGATGTTATCCGGCAAACTGCGCACACAGGAAAATCCGGCGACGGAGCAATTTTTGTTTCTGAAGTACACCGTGCTGTAAAAATCAGAACAGGCGGGGAGGGATTAGCGTAATGGTAAACAAAATAATACTTTCAGCAATCCGTCAGCCGTTTCTTGTTGCCCTTAGCGTGCTTGCGTTAATTGCCGGCGGAATACTTGCTCTTTCAAAACTTCCCATTGATGCTGTTCCGGATATTACAAGTAATCAGGTGCAAATCTTTACGGTTTCTCCGGCTCTCGCTCCGCAGGAAATTGAGCGGTTGGTTACCTACCCCATTGAAGTAGCGATGCAAAATCTTCCCAATGTGCAAGAGGTTCGTTCGATTTCAAAGTTCGGACTCTCCGCCGTAACGGTCGTTTTTGACGATGACGTGGATATTTACTTCGCGCGGCAACTCGTTTCTCAGAAACTGCAGGAGGCAAAAGCGGATCTTCCTCCCGGAATCCCCGAGCCGGAATTAGGTCCCGTTTCAACCGGATTGGGAGAAATTTATCAATACGAAGTTGTAGGCGACGGTTATACACCAATGGAACTTCGCACCATTCAGGATTGGATCATCAAGCGGCAATTGGCGGGAACGCCCGGACTTGCGGAAGTGAATACGTTTGGAGGCGAGTTGAAACAATATCAGGTGCTTATTGATCCGCAAAAACTTTTGAAGTACGATTTGACTCTCCGCGACGTTATCGAAGCAGTTGCGAACAATAATGCAAACGCCCCCGGCGCATACATTGAACACAAGCAAGAGCAATATATTGTTGTCGGTGTCGGTCTTGCCACAACGATGCAGGATATCGGGAATATCATTGTGAAATCGGAAGGAGGCGTTCCGATTTTTGTACGTGATGTTGCAAGTGTTGATATCGGCGCAGCAATTAGGCAAGGTGCAGTAACTATCAATGGAACTGCGGAAATTGTCAGCGGCATTACCATGATGCTTCAAGGTGAGAATGCCCGCGAAGTTGTAACTCGCGTAAAAGAAAAAATTTCACATATACAGGAAACGCTTCCTAAGGGAGTGAAGATTGTTCCATTCTATGATAGAAGCGATCTCGTGAACAGGACAATTAAAACAGTGTACACGAACTTGACCGAAGGAGCGCTTCTTGTTATCATTGTTCTCTTTTTGTTGTTAATGAACTTGCGCGGCGGATTTATTGTTGCGTCTGTTATTCCGCTGTCAATGTTATTTGCTATCGTGATGATGAAGCTGACAGGCGTCTCAGGCAACCTGATGTCGCTCGGTGCAATTGATTTCGGAATTATAGTTGACGGCGCCGTTGTGCTTATCGAAAATGCTATCCGTAAATTGCACGAGAGGCAGCACAACTCCGAACTGATGGCGGGTGAAACTGTACAGCAAACATTAATCGGCTCGTTTCTTGAAGTCGGCAGGCCGATTCTTTTTGGCGTTGCAATTATTATTATCGTTTACCTTCCGCTTCTAACTCTGCAAGGAATCGAAGGAAAAATGTTCAAGCCGATGGCGTACACAGTGGTGTATGCAATCACGGGGGCGCTGTTCTTAACGCTCACATACGTGCCGGTTGCAAGCATGTTCTTCCTCAAGAAAAAAATCAGAGAAAAAGAAAGTCCCGTCATTTCCTTTTTAAAGCCATTCTACCACAAAACTTTGCTGTTTGCTCTGAAGCGAAAACTCGTTACAGTCGGCGGAGCGATTGCTATGTTTATCATTGCTATTATTCTCTTCGCACGGCTTGGAGGCGTGTTCATTCCTACACTTGATGAAGGCGACATCCTTATTGAAGCCCGTCAAATTCCCAGCGTTTCATTGACGGAGGCAATTCATTCATCGTTGATGCTTGAAGCCGAACTAAAGTCTGTACCGGAAGTGATAAGCGTTGTGAGCAAAATCGGCCGCCCGGAAATTGCCAACGACCCGATGAGTATTCACCAAAGCGATGTGTACATAAAATTAAAGCCGCAGGAAGAATGGACGTCGGCAACAACAAAGGATGAAATGATCGCGGTACTGAAAGAGAAAATGGATCGCATTCCCGGCATCGGCGGCAGTTTTTCACAACCAATCGAAATGCGCTTCAACGAATTGATTGCCGGAGTTCGTTCTGATGTCGGCGTGAAAATTTTTGGTGATGACCTTGAGATGCTCGGAAAGATTGGCACCAAAGTTTTCGCTATCGTGCAATCTACCCCCGGCTCTGCCGATGCACGCGTACAGCAAGTAGAGGGACTTCCACAACTGCAGATTGTGATTGATAGAAACAAGATTGCCCGCTACGGCATCAACGTTTCCGACGTGAACATTTTGATTCAAACAGCGCTTGCCGGAACGGAAGTCGGACGAATTTATGAAGGCGAAAAGCAGTTCGATCTTGTTGTCAAATTTCAGAAGGATGTCCGTAGTGATATTGATGACATTAAGAATCTTCTTGTCCCGACACAGAATGAAGAAAAAGTCCGGCTCGGCGACATTGCAGATTTTATGATGATTGAAGGTCCTGCTGAAATCACACATTCCGCCGGCCGCCGCTACCTTGTGGTCGAATCGAATGTGCGTGAGCGGGATATTGAAAGTTTCGTCAAAGAAATTCAGCAAGCAATAAAAGAAAACGTGACGCTCCCTGCAGGGTACAGCATTACGTACGGCGGCGAATTTGAAAATCTTGAGCGGGCGCGCGCACGGCTGACTATTGTTGTTCCTGTTTCTCTCTTTCTCATTTTTCTTTTGCTGTTTGCATCAGTCAACTCTGTGCAACAGGCGCTGATTATCTTCTCTGCTATTCCATTGGCTGTCGTCGGCGGCATTGTTGCGTTGTGGATTCGGGATATGCCGTTTTCCATTTCGGCGGGTGTCGGGTTCATCGCGCTCTTTGGTGTGGCGGTGTTAAATGGACTGGTGATGCTTTCGTACTACAACAAATTGATTGAGGAAGGAATGAGTGTGCGGGATGCGGTGATTACTGGTTCGGAAATCCGCTTGCGGCCTGTTCTTACAACAGCGCTTGTTGCTTCACTAGGCTTTATTCCAATGGCAATTTCAACGTCCGCAGGTGCAGAAGTGCAACGACCGCTGGCTACGGTAGTCATTGGCGGATTGGTAACTTCAACACTGCTGACGCTGTTTGTTCTTCCGATTTTGTACAGTATCTTTGAGAAAAAGAAAAGCGAACAAGAATAATCAGCGATGCACAAGAGTACGTTTCACATTCCCAAAATGGATTGCCTTTCAGAAGAACAGATGATTCGGATGAAGTTGCAGGGGATGTCCAACATCTCCGCATTAACTTTTGATATTCCCAACAGAACATTGGAAGTTGTTCATTCGGACTCGCATGATGCCATCCTTGCCGCTCTTGTGAGTCTGAAATTAGACACGAAACATGTTCGCACTGAACTTATTGATACAGTATTGGAAAAACATACATCTGAACGGAAACTGTTGTATCAGGTGCTGGCGATAAATTTGTTCTTTTTCCTGCTGGAAATAACAACAGGATTCATTTCGCATTCAATGGGGTTGGTGGCTGATTCATTGGATATGCTTGCCGATGCCATTGTGTACGGCTTAAGTTTGTACGCAATCGGTCATTCCATTGAAAAGAAAAAGTCGGTAGCAGCAATCAGCGGTTACTTTCAATTCATGCTTGCTGGTATTGGCTTTGTGGAAGTTGTGAGAAGATTTTTAGGTTTCGGTGAAGTTCCGACATTCGAAATGATGATTGGTATTTCAGTCTTCGCTCTCCTTGGCAATGCGGCAAGTTTGTATCTGCTGCAAAAGAGTAAAAGCAAAGAAGCTCACATGCAGGCAAGCATGATTTTTACTTCGAACGATGTCATTGTCAATATCGGAGTGATTGTCGCAGGTGTTCTTGTCTATCTCACCGCCTCAAATCTTCCCGATTTGATTGTCGGCTCCGCAGTATTTGTTCTTGTCGCTCGCGGGGCATATAGAATCGTACAGCTAGCAAAATAAAATGTATGCATAACATCATTCTCACATCAATAATAACGTGTCCTTACTGTGGCTTTCAACAAGAAGAAACAATGCCTACGGATGCATGTGTTCATTTCTATGAATGCACCTCATGCAAGAAAATGGTGAAACCGAAACAAGGCGATTGCTGTGTGTTTTGTTCGTACGGTACTGTGAAATGCCCTTCACGACAAATGGAAGCAGGACATCATCAATAAATACACACAACGTTATTTCACCATTGTTGGAAAACGATGCATGCGTCCGTAATTTTTCATCCGCAAGTGATCTAACGCTCGTGTAGCCGCAAAGGCGGCACGGGCAGGTAACTCATGAAGACTCAACGCATCAAGAACTTTTTCACTCTCTTCATCCAGCAGTTTCATTTCTTTTAATGAGTGAAGCACATGATGAGCTGCTTCGCGCAACAATACAGAATCAAAATGCTCTTCAATCATTTCCAGCACAGGGCGAATTGCGTGATGTTCTAATTCAATCAACGCATCCGCCGCAACCCAGCGTACATCCATATCATCGTCGAGCAACATCTCTGCTAATGCATTAGCCGCACGCTGGTCTCTAATTTTTTCCAATGTTTTACACGCTTCCCAACGAACCAATTCGTTCTTGTGAGTCAGCAACGGTAATAGCGAAGGAACTGCCGACTTACCAATTCGAATCAGTTTTTCCCGTGATGCTTTGCGAACAGCACCATCGTGGCTGTGTAGCAGGTCAATCAGTTTGTGGATTTCGGAAGGAAGATTGAAATTGCTATAACTCTTCTGTAACACGCTCCCCTCCTTTCTTTATCTGGTGATTGCCGCTGTGTGTAGCGGCAATCACCAGTTGTATCGATGCACTTTGTCAATTATGTTGTCTGCGAAAGTGCACGCTGCGGGCCATCACTTCATCAGTACCATCTTTCGCATCAACATGTTGCCATTAAATTCTAATCGTGCAACGTACACTCCGCTAGCATTGGTACCAGCATCAAAACGTGCATGGTACATTCGTCCCGACTCAACTTCACCGTGAAACACTGTCGCCACTTCTTGTCCAAGCATATTATATACTTTCAAGGTCGCGGTACCGTGTGACGGAACTGTAAATGGTATTGTTGTCGACGGATTGAATGGATTCGGATAGTTTTGCAATAATTCAAACGATTGTGCAACATTGTGCTCTGGTTTTACCGACACGGTTGATGAATTCAGAACACTGCCGGTTGAAAAATGACAGAGAAAGTGTTGTCCGCTGACCAGGTTCCAATGATAATCCATGGTTTCATATCCCCACATGTATGAAACTCCCCAGTAATACTGATTTTGGTCTGGTACTAAATGAGCGTACTGGCTCATGTTTTGATCTGCCAATGACATTTCAATTTGAAATACAAGTCCGGGATGCGATTGAGTACGAACTGCTTTTCCTCCTGCAGCTTCAACATTGGCAATAACAGTACCGCTTGCGGCCGCTGTGCTAATATCGGGAAGCGTTCGTAGGTTTTTGATCCAGTTAAAGTATTCAGGATCGATCACATATGTTGTTGAACCCATAGCATTAACATTAATTGCGTAGCCAACAGTATTGCTATTTGCTGTATAGATGAATTCCCACGACTCACTTCTTCCTAAAGAATCCACTCTCCATCCTGAAACTCTTTTCAATTGTTTGTCTGAAGGTAAATTGTTGCTGGCACTTTGAGCAATGGACCATGCCTCGGTAAATGTTTTCGGCTGAAACGACAGAAAGGTAAGGGTCACGTTGCTGACAGAGGCATTGTTAACAACAATGGAATCTTCGGTAAACGCAATGACGTCTGCACCTTGGCTAGGATCAATATTGCCATCCTGATTAACATCTTTTGCGGCAATCATCCAATAGGTTCCGTTTGGTACGTACGGAATTGAAAATGTGCCGTCATTGTTAACATTTGTCCAGCTAACAATCGGTAGCGGTCCTTCGTTTTCTCCTTCAAAAATATTTGCAGTAGCCAAACCAACAATTGCTCCCTCCGGCGATACACCGGTACTTCCGGAAGAAACGGTGCCGCTGACAGTGAAGGGCGGAAAATCGCTTCCCGTTGTAAAGTAAAACACGTACGGTGTTGTAATTGCAGCGCCTGATTTTGCTTTCATATGAATGAAGGCGACAAAGTATGTTGTGTTTGGCTTCAGCACAACGTCAGCATACATTGTCTTCAAATCTTGGCTAAAACCTTCGGCGGTAATACTGTCGATATTTGAAAACACAGCTTCGTCGTTACCTTCCACATAAGCAGTATCAATAGCTTCGTTAAAGGTAATACTTACTGTGGTAGACAGCGGAACATTTTTTGCGTTGTTCGCCGGCGTTGTTGAAATAACTGCAAATTGCGCCATCAATGAAACTGGTAAAAGGAGCAATAGAATATTGTATCTCTTTTTCATAAAACCTCCGGGGAAAATAAGTAAATATGTAGTGTGGGGAACATTCTTCAAGTAGTACTATCTCATCTCCTTACGAAATTCTTGTATCCTCTGTCAATTAATAATTGAGAGCTAACAAGGCTCGCGTTGAGGAAATAGTAATACTCTCGTGAGATATGTTAGAGAGAGCTTTGCTTCTCTGTTTGATGCTATACAAAGTTATCTTTAATCAAATTCGATGTCAAGCGCTATTACAGCAAGTTGACTAACATCAAGGTAAAATCAGATACGTCGGTCGAGTTTTCCATTAAAGAAGATGCAATAATTTCTGTATGCAAATTCATTTTGCTTATTTGCTTTTAGAATAACAAATGATGAAATTGAAGCATACACTATTGTTCATAGAGAAAAAGCAAAAGATGAATGCCAAAGCTAAAATGTTTGCGACTGTATATCTCATTACTTCCTCTATCACCGTTGTAGTGATGCTCAACACCTCATTCGAGCAATTTGGTGAAAAGTATTTGCCGTCATTTCTCGCAGCACAGAAGTTTGTACTGCCGGTTATTCTTTCGGCAATGGCGGTCGGCTACCTCTTCTTTTTTGAACCAGAACGACTGCTGAAAAAAGGTGCTGTCCGTTTCTTAAATGCGTTGTTGAGTATCGCCGTTGTCCTCTATTCTTACTATCTCACCACAATTAATTTGACCGCAACAAGCATTAGTACGATGGTGTTGTTTCTCCTTCAGTGGATTGCTACTATGGGCATGACTATGTTCTCGTTTTTTCTCCATTCAAAAGAATAAATCACCTTTTTTCTTTACACGATTTTCGTATATTCCTTTTGCAATTATTCGTCAAATTACTACATCGTTCAATATCTATGATCCTTTCGGACAAAAAAATCCTTGAAGAGATGAAACGCGGCACAATTGTCATTAAACCATTCAACCGCAAATACCTCGGCTCTAACAGTTACGACGTGCATCTGGGAAAATATCTGGCGTTGTATGAAGATGAAATTCTCGACGCTAAACGCCACAACAAAGTCCGCCATTTTGAAATTCCGAAAGAGGGATTGATACTTGTTCCAAGCAAACTCTATCTCGGCGTAACCGAAGAGTACACTGAAACCCATGCGCATGTTCCATTTTTGGAAGGAAAAAGTTCTATTGGCCGATTAGGAATTGATATTCATGCGACGGCAGGAAAAGGCGATGTCGGTTTCTGCAATACATGGACGCTCGAAATTTCTGTGCGTCAACCGGTACGCGTGTATGCCGGAATGCCGATTGGACAGCTGATTTATTTTACGATAGATGGCGATGTGGAGGTGCTCTATAATAGAAAGAAAAACGCCAAGTACAACAAACGAACGACTAAGCCAGTAGAAAGCATGATGTGGAAGAATTTTAAGTAATGAAGTATCAAAATTATATTTTCTAACTTTATGCGGGCAAGATGTCCGCATTTTTTATTTTTGCCTCTCTCCTCTTTTTCTTTTACTTTGCATCAACGTAGTTCGTCACATCAATTTGGAGTATCTATGAAAACCTATCGTTCAACATTCCTATTGCTATTATTACTATTGCCTTTTGTTCTTGCATCATCACAAACCAAACGTCCAATGCAGCTGGATGATCTGTTTGCCATTCAGCGTGTCAGCGATCCACAATTGTCGCCGGATGGTAAGACTGTAGCGTACGTTGTCACCGTTGTGGATAAGGCGGCAAATAAAACCAACAGCGATATCTGGCTCATTCCGACAACAGGAGGAACAGCATCGCAGCTGACCAACTCGCCAAAACATGACCGCCATCCGCGCTGGTCGCCTGATGGAAAATCCATTTTGTTCGAATCGAACCGCAACGGTTCCTTTCAACTGTATCTTATAGATGTTGCAACGGGACAAACAACACAACTGACAAACATTTCGACTGAAGCTACCGGAGCCATCTGGTCGCCGGACGGGAAAAAAATTGCTTTTGTCTCATCAGTCTTTCCAGAATTTTCCGACAAACCGTTTGCCGTTGCCGATTCTCTCAACAAAGCAAAACAAGAAGCGCGCGACAACAGCAATGTAAAAGCACGAATAATCACAAAATTGTTGTACCGCCATTGGGATAGTTGGGTGGATGATAAACGCCAACATCTGTTTGTGATGAACGCCGATGGAACAAATCCGCGCAATGTTACACCGGGAGACAGAGATGCTGTGCCAACATCCTCCACATTTTCTGCAGGCGATGACTACGACTTTTCACCCGATGGAAAAGAACTTGCCTACACAGCAACGCCGATTCCTGTTCGGGAAGAAGCTTGGAGCACAAATCATGATATTTACACGGTGAATCTTGAAACTGGAGAGCGAAAACAAATCACGACAAATCCTGCCGCTGACGGCTTCCCCCGTTATTCACCCGATGGAAAATATCTTGCCTACCGCGCACAGTCGCGTGCCGGATTTGAAGCTGACCGCTGGCAGTTAATGCTGTTCGATCGTTCAACAGGAAAAGTAAAAAGCATTACACCAACATTCGACACGAATGTTGATGCCTTCACCTGGTCTTCCGACAGCAAAACTATCTACACAGCCGCTGAAGAAAAAGCCAACACCCCACTCTGGTCAATTTCTCTTGATGGAACAATCAAAAAGATTGTTGACAACGCTACCTACCACAATGAAAACATTTCTGCTGATGGAACAACACTTGTCTTCACCCGACAAACATTAACCCAACCGGTGGAAATCTATACCGCGAACTCTGACGGCTCGAACATGCAACAACTAACACATGTTAACGATGATCTGTTCAGTCATATTGAAGCAAGTGAGATTGACTATGTGTGGTACGATGGTGCCAACAAAACAAAAATACAAATGTGGATCGTCAAGCCGCCGTTTTTTGATAGCAAGAAAAAATATCCACTGGTGTTTTGGGTGCATGGCGGACCGCAAGGAGCTTTCGGCAACTCGTGGTCATACCGCTGGAACGCAATGTTGTGGGCGGCGCAGGGCTATGTTGTGGCGCTTCCTAATCCGCGCGGTTCAACCGGCTTTGGACAAAAATTTACTGATGAAATTTCGCACGATTGGGGAGGCAAAGTCTTTACCGATTTGATGAACGGTGTCGCCTATCTTGAAAAAGTCCCCTACATCGATAAAACAAAAATGGCGGCGGCCGGCGCCAGTTACGGCGGCTATATGATGAATTGGTTCAACGGACACACTGATAAGTTCAAAACTTTGGTGACTCATTGCGGAGTGTACAATTTCTACTCAATGTACGGCACAACGGAAGAGGTATGGTTCGATGAATGGGAACACGGCATTCCGTGGGAAACAAAGGATTTCGATAAATTCTCTCCGCACAAGTACGCAAAGAATTTCAAAACACCAACGCTTGTTATTCACAACGAGCGGGATTACCGCGTACCGTTTTCCGAGGGAATGCAACTGTTCACCACATTGCAACGAAAAGGCATTCCATCAAAGATGCTCTATTTCCCCGATGAAGGACACTGGGTGCTGAAACCGGCAAACAGCGAATTGTGGCACCAGACAGTGTTCGAGTGGCTGGCGGAGTATTTGAAATAATTATAAAGGATGAAGGATGAATTATGAAATTTCATCTCTCGTAATTCATCCTTCTTAATTTGTCGATGAACTTTTCACAACGATTGCGAAAAATTCAACAGCGGTGTGGCTCCCTTCTTTGCATTGGTCTTGATACCGACCCGAAGAAAATTCCCGCACATCTTCAATCAAAAAAGAACGGCGTGCTGGCGTTTAATAAGCAAATCATCGAGGCGACGAAAGATCTTGTCTGTGCCTACAAAATCAATTTTGCCTTTTATGAGGCGCTGGGAAAAGAAGGCTGGACGATAATCGAAAAAACCCGCGCGATGATTCCGTCGTCTCTTTTTGCTATTGCTGATGCAAAGCGGGGAGATATCGGCAACTCGTCTCTCTATTATGCACATGCCATTCTGAACACCATGGGATTTGATGCAATCACTGTGGCGCCATATATGGGAGATGATTCTGTAACGCCATTTCTTCAATGGAAAGAGAAAGGTGTATTTCTTCTGGCGCTTACTTCCAACGAAGGGGCGTACGATTTTCAATATAAAAAAGTTGGTAACCGGCGTTTATTTGAAGAAGTTGTTATCACTTCGCAGCAGTGGACAAAGAATGAAAATCTTGGATTTGTTGTTGGCGCAACGAAGTCGAAAGATATTCAGGCAGTACGCAGACTTGCTCCAACAGCGCCGTTTCTTGTTCCCGGCATTGGCGCACAGGGAGGCAACCTTGAAGAAGTGATACGCTACGGTTGCACACCAGATGGTTTGGGAGTGATAATTAATGCCAGCCGAAGCATTCTTTATGCATCTGGTAAAAAGGATTTCGCAGAAGCCGCGCGAAGTGAAGCAAGTCAAATGCAGAATGAAATAAATGATGTGCGGGAAAAATTGTTGAAATAGCGCTACCAAAAGGCAAGGGCGCAAAGAAATTATTATCACTCCCCTTCATAGCGTCGGTGTTGTGAAAACTTAATCTATGCACGAAGATTTGCTTCGACACATCTGGTCAAAACAATTGTTTGATGCATCAAAACTTGTTACCACAGATAACCGTGCTGTTCGCGTGGTTCATCCCGGCACACTTCATCGTGGTAGCGGACCTGATTTTCGAAATGCGATTGTGCTCATTGGCGGCACGCGATTTACCGGCGACATTGAGTTTCACCGAACGGACCATGATTGGCATAGTCACCAGCATCAGAATGATCCTGCGTACAATTCGGTCATTCTTCATGTTGTCCTGAGCGGAAATTCTTTACCGACACACTCACACAGCGGAAGAATTATTCCGACAGTCATTCTTGAGCCGTTTCTTCTTTCGTCAATCGATCAACTGTCTGATCAACTTCTGCGCGAAGAATATACCTCGCGTAGCAAACCGATACCATGTGCAACGGTCAATGATGCAATTGATGCGGCGGTGTTGGTCAATTGGATTCGCACGTTGTACCGCGAGCGATTGCAAGACAAAGTTCACCGGATGTATGAGCGGTTGTGCGACATTATCATCTCCCAACGCAGAATCATCGGCGAGCCGCATCCACCATATAATGAGATGATTGATTCGAATGACATTCTGCTTCCCGATGTCAACATTGACAAAGAATCATTCCGACAGAAACTACCGTGGGAGCAGTTACTGTATGAAAGCATGATGGATGGACTCGGTTATTCGAACAATCGCGAAGGGATGAAATCTCTTGCTGAACATGTCTCAATGCTTCAATGGAAACATTGTTCTTTCTCGCGCGAACTGTCCGCACAGGAAATTCAGTCGGTCTTATTCAAAGTGTCGGGCTTACTGCCAACGATTGATGAAGTGACTGACCAGCAATCGAAAGTGTATGTACACCAACTACAAACATTTTGGAAAGAACTGCCGGTGCAAATACCGTTTATGGCATTGCATTCGTCTGTGTGGAATTTTTCGCCGACGCGTCCTTCAAACTTCCCAACAATACGTATTGCCGCAGCAGGTGTTATTCTCCACAAATTACTCTACCAATCGCTATTCAAATCGTTGGTAACAATTCTTGAGGGAAAATATTCGTCGCCGCAATCAAAAATTGAACAACTACTGCAACTACTCGATACCGGCGATGACCCATTTTGGAATTTCCATTACTCGTTTACCGAAGCAACGCATCGCGCGCATGCACTGCTCGGCAAATCACGAAAGTATGATATTATCGTCAACACTATCATTCCTTTCGTTTGTTTGTATGCAACAATATTTAGGAAAGGTGAACTCGCAGAACATTGCCTGAATGTTGCCGTTGAACTACCCCTGCTGGAAGATAACGCGGTTCTCCGCACTATGACGAAACACCTTATCAAAGGAAAATTCAAGATTGAATTTGCCTATCAGCAGCAAGGATTGATTCAACTGCATAAACGGTACTGTAGTGTTGAACGGTGCCACGAGTGCGACGTAGGAAAGAAAGTGTTTGCAACATCCCCGAACTCGCAGAGTTTTTTGGAGATGTAATTTTTATGAACTGGCTTCTTCACATCGAAACAGAACTCAAAAGAATTCAACCACAGCAACACCCCGGCCGCGTGCGCACTATTGCACGACGTATTGCCGGAATTGCCTTGAGAGAATTCTATCATTCTTCTACCGAAGATTTTATTCAACTCCTCCATCAGGCACAAGAAGATACAACATTGCCTGAAACAGCGCGTTCTGCGGCTGGCCGTTTAGCGGCTCGGCTCGATGCAAATTTTCATTCGCCTTCTGTGGATCCTATCAATGATGCAATGACAATTGTTGAGTTTGTCAAGAGTGTGTAAACGGTGGCGATATTGCTCCTGCTTACTTCATCAACAATTTCTTTCTCACCAATTCAAATTCATCCCCTGCATTCCAATACGGCATCTCGATAATGTTGGCAATTCTCCATGCAAGACGAAGCACTATTTCTGCCTGTTGCAGTGCGCCGTCGTAGTTCCAGTCGGCATATATTTCATCGCTTGGCTGATGATAATTTTTTGCTCCACGTTCGCGCATCATTCGCACTACAGCGGTATCAACACCAACCACGCTTCGTCCGCTTCCCATGGACATTGCCGGAATACCAACTTTTGCAAAACTAAAGTGATCGCTCCGGTAGAAACTTCCCTGTTCCGGCGCCGGGTCTTTTCCCACAACAAGATGCATCTTCCGTGCAACTTCCGCCAGATCATGTCCGAGTGAGGAACGGTCTGCCCCCTGAAAGAATGTGTCGCTGGTCTTTCCAATAACATTGATGACATCGGTGTTGATGTTGGCAACAATCTGCTTTGCCGGCACGGTGGGATTGTTCGCAAAATATTTTGAACCGAGCAATCCCTGCTCTTCCGCTGCAACAGCAGCAAACAACAGAGAACGTTTCGGACGCTGTGGCAGTGATGCAAACGATTCGGCAATATTCAACATCAGTGAAGTGCCCGATGCATTATCGAGCGCTCCGTTGTAAATCGAGTCGCCGTTGATTGCCCTTCCGATACCAAAATGATCATAATGCGCGCTGAACATGAGATACTGATGTTTCAAAACAGAGTCGCTACCGGCAAGTTTGCCGATGATATTATTTGTTTCCATTCGTTTAATGGAAAGTTTCATTGTTGTAGTGAGCGTTATACCAAGCGGAATGGGAGTAAAGGTGCGTTGCTCGGCAAGCGCCATGAGTGAGTCGAGAGAAAAGCCGGCAAGTTGGAGATATTTTTTCGTAGCCTCTTCAGTTGTCCATGCTTTTAGTTTCAATTTTACTGCGGTGGATTTTTCTTCAAGGTCAAACATCTCTCTGCTCCACGAATTTTGAATCACTTCGTAGCGATACCCTGCCGAAGGCGTTGTGTGAATGACAATCGCTCCGAGTGCTCCTTTCTGTGCGGCAATTTCGTATTTGTATGTCCATCGACCGTAGTAGGTTCTTCCCTTTCCGCCGAAAAATTTCGGATCGTCGGACGATGGATCGTTATTCATCATTACCAAAATTTTTCCGCGCACATCAACATCTTTATAATCGTCCCATTGTTGTTCAGGAGCAACAATACCGTAACCGACAAACACCAGTTCAACATTGTTGAGTGTGAGAATTGGCTCGTAGATTTCCGTTGTGGCAACAAAATCAGTTGAGTAAGCAAGATTGATACGCTGCTTTCCCTTGGAAATCGTCAGCGTTGTTTTCGGATCGACAGTAACGCCAACCATCGGAACCTTTTGCAGAAATGTTCCGTTTTCTCCCGCCGGTTCCAGTCCGATTTTTTTGAATTGCGAAACGATGTACTCGGTTGCTTTCTTGTCTCCGCGTGATGCTGGTCCACGTCCTTCCAGTGAATCGTGCGATAATATCGCAATATGCGTGCGAAGTTTTTCAGCAGTGATTGATTCTAATAGTTCGCGGGGAACTGTCAGTTGAAGAAACATCAGAATTGAACATAATGCTGTCATAGGGGTAGAGAAATTAGTTATGAAAAAATTTTGAAACAACAACCTCTTGATAGTATGAATTTATTTCGTAACTTTCAAAACACGAACGATGAAACCTGCACACAATACACAACGACGGGAATTTCTCACCATCTCTGCAAAAACGGGATTCTGTCTCGCCTGCGGCAGTGTGATGAGCGCATTGCTTTCCGCCTGCGATACAATTGAAGAGGGAGAACCGATCGTTCATCTTACCGATTATCCTGAATTACAAACACCGGGGGGATCAATTAAAAAACGGTACCGCCGCTTAAACAATGGCGATCCGATGCTCATTATCCGTCTTTCCGAAAAAGAATTCGCTGTTTACTCCGCACTCTGCACACACAAGGGGGTTGAAGTGCGTTTGCCAAAGAATGGCGAAATTGTCTGTCCAAACCACGGCTCACGCTTCCGCATCACCGACGGAACAGTGATTGACGGGAAAGCAATTGAGCCGCTGCAGAAATTTGAAACTTTCTTTGATGCCCAAGCAAATACGTTAAGGATTGGCTAAACTCTACGTTCACGAAATCTTTTGAGATTTCGAGAATGTCTCACGGTAATCTTCGCGTCACATTGAAAGTTATCTTACTGATTTGAAGATTGCTTTGCATCTTTCAGAACAATTTTGTGTGTGCTCGCCCTATTATTATATATTTGCTGAAATCAAGTACAGGTGTAAACATAGCAAAGCAGAATATGCGCATTTCCAATTGCATCCTAATGCTAATTGGTGATCATGTAAATATGAAATTAAACCTTACTGGTTGGTAGATACTCAAATAGAAAATCAATCAAATAAGGACTATTATGAAAACAATTTTCCTATTATTGATAAGTTTGGTTTTCTTTTCTTCGTGCATGAAAGATAATGATGATAAAGATGCTATTGTTCTGCCGGATGATTCACCACAAACTATAACACTTGATTGTGTAAGTACAAACTGCCAGGAGTTAATTGTATCGGGAGATCCTTATCAAAATAACCCTGATTTCTTTGGCTATGCAGACCCATCCATACGTAAAGATCCTAATTCGGGTACACTATGGTTAGCTTATAGCTTCCCACATTACAAAATGATTGGTTCTACTCCCGTTCCCAGCGTAGCTATACATTTGGCAAAATCTAGTGACCAAGGCAATAATTGGACTTTTGTTAAAAATCTATTTGAACCTATCCCTATGAATAACCCTGCAAACATAAGCCAAGAAGGATTTCTAGATCATGAAACAGTGAATTTAATTCCAATCAGTTATTCGGGAGAAGAGTTTTGGTGTGCAGTCCGACTTAACTATTTTGTTCCAAAAATTGGTGGCTTTGCAGCTCGCCCCAATAATTCTTTTCATATATCAATTATTAAAGCATCTTCTCCAAATGACTTAACCAATGGAAATGTGGGAACAATTGGAGGCAACTTTACACATTCGACGTGGAATGTAAATGCAACTTTAATACCACCTGATTTAACTTCAACCTACTTTTTTTGGAATGAACCCAGTCTGTATTTTGATAACACTATGAACAAATTATATCTGGTAATGGCTGCATTTGCCTATAATGGATCTTTACCTGATTTATCAAAAAGTAACGTCTATGTATTTTCTACTGTTCCTAGTGGTAATCCGGACTCATGGATATGGACATACAATGGAAAACTGGTGGGAGAAAGTGAAGCCAAGGAATTAGGCGGACAAAAAGTAACACAAACAGATATTTCAAGAGGAATTGATGGTAAGTTATTGTTGATATGTACTCCAGATGATTATAATGAAATACTTAAAGATTATAACCACAAAGGTTGTAAGGTGGTGGAAATAAAATCCCTAGAAAATCCAGAATTGGAGCGGGGTAACAATGGGAAATTAAAAGTAAGGGCATCCATCACAGCAAGCGATTCTAATGAATTAGGTTCAGGAGCAAGTGCTTATGCCCCTGAATCAGATACAGGGATTTTATTTACGAAACGAGTGAAAACAAATATAAGCCTTACGGCTAATATTTGGAAAACAAAAGTGAAACCATGAATATCATAGACCTCACTTTTCTTAAGCGCAAGCATAAATATTTATTTTATCTTGTAAACTTAGTTAGTTTTACATTGCTGCTTTATGGCTGTACTTCATCTCCTCCTATGCTGAGGGTTTCAAAAAACTCAACAACCGCACCAAATGTTATCCATCCAGTATATAATGATATTTGGAGTGCTTTGGAATCACTACAAACAGATATGGAGGCTCTTCAACAATTTTCCCCTGATAACGAAATAAATCAGTTTTGCAAGGGATTAAAATATATAAGAGAACTCAAAAACGACGAGGCTGAAGTTATTTTCAGAGCATTAGGTGATACAGCTGAAAAAAAACTCATTAAAGACCATTCCAGAAAAATTTATTCCAATCTCCTATTTAATGCTGGCAAATTTCAGGAATTATATAAATACTCCAAAGACCATCCTGCCGAAGATAGTATCAAAAACCAAAGTCAAAGTTTAATAAATGCCTTTAGTCAGATACCTTCAGAAATCTATCAATATCCTGAAATACCCATAAAAGTACCTCTTTCTGTAAGTAAAATAGGTACACCTATTATTCAGGTTAAGGTAAACGGAAAATTATTCAATTTCTGGATTGATAGTGGGGCGGAATTGAGCGTTCTTTCTTCGGATATTGCTGATATAGGCAAAGTTCAACCTCTCATCGAAGAAACAACCTCGGCCGAAACTGCTACTAATATAAGGGTAACTGCTCAACCAGCTATAATTGATTCAATCGATATCGGCGGATTGATAATTCGCAACCATCCAATCATTATAATTGATAAAAGCGATCTTGAATTCAAGTTGTTCGGTTTATTTACAATGGTAAAAATCGATGGTATCATCGGCTGGAATGCCATAAGAAATATGCGTTTAGAAATTGATTATGCATTTAGAGAAGTGACCATTACGAAACCTAAACTCACGGAAAATGAGAAACGCAACTTCTTTTGGCTTGGTTATCCGATTGTTGAACTCATTTCGGACGGCGGTATTCCTGTGCTTTTTGGATTGGATTTGGGAGCACGTAGCAGTTCAATTACTAATCATATATTCCAAAGGATTAATGTTTTGCCCTCTGACACCAAACAAGAAAATGTTGGTTCGGCTGGAGGATTTGAGAAGTTGGAAATAAAGGTTCTTCCTGAATTAACATTACTCTTTGATAACTATAGGCTTCAATTTAACAATATACAAACCAGACCAGCAAAAGGTGCTATTTTCATTAAGCCAGATGGGATCTTGGGCGCCGACATTGTCGAAAACGCTAAATTAATTATAGATTATCAAAACGGTTATTTTGGTTACGAAGTTGTAAGATAAAAAAAGAATAAATTATTCATTGTTTAGTGAACCTTACTCAAGCCAAGCATAATTACCAAGGAAAAAATGATTTAATGCAACCACATTAAAAAACAAAACTCTCAAACTATTCAGCAAGCTACTCAAACATTAGCCTTTATAAAATTAGGAGAAATTAATGGACACAACTTGGTGGGTTTTATTTCTTGTAGGAATAACTTTTTTCACACTCTGGGCTGCTGGAGCATTTAAAAAGAAACCTAAGAATGACGATCAATCAAAGAGTGCGGAATAATCGGGATTGCTCAAGCGCCTGTTTGATATAAGTTTGGGTATAACTGTATCCAAAAGTTTTTAAATAACAATTAATATAATTTTTAAAAATTATGGAAAAATTCAACTTAATATCGCAGGGTCTTAACCAATTGTCTTTCATCGGTTCACTAATTGGTGGATTTGCATTGTCTTTGGCAGCCGGAATCATTTCTAAGTCGGAAAAAAACAAAGTAGCATCGTGGACTGTCGGGTTTGCAATTTCAGTAACATCAAGTATGATGGTTTGTGTAATCGGCTGGTCAATGGCATCATTTCGTCTTTATTTACTCTCTGCAAATAGCAGCGTAGAGCGTTTAGAAAGTATGGGCTCAAAACTGGATGGATTATCAGAGTACTTAGGATTATTATTTTTATTTAGTATTTTTCTTTTTTTTGTGAGTTTAGGATTAAGTGGTTGGAACCTTTCTCGAAATGTGGGCATAGCAACTACAACAATTGCTTTTTTAGCCACGATTGCCGGTGTGTTAGTGATTATTCCTTTTTTGGGATGAATATTTAAATGCTGAACTTTAATAAAGTCAACTTGGCTCATCAGCCAACTTTACGTTCTTCGCTGCAAAAGGGTTTTTGTTTGCTATTATGATTGCTTTTACAAACAATCAAGCACAGATATAGTCAGCCGTCTGTTCACAACGCCGGCAACTGTTTTTTATAATTTTTTCTTTGAAGAAGTACATCTGGAGATTGAAGAACGTTTATTCTTTGTATTTGCAAGATGATGAAAATTCAAAGATATTGATTCATGCACATTTCCATCATCCTCTGCACGTATAATAGAGCAACACTCCTGCCACGGGCAATTCGTTCGGTGCTTCGCCAAACAGTACGCAAGTGGGAGTTGATTATCGTTGATGACGGAAGCCGCGACGAAACTTACCACGTTGCAAAACAATTTTTTGATACCGACAAGCGCATAGTGTACTTCTACCAATCCAACGGCGGTTTGGCGTCAGCACGAAACCGAGGACTGCAGTTAGCAACGGGCAACGTTATCTGCTTTGTTGATTCAGACGATGAACTTGCGTCAACGCATCTTGAGCAGCGAGTCCGGTATCTGCAACGTTATCCATCGGTAGATTTTCTGCACGGCGGAATGAAACTCATCGGACCAAAAGAAAAACAGTACGTAGTTGACCTGACGAACCCGAAAAAGAAAATTCATTTACGTAAGTGTCACGTCGGCGGAACATTCTTTTTTCGGAAAGAAGTGTTGAACAAAGTGCCGGGGTTCAGAGCAATTCCCTTCGGAGAAGATTTCGATTTTTACACTCGAGTCAAAAAGCGTTTCACCGTCAGAAAAGTGAACTTCCCGACTTACCTCTACCATCTGGACGTAGAAAATAGATTGTGCGATGTGTACACAGAACTATTGATGAAGAGGAATGTAAAGGTTGGTCAGCAACTCGCACGGCGATAACACCGCCGCGTAGCTTGAATATCTATTTTTTTAATTCTTTTCTGATGAGACTTTCCAGTTTGAAATGCTCTTCCGCCGGAATGCCGAGTTTTTCGCGGAGTGATTGCAGAAAATCCGATTCGTCCGGCGTTACAACACCGTCTGACCAGACAGCACGCAGAGCACCTTCATACGCTTCGTTCTTTGTCACTTTCTCAATTTCGCTGAATTTCTCATCGGTCATCTCAATCGCATTTTTCAGCACCATGAGCATTGCCCGCTCTTCATTTGAAATGGAGCCATCCATCCACGCTTTCTGAAACATGGTCCGCAGAATAGTTTCTCCCTGCTGTTTTAACGATGAATCGCTTGCAGCTTGTTGTGACGCTTCTAATTCTTTTTGCAGTGCAGCTACTTGGGCAATGCCCTCTGCTTTAGCAACTTCACGCGCTCGTTCAAGCTCGCGTTGGTGTTTGTCTTTCAACGTTTCAATCTCTTTTTTGAGCGTTTCAATCTCTTTATTCGCTGATGCGCCGGATTGTTGTTTTGCCAATGTCAGTTCCTGCTGGAGTGCGGCAATTTGTCCGCTTAATTTTTTTTCTACCGCTTCTTTCATCGCCTGCGCTTCTTTTACCTGCAGTGTTAACTGGGCAACCTCACGCTGAAGTTTTGCCTGCATTGCGGCAAATTCCTGACGGAGCGATTCGATTTTTGCCGTCGAATCCTCTTTTGCATTAGCTACCGCTTTCGCTTCTTGTTTTACCAGCTCTGATTTTTTCTCTTCTTTCTTCTCTTCTTTTGGCAGTTCTGTTTTCTTTTCTTCTTTTTGAGGTTCTACTTTCTTCTCTTCCTTCGGTGTTTCGGCCGGTTTCTTTTCATCGGAGAGCTTTTTGACTTTTTCTTCTTCTGCTTTCTTTTTTTCTTCAGCAATGGAAGCGTTGATACGGTCTTTATACGCCATGGCGTACATATTGTTCGGTTCGATGGCAAGCGCTTTATCAACTTCGGCGAGCGCCTTCTTCCATTCCGATGCTTTAATATGCTTATCGGCGTTCTTGAGCAGTTCGCCGATCAGTTTCTTTTGTGATTCTCTATCAACAACAGGCATAGGCAATAACTCTTTTCCATGCTCAATATACCCAAGAAGTGTTTTAATATCAACGATTATATCGGCAAGTTTTTCGCGCTTTTCACAAACATCAAAAAATTTTGTTCGATGAAAAATATTACCTATTATCCTCACCGATGGCATCCAACAAAGCAATGATACTGTTGATCATCCTGGTCATCGTATCACGCCTTCCTCTTCTTTCAGGCGGATTTGGCGCTGATGGCGATGGATGGCGAATTGCAAAAACCGCGCTTACACTGTGGAACGACGGCGTGTACCATGTTTCCCGATTTCCTGGTTTCCCTCTGTACGAATTTATTCAGACTCCTATCATCGCTATTGGAGGTTCGGTTGCCTCAAATATCTCATCACTGTTTATCTTTATTGTTTCGTTACTCATCTTCCGAAAAATTCTCCATCGGTGGAACATCCCTCACTCAGATATTGTGCTTATTGCGTACGCGTTTCTCCCGATACTGTGGAAAAATTCGTCGCTCACTATGGACTATGTGTGGGGATTGTGTGGTATCGTTTCTGCAGTGTACTTTGTTGAGCAAAGACGATTTATTGTCGCTGGTATTGTTCTCGGGTTGGCAGCGGGAACGCGGATCTTTCACATTGCCTATCTTCTTCCTGCATTTTTACTTTTTCAAAAAGATGACCGAAAGCACTGGTGGATATTTTTCGTTACGGCATTGTCAACAACTATTGTGTGCTATGTTCCTGTATTTTTCTCTGAAGGATACGGTCTGGTCGTTCGCGATTATCTTGCCGATACGAGGAATTATTCTACTCTGAGAAAAATTGGCTTCTACTTCTATCGACTTATATTCTCACTAGGTTTGTTGGAATGGATTAGCATAGTTACTGCTGTTGTATTAAATAAAAAAAAATTGTCTCGCTGTTTCAGAAACACTTTTTTACTGGTGCAGTTGCATGTATTGTTACAGGACTGTTGTTGTTTGCTATTTTACCAGATGAACGGGAATATTTGATTCCTATTTTTCCATTTCTGCTCATCACACTTGCCTTCATCGTCAGCCGAAAACAATATAGCATCGTTGCTCTGGTGTTAATTTCGTACGGATTTGTTTCGGTCGATATTATTGAACATCACATCAAGAACCCCACGCTAAAACTGAACCTTCAGCGTGGGTATATTGTAAAAGAATTTTTTGAACGGAGAGAAATTAACGAAAGGCGGTTACAGCTTGCTCAAGCCACTGTGCCCGATTCATCATTTATCATGATTGGTATGGGTCCGCTTTTTTGGCTGGAAAATCCATACGTAAAAGTAGCGCATGAAATAGAAAAAGAATTCCGACATGATTGTGCACAATCGCTGCGCGGAACTGAGGTGTATTTTATCTACGCTTTGTATAAACCGCAATTGGATGAGATTCGTAGACGAGGATATCAAGTGTATTATTGGAGCCAAATGAGGGGTATTTGGAAACATTTTTGGACTATAACTGGAAAAGGAGAAAGTGCTACCTCTGCACGCCCTTCAAAGTAAGTAAATATCACTATACTTGAAAAACCTTCCAAAGATTTAGACCACAGGATGCAACCTTCGCAAGGTTTTAACTTTTTACTTCACTAACATATCTCTTACCATTTCCGTAACCGCCCGGAAATTGATTTTGCCGCTCCCCATCTGTGGCAAATCGGGAATGACGACAAAATTTTTCGGCAATGCGATGTTGGGCAACTGCTCGGACATCTTCTTCAACACTTCTTTCTCATCTAACTGCTGCGTAACAGCGGCAACAATGCGCGCCCCTTTTGTTTGATCGGGAATTTCAACAACGCAACATTTCACCCCTTCGGGAATAATTTTTTCAAGAACATCTTCCACTTTAATCAGCGAGACCATTTCACCGCCGATTTTAACAAAACGTTTCAATCGTCCTACGTGCCATAAATAACCATCTTCATCCATCCAGCCCATATCGCCGGTATCGTACCAACCGTGGCGAAAAGCAAGCGAAGTACTTTCGAAATCGTCGAAATATCCTTTCATCACATTATCACCTTTCACTAAAATTTTTCCAATCTCACGAACCCTGCATTCTTCGCCGGTTTCATAATTTTCAATCCGCACACGCACGCCTGGTAGTGGTCTCCCCACGCTTCCAGGTCTATTATGCGTTGGTGTATTAACTGTTAATCCGGGACTTGTTTCGGTACATCCGTATGCCTCTAGCAGTACTTTTCCGTGCTTTTCTAAAAATGCTTTTCGCAATGAGTCCGGACATTTGTCCGCTCCGGCTAACATAATGCGACACGATTCAAAATCGCCGGGATTTGATTTGTTCACATATCCCCAGAAGAAGCTTGGCGTCCCTGCCATAATCGTTACTTTTTCTTCGCGCACAATATCGCAGATGGCTTTGAAGTCGAGCGGATTTGCGTAGGTTACCACTGTCATTCCACACCAGATAGGAAGCCATTGATGTGCTGTTTGTCCGAAGACGTGGAACAACGGAAGGTTGCCCAGCATAATATCTGCGGCCGAAAATTCATACACCTGTTCAAGACTTTTTAAGTTAGCCGTGATATTTTTATGTGTCAGTTGAACAGCTTTCGGATCTTTTTCGCTTCCGCTGGTAAAGAGAATGACAAGATTATCTTCTTCGTGTCCTTGTGCAACAGTTTTTTTCAGGAGTGATGCAGGAAGTTTAGAGCGAAGCGCCGCATTCAGTTTGTCAACGATGCCGATACTCGCCATAATGTCTTCAAGGAACACCATTCCCGGTACAACGGGACACTGAATTTTTTCCAACAGCGCTTTTGAGGTGATGATTGTTTTGAACGCGCATTTCTTTTGAGCATACTCGCAGTTCTGTGCCGCACCGGTAGAATAGTTAATCATCACCGGCACGCGACCACTCATCAATGAAGCAAGAATAGAAAGAATACTTCCTGCTGACGTGGGCACCATAATACCGATAAACCCTGGATCGTACTTCCGAAGTTTTTCCGAAAGAATTAATGATGCAATGAGCACTCGTGAATAAGTAATTCGACGATTAGTGGTACGGTCGATAATGTACATTTTATCACCGTACTGTTTCGCCGTTTCAATAAATTTATGATGAAGAAGCATTGGCGCAGTTCCTATAAGCAAATAATAATACCAAAAAATAGCGCATCCAAAAGCAAAAAGCAACGAGAAGCATTTTTTTAACAAAAAGTACTTGACAACTAAACTAAAAATATTATCTTTATACACATATTAACTTAATTAATAAGGAAATAAAAAATTTATCCCTAATTAATTAAAGTTAATTTGCAGAACAACCTTCTGCTGTTTGTTTCCCGCAGCCCACCCCATGCTGCTGTTTTTCTATAGTTATCCTGAAAACTATTAACAACACATTGTTGTAGTGCACAGACCGGTATCACGTTCCAATGGTATGAGGAGCAACCGGTTGAATACTATACTACTTTCTCATTTATCATACATTACACGGAGGTACCATGAAACACAGTACGTTGCTAACGGTATTTGTTCTTTTCGCTTTCACCAACATATTGCTGGCACAGTTTAAGTTAGGTGCCGATATTAGCAGCCACTATGTATGGCGTGGCACTGCATTGCACAGCGCTGAGGCATTTCAACCTGCACTTACCTATACAATTGGTAGCTTGTCTATTGGCGCTTGGGGTTCATATTCTGCAGGTGGCGCCGGATATGCGGAAAATGATCTGTGGGGGTCATATGCCTTAGGTCCTGTTACGATATATCTAACAGATTATTATATCCCAACGTTATTACCTGCTAATGCTACTTTTTTTGACTACAATACAAAAATGGGGACTGGCTCTCATGTCGTAGAAGTAGGCGTTGGTATTTCAGGAGGTGAAACTTTTCCACTATCTATCACAGGATATTACAACGTTATTGGAGGGACACTCGATCCGGATCACTCCTCATACATTCAGGCCTCGTATCCTTTTGTCGTTGAATCAACAACCTTAACAACAAGCATTGGATTAACTCCAGCAAAAAGTACTATGTGGTACGGTACTACTGGCGCCGGCGTTGTGAGTCTTGGCGTTGCACTTTCAAAATCCATTAAATTCACAGAAGAATTTTCTCTCCCGTTTAACATGCAATACATCATGAATCCCTATGCTGAAAAAGCCTATTTAATCTTTGGAGTAAGTTTATAAACTTTTACATGAACATTATCAAAGAGGTTCTATGAAAAAAATCGAAGCTATCATTCGTCCGCATAAATTGGATGAAGTGCGGGAAGCACTACAGGAAGCAGGCTTTCGCGGATTAACTGTGACTGAAGTGAAAGGGTACGGCAGACAGATGGGGCACAGCGAGATCTACCGCGGTTCGGAGTACACAATCAATTTTCTTCCGAAGACAAAAATAGAGATTGTTTGTGCAGATAAAGAGACCGAAAAAGCGATCGGGATCATCCTGAAAAGAGCAAAGACCGGCGAGGTCGGCGATGGAAAAATCTTCGTCTCCTCTGTGGAAGAGGTCATTCGCGTCCGCACAGAAGAGACAGGCGATGAAGCTGTGTAATAACGATAACAAAGTTTCACCAAACAAATTTTAAGGAGATTCAATGAAATCAATAGTAACAATTTCAAAAAGTAACCTATGGTATACATTGCTGGGTATTTCAATAATACTGCTCAGCACTACAGGTTCATTTGCTCAAGACAGCACAGCGGTAGCTTCCACACCTTCACTGGAACAGCGCGTTGCCGGACTCGAAGCATATCTCGGTAATGTCAATCCATCACCTGAAGATGTGGCGCTCCCCTCCACTGGTATTCCGGGACCAGGCCATAACGGATGGATGATGATAAGCGCTGCACTTGTTCTTTTCATGACGTTGCCGGGATTGGCTCTATTTTACGGTGGCTTGGTCAGAAAAAAGAATGTCCTCTCCGTCCTTGCACAGTGTCTCGGTATCACCGGTCTTGTAACAATCTTGTGGTGGGCAATTGGTTATACATTAGTGTTTGGTGAAGGTGGAAGTCCTTATTTCGGTAGTCTTAAGCATCTGTTTTTCAGTGAAGTAACTTCTGCGCCGGATACGAACTATGCATACTGGATTTCAGAAAATGTTTTTGCAATGTACCAAATGATGTTTGCCATTATTACACCTGCATTAATCATCGGTGCGATTGCAGAGCGGATGAAATATTCTGCGCTTCTCCTCTTCGTCACACTCTGGATGTTTGCGGTTTACTTTCCGCTTGCCCACATGGTGTGGGGTGTTGACGGATTGATGAACGGTGTGTGGAACGGAGCTGCGGCAATACGTGCAATCGATTTTGCAGGAGGAACGGTCGTCCACATGTCGTCGGGATGGTCAGCATTGATTCTCTGTTTGATTCTCGGAAAGCGAATTGGATTCGGAAAAGAGCCGATGCCTCCGCACAACATGGTGCTTGTTATGGTTGGCACAGGAATGTTGTGGGTTGGATGGTACGGATTCAATGCAGGTTCAGCATTGGCATCAGACGGGATTGCGTCAAATGCATTCACAACCACAACCATTGCTGCTGCAGTGGCATCATTCGTCTGGCCGATGGCTGAATGGATCACGCGGGGCAAACCTTCCGTGCTCGGATTCTGTTCCGGTGTTGTTGCCGGATTGGTGGTCATCACACCAGCGTGCGGATTTGTTGACTACAACGGCGCAGTTATCATCGGAATTCTGGCGGGATTGATTCCGTACTTTGCCGTTTGGAAACTGAAGACATGGTTTGGATATGACGATGCACTCGACACGTTTGGTGTTCACGCTGTTGGCGGCACGCTCGGTGCATTCATGACGGGAATTCTCGCAACAACAAGTGTTAATGGAAATCTTACTGAAGCAAACAGCTATGCAAAAGCTAACGGATTAGCAGAAATTATAGTGAACGGTGGTTTGGTCATTGAACAATTGAAAGCAATTGCTATAACGCTGGTCTTATCGGTCGTTGCAACAACCATTATCGCGTACGTCGTAAAAGCTGTTGTTGGTTTACGTACGAATGAAAAAACAGAACTTATCGGTCTTGATCTTTCCGAGCATGGTGAAGAAGGATATCATCTCACATAACTCGGCGTACATGCAAGATGCATTGGAGGAGAATGTACCGTACACGGAAATGCGTACACATTTCCATTGAACAGCACAGAAAACGATTACGGTGAAAAATTATTGCAGTAGTTTCTATCGGGATGATTAGTGTTGGCACTGATGTTCATCCCGGTAGCACTATTCATCGTTCTTATCGGTATAAACTCAGTAACGCTGGTTTTTCTGTTTGAGTTGCACCGATCAAATAAGAGTTGGAATATTATGAAAACAGATTGAAGTCTCATTGCTCTTCTGTGATTAATGCGGTACATTATCACTGCATAGTGCACCGTATGTTTTCCAAATTCTACACAAGGTATTTAAATGAAAAAAATTGAAGCTATCATTCGTCCCCACAAACTCGATGAAGTGCGCGAAGCGCTGCAGGAAGTCGGTTTTCGCGGCTTAACCGTAACAGAAGTAAAAGGATACGGACGTCAAGGGGGGCACAGCGAAATTTATCGCGGCTCTGAATATACGATTAACTTCCTTCCAAAAGTAAAGATTGAAATTGTTTGCTCGGACAACAACTTTGATAAGGCAATTGATGTTATCTTAAAACATGCAAAAACCGGTGAAGTGGGAGATGGTAAAATTTTCGTTTCGAGTGTTGAGGAAGTTATTCGTGTAAGAACTGAAGAAACAGGCGAAGATGCAGTATAATTTACGGCGGTGTTGAATTCTTCAACTGCCGATTGTGCTTGAATATATGGCATCTATTTAAGGTAGAAAATCACATCGCAAAAAAATTACTTGCGTCTTGCACTGAAACACTCTATTTTTACTTAGCCTGTTTAAGGTAATACGTATCGAAAGCAGGCAAGCAATTAACAGTAACACCGTTGATGCACTTATAATGCTTCCGTCGTTGCGGGCAACAATCCCTAGGGCGGAAATGTTATGCGCTCCTGATGCTCAGTGGAACCTCCCTGAACAACAGCGAAACGGCAAACACAAAATTTCGGACTCACAACGAAATGCGTTAAAGTGGCACCAATGCCGGTGGTACCCTCGCTGGATGATATGTTCAGTGAGGTTTTTTTGTAACAACTTATAGGAGCAACCTATGGAAACAGGAACCGTGAAGTGGTTCAACAATGCCAAAGGGTACGGCTTTATTTCCCGTGAAAGCGGTGAAGATGTTTTCGTACACTACAAGAGCATCGTTGGCGACGGTTATAAAACGCTGAACCAAGGCGATAAGGTCCAATTCGAAGTCGAAAAGGGCGCCAAGGGCCTGCAGGCAGCGAAAGTATCCAAAGTGTAACAACGATACTACTGTGGCATAAACAACCCTCGTTCTCACGAGGGTTGTTTATTTTAAAATAATTTTTACCTTCACTCCCCTGCCATTATTTTAATGGTCATGTCAGCATTTATCATAAGTTGATGCTTCAGGTATATTGTGTGTGACTTGGTTACTTCAGTTTGTGAATTATTTCAAATAATACTTTAGTGGATTCGGCGTTAACTTGCACTCTTCCGCAATTGAAAAGGGAGCAATTTTTCCCTCGCTCCGCAGTTGATACAACAGCGGAACAATTTTATCGCGTAAATCTATCGGCGTAAGCGGGTTGATGTAGATTGAGGTTCCCCCTTCGAATCCGGCCGGCACGTTCATTCTCCACTTTAACATCACATGCCACGGCATTTTATACACCGAATCAATCGGCGTGTAGTACCATTCTTCGTTGCATGAAGATTGTGAACCAAGCGCAGCATGACAGGCGTGAACAATATCGCTGACTCCTCGCAGTTCTTCATCGCTGTGTTCGTACGGGCGGGCAGCGTTTGACTTTGAGTAAATTTCAATTGTGGGATAGCGATGTCCAATGCCGACGTAAGCAATAGCATAATCGTTTTCTGCAAAAACAAAATTGAGCTGTGCGGCAAAATTCGCACCGAGTTCGTTAAACACATTAGCATCTTGCCGTACCATATCTATTTGTCGTTCAATGGAAGCGCCCCATTCATCTAATGCACAAATTTGTTTGTGAAGATGATCGAACGATGCGCCTGCTGAGCGAAGCCAATTTTGGAAAATGCTGATGTAACGGATGTAGCGGTTGTACTCCAGCATATCTTTCATTGCGTCTATAACAAATTTAAAATAGTAATAATGCTCTTCCACCGTCAAATCGCCCGACGAACGTATTTGTGCATCGTATTGCGCATCGTGAGCATAGTGCCAACGCGCTATCACCAATTCATGACAGCCGCCAAAGAAGGCATCCATCATGTTGACTTTTTCGAACGCCGATTTTCGTCTTATCTGTTCTTCACTTTTTCCTGCTTGCTGAAGTTTGTAGTGAATAATTTTATTGATGTGCTCAGCCCCTTTGGGATTAGCGAAATAGGCATCGCGCCATTCCGTGAGGCGGCGACTAAGTTTATAGCCGTAATTTTTCTTCCAGTAATCAATGGTAACTATTTCAAATAAATTTCCAGTGCGTCGAAATTCTGCTACAGTGTCGAAATATTTATCCGGCTCGAGGTGATAGAATGTTTTATAGTGTCCATCAACCTTTACTAAGCGTGCTTTTTCGGGGGGTGTTTCAAAGTAACGGGTAGAACAGAAACTGCAGTAATCTTCTTTGCTTGAACGAACCAACGGTTTTGCCGTTGCAGGAACTTCGTTGGTTATTGGTTTGCTACTTCTGCCAGGAACCGCCCACACTTCGGTGCCGGTAAACGGATTGATTTGCTTCACCGTTCCATCCGGCATAATGTTGTAATATGAGGTGTGATTGCGTGGGAACATAGAGTGTTTCTTTTAGTAAGCGACCACCACCTACAGTAACAGCCACTTTCATTGAGTTATACTGTTGTTGCCGCTTTCAACATCTGTTGTACTTTTTTCGGAGAGTCTGCTTCAGCATAAAAGCGGATAAGCGGTTCTGTGCCGGAAGCGCGAACAAGCATCCACCCATTGTTTGTGTACAACTTCACACCGTCGGTGGTATCTATTCTGGTTATTTCGAATGAACCAACTTTTTTCGGCTTAGCATTGAAAAATTTCATCACTTTTTCTTTTTCAGACTGGGTAAGATGTTTATCAATCCGCCCAAAGTGATGCTCGCCAAATTCATCAAAGAGTTCTTTCACTAATTCACTCAGTTTCTTTCTGCGCACCGCCATAACTTCTGCCAACAGAAATCCGATGAAGATGCCGTCGCGTTCCGGCAGATGCCCCTGCACGGCAATGCCACCGCTTTCTTCACCAGCAATGATGATATTTTTTTCTGTCATCAATTTACAAAGATGCTTGAACCCAACCGGTGTTTCATACATCTGAATGCCGTACTTCTTGCACATTTTCGGAATCAGTTCACTCACCGAAAGCGATTTGGCTACCGCTCCTTTGAGATGTTTTCGTTCAACAAGATATTTTAGAAGAATGGCGAAAATGCGGTGTGAATCGACAAAGTTACCTTTTTCATCTATGGCACCAACACGGTCAGCATCACCATCGGTTGCAAAGCCCATGTGGTATTTTCCGGTACGGACTTCAAAGGCAAGCTCTTCAACATTTTGCGGCAACGGCTCCGGATTGGTAGTACCGAATGATGGATTGTAATCGCTACGGATTGTTCCGATCTTTGGCAGAAGTAATTCGGGAATTCCCATGCCGGCGCCATGCATTGCATCGTGCATGATTTTCAGACGCACAGATTTGATTAAATCAAATTCAATTTTCTTCTGTACATCGTTTACATACAATGTTGTCAGATCGACAAATTGGATGAGTTTATTCTTCACTAATTCATCAAACGGCTTTATCGTAATCGGCAGTGTTTCGCTATCGTGAAAAGAAGCAAGTTCTTTTTCTACTTCTGCTACCATTTCCGGATGAGCTGGTCCGCCAAAATCACCTTTGATTTTGAAGCCATTGTATTTTGCCGGATTGTGACTTGCCGTAATCACAACGCCACCGGCCGCTTTTTTCTTCACCACACCGAGCGACACCATTTGGGTTGGCGAAATTTTATCCGATAGAAGGACTTTCACGCCCACCGATGCAATCACCTGCGCCGTTGTATGCGCAAATTCTTTTGAAAGGAAGCGCGCATCGTACCCTACGACGACACCGTTCTTTACTTTAGGATGTTTCTTAAAATAAAGTCCTGTGGCGAGCGCAACTTTTTGCACATTGGCGAATGTAAAATCTTCAGCGATGACGCCGCGCCAGCCGTCTGTTCCGAATTTGATGTGTGCCATAAAAAAGTGGTTGAGTATATTAGTGGTTGAGATTTTTTGCCACAGATTCACAGATTTAACCTGTGAATCTGTGGCGGTACTATTATCGTTTTACATTAAACGCATTTATTCCCGCATACAAGCCATTCGTATCGAGCTCTTCTTCGATACGGAGGAGCTGATTGTATTTTGCAATGCGGTCCGTGCGAGAGGTTGATCCTGTCTTAATTTGCCCGGCATTCGTTGCAACGGCAATATCCGCAATGGTTGCATCTTCCGTTTCGCCGGAGCGATGACTAATGATTGCGGTATAGTGTGCGCGTTTTGCCATCTCAATGGCATCGAGCGTTTCCGTCAACGTGCCGATTTGATTGACTTTAATGAGTATGGAATTGGCAACACCTTCTGTAATTCCTCTGCTCAAGAATTCAGTGTTTGTTACAAACAAATCATCACCAACTAACTGCACTTTATTTCCAATTGTATCCGTAAGAAGTTTCCAACCGCGCCAGTCGTTTTCTGCCATACCATCCTCAATAGAAATAATCGGATAGTTGTCCACCCACTTTTTCCAATACTCCACCATTTGTTCGGCAGTTATTTTTTCCTGTGTTGATTTGTAGAAAAGATATTTACCATCTTCACCGTACATTTCACTGGTTGCCGGATCGAGAGCAATAAAGATATCGTGTCCCGGTTTATAGCCAGCTTTTTCAATCGCTTCCATAATTACTTGCAGTGCTTCTTCGTTCGATTTCAGACTTGGCGCAAAGCCTCCTTCGTCACCAACTGCAGTGTTGTATCCTTTTTTCTTCAGCACTCCTTTTAAGGTGTGAAACACTTCAGCCCCCATTCGCAATGCTTCGGCAAACGTTGGCGCATTAACCGGCATAATCATAAATTCCTGAAAATCCACATTGTTGTCGGCATGCCGTCCCCCGTTGATGATGTTCATCATCGGTGTGGGGAGTGTTTTTGCATTCGTTCCGCCAATGTACCGGTATAGCGGAACACCCAAATAGTTAGCCGCCGCTTTTGCTGTTGCCAACGAAACGGCAAGTATTGCGTTAGCGCCAAGTTTCGCTTTGTTGTGCGTGCCATCTAATTCAATCATCATCTTATCGATGCCCACTTGATCTTGCGCATCGAAGCCGATAAGTTCTTCGGCAATGATATTGTTGACATTTTCAACCGCTTTTAATACCCCTTTACCAAGGTAACGGTTCTTATCATCGTCACGAAGTTCAACGGCCTCGTGTTCGCCGGTTGAAGCGCCGCTGGGTACGGCCGCTCTACCAATAGTGCCATCTTCAAGTTCAACATCAACTTCTACTGTGGGATTGCCGCGTGAGTCCATAATTTCGCGCGCCCAAACATCTGCTATAATAGACATATATACTCCACGTTCTGTTTCAATATTGATATTAATATTCGCATAGTTTTTTTGATACAACGTTAGGCAAACACAATTAACCGAAAATTTGCCGAAAATGCAAAGAGTGAAGAATTCAATCCGGAAGCGTGAAATGCCTTCTACACCAACACAATTTTAATATTGCAATCCAATGAAATCACAGGTACTTTGTACTATCAAAACATAACGGGGGGGGGGAGTTTATGAATTACCATCTTACCTGTTGCATTCCAACGCTCGAAACGAATGATTTGAAAGAAACCATTCAATTCTATACCAAAAAACTTGGCTTTAGTCTAATAAGCGTGTACCCTGATGCAGTTCATCCGACATGGGCAAGCGTGAAGCGAGACAACGTTGAAGTGATGTTTACTACACATCGTGAAAAAGAGAATTCCTCTCAGCGCAATATCGGTTTGTCAGGCTCTCTCTATTTTTACCCTACCAACCTCCAAGCTGTCTGGACTGAGTTGAAAGACAAAGTGCCGATTGAGCATCCCATAGAAGTAACAGAATATGGTACACGCGAGTTTGCTATTCGCGACTGCAATGGTTACATCATTCACTTCGGAAAAGTGATAGACTAATATCACCGTCCGATTGCTTTCATCAGCAGCAATCGGACGGATAAATTTTTCCTTCGCTCTTGCTCTTCTCCGTAAATTTCCTACCTTTCTTACATGCTTTCATTCGAATATCTTCTTCTGATTGGCTCATCATTAATTTTGCTAAGCATTGCTATAGCGAAATTTTCCGATAACCTTGGCGTTCCGACTCTTCTTCTCTTTCTTGGCATTGGAATGCTTGCGGGTTCCGATGGTCCGGGCGGGCTATACTTTGATGATGCGCGCTTGTCTCAATCCATCGGCATCATTGCGCTGATTTTTATTTTGTTTGCCGGCGGACTTGATACAAAATGGAACGAAGTACGACCAGTTGTAAAAGAAGCAACACTTCTTGCCACGTTTGGTGTTTTTATTACTGCAATTGCAGTTGCTCTGTTAACAATGTATGCGTTCAACTTATCGTTTCTCAACGGTCTGTTACTTGGCGCAGTTGTCTCTTCCACCGATGCCGCGGCCGTTTTTTCTGTTCTGCGGTCAAAGAATGTTTCGCTAAAAGGAAATCTTAAGCCGCTGTTGGAATTAGAATCAGGCAGTAATGATCCGATGGCGGTGTTTTTAACGGTCGGCACGTTGCAGTTGCTGACAATGCCTGATACAACGATAGGAGATATTCTTCTGTTGTTCATCTATCAGATGGGAATTGGTGCGCTGTTTGGTTTTGGGTTTGCCAAAGGAATGGTGTGGATTTTGAATCGTCTCAAATTTCCCTACGAAGGCATTTACCCTGTGTTTGCTATTGCTTACGCCGGCCTGATTTACGCCGCAACGGCGCTTGTTCATGGCAGCGGATTTCTCGCGGTCTATATTGCAGGACTTATTATCGGCAACAGTGATATTATCCAGAAAAAAAGTCTTCTCCGATTTTTCGATGGATTAAGTTGGCTGGGACAGATTGCCATGTTTCTTACGCTCGGATTGCTCGCCTTTCCGCGTCAATTACTACCGATTGTTGGAAGCGGCATTATAATCTCACTCTTTTTAATTTTTATAGCGCGCCCTGTTGGTGTATTTCTTTCTTTGGCTGCCAGCCAGTACACATTCAAAGAAAAAATTTTTATTTCGTGGGTCGGCTTGCGCGGCGCTGTACCTATTATTTTGGCTACCTTTCCACTGCTGGCAAAAATTCCGGATGCAAACATCCTCTTCAACATCGTCTTTTTCATCGTACTAACCTCAGCGTTACTGCAAGGGTGGACGATTCCCTTTTTTGCGCGGTGGCTTGGCGTTGATGAGCCGGTGAAAAAGGCAATGCAGTACCCAATTGAGTTTGCGGCAACACAAAATTCAGACACGCAGTTGGTCGATATACTTGTTCCGTACAATAGCGATGTCGTTGGTAAGCAGATTGTGGATTTGGGTTTGCCGGAGGACAGTCTGGTCGTGCTGATCAGCCGCAATGACAATTTTGTAGTACCAAGCGGCGGCACCCACATTGAAGATGGCGATACACTGCTGGTGCTGGTGAATAAACAAAACCTGCCGAAGGTAAGAGAGATTTTCTCACACCCAAAAAAACAAAGTAATTTCCTCTCCTAATTGTTCAAGCGGTAATATTTCTCTACATTTCTTTATGACCATTCTTCTTGCCCCAAATGCAATGAAAGGTTCGCTCACTGCTCAACAATGTGCAGTGATTCTCAGGAAATCTTTACTCAGAAAATATCCTACAGCCAAGATTATTTCTCTCCCCATCGCCGATGGTGGAAACGGAACGCTGGAGTGTCTGATGAATGCTCTCGGTGGTATAGTGTATGAACAAGAGGTTACTGGACCACTTCCCTCGCTAAAAGTCAACGCTCGATACGGCATGACCAAAGAAAAAATTGCCGTTATTGAATCTGCTGAAGCGATTGGATTGCAACACATCACCCCGTCACCGGAAACCATTGCACACTCAACATCGCGCGGTGTTGGCGAGCTACTACTGGCTGCAATGAAGCATCAACCAAAAGAAATATGGATTGGACTTGGCGGCACGGCAACAAATGATGGTGGTTCAGGAGCGGCGCGTGCGCTGGGCGTACAATTGTTCGACGATAACGGCGAAGAGCTGAGCGACGGAGCGATGAATCTACTTAAGCTTAATAAAATAACGAGGAAAGAATATCAACCAAAGAATGTCGAAATTAAACTTCTTTCAGACGTAAACAATATCCTGCTTGGAGACGATGGTGCCACCTATACCTTTGCGCAGCAAAAGGGAGCAAGCAAAGAACAACTTCCCTACCTTGAGGCAGCGTTAAAAAACTTTGCCGACATTGTTGAAACAGAATTGGGAAAAACCTTCCGTACCATTCCCGGCAGCGGCGCCGCCGGCGGTTTAGGATTCGGTTTGCTGGCACTGTGCAATGCCCAACTTGTTTCGGGTATAGAGTTTATCCTCAACACTATCGGCTTTGACAACCATGTACAACAGTGCGATCTGGTCATCACAACGGAAGGAACGATTGACAAACAAACGTTATTTGGCAAGGGAATCTATGGAATTACACAGCGGGCAAATACATTCGGGAAACCAGTGCATGCATTTGTCGGTAGGATACAAGGTGAAAAAACTGATTTACAACATTCACTGGGTTTAGCTTCTCTTCTCCAAATCTCTCCGGACGATCTTCCCACACCCCAAGCCCTGCGGGATGCCAGTTGGCTACTGGCGGATGCAATATATCATCACAATTTTCGATGAAAACTTCTCGCGTCATGATTCACCGATTAGCAAGTCAAAAAGTTCATTGAGTTTCCCATTTCTCTTAAGTATTTTGGAGTAGCTTCCTATACCTGCAGATACAATAGCGAATACTTACCCCACAATGGGGTTCAACATTTTAAAAGGGAGGATGTATGTTTTTTTTAGTCTTTACGCTTATCGCCGCCATTGGTTTTGTTGCATGGCGTAACCTGCGCATTAACCCTAACACAAAAGGGAGCGCAAATATTTCTCTCTTCGTTGCATTTGTTTCAGCGGTGATTGCCCTGTCGAATTGTTTCACCGTTATACCGGCCGGCCATGTAGGCGTGGTTGATTTTTTTGGTACTGTATCTGATAACACGCTAAAATCTGGCATTAACTTCGTTAACCCACTTGCCCGCGTGGTTAAAATGTCTGTAAAAACACAGGAAATTAAAGAGGTGATGGATGTTCCGTCAAAAGAAGGGTTGACCGTACAGTTGGAGGTGAGTATTTTATATCATCTCAATCCGGAAAAAGCGGCTGACGTGTATAAAACGGTGGGAGAAAATTACGAAAGCGTTATTCTCGAGCCGCAATTTCGTTCGGTGACCCGCGGCGTAACCGCAAGCTTCGAAGCGAAAGCATTATACACTTCTGAACGTGAACATCTTTCTCAACTCTTGTTGAAAGAAATTGAAAAGGCAACTTCAGAACGCGGCGTCGAAGTCGAATCAGCGCCGTTACGACGGGTAACACTTCCCGCCGGCTTATCTGCTTCGATTGAACAGAAATTGCAAGCCGAACAAGAAAGTCAACGAATGCAATTTATCTTAACGAAGGAAAAACAAGAAGCCGATCGCAAACGGATTGAAGCACAGGGAATTTCTGACTTCCAGAAAATTGTCAATCAGGGATTAAACGAACAATTGTTGCGGTGGAAAGGTATAGAAGCAACAGAAAAACTGGCAAACTCACCGAATACCAAAGTCATCGTCATTGGAGGTAAAGATGGATTGCCGTTAATTCTTGATACCAAATGATTGCAAATCGCTGTTTCACACCAACAGTTGTACACAACACAATGTAAACACCTACAATGCGTTTTGAGAAAAAATCATCGGCACATAGTGACATTATCACCATCTCTATCATCGCGATAGCATTATTTGGGTTGGCAATTCAATTCAAATTGTTCGACAAATTATTTTTGTTTATCGTACGATATCGCGAGTATCATCTTGACGAAATTGTTTTTGTTGCTGTTATTCTCTCGTTTTTCTTCGCAATCTTCTCCTACCGCCGGTGGCGGGAGTTAGATGAAGAGATTCACGAGCGCTGGAAAGCAGAACAAGCACGGAAAGAAACCGAACAACGCAGTGAAGCACTGCTGACAACACTCCCTAACCTCACATTCAGAATCAGCCGCAACGGTACGTACCTTGATTACCGTGCGCCAAGCCCGGAAGATTTATATGAGCCACACAAAAATCTGATCGGCATAACGGTGAAAGAGCATCTTCCCGTTGCTGTGGCTGAACAGTACATGGTACACATTGAACGCGCGCTGACAACCAATACCATTCAAACATTTGACTATGAACTTTCAATTAACGGCATTGTGAAAAAATTTCAGGCACGTATTATTGCCAGCGGAGCTGATGAAGTATTCGTTCTTGTCCGCAACATCACACATACAGAAATTATCTCCGAAGCATTGGCGCGGTCGGAAACACGATTTCAGGCAGTGGTAGAAAGTCTTAGCGAAGGATTGATGTTGACCGATCTGGATGACCGTGTGTTGTATATGAACCAGCGAATGACCGAATTATGCGGTTGGACCATCGAGGAAGTACGAGATAAGCCAGCGTATGAATTTCTCATTCCAAACGAAAAACGAGTTCTTCATTTGGAGCGCAATCGTCGTCGTGCACAAGGGTACGCCGAGCGGTACGAAATTGAAATGTTGCGAAAAGACGGAACAACATTCTGGGCTGAGGTGTTCGGTTCTCCATTTCGCGATGCGCAGAAGCACATCATAGGAACAATCGGCACCATTACCGATATCACAGAACAGAAATGGAATGAACGGCTTCAATCATCTCTCTACCGCATTGCTTCCATCGCTCGCTCCGCCAACGATATGCAGGAGGTGCTTTCGTCAATCCACACGACTATTTCTGAACTGATGTACGCAAAAAATTTCTACATCGCGTTGTACGATCCGTTCAGCAATATGATTTCGTTCCCCTACTTTGTGGATGAGATTGATACACCACCGGCGCCAAGAAAATTTGCTCATGGTTCTACAGAATACGTGCTAACAACCGGAGAAATACTTCACGCACCGCCGAATGTCTTTAATGAGCTTGTCAACCAAGGGAAAATTGATCCAATTGGCGCCGATGCCGTAGATTGGCTCGGCATTCCATTGAAATCCGGCAACACGACATTTGGCGTTCTTGCTGTGCAAAGTTACGATCCAAAAATTGTTTTCACCGACAGAGAAAAAGAAATTCTGGTTTTCGTGTCGCAGCAAATCGCTATGGCCATTCAACAACGGTCGGAAGAAGAACGATTTCGAGCCATCTGGGAACACTCCGCCGATGGTATGCGGGTGACCGATAAAGACGGCATCATCGTGATGGTAAACGATGCATACTGCGCTATGGTCAAGAAAACAAAAGAGGAATTACTTGGCAAATCATTTCAAGTGGTGTACAACAAAAGTGACGCCGACAAGGTTAGAGGCATCGAAAGATATAAAGAACGTTTTGCATCAAACGAAATAGTAACAAAACTTGAAGACGAGATAACGCTGTGGAATAACGAAGTGTTGACCATAGAAATGACTGCTTCGTACATTACGTTCGGTATCAATGAACGGATGCTCTTGTGCGCTTTCCGCGATGTTACAGAGCGAAAAAGACTGGAAGAACAGTTGCTTCACGCGCAGAAGATGGATTCTATCGGCGTGCTTGCAGGGGGAATTGCCCATGATTTTAACAACGTACTCGCCATGATTCTCGGCTCAGCGGAATTAGTCAAACACCGAGCAAAAGACAATCCGGATATCCTGAAATTCGCCAACATGATTGCGAATGCTGCTGAACGGGGTTCCGGTATTGCTAAACAACTATTGATGTTCGCCCGCACCGAAAAAGGATTCCACCGCCCACTCTCTCTTTCATCAGTCATCATGGATGTTTGCAAACTGCTTGAACATTCCATGCCAAAATCGGTTTCTATCCGCACTATCGTTACCGCAGAAAATGATATCATCGCCGGCGACGAAGACCAACTACATCAACTTTTGGTTAACCTTGCGGTAAACGCCAAAGATGCCATTGAACAAAAAGGAGGCAGGGGAACCATTACCTTCTCTGTTGCTAACATCCATGGCAGCGAATTGAAAAAACAACTGCCACAAGCGCTTAATACACTCTACGTTGTACTTCATGTTGAAGATAATGGCAAGGGCATGTCTGAACAGACGATAGGACGCATTTTTGAACCGTTCTTCTCCACCAAGGCACGGGGCAAAGGAACAGGATTAGGTCTTTCCATCGTTCACGGCATCGTCAAAAATCACAACGGTATTATTGATGTTGAAAGCACTGTTGATGTCGGAACAACATTTCATCTATATTTTCCTGCCTCAGACATTGCAGAAAATGTGTTAACACCAACAGCCGGAACAATTACCACGGCAACCACGGCGGACAATCGGGAATCAAAGAACATTCTCATTGTTGATGATGAGCCGGAACTACGAACGATGATGAAAGATATTTTGGAAACGCACGGTCATTCCGTCATCACAGCACCTAACGGCAAAGAAGCGCTTCGTGTTTACGAAACAGAAAAGAAAAAAATTGATCTCGTTATTTCTGATCTTGGCATGCCGGTGATGGATGGCAGAGAGTTGTTGGCAACGTTACGCAAAGATGGTTCGACAGTCGCTTTCATTCTAATGACAGGGTACTTGGATCAAGGAACCAAACAAGATTTGCTTGTAGAAGGAGCGAACGAAGTGTTGTTAAAACCATTTACCAGTGAATCTATTCTTACCGCTGTAGGCCGGGTTATTTCATCAAAAAACTAATTCTTTTTTCCACTCACGATAGCCGATCATCGCCAGCGCCAGATAGACGCCATAGAGCACCATCGTAAAATACAATTCTTTATACCCATACATGGCAATTGACCCAACATTGACGGCTATCCATACACTCCAATTTTCAATGTACTTTCGTGCAAGCAACCATTGTCCTGCCATGCTGAGCACTGCCAGAAAAGAATCGATGTACGGTAGCGATGCATCGGTTAGCTGATGAAGTGTATATCCAAGTGCCATCGTGCCTGCACATACCACAATCGCAACAATTAAAGCAGAACGCGCAGGAATTCGCGAAACACGCAATGCCGTTTTGTGTTCGCCGCCGTACAACCATTCATACCATCCATACACCTGAAGAATGATAAAAAACACTTGGAGCCCCATATCGGCATACAATTTCACTTTGTAAAATATTTCGATGTAAAGAAAAACAGAGATAATCCCCAGCGGATATGTCCACACATTTTGCCGTGTTGCCAAATACACGGCTATAACTCCAAGAATAACGGCAACAACTTCTTCGGTTGAGGTCATTAGGTAATTGTCGGATGGATTTTAAAGAGCAATAGGGGGCCGTTCTTCAACGAAACTGAAACTCGTGTGCTTGTCGCTTCATTGCTCGACCCTTCACGAACTCCAGGAGCAAGCGTTTCATAGTGTAGCGGATACTTTAATCCGTGGGTAACAATGCCGGTACAACGCCCCATAGGCACCAACGAAATTTGCTGACCAATAACTGCGGGAAAGGTTACCCTCCGCTGAATCACTTCCACTGTACATCGTTCATCAAGAAATAACAAAGAAATTTTTTTATGGTATTTCAATAGAATACTAAAGTTCGCCATCGTATGATCCGGACGATCGCCTGTTGCTCCGATTACCGTAGCAGAAGAAAATTTGTGTGTCAACAAATAATCAAGCGCTTTTTCAAGATCGGTACTGTTCTGATCGGTCAAATGAATGATTGGTACGGAAGAAAAATACTTGCGTGTTTGCTGTGTAATTGAATCAAGATCGCCAATGATAACCTGTGGCGTAATACCAAACGCACGTGCTTTGTTGGCTCCGCCATCGGCACAAACAATATATGGTTTGTTTTTCAGCAACGGTGCAATAATTTTCTTCGACGGCATTTCACCGTTACAAATGATAAGAGCATGTTTCGGAGGTTTCATACAAATTGATCTTGCGAGGGTTACGAGCCCTCGCAAGATTTCTCGTTTATAATTGCAGTGTTAATCCCACAAGATAATTTCTTTCAGCCGCCGGAAAGAACGCATCACCTTCGCCGCTTTGGAGGTACAATGTGTTCAATACGTTGCGCACCTCGGCTCGTAACGAAATTTCTGCGTCACCAATCTTTGGAAGTGTATAAAGCGACTCAAAGTTCAGCACAGTATAAGCATCATTTTTGTTTTTTTCATTCTTAAAATTATCAGTATAGAACGAACCAACATATTTGACCAACAATGATGCTGTTAATCCTTCTTGCTCAAATGTCAATCGAATGTTGCCAAGCAGATCAGGAAAACCGGCGATGGGATTGTTATTCAACTTTGTTTTATACACAACGCCGTTCACGGCACTGTCAACATGTGTGTATTCAATAATTTTGTTTGATGAAACAGCGGCATTTCCACCGATCGTGAGCACTTGTGCAAGACGGATTGTTCCTTCTAATTCCAACCCTATGTGGCGTGTTCTTGGTGCGTTGCCGTAAACCGGATTGCCGAAAATATCCACTTGACCGCTTTTCACGAGTTCGTTGGTAAATTCCATCCAATAAACGTTTGCGTTGAAAATAACATTGCTTGTCTTATATCCGCTTCCTAATTCAAGATTGATTAATTGTTCTGGCTTTGCAAGCGGTTTGCTGAAATTGTACTTCGTCACTCCGCCGGTTGTATCTGCTTCAAAGGCAGGAGTTGCGCCAAAGTACGCATCTTCAGCCGCGTAGAGATTTCTCAACCGCGGTTCGCGTGAGGTGTAACCGAATGATACGTATGCATTCCATTGCTCATCGATATTGTAATTTACACCAACACGAGGATTGATAAAATGGTACGGCACGCTGAATGAATTACTGAGAAATTTTTCGTTTCGGATTTGGTACTCATTGAACGCATACTGCACATTTGCCATGAGAGTTGTTTGTTCGTTGAATTTGTAGTTCTCCGTCACATACAACGACGCCATGTGTTTAATTCCATCATATTGATAGAAACGATAGTCCGGGTCAAAATTTGCCGGCAATCCTTCTGCGTATTGAATCTTCCCCCAATGCGTTCCTTTGTGGTAACGGTATTCACCGCCAATTGTTAGACTGCCATTCTGATGCTGCAATTCAATCCGCGGCAGCCAGCCCCACTGTACCAAATCAACCGCACCACGAATAATTGCGTTGGCAATCCTTGGTGTTGGATAAAAGCCATGCGCGCTATCCACCCGCAATGTTGTTGCATCTGCCCATGATCCATCGTAGTCAAACCATCCGTGACTGTCATAAAAGAATAACGTATTGTTCAACCGAATTTTATCTGTTACTTGCCAGTCGTTAATAATTTCATAATGCGGTTGGTTGAATCGTTCTGTTTCTTGCGGGCGGCGTTGCACAGTGAGCCCATAGGTTGTTCCGGTGGAATCATATTCCCAATACGATAAATTCATTCTGCGAAGTTTTTTGTTGCTGTTCACAAATTTTGGCAAGCCGGTGTACACCAGTTTATCTTCCAGTGGCCCGCCAAACAAATGAATGCGCGTTATCATATTTTCGTCAAACCGTAACACGCCGAAGAAGTACGACCCCATCTCCATCGCTGAATGAATTCGATATCCGTTTGATTGGATTTTGCCAAGGCGCCCATAGAACATGTACTTATCGTTCACCAAACCGGAATTGTACGACACGGCAAGTTTTTTCATCGTCATCGGCAACGATTGCGAACTGTCGCCATACTCCTGAAATCCGAACATAGATTCAAATTTTGTGTACGGCTGTGAAGTAAACGGATTGGTAATAATATTAATAGAACCACCAATGGCCGGCGGACCGTAAAATGCGCTACCGGCACCACGCTGTATTTGCACATTCGATGCGCTGGCAAGAATATCAGGAAAATCAATCCAGTACACATTGTGATCTTCCGGATCATTTTGCGGAACGCCATTTACCATAATTGAGAGTCTTCGTTGATCAAACCCGCGCAAAAAAATAAAATTGTAGCCGATGCCATTTCCTCCGTCGGAATATGAAATCATTGACGGTTGTTCAGCAAGAAGCACGGGAACATCCTGCATTGAATACCGCTGCTGAAGCACACCTTTGGAAATATTCGTGAATGTCACAGGGGTTTCGCGTTCAACAGCAGTTGTTCCTGTAACCAATACAGGATCGAGCCGATACCGCACGCTGTCTTTTTCTGTTTGTTCTGCAAATAATGCTTCCGATTGCGCTGCAACAGATGTTGCTGTAATGATAATAAGCGCAATGATTCGGTATAATCGGAACATATGTTTGGCAAAATGGTGTACATGAAATGTGTGTTGCATAAATATCTCCTCCTCGCTCTTTCCGCCACTGAGAAAAACGGAAAAAAAAAGCCGTTACTGAGAACGACAGAATCAGTAACGGCAAATAAGTGTATTAGTCTGTCGTTTCCCTACGCTGGCATTATCCAGATCAGGTGGTTCATCCCGCCGTTGGTTGGCGAGAATCAAGGGTATGTTCTCAGTTTCCCGTTCCGATGACGCAAACGGGATAACACCCCTAACGATGTATTGCTAAGTTGTAAAAGAACGAGATGCTGATATAATATACTCAGCAAAAAAGATTATTGAAAGAAGTTTTTTTGTTTGGAAACGTAATATCATGCGTTTCTGTCTTTTCTAAAAATCCAGTACTACGCCGTTCTTAATTACCTTCCACACATGGTTCACGCCGTAATGATAAGGAATGTACCGATAATCGTGTACATTGTAGATGACAACATCGGCTTGCTTGCCAACTTCAATGCTTCCAATTTCATCAGATAATCCGAGAGCAGCAGCGCCATTGAGCGTTGCGGCGGTAATCGTTTCTTCAGGTGTCATGTTCATCTGCGTGCAGGCAAGTGTCAGCATCATCTGCATGGAGTAGCACATCTGTGTGCCCGGATTGAAATCGGTAGCAATGGCAAGAGGAATCCCTGCATCAATAATTGTTCTCGCCGGTGCATAGGGATGATTAAGAAAGAGCGAGCAACCGGGAAGCACTGTTGCAATCGTGTTGGAATTTTTCAGCGCTACAATACCTTCGTTGTTTGTTTTCTCAAGATGATCAACGGAAATCGCGTTGTGTTTTGCGCCAAGTTCTACAGCGCCAAAAGCATTTAGCTGATCTGCATGCAGTTTCGGAATCAATCCATGCCGTTTTGCTTCGAGAATAATTTGTTCGGTGTGGTGCAAATCAAAGTATCCTTTCTCACAAAACACATCGACAAAAGTTGCCAGTTTCTTTTCGGCAATATAGGGCATCATGTAATCACAAATGCGATCGACATACCCCTGCTTGTTTTCTGTATACTCTGGCGGAAATGCGTGCGCTCCAAGAAACGTCGGCACAATGGTCGCGTAATGATCGCGTTTCAGGTCGTGAATAACTTCCAGAATTTTTATTTCTGCTTCCGGTGAAAGTCCATAGCCACTTTTGATTTCAACCGTAGTGGTACCGTGACGCATCATATCGTTCAATCGTCGTTCTGCCAGATGATATAATTCTTTTTTTGACGCTTCACGAGTTGCGCGAACTGTGGCTAGTATTCCTCCCCCTGCCTCGGCGATTTCTTGATACGATTTTCCTTCTGCCCGTAGTGCGAATTCATTTTCGCGACTGCCAGCAAATACCGTGTGCGTGTGCGAATCAACAAAACCGGGAAGAATAGCCTTCTGTTCGGCATCAATCACTTCGTATTCCTCTGGAGCCGTAATTTCGCCATCGTTTCCAATTTTTGTGATGATTCCGTTTTCAATCAGCAGCGAGGCGTTAGTTAACACCTCTATGGATCGCATCTCGCTGCCACTCTTTACTCGTTTTCCATGCGAGGCAACAGTTACTAATTGTCCGATATTCTTAATGAGCAGATTCATGTGTTGGTAGCATTCGTGTGTAAAGTTTTATCGGTTACTGGTAAAAATCCCTTACAATCATAGAGAGGAAGACGGGGATATTTGGGAAACGACGGGTCGGTGGTTGATTTTTTGCACAGGTGAAATTGCGATTTCCGTTTTGACGTAATAACAGCGTGGTGTGCGCATCGAAGACACAATCCTATCTCTTTCTCTAGCTGTGTTGTCATTGCATCTTCACCGACGAAAGAACTTTCTTCAGCAATTCATTCGTATCGTGAATTGTTTTTTGAACATCGTCAATCAAAGATTTTCCGTGTTGCTGGAGATATGAAGGATCAGCATGTTCAATCTCCTTCAATGCTTCGGCAACTGCAATTGCACCAAAGTTCAATGCTACACCGCGGAGTTTGTGTGCAATAAAAACTATTTCGTTAACATTGTTTTGATTCCATGCAGATTGTAAAGCGGCAAACATGTCGGCCATCTGCGTAGGAAATGTTTGCACCATCTCTTCAAAAAATTCCTGATCGGTTTCTTTTAATATTTCTTGTAGTCGGGCACGCATGTACTCTTCATCTTTAGCCGAAACAGATACCGCTGTTTTGTTCTTTGCAATCATTTCGCCATACATTTTCAACATGGCTTGCAGTCCTTCTAACCTCACCGGTTTGCTGATATAATCATCCATACCAACATCAATGCATTTTTCTTTATCTCCCGACATGGCATCTGCAGTCATGGCGATAATTTTGGGACGAACCTGAGCATTATACCGTCGGACAAGTTCACGTGTTGCTTCAAAGCCGTCCATTTCCGGCATGTGAATATCCATAAAAATAATATCGTAGTTCTTCTTTTCCACCATCTGAAGGACTTCTTTGCCGTTTTGTGCAAGATCGGCGGAATATCCTAATTGTTGCAGCAATCGTACCGCTAGTTTTTGATTGATGGCATTATCTTCTGCAATTAGAATAGAAAGAGGAAATTCCTCAGCTATTTTTTGGACTGTGGTACTTTGAGGAGATTGTTTTTCTGGCATCATTGGTTTTGAGGTAGCAAAAACTGTAATCAAAGTTGAATAAAGTTGCGATTGTTTAATCGGTTTTGTCACGACGGCGGCAAAGAGCGCGTTCTCTTCGGCACTAAATTCTGAACGGCCGGAGGAAGAAAACAGAAGAAGAGGCAACGATTTTCGACGAAGATGAATTTCGCGCGCCAGTTCAACTCCATTGATTTCCGGCATGTGAAAATCTAATATTGCAAGATCGAATGGATCGCCGTCGTCGATCCATTTCAACGCATCCTGCGGCGATGCAGTGACTCTCGGATGCATTCCCCAGAGTGAAGTTTGAATGCTGAGAATATTCAGGTTTGTCGCATTATCATCAACTATCAATACACGTTTTCCCTGTAATTCAGGGATATTTTTTCCCACATATTTTTTGGGAGGAAGCGCCGACGCATCAGTGGTACCAACCATAATTCTGAAAAATACCGTAGTTCCTTTGCCAACTTCGCTTTCAATCCATATGGTACCTTCCATTAGTTCCACTAAGCGTTTTGTAATAGCAAGCCCCAGTCCGGTGCCGCCGAACTTTCGCGTGATTGAAGGATCGGCTTGTGTGAATGCTTCAAACAAGAGAGAAATTTTTTCTTTTGGAATTCCAATACCTGTATCTTTCACGGCCACCTCAAGTTCAGCTTGGCTGTTTTTCCGTGAAATTTCTTTTACAGAAACAAACACCTCTCCACGTTCTGTAAATTTAATTGCATTATTGGTCAGGTTTAAAAGAATTTGTTTTAACCGAACCGGGTCACCAACAATGTAGGGAGGAACACTGTGGTCAATGAAATACAATAGATCGATATTTTTTTCAGCCGCACGATGAGCAACAAGATCGAGCGCTTCTTCAAGTAATTGCTGAAGGTCGATGGGTCTTCGTTCTAATTCTAATTTACCCGATTCTATTTTTGAAAAATCAAGAATATCGTTGATGAGGGTGAGCAGTGTTTCACCACTGACGCGGATGGTTTCAGCGTACTCGCGTTGTTCTTTCGTTAACTCTGTCTGCAACAATAAATCGGTCATACCAATTACGCCGTTCATCGGTGTGCGGATTTCATGGCTCATCGTAGCAAGGAAGAGCGACTTTGCTCTTGCTGCAGATTCTGCCGCCTCTTTTGCCTGACGGAGCGCCTCTTCTGCCCGTTTTTTTTCTGTAATGTCACGCGCCACAACAAGAAATCCTTCTACACGATCACCGTGCAACAGTAATTGAACATTTTGTCCGAGAATAATACTTTTTTCATCTTTTGTTTGAGCGCTGAATTCAAAATATGTGTGAGGCGTTTTGGAAGCTGCTTGTCTCAGGTAGAAACGGCGCACTGTTTCTTTCTCTTCTGCACGAACAAGGTTCACATAATTCATTCCCAGGGCCTCTTCTTCCGTAAAACCAAATATTTTCAATCCTACCGGATTTACATATGTGAGATTGCCGTTTCGATCGGTACGGTAGATAATATCGGTAGCATATTCAATGATTTGGCGATATCGTTCTTCACTTTCTGCAAGCTTCTGCTCTGCATTTTTTTGTAGTGTAATATCGATAAATGCCGCCATGGCGTACTGTAGTACGCCGTTGCTATCGTAAATGGGAGTGCCGGTAACAAACAGAGGAACAACGGCGTCTGGTCTTCGAACCTCAATATCAGAAATTGTGCTACGTTCGCCTTGTAATGCCCGAACAATAGGGTTTTCTTCTGTCGGATAGATATCGTTTGTACCTTGTCGGTAGGCGCTATATACTTCGTGTAGGTTACCAAGCGTTGCATTAGGTATAATACCTTGTCCCAAAATTCTTTTTGCCGCTTCATTAGCGTAGTACGGCTTTCCATCGGCAGTAAGGATATAAATTCCCGCCGGAACGGCTTCAAGAAAATTGAACAAACGTTGTTCACTTTCGCGGATATTCTGTTCGGCTTTCATCCGTTGACGTATTTCGCCGTTTAACTTTACAAAAATAACAACTAACACTAATACGCTGGTAAGTCCGCCAAAGAAAATAAGCCCTAGTGTCAGTTTCGTTCGTTGCGCCATTTGCTCATAGTGTGATGTGAGTGCTTGCTCTTCGCGATTTTGCATGACCACAACAAGACTATCGATTGAACGAATCAGTGATTGGCCATACTGTGTGAGATATGTTTTCTGAGCCACAGTATTTCCTTCTTCCAAATACATACGAAGTTTGGCTTCATTGAATAGCATCCGCCGCTTAAGTACCAGGTGTAGTGAATCTAACGATTGCTGTTGATCAGGAGCAGTAATGATGCTATCAACATACAATAGGAGGTGTTTGATGGTGTCAACATTGGCACGGTACTCAGACAAATAATTCGTATCTCCCGTTAAGTAAAAAGCCCGCAGTTCACTTTGTCCTAATACACTTTTTGCCAATATTTTTTCCAAACCTTGATTGATGGTATACCGCTCTGTAATGAGCTTGTAATCCCCCGAAAGCTCCATCACAGTCTTCACGGTAAATAAACCAATGACAACAAGGAGGACAACAACGGAGAGAAAAGGAATAAACCACTTTCCTTTAAATAGCATGTAAATATACCGAATCATTGTTATTCTCAATTGTTACATTAATATACAACGCATGAGTTTTTGCGAAAATGTTACTGTACCATCGGAATGTTGATCTTCCATTGTTTTGCATTGTCGATAGCGCGTTGATATCCTGCATCTGCGTGGCGAATAATTCCCATACCAGGATCGTACGTTAACACACGCTTCAACCTGATATCGGCTTGATCGCTGCCATCGCAGACAATGACCATTCCATTATGGATGGAGTTGCCAATTCCTACTCCACCACCGTGATGAACGCTCACCCAACTTGCTCCACCTACGGCATTCAGCATAGCGCCAAGAATGGGCCAATCGGCAATAGCATCGCTTCCATCTTTCATTTTTTCTGTCTCACGGTTTGGCGAGGCAACGCTGCCGCAATCCAAATGATCGCGTCCAATCACAATTGGCGCTTTCACCTCTTTCTTCCGTACTAAATCGTTAAAAATTTTTCCCATTTTCGCCCGTTCGCCGTAACCAAGCCAGCAAATGCGGGCGGGCAATCCCTGAAAAGTGACATGTTTTTGTGCTTTCTCAATCCAATTTTTTAGGAGTGAATTTTCAGGAAATGTTTCGATAACAGCGCGGTCGGTTCTATAAATATCTTCAGGATTGCCGGAAAGCGCCACCCAACGAAACGGACCTTTGCCATCACAAAAAAGCGGACGAATGAATTCCGGAACAAAGCCCGGAATATCGAATGCTTTCTTCACGCCGTACGAGAATGCTTCGCCACGGATATTGTTGCCGTAATCAAAAACAACTTTTCCTTTTTTCTTCAACAGTAGCAATCCTTTTACATGTTCTGCAATGGAGGCACGTGCAAGTTCAACATATTTTTTGGGATTCTTTTTGCGGAGTTCGAGTGCTCTTTCATAACTCATTCCTGCTGGCACATATCCATTGAGCGTATCGTGCGCTGATGTTTGGTCGGTAACAATATCGGGTAGAAATTTTCCACGTGCAATTTTCGGCACAATGTCTGCCGCATTGCCAAGTAGCCCGACGGAAAGCGGCGTTTTATTTTCTTTTGCCCTGCGAATCATCGACATTGCTTCTTCAAAATTGTCGGTCATCTTGTCGAGATATTTAGTGGCAAGACGCTTTTCGATACGGGCTCGATCAACTTCAACAACAAGACAGGCGGCGCCGTTCATGGTTGCGGCAAGTGGTTGTGCACCGCCCATACCGCCAAGTCCGGCGGTAAGCAGAAATTTTCCCGCAAGCGATCCGCCAAAATGTTGACGCGCAGCTTCGGCAAATGTTTCGTACGTTCCCTGCAAAATTCCCTGCGTACCGATGTAGATCCAACTTCCTGCTGTCATTTGTCCGTACATCGTCAAACCAAGCGCTTCAAGACGACGGAACTCGTCCCATGTTGCCCATTTGGGAACGAGCATTGAGTTAGAAATGAGGACACGCGGAGCATTAAGATGAGTTTTAAAGATACCGACGGGTTTTCCGGATTGCACAAGAAGCGTTTCATCGTTTTCTAAATTTCTCAGTGCATCAACAATAGCATCGAAACATTTCCAGTTGCGTGCGGCTTTTCCCGTACCGCCGTACACAATGAGTTCCTGGGGCTTCTCGGCAACTTCCGGATCGAGATTGTTCATCAGCATCCGGAGCGCCGCTTCCTGTATCCACCCCTTTGCGGAAATGTTTGTTCCGCGTGGGGCGCGAATGAGGCGAGACATAGTTGCTCCAATATTTTTCCTTTGAGCAAATATAAACAAAAAAAGGAGAAACTATATAGTATCTCCTTTTTGAATAAAATCGCTGAAAATTTTATACAGATAACTTCCGAAATGTTAACGTCAGCTATTCGTTAGCAGACGGCAACACTAACTTATCACTCCTGTAACCGTCACTTCAACAGATACTCTTCCCAAAACAGCGTCATCGCGTTAGTGAAGTAATCGCGGTTCACTTTCTTCTGAAATCCGTGTCCTTCATCTAACGCCAACATATACCACACCGGATTTCCATTTTTACGCACGGTAGCAACAATTTGCTCTGCTTCAGTGTATGGCACACGTGGATCGTTCTTCCCCTGTGCCACAAAAAGCGGCTTGGTAATTTTGTGCGCGTTTGTAGTGGGAGAAATAGAATTCAAGAATTTTCGCATTGTCGAATCCCGCTCATCACCGTATTCAACTCGTCGTAAATCCCGCCGATATTCTTGTGTGCTTTCCAAAAACGTCACAAAGTTACTAATGCCAACAACATCAACGCCGCATTTTAACCGATCATTAAAATTAAACATTGACGACAGCACCATATACCCGCCGTACGAACCACCATACACGGCAACACGATTTTTATCCAGTTCCGGCTGCGCGGCAATCCAATCCAACAGTGCGCCGATATCTTTAACTGAATGTTCACGATTAAAACCATTATCTAACGAAACATATGTTTTTCCGTATCCTGTTGAGCCACGCACATTCGGCAACAGTACAGCAACACCAAGTTCATGTATCCAGTATTGATACAACGCGTTAAACACCGGACGCGATTGGCCTTCAGGTCCGCCATGAATAACAATGATAACTGCGGCTGGTGTATCAGTTTTTTTCGGAGGATAGTAGAACGCCGGTATCATTCTTCCGTCAAAGGTTTTGTACTCAATCAATTTCGGGGTAACGAAGGTGTTGGTATTCAATCCTCCCACCTCGCTGTAAGTCCAACGTGTCAGTTTTTTCGTCTTCAAATCCAGCACATACACATCGCCCGGTGTTTGTGATGTGTTGACCGTAAGCGCCAGCAGCGTTCCCGACGGATTAAATTCCATTCCACCGATAGATCCGATAGGTGGCTGTTCTATTACAATTTCTTTTCGTGTTTTGGTATTAAGCACATGAAGTCTATCAATTCCCCCCTCATTGGTCACATAGGCAAGATATTTTCCATCTTTGGATTGTGTGAAACCATCAACATCCCAATGAGTAGCACCGGAAATCACCGTTTTCTTTTTTGTCGTCAGGTCATAGTGAATCAACTGCTGAAATTCGCCATTTTCATCTGATGTATAGTAAATGCCGGAGGCATTGTTTCTATCGAATGCTGCCCCGCGGTATGCAATTTTTACTCCGGGATTCACCTGCTCTTTAGTTCCCGTTGCCACGTCAACAAGATAGAGATATGATTCTGTTACTGAAATATATTGGGTGACAAGAATTTTCTTTTCATCTTTTGACCAATCATTCACCGCCCACGAACCGCTGACTTCCATTAACAGTGTAGCGTTTGATGGATGATCAATTGAAGCAATGTAGAGATCGTTGTCACGGCCATTTCGTTTTGTGCTGGTAAAGATAAAACGTGTACCAGTTTCGCTCCAGGCATTCAAAAAGTTTCGCGACTTTCCATCTGTTAACAACTGATATGAACCATCTTCCATATTAAAGGAGTAAATTTGATAAAACTCATTTCCGCCGATATCTTTGCCAAACAGAAACATCCGTCGATCTTTTCCCGGGTAGAATGAACCTCCCGTAACGGGTTCGCGGAAAAATGTAATCTGCCGTCGGGCTCCGCCCGGAAATTCGACATAGTGTAATTGCGATGTTTCACCAAAACGTGTAGTTATCAACATTCCCTTGCCATTGGGATCCCAATCGGAAAATGATGCACTTCGTACATTTTGATATTGATTCATCTTTTCTATGATGCGTTCCGGAATCGGAGGAATATTTTCCGTTACGATGTTACCCGCTTGTTGCCGCTCTTGCGCAAGAACGAAAAGTGGTATCAGAAAAAAGTACAATGGTAATCTCATAAAACACCTTTCCAATTATTTTTGTCATAGAACAAGTATACGGAGAGAGCGCTGTTACTGCAAGAGGTAACAAAAAAAAGGGCGCGGTAATATCCACCACGCCCTTTTCTTTCCCTTATCTCTAATTATTAATCAGTTGGCGCCCTCTTCATCATCACCATCATCATCATTACCTCCGGATTTATTTTTGTCGTGCGGAACGATAACGTTGATTGACTTACTCACTGTAAGTGTTCCTACCGCTGTTACAGTAAACGTATATGTTCTGCCGTCTTTATCTTTCCCATTTCTTTCGGCTTTTAACTGCAAGGGAACTGAATAGGTAGCCCCCGTTAGTATGCCGTTGTACGAAATTTTTCCATATTCATCGATCAATATGTATGTCGTAGTTGTGTAGTCAGACAACGTTCCACTGAAAGTAACTGTCTTCCACTTTTTATTCGGCGGCCAAAGTAGCGTATCAGAGGCAGTTACGGTTACTGTCGGACCGTTGTCGCTCGGGGGAAGTATTTTGGGTTCATAAGAAAAATTCGCGCCTACTTTTTCATTCACTGGTGCTGTAACTGCATCGGTATTGCTATCGCTACATCCTGCCACAAGCAGGAATACTGTTATACTCAACAGAAAAAGATGCCTCATAGAAATATTCCCTCCTCTTAAATAATACTTTTTATGATATAATTAAGTAACTGTTTAAGAAAGTGTCAAGAAATTTTCCATTCAATAGTGCCGCACTTGGGTTACATTTTGACCTTTGGATTAACGTTGAAGGTAATCCATAAGCACATCAAAACCGTAGTTATGTATATCCGAAGAAAATACACAAACGAATATCGGTTCTTCTTTCTCTATCTTTCCTTTTCTATATTAAGTTTACTTTTCAACCCATTACCAACAGAGGATATATGAAACACTTACTTTCTTTTTGCATTCTCTTTTCAGTCTCACTGTATTCTCAACCATTCAATCACTTCTTTTATGATAAGACAATGAGGGTGGATTACTACCATACCGGATCGAAAGGATTGGAAATTTTCGCGCTTGATAAAGTCTATGAAGAAGGAATCTGGCCTGGCAGTAAAACGCAGTTGCTCGACAACTTAAATTTTGGCGAGTATATGCTTCGTGTGTACGATGTGGCAACGACACAAATGATTTACTCGCGCGGATTTTCCACTATCTTTAACGAATGGCAATCAACTGATGAAGCGAATGCCGGAATCGTAAAAACCTTTCATGAAACAGTGCGGATACCATTCCCAAAAAACAAAATTCAATTAACGATCTCCCGTCGCGATAAACAGATGATGTTTCACGAACTGTTTTCCACAGTTATTGATCCGAATATTCCGAATGTCGTCAACACACAGCCGCGCACACCGCAATTCACATCGGTAAAATTGCTTGATAATGGAACGCCGGAAAAGAAAGTTGATTTGTTGATTCTCGGCGACGGATACGCGAAAGCGGAGATGCAGAAGTTCCGTGATGATGCAAAACATTTTTCCGATGTGTTGTTCGGAACATCACCTTTCAAAGAACGAAAAAAAGATTTTAATGTGTGGATTATTGAAGTCGAATCAAAACACAGCGGAGTTGATAAACCAAACTCCAAAGTGTGGAAAGAGAATGCGCTCGGCACAATGTACGATACATTTGGCTCAGCGCGGTACATTCTCACCGAAGAGAACAGAACCTTGCGCGATATTGCCGGACAGGTTCCGTACGATGCAATTGCAATTTTAGTAAATGATAATCGCTACGGCGGCGGAGGCATCTACAATCTCTACACCACCTGCTACACACAGTCCGATACAAAGGGGATGGAGTGGCAGAGAGATTACGTCTTCGTTCACGAACTCGGACATTCGTTTGCCGGATTAGGCGATGAGTACTACACATCATCAGTTGCCTACACAGACTTTTATCAACCCGGCGTTGAACCGTGGGAGCCGAATATCACCACCCAGACAAGCAGAGAACTTTTGAAATGGAAATCGTTCGTTGAACCAACCACACCTCTTCCCACACCATGGCGAAAAGCAGAGTACGATTCCATTGAAACACTACGAGGAAAGTTAGACCGCCTTGCCACTGATTACTACGAAAAACGTCAACCATTGTACGATGCCAGCATGAATATTTTGAAAACTGCTGAATACAAAAACAAAGTTGGTCTGTTCGAAGGAGCAGGCTACGTTTCCAAAGGAGTTTTCCGTCCATCGGTTGACTGCCGCATGTTTTCTCTCAGTCTTGTTGATTTCGATCCGGTCTGTACCGCCGCAATACAACGAGTGATTGATACCTACGTGAAGTAAGACGTGTGCAAAGAGATTATTACGCGATGATATCCCCGAAATCTCTGAGATTTCGGGGATATCGGGGATATCGTAAAGATAAACCGCGTGTAAATCTCCTCTATTTTTCTTATCTTTGTAATGTAATGAATCACCTCTACAACCACATCGGCATTCATCGCTAACGCAGTTCCCCTGCTTCCATTTTTTTAAATTTTTCATTCGCACTTACGCATTCTATTATTATGAGTATTCTCAAAGAAATTCAAAAACGTAAAACATTTGCCATCATCAGCCACCCGGACGCGGGGAAAACGACACTGACGGAAAAACTATTGTTGTACAGTGGCGCAATCCACATTGCCGGCGCTGTAAAATCAAACAAGATCAAAAAAACAGCCGCATCGGATTTTATGGAAATAGAAAAACAGCGGGGCATTTCGGTTTCTACTTCTGTCTTGTCATTCGAGTATGCCGGGTACAAGATCAATCTGCTCGACACACCCGGCCACAAGGATTTTGCCGAAGATACATATCGTACGCTCACAGCGGTGGACAGCGTTATTCTCGTGATAGACTGTGTGAAAGGGGTGGAAGAGCAAACCGAAAAGTTAATGCGCGTTTGCAGAATGCGGAATACGCCTGTCATTATCTTCATCAATAAACTGGATCGGGAAGGGAAAAATCCTGTTGAACTACTTGATGAGATTGAACAGAAGTTAGATATTCGCGTCCGTCCGCTCAGTTGGCCACTCGGCATCGGCTCATCGTTCAAAGGAGTATATAATCTCTACAAAAATAGTTTTGCATTTTTCAAACCGAATAAGCAGACCATTGAAGATGATGTGCAAGTGTTTGAAGGTATCGACGATCCTCGATTGCAAGAAACATTTGGCACAGATGCGCAGAAGTTACGTGACGATATTGAATTGATTAACGGTGTGTACGAAGAATTTGCTGTAGAAGACTATTTGTCGGGCGACGTGGCTCCGGTGTTCTTCGGCAGTGCGCTCAATAATTTTGGCGTGCAGGAGTTGCTCAACACATTTATTGAAATCGCCCCTTCGCCACGCCAACGAGAAACAACCAAAGGTGTGGTTGAACCACACCATCAGCATTTCAGCGGATTCGTTTTCAAAATTCACGCGAATCTCGATCCGAAACATCGCGATAGAATTGCGTTCCTGCGCGTCTGTTCGGGAAAATTTGAACGCAACACTTTTTATCATCACGTACGGTTAAATCGCGCTATCAAGTTTGCCAATCCTGCAAGTTTTCTGGCGGCAAACAAAAGTCTGTTGGAAGAAGCGTACCCCGGCGATGTGATCGGATTATACGACTCAGGAACATTTGCTATTGGCGACACACTTACTGAAGGGGATGGATTTATGTTCAAAGGAATTCCGCGCTTTTCGCCGGAAGTATTCAAAGAACTCCGCAATAATGATCCGTTCAAGACGAAGCAGTTGGAAAAAGGTATTGCGCAACTAACAGACGAAGGATTAGCACAGTTGTTCACACACAATATCAATACAAACAGAAAAGTTATTGGCGTTGTTGGCGAACTGCAATTCGATGTCTTAAAATATCGCTTGTTGAATGAATTCGGCGCCAGTTGTGACTTTATTCCCGTCGCCGCACACAAAGCGTGCTGGGTAAAGTTTAACGATCAGAGCGAGGTAGAAGAGCTCTTCTTCATCCGCGCCAATCACCTGTACCGCGACAAGAACAACAACCTTGTCTATCTTGCTGAATCGGAATACGCGTTACGTATGGCTATGGAGAAAAATCCGAAGGCAAAGTTTCTTTTCAGCGTAGAACACAACGACCAAACAGTGGAAATGGAAACTAACATCAATAAGACTTGATACGCTTCCCTTGTCAAGTCAGCTTTCAATTTCTCTCCTTCTCTCCTACCTAAAAATCTCTTACATTTCAGCAATCAGAAAACAGGATGTGCCATGACGGAAAGATTTGGAAAAATCGTTCATCACAAGGAGACTATGTATGAAATTTTTTCTCTCGCTGACGCTTATCATTGTGGTTGTTGCTTCATCAACTGCTCAAACAATTCACTCGCCCGATAACAGACTCTCGCTCACGTTTTCACTTTCGCAGAAGGGTGAGCCAATGTATCAACTTTCGTTTGGCACAAAGCCGGTGATTCTTCCGAGCACACTCGGCATTGAGGTGAAAGAACAAACATCGTTTCTCGATCGCTTCATCATTGCAAAGATCGAATCAACAGTCGTGGATGAAACGTGGAATCCTGTCTGGGGCGAAGTGAGAACAATACGCAACAACTATCGTGAATTAAAAGTTACGCTGACACAACAACTGACCAAACCGCGCACTCTCGTGCTCACCTTTCGCTTGTTCAACGAAGGGCTCGGTTTTCGGTACGAATTTCCACAACAGGAATTCCTCAGCTACTTTATTGTAACAAATGAAAAGACGGAATTCACGCTTGCCGGCAACCACAAAGCATTCTGGATTCCGGGAGATTTCGACACCAACGAATACGAATACCACGAAACACTTCTCAGCGATGTTGACGCAACAGCAGGAATGTCTTCGACAGAAATCGCCACACGCACTGTTATCGGAAAGAATTTTGTTCAAACGCCGCTGATGATGAAATCAGCAGACGGACTATACATCAGCATTTTCGAAGCGGCGCTGGTAAACTATCCTGCCATGTGCGTTGAAATTGACAAAGAACATTTTACGCTCACTTCTGTTCTTGCGCCGGATGCCGTCGGCAACAAAGCATATTTGCAGGCGCCGGCAAAAACACCATGGCGCACTATCATCGTCAGCAATAAAGCAACCGATGTGCTCGAATCAAAAATGATTCTCAATCTGAACGAACCATCGAAGATTGCCGATGTTTCGTGGATCAAGCCGCAGAAGTACATCGGCATCTGGTGGGAACTGCATGTGGGAAAATCATCGTGGAATTATTCCGACACAAACAATGTGCAACTGGCAACCACTGAATGGTCGAAACTGAAACCTAACGGACGCCACGGCGCAACAACAGAGCGAACAAAGTACTACATCGACTTCGCCGCCAAACATGGCTTCGACGGCGTGCTGGTGGAAGGATGGAATGTCGGATGGGAAGACTGGTTCGGTCAGTGGAAAGAAGAAGTATTCGATTTCGTCACGCCATATCCGGATTTTGATGTTGACGCGTTGCAGCAGTATGCCGCTGAAAAAGGAGTGAAACTCATCATGCATCACGAAACGTCCGCATCGGTAACGAATTACGAACGAAGAATGGATGAAGCATTCAGATTTATGAAAGAACACGGTTACAATACTGTGAAGACAGGATATGTCGGAAAAATTATTCCACGCGGCGAGTTTCACGATGGACAGTGGATGGTGAACCACTACATTCGCGTTGCAGAAAAAGCGGCGCGATATCAAATTATGGTTGATGCTCACGAACCAGTGCGTCCGACAGGATTGCATCGCACATATCCCAACTGGCTGGCGTGTGAAGCGGCGCGTGGAAACGAATTCAACGCCTGGAGCAAAGGAAATCCCCCGGCGCATGAAACGATTCTGCCATTCACCCGTTTGCTTGGCGGACCGATGGATTACACGCCGGGCATTTTTCAAATACAAATGAATTACTACGATCCGAATAAACAAGAACAAGTGCACACCACACTCGCAAAACAGTTGGCGTTGTACGTAACAATGTACAGTCCTCTACACATGGCGGCTGATCTACCGGAAAACTATGAACGATTTCCCGATGCATTTCAATTCATTAAAGATGTGGCAATGGATTGGGATGATTCAAAATATTTAGAGGCAGAACCAGGTGATTACATAACCGTTGTGCGCAAAGCGAAAAACCGAAACGATGAATGGTATCTCGGTGCCATCACGGATGAGAATCCCCGATCAACAACTGTGACACTGAATTTTCTCGATGCAAAAAAGAAATACGTTGCAACACTCTACTCAGACGCAGCCAACGCCCATTGGAAAAAGAATCCGATGGCATATAAAATTGAAAAGTATCTTGTAACCAGCAACACAGCGCTGAAATTGCACCTTGCGGCCGGCGGTGGAGCGGCGGTGAGCATAAAACCGGCAACACAAGAAGATGAGAAATCGTTGAAGATGTACAAGAAGTAGCTCAAGGTGATAAAAAGTTGAAATCTATTTTGGATATGTTTGCTATGAAATACGGAATGCTCTTTCTTTTTTGTGGACTGCTAATATCCTGCGGAAAGACGTACACCCCTGAACAACAAGCGTACATCTCTTCCATAGAACAACTACGTCACGAAAAAGATGAGTGGATGAAGAACAATCCTGCTTCACCGTTCAACAAAGACACCAGTATTCACTTCTCGCCGCTGAAATACTTCCCCGTCAATCCAGAGTTTGTCTTTCACAGTAGATTGTTTGAATACGAACAGAAAGATACAGTAATGATTTTCGGCACCAAGGGAGAAGAACGAAAAGTAGTGAAGTACGGTTACGTCGTATGGGAACGAGATGACGGTAAACGAAACATCAATGTTTACAAAGGGGTAAGCAAAACAGGAAGCGAATACTACAGCATCTGGTTCACCGACAAGACAACCGGTACGACAACATACCGTGTCGGACGCTACCTCGATATTGAATTGCAGGCAGATAAAGAGTTTGTGTATACCATCGATTTCAACAAAGCGTATAATCCTTACTGTGCCTACAGCGCCATGTTTTCCTGCGCAATTCCCACAAAAGAAGATTATATTGATGTGGCCATTGAGGCAGGAGAAAAAATTTTCCACTGACGATGAACATCAACACACTTTACCATAAACTTGTTTCAGCATACACGCAGGAAAATTTGCAGAAGATTACCCGCACAATCATCGACCTGCACAAAAACAAACAGACCGTTGCATTGTCACAGTTGATGACTACTGTCGATGAACATCAGTCCAACAAAAGTGCGTCAGACGGAAGAGTGTTCTATCGATTGATGATGACGTACCACCCAGACCGACTTTCTATCTATCGCAGTGATATTGATAAACTGTATGCGTCGAAAAACTTCGCCGGACTTCAAACATATGCGCATATTTTCACCGCTCTTGAATTAGAACAAACACCTGTAGCGGTAAAAAAACAACAACCGCAGTCATCTGCCTACTCTGATTTGTGGGAAGTCGTACGCGAAGAATTCGATCGATATGAGGATGAAAGATTTGACGATGAGGTATTCTTCGAAGATGTTTCATTTGATGCTGATGACACTGACGAAATAATTCCACGCCATACCTTCTACACCGTGTTCAAACAACAGATGTACGGAACGCAGAATGTAGAACTGCCGACGTACTACTTTGAAGATATTGAAACGCTCGATCTTTCCGGTTGCGAGATGGAATGCCTCGACGGTATTCAATACTGCACACACCTGGTTGCCGTTGACTTGTCAAACAACCGGCTTGACGACATTACCGAACTTGCATCTCTAACATTATTGCAGGAAATTTATCTTGCCGGCAATTGTATCGGCTATATTGATAGTTTGGCATTTCTAAAAAATCTCCGTGCGGTTGATGTGTCATTCAATGCCATTGACGATCTTTCACCGTTGTTTGAACTTCGTCGGTTGGAATACGTGAACGTGACAGGCAATCCGGTTCCTGCCCGGCATATTGCTGTTTTGCAGAACAAAGGAGTTGTTGTTATTGCTTAACAAACAGGTATCTATTCATTTTGATTTTTACACAGGAGTGTTTATGAACAACATAGTGCGTTTTCTCATCATCGGACTGTTTACCTTCGCCACACTATTCGCTCACGATAGCGGACGTCACGGGCGCGTCATCAACTTCCCAAACATTCCCGGCTATCTCACGTTGAAGTGCGACTTTCATCAGCACACCGTATTTTCCGACGGCAGTGTGTGGCCCAATATCCGCGTGCAGGAAGCAGTGAAAGATGGACTTGATGCCATGGCATTAACCGAACACATCGAATACCAGCCACACAAAAGCGACATTCCACACCCCGACAGAAACCGCGCCTACCAGATTGCATTGGAGGAAGCAAAGAATACTTCGCTCATTGTTGTCAACGGTTCTGAAATTACACGACGAATGCCGCCGGGGCATTCAAACGCCATCTTTCTTACCGATGCAAACAAATTACTGGTAACCGATTCCATTGAAGTGTTCCGGGAAGCAAAAAAACAAGGGGCGTTCATCTTCTGGAATCATCCGAACTGGTTAGGACAGAGCAAAACCGGCATTGCAACGCTGACTGACGTTCATAAGTTTTTGTTGAAAGAAAAACTGCTCGACGGTATTGAAGTAGTGAACGACGTTACGTATTCCGATGAAGCGCTACAAATTGCGCTCGATTACAATTTAACCATCATGGGTTCATCCGATATTCACGGATTAATTGATTGGGATTATAAAGTGCCTGAAGGTGGACACCGCCCCATCACCCTTGTTTTTGCAAAAGAACGCACGGCTGAATCGTTGAAAGAGGCGCTCTTTGCCCGACGTACAGCAGTATGGTTCAACAACATGCTCATCGGCAGAGAAGAATTTCTCGTTCCGCTCATCAAACAATCGCTCACAATTCGTTCAGCAAAATATCAGGAGAAAAAAACCGTTCTGAACATTACTATAGAAAATTCAAGTGATGCGGAGTATATCATGCAGAATGTCGGAGAATTTACTTTTCACAAACATACGGATGTCATCTCGTTAAAGCCACACGAAGCGACAACGATTGAAGTAAAGACGGTTGATGAAAAGAAAAATGTGCGGCTAAAATTTTCTGTCCTGAATGCCGTTACTGCCCCCAAACAACATCCGCAGATTGTTTTTGATGTGGTGGTAGAATAGGCGGGAGAGAATTATATATTGGTATTTCATATTACATGAATGTTGAAGTCTTGAGTTGAGTTATAGAACAATGCTACTTAAAGGTGTTGTTCGCCCACGTCATAAATTCCGCAAGACTCAGGACTTCAATTTTCTTGTCGGCAGTTGCAGGTGTGGTGTATTTTCTCTTAGCAGCAGCTTCTTTCAGCCAGGGAATGGCACCCTTTTTCCAGCCTTTTCCATCAATTACGACAACAATGTGTTTTTCTGGCATTGCTTCAAGGCTATTCAAGTAGAGATACGGAAGTTTTTCGTCTACCGAACCAGCGACTTGCTGCCACTTACATTCGATGCGAATCTCCAAACCGTACCGAGCAGATTTAAGCAGAAACTCTGTCTTTCCAGCATGCTTGTAAATCGTCTCATACGGCACGTTTGTCAACAGAAGCTCTGCACTGTATTTTTCTGGATTCTGTTTCCAGTCACTGTACTTTAGAATCGTGAATCCCTTTTGTTTGCAAACAGTCTTAACAGTCTGCTCAAGAAGGTTTCCAGATGCCGTTGTTCGCTTGACTCTCTTTCTCTTAACCATTCAGTTACTAGACTCAGTGTTTTTCAGTTTGTTTTCGTTAACAACAATGACATCAATGTAACTAAGCCCAAGTTTTCTAGCTGCTAAGAGGCGATGTTGACCGTCAATCAAGAAAAATCTTTCATTAATCATGACGGGCTCCCAGGCATCAGGATAAAAGTCGAGGACAATCCGATTCACTTCCTGAAGTGAAGGCTTGTTGCGGTACTTTTTCCTCCTCTTGATCCTCGAAATGGATATCCTTTCTAAGAATCGAAAGCAATTGTTACTCTTGATCACGTAAGAATTTCCCCAATCACCTGCAGACTTTATGTAATGAGCACGTTTCATTAGTAGTTCGTTATTATGAGCTCGTTGATTTTACCACGACCATCGGCTTTACAGTTGATCGCCCTATTCGCTCTGACGATTTTAACGCGGTAGTTCTTGTATAGATCTTTAACAGTTTCAGTGTAAGAGTTCGACAGCATAAACAGAACGCCTTTGCTTGTAAGTCTATCACACAGTTCCCGTAGAGCAAATTGAGCATCCAGATCGAAATCATCTTTGTAGTATTTTGTAAACGATGATGTCTTATTCAGTGGCACATACGGCGGGTCAAAATACACGAAGTCTCCTTTGTGTGCTTTCTTTTCAACTGCTTCAAATGAAGCTAGTGCTATTTCTGTTTTTTTCAGGAGAGCGCTACACGCGATGAGATTGCGTTCATCTACAATGCTCGGATTTTTGTAGAAACCGAATGGTACATTGAAATAACCATCAGAATTCACCCTATACAATCCATTAAAGCAAGTTTTGTTTAAATAAATTATTCTGCTTGCTTTGTCAACTTTATTCCAGTATTTGTATTCTTCTGTTCTGTCCGCGCTTCTAAGCTGGTAAAAGTATCTCTCATTGTTCTTGTGTTTTTTTAAACTTTCGATGAGTTCTTCTACATTATTTTGGACAACCTCGTACACATTGATTAGCTCAGGGTTGATATCTGAAATGTATCCGTACTCTGGTTTGACTGCAAAAAATAAGGCGCCACCACCAACAAACGGTTCAAAGAATCGACCATATTTCTTTGGAAGATGCTGTAGAAGTTCCCGCAGCAGCTGTCTTTTACCGCCAGGCCACTTTAAGAAAGGTTTGCAGGGTACCTTCTCAAAATTCTTCTTGACTTGATACAGTTCGAGTTGTTCATGTACAGTAGGTGTCATAACAATTTAAGTGTACACTTTTCCCAAACTAAAATCAATTTTACAGACATCTGCTTTGTCTGTAGAAGATGACAACAGCAATCGTACTGAAGGATGTCATGTACATTTCCTACTTTACTTCACCAGTATCATTTTCCTCGATTGTGTGACTGACCCGATTTGTAAACGATACATATACACTCCGGCAGGAACATCTGACGCATTCCACTGCACTGTATACTCTCCTGCATTTTTTTCTTCGTTCACTAACGTTGCCACTTCTCTCCCCAGCACATCATAAACGCGCAGCGATACAAATCCTGACTTATCAAGAGTAAACGGTATTGTAGTGGTGGGATTGAATGGATTCGGATAATTTTGCCGTAGTTCAAACGTGTACGGGGCAGACACGAAGTCAACGCCAGCCGGACTGAATGTTGCATCGCGTAAAATCCATTCATTGGGATCTAACACCATTGATGTAGCGCGGCGCGAAAGCGGAATGGTAAACGTCTGATCGGCGGCATTGTTCAACAGCGTAACCGTTGTATCCCATCCGGTAGCGGCAAACTTCACGTCAATCGGCATAGTAAAGAAAGAAGGGTTTGTTGTTCCGGTTATTTGCTTAATTCGTACATGGGCAAGGTAACCGCCGGCCGTGGAGTCGATACTATACGAATACGTGTACTTCGGATATTTTTCTCCAAACACCCACTGGTTGAAGAACCAATCCAAATCTCTGCCGGAAATCTGTTCACACCAAAATTGAAAATCTGCAGTGGAGGCTGTGGCATACCGCAATTTCGGATCGTTCGCGTACGCATAGATGGAAGCAAAGAAGAGTGAATCGCCCAATACATGACGAAGCATATGCAAAACGGCGGCGCCTTTATTGTACACTCTGCTTCCGGCAAAAAGATTGTTCACATTCGCCGTGTCTTGCACATACAGCGTTCCAACAGCTGTTTTGGCACTCGATAATCTTCCAGACATTCGCGACCAATAGGCAGACGAACCGTACATCCGTTCGCGATACACCGCTTCAAAGTACTGCGCGAATCCTTCGTTCAACCAAAGATCGGGCCAGGTGCGGCAGGTAATCATATCGCCGAACCATTGATGAACAAGTTCGTGCGCGATTGTTCCTTCAGTAAATGCATTGGAACCAAGCGACGTGAGCGTTTGGTGTTCCATTCCTCCGCTCCATCCAAATTGTGCGTGACCATATTTTTCTTTGATAAACGGATATTGACCAAACATCGCAGAAAAAATTTCCATCATCTTCACCGTTAGTGCGGCATTGGTGCGGTACGATGGCGATGTACTGCCGATGTTCGGCAACACATAGTTCACTATTTCCAATGAATCGGTCGGAGAATATTTATACCAATCGGAAAACGAACTAAAGTTGCCGATTGTTACCGACACAAGATACGACGCGATGGGATAACGATGTTGCCACTTATATGTTTTCGTTCCATCGCCGTTCAGAACAGTTTCAATGAGTTTGCCGTTACTTACGCCGATAAGATTTTGATCGCATGTAATCCAGATATCGATGGAATCAGCTTTATCGGTCGGATGGTCGATGCAGGGCCACCAATCGCGTGCGCCGTAGGGTTCGCTCAATGTGTACACCCAGCGTGTCAAATCTGATGCCGTAGCATCCGAATAACTTCCCAATCCGGTGTATGGAGGATATCCTTTGTAGTACACGTGCGTTGTCATTGTATCTCCCACACTGTAACTTTTCGGAAGTGTAATGGTAATTGTCTTTGCAGCTGAGAGAAAGGTTGTCTTAGTGCCGTCAACATAAACAGAGTCAACAGTGAGAGCGTTGACGAGATCGAACCCCACCTCCGTCAATGCCGAATCGCAGACAATGGCGCGTGTAACAACATCGCCGCGGAGAAATCCTTTCTGCTCCGCAATGCAGATATTGAGGCGGTAGTATGTTACGTCAATATCTTCGCGGGCAACAGTGCGTTCGGCAAGATATGAGTAAAGAAGCCGATGTTTTGCTGCTTCGGACTTGAACAACGCTTCATCTTCTGCATCGTGTTGAGAATAAAGAAATGGAGTGAGAAAAAGTGAAGATAAAACAAGACGGTAGAAGTTTTTCATAGGAATGCCTGTGCTACAAATGAATTACTTTTTCAACCTACACACAATTCAAAAGAATATCAACGGAGGGCAATGTCTTATACAAATCCAACCTACTTACTAAATACAAAATCTTGCTATAATAGCTCTGAAATTTCCAATTTTCGGCAGGTTTGAAAATTTTTCCATTTTTTTCTCCAAAAACGCTCTAAAACGGAAGGCGAAAATACTATAAGTACACTATAAGAGGGGTGGGTATGTGCGTGTAAGCATTAGTTACACCAAATTTAGGACACTGTTTATGACACAACTTACCGAACAACAAAGAGCCATATCAGAGAATGGCTCACACCGATTTTTGGACAAAATGTCCAGCACAAAAAGAGCAAGCCTGACCGAATTAACCACAATTCACAAGAGCATTCTGCGTTTGCTGGAGCGGGGATGTACTAAACAACAAGCGGCAAATATATTGGATATGAATGTGCATACACTTGATGCACATTTGCGCGAGATTTACCGTATTGTTGATGTACACACGATGACGGCTGCTGTTGCAAAGGCTATTCGGGAAAAGATAATATAGGATTAAAATCTGCTTTTTGTTTTTAGACAATTTAAGACATACTCGTATTCAAAGCCCTCTGTATCTAATTATTGATCATCTCTCTTGCTATTGCCACAAATCCGCACTACTTTTGTAGTAGAGTTTATCAACGGGAGATGCGTATGCTTCTCTCTTCACACACTGAACAACCTCAGGATTTCCGCAACAGCAGAATGAATGAGGTTGTTGCGTTTTAAAAAACTCACCGCGGAGACGTTATCTTTGCGTTGAGCGATTATTGAAAGGAGGATGGTATGATACTGCAACGGTTGAAAGATTTTTTAGATGAACGGCACATCAAGTATGTCGTCATCTCGCATTCGCCGGCATACACTTCGTTAGAGATTGCGGCGATGGCGCGCATTCCGGGAAAAGAGATTGCCAAAACGGTAATTGTTAACACCGACGGCACAATGATGATGGTGGTGGTTCCTGCATCCCATATGGTGGATTTCAAACTTCTCCACACCTTCACCGGAGCCAAACACATTGAACTTGCCGCCGAACACGAATTCAAAAATCTCTTCCCCGATTGCGAAGTAGGAGCAATGCCCCCGTTCGGAAATCTGTTTGGAATGGACGTGGTGGTTTCCGAAAGTCTTGCAGAAGATGAGATGATTGCCTTCAATGCAGGAACGCATAAAGAACTGGTGCGAATGACGTATCGGGATTTTGCAGAGCTGGTGAAGCCGAAAGTTGGAAACTTCTCGTTTCCAAAACGGTACTCGCTTTCGCGCGAATCGTGGGAGATGCCGTGATTCTGCTTCCTCAATAACTATAGATTTGGCAAATCTTTAAGATTTGCCAAATCTCATACTTCGTATGAAACGTCCGTCAATTTTTTCATTGGCCGTTTATCTGCTTGCCTGCCTTATTGTTGCCGTGGCATACTATATTATTCTTGAACGTGATCGTTCCATCACTCAACAGTATTCGCGTTACCGCAGTACTATGGATACGGCGACAATGTACTTTTCCGACCGAGAGATACAAACGGCAAATTTGTTTGCCGATTCTGCACTTCCGGCTTTACACCGGCTGGGACTTATTCTGCGGTACGAACAGCGGAATTGGGAAACGCTGATCACCGTTTCCGGTCCAGTATGGAAACAACGTTCGATCTTTTTTAAAGAACAATTCTTGAATCATCTTTCTGTGTACAATAAGGTGCGAGGATTTCCGACTCCTGCACGCATTGTCGATCACCGTACCGGTAGTTTGCTGGCACAAATTACCGCTTCGGATACAAAAGAAGTGTTTGAATAAACAACAAGAACAGAACACACCGGTGATGGCAACACCAGAGCATCGGCAAAAAATTCCCTCACAATAAGCGTCATACAATTTTTGTTCTTGCATCTCATACAAGATTCTACAACTTTTCAGCCGCTGTAGAACGTACCTTTACTTCCATGCACAAAAAGATTTTTCATTTTCTCGCTCTTCAGCAACACACGGTGGCGCTGTTGCTCATGGTGATTCTTGTTGGCACCGGAGAGCGAATTGCAGAACGATTTCTTCCCCTCTATCTTCTCGCGCTCGGCGGCGGAATTGTTTCCATCGGCATTTTTTCCGGTGCGAATAATTTTGTAAATGCCCTCTACTCGTTTTTTGGCGGATACTTAAGCGATAGATTGGGACACAAGCGAGCGCTGTTGCTGTTTAATGCGTTGACAATTGTAGGATATCTCATCGTCATTGTATTTCCGTACTGGCAAGCGGTGATTATTGGTTCATTCTTTTTTCTTTCATGGTCAGCCATTTCAATGCCGGCAACTCTCGATCTTGTTGCCCACAGTCTTCCTGCAAACAAACGCACAATGGGCGTTTCGGTTAATTCGCTCATTCGCAGAGTGCCAATGATGCTTGGCCCGTTAACGGGAGGAATACTGATTGAACGGTTCGGAGAAACCGACGGCATTCGATACTCATTTATAATTGCGATAGCATTGGCGATTGTTTCTCTTATTCTTCAACAACAGATGATTTCGTCCTCACAACCTGTACAACGCAGAGCCATTGTCAATCCAATAACATTGTGGAAGCGAATGACATTGCCGCTGAAGCATCTCCTTCTGTCCGACATCCTCATCAGATTTTGCGAACAGATACCATACGCCTTTGTAGTGATCTGGTGTATCGACATTGCAGGTAGATCGCCTGTTGAATTTGGCGTGCTGACAACGATTGAAATGCTGACGGCGCTTCTCATCTACATTCCCGTAGCGTACTTTGCCGATAAGACCACAAAAAAACCATTCGTTACTGCAACGTTTGTGTTTTTCACACTGTTTCCGCTGGTGCTGATGTTTGCACGAACTTTTACACTGCTTGCCGCGGCTTTTGTTCTGCGCGGTTTAAAGGAATTCGGCGAACCGACACGGAAAGCATTAATTCTCGATCTTTGTCCGGATGAAAACAAAGCGGGTATGTTCGGTTTCTATTACTTGCTGCGCGACAGTGTCGTTGCTGTGGCGGCATTCGTCGGCGCATGGTTGTGGAAGGTTTCACCAGAAGTGAATTTGATGAGTGCGTTTGTGTTTGGAGTGATTGGAACGTTGTGGTTTATTGTAAAAGGAAAGTAAACCAATTTTTTCTCTTGCATCTGCGGCAATTTTCCCCAAACTTCTTTCCACATGTGTACCCACCTAAACTATTGTCAACAACCATTCAAGGAGAATGATGATGAAACAGACACTCTTGTTGTTCGTCCTGCTCCTGATATCCGGAAGTGGCGCGATGTTTGCCGGTAATAACATCCTCCCGTACCCGATTCATCAGAAGCAGTTGGCGAACGGATTAAATGTTGTTACAGTGCAGTTCGACAGTCCCGGACTGGCGGCGTTTTACATTGTTGTGCGTGTTGGTTCGCGCAACGAAGTGGAAGAAGGCGTCACCGGCTTCGCACACTTTTTTGAACACATGATGTTTCGCGGTACTGATAAATATCCGCGCGAGAAATACAACGAAGTACTGAAATCCATTGGAGCCGGTGCCAACGCCAACACCTCGCTCGACCGCACCATTTATCACATGACTGGCGACGCCACGAAATTAGAAACGATGTTCGACCTCGAATCCGACCGTTTTATGAATCTTCGCTACAGCGAGCATGACTTCAAAACCGAAGCGGGCGCCGTCAAAGGAGAATACACAAAAAACTTTGCCAGCCCATACCAGCAGATGTACGAAAATCTGGTGAACACGGCTTTCGACAAACACACATACAAACATACCACCATGGGCTTCTTTAAAGACATTGTGGATATGCCGAACCAATACAAATACTCGCTTGAATTTTTTAACCGCTACTACCGTCCTGAATACACAACAATTGTTGTGGTTGGCGATGTAACGCCTGAGAAAGTAAACGCCTTAGCAGAACAATATTTCGGCAAGTGGCAACGCGGTAACTATATCTCTGTTGTACCGACAGAGCCGAAACAAGATTCAACACGCTACACACACTTACAAGACGGCAGTATTCCTCCCTATCTCGGATTGCACTACAAAGGTCCGGCATTCAGCGATACGGCGATCGATATGCCGGCGTTGGATGTAATGTGCACGATTCTCTTTTCGCCAACATCAGAGTTATATAAAAAATTAGTGATTAAAGAACAGAAGGTACGCCAACTCAGCGGCGGCGCTCAGGATACACGCGATCCGTATTTGATCTCCATTGACGCTTCGCTGGTAAACAAAGAAGACCTGCAATATGTGAAAGATGAAATCGTGAAAGCGATTGAACAATTTAAACACACAGGCGCTGATGAAGCATTGCTCGCAAAAACAAAATCACGGTTGAAGTATAGTTTTGCAATGAGTATTGATAATCCTTCCACTATTGCCAACTCGCTTTGCGCGTACATTACGCTCACCGGCGACCCAGAATCGCTCAATCGTCTGTATGCAATGTACGACAAGGTTACCAATGACGATTTGAAACGCATTGCGGCAACCTATTTTATTCCGTCGGGATTGACTGTGGCAACAATTTCTGCCGACGCGAAAGGAGGTGTGAAATGAACTCAAGAAACTGCATTCGTCCGATGGACCTTTCACTCAACATTACCTTGATGATGCTTTTCACCCTCATGCTTACATTCACTATGACAGCACAACACGTCATCGAGTTACCACAACCAAACTCGAACAAAGTTATCATTAAACTACAGTTTCGCAACGGCTCTATTTCCGATCCAAAAGGAAAAGAAGGATTAACTTCCGCTGTGGCAAGTGTAATTACGCAGGGCGGAACAAAGGAAATGACCTACAGCGAAATTCAGGACAAAATTTATCCATGGGCGGCAGGATACTACGCCTTAGTGGATAAAGAAGTCACAACATTTACCTTCATGGTTCATGTCGATTTTCTCGACCAATTCTATCCGATACTGAAAGGATTGATGCTGACACCGGCGTTCGACGAAAATGATTTCAAGCGTGTGATGAAGAATCAACAGAACTATGTTGATCAGGTCATCCGTGCATCGTCCGACGAAGAGTACAGCAAAAAGGCGCTGGAAGATTTGCTCTTCCGCGGCACAAACTATCAGCACATGGTGCAGGGAAAATCGGAAAGCGTCAAATCCATTACTCTGGATGATGTAAAACAGCACTATGCCAATGTCTTCACCAAAAACAATCTCACCATCGGTATTGCGGGAAAATACTCCAAAGAATTTCTCGCGCAGTTGAAAGCAGACATGGCGAAATTGTCGGATAAGAAATACACACCACCGAAACCGGGCGCTCCCAACATGCCCGATGGAGTTGTGGTAGAGATTATTGCGAAAGATAACGCATTCGGCTCGGCCATTTTCACCGGCACTCCTCTTGCCATCACCCGCTCCAGTAAAGATTTTGCCGCACTGATGGTGGCAAATTCATACTTGGGCGAACACCGTAAATCGTACGGACAGTTGTATCAGAAAATTCGCGAAATGCGTTCCATGAACTACGGCGACTACTCGTACATCGAGTGGTACCACAACGGCGGCGGTAACATGCTTCCTCCCTCCGGCGTTCCGCGCAACTCAAATTACTTTGCGTTGTGGATTCGTCCTGTGCAGATTGCCAAACAGTTGAAACAACAGTATCCCGAACTTGCCAACATCAACATCGGTCATGCGCATTTTGCGCTTCGTATGGCAGTGCGCGAAGTGGATAAACTGATAAACGATGGAATGACAAAAGAAGATTTTGAAGCCACCCGCACATTCCTCCGCAGTTATATTAAACTGTACGTTGCAACACCAAACGAGCAACTCGGGTACTTAATGGATTCCAAATTTTACGGACGAAAAGATTTTATTTCAGAAGTTGATAAAGAGTTGGCAAAACTAACGGTAAAAGATGTGAATGCCGCCATTAAAAAATACTGGCGCACCAACAACATGTTTGTTACCATCGTTACCGATAAGAGCGAGGCGGAAGAATTGGCAAAAAGCATAAGGGAAAATCTCCCCTCGCCCATGTCATACTCCAATGCAGTAAAAGCCGGATTACCCAAAGAAGTGTTGGATGAAGATGAGATTGTTGCCAACTACAAGCTGAATGTGAAACACGTTACTGTTGTCGATTCGAAAGACACGTTTAAGTAAACCACAAAGACTTGCCAAGTCTTATTGACTTGGCAAGTCTCTTATTTATACTTCTCATACAATTCATCATCTTCCGGCAACGCCCCTTTCACTCCGCACAACGCGGCAGAAAACTCAGAAGCTGTGGTATGAATTTTTTCGAGGGGCCATCCTCTTAAAATTCCCACGCACATCATCGCGGCAAAGGCATCGCCCGCTCCAACAGTATCACGCACAACAGAAGCGATTGTTTTATGAAAATGCGCTCTGTCCGGAGTCCACATCCACGAGCCGTTTTCTCCTAAAGTAACAGCAAGAAAGGAGAGAGAAAATTTTTCCATCAACAGACGCGGCGATGTATCAAGTGAAAACGGCTCTGTGAAAAAGAGAGAATGAATTTGACGCAGTTCTTCATCATTCAATTTCACAATATCCGCAAGAGCAAACGACTGTTGAAGAATTTCCGCCGTGTAGTAGTGTTGCCGCAGATTCACATCAAAAAAACAACGTTTTGCATTTCGGCTTAACTGATGGAGTGCAGAGCGCGATGTATTGTTTCTTTGGGCGAGCGTGCCAAAATATAGCATGTCGCATTCCGCAAGTGCTTCAATGGCGGCAGGTGTTGGTTCAATGTAGTCATACGCAGTCTCTTCAGCAATGGTAAAAGTAGGAATGCCGTTGTCATTCAACGACACAAATGCCGCCCCTGTTGGATGATGCGGATCGATCTGAACATAACGGGGGTCAATTGAGTGTTGCCTGAAGAATGAAAGAATTTTTTTTCCACGTTCATCGCTACCAATGCGCGATATAAACACGCCGTCGCCGGTTAATGCGTGGATGTGAAAGAAAAAGTTAAATGGCGCGCCGCCAAGCAGTTCTTCTTCCGGAAACACATCGAATAATATTTCGCCAAATGAAGCAATCATTGTTCTATACAAATGCTGTCGTCATACCGGGCGAAGTTGAGGCATACTCTGGTCTGTTATTTCAATTCAGTTCTTATAAAATACATATCTTTTGTTTACTCGCAACGATGAAATAAAAAATGACCGTTACCGCGGAGCAACCGGTCATTTTACGAAAGAGATTTTGAAATTCTATAAACGCTTCTCTTCTACTTCACCTGCATAGTGCTGTAATCCATCTCAGTTCCCCACAGACTGTGCGGAATGAGAAAGACCAGCAGTGTAACGATTGACGCCACAAGAATCCACCGCCTGGGATTGGGGGACTTGCGCACTGCAATAACTGCGGCAAGCCACATCAGAAATGCGACGAGTGTTTTGTTGTCGGTAATATCGGTGCCTAATGGAAATCCCGTCCACCACATATCGAACGAGTATTTCAGCACCAATGGACCGAAAATCATTCCGCCAATAGTAAGAAAGGCAAACGTAAGATACGTTAGCAGTGTAAGTTTCGGCTCTCGTGTAAAAACTTCCAGTCCGGTGCGCGCAGAAAGAAGCATCCCGCCAAACATCAAAAGAATGTGTAGCAACAATACAACATCAGGCACATCGCCGCGGAAGCGAATTACTGTTGACGCGGTAAATGTCTGCTTGCCGTCTGTAAGGATAACTCTGTAGTGCAACTTTCCTGCCGGCGGTTGATGAGGAAGTTCTGCCGAGAGCACTCCGCCGGCGTATGTCATAGGAACAACCGTAAATTCATCGGAAGTGTTGTATCGTTTCCATTCAAGCGTGCCGGTGATTGTTGTGTCATTTGTTTCAATAGCAACACGGTGGTTTCCATCTCCGGCATGGGCGCGGTCAAGCGTTACAGAGATTGCTTTGCCGTTCAGCAGTGTAACGTAATGTTTCGGATACGTCGGACCAGTCAGCCGTTGATAAACCGCCGAGGCAACGGTAATAAGTATTGCAAGAAGCCAGATGTGATATGAGCGTTTCATTGATGTATGTAGTCGGATAGTGAGTATTGTTTTTTTTTTCGTCATAGATATCCAAACAGCGTACCAACACAAATAGCGGAAAACAATACAAAATCGGACGACGCATTCTCAATTCTGAAAATATGCGCTCTTGTTATAGTGAACTTGACAAGGAAACGGTAGGTATGTATTTTAGGGCAATGTTTATTTAAGGAAGAATAAACGACATATGACGTCTATCCAGCCGAATTGGAAGTAAAAACGTCATAGTGCACTTTTACAATAGTTATGCGCCAACAATGCATCCACAGGGAAATGAAATGAAATTGAACTTAGCTAATATCCGTAACCTGATGTGGGTTTGTGTAACATTCATTGGAATGGAGACTCTAATGGCACAGCAAAATGTCAATCTCTCTCTCACTGAGCAACTTGCATACAGCACAGTACGCATCGAAGTCGAACTGCCGAAAGGAATCGGGACCGGTACTGGCTTCTTCTTTTCACTTCTCGAAGAAGGCGAGAAAAATGTTCCTGTGATTGTTACAAATAAACACGTTGTTCGAAATGCAAAACGTGGTGCATTCATTATTACCGGCGCAAATGCAGATGGTTCGCCGTCAGCTGCGTCCAGCATTCCCGTATTACTTGATAACTTTGAGGCACGATGGATTCCCCATCCCGACACAAATATTGATCTTACCGTAATGCCTATCGCGCCATTATTGAACGAGGCTGCTGCAAAAGGACTAAAACCATTCTACCGAACCATCAACAAGTCCTTCATACCCTCAGAGGATCAACTCAAGCAACTTACTGCTGTTGAAGACATCTTGATGGTGGGTTATCCAACCGGCATTTGGGATCGTACAAACAACTATCCCATTTTTAGAAAGGGAATCACTGCAACACATCCCGCCAATAAATACGAAGGACGCGATGAATTTATGATCGACGCCGCCTGCTATCCAGGCTCAAGTGGTTCACCAGTATTCTTATACAATATCGGGAACTATGTTGCGAGAGATGGAGGCACGGTAATTGGCAGTCGTTTCTTCTTCCTCGGCATTCTGTATGCGGGCCCTCAGTACACTGCCACAGGTGAGATCAAGATAATGACCATACCAGAAAGATCAGATACTTTGGCTGTTACGCAGATCCCAATCAACCTTGGCAACGTGATCCGGGCTAGCAAGTTGCTCGACTTTGAAAATGTTATTCAGAAAATGTTACCCCAACCGCGGTGAGTTGTATACAAATCGGTCGCAGGCCGGCGCATAACATGCAAAACAACGGCGCTCCCTTTGTTGATAGGCTTTGTTGAAGCTGAAGAAAAGATCAGTTGTGGTCGCTCAATGCTTTTTGCCGCGTGTTGGTTTGCGGCTCCAGCCGCGAGAAATTGATTTATTAATAACGGCTTCCGCCGCATCTTTTTCGAGCAGCAAAAGCAACGGCGTGCCTACGCAAACCGTTACCTGCTATAATAAAAAAAACGACGACGAACTTAATGAGAAAATTAGTAGTAGTTATAGTTACAATATCAATAATCTTTTCACAATCAACAAATGCTCAAGTCAATAATTCATTTGGAACGCTACCACCATTTACAAAATGGTATCAGAATCCATTAGGAGTAAGCCCTATTGCTTTACACACAGGTAATGGTTTATTGATTCCATTGATTGCTACAACTAGTATTCTCATATTTACAAATGGCAATGATACTCTGGTCAATAAGGTAAGCTTTTATAGCGATATTGGTTATACAAAGGGTTATTACGGAAGTTTTTCAAACATAACACATCTAAATATCGGCATAAATTATATGCTTAAAGAATACTTGTCTGCTGGTGTTGAATTATCACAAGTCTATGTTAATGATAATGAAAACAATACTTATGGAATAGGCATTCGTCCTTTTTTCAGATTTTATCCTGCAAACAAGGAAAGTTTCAAGTTTTACTTTCAAAGCGGTGCAGGGCTTCAATACTTTTTTGAAAATTTTCCAAAACCTTCCGGCTTTTTTGGTGATTACCGTGAAGGAACAAGGTTAAACGGAAGTCCTAAATATGGGATTGGAACAGAAATTAAACTGAATTCAAACTGGAATATTAATGCTGGCCTCTGGCATATTCATTTTTCTAATGGGAATAATCCAAGTTTTGAAAGAAATCCTGGACACGACAGTAATGGGTTTAGTTTTGGACTAATATACATACGATGAAAATAAAAGAATTACAGCAGGTCACAAAGTGTATATGCCATAAAGGTTTTCAGTGGTCTTCAAGCACTCTATCCACTCAAACTTTTTTGCTGGTAAACAGGCTTCAGCTCCGCAAACCCTTACGGCACACATACTCAGCCATTACACCAAAATTCATTGAAAACTCAACCGCTCTTCCATAAACAAATCACACCTCCATGACAGCAAAAAAACAATCTCCCGCCAAACAAAGCACGGATGATCGCATCGCATCACTGACATTTGCTTCTGTGTATCCACACTATGTTGCAAAAGTAGAAAAGAAGGGAAGAACAAAAAAAGAGTTGCATGCTGTTATCACGTGGCTTACCGGCTTTGATGAACGAATGATACAGAAACTCATTGATGAACAAGCAACCTTCGAGACATTTTTTAAAAAGGCAAAACTGAACCCCAACGCTCGTCTGATCACGGGAGTCATCTGCGGCTATCGGATAGAAGAAATTGAAAATCCTTTAACGCGGCAGGTGAGATATCTGGATAAGCTGGTGGACGAGTTGGCAAAAGGGCGGGCGATGGAAAAGATTTTGCGCGGCTCCGAAAGCGCCACATAATTCAAGAAGAACAGTCAGCTTCACTGCACACCTCTTCTCAGATGAGAGATGCGTTTGTTCGTAAGCTAACACTCTTCACTCTTTCCTATTTTTTCACTCATCCCCAACGTCCCGTTGGGGATGTAATGAGAGCGAAACTCTGTTTCGCAACTCATCGTGAACGGAGTTTCACAAAGATAAACGTTCCTAAACAGAGTTTAGGAACAAGATAAACTCCTTCCTGCTTTTTTCTTCTCCCTTCTGAAATACATTTCTTTTTGTAGCAAAACTTTGCTACTTTTTTGCAACGTTTAAAGGAACACACCGCATGCCGTCTGTTACAAAATCATTTATTGCCGTTGCCGGAAATATCGGCGCAGGAAAATCATCGCTTACCCGCATGCTCGGCGAGCGATTCAACTGGAAACCATACTACGAGTCGGTCGATGACAATCCGTACCTTGCAGATTTTTATGCCGATATGAACCGCTGGTCGTTTCATCTGCAAATTTATTTCCTTTCCAATCGCTTTAAAAGCCACAAACAGATTGTTGAATCAAACATGTCGGTCATTCAAGACCGTTCGATTTATGAAGACGCTGAAATTTTCGCGCGTAATCTCCACCTGATTGGCAAAATGGACAAGCGGGACTACGACAACTACGTTTCGCTCTTTCACGTGATGATGGAATATCTGAAACCGCCGGATTTGCTCATTTACCTGCGCGCATCGGTGGATACGCTGTTATCACAAATTAAAAAGCGCGGACGGGAGTATGAACAGAGCATTCCGCGCGAGTATCTGGAACAACTCAACAGCCATTACGAAGATTGGATTAGCAGATACTCCATCGGTCCGTTGCTCATCATCGAAAGTGATCCGCTCGACTTCGTGCACCGGAAAGAAGATTTTGAATTTATTGTCGGGAAAGTAAAGAGCGCCCTGCCGCAATTGCAGTTGTTTGAGAATTAAATACAACACCACACCACAACAACAAAACATTGTCGCGCTGAACAGAACCGAAGCGTGAAAGTGAAATACTCTCTTTAGGAAGGGCTTCGTAGGAATCGTTATCGCGGTTTCAACAAGTGTTCGTACACCTTTTTGTTCGTCAGCAATGAGGCCGCCAGTTGTACTTGCTGATCATGGCGGAGCGAAGCGCGAATACGTCCTTTTTCACCGCTGTATCTCCCGTTCAGTTCGTCAGTAAGTTCGTTGCGTATTTCCTCTCTGTACCGCACAAATGCATTGATCTTTTCTTGTTGTAACTGAAGAAGCAATCCGTCAACCGACGCCAACGCTGTTGAACTGTACCGCTCTTTCTTCATTATTTCTTTTAATTCGGTCAGTTGCTTTTCCGCCGGTTCAGCGTATTCAAACTGTTGTGCGGTAACGTACTGTTCAAACTGTTTCAGCACATCGTCGTCCACTGTAAATTCACCATCAAACGATGGGTGCTGTGCAACGTATGAGGTTGCGAATTTAAAGAACATTGCCTTTCTGATCAGTTCTGAAAAGAATCCGCTATGAGCGCCATTCTCAATAATTGTATCGGGAGTAATGCCGCCAAGTTCTTTCACTGTTCTTCCGTTCTTCGTTTTGAATTCACGTTTTAAACTATCCGGTGTGGTGGCAAACACGCCGTCTTTATTCTTGTGAAGATAATCAATCTCTTGAATGCACCGCCCGCTTGGCGTGTAGTAACGCGCAGTTGTAATTTTCATTGAAGTGTTATATGAGAGCGGAACGAGCGTCTGCACTAATCCTTTACCGAACGATCGCGTGCCGACAATAATACCTCGATCTACATCCTGCACCGCGCCGGCAACTATTTCGCTGGCGCTGGCGCTGTTTCTATTGATAAGAACAGCCAACGGAAGATCTGGCGCGATGGGTTCTTCTTCTACTGTGTAGATGTTCTCTTCACTTCCCTTTCTTCCTTTCGTGCTAACAATGGTACTGCCTCGGGGAAGAAATTTACTGCACACATCAACAGCCGCGTCTAATAATCCGCCGGGGTTATCGCGTAAATCAAAAATAATTCCTTTCAACGTTCCTTTTGCCTGTAGTTCTCTGATCGCCTGCCGCACCTCTTCGCCGGCACGACGCGAAAAGCGTTCCAATTTGATGTAACCAATTCCTTCAATTACATATCCTGCATAGCCAACATTATTCACCTGAATCTCTTCGCGCACTAACACAAACTCTATTGGATTTTTTTCCCCTTCACGTTCTACCTTCATTTTTATCACAGTTCCCGGTTCGCCCCGCACACGCAACCGAACGCTGTCAGGATTCATGCCGGTAATTTTTATTCCGTCTATTTCAATAATTTTATCGCCAGTACGCACTCCCTGCCTATGCGCCGAATATCCTTCCATTGCCGAAAGCACGGTAATGGCGCCATCGCGCACGCCGATGGTTATGCCAACACCACCATACTGACCGTGTGTGAGCAGATCAATTTCATCTTCATCGTCGCCGCCGAGATACACAGTGTACGGATCGAGCGTTTCAAGCATTCCATCAATACCGGAGCGCATGAATTTATCCGGATCAACTTCATCAACATAATTTGTGACAATTTCTTTATATACACGCCCGAAGATGTCGATGTTTTTGTTGATGCTGAAGTAGATGTTGTCCTGCTCTGCATATCCCGGCAAGAACAGTGCAACAGTCATCAGTGCAATAAGTAGTGTTGTGCGTTTCATAATACCTTTCATAAAAAGTTCTCTTACGTACGAAATATACGACAGAAAACACTGTTTTGCATCTTGCCGATCACATCGCCGAGCAGTGCATTTTTAGATGTCACACATTTGTGCCACTGTTTAATGGATAGCAGCTTTTTGTCCGAATGTCAACTACTGATGCACGCCCTATTGTGAAAGTACGTTGCACTATCGTTGTTCCTGCGGGCTGAAGTATTTCTTTTTTATCCATAGCGACACATCTACCAACAGTATAAGCACCGGCACTTCTACCAGAGGACCGATGACGGTGGCAAAAGCAACTTCAGAATTGATACCGAACACCGCTACGGCAACGGCAATTGCCAATTCAAAGTCGTTGCTTCCTGCTGTGAATGAAACTGTTACCGCTTTCTCATACGGCGTACCGATTCTTCTCGCCAGATAAAAGGTAATAAAAAACATTCCGGCAAAATAAAAGAGGTACGGAACTGCCACCCGAAGCACATCCATCGGCAATTCCACAATCTTTTCTCCTTTGAGTGAAAACATCACGAAGATAGTAAAGAGCAAAGCGACAGGAGTCAAAATGGAAATTTTCGGAATAAATGTTTTGTGGTACCATTCTTTTTCTTTGAACTGAAGAAGAACTGTTCGCGTCAGCATGCCGCCGACAAATGGAATTCCGAGATAAATCAATACGGTAACAGCTATTTCTTCAATGGAAATTTTTACCAGCGTTCCCTGAAATCCAAACAGCGGAGGTAACAAGGTGATAAAAATGTACGCATACACCGAATACAGAAGCACTTGAAACAGCGCATTAAACGCCACCAATCCTGCCGCAAGTTCAGGATCTCCTTTTGCAAGGTCGTTCCACACAAGCACCATTGCAATACAGCGAGCTAATCCAACCAGAATCACGCCAATCATCATCTCTGGTTTATCCGGCAGGAATATGATTGCCAGAAGAAACATTACCAGTGGTCCTAAAATCCAGTTTTGCAGAAGAGAAAGGGAAAGAAGTTTAACATTCTTAAATACCACCGGCAGTTCTTCGTACTTTACTTTTGCCAGCGGCGGATACATCATGAGGATTAGTCCGATGGCAATAGGGATGTTTGTTGTTCCGCTACTCATCGAAAAATATACCGCTACATTTGAATAGTACAAACCTGCAGCAACGCCAAGCACCATCACCAGAAATATCCACAGTGTAAGATATCGATCAAAGAAATTGAGTTTTTTCGCCACTCGGGTAGGTTGTTCCATACAGTCTTTCCTTAAATTTTTTATCGTAATATTACGATAAATTTATGATTTCTCCAACACTTTCCAGAAGTGAAATGTCCGTTTGAGCATAAATTTATCTTGATTCTTTTTCCCTCTCTCTGCATACTTTCAGCAATACTTTCGTTAGGGTATGAGAAGAATCATTTATCTACTCCTCGGTGTCGTTTCTATTTCTGCGGGACAAAGTGCATCGCTTCCGTACTACGAAAACTTTGACAGCGTTGCCCCGCCTTTTCTTCCCGTCGGCTGGACAACGACCACCAACAGAACTGTTGCCGGTGATTTTACCACTGTTACAACAACGGTCCGTTCATCTCCCAACTGTGTAAGTTCAACAAACGGAAAAATTTCACAGTCACTTACTTCACCGGTATTCAACGTTGTGGGAAAATTTGTTGACTCGCTCTTCTTTTATGAACGACGAACATCCACCCATCTTTCAGGAGTGATTGTTGAAGCATCAATCAACGGTGATACGACATTTTCTCTCCGGGTGAGCGACACATTAACATTCATCAACAGCACATCATATGTAAAACGAAGCATTGCGCTACCTGAAACATTACATGGAATATCCTCTGTTCAATTTCGATGGCGTGTTCTTGCTGATACTGCATCGGGGGCAAGCGGCGTCATCCGCTTTGACGATATTTCGATCACTGTGAAGAAAGCCGTTGACCTTGCGGCAACCTCACTGTTGGTTTCTCCTTCAGCGCCAAAAAAGGGGGAAACCTTGACTGCAACTATTGGAATCACCAATCGGGCGCTGGCAGGAAATTTTTCGGGAACAGTGCAGTTGTTCGATTCGCTGACACTAATTGCTTCCCAACCATTCTCACAATCACTACATCCGAATGATTCATTTACGGTTGTTGTGAACTACGTCGGTATCAGTGGCGGTAGACATCTGCTTACCGCAAAAGTCATTGTAAGTGGCGACGAAGACACAACGAATAATACTGTATCGTCTGTTGTGAATGCTGGTTATCAACCACGAACGTTACTTATCAACGAAATTATGTATGCACCTCCCGTAGGCATGCCGGAGTGGATTGAGCTTGTTAACAACAGCGCCGATACAATTCCCGTTTCCGGCTGGAGAATTTCTGATGGAGGGACAACGCGCGCTGCGCTACAACCACAACACAAGAGCATCCCTCCCGCATCGTACGTTGTCGTTACTACTGATACAAATGCTTTCAAAAGTTACTATCCAACAAACGCGCCGTTGTTCTACGCTCAATTCTCTGCTTTGAACAATAGCGGCGATGCGGTCGTGGTGTTCGATCCCACATTGGGGGTAATTGATAGTCTTACCTTTGCTTCATCGTGGGGCGGCGCCTCAGGAGGAAAATCACTGGAACGAGTGGATACTGCTGTTGTCTCAACACTACAATCAAATTGGAAAACGTCGGTTCATTCGCTTGGCGCAACACCGGGAATGATTAACTCCGTCACACAAAAGCCGTATGACGCGGCAACGGGACATGTTTCAACATCACCGCTATTTCCCGTCGCCGGAGATTCTGTTACTATTTTCGCCACAATCAAAAACATTGGTAAACAGAATCTTTCGTCGGCAACGATGCAACTGTATTTGGACGCTAACAGGGATTCCATTCTTACGTCGAGTGAACTTCAGTTTCAACAGCATATCGGCACCGTACCTGTGAACGATTCCGTCGTTACAGCGATACAACTTGCGCCGCTCGCACAGGGAACGCACTGGCTCTTTGTAAAAATACTTTCATCGCAGGACGATGACACAACAAACAACGTCATGTTTTTTTCGCTTGTTGTCGGAATTCCGCATCACAGTATTGTGATTAATGAAATAATGTATGCACCAAGCGGCGACATGCCGGAGTGGATTGAAGTGTTCAACAGAACAGCACAAACTCTATCGCTCGCCGGTTGGAAAGTATCAGACGCAGGAACAACACGAGCGCCTCTTCAACATCCGCAACCGTTTATTCAACCAAACAGTTTTGCAATCATTACAACCGATACAACGATCTTCAGAAGTTACTTTCCAAATACTCATCCTGTGTACGAAGCAAAATTTTCTTCGCTCAACAATACTTCTGCTGATGCTGTAGTTTTCTTTGATGAACGCGGAGCAGTGATGGACAGCGTGTATTATAAACCGACGTGGGGTGGAACAAACGGACTTTCCCTTCAACGATATGATATTGAAGGAAACTCCACCGACTCTGCAAACTGGAAATCGTTAGAACCAACGCCGGGAACAACGAACAATAGTGTAAGAAAAAATATCGACGTTGCAGTACGCCGCGTGGAAATCGCCCCGTCATTCCCTGTAGTCAATCAAACCCTCACGGTAAACGCAACGCTGCTAAACGTTGGGAGGCAATTGGTCAATAATATCGCGGTGGAATTTTATCTCGATGCGAATAACGATTCTGTACTCACATCAAACGAACTGAAAACTCAGCAAGTGGTTGCTTCGCTTGCTGCGCTCGATTCGGTTGTCGTCACCGCGCAGTTTACCGTTGAACAAGCGGGGCAACAACGCATTGTTGCAAAAATTATTCTTACTACCGATGAAGAAATGACAAACAATAGCGCAGCAGTGTTGCTTAACGTCGGAACACAACCACAGAGCATTGTCATTACTGAAATCATGTACAACCCACAGAATGACATGCCCGAGTGGATTGAATTGTACAATCGAAGTACATCAGCAATTTCTATCGCCGGTTGGAAAATCGCAGACAACGGAACTACCAGAACACTGATAACAAACAGCGCAACTCCCATCGCTCCACAATCGTACGCTGTCGTTGCGGCAGATTCTTCTTTTACAAATTTTTATTCAATCCCATCGCTTCTGTTCATTGCGCGGTTTTCAACACTCAACAATACCACGCCAGATGCTGTTGTTCTCTTCGATAATCAACACAGAATGATCGACAGCATGTACTATAAACCATCGTGGGGTGGAGCAAACGGTCAATCGTTGCAACGGTTTGATGTCTTCGGAGCATCTACTGATTCAACAAACTGGCGAACAGCACTGCCAAGTCCGGGTGACGAAAATGTTGTGGCGAGAAAAAATGTTGATCTTGAAGTAAAGAGCATTTCATCAGCAAAGAACGCCAATGGAACTCGGTTACAAACTACGATCATTAACACCGGAAGACAGCCAGCCGCTTCAGTTAGCGTAAGAATATATCACGATGCAAATAATGACAGCATTGCGCAGACTAGTGAAGTACTTCACTCCACCAACATTTCTTCTATTGCGCCGTTGGATTCATCTGTTGTTCAGTTTGATTGGATTCACTCATTGCAAGGAAAACAACAGGTCATTGTTACTATAGATTACCCGCCCGATGAGCGAACATCAAACAACACAGCGCTTCACACGGTTGTTCATGGTTTTGCGCCTCAGTCGCTCGTCATCAACGAAATCATGTACGAACCGCTTTCCGGCAATGCAGAGTTTGTTGAACTACTCAACCGCAGTTCAGACACGATTGACATTGCCGACTGGAAATTGACTGGAAGCAGAATGAGTATAACGCTGTCTGCTCAACCGCAACGTATTCCGCCACATGATTTTGTTCTTGTTGCGTCTGATTCATCCATCGTCGTGCAATTTCCGTTTCTTACCGGCGCTGTCATCGTAAACAGTTCATTAAGTCTCAACAATAGCGGTGCAGACCTTCAGCTTGTTGACGTAGCTGAAACTCAGATTGATAGCGTGCATTATTTGCCATCATGGCATTTAAAGAATATTTCCACTGCCGGCCGTTCGCTGGAACGTATCAATCCCCATGGCAATTCAACTGACGTCCGGAATTGGAGTTCCTCGGTTGCAAAAAGCGGCGCCACGCCGGCACAAACCAACAGCATTTATCTTGCCGCGTCCATTAGTAGTTCAGGAATGACACTGTCACCAAATCCTTTTTCACCGGATGGGGACGGATTTGAGGATTTTCTTTCGATCAATTACTCATTGCCAACTCATAGCGCAACAATTCGCGTACGCATTTACGATGTTACCGGACGACTTGTTCGGCGCCTTGCGCAGAATGAACCATCGCCGTCAAGCGGTTCGATTATTTGGAACGGACTCGACGATGAAGGACACCGCGTGCGGATTGGAATGTATATCGTTTTGCTTGAGGCGTTTGATAATTTCGGGGGCACAGTGAAGACAATGAAAGACGTTGCAGTAGTAGCAAAGAAGTTGTGAACTTTGTATGGCAGGGAATATCCCCATTTTTAATCTCACCCCCTCTTTCTTATATTCTACTAATGACACCGAAAGAATTTTTTAAACAGGAATACGACGCTATCTTCCGTTTTCATCGCGCCGGCGCTGATGGCATTCTTGTTGCGGCAGAATTATCCGAACTGGTAGATACAATGTTAACAAAACTCTGGCGCGAATTGCCGGAAGAATCACGAAATGCTTTTGCCGTGGTTGCGCTCGGCGGATACGGACGATACGAAATGGCACCGCACTCAGATGTGGATGTGATGGTGCTGTTCAATGATGAAGAAACCAAAAAAGCACACAGTACTATAGCTCAGAAATTTCTCCATTCGCTGTGGAATCTCGGTTTCGATGTGGGACACAGCGTGCGGACAATTCACGACTGTTTGAATCTTTACCAAACGGATGTTAATGTGTGGGCATCGGTGCTGGAAAGCCGATATGTATGCGGCAGTGAAGAGGTGATGAACAGTTACACCGATGCAATGCTTTCAACGGTAAAGAAAAAACAAGATTTGAAATTTATTTCATCAGTTATTGCGGGAGTGGATGAACGGCACAACAAGTACGATCACTCCGTTAAACTGCTTGAACCAAATCTGAAGAATAGCGCCGGTGGATTGCGCGACCTACACTCTCTTGTCTGGATTTTCCGATCAACCGACGTGAAATACTTTACACTGTCTCCTTACCGTTCAAACGAATCGGCGTGTGTATCATTGGTGGAGCAATTTTACCATGACGGCGTTATCACCAATGAAGAATTTAACGAACTGCTTGCCGCACTGAATTTTATGTTGCGGCTACGAAATGAAACACAGTATACCGCTGGTTCGCCGTATGATATTCTTGAATTTGCCAAGCAATTGGACATTGCACACCATCTTGGCTTCAAGGACGCAACGCCGGTAGAATCGGTTGAGCGCTGCATGCGCACCTACTATCTACATGCACGCACTATCTACCGCTTCAACCAGCGAATGATCAATCAATTTCGCAAAAGCGTTACTGTTAAATTCTGGTCAAAATTGCGTGAGCAGGTGTTGGATGATCTATACCTCATCCGTGATGGACAGCTGCATGTAAAAAATATTTCCCGTCCGTTTACCTCGCCGGCAGAAGTTCTGCGAGGATTTTACTGGTGCGGATTTCATTCTATTGAATTAAGTCCAATGCTTCTATCGCTTTTCGAGTCGCTAACACGCAATCAAAAATTTTTTTCACAGGAACTGGTAAACGATGCCAATGTTGTGAAGGAATTCATGGCGATATTGCAACTGCCATCGCGTGTTGGCCAAACACTTCAAACGATGAACGATTGCGACATTCTCGGAAAAATTCTTCCCGAATGGGGTCAACTGGTCGCGTTCTTTCAACACAGCATGTATCACTACTACACCACTGATGCCCACACACTAATAGCGCTGGAACATGCGGAAGAATTAAGCGGAAGCAAAAGCGTGCTGGGAGATGTCTTCCGCTCATTACCGCAGAAAGAGTTACTTTACCTTGCTATTCTTTTTCACGACATTGCCAAACCAACCGGTATCGAGAACCATGACATTCGCGGTGTCGAAATGTGGAAGAACATACAAGAACAATGGAGTATTCATGATGAATATGACTGTGTCGCTTTCCTCATTCGCAACCATTTAACAATGGAACAAGTTGCTTTTCGTCGCAACACCGGCGATAGAAAAACCATTGAAGAATTTGCGCAACTGTTTCCTTCTCCCCTTCATCTCGATTTGCTCTTTGTGCTTACTTATGCCGACCTTTCTGCAGTCAATAAAAGTGTCTGGTCAAACTGGAAAGAAACATTACTGCAGGAATTATATCTGAAAACCCGACGACTGATGTTGAAAGAAGAAGCTACAGCAACACCAGCATATCCAGAACGACTGCGCCATCATATCGCCGCATTCAAAGGAACACTCTATACCACCGCTTTCTCCATCGATGAAATTGATGAGCATGTAACAATTATTGCGAACCTGGATTCTGTTGAAACAAGGTTTCGACATGATGCATCCCACAGCATTGTTACTGTTATCACTCGTGATGCGCAATTTTTACTTTCCACACTCTGTGGAGTGATGTCGGCAAACGACATCAATATTATTGACGCAAATATCTTTACGCGACATGATGGTATTGTCATTGATCAGTTTAGAGTTGTTGATGGCGCTACACGAACAACGCTAACACCTGAACAGGAAAAGAAACTTCACAATGATTTTGTTGAAGTGCTGAGGAACCACGAAACATTGAATCACCTCTTCGAACGTCATCACCGCCGGTGGAAACGACGGACAAAACTGTTGTTTCATCCTAATATTCGCATTGATGTGGTTTTTTACGAAACGGATAACCATACTATTATGGATGTGTACGCACCTGATATGACGGGATTTCTTTACAAAATTACGCAAGTGATTTCGAAGCAAGGGTTCATCATTAGTTTTGCGAAACTTGCTACCCGCGGAGATGGCATTGTCGACACCTTCTACATTGCAGGACAAAACGGAAAGAAAATTTCCACCAGAGAACAATCACGGTTGAAAGAAAAAATTCTTCACACCATTTCACAATTGATGACAGTGCAAATGGAAGGGTGAGAGTGTATTGCTCCGCAAGCGAGAATATCAGTACTTTACGTATAGAAAAATATTGCAATGAACAATCAAAACGAAAAACCCATCGGCGTGTTCGATTCCGGTATTGGCGGATTAACGGTCGTTCGTGCGCTGCTGGAACGCCTGCCGAACGAGAATATTGTCTACTTCGGCGACACAGCACGCGTACCGTATGGCTCAAAATCACCACAAGTTGTACGTGAGTATGCGCTTGACGATACGAATGTTCTTCTTTCAAAAGATGTGAAAATGATTGTAGTGGCGTGTAACACGGTTTCCGCTGTTGCATTGGATGTTGTTCAGAAGAGAGCAAAACTTCCGGTCACAGGCGTTATTACGCCCGGAGCTGAAGCGGCTATACGTGTAACAAAGAATAAACGAATTGGTATCATTGGCACAGCGGCTACAATCAACAGTAACGCCTACGTCAACGAATTAGCCCGCCTGGATTCATCCGTCCTTACATTTGGTCAAGCGTGTCCACTGTTTGTACCGCTGGTTGAAGAAGGGTGGCTGGAAAAAAAAGCAACCGAGTTGATTGCAACGGAATATCTTTTTCCGTTAACCGTGCAGAAAATTGACACACTTATCCTTGGCTGCACACATTACCCATTACTAAAAAATGTTATCCGCAAAGTAACGAAGGGAACGGTAACTCTGATTGATTCGGGAGAAGCAACAGCTACAGTAGTGGAAAAAATGCTTGAAGAATACAATCTCCGCAATACTAATCCTCACGCGCCGAATATTCAATTTTTTGTCAGTGATGCGCCAGAAAAATTTACCTCTATTGGCGAACGGTTTTTAGGAAGAAAGTTGGGAGTGGTGAAACGCGTTTCGTTTGAATAACAAACAGTAAACAAGAAATTACCGGCAATGAAATTTCTAGCACCTTGACTATTCGTTATTCGATATTCATTACAGATTCATCCAGTAACTAATCTTCACAACATACACATTATCCGGCGACGTACGGAAAAATGTGTTGTCAATGTTCGTACCGAACCCGCTGTGGTATCCTCCCGTTTCGAAGAATTCACGTCCATGAGACCACACAAGATAGAATGTACTTCCTTCGCGATATTCCCACCGAAGTACAACATTTGTAATGAGCGATGTACGATTAAACTCTTTTCTCTGAGTATAGGCATATGGCATGACATTTCTGCTCGGCGTTAATATACCGTAGGTAAGCGTATCAAAGCTTCCTTTTGCCCAAAAAAATTGGTTGTAGATTTGCAGTGATAAATTATGAGCAAACAAAATTGAACTGCGCAACGTGATATCCACACCGTCAACATCCCGTTTGCCGTACACCGCCGAAGGTTGTGTGGCACCCGCAATGGTTAACGTATCGGCAAATCTATCCAGATTTCGTTCAATACTATAACTGAATGATAGACGGTACTCCATTGCCGATGTGGGACGGAGGGTAACCGAGGCTTCGGTATTAGATACTATCCCACCGTTCTCATATGAACGATAGTTTTCCTCCGCATTCACTACTATCGCTTTCCGATAATCACTTTCTATTTCAGTTCGGATAAAATAACTCGATGGATAATTGAACACGCCGTACCCGCGTGGCTCATAGGGATCCTGACCACCAGCGGAGTATGACATTCCCGTTTCCAGCGACCAGTAATTGAGAAACTGAGTGTACCAGTTCACATTCAGCTCTTTGAATAGCAACATCTTATCGTAATTCCACCGCACGTGCGGTCGAATACTGATATTGTATGCGCGGAGATATTCACCCGGCGTAAAATCTCTATACGTAACATTGCCGCTCACGCCGTAATCATTCGGACTTCTAAAAAATCCTATATCATTGATGTAATATTGTCGCGTTGTAAAATCACCATTGATACTGTAGATCCATTCACCGCTGACCCGTCCGAAATTAAGTTTCCCCGCGCTCCCTTCACGAAGTTCTCCTGCTCTGTTGACAAGTCGTGAATGCGCATAAAATCCATTCAGCCGGTACGTATTATCATCAAACTTCACATCCCAATCTGCACCGGCGGTGTATGCCGGGTTTCGCCCGTCGCGTGCTGTTGCAGTAACAATTCCACCGATGTTTGAATTTCCCCAGAAATCTTGCTTTACACGTAACAGATTGTATGAGGCGCGTGGCTCGATACGCTGTGTGTGAAGTACTCCGGATGAATCGCGATATGAAAATTCTTCTTCATCAGTTACTGCAGTCAGCGCGCCAATGGACGAACCTCCTTCTGTTTTACCGGAAAATTTTGCCGCGCCAAGTATGGTTGCTGTACGCGGTTCGTCAGTAATGATTGCCCCATCTGGTGCATTGACGGTAATAGGTTTTCCGATACGACGGGAGTAAAACAAACCGGGACCAAAATCACCACCGAATGTTACAAAGCGAAGAATTTGCGTTCCCTCGATAAAGAACGGTCGTTTTTCCGGATAGAAAGTTTCAAACGTCGTAAGGTTCAACACCGCCGGATCTGCTTCCACCTGCGCAAAATCAGGATTGACGGTTGCGTCGAGTGTAAAGTTCGACGACACACCATATTTAATATCAGCGCCAATGTTCGGACGAAATTTTTGTGTTTTTTCTCTGTCACTTTTTTGAGGGTAATGTTCGGATGAACCGACGGCGTACGGAAGAATATCAAAGAGTAGCGGGTGCTTTACCTCTGCCATACCTGTTAGCTTGCCAAACTGCGATGCAGTTCCATCCACATTTTTTTTCAGCAATGCCCAGTGCGATTCTTCTTGTGACCGGGAAATTTTTCTAATGAAAGTAATTCCCCATGTATCATTCCCTTGTGTAAACCGAAGTTGAGAAAGCGGAATTTTCATCTCAGCGCTCCATCCGTTGGGTAGAATGCGTGTTTGCAATTCCCACACCGGATCCCATGAAAAATCCTCATCGCGCCCATCGTTGTAGTTGAGAATATCCGTTCGCGAACCAGACGGAAGTGCAACAAAAATAAACGACGTTTGTTGATCGTTGTAACTATCGATGCCCACAGCGAAGTAATCCGATTCTACCTCTTCGTCTCGTCGCGCAAGGCGGGAAACAATACTATCGGGAGATGAGTCGTACATCATCCCAAATATGTAGAGGTTGTCATCATCGTATAACACTCTCACTTCTGTTTTTTGTGTTGCCGGTTCTCCTTCCAGTGGATCGCGTTGGAGAAAATCTGTAGCAACTTTGGCGTGCTTCCATACTTCATCATCGCCGTATCCATCAATCACTGGTGCCTGCTGTGTGCGAATAGCGTGAAGTGTTCGTGGATTGTTTCCTGCAAGTGCAAATGACATCAAACAGAGAATTCCGCTGATAATTTTTTTCATAAAAAGAATTGTTGTTATAGCAAATGCACGCTAATATACTTCGCTGTGTGTACGAAAGGCAAGGAAAAAAGAAAATTCCACTGTTCTACACTCCGTTGATTAAGCAATTCTGACGGTATAGTATTTATCTCCACGCACCAATAATTCCTCCCATCACAATAAATGTCACTACCCAATACGCCGCGTTAATGAACCACTGCAATGTTGGCCGCTGTTCAAACAGATAAACAACTCCAAATGCTGGTGCTACCCAACCGATACCTGTAGCGGCGCCAGCGGCTATGCCGAACGCAAAATCCACCTTGGGGTCGTTCAAGAACATGCCAAGGTTAATGGCGGCAATGAATGTTAAAATAAAGGCCCCACCAAAAATTTTCGCCATATTCGCTTGCTTTTGTTTTTCTTCATCTAGCCCGGTAACTTTCATCCACGCCTTGCCGAATAACAACGGCGAATACCAAACGCCTCCGAGAGCGAAGGCAGCAATTGTTGCAACAATTATTGCCCACCAATTGAGCGTACTGAATGCGGTTCCCATATCCATAACAGTTCCTCCTTTTTTTGTGAATACTGCTGTGCGTGTTGCGGTAGCAACGCGCCAATCTATCAGAAATTACCCAACATTGCAACTGATAGATTTGGAATTCACCTCACGGCTCTGTACCTTACTTTGTGAACAACACGGTGGGATAATACTTCTGTTTACTTTCAATGATACTTCTGCTTGCCATCAAGCCCGGGTTCTACTATGGCATCTTCAAATGGCGAAATCACAAAATTAAAATTGAGTTTGCATTAGTTGAACGATTACTTCTTGCACCGCTTTTCTATGAATAACACGGAACACACACTCTCCTCGCTTCTTTCATTTCTACACTTTGCGGAAAAATTAAAATGCGAACTCCGACACAGTTACACTTCCACCGGAAGACGAGAAAGCGTTGCCGAACACACATGGCGCATGGCATTGATGGCAATTCTTCTTGAGCCGTACCTCAATCAAAAAATCGATATCGGAAAAACATTGAAGATGATTCTCATCCACGATCTGGTGGAAGCAGAAGCAGGCGACGTGCCGATTCCTTATATGGTCAATAATACCGCACTGAAAAAAGCGAAAGAAGAAAAAGAGAAAGCGGCAATCGAAAATATCCGCAGCATGTTGAATGATGACGTGGGTAAAGAGATTCATTCTCTCTGGTACGAATTCGAATCGCGCGAAACATACGAAGCAAAAGTTGCTTATGCGCTGGATAAACTGGAGGTGCAAATTCAACACAACGAAGCCGACATTGCCACATGGGAACCGATTGAGTATGAGTTGATTTACTCACGCAGACCGTTTACGCAATTCGATACTACCCTCGATCAACTTCGTCTATTGGTTGAACAGGAAGCGGAAGATAAACTTCGTGCCGCCGGAATTGATGTCGCTGCCATAAAAGGAAAACATCGTTAGCAACGAAAAAGATAAATTTTTTGTCACCACATAATAGCGTAATTATGCTCGATACTCTTCTTCTTCAACGTCCTCTCATTTTTTTCGACGTCGAAACAACTGGCCCACATCCTGTCAAAGATAAAATTGTTGAATTGTGTGCTATAAAAATTTTTTCTGATTCGAAAAATGCTTCGCGTAAATCGCGCCTGACATATATACAGTTATTTAATCCCGAAATGGAAATTCCTTATGAAGTTTCACAACTCCACGGAATTACAAATGACATGGTAAAAAACGAGCCACCGTTCAGATTAAAAGCACAAGAGATCGCTGAGTTTTTTCGCGGGTGCGATGTAGCAGGATTTAATATTGCACGGTTTGACATTCCTATCTTAGTTGAAGAATTTCTTCGTTCCGGCTTAACGTACAATCCTTTAGAAGAAGCAAAGATTATCGACACGATGGCAATCTTTCACAAAAAAGAGCCGAGGAACCTTGAAGCAGCATTGAACTTTTACACTGGTGAAACGCTCGAACAGGCCCACACCGCCGAGGCAGATGTTGAAGCCACTATCAAAGTACTTGATGGACAATTAAGAAAATACTCTGATCTTATCCCAACCGCCGATGCATTACAAGAATTTGTTGCGTCGAAACTTCCTGCACTCGATTACGATGGCAAATTCGGGCGTAATCAGCAGGGCGAGATCATTTTCACATTCGGTAAAAACAAAGGACTTCGTGTAGCTGATCATCTTGGAATGGTACAATGGATGCTCGACAAAGATTTTTCAGAGCATACAAAATTTATTGCAAGAAAAATTTTAAAAGGAGAAATTTTTTAACTGCGTAACTGCTTGCACCTCTCTACACGTGGGGCTGACCTTTTTCCCATCTCAACTACGACTAAAACATTCCTATTTCTTTTCCTACAAATAAGACTGCAACATCTGCCGATTTGCACATTTGAAAAGCCGCATTTGCTAAAACTTGCGTTTTAGTCCGTTTTTCCGATTCTGCTGTAAGTCTAAGTCTGGCAATGTATTTGCAAACTGTTTAATAGATTTTTTCCCTTAACTACGAAAACAAGGTATGAAAATGTCAACGAAAGAAACCACATCAACCAGAAAACAAGTAACTATCGATGGCAATGAAGCCGCCGCATATGTTGCACACAAAACCAACGAAGTTATCGCCATCTACCCTATCACCCCTTCTTCCAATATGGGAGAATGGTGCGATCAATGGTCTGCTGAAGGAAGAAAAAATATCTGGGGAACAGTTCCTATTGTTACGGAAATGCAGAGTGAAGGAGGAGCCGCCGGCGCGGTTCACGGCGCACTGCAAACCGGATCGCTCACAACCACATTCACCGCTTCACAGGGATTGTTGCTGATGATTCCCAACATGTTCAAGATTGCCGGTGAATTAACTTCCACTGTATTTCATGTTTCTGCCCGTGCTATTGCCGCACAGGGACTTTCAATCTTCGGCGACCACAGTGATGTGATGGCAACACGCTCCACGGGATGGGGAATGCTTTGCTCGCACAATGTGCAAGAGGTGATGGACTTTGCACTTATCGCTCAGGCGGCAACACTGGAAGGGCGCGTGCCGATACTTCACTTCTTCGATGGCTTCCGTACTTCTCATGAAGTAATGAAAATTGAACAACTCAGCGACGACGATATCCGTGCCATGATTGATGATGAATTAGTCGCCGCACACAGACGTCGTGCATTAACACCGGATAATCCGGTCATTCGTGGAACGGCGCAAAACCCTGATGTATATTTTCAAGGGCGCGAAACTGTTAATCCGTTTTACGAAAAGATGCCGGAGATTGTACAAAAATGGATGGATAAATTTGCAACAATAGTTGGTCGTCAATACAAACTGTTCGATTACTTCGGGGCACCTGATGCTGAACGTATTATTGTGCTGATGGGTTCAGGTTCTGAAGCCGTGCATGAAACAGTTGAAGCATTGATGGAGAAGGGAGAAAAAATCGGCGTCGTAAAAGTTCATCTTTATCGTCCGTTTTCCCGACAACATCTCATCAACGCCCTTCCCGCTTCCACAAAGGCAATTGCGGTGCTCGACAGAACAAAAGAGCCCGGAACTTCCGGCGAACCACTCTACCTTGATGTGGTTGCCGCAATAAACGAATACTTTGCCGACGGCAACACAAAGTTTGCTTCACTGCCGCGCATTATTGGTGGCCGATATGGTCTTGCATCAAAAGAATTTACTCCCGCAATGGCAAAAGCGGTGTTCGATGAGTTGAAGAAACAAAAGCCAAAAAATCATTTTACTGTTGGAATTATTGACGATGTTTCGCATACATCGCTGGAGGTGGATTATTCGTTCTCTACAGAAAAAGAAGATGTGTTCCGTGGTCTATTCTTTGGTCTTGGAGCTGACGGCACCGTTGGAGCCAACAAAAACTCAATCAAAATTATCGGTGAGGAAACATCGTACTACGGCCAGGGGTATTTTGTGTACGATTCGAAAAAATCCGGTACCACAACAGTTTCACATTTGCGTTTTGGTCCACGCCCCATTCGGTCGTCGTACCTCATCACCAAAGCAAATTTTGTAGCATGTCACCAATGGCAATTCCTGGAAAAGATGGACATGCTTTCGTCTATTATTGATGGCGGAACATTTCTCATCAATTCACCGTTCGGGCCTGACCGTGTGTGGGATAATCTTCCCCGTAGCGTTCAGGAAACAATCATCAAAAAGAAATTAAATCTCTACGTTATTGATGGAACCACCGTTGCGCAAAAAACAGGCATGGGTGGTCGCGTCAACACTGTTATGCAAACTTGTTTCTTCGCCATCTCCGGCGTTTTGCCTAAGGAACAAGCAATTGAGGCCATTAAAAAATCTATTAAGAAAACGTATGGCAGAAAAGGCGAAGATATCGTGAAGATGAATTATGCCGCTGTTGATGCTACCATTGATAATCTGCACAAGGTTGATTATCCCAAAAAAGTCACCAGCACGGTAGATCTTCGTCCTCCTGTACCAAGCACCGCACCGGCATTCATCAAAGAAGTCACGGGTAAAATTATTGCCGGTGAAGGAGACTTGATTCCTGTTAGTGCATTGCCGGTTGACGGAACATATCCCGTGGGAACAACAAAATGGGAGAAACGAAATATCGCGCTGGAAATTCCGGTGTGGGATGCTGAGTGGTGTATTCAATGCGGCAAGTGTGCGCTGGTGTGTCCTCATGCATCCATACGCATTAAAGTGTATGACAATGCACTTCTTGCCGACGCGCCTCCAACATTCAAGCACATGCAATACAAAGGAAACGAATACAAAGGTCAGGCATACACGATTCAAGTGGCGCCTGAAGATTGCACCGGATGCGGCATTTGTGTCGAAGTCTGTCCTGCAAAGAATAAAAAGGAAACAAAATACAAGGCGCTTAACATGATGCCGCAACCGCCGTTGCGCGAACAAGAGGCGAAGAATTGGGATTTCTTCCTCACGCTCCCCGATGTTGATCGCAAAACGGTTGCCGTGAATACAATTAAAGGTTCACAGTTCTTACAGCCGTTGTTTGAATTTTCCGGGGCGTGTACTGGTTGCGGTGAAACGCCGTACGTAAAACTAGTCAGCCAGTTGTTCGGCGATAGGACCGTTATTGCCAATGCTACGGGATGCTCTTCAATTTACGGCGGCAACTTGCCGACAACGCCATGGACGAAGAACAGTGAAGGACGTGGTCCGGCGTGGTCGAATTCACTGTTTGAAGACAATGCTGAATTTGGCATGGGCTTCCGTCTTTCCATCGACAAACAACATGAACAAGCGCGTGAATTATTGCTGCGGTTAATTCCACAAATTGGTGAAGAATTGGTGAATGAACTTCTTACTTCACCGCAAACGAATGAAGAAGAAATTTTCTATCAGCGTGAACGCGTAGCACGGCTGAAAGAAGTATTGCACAAACACCCGCACAACACTGATGCCCGACGATTGCTGGAAATTGCTGATTATCTTGTGAAGAAAAGTGTGTGGATTATGGGAGGCGACGGATGGGCATATGATATCGGATTTGGCGGATTAGACCATGTGCTCGCCTCGGGCGCCAATGTGAACATTCTGGTGCTGGATACAGAAGTGTACTCCAACACTGGTGGGCAAATGTCAAAGGCAACGCCACGCGGCGCTGTTGCAAAATTTGCCGCTGGTGGTAAACCTGCAGGCAAAAAAGATCTCGGTCTTATCGCCATGAGTTACGGCAACGTGTACGTTGCGCAAGTGGCAATGGGCGCTAACGATTTGCATACAGTAAAAGCATTTCTAGAAGCCGAAGCATACAACGGACCGTCGCTTATCATTGCATACAGTCATTGCATAGCTCACGGTATCAACATCCGCTACGGTATGGACGCACAGAAGAAAGCTGTCGAATCAGGATACTGGCCGTTGTACCGATACAATCCTCAACTGGCGGCTGAAGGAAAAAATCCATTCCAACTCGATTCCAAACCGCCAAAGATTAAATTTGAAGAATATGCCTATAACGAAATCCGATACAAGATGTTGACAAAAATGGCTCCGGAGAAAGCAAAGAAACTTCTGCACGAAGCGCAGGAAGATATTGCCAAAAAATGGCGTTTCTACGAACACCTTGCTGCATTAAATTACGGACCAAAAGTTCAACAAGCTGTAACTAACGGACATTAACTCAGCAGTTGACCGTCACATTTACGGTGACGGTCAATGTAACATCAGGAGATACTTATGGATCTATCAACCACATATTTAGGTCTGCATCTAAAAAACCCAATCGTTCCTTCTGCCTCACCAATGTCGCGTACTGTCGGCAATGTGAAACTGATGGAAGATTACGGCGCCTCGGCTGTAGTGTTGTATTCAATTTTTGAAGAACAGATTCGTCACGAAACGAAAGAATTACACCACTACTTAACCTACCACTCTGAAAGTTACGCCGAAGCCACTTCCTATTTCCCCGAACCGCATGAATATCACACCGGTCCGGATGAGTATTTGGAACACATCCGAAAACTCAAGCAATCAGTCAACATTCCGATTATCGGCAGTATCAACGGCGTCACAGAAGGCGGCTGGATTGAATACGCAAAACAGATTGAACAAGCTGGTGCAGACGCATTGGAATTGAATGTGTACTACATTCCCACAGATCCAAACCTTTCCAGCGACGATATTGAGCAGACGTATCTCGACATTGTCAAAGAGGTGCGGAAACAGGTGAAAATACCGATTGCAGTAAAGTTGTCTCCGTTTTTTACTTCCCTTCCTAATTTGGCCAAGCGATTGGATAATCTTGGCGTTAATGGTTTAGTGCTGTTTAATAGATTCTACCAGCCGGATATCAATCTTGATATGTTGAATGTTGAGCCGGGAGTTGTTCTCAGCACATCGGATTCACTACGTTTGCCTTTGCGGTGGATCGCCATTCTTTATAAAAAAGTAAAAGCCGATCTTGCCGCTACTACAGGTGTTCATACTTCCGAAGATGTATTGAAACTAGTTATGGCAGGTGCAAATGTTACCATGATGTGCTCAGCATTGCTGAGATATGGTCCAAGAAAAATCCGTGAAGTGCTCACCGGAATTCAACAGTGGATGGTAGAGCACGAATACTCTTCACTCAGCGACATGCGTGGCAGTATGAGCCACCAATCTGTTGCCGACCCGTCATCGTTTGAGCGGGCAAATTATATGAAAGCGTTGCAAACATACATGTAAAAATAAAGCGATCTGGTGGCGATCGTTTTCAAGTCGTTCACCAATCAACCATATTCACGAACAGAAGGAGAGGATCTCATGTCAGTTTTTTTTAGTCGACAATGCGAATATGCGCTACAATCGGTCATCTATCTGGCGCAGAAAAAACAAGGAGAGATGACCACCATTAAAGAGATTTCCGGGCATTTAAATATCCCGTTCCACTTTCTTGGCAAAATTTTTCAGAAATTGTCTCACAAAGGACTTCTGCATTCTATGAAAGGAGTTTCCGGTGGTTTTTGGCTGGCAAAACCGGCAAATGAAATAGTGCTGATGGACATTATTGAAGCGGTGGACGGACGGGAAATTGTTGACTCTTGCGTACTCGGCTATTCAGAATGCAGTTCTACTGAACCATGTCCCCTCCACAACGAGTGGAAGCAAGCAAAGGACTTTTTCTTTGGCGCGCTGATGAAAAAAAATATTCTCGATATGGCAAAGGAAATTAAGAAAAGCGGCTACATCGCCGCATAGTAGTTCAACACAGAGAATGGTTAGCAGAGAATCCTCTTGTTCTCTCCAATGTATTGCTGACTGTTCTCTGTGTTATGCGGTTTAAATTTTTTTGAAACCAAAAAAGACAAAACGCTCCTGTTATGACTTCAGAACATAAATTACAGAATATGACGATATCGCACACACGCACGGTGAATACCGATGGGACTTCTATAAAAAACATCAAAAAAATACCTGCTGATATGCGCAGACGAAAGTTCCGACCGGATGCTTCTCTGTCGTGGTATCGGAAATTATACCAGTTGCTGAAGAACGACACACAATTTTTCCGTTCTGCTGTTCAACTGGCATTCGTTCTGTTGTGTGTGTGGATCGGCATTGAATTTTACCTTTTTATGCAGTGGGGAATGTCTGCTGGTGTGGAGCCGTTCTTCAAGCGCCCTCCCGGCGTTGAGGGGTTTCTCCCTATTAGTGCGCTGATGGGATTGTTGCATTGGATCTACAGTGGAACACTCAACAGTATCCATCCTGCCGGTACGATTATCCTAATTGCCATTATACTCATCAGCATCATCATGAAGAAAGCGTTTTGTAGTTGGATGTGTCCTATTGGCACATTGAGCGAATCGCTTTGGATGGTTGGTCACAAATTATTCAAACGAAACATTGTGGTGTGGAAGTGGCTTGATTATCCGCTTCGTTCATTGAAGTACCTTCTACTGTTCTTCTTTGTGTATTCCATTGCAATGATGTCTGTTGAAGAATTAGCGCTCTTTATCTATAGTCCGTACAACAAAGTGGCGGACATAAAGATGTACCTGTTCTTTGCGGAAATTTCTCAGTTTTCATTATGGACAATTATTGTGTTAATGTTGCTATCGGTTCTGATCAAAAATTTCTGGTGTCGCTATCTCTGCCCGTATGGCGCACTACTTGGTCTTGTTGGTCTTTTGTCGCCATTGCGAATTACACGTTCCAAACAAACGTGCATCGATTGTGAATTGTGCACAAAAGTTTGTCCTTCCAACATCAAAGTACATACAGTCAATCAGGTGTGGAGCGATGAATGCACCAGCTGCTTGCGTTGTGTAGAAGAATGCCCTGTCAAAGAAACTCTTGTTCTTCGAGCAAAAAATAATTCGGCGTCAGTTCCTACATGGGTCATGGGAGCGCTCATTGTGGGAGTGTTTATGGCTATCACCGGTTTGGGAATGTTGACGGGACATTGGAACAACAGCATCTCAAAAGAAGAATATTTGTATCGCTTTCAGCGTCTTGATTCGCCTCTGTACAATCACGCCCGCGGTTCTGTTCCGCAATATGGTCCGAATGATTAACGTTGATATTTCCGGCAGATGATACTTTGTCAAAAATTGTTTTTGAGTTGATTTCTAGCTTAAACTTAATAAATTTGCATACTCACATTTTTCTCTCCAACATTTCTCTATGAAAAACATATTTGATACAGTTGACGCCTTCATCAATCGTATCTCCCCGCCACCTCAATGGAAAGTTCCTGTATTGATTCTGGTAGGAATGCTAGTCGGTTTTGGCACGCTGGCTCTTTACGTGGGAAACGCTACTTCCTATTTGTCCGATGATCCGAAAGCGTGCATGAACTGCCATGTGATGGCGCCACAGTATGCAACGTGGGAACGAAGCAGTCATGCCCGCGTTGCCGTGTGCAACGACTGTCACGTTCCGCACAACAACATCATTAACAAGTTTCTGTTCAAAGCAATGGATGGAACGCGACATTCGTTCATGTTTACATTCCGTCTTGAGCCTCAGGTTATTCATATCAAAGACATGGGAGCGGCGGCAGTACAGCAAAATTGCATTCGGTGCCATTCATCGCTGACACAGAACATCAAAGAACAATTCGTGACACTCGACCTGCGCAACCACGGCGAAGGAAAACTCTGCTGGGAATGCCACCGTGAAACGCCGCATGGAAGAGTGAATAGCCTATCTTCGGTACCGTACGCACGCGTGCCGATACCATCTGATGTGACACCAGAGTGGATGAAAAAATTTTTACATTAATCGTAACTTATGCACTAATGACTCATCAACAGTAGAACAGTGAAAGGATTCGCCTATGAACGTTACAGAACTTATTCAACGACATCCATGGCTTGGTTGGGTGCTCTTCGGCGGAACAGCGCTGATTGTTTTTTTCCTTGGCTGGCTGGGCGCTTCCATCATGGAACGCCGTAATGAAGCGTACATTCAGTATCAAATGGTCAAACCCATTGCTGAATGGGAACCGCGCAATGAAGTGTGGGGTGAAAATTTTCCGCGCGAATTTGAAACCTACCGCTCCACTACCGATACATCGTTTGCAAGTAAATATGCAGGAAGCAAAAAGCGCGATTTGCTGGAAGAAGATCCGCTGAACGTCGTGCTTTGGGCAGGCTATGCATTCTCCCGTGAATACAATCAGGCGCGTGGACATTATTATGCTATTAACGACATTCGGAATATTCTCCGCACTGGTGTTCCACAACCTGCAACCTGTTGGACCTGCAAAAGCACCGATGTACCCCGCCTGATGAGTAAAATGGGTCCTGCAAATTTCTACAAAGCGCCGTGGGATTCACTCGGCCATGAAGTGGTGAACAACATTGGCTGTCAGGATTGTCACGACCCAAAGACGATGAACCTGCGTATTACTCGTCCGGCGCTTGCTGAGGCATGGGCAAGACAGGGAAAGGATATCAACAAAGCAACACGACAAGAAATGCGTTCGCTTGTCTGCGCGCAATGTCATGTGGAGTATTACTTCAAAGGAAAAACCGAAAAGTACCTCACCTTTCCGTGGGACAAAGGATTTTCTGCTGATGCAATGGAAGAATACTACGATCAAGTCGGTCACGTTGATTTTGTACACACACTCAGCAAAACGCCGATTCTCAAAGCCCAGCATCCAGATTACGAATTGTATCGTACCGGCATTCACGCCGAACGCGGAGTGTCGTGTGCTGATTGCCATATGCCGTACAAAAATGAAGGAGGAGTAAAATTCACCAACCACAAAATTGCATCGCCGCTGGAAAACATTGCTGGCTCATGTCAGGTATGTCATCGCGAAAGTGAACAGACACTGATAAAAAATGTCAACGACCGTCAAGATAAAGTAATGGAAGTAAAACTTCTCGCAGAAAAAGCGCTTGTTGCCGCACACATTGAAGCCGCCGCGGCGTACAAAGCGGGCGCTGATTCATCAGAACTTGTACCAGCATTAAAACTCATTCGTTCAGCACAATGGCGATGGGATTGGGTGAGCGCAGCAAATGGTGTCGGTTTCCATTCTCCGCTTGAAGCTGTACGTGTTTTGAGCACTTCCATTCAGCGAGCCGAAGAGGCGCGACGATTCATTGCTCAAGTGCTGATTAAACACAATGCGTCTCCCGTCGTACCAATGCCCGACCTTTCCACTAAAGCAAAAGCACAGGCATACATCGGATTGAACATGGCAAAAATTGTCGCCGACAAAGAGGCGTGGAAGAAAAAAGTTCTTCCGGTGTGGGATGCGAAAGCAAAAGAGCGGCAAGGAGTGGTGAGTTATTGAATTTATCTGTAGGGCAAGATACCATCTTGCCCTACTCCTCTTCTTGCAATTTCTTCAAACTCGGGTTACATTCTTTCTATAGTTCTTCGCACCTTGACGCTATTGCGGTAAAAAATATCAAAGCATCATTATGCCTATCAGAATCTTTGTTACCGGCGGCACGTTTGATAAAGAATACAATGAGTTGACCGGCCAATTGTTCTTTAAAGAAACCCATGTGCCGGAAATGCTTTCGCTGGGTCGTTCCCGCATCGAAGTTACAATCACCACTTTGATGATGATTGATAGTTTAGAGATGACCGAGAACGACCGTGCATTTATCGCACAACAATGTCAATCGGCAACCGAAGATCGCATTATCATCACTCATGGCACCGATACGATGTGCGAGACGGCCCGATATCTTGGCGAGCGTATTAAGAATAAAACTATTGTCCTTACAGGAGCAATGGTACCGTACAAATTCGGTAGTTCAGATGGATTGTTTAATCTCGGCAGCGCTTTGGCATTTGTACAGACACTTCCTGTCGGTGTGTATGTTTCCATGAACGGCAGATATTTCACGTGGGATAATGTTCGGAAAAATAAAGATGCTGGTGAATTTGAAGAAATACGCACATAGTCATGTGGCAGAATGAAGCAGGGAACGAGGTGCAGAGTTAAGGCGACATTACACTAATTAAACCCGACAGTGAATTGGAGGGTACAACAATATTCACACAGCGGTTGGAGAAAGAGAGAGAAGAACAATGCACAACGTTACAGAATATTTATCGAATGACCATGACCGACTGGACGGACTACTTCAACTAACACTCACACCCTCAGGTGAAATTAACGAAGAAGCATACCATCAATTTCGTCAGGGATTGTTACGACACATTGGCATTGAAGAAAAAATTTTAATTCCCGCTCTTCAGTCGAGGTTGGATGAGACGATGAAACAGACGCTGGAGCGAATTAGAATGGATCATTCAGCTATTGTTGCACTACTCGTTCCTCCACCATCATCCGATATTATCTCTGCGTTGAAATCTATTCTATCAAAGCACAATGAACTAGAAGAAGCAAATGGCGGATTTTACGAATGCGCTGATCTCACAGAAGCAGAATCTACGCCGCACCTTACCGAGCGGATAAAAAATTTTCCCGAAGTGAAATTGCTCCCCAACAATCCAGATCCAAAAGTATTCGATGCAACCCGACGAGCATTGGCACGGGCAGGATATGACCCGGAGAAATATTTACCGATGTAACTCTGTGGCGCCAACATCACCTGCATGATGCTTGACGAATTTTGCCTGCGTGTAAAAAATTACTTCTTCGGCAATGTTGGTTGTTAAATCGGCAACCCGCTCAAGGTTGCGGCTAACGCGCGCCAGTTGCATATTCCCTTCTATCGTTGTTTGGTCTTCCTTAATTAAGCGTACAATTTCTGCTGTCATAGCACGATTTAAATTATCTACAACATCGTCGTTCTTCAGTACTTTCTGCGCTTTTTCCGCATCCAGTTCAACAAAACTTTGAACAGCGTTTTTCAACATATTTATTGTTTCTCTGGACATTTCAGGAATTTTCAACAGCGCCTCACGTCCCGGTGTTTTGACTAACCCAATTGCCGATTCAGCGATATTCACAGCATGGTCACCAATGCGTTCGAGATCATTGTTAATTTTGAGAATTGCAAGAATCAACCGTAAATCTTTTGCCACAGGCTGTTGCAAGGCAAGAATATCGACTACTCCGTTGTCTATTTCTATTTCGTATGCATTAATGGTTCGCTCAATCTCAAATACTTTCTTTGCTTGTTCTTCGGAATCTCTTAACACAGCGTCCAATGCTACTTCGAGCGCCGTTGTTACAAGCCGGCACATGACAATGAGTTTTTCTTTTAACTGATCGAGCTCTTTTTCAAAATGTCGTTCCATAAATTTTTTCTGTTTGCGGTGCTGTGGTGAATGATGTTATCCGAATCGTCCTGTAATATAATCTTCTGTTTGCTTTTTTGCTGGCATCGTGAAGATTTTTTTCGTTTCGTCGTATTCGATAAGCTCTCCCATATAAAAAAATGCTGTGAAATCACTCACTCGCGCTGCTTGTTGCATATTATGCGTGACAATAACAACCGTGTACTGCTGTTTCAACTCATGAATTAATTCTTCAATTTTGGCGGTAGAAATCGGATCAAGCGCGCTTGCCGGTTCATCCATCAACAACACCTCAGGATCGACGGCGAGCGAACGGGCAATACACAAGCGCTGCTGCTGGCCACCAGAAAGACTAACGCCACTTTTTGACAGTGAGTCTTTTACTTCATTCCATAGAGCGGCTTGCCGTAAACTTTTTTCAACAATCTCTGCAATTATTTTTTTGTCGCGCATACCATTCATCCGTAATCCGGCGGCAACATTATCAAAAATGGACATCGTCGGAAACGGATTCGGCTTTTGAAATACCATTCCGATGCGCTTGCGGACTGTTACGGCGTCCATAGCATAAATATCTTTTCCATCCAACGTTAGTGAACCGGTTATACGACTACCCGGTACCAGTTCGTGCATTCGATTGATGGAGCGAAGAAACGTTGATTTACCGCAGCCGGAAGGTCCTATGATAGCAACCACGCTATGCTCAGGAATTGTCAACGACACATTTTTAATCGCGTGAACTTTTCCAAAGTAACAGTTCAGTGCATCAGCCTGTATTTTTATTGCTCGTGTTCTTTTATCCGTAGTTGTCGTCTCGCTTGACGCAAAGGCTGACGATTTGATGTTGACTATTGTTTTTTCCAAAATTTCTTCCATAATCAAACCTCGTTTAATACCGCTGTCTTGTTGCTATTCGAACGGCGATACTTAGCACCAATACTAAAAAGATAAGAATCAGCGCTCCTGCCCATGCCTGCGCTATCCAATCTTCAAACGGTGAAACACCGTAATTGTAAATAAAAACAGTGAGCGAAGCAATCGGCTGATCGAGCGATGTATGCCAGAAACGATTGTTCAACGCTGTAAAGAGCAAAGGTGCAGTTTCACCAGCCGCCCGTGCTACTGCCAACATAATTCCAGTTACAATACCACCAAGCGCCGTGGGAATGACAATGCGTAGTGTTGTTTTCCATTGTGGAACACCAAGGGCAAGCGCTGCTTCGCGGTACGAAGTAGGAACTGTCTTCAGCATTTCCTCCGTTGTGCGTGTAACAATAGGAATCATTAAAATACCAAGGGCAACGCCTCCGGCATAAGCAGAGAAGTGTTTCATCGGCAACACCACCACTGTGTATGCCACAACGCCCGTAACAATAGACGGAACGCCATTCAACACATCGGTCATAAATCTCACAGCGGAAGCGAATGGGTTATTACCAAACTCAGAGAGAAATACGCCGGCTAAAATACCAACCGGCAAACCGATAATGCTACCAAGTCCAACAAGAATCAGCGTTCCCACAATAGCGTTGGCAAGTCCACCGCCGGATTCACCGACAGGTTTCGGCAATTGCGTAAAAAAATCCCAATTTAAGGCAGAGGCACCAAGTGAGATAGTATGGTAAAAAATTAACAGCAACGGTATAAGTGCAATGCCTACGCTGACGGCACATAAAGCATACATGAAAAAGCTTTTTAATTTTCTGTAGTAAAAAAATGGTGAGTGATTCATTTATACCTGCCCTTCTGTTGTGTTGCGCGTAAAGCTCCACACCAACAACCGCGCTACAGCATTGACCAGTATTGCTACTACAAACAATACCAATGCAATTTCAATAAGTGCACTAATGTACATTTCTGTAGTTGCTTCGGTAAACTCGTTTGCTAACACGCTGGCCATTGTGTAGCCCGGCTCAAACAGCGACAATTTAATTTCTGGGCGGTTACCAATCACCATGGTTACCGCCATTGTCTCGCCAAGAGCTCGACCCAAACCTAAAATTGTCGCACCAACAATTCCCGAACGCGAGTAACTTAATGCAATTCTCGTCGCTTCCCACCGTGTTGATCCTAATGCCAGCGCTGCTTCTTTTTGTGCTTGCGGAACTGATTTCAACACATCGCGCGAAATGGATGCAATAATGGGTAAAATCATAATTGATAAAATCATACCGGCGGCAAGCATACCGACACCATACGGCGCTCCTTCAAATAGCGGTATAAAGCCGAAATGTTTACTTAAGAACGGTTCCACTGTGGAACGAATCCACGGTACCATGACGAAAAATCCCCACAAACCGTACACAATACTAGGAATACCGGCAAGCAGTTCTACAATAAATGAGAGGGGTTTCTCAAGCCATAGAGGAGAAAGTTCTGTGAGAAAAATTGCAATCCCAAGTCCAACCGGAAGGGCAAGAATAAGTGCGATAAGTGATGAAACAACGGTTCCATAGACGAACGGCAACGCGCCGTACTGCTCGGTTACCGGATCCCACTCCGTGCTTGTCAGAAAACTCCAACCAAATTTTTCAATAGTCAACGATGATGAAACGTACATTTCGTACGCCATGACAATGATAAGCAGCAACACCAGCGCCGCAAAAAATGTGGTGAGGTATTTAAAGACAGCATCGCCAACATTCTGTACTGACAAAATCGGTGATGCTATGGTTTTATCTTGTGAAGCAGATTGCATTGGATTGAATATCGTCATGAGTATCAGATTACAAACAACTTCGCGTCGCACAATGCGAAACCGGAGTACATCATTTATTATGTTTTCGATTTGCTGTGTGTTGCAGATAGATACACAGCCCACCTAATTGCTTAACTATTTTTCGACCACTCACTAAAACTGTTATTGAATCGGTTTTCCGTTGTACCGGATTGAGGCGATTTTCTTTTCATTTAACTTTACTACTTCTTTGGGAAGCGGTGCATAATACAGCGAGGGGGCAAACGCTTCGCCTTCTTTCATCGCCCATTTCAGAAATTTCACCAACGCTTTTGCCTTTTCTTCATTTTTTTGATCTTTGTAAATTAACAACCAGGTAAAACCACTAATCGGATAAGAATTTTTCCCATCAGCGTTGGTAATAGAGACACGCAGATCATCCGGCATCTTTTTCGCTTCGTTCATGGCAGCGGCAGTAACCGATTCGAGTGAGGGCGTTACAAAATTTCCTGCTTTATTTTTTATCGATGCATAAGGAAGATTGTTTTTAATTGCATACGCAAGTTCAACGTACCCTATCGAGCCGTCAATTTGTTTCACCTGCCCTGCTACGCCTTCATTTCCTTTTCCACCTAATCCGACGGGCCATTTTACCGATGTGCCGACACCAACTTTCGTTTTCCATTCTTGACTTATTTTGGCAAGGTAATCGACGAAAATATATGTCGTTCCACTTCCATCCGAACGATGGACAACAACGATTGGTTTTTGCGGAAGATTTTTTCCTTTATTGTCGGCAGCAATGCGTGCGTCGTTCCACTGCGTAATTTTACCTAGAAAAATATCGGCAAGTACTGATGGCGATAAGTTTAATCCGGCTCCAACTCCAGACACGTTATACGTTGCCACAACAGCACCCATGACTGTCGGAATATGAAGAACATCTGTTCCCTGTTTGGCTTTTGCTTCTGCCAACTGTTCATCGGTCATTGGTCCATCGGTTGCGCCAAAATCAACTGTTCCTTCAATCACCTGTTTAATGCCACCGCCACTACCGATTGATTGATAATTGAATTGTACGCCGGTTTTTTTCCGATATTCATCGAACCATTTGGAGTAGATAACATACGGAAATGTTGCGCCAGCGCCGTTTAATTGCAATTGCGCAAAGACTGTGTTGAACAGAAAGAAAACTGTAAACGTGACTACTATTTTTTTCATGGCTTTCCCTTTTTGTATATGAAAATAGAATTTTTCAATTACGCGTATGTTATCTCGATGTTAAGATTTTGTGAAGCACTATTAGAGAAACGTGTACGACAGCGTAACACGCGCGGTAACCGATGGATCGACTGACTTATTACCTGTTGATGTCGGAACATTCTCAAATGTTTCCATCTGAATATTAGGAATAATTGATACTTTCCCGTTTACTTTGTAATCAACACCAGTAATCACGTAATTCCTCGAATCGCCTGTTGCTTTGCTATCAACATCTGGATCAAAATAATCGTATCTGCCAATAACCGTGAACTGCTCTGACAGAACGTACGAGCCAAACAATGATATACCGATTGCATTCTTATCCGCAACTCTAATTGTCGGCGCAGTTGTAATCATCCCGTTTTCAAGAATGTTGTAGAAACCTTCAACGCCAACGGCAAAGTGATTTTTTTCTTTATAGCCGATAAATAAGGCCGTGGTAATGCTGTTGTTGCTCAATGTCTTGGCTGGCACGGTCGTGCTTCGTGGATCGTTGATGTCCGATTTCATTCGGTAATCGCCGTACAGTGTCATCTCAATTTTTTCTGTTGGTTTCACTTCTATGTGGGCATATACACGCTTGTATTTATCGGTTTCACTACCAACGCTGCTGTTATTGCCAATCATAAGCCAATAACTGTAGATTCCGTTATCATCCAAAGCGCCGCGAAGACTGATGCCGAGATCGCGAGGAGTAACATAGCCGCGGAGATCCAAAATAGTTTTTTCTACAGAACGGTATCCCCACATTCCTTCTGAAATTTCAAACGCTGGCGTTTGTTGAAGTCCAAAGACCAGATCTGATCCGGGGATAATATTTCTCCATTTGAGGTATGCATCTTTAATAAACGGCGCGCCGGTTGTCCCTTCCAGTCTGAATCTGCTTGTAAACTCTGGTGAAATATCAGCATCATAGGTCAAATTAATTCTACGAAATTGAAAGCCGTTAAAATCACGTGTGCCGTTTATGGCTGTGTTTGCCAGCGATGCAATACCGGTATCACGTGAAACGTTATAGAAATAATCACCAAACATAATGCCGCTAAGTTTGGGCGTTGGTTTGTCTTGTGCGTATAGTGGTATCCAAAGGATTAAAAGCATCAATGCTGTTAAACTGTTCTTCATCGATTCCTCGTCATAATGGAAGATATTTAGGGAACGTTAAGAAAATGTCAAATATATATTACTTTTACTTTACTACAGTGTTACCAAATTGTTAGCAAATTCTTCCCCCTTCATTCTTAACGAAAAATTAATATGCTATTTACACTGCAATTATTGCTATAGTGTATTTTAGCTACATGAAAAGAATTACTCTTGGCTCTCTGACCATTGACCCAGAAAGATTTTTGGTGTTGAAAAACGGAGTTCCTATCGTGTTAACAAAAACCGAGTTCGATATCCTTTACTTGCTGATGAACAATGCTGGGAAGGTATACTCGCGACGAGATATTTCAAAATATGTATGGGGAAAAGAAGAAATTAGTTTTCCGCGAACCATTGATGTTCACATCTGCAACATTCGGAAAAAAATTGGAAAGGTGGGCAACCAACATGTGATTGTCGTTCATAAGAAGGTTGGCTACAAATACAATGAAACGGCATTCTTTAATAGTAATGTATTTTCATCTAGTGTAAAAGAACAGACTGATGCCCTACAGCAAAAATAATTGATGAGCGGGTAATGAATTTACGCTAATGTGTACTTGATACGTTGTGAAGTGGAAGTTAGTTCATGTATATTTTCCAACCGTTGTTCTTTTTTCCCGCCGATTAATATCGTCGCTGATGTTACCATTGCACCGCGAAATATCATCAGGTGAAATTTTGGCAAAGCATTGTTGTATGCCAACATACTTTCCCCGCTATTAAAGCAGCGAATTCCTTTATACTGATACTGATCGTGTCGATGAACATGTCCATGCAGAATTGTCGTCACTCCGCTCGAAAGTAATAGTTTAATCAGCTTTTTCTTTTTATGAAGCTTCATCGTAGCAGATTCAAACGCACGCCATAATTGCTTTGTTTTTGATTGAATATCAGTCTCCTCTTTCATCTGAAAATGATGATGCATGGCGGCTATAACAAGTTTATTCTTCATTCGGGCATTCAGCAACAATGCCTTCAATGATTCGATCTGCTTGCGCTCTACTTTACCGTTCGAGCCAATCGGATTTTTAACACCATGCCACCGTGCAACAGAATTAATTCCGACAATGGCAATTTCGCCAAACACTTTCACAAACGGAAACGGCTGCTCTGGCTGAACCAATGTGGCACCTTCAAATGTCTCTTTTAATGTTGTGTAGAAAAGATTGACTTTGGCATCATAATCGGCAGACTGACACGCAGAAGGAAATTTCAATACATCTTCAGCGTAATAAGGTCCTCCAAAAATATCGTGGTTACCAATAACAACACTTACCTTTCGGCCGTCCAGCAATGAATGTTCTTGCAGTAAAGAGCGAAACAGATTCAACTCTTCAATCCGCGCCTGGTTCGTAACATCACCAGTGATGACAATATGATCGACGTTCAACTCCTGACAGCGCCGAAACAGCAAGCGGACAGTATGAATTCGTTCGGGAAAATATTCTGCGCTCAGATGAAGGTCTGAAAGATGTGCAATGCGATATTCTTTTGTCGTCATAACTGTTTTTCTTCTTTATTTCATAAAAAAAGGGAAAACCTTTTTCAAGATTTTCCCTTTTCTCAATTCACACTGTAACGGCTTACTTCACCAACATCATTTTCTTTACCTGAGAGAAATTACCCGCAGTAAGTTTATACAGGTACACGCCCGCCGAAAGCCCTGTTGCATCAAAATCCACTGCGTATGAGCCAGCATCTTGATAACCATTCGCTAATGTTGCAACTTCACGTCCCATCACATCATACACTTTCAGCGTTACAACACCGCCAACAGGAAGCGAGAAGTTAATAACAGTAGTTGGGTTGAACGGATTTGGATAATTTTGTGCGAGTGTATAGTTGCTTGGCGTTTTTACATCCGCAATTTCACGAACGCTGGTTACTGTATAAGGAGATGTGTACACAATGCTTTGCGGATTCCACACAACCCAATTTGCTGTCCAATCGGTTGTACCCATAGCACCCCGGAATGTGGTAGCAGTGAAAAACGCGTCGGCAACGCGCGGATGACTGAAGTCCGCACCACTTAGAGCAGGAGAACCTGCCTGCGGCAGAAAATTGGGAGATGTTAAATTAAACGGATCGGTCAGCTGAGCGTTTGCCGCTTCTGCAAGAAAAGTATTTCCTTTCGCTGAAGCGGTACCCCACGCGGTAACATCAAATGTCCCATTTGAAGATGTTGTGTCAAAATACTTATTGTTTTTAATGCCGGCAAGAATACTATTGCGAAGCGTTAGAGTATCCCCCTGCGCAGCAGTTGCTGTATTTTTACCGTCAATAAAAATTCCCAGTGGCCAACCCATGATAATTGAATTGTGCAACCCGTATTGCGTTGACCGACGCCAATGTGCCGCTCGTTTGAAGTTCACATTATCGTAATCGGTTGAAGAGGTTGTTGTCATCGGACCGACAAATGTTGCGTTCGAAATGGTAGGATTCGATCGCGGCGTACTTAACGAGCCGGTGCCATCGTTATCCGCTTCCATTGCCTGACTGGCACTCACATCAGCAATGTTAGGATTTCGAAGACCAATGAGGTATTGTAATTTTCCACGATAACCAAAATCAGTATCGAAGTCGTCGTCCACACATTGATTGGAAATCAGATACTTTGCATTGACCGTACCTCCGAAAAACTCAAAGGAATCATCACCATTTCTTGTTACCATAACATGATCAATGGTGGTGCCGCGTCCTACACCACCCATGGTCAATCCATTAATTTCAGAATTTGGCGCAAACGGTATTCCAGAATACTCAATCCGAACATATCGTAACACGCCGGAATTATCATCATCGTTTGGCGTAGCTCCGCCGCCGTACTGCACGCCAACGCCTCCTTCAAATGTTCCTACGCCACCGGGAATATTGACAGACGCATTACCGGCAATTAAAATTCCGCCCCAATCACCCGTGTTACGTTGTCCCGGAGGTTTTGCGCTGGTAAATACAATGGGATGAGTCGCCGTGCCGTTCGCCATAATTTTTGCACCGCGCTCAATAATCAACGAACCCTTGCTATCTTTATCTCCATAAATTACTGTACCAGCAGGGATGGTGATGGTAGCTGGAGCTTTTACCTTGAAAAATCCTTTTAACAGATATTGCTTTGTAGAATCTAATTTCAAATCGGTGACAATTGAGTCTTTGAGTTCAACAAGTTGTGCATACGTTACCGATTGCAACATAAACACTGCAGCTATGACAATAGACAATCGTAGTGATCGTGTGGTCATCGTGTACCTCCTTTAATTAAATGATGAATGAAAAATGAATATGAAAGGGAAACTTATTCTCGCAGTAACAGAGCAAGTATACGACTCACCTATTAACGAAGTATGGTGGTAAGATTACGGCAATGTTATCTTCTTCACTTGTATCGATTGTATGTAGTAGGACAGGATAGTATCCTGTCTTACAGTTTGTATGAAATACTCAGAGAATAGGTTGTGCCTACAGTGTTTGAACGCGCAACCTGGTCTGTGTTTCCTTGCTTAACTTTAAATACCTGAGGTTCGTGTAGGAGGTCTTTAATAGAAAATTTCACTTCGTAGTTTTGGAAAAGTGTTTTTGTCAGTGTCAAATCAACTACATTACGAGGCATTTCACGAATGTCTTCCGATGCTAATGTTGAAGCTTCAGAAATTCTTTCCCCAAATTTATTGAACAGCACGGAGGCGCTGAAACCGTGCTCTGGCATGCTAAAGAGCAATGACAGGTTAACCATATACGGCGATTGACCCTGCAACGGCCGATCTTTCTTTTCCAAACCAATGCCTGTTAATGTTGTCACTTTAGAATTCACTCGTGTGTAATTACCCGTTAAAGCAAAATTGCTCAATACGTTGCTGAGATGACGTAACGACGTCCGAAATTCTAATTCATAGCCATAGTTCACGCCGTTTGCATTATCAAACGTTCTGTCAGAGCCAAGAGCGCTTCCGGGTACATTCACCATTTCAATAGCATCAGTAAGTTTCTTATAGAAATAACTTACCGAAAGCAGTTCACCGGGATTGGGGAATAACTCCCACCGTACATCATAATTGCGGATAAGCGCCCGGCGAAGTTTATCATTTCCATACACCGTCAGTTGTGTGGTAAAATCATAATAGGGAAACGGCGCAAGCTCGCGCAATTCAGGACGGTTCACTGTTTGGCTGTATGCCAGACGTAGATTCGTATTGTCTGCCAGCAAGTAGGTGAAATTAACCGAAGGAAGAATATCAACATTCTGCACGCTTTTGTTAATAGGTGAATTATCCAAATAAAACGATGAAACTCGCTGAATAACATTTTCTACACGGGCACCCACATTGAGCCGAAAGTTTTGTGCAAAGAGTGTAAAGGGAACATCTGTCATAGCATAGTATGCAACAACACTATAACCGGCTGTGTAATTGTTTGATCCGTTGCTATACTCACTAATTCTGAATCCGTTACTTTTAACATTCTCCGGTCGAAATAGTGAATCGATAGAATACAATAACAGCGATCGATCAAACGGTTCACCGGGCATTGGCCGCACAAACGCAATCAATCGCGAATTAAACGAACGATCTTTGTCTTCATACAATCCGCCAACTTTTAGTTTAATGCTTCTTATGGGAAGGGTTATATCTGCGCCATAATTTCTGACAATATCTTTTAATGAAGAATAAAACCTGCCACCGCTACGCGTTTGTGCCTGGTAGTCAACAACGGCGTAATATGGTTCAGTCGGATCGCTAGCATCTTTTGCATAGCCAACCCGCCGGCCATCCGGCTCTGAACGATGCGATTCTGAATAGGCGGCACGCCACTGCACGCGCAGATCGTTCAGATCAACAAGCGCATGCTCGCCAATCATTTGTGTTGAAACAATAGAACGCTCGGTGTAACGAAAACCGATATTCTTTACAAGACTGGGTCGGTCGTTATACAATCCTTCCAGCATTACCACTTCATCATCAGCTGTTCGGTTGTACACATTCTTCACTGAAAATTTATGATACGGAGTCGTCTTGAAACTGATATTCGCCATTGTTCCCCACAACACGGAAAAGGCGTCTTTCACACCGGTATAGAGATACTTCGGGCGGTCGGCTTCGTAATCATTACGTACTAACTCAGAATGTGAATAGGTATTGCGATACGTGAGCGCCGCAACAAAACCCAGTTGACTTTCTTCAAACATCGAATAAGCATTTCCGATAGAAATATCCAAACTTTTATTGAACGGCGCCTTTGTGATTTTCATTGACCAGTTGTTGGGAAACCGTAACGCGTACGCTTGTTGCTCTTCTATTGGAATGATACTTCGGGTAAAATCCGAGGGAATACCAGCGGGAAGAGCACGCGTGCCGTCATCAATACCAAGCCAATCTGTGCTTCCACCGCGATACGTTGTCATCGATTTGGTTGTAACATTGGTGTTGAACGAGTTGCCAACACTGACCCGCAGGGTGAAATCATCAGGAAAATCTACGGTTGTGAGTTGTATATTTCCGCCGCTAAAATCTCCCTGCATGTCAGGTGTAAATGTTTTGGAGATCACAATATTCTCCAACAAGTTCGAAGGGAACATATCAAAGGAAAATGATCGTTTTTCCGGTTCTACGCTGGAAAGTGTGGCGCCGTTTAATGTGGTGTTGCTGTAGCGCTCGCTGGTGCCGCGGATGAAAACAAATTTATTGTCTACCAGCGTTATGCCTGTTACTCGCTTCAGGGCGTCGCCGCTGGTAGCATCGGGCGCTCGCTTAATTTGTTCTGCGCTAATACCATCGCCAATGGCAATAGCTTTGCGACGTTCGGCAAGCAATGCCCCTTCGCCGGAGCGAATCACGTCGGCTCTAACCACTACTTCCTGACCAATAACTGATTCTTGTGTTAGCACCACATCGAGTGTTGCGCGTTTGCCCGGTTGAATATCAACCTGTGTTACTGTTTGAGGAACATACCCGATATATGAAAAGCGCAGCGTGTAGGTGCCCGGTGGAATATTTTTGATCTCGTATCTGCCGTCTGTACCAGTTGTTGTTCCCAATTTTGTTCCTTGGACAACAACCAGCGCGCCAATAATCTCTTCGCCGGTTTCTTTATCAAGTATCTTTCCACTGCAGATTCCTTTCAGTGTTGCGTCAGCTAATTTTTCCTGGGCGTGCAGTGCAGAAAAACACAATCCAACAGCAAGCATCAATAACAACAGGAGTGAATCTTTTTTCATAACAAATCGCTATCTTTCAAGTGAATGATGGAGCAAAGATCGCTTCCTGATGTTAATTCTGTATTACCCGAATGTTACAATACGTTTATTCGTTGGTTACACAGTCTTAACATCGTCTTAACTTTCACGCTATAATATTACTTCATCCAATCACTCTGATGGAACTCTGACAATGAAACGTTATCTTCTCTTTTGGTTTGTTCTCCTTGTTCTTGCGTTTACGAACGGCGCTTTACGCGAAATAGCATACAAAAGTCTCGTCGGCGAACCATGGGCGCATCATATCTCTGTAGCAACAGGTGTGATGTTATTAGGAATTGCAATATGGTTTGCAGTAAAGAAGTGGGGATTTCAATCACAGCAACAAGCGGCATTGGTGGGGATACTCTGGCTGGTATTGACAGAACTGTTTGAACTCGCGCTGATTCTTTCAAACCCCAAAAACACGATCAATGATTTTTTCCACGCCCACAATATTGCCGCGGGAGAGTTATGGCTGGTGTTGCCTCTATGGATTGGTTTTGCACCGGTGTTGTTTTACCGGATGAAAATGAAAAAGTAACGCACTGGAAGAGCAAGCAAAAAATTCACCAATCTGAACTCTTTCAGAATGTGGAAACGTAAGAGTGTTATTTTTCTTATTTTCCCATAAACACTAACCTTACACCCGCTTGTTGTGCGTACTGAGTAATTCGCTCATCGCGGTAGAATTCTTTGAAGTAGACTGTAGTAATGCCGGCATTTGCCAATAGTTTGAAACACGTTAGGCACGGTGAAGCAGTAACATAAATTTCTGATTGATCAATACGCACGCCATGTTTTGCCGCTTGCGCTACAGCATTAGCTTCTGCGTGTACGGTGCGCACGCAGTGGTCGTTCTCGATATCATGTCCTACATCATCGCAGTGCGGTGCGCCGCGCAAACTGCCGTTGTAACCGGTGGAAAGAATTGTTTTATCACGCACGATGACTGCGCCAACATGCTTTCGCGCGCAGGTACTTCGTGTTGCCACCTGTTCGGCAATATTCATAAAATAGTTGTGCCAGTCTACTCGCTGTGTTGCCATGGTTATTATAATATAGTGATGAAATATGGTTGCCGACGTACGTACAATCTGTTACCGAAAATGCTTCTGCTACGCTTTCATTCTTATCGTTTTAATACAAGAATTCTTTCTCTAAACGCACAGAGCATATCCAGAACAAACGTTGACGACTCCATAGAATTTACTTAGAACTATTTCAAAAAAAGTAATCAATTTTTTCTTCACTTGTACTTATCTTCATGCTTTTTTTCGCTTGCCCGCTCATAAAATCTTTTCTACTTTCTTAAAAAAGTCCACCTAGCCGGAGGCCACACCTATGATACTTGATCATCTTTCCCGCGCGGAAAAATACTTCAACATTCATCCAAGTTTTAAACAGGCATTCGACTTTGTGAAGAAAACAAATCTTCACACTCTTCCGTTGGGAAAGACTATGATCGCCGGCGATGATATTTACCTTATCATTGCAACTGATGAAGCAGGGAATGAACGGCGTAAACTGGAAACACACCGTTCATATATTGATATTCAATTCCCCATCGAAGGTTCGTTTCCACTGGAATGGCACGATGTCGATTCGTGCAAAAATATCTTTCGTGAGTATGATGCAAAGGATGATGTACAGTACTACAACGATCCGCCGTTGTTCACCATCCATTTGATACCTGATATGTTTGCAATTCTTTTTCCGGAAGACGCACATGCGCCGCAACCACCATTGACACGCACAAAAAAAGCAATTATCAAAGTAGCGGTGTAAGATGGAATTTCATTTGCAAAAAAGTACTCTTCGTCCATGGCAAATTGGAGATGAGTCGTCGTTAGTACTTCATGCCAACAATAAAAAAATCTGGGAAAATGTGCGCGATCATTTTCCCTATCCATACACCATGTCTGATGCAGAACACTGGGTGCGGCATGCTTCTACAATATTACACGATTCCGTTTTTGCTATTGTTGTCAACGGAGAAGCTGTCGGAAGTATCGGATTGGTACGCAAAGAAGATGTGTACCGCAAATCAATGGAACTTGGATACTGGCTCGGTGAAGCATGGTGGGGGCGTGGTATCGTTTCCGAGGCGATTGGTGCAATCGTGGAGTATGGCTTTTCTACTTTCGATATTGTGCGTATCTATGCCGATGTGTTTGAGTGGAATACTGCTTCTGCTCGCGTGTTGGAAAAAAACGGATTTGTCTTCGAAGCACGATTGAAGAAAGCAATTTTCAAAAACGGCAGAGTGGCTGACCTGTTGATGTATGCTAAAACAGTATGAGGGGACAAATCGTGCGCTACTTCCATCTGCAAACGACCTCAATGCAACTCCGCATATTCATATCTGATTAATTCGAGTACTCACTATGAAACCTTGGACAACGCTTTCCCGCACAACAATTCTCAACCATAGCAAATGGCTTTCGGTTGAAGACCATACTATTCAACTTCCCAACGGAACAATTATTGAGCATTGGCCGTGGATTATTTCTCCCGATTATGTCAATGTTATCGTGCAAAATGTTGATGGCGATTTTGTCTGTTTCCGTCAAACAAAGTATGCCGCTCACGGCATAACCTTGGCCCCTGTTGGCGGATACCTTGATGAGGGGGAAGAACCTCTCGCATGCGCAAAGCGCGAACTGCGCGAAGAACTAGGATATGAAGCGACCGAATGGATTCATCTTGGGTCGTTTCCGTGCGACGGCAACCACGGCAATGGCACTGCAAATCTTTTTCTTGCACGCGGCGCGTACAAAGCGGGAGAAATAATAGCAGATGATCTTGAAGAACAGGAAATTGTAACACTGACGAGAAATGAACTGATGCAGGCGCTGTTAAACGGCGAATTTAAAGTCCTTTCCTGGTCAACAGCGGTTGCGCTGGCATTATTTCATGTATAGAGAAAACTATGATACACGTTCGTTTCCTTCTTTTTGTCATTATTGCTTTCTCCTGCTCATCATCGCACTATTCTGCCGATACACATTCTGTTGATTTTACCCCCGAAAATTTATTCACTCGAAATATTGAAGGTCCCGCCTTTGACAAACACGGCACGCTTTACGTTGTCAACTACCAAACCAATGGAACAATCGGTAAAGTGAACAGCGATGGTTCATGCGAATTGTTTGTTCTGTTGCCAGAAGGCAGCAACGCAAATGCTATTCAGTTCAATTCAAAGAATGAAATGCTGCTTGCCGATTGGACAAAGCATAACATCCTCCGTGTGAATATGGAGACAAAACGCATTGATACCCTTTGCCATAACGATCAGTTCAATCAACCGAATGATATTTGCATTAACAGTAGAGATCAACTCTTCGCTTCCGATCCTCACTGGAAACCAGGCACTGGTCAATTATGGAGAATTGACCCAAACGGCAGAGCAACGTTGCTCGAAGATTCTATGGGAACAACAAACGGCATTTGTTTGAGTCCTGATGAAAAAACACTGTACGCGAATGAAAGCGTTCAACGCAAAGTTTGGAGATACGATATTGACGACAACGGAAACATTTACAACAAACAACTGCTAATTGAATTTTCTGATTTTGGAATGGATGGTATGAAGTGTGACCGTGAAGGAAATATCTACATTACACGTTACGGAAAAGGTACAATTGCTGTTGTTACGCCTAATGGCAAACTTCTTCGGGAAGTGGAACTGAAGGGAAAAAATTGCAGCAATCTTGTTTTTGGCGGTATAGATGGACGTACTGTTTTTGTTACATTGCAGGATCGTAAAGGAATAGAACAGTTCCGAAACAATATTCCCGGAAAAGGGTATTAATATTTTCTTTGCACTAGTGTAACTTTAATCGTATTTTTACGATAAACATATAAAGTTATGGGACTCTCAAAAAAAGAAGAATTCACGGTTAAACAAAACCGTTTATCAACAATAGCAAAAGCGCTTGCTCATCCTGCGCGAGTAGCAATTATCGAATATCTAGCCAAAACCAACGTGTGTATCTGTGGCGACATTGTTGATGTGTTGCCGTTGTCCCAATCTACAGTATCACAACATTTGCGTGAATTAAAAAATGCCGGACTCATCAAGGGGGATATTGAGGGAACGAAAGTCTGTTATTGCATCAACGAAAAAGGATGGGCAGAAGCGAAAGAATTGATAGGTCAATTTTTTTCAACCATTCAAAAGTGCTGTTAAAAATTTTTTGCTCAATACAATCGTAATATTACGATAAATCTACCACATCACCAATGATAAAGGAGAAGTATGCACACTCACAAATTCCACACCGATAACCAACCGTGTTGCAGTTCGGATTGCTGTTCACCAACAATCAAGAAGGAGAAATAAGATGATTGATAAAACAACAGGGACTTCACCTGAAGAATTGAAACAATTAGTAAAAGAAAAGTATGGTGAAATTGTTCTACAGAAAAAAGAATTGAATGAAGCATCCTGCTGTGGTAGCACCGGTAGTTGCTGCGGACCTGTTGATTATACTGTGATGGCTGAAGATTATTCTTCTCTGCCCGGCTATGTTGCAGACGCTGACCTTGGTCTTGGTTGCGGACTTCCCACTGAATTTGCTCAGATTAAACCAGGAGATACGGTTGTTGATCTCGGTTCTGGTGCAGGAAATGACGCTTTTGTCGCGCGGTCTATTGTTGGAGAAAAGGGAAAAGTCATCGGTATTGATATGACCGAACCAATGATTGAGAAGGCACGAAAGAATGCAGAAAAACTCGGATTCACTAATGTAGAATTTCGGTTAGGCGACATTGAAAGCATGCCGATTGAAAACGAAACGGCAGATGTCGTCGTCAGCAACTGTGTTATGAATCTTGTGCCAAATAAACAAAAGGCATTCGCCGAAACATTTCGCATTCTGAAATCCGGTGGACATTTTTCAATCTCTGATATTGTATTAAAAGGTGAGTTGCCACCGGCATTGAAAAATGCCGCGGTTATGTATGCAGGATGTGTTGCCGGCGCGCAACAATTGGATGAATACCTTACTACAATTAAGAATGCCGGATTTGTAAATATTACTATCCAAAAAGAACGCGAAATTAATCTACCAAACGAATTACTGCTTCAATTCATTACACTGGATCAATTAAGAGACTTGAAAAAACGAAACGTCGGCATTTATAGCATCACCGTATATGCTGAGAAACCATAATGTTAGCTTAGCGTGCGATTCACTTTGCTGTGAGTCGTACAATGTATACGTCTTGTTTTCTTTCTATTGTCGTTGTAGCTTTCATAAAACATAGGAAATGTACTATGACGATTCGAAGTTTTTCAGCACTGTTTTTCTCAGCGATTCTCCTTGGTTGTTCCTCATCGAAAGAATTTTCCATAGCCGATGTCGAAGCCGAAATTATCTCCGTTTCTCAATGGGGCGGTACGCCGGCAATCGATTCTCTTGCCAAAAAACACACGATCACTCACATAACGTTGCACCATCAGGGTGAACCATTTCCTAAAGGGAAAGATCCGGTTCAATATCTGCGCAACTTACAACTATGGTCACGCACTACAAAACAGTGGATTGATATTCCCTACCACTACATCATCGATCTTGACGGAAACATTTATGAAGGACGCAACATCAATTACGCCGGCGATACAAACACCGAATACGACCCTACCGGTCATGCACTTATAGAAGTAGTTGGCAATTTTGAAGAAGTTGAACCAAATACTGAACAACTGAATGCTGTTGTGCGTATCATTACCATGCTTGCACAACGATATCATGTTCCGGTCGATTCAATCCGTGCCCACAAGGATTATTCACAAAAAACCGTATGTCCCGGGAAAAATCTATATCGCTATCTCCAGAATGGATTTTTTAGGAAACAGGTTGAAGAAAATTTAGAAAGAATACAAACTGCGAACGTACTTTCGTCTTCTCACATGGATAATTAGAACATTTTTTGTATATTAGTGCAGTTTATCAAACGTCCTGAAGTAATGAAGGACGTTTTTTATTATATTGGAAGGATTATGATCAAACAAAGTAACATTCGTAACATCGCCATTATTGCGCACGTTGACCATGGCAAAACAACGCTGGTGGATCAACTGTTGCGCCAAACCGGAACATTTCGTGAAAACCAACAAGTGGAATCCCGGGTAATGGATTCTAACGCACAGGAACGCGAACGGGGTATCACAATTCTTGCAAAAAACACTGCGGTTTTTTACACAGACAAAAAGACAAAACAACAATACAAAATCAATATCGTGGACACGCCGGGTCACTCCGATTTTGCCGGTGAGGTCGAACGCACGTTGAAAATGGTGGATGGTGTTTTGTTACTTGTTGATGCATCAGAAGGTCCGCTGCCGGGTACAAAGTTTGTTCTCAAAAAATCTCTCGACTTACATCTTCAACCAATTGTTGTTATCAATAAAATCGATCGTAAAGATGCGCGGCCACACGAAGTGTTGGATGAAGTGTTCGAATTATTTCTTTCGCTTGGCGCAACCGATCAGCAACTCGACTTCCCCACCATTTACGCAATTTCCAAACAAGGCATTGCAAAACGGGAATTAGAAGAAGAAAGCACGTCGCTTGAGCCGTTGTTCGACACCATTATTCAAAAAATTCCAGCGCCGCAGGGAAATTTACAGGAACCGTTTCAAATGCTTGTAACAACAATTGATTACAATGATTATCTGGGACGACTTGGTATAGGAAAAATCTATCGCGGCACCATTCGGCTCGGCGCGCCGATGAAAGTTATTCACCGCGACGGAAGTATGGAAGACGCACGTGTTACAAAAATTTACACTTTTGAAGGATTAAAACGTATTGAAATTGAAGAAGCGTCGGTTGGCGATATTATCGCACTGGCTGGAATGGAAGATGTGGATATCGGCGAAACCATTGCTGATGCAACAGATCCGACACCGCTTCCCTTTGTTGCTATCGAAGAGCCGACTCTGTCGATGAATTTTGTCGTCAACAATTCTCCTTTTGCCGGACAAGATGGCAAATATGTAACAACGAGAAATCTTCAAGAACGGTTGATGCGTGAGTTACGCTCAAACGTTTCTCTGCGTGTGGAGTTGACCGATTCACCGGATGTCTTCAAAGTCAGCGGACGCGGCGAACTACATCTTGGCGTGTTGATTGAAAACATGCGCCGTGAAGGGTACGAATTACAGGTTTCTCGCCCCGAGGTGATTATGAAAAAAATTGACGATGTACTATGCGAACCAATTGAGCATGTCATCATTGATGTGCCCGACGAATTTACCGGCGCTGTCATTGAAAATCTCGGCAAACGCAAAGGTGAAATGAAGAACATGATTTCCTCCAACGGCAATACGCGATTGGAATTTTTTGTCCCTGCCCGCGGGTTAATCGGTTTTCGCAACGAATTCATGACACAAACAAAAGGAACAGGCATTCTCCATCACAATTTTCACGGATACGAGCCATACAAAGGTGAACTTGCACACCGGACACGTGGCGCTCTGGTAGCGCTCGAAACCGGTGAAGCAGTAGCGTACGCCATGTTTAAATTGCAGGAACGTGCTGTGTTCTTTATCGAGCCGGGTACAAAAGTGTACGCAGGTATGATTGTCGGCGAAAATTCGCGCGAAGGCGATATGGTGGTAAATGTTTGCAAAACTAAGCAGTTAACCAACATGCGCGCTTCAGGCTCTGATGAAGCCGTGCGTCTTGAACCACCCCGATTGATGACATTAGAGCAGGCAATTGAATGGATTGGCGATGATGAATATGTTGAAGTTACTCCAAACAACATTCGCCTGCGCAAAAAATATCTGGACCACAACGAACGAAACAGGATGGCAAAAAAGAAAGTCGCTATTGAAGAATCGGCGTAATTTTCTTGGCAGCAGAGACATTTTTTCGCGTCTTACATTTCAAACTTTTCTCCTCGTTCGGGAATATGAACGTTTTTGAATTTTCTTTCCATTAACGTTGCGGAAAACTTCTGTGCCTGATCAACATCGCCATGGACAAGAAAGATATTGTGTAACACATCTCTATCAAAATTCTCCACGTAGTTTCGCAATTCATTCTTATCTGCATGTGCGCTAAAGGAGTTCATGACAACGACTTCACAGTTCAGTTTTTTTACCTCACCGAATATCGAAACTTCCGGCTGTCGCTCCACTATTCTCCTCCCCAGCGTGTGTTCGGCCTGATAGCCGACTATCATTACCGTGTTAACCGGGTTTTCGATATTGTTATACAGATGGTGAACAATGCGTCCGGCCTCACACATTCCTGATGCGGCAATGATCATACACGGCTCTTTCCGGTCATTTAGTTTTTTAGATTCTTCAGCATCACGAATGTAGTGCAGACGGTCGAATCCAAAAACATCGTCGTCGTGTTTCATCAACTCCAATGTTTCCTCATCGAAGCATTCGGGATGTTTCCGAAACACATCGGTAGCATTGGTTGAAAGCGGGCTATCAACAAACACGGGAATGTCCGGCAGTTTCCCTTCGTTTTTGAGAATATTCATCTGGTACACGATGTCTTGCGTTCTTCCGACGCTGAATGAGGGAATAATAATTTTTCCCCCACGATGAATGGTTCGTTGTATCACCTCCAAAAACTTGTTTGGCATTTCATCTGCCGATGCATGCACTCTGCCGCCATACGTGCTTTCGCAAATAAGCGCGTCAACATTCCCCATAAATTCAGGGTTACATAAAATCGGCATGTTCGGTCTGCCGACATCGCCGGAAAATCCTACATGTTTTTCTCTTCCTTTCGCTTCTTTGATGGTAAGATGAATTGATGCTGAGCCGAGAATATGGCCGGCGTCAAAAAATTTGGCGCTTACACCATCAACAACATCAAACGATATGTGATAGGAAATTTCCGTCAACAAGTCCAACGCTGGTTGAACGTCATCTACCGAATAAATTGGTTCAACCGGTGGCAGTTTTTTCTTTGCGTGCTTCTTGCTAACGAACTCTGCATCTTTCTCCTGAATATGAGCGCTGTCCAGCAGCATGATGCGACATAGGTCAGCCGTCGCCGGTGTACAAAAGATTGGTCCATGAAATCCTTGTTTAACAAGGTTCGGCAGGTTGCCGGCGTGATCGATATGTGCATGTGAGAGCACGACGGCATCAATAGATGACGGGTCAAAAGGAAAATTTCTGTTTCGTTCATACGTTTCTGCCCGACGTCCCTGAAACAACCCACAATCAAGAAGAATTTGCTTACCGTTGACTTGCACTAGGTGCATCGAACCGGTAACACTGCGCGCAGCGCCGAGAAATTGGATAACCATATTTCAAGCTCATGTTGGCAAATTGTTACTATTCACACCTCAACAATATGCTGTATTTTTCCCTAATTTCACAGATGAACGGTGTGGATAAGTAGTGGATAATGGTGGAAAGGTTTTTCTTGTGTACCCTACCATTTTTTCGTAATTTGTTGAAAAATTTCAACCTTTAGGGCAATTTGTTCTAAAGGTTTTTTCGTCAATACGTACGTTAGAAACTTGCCACGTCTTTATGATTGAAAGCATGACCGGCTACGGTAAAGGAGAAGCCGCAAAGAACGGCATCACCTTCACTGTTGAACTGCGCAGTGTCAACAATCGATTTTTGGAAATTTCATCGCGTGTTCCACGCTCTCTTCAACAGCGTGAAAACGAAATCCGTGATATCGTACGTTCAAAAATAGCGCGAGGGAAAATCACTATTTCGGTGAATAAAGAAGAGGAGGAAAACAACGAGCTTGCTATTTCTGTGGACAAAGAGCGGACGAGAGCAATTTACCGCCTGCTGTCTCAGTTGCGTAAAACGGCAAAAATTAAGGAGCCGGTAAAACTTGAACATCTTCTTCACTTCTCCGAAATTTTTACAACGCAGGAAGTGGAAGAAGATGAAACAGAATGGAAAATTTTTCTCCAGGCATTACATAAAGCGCTGGACGATTTGAAAGCAATGCGAATGAAAGAAGGAGCGGAACTGTCCAAAGATTTGAAGCGCCGCATTGAACGTCTTAATACAACCATTGACACAGTAGAATCATTATCCATTCAGCGCATCCCCGATGAACGAAAAAAATTGCAGGAACGAATTGCGGCAATGCTCGAGGACAAGAGCATAATCGACAATCAACGCCTTGAACTGGAAATTGCGTTGCTGTCCGACAGGTTAGATGTAACAGAAGAATGCGTGCGGTTCCGCAGTCATAACAAGTTTTTCCTCGAGGCATTGAATTCGAAAGAATCCGAAGGACGCAAATTGAATTTTCTCATTCAGGAAATGAACCGTGAAGCAAACACCATCGGTTCAAAATGCAACGACGTGCAAATTGCGCATTTAGTCGTTGGCATAAAGGAAGAGTTGGAAAAAATCAGAGAGCAGTTACAGAATATTGAATAATCTTGAAACCACAGATTCACCGATTGTTCTGTGGTTCTTTGGCTCTGTGGTGACAGAATGAAAATACCAAAACTAATCGTTATCGCATCGCCAAGCGGCGGAGGAAAAACTTCGATTGTAAAAGCATTGCTGGAGCGTCATCCGGACTTTGAATTTTCCGTCTCTGCTACCACTCGCGCCATGAGACCGGGCGAAGTGAATGGAAAAGATTACTTCTTTGTGACAAAAGAAGAATTTGAACGATTGATTCAGCAACAAGAACTTGCTGAATACGAATTTTTTTATGACACCTATTACGGTACGTTGAAAAGCGAAATCAATCGCGCTCTCTCATCAGGCCGTTCGATGATTTTTGATGTTGATGTGAAAGGCGCGCGGTCGATTAAACAGCACTACCCAAACGATACCATTCAGATTTTTATTGCACCGCCAAGCCAGGAAGTGTTGGAGCAACGACTACGGAATCGGAAAACAGAAGATGAAGCGACACTCCGCCGGCGGTTAGAACGTGTTCCCATGGAACTGGAAATCGGAAAAACATTCGACCATATTGTTGTGAACGACAATCTTCAGCGTGCAATTGATGAAGTAGACGAGATTATCAAAAAGTTTATTCACTAATCATTTCAAGAGGAAGCAATGGCAATTAAAACACTCGAAATCAAAGAACTCGAAGCAAAAGCAAAGAACGTGTACGAAGCAATCGTCGTTCTTTCCAAACGTGCTCGTCAGATTAACGAAGAAACGAAACTCGAGTTTCAACAACGCATTGAAAATCTTGTGGCTCTTCCCGGCAATCCGGATGAAGTAGAAGATGTGGCAAATCCCGATCAATTAAAGATTAGTCTCGAATTTGAAAAGAGACCAAAGCCGACGGAAGAAGCCATCGAAGAATTGATGAACGATCAACTGGAGTATCGTTACAAAGAAGACGAAGAAAAGAAGTAGTTTTTCTTTCACACACTTGCCATATCTATAAAGATGTGGCAAGTCTCTTTTCATTAAATGCTTGCCGACAAAAACATACTGCTGGGTGTAACGGGAGGAATTTCGGTGTACAAAATGTGCACGGTTGTTCGCCTGTTAAAAAAAGCCGGCGCCCGCGTTCGCGTGCTGATGACACAGTCGGCAACGGAATTTATTACACCTCTTACATTTTCCACTTTGTCGGAAGAAGAGGTTCTCGTTTCGCTGTGGCCCAAAGACAAACACTCTTCTACCGATCTCGGCGTGAAACACATTGATCTCGCTTTGTGGGCCGATGTGATGCTGATTGCGCCGGCAACAGCAAATACCATTGCCCATCTTGCTCATGGGTATGCCGACGACATTATTTCCTCCACTGTGCTTGCATTGCGTTGTCCGCTCATCATTTCGCCGGCTATGGATGTTGATATGTGGGAACATGACGCTACCCAGGAAAACATCTCTCTCCTAAAAAGCCGCGGTTGTTTCGTTATTCCGCCCGAGAGTGGTGAACTTGCCAGCGGACTTGTCGGCGCCGGCCGGTTGCCGGAACCGGAAACAATTGTCGAATTTGTGAACTCTGTTCTCGAAAAAACATCACGTGATTTTGTCGGTAAAAAAATTCTCGTCACCGCCGGACCAACATATGAACCAATTGATCCTGTTCGCTTCATCGGCAACCGTTCATCCGGAAAAATGGGATTTGCTTTAGCAAACGCTGCTGCGTTGCGCGGCGCTGAGGTAACGCTCATTACGGGACCTGTTTCACTTGGCACCCCGAAGAATGTTCAGCGCATAGATGTAGAAACTGCAGACCAGATGCACTCCGCGGTCATGAATCTTTTCCCGCACCATCACATCCTTATCATGGCGGCCGCCGTTGCCGATTATACGCCGGTTGAAGTTGCCGAGCATAAGATAAAAAAACTCGGTTCGCATGCTCACGGAATTTCTATCGAACTGCGAACAACGCCGGATATTCTCTATTCCGTCGCCGAAAAAAAAACAGATCAAATTGTCGTCGGTTTTGCTCTGGAAACAACGAATGAACTGGAACATGCAAAACAAAAGTTAGAGAAAAAAAAGTTGGATATGATTGTGTTGAATTCGATGAACGACGAAGGCGCAACGTTCGGTATCGATACTAATGTTGTTACCATTATCGAAAAAAACGGCACAACAACAAAATTGCCGAAAATGCAAAAGTTTGATGTAGCAGTCGAAATACTCAATCGTATTAAAACATTACAATAACGACACACTACAAAGACACTGAACATTGACAGCATCTTGCCGATGTACAACCCACATGGTGCAACAAAGCGACATTGAAAAATTTTTATCCATTGCTCAAAAATTTTTTGAACAGGAACGCTTCTTATTCGGCAACATCATCTACCGAGAACCCATCCGAAGGAATCTTGAAATGAAACAGAAACGAAATGTCGAATACACTCCACCGGATGAAGCCGTGCTCTTCCCCGACCTGTTCACCGAACCTGACGCTAAGCGAGAATCGTGGCAAAATGCTGCTACATTGGAAGACCTCAACAAACACATTTGTACGTGTATGAAATGTCCCCTCGGTGCAACACGAACAAAGTTTGTGTTCGGTGTCGGCAACCCGAATGCGGAGGTAATGGTTATTGGCGAAGCCCCCGGCGCCGATGAAGATGCACAAGGAGAGCCGTTTGTGGGACGCGCGGGACAACTGTTGAATAAAATTCTCGAGGCCATTCATTTCAAGCGGGAAGATGTGTATATTGCCAATATACTCAAATGTCGTCCTCCGAATAACCGCCGGCCCTCTCCTGAAGAGGTAGAACAGTGCGAACCATACTTGTGGAAACAAATTGATTTGATTCAACCGAAATTCATTTTGTGTCTTGGGCTAACGGCGGCGCAGACATTGTTGCGCACTACAGAGTCAATGGGACAATTGCGTCAATCGACGCACTTATATAGAAACATCCCCGTTGTCGTAACCTATCATCCGGCAGCGTTATTACGTAATCCAACATGGAAACGACCGACGTGGGAAGATGTGCAGAAACTGCGCAAGATGTACGACGAAGAAATAAAAGGAACATCCTAAACGTGACTATCAAAATTCCAACCATGATTGTTTTTCACTAGAATTAAGAAGTAAAAGTTAGAGTTTTTACGTTATGGCCGACCAAACCATTGAACAAACTTCCGGACGCATACCACCGCAGGCAGTGGATGTCGAGATGTCTGTGCTCGGCGCAATGCTGTTGGAAAAAGAAGCGATCTCCCGTGCATTAGAAATTCTCGATGAAACAGCATTCTACAAACCTGCGCATCAGGAAATTTTCAAAGCAATTATTTCGCTGTTCGAGAAGAATGAAGCGGCTGATTCTATTACAGTAGTGGAAGAGCTTCGCCGTATGGGAAAACTTGATGCGATCGGCGGCCCGCTGTATATCTCTGATCTTACCATGCGTGTTACCTCCGCTGCAAATGTAGAATACCACGCAAAAATTGTACTGGAAAAAGCATTACTCCGAAATCTCATCACCGCCAGCACTGAAATTACCAGCCGAGCATTTAATGAACAGGATGATGCACTCGATCTGCTTGATGAGGCAGAGAATAAAATCTTTCAGATTTCTGAAAAGAGAATGAAGAAAAGTTTTCTGCCGATGAAAGAAGCTGTCTTTTCCACAATGGAACTGCTTGAAAGCATTCATGGCGCGCACAGCGGTGTTACCGGAGTTCCGTCAGGTTTTACAGCGCTGGATAATATGACCGGCGGGTTTCAGAATTCAGATTTGATTATTGTCGCGGCGCGCCCATCGATGGGGAAAACTGCGTTTGTTCTTTCACTCGCGCGGAATGCCGCCATTGATCACAACAAATCCATCGGCTTCTTCTCTCTCGAAATGTCTGCTCAACAGTTAGTACTGCGCCTTATTTGCGCAGAAGCGCGTGTTGATGCACACAGCGTCCGCACCGGTAGATTGCCAGAAGAACAATGGCGTCATTTAAGCACGAGGATTGGAAAATTATACAACGCAAAAATTTTTATTGATGACACACCGGCTCTTTCTATTCTTGAATTGCGTGCAAAAGCGCGGCGATTAAAAGCTGAACACAACGTCAGCATGATTATTGTTGACTACTTGCAATTGATGCAGGGTCCCAAAAATGCACAAAGTCGGGAACAGGAAATTTCGATGATCTCTCGCTCATTGAAGGCATTGGCAAAAGAACTCAACATTCCGGTGATTGCTTTGTCGCAGTTAAATCGCGCAGTAGAAACGACTGCCGACAAACGACCCACGCTGGCCAACTTGCGGGAATCCGGCGCCATTGAACAGGATGCAGACGTTGTGTTATTCATTCACAGACCGGAAAAATACAACATCCTTGAAGAAGCAGGAAAATCAACACAGGGAATAGCAGAGATTATCATCGGCAAACAACGCAACGGACCGACAGGAGAAGTAGAACTTACTTTCATCAATCAGTACGCACGATTTGAGAATCTTGCGCTCCCAACGTTTGATGAATACGCACCAGCGCCAAGTGGAGGAGAAACACCATTTTAATTCACCTATGATCATTTCGCTTGATGTAGTAAAATTCGGGATTAACGGCTGATTTCTAACAAACACATCAATAACCAGAAAAGAACTAACCATGAATCGCAGAAATTTTATTTCCTCGTCTGCACTCGCAGCTTTTGGCTCAACGTTGCCCACTCGATTGCTGGGAGGACTTATGCAAAAAGTAGAACTTTCCGATGAGCAAATCTGTAAACTGAAGTTTGAGTTTGCCGTATCGCAACACCTTGCCTCCCGCCCTATCAACGAAGTTATCGTAGAAATTGGGAAGTCATTTATCGGTACAGACTACGCTGGGCATACGTTAGAAGATGAGGGAGAAGAAAAGTTAGTTATCAACCTGCGGGCGTTGGACTGTGTAACGTTTTACGAAAACTGTGTTACACTTGCCCGCTGTATTAAAATGCAGAAAATGACATTTGAAGATTACAAAGCAGAACTGCAATTTCTTCGATATCGCGACGGCATTATTGATGGGTACCCCAGCCGTTTACACTATACCACCGATTACTGGCACAATGCAGAGAAAAAGGGAATATTGAGAGTGGTAACAAAAGAAATTTTCGGAGAAAAGAATGTGGTAGAAATTCCCAAGCCAATCAATTATATGACCACCCATCGCGACAAATACAAACACCTTTCCCGCCTGAACGACCCAGTCAGGCAAGCAACCAATGAAGACAACTTCCTGAAAATTAAAGCACAGGAAGAGGAGATTAACAAGCGAAAAGATTATTTTTTGCCGAAGGGGAATCTTCACATGTTTGCGGATAAGGTCCAGCACGGCGACTTAATCGGCATTGCAACCAACATTGAAGGAATGGATATTTCGCATACCGGTATTGCTGTGCGTTTGCCAAACGGTAAACTGCACTTCATGCACGCGCCTAATGTTGGTTACAAGGTGCAAATTACCGAAGTGCCTCTGCACGATTATCTTGCTCGAAACAGCAAGCAAACGGGAATTATTGTGGCACGGGTAAACGAGGTGTAAAAAAACGACGTCTATTCCGCAGCCTAAAATATTCGGTACGGATTTTCATCTGTGCCTAAAACAATCATATATAGATTAGATTATTTCAGAAGCAACATTTTTTTTGTTGCAACGGTATTGTCAGAACGCAATATGTAAAAATAAACGCCACTCGGTAGTTCCGCCGCATTAAATGAAAAGATATGGCTCCCAGCTTCTTTCACGCCATCAATCAGCACGGCCACCTCTTTGCCTAGAAGATCATACACTTTTAACGAAATGCGACTTGCCTCCGGTATCTGGTATCTTATCTCCGTTGTCGGGTTGAAGGGGTTCGGATAATTTTGCAACAATGAAAACTTTTTCGGCTGCGATCCGAAATTTTCTTCCACATTTGTCGGAACGGTCGATGCAGAAATAATCAGGTGATGTCCATAGAACTGGCGAACAACAATCCCGTTGCGATAGACAGAGATGTATGCATCTCCTGGTATCCACACATCGTCGAAGCACCGTTCATATGTTCCACTTACAAATTTTCCATTGTCGTACTTATACACTGTGCGGGTACTGTTCTTCCATGCTCCATTGGTCCATGACTCGTTCAGGTAAAGCTGTCGGTTGCCGTACATATCTTCGTCGCAAGTGGTTCGTGTAACGTTAGTCCAATGATCAACCGACCAACTCTCGTTCAACATCGACTGCAGTCCACCTTTCAGGAAATAATTGTACGTCTTGCGACTGACGTTCGTCCACTGGTTACTCTTCCAGTGCTCGATGAGTTCTGTCAGCACCCTGTCATTCGAGTCATACATGCGGGTTTTTCGTTCCACATTCACCCATACATCTCCTCTCCGCTTTGTGATAATCCGCTGCATAAGGTTACTATGCGCATCGTATACGTACGCGATGCTGTCTTCCATATTCCACTGCTCGTTGTACCATTCTTCGGAAACTGACGTGAGGATATTTCCGACCGCATCGCTGGTGTATCTGTCGCGAACAAAATTTCTCCACGCACCAGCAGACCACTCTTCTCTCAGGTAAGTTTCAATGATCCCCGGCGCGGAGTATGTAATGGTAAAGCGATATGTATTTAACCAATTACCCTCATACCACAATTCATAGAGGTATACCAGCGGAAATCCTCCTGCATCGTACGTGACGGTGTATCGGTCAACATTCTGCCATTGTTTGTCCCACCAGACTTCCGAAAGATACCCCGTTGAATTACCGGCTGCGTCAAACCACAATGTGTACCGTTCATTCCCTCTCCAATGATCAATCTCCCACACTTCTTCCGTTATTGTCATTGCCGTCATACCGTTGTTCCATACAGTTGTTGTGCGGTACATATTTTCCCAATGATTGTCCGCCCACTGTTGCTGTACTTCGGTAATCTCTTCTCCGCTTCCATCGTGCGTGAAAATATATCGCATTGTGTCGTTCGTCAGCCGGACTACAGCTGTATCAATCTTGTAAAGATCTGAAAGAGCGGCGCGGAGATCGTTTCGCGAAGGTATGTATAAAGCAGTCGGCGTCAGCGTTGCACTTTCTTGGTCTGATTTCTCTTCCGGTGTGTGTAATGATTGCATTTGCTTCTGTAATACCTTCTGCAGGAGCGAGTGGCGTACGTCCTCAAATTGGTATTCTTGTGCTGTCAATACCCCTGATGCAACAAGAAAAAAAATTGCGGTATACGTCTGAAAACGGGGTAAAAGAATCGTCATTTTCACTTATTTCTCCAAATTTTTCAGTTTTATGTGTCTCAAAATAGAATATTATAGTCCATTTTCGAGGAAAAGTTGCAGAAAAAATCTAAAAAATTATTAATCCGCAGTCTGTACTTCCCACATAACTTTTTTATAAGAAGAAGCAGATTCAGAATTATCTGCCCATCCTCAAGGTTACCAATTTCAGACGCTGTCTGGTAAAATAAAAAGGAAGGATGAGGATGAATAAAAATTTATGTGAACGTGTGGTTCAGAAAGTAACAATAACCATCGGCTTTCCACAACATTTTCCATTTTTTCCCGTATCTTTCTCTATGGTACAAAACAGAAATCATCGAACTATTTTCGCTACCCTTCGTGACGATCTTCGAACAACACGCCCATTTCAATCATTTCGAAGAGAATCAAAGGCAATCAGAGAGTTTTACCTCACCCCAGACCAGCGCGAACAGTTGAAGCACATGAAACGCATCAAACGTTCGCTGTACTTCTCCGCATGGGTGCTGAAAGCAATGTTCTTCAAGTTGACTCCATTTCGACGACTGTTATTTGTTGTCGGCGTTCTTTTTATTTTTTCTGTGCGAACGACTCTCAACGAAGATATTACAATTAATGGCAATAACCTGTTCGGCGGATTCCTTCTGGTATTGCTCATCTTACTTGAACTAAAAGATAAACTTCTTGCCCACGATGAATTGGAAGAAGGACGTCACATTCAGGAATTGCTGATGCCTGAACAAACGCCGCATATTGATGGTTGGTCTGCATGGCTGTATACCCGATCAGCAAATGAAGTCTGCGGTGATTTAATTGATTTTTTGCGAATGGATAATGGACGAATCGGCATTGCAATTGCTGATGTTGCAGGGAAGGGATTGCACGCCGCACTACTCACTGCAAAATTACAGTCAACACTACGTGCATTGGCGTTTGATGAACCCTCGCCTTCGCGGCTTGTATCTCGGGTAAATACTATTTTTCATCGCGATAGCCCAGCACACCTGTTTGCTTCGCTGTTTTATGTTGAACTTATAGAGAGCACACCATCTATTCATTACGTCAATGCCGGACATCTTCCTGCACTCATTATCCGGAATGGAACGATTGAAGAAACGAACAAGGGAGATGCTGCACTCGGGTTGATGCGTACGGTATCGTACACTGCACACCACACTACACTCAACAGCGGTAACCTGTTTGTCCTGTATTCCGATGGGTTAACGGAAGCAAAAAATGAGCAGGGTGAGTTTTTCGGAAAAGAACGACTCTTCAAACTTCTTCAAACAAACGCTTCACCTGAGCAGATCGGAAATTCTATCCTTCGGGAAATTGATAGATTCATCGGGGGCACCATGCCGTCGGATGATCTTTCGCTTGTCATTCTCCAAAAGAAATAATTCGTTAACAGAGGCCTCCAGCTTATTCACGGTTTTCTTCCTTTTTTGCTTCTTTCCTGAAAAAGTTGGATTTTCATTCTACAAAAAAGGAGACTACTTGTGATACATCAAATTCGCTCAACCGACGGAACAGGAACGCTTTCTTATTTACTCGTTGATGAACAAAGCCGTCACGCACTCATTATTGATCCCAATAAAGAAGATCTCGATGCTATCGTCAAATTGGTAAAAGAGCAGAGAGCAACACTTCGCTACATCATCGAAACCCATACACACGTCGATCACGTTTCTGCCGCACATGAATTAAAGAACTTGTTCGGCGCTCAGTTGCTGATGCACGAAAACACCAAAAACAAGTGGAAAATTGTCAGCGAAGGAGAAAGATTCGGTATCGCAGAAACACTGCGAGCAAATGCCGCTATGGAAGTTGATCGATACGTGAACGACGGCGAAACACTTTCCATCGGCGGAATAACCTGCACATTTCTTTACACCCCCGGACATACAGACAATCACATCTCAGTGCTGTATGAAGACAATGTGTTTACCGGTGATTTGCTTCTCATCGGACAAGCAGGACGTAGCGATCTGCCCGGCGGAAATGTTGAAGACCACTATGATAGTCTAACAAAAAAAATTCTCTCGCTGCCAGAGAGCACAAAAATTTGGCCCGGACATGATTACGAGGGAAACACATTTTCATATTTGCGTGATGAGAAGCGGACAAATCCGTTCCTGCAACAGCCAACTAAAGAAGCATATGCAAAATTCGTCTCTGAATTTTTTCCTCCTCTTGCCGAATCCATTGCCGGAGGAAAAATGACCATTCAGTGCGGGGTACAACGGGTAATATCAAACAGTCGCGAGCCGTTTAAGTCGATAACACCTGATGAACTTGAAACGTTAATGAAAACAACTCCGAATCTCGTTTTGCTGGACGTGCGCGAACCGTTTGAACTGATGGCGTTTGGGAAAATTCCCGGCGTCGTTAATATTCCCACCGAACAATTGCTTTCGCGAATGAACGAACTTCCTCAGGATACATCAACGCCAATTGTCTGCATTTGCCAGAGCGGTTCGCGATCGTACGAAGTGGCGCATTACCTTGCCACACGCGCGGGATACCGTACGGTGTACAATCTTGACGAAGGAACATTTGGCTGGGTACAGAGCGGCAAAAAAGTTGAACGCGGCTCTGTAAAGATATAAATCAACACTATCGTGAAACATCATCCTGCTACATACGGCCTCCGTACCACAATCATCGGTATTGTTGTCAATGCGTCACTGGCATTGATTAAAGGTCTCGCCGGTTTTCTTGGAAATTCGTACGCACTCATCGCCGACGCCATTGAATCTGCATCCGATGTAATTAGTTCGCTCATTGTAGCGGGAGGATTACACATCGCAGCAAAACCGCGCGATGAAAACCATCCGTACGGCCACGGCAAGGCAGAACCGATTGCCGCAATGGTTGTCTCGCTCTCTCTTTTCGGCGCAGCGGTGACAATTATTGTACAGAGTATTCATGAAATTATCACGCCGCATCATGCGCCAGAACCGTTTACCTTGATCGTACTGGTCGTTGTTGTCATTACCAAAGAATCATTGTTTAGATTTGTTTTTCGCGTAGCAGAGCATGTCCAAAGTACGGCAGTGCGAACTGACGCGTGGCATCACCGAAGCGACGCTATCACTTCTGCGGCCGCCTTTGTAGGAATTTCTATCGCGCTCATTGGAGGAACTGGCTATGAAAGCGCGGATGATTGGGCGGCTCTTGTCGCTTCTACCGTCATTATTTATAATGCCTATCGGTTATTTCGTCCTGCAATTAATGAAGTGATGGATGCCGCTCCTCCTCCGCACATCGAAGGACAAATTAGAACAACAGCACTCGCCGTTTCGGGTGTCATCCGTCTTGACAAGTGTTTCGTTCGCAAAATGGGGTTTGATTACTTCGTAGATTTACACGTTGTGGTCAACGGAAGTCTCTCAGTGCGTGAAGGGCATCTCATCGGACATAATGTGAAAGATGCCGTCTGCGCTTCAAATCCTCGCATTGCTGATGTCCTCATTCATATTGAACCTGATTCATTTACTTAGATGTTATGAAATCAGTTGCATTCTATTTTTCTATTATCAGAACGCACCAGAGCAGATAAAAATCATCCTACCATCTTTCACGCCGTTTTTGTAGTTTACCATTATGAATTACGAATCGTACTTCAAAAAATTCCGCGAGAACATTGTCGGTATCAATCAGACGTTCGTATCGCCATACGGCAAACAAACGCTTGTGTATGCCGATTGGACGGCGAGCGGTCGTTTATATGAACCAATTGAGCGAAAAATGCTCGAATCGTTCGGTCCGTTTGTCGGGAACACACATTCAGAATCTTCCATCACTGGCGGATTGATGACACATGCGTATCACCACGCGCACGAAATTATTAAAAAGCATGTAAACGCCGACGCAGATGATGTGCTGTTGTTTGTCGGCTCCGGTATGACAGCCGCCATCAACAAGTTTCAGCGCATTTTAGGACTTAAAGTGCCGGAGCGATTCAAAAATTCGTTCGCTATTCCCGACGACGAACGCCCGATTGTGTTTGTTACACACATGGAACACCACTCTAACCAAACCACGTGGTACGAAACAGTAGCCGATGTGTACGTTATCGCAGCGGATGATAATGGATTGGTGGATGTTAACGATCTTCGCCGCGCTCTGAAACACTACGAACACCGCTCATTCAAAATCGGCTCGTTCAGCGCTTGTTCAAATGTTACAGGAATTTTTACACCGTACCATCAATTGGCAAAAATCATGCACGAACATGGCGGTATCGCCATTGTTGACTTCGCCGCCAGCGCACCGTATGTCCCCATTAATATGCATCCCGCCAACCCGAAAGAAAAATTAGATGCGATTATTTTTTCTCCTCATAAATTTTTAGGCGGGCCCGGAACCTCTGGTGTGTTGATCTTCGATAAACATCTTTACACGCTGGAATCTCCTGACCAACCTGGCGGAGGAACAGTGCTGTGGACAAATCCGTGGGGTCAACATCGTTTCTCGCCTGATATCGAGGTTCGGGAAGACGGCGGAACTCCGGGATTTTTACAGGCAATCAAGGCATCTCTTGCCGTGCAATTGAAAGATGACATGGGAACTGAAAACATTGTAGCCCGCGAGCATGAGTTGCGCGGAATGATGTTCGAGAAGATGCGGAAAATCCCAAACCTTGTTCTTCTTGCCAACAATATTGAAGAACGACTTTGTATGTTTTCATTCTACTTTCCACATATTCATTACAATCTTGTGGTAAAGTTACTGAACGACAGATTCGGCATTCAATCACGCGGCGGTTGTTCCTGTGCCGGAACGTACGGACACTATCTGCTTCACGTGGACAAACAGCATTCAAAATCTATTACTGATAAAATCGACGAAGGAGATCTTTCTGAAAAACCCGGGTGGGTTCGCCTTTCTCTTCATCCAACCACCACCAATGCCGAGGTGAACTATATTATTGATGCATTGACGCAGATTGAAAAAAATATTTCTTCCTGGCAAAATGATTATACCTACAATTTGCATACCAACGAATACCACCATAACAATGAAAATGGCTCTCTTGCCGAGTTAACGAGGCAGTGGTTCGTCGTATAACTACACTGCGCTTACCTGTGCAGAACAAACGACTGATAGATCATTGTGGAGTAAATAGATTGCGCAATAGCATTCCGTAACTTAATTTATTTTAAATCTTTATTCCGCAGAAAGTTTCTTAACACATCTTTCATTTATTCAAAAAGACGACAAATTTGGGTGTTTTAACTGTCGTTATACACTTCCACATCACATGCTTTCAGGCGTATGAGCATTGATAATAAAATTTATATAAAGATGCATTTGGAAGAAAATTGTTTTATTGTTTAGGGAAAAGGCATGGTTACCCGACGTCTTTCATACTATCACTTCGGCAGAAAAGCGCTAAAAAAGCGCCTAACCATTCTTGTAGCGGAAATAGCCAGACTGCGAACAAAGAACGATCCCGAAGCAATACACGATATGCGCGTTGCCTCACGGAGATTTCATGCCGCTGCACAAATTTTTTCAGACTGTCTAACTGGTTCCGTTCTCACCGAGTGCGAACAGCATGTTCGCAGATTACGAAAATCAGCAGGCGCCGTACGTGATGGCGATGTACAACGGTTGTTTGTTGAGCGCCTACTAAAAAAATCAACACCGCGGCGTTACCATCAAGGATTACAACGGTTGGCGCTTCGGCTGTCACAACGACGTAAAAAACAATACAAAAAAATTCTGAATGTCATCGACAATTTCGAAAAATCCGGCGTCGTAGAAAAAATGAAACGCGCGCTGTCGCTTCCACTCCCGACTCGTCGTTCAACAGTTACTCTTCGTCAACGTGCTGCACAAGGAATTGCTTCGCATCTTTCCTCGCTGCTGTCGTTCGAGCAATACGTTCATCAGTCATCGGCGCTTGATAAATTACACCAGATGCGGATTGCGGCTAAACGGCTACGGTATGTAATGGAAATTTTCAACCCGGCGTACGGTGGAGCATTGAAACCATATATCCGCATCACTCGTGCCATACAAGATTCACTCGGTGAAATGCATGACTGTGCAGTGTGGCTGGAATCTCTTCCTTCTTTTCTTGAAAAAGAACGAACGAGGACAGAAAAATTTTTCGGGGATACATCTTCATTTCCTGGAATTGAACGAGGAATTTTGTACTTTGCAGACGCTGTTCAACGAGAAAAAGCCAAACAGTACAGAGCCTTTGTTCGACTATGGAAACACACCGAACAAACTCACACTTGGTCAAAATTAAAAACGTTAGTTGCAAAGTGATGATCCCTGGATGATGAATACTGAATAAACATTTCATTTGATTATACTATGAAACAACCACTCGGTTTTATCGGCCTCGGTTTAATGGGCGCACCAATGGCAATGCGTTTATTGAATGCCGGCTACCCTCTGCATGTATACAACCGCACAAAAGAAAAAGCGCAAGCACTTATCGACAGCGGCGGCGTATGGAATGAATCCCCCGCAAATGTTGCACGCAATGTTCATATTGTTTTCACAATGGTAACAGACGACGATGCGTTGCGAACGGTTGCCGATGAAATTCAATCAACACTTAATGGCGGCTGCATTCATATTGATTGCAGCACCGTATCTCCGCTACTCACCGCAACACTCGAACAGGAGTATGTTTCTTCTGGTCGGTATTTTCTCCATTCACCGGTACTCGGTAGTGTTCCGCAGGCAACAGATGGTTCGCTGTTGATGTTTATCGGGGGAAGTGATGTTGCATTTCAAAAAACAGAATCTCTATTAAAAATCCTCTGCGCAAAATTCTGGCGTTTCCCAAAAGCAGAGCAAGCGTCAAACATGAAATTGATCATGAATTCATTCATCGGTGGAATGATTGCAACGTTGGCACAAGCCTTGACATTTGCACATCATACCGGGATCGAAGGTAATACGCTGCTGGAAGTTCTGCATCATTCGGCGCTTAATTCTTCTATGTATCAAACAAAAGGAAAAGCAATTCTTGCCAACAACTTTACGCCACGATTTTATTTAGAAAATCTTCTGAAAGATATGAACCTTTTTCGTTCTGCCGGCGTTTACTATTCATCGCCAACGCCCGTTGCGGATACTGTGCATCAATTGTTGGAAACAGCTGTTAAAGCCGGACTGGGGAAGGAAGATTATTCGGCGGTCATAAAAATACTGCAAGAACGATCTAACAAGTAATGGATGTTTTTACGTTGTGTCATTATCCAGTTTTATGTTGAACAACAATGAAAAAATATACTCTCACAATAGACTTCAATGGAAAATATCTGCATGCAACGATAAGTGGGCAGAATACGCTAGAAAATGTACTGCAGTTTTTTGACGAAGTGTATGATGCCTGCCTCAAATATCAATGTAACACTCTGCTGATTGAGGAAAATCTTACTGGGCCAAACCTTAACACGTTTGAAGTGTTCGAAGTAATCTTGAAAAATTTCCAGCGGGCGCTTCTCCTAAATGTTCGCATTGCCTATGTTGACTTAAACACCGAGCAGAGTAAACGTGGAGTGAAATTTGCGGAAAATCTCGCCCATATTCGCGGGGTAAATGTGCGATTGTTTGATAATACGCAAGAAGCCGTACACTGGTTGCTAAGTAACGAGAGAAGCGTTTGATCGGATAGTAAAGAACAACCTGCAAGGAATGAAGTGACAACGTTTTCCTTTTCTTTCAAGAAAAAGGTATCTTCTGGAAGAACATCATCAGGATATTTTCTATGAAACGATTTCCATTTTTCATCTTGCTGTTTGTTGCAAACTACACACTCGCTCAACCAAAACTTTCTATAAATAAAACAAAAATAGATCTCGGCACGATATATCAGGGAGAAATTAAGCATGTGAATCTCATCGTAACCAATACCGGAAATCAACCGCTGATGATCAGCAATATCCAAACGTCTTGCGGTTGTACGTCGGCAAAAACTTCAGTACCAACTCTTGCTCCCGGTTCATCGGATACTATTGATATTTCTTTTAACTCCACGGGATTTGACGGAAAAATTATCAAGACTGTCACCATTCAATCCAACGACCCGTCAAAAACATTTATTGATGTAACGCTGACAAGTATAGTTGTAAATGAAATAACAACGGAGCCCAAAGTCCCTCTTGTCAACTTGGGAACTGCACCGGTTGGACAAAGGGAAAGCGCATCGTTAAAAATTAAAAACATTTCTTCTGAACCAATCACGCTTCTTGGTATTTCAAGCAATGACAGCAGTATTCATGGTGCTGTGGAAATGCGAACGCTCAATCCTTCTGATACGTTGACGATTACTGTTTCGTTTACTCCGCGTTCGGTATCTATTGTCAATAATTTTTTTTATATCGAAACAAACAGTCCCCGACAGCCGCGCGTACCAATTAGATTTCTGTACATTGGGAACTGAGAATTTTCTATGCTGTGAGTAATTCATTTATTTTGATTTTTGAAAGAGTTCATAGTGGCTCGTATATTTTTTTTGCTGTTTTCTTTTGTAGGTTTGTGTCGAACACAGGATATCACTTTCGGTGGCACGGTAAAAGATTCTTTATCCCTCGTGGGAATTGATTCAGCTCGGGTTGATATTGTGAATACCACGAATCCTCTGGAAAAATATTCCGTGTTTACAAACGTTAATGGACAATGGTTGTACTCATTTTATTCAACACATGTTGAGAAGAGCAATGCATTGCCACTCTCATTCGAATTAAAACAGAATTTTCCCAATCCATTCAACCCATCAACGACAATTCACTTCTCTATTCGTTCTGCCGGAGCGGCTACGATGTCTGTTTACAATTCAATCGGCCAATTGTTGGATGAGCGGACATTTGCGGTGGTACCTGGTGAATACTCGATAAAATGGACGAGCAAAGGTGCGGCGGGCGTTCTCTTTTATTCACTTCGGTGCGGCAACCAACAGATGACAAGAAAAATGATTCAACTGGATGGCGGAGATGGTGTTGGATTGAGTAGCCCAGTACTTACCCATGGCATTACAACGAGTTCTTCGTTAGCAAAACAGACTGCCGGAGAATATCTAATCACAGTTTCAAAAATCGGTTACGAACCGGATTCTACTCTTGTTCAACCATTAAATAATCCGAATATCAACTTTACTTTAACAACAGTACATCAGCGCGCATTTGTCATCGATTTGCACAATGACATTCTCGAACTTGTTGTGAACGGTTACCAAATGGGTGTGCGGCACACAACAAATCAATCCGATCTACCGCGATTCCGCGAAGGAGGTGTTGATGCGCAAATGCTTTCACTGTGGGTTGATCCAAATGAATTTCCCTCGCCATTGTCATACCCGCGTGTTCTTGAAATGGCGGATTCATTTCAGTCGCAATTAACAAAAAATGCTTCGCTAATGGTGCACGCAAAAACTCTTGCCGAGATTCAAGCGGCTCATGCAACAGAAAAATTTGCCGGTATTTACGGTGTTGAAGGGGGACATGCAATTGAAGACGATCTGAACAAACTGATTGCTCTCTACCATCTCGGCGCTCGATACATGACTATTACATGGAACAATAGCACCTCTTGGGCAACTTCCGCCGCCGATCCGCTATCGGCTTCAAAAGGACTCGACGATTTCGGCAGACAGGTAATCAAAACGATGGATTCACTCGGGATGATCATCGATGTGTCGCACACAGGAATAAAAACAATTGACGATATTCTTGCCATAACAAAAAACCCGATTATCGCCAGCCATTCGGGCGTACGAGCATTACGAAATCACTATCGCAATCTTACTGATGATCAGATTATCAAAATTGCGCAGAGTGGAGGAGTGATTGGCGTTGTGTTTTACACATCTTTCCTTTCGTCTGCACCACGTTCAACGGTCAACATTGATACTGTCATCAAGCATATTGATTATATCAAAAATCTCGTCGGCATCGATTACATCGCCATCGGCGCTGATTACGATGGCGGCATCACAGCTCCTGTGGGCTTGGAAGATGTCTCAAAAATGCCGGCACTCACACTTGCACTGTTAAAGCATGGTTACACCACTGCCGACGTACGGAAAATATTGGGAGGAAATTTTATGCGAGTCTTTAAGCAGGTGTGTGAACACGAGTGATGTTTCTCCTGCAGAAAGAAATTATTATTCATCACCAACGGGATTGATTATATACTTCGTTTGTAGAAGCCGAATGTCACTCGGTTCTGCGAATTACCATGTTTTTGTGTAAGGACAATGATGTTTTTTTACGACTACCTACTGTTAATTCTTCTTTCCGCCATTTGGGGATCTTCGTTTATTTTTATGCGTCTTCTGGCGCCTGCACTTGGTCCAATAGCAACAGCTGATTTGCGTATACTGATAGCTGGAACTGCGCTTGCCATTTTTTTAAAATTTCAGAACCGCAGTCTTGAGTGGAAGGCACATTGGAAGCAGTACCTGATCATTGGTTTACTTAATTCCGGTTTTCCTTTTCTTCTGTTCTCGTTTGCTGCACTGCATCTTCCTGCGTCGGTTTCAGTGATCATTAATGCTATGACACCGCTTTTTGGTGCCATCAGTGCCGTGATATGGTTAGGAGAAAAAATGAGCGTGCGAATCGTCGCCGGATTATTTCTCGGTATTACCGGTGTAGCAATCATTCGCGGTGGTGGAAGTTTTGAGTTAACGCCGATGACTACACTTGCGATGGGAGCGTGTATGCTGGCAACAATGTTCTATGCTGTTGGGGGTGTGTATGTAAAACTGAAAGCACACGATATCGGTCCCACGGCAATTGCTACAGGCAGTCAGTTACTGGTTGGTCTGTTGTTTCTTCCGTTAGTATTTTTTTCGCCAGTACCAGCAGTACTTACCGTTGAAATAATTATCTACACAATGATATTTGCTTTGTTCTGCAGTGCGATTGCATACTTGATCTATTACCGTCTGTTAAAGATTCTCGGACCCACAAAAGCTACTACTGTTACGTTTCTCATCCCGGTGTTTGGATTTATTTGGGGAGCACTCTTTCTGAATGAAGAAATTACCTTTGCTATGGTTGTTGGTGGAATTATTGTTCTTTCTGCTATTTACTTTGTGACCGGAAAGAAAAAATCATAATGTATCCTCAGAATTGTGTCGACAAAAATTGTTTTTATTCTGCTTGCTTTCTTTTCTTCACTTGCCTACCTTTTCCCCAACAAATAAGATAATTGTATCCACTTTTAGGGATAACATGTTAAAAAAAATTTTGCTTTGGATCTTAGGGGCATTTATTTCTGTCGTGCTGATCATCGTTATATACGCTCAGATTGGATGGGATAGAAAATATGACGTTCCGTATCCTGCTTTACAAACCAGCACCGATTCTACTGTCATTGCGAAAGGAAAATATCTCGTTTTTGGTCCAGCTCATTGTTCTAACTGCCATGTTTCCAGTTTTGATGAAATGGTAAGGGCTGACAAAGGGGAATTTCTTCCGCTTAAAGGAGGTGTTGTATTTCCTTTAGGTCCTCTCGGGACAATTTCTCCTGCAAATCTAACCCCTGACAAAGAGACCGGTATTGGACGCTGGACAGATGGTCAGATTTTCCGACTGCTTCGACATGGTATTAAACATGATGGAACCAGTACGCTGCCTGCATTAATGCCTTTTCAAAATATGTCTGATGACGATCTTGTTGCTATTGTTTCATATCTTCGTTCAATGGAGCCTGTTCGCTACGTTGTACCAGAGCAGCAATATACGTTTTTCGGGAAAATCATTCGGACGTATTTTCCTTCATTTAAACCGATTCTGAATCCAACTCCTGCAACTGAAGTTCCGGAAAACCTTTCAACAAAAGAGCGCGGCGAGTACTTGGCGCGCTACGTTGCCAATTGTTATGCCTGCCACACCAATCACGATCCGGCGACATTTAAATTCATCGGACCCGAATTTGCAGGCGGTGCTGAGTTTGAACCAATGCCGGGATTGGGCGACCAGACCTTGTGGACGCGTTCTCCCAACATTACTCCCCATCCTGATGGAGCACTTGCAAAATTTCCGACTCCGCAAGATTGGATCAAGCGGTTCCGTCAAGGAAGAGTTGTTGAATCTTCGCCTATGCATTGGGGACCTTTTTCGCGGATGAGCGACAGCGACTTGGTTTCATTATGGAAATTCTTGCAGTCGCTTCCACCAACAGAATATCAGGTCGGTGAAACAGTTTTCAGAAAAACAGAATGACGTTCTCGCAGTACCAGAATTTTTTTACAGTCCTTGCATTCACGCATTTCGCGGTCATTTTAGATTTTCCGGTTATTTGCTATTGGGAGCGACTCTGTTGAAAATAATCGTACTGTGTTACTGCAAATTGTAACGGGAAACAGAAGTAGAATAGCGTACATTTTCATCCCACAACAACATTAATTTTACCGCACTCTTTATGCGTGTATTGCGGTTTGTTGGACCTCTTTTATTGATACACTCTCTTAGTGCCCAGCCACAGCAATTTCGGTTTCACCATTTAACAATTGAAGACGGTCTTTCAAGCAACATTGTCACCTGTATTCTTCAAGACCAGTATGGTTTTATTTGGATTGGAACGAAAGATGGATTAAATCGGTATGATGGAAAATCAATCAAGGTTTACAGAAACCGTGGTCCCGACTCTACGTGGCTCTGGCGGAGCGAAGTAACTTCGCTCGCCGAAGACAGGGAAGGAAATCTTTGGATTGCGGCTGGCATATTACACCGTTATGTTCGGGAAACTGATTCGTTTGAATGGTATCTGCCCGACTCGGCAGGGAAACGGAGACCACACGGTTTTGTTTCTCACCTTGCATACGATACCAGCGGGATCTTGTGGGTTGCGGGGTACAACTTTATTGACAGGTACGATACTAAAGAAAGGCTTTTTAGACGTGTTGAAATAGGAAATTTCAATTCTATCGTCAATGTTGCATCAGATCGTCGCGGGAATGTGTGGCTTACGAGCTATCAAAACGGACTTCTTTGGGTTGACGGTGCAACGTTCAATGTTCAATGGTACAAACGTGAAGGTAAATTTCTTCGCACACCATTTTATTATGAACTGCACGATGTTTTTACTGATTCGAACGGAAAAGCATGGGTTCTCTCTGCGATAACTCCTTTTGTGTTTGACAGAATAACAGGTTCAATTACCCCGAAAACTGACACCATCCATCACCGATTCTTTTCAACCACGATGACGGTTGATAGTATGGGACGGTTGTGGATTGGTTCTTGGTTTCAAGGAGCAATCGTCGGGGATGGAACCAAATGGGAGTCTGTTGTTCATCGAACCGGAAATCCTCACAGCCTTAACAGCAATACCGTTCACGTTGTTTATACTGACCATATTGGGAACGTGTGGTTTGGGACAAATCAGGGGGTATCGTACCTTCCTCGCTGGATAAAACCGTTCCGGTATTTTTCACATAACACAGATGATTCCAACAGTCTTATGAATGGCGAAATTGCGGCGGTAACTGAAGACGGAAAAGAAAATCTTTGGATCGCTGTTAACGGAAAAGGTGTTAGCCTCTACAACAGGAAAACCGGATCGTTCACGAATTATCGTTTGTCGTATCCCTGGATGAGAATACTTCTCAACGACTCTGATGGATCTATTTTGGTAGGTTCTTCAAGGCCAAGCAAATACGACTATCGAAAGAATACTTTCACACCAACAACGATGGTCCCACTCCTAATAACATCCAACGTAGGTTTTCCACCAAACACCGTTTTAAAAGACACGCGGGGATGGATCTGGTCCGGACACCATAACGGATTGTTGCGCATTGACAAACACGGCAAACAGCATCGAATAATTTCCTCAGGCGCACTCGGACTTGAGGGAATAAATATCGTGAAACTTTTTCAAGACCGAACTGGCACGGTGTGGATTGGGGCCATGGGAAATGGATGGCTACACCGTTATGACGCTATTCGAGATTCGTTTTTCACAACATCCATAAAACGTCCCGTCTATGATATGTATGAAGATTCGAGCGGGAGGTTTTGGCTGGGAACAAACATTGGGTTATTACAGTATGACCGTGCGGGTGATTCAATCATAACAATATTCAACCGGTTAAGTGGGCTTGGTGGAAAACGTGTGTACGGAATACTTGAGGATTATAACAATAATCTTTGGATGTCTACCGATGGTGGTATTGCGCGACTGAATCTTCATACAATGCAATCCCGAGCATTCGACCTTGAAGATGGTATTCCACCTTCGACCAATTCAGAATTGGTGGCTATTGGTAATGAACAACACACGCGGACAAAGCGCGGTGAAATGGTTTTTGGCCTTGGCGGAAGCGGTTTAGTGATTTTTCGACCGGAGGAAATCAAGGAGAACCCAAACATTCCCCCTGTATTCATCACCCGGTTTGAACTTGCCGGTGAAGTCATAAATGATCCGAAATCTCAACAGCATGTTCTTGGTGCAAGTGAGCGGGGAAAACCGGTACCGGTCCTACCTAAATCAGTCGTTTGGAAAAACATTGTTCACGCCGACACGATCCGACTGAGGCATGATCAAAATGACTTCAGTTTTGAATTTGCCGCGCTTGATTATACGGCGCCAAAGAGCAATCAATATAAATATCGCCTTGAAGGATTGGAAGATCAATGGATTGAAGCGGGGAATCGCAATGTGGCATACTACACCAACATCGATCCTGGCGAGTACCGTTTTCACGTTCTTGGTTCCAACAATGACGGCGTGTGGAACGAACAGGGAGCCTCCGTCCTTGTTATTATTACACCTCCATGGTGGAAAACCAACTGGGCGTACATAAGTTACTTTGTTCTGTTCGTTTCACTTCTTTATTCAGCGCGCCGGTATGAACTCAATCGCCAGCGACACAAACATCTTGCGGAAATAGAACACCGTGAAGCGGAAAACTTGAAAGAGGTCGATAAGATCAAAACCCGCTTCTTCGCCAATATCTCTCACGAATTCCGTACGCCGCTAACACTCATCGAGGGTCCGTTGAAACAATTGCTTTCTGGGGAACACAAAGGAAGCGCACATGAACTGTACGAAATGATGCTTCGCAACACACGGCGACTACAGCGTTTGGTGAATCAGCTGCTCGATCTTGCAAAATTAGAATCACGCGAAATGAAGCTTCACGTTCGTGAGGATGATATTATGCAAGCAGTGAAAAGTATTGCGGCGGCGTTTGAATCCACTGCGGTACGAAAAAAAATTACCTTCACGGTGAATACCTCTACGAATTCACTAATCGGTTGGTTTGACAACGATGCGTTGGAAAAGATTTTAAATAATCTGCTTTCCAATGCATTTAAGTTTACACAAGAAGGCGGAATGATTTCTCTTGCCTGTCATTCTGAACGAAGCTTGGATTCTTCGGTCGCTTCGCTCCCTCAGAATGACGTGATACGTGATTGTGTTATTATCTCTATTACTGATACCGGAATTGGCATTCCTTCAGATCAACTTGCAAGAATTTTCGACCGGTTTTATCAGGTTGATACTTCTCATACCAGAGAATATGAAGGAACAGGAATCGGGCTTTCCTTAGTAAAAGAATTGGTTGAATTACATAGAGGAACAATTACTGTTCAAAGTGAAGTGGGAATAGGAACTACTTTCATCATTCGAATGCCGATAAGCAAAGAACAGTACGCAGAACATGAAATCATTTCAGACCCAACAACAGGATACGTTGATCGGATACCACGGGATGAGCTGCTTCAAGAAACAGAGTTTCAAGTCAAACGTTCCCCTGTAGGATTTGGGAACGAGGCACTACCTTCCCTGCTTATCATAGAAGACAATGCCGACATGCGGGGGTACATTCGTTCACACCTCGAAGGAGAATTTTCTATTACCGAGGCAATAAACGGTGAAGAAGGAGTTACAAAAGCTATTGAATTAATCCCCGATATCATTATCAGCGATGTGATGATGCCGAAAATGGACGGCTTTGAAGTGTGTAAAAGATTGAAATCCGACCACCGCACAAACCATATTCCCATCATTCTGCTCACCGCAAAAGCGGGACAAGAACATAAGGTGGAAGGATTGGAAACCGGCGCCGACGAATATCTCGTGAAACCGTTTGACGCAAAAGAATTACTTGTGCGGCTCCGCAACCTTCTGGAACAGCGAAAGAAAATGCGCGAGCATCTCCAGCGAGGACTCACTTCTGTTCCCACTACAACACATCTTCAATCCGCTGATGACCGCTTCCTCAAGAAAGTATTCGGCATTATAGAGCAGAACTTCAGCAATCCTGATTTCGACATTCAAACGCTTGCCGAAGAATCAGCCATGAGCAGAATGCAGTTGCACCGTAAAATAAAGGCGCTTACCGGTTATGCACCTGGCGAGCTCCTCCGTAATTTCCGACTTCAACGCGCTGCCGACATGCTCAAACACAGAACAGGCAATGTCTCCGAAATTGCATACGAGGTTGGTTACAACAATCTGTCCAACTTTGCGGTCCAGTTTCGTGAAAAATTTGGTGTGAATCCTTCGGAATATTATTGATACTCTAGTAATGGCTTTCTGAGATTATTGTCAACCTCGCAAACCTGTTGTAGTCGAACCCTCTACACAAGCACTTTTTCTTGCTTTTCAAACACAATGTTACAAAACCACAAGAGAATGTTACCATTCTGGTAGAAACATCTTTCTCCTTCTTGTATTTTAGCGACAGCATTTTCTTACATATTTCAACAAACGGAGGGGTTATGAAAACAGCGATACATATTTTTCTGGGCATTATTTGCTTATTAATTTATGCTGGTTGTGAAGGGCCTGAAGGTCCTACAGGACCAAAAGGGAAAGATGGTGCTGATGGAAACGCAAATGTTGTGGTTACATTGCGACAGGTTGCCACCTGGACACTAACAAATGATGGAAGATTTTTTATCGCTAATGTTTCTGTACCTGCTATAGATCAAAATATTATTACACATGGTTCAGTAATTATTTATTACAGTATAGATAATGCTACTTGGGGATTGCTTCCTGCCATAATTGCCAGCACCCCAAGCGGCGATGTTTTCGTTTTAGATTATGTGTACATCGTTGGTAGCGTGCAATTACAAGCCCAGAATGTTGAAATGAATTCGGCGTCATTACCAAGCAGCGTCATCTACCTTAAAATAGTTACCATTGCTTCTTCTTATTTAGGAAAAAATGAAATCAATGAAATATCCTGGAACAACAATGTTACAAGGTGAAATGAGAATGATTATTTAACTATAAGTACAGTAAGGATTGCTCAATGAAGGCAAAAATTATTCTACTTGTATTAATTGTTCTCATAAGCAAATCGCTTAGTGCCGAATTTATCGACTCGACCACTATCAACCGTTTGTATTACACCGCCAAAGTATGGGGATATATGAAATATTTCCATTCTGAAGTAACAAAAGGAACGTACAATTGGGATTCAGTGCTCATTCAAACCCTGCCGGATGTCATTAATGCTTCATCGGAGGCGCAGTTTAATGCGGCAGTACTGTCGATGATCAAAAAACCGGGGCTCACTGCTCGCACATTTATTCCTCCGCCCGCAATACCTGAGAGTTTGAAATTCAATCTTGATCTTGCGTGGATCAATGATCCAATTTTTTCCGGCGAAGTAACAGATTCGTTGAATGCAATAAAAACGTGGGCACGAAACAGGAACAATTACTACGTCCAACAAGAACCAAGTTTTGCAAATTCAAACCCGATTTTCCCAAATGATAAACAATTTTATGATACCGCTTTTCCACTGTCGCAAGAAATTCGGTTGCTGGGATTATTCCGGTATTGGAATATCATCAACTATTTATACCCTTACAAGAACATACTTGATCGCAAATGGGATGACCTGCTTATGGAGAATATCCCAAAATTTTTCTCTGCTACAACTGAAGCGGAATATCTCCGCGCGGTGCTGGTTCTTCAGCACAATTTGAACGATTCTCATGCATCAACATATACTGCCGGATCGGTAATTGACACACTATATCCAAACCTACCCGTGAGTTGGGGTGGATACTACTTACCGGTATTCTTGAATTTTGTTGAAGGAAAAACAGTCGTCATGAAAGTTCTTATTCCGGGAAGCGGTATTAAGCCTGGCGATATCGTCAAGAAGATCAACGGCGTTGACATTCAAACTATTCGTGACGACTTGCGGCAGTATACGGCTGGATCAAATGCCACGGTTATCGATCGCAATATAAACTATCGATTGACACGCGGAAAGCAGAACGAGAATGTCCAGTGGGATATCGAATCTTCCGACGGTGCTCATTCGGTAACTCTTACGAGAACATTAGAATACGCAACGTGGCGTTCCCAGGTCTTTCAATCAACGCCGAGTTGGCAAAAAATAACTCGTGGTGGAGCGACATTAGGAATCGTGAACATGGAAAAACTTGTGGAGAGCGAAATTGACGCGATGTTCAAAGATTTAGCCGCAACAGACGGTATTATTTTTGACTTAAGAAATTATCCAAATTGGACAAACTGGAAGTATGTTCGGTATCTTTATTCGAACGCTATCGACCAAGCGAGATATACGTGTCCATCGGTTCTCTATCCGGGCACATTCAGTTGGATTTTACAAAAAGTCGGCGGTTCGCCGTTATTTACACCATACAATGGAAAGATAGGTATCCTGTTCAACGAGGAGACACAGAGCCTTTCAGAAGCAAGCGTGATGACACTTGAACAGCATTCCAAAGCGACTAAAATCGGAAGTCAGACCTCGGGGGCAGACGGAAATGTTAGCAATGTTTATCTTCCCGGCAAATTACAGGTATGGTTTACAGGTCTTGGATGGTTTTATCCCGATTATACTCCTACGCAGCGCATCGGCATAAAACCGGATATTGAAGTGAAGCCGACAATTGCCGGCATTAGGCAAGGAAAAGATGAAGTACTTGATGCAGCGATAGATTACATTATTGGTCCTAATTTCGTTGCCGAAGAAAATAATATTCCGAGAAGATTCTCCCTTTCCCAAAACTACCCCAATCCGTTCAACCCAATGACACATATCGTTTTTGCGATTCCTGTTTCGGGGTTTGTGACATTAAAAATCTTCGATCTCCTCGGCCGTGAAGTTGCAACATTAGTGAATGAAGAAAAAAGAGCAGGAAGTTACGAAGTAACATGGAATCCAAAAAGTGTTTCAAGCGGCGTGTATTTCTATCAATTACACGCTGGAAAATTTGTGCAGACAAAGAAACTGATGCTCCAAAAATAGTCACCCCTGACGTGCGAAGTATGTTGCACTTCGCACGATATTTTTTTTCCCTTTTCTTGCCTTTCATCGTCACTTTTTGCAAGTTCAAGCCATGCGAAAAACAATCCTGCTTTACGGTATTGCCATGGCGGCGCTGGTCGGAGTGCTGAAATATTTCGAATACAGTTTCCTTGTCAAAGACCTCTCCGCAGAAATTTACATCGGCGCTATTGCGGTGATGTTCACGGCGCTCGGCATTTGGGCAGGAAGGAAACTGACGCGCACGAGAGTCATTGTTACCGATCCAAATTTTGTACTTGATCCACAACGGCTGGAACAGATCGGCATCAGCAAGCGGGAGTATGAGGTACTCGAACTCATCGCGCAAGGATTGTCCAACCAAGAGATCGCAGAGAAACTGTTTGTTTCCCTGCCTACGGTAAAAACACACTCATCAAATCTTTTTCTCAAACTCAACGTCCGCCGCAGGACCGAAGCGATTAAAAAGGCGAAAGAATTGCAGATTCTTCCTTAGACTTTTGTATGAATCTCTGCAAATCATACTTTCGGATGATGCAATGCCCTCCTTGTCTATTGTATATTGCTTGCCGAAACCACAGCACAAACAATTCAATTTACAAATTCCAATTTCTTAAGGAGGTTCAATGCGTAAAATAGTGCTAACATACGGAAGTATTGCCGGCATACTGATGATTTCGATGTTTCTTATTAGTTTTTCGTTAATGGAGCAGGGAATTCTATCGTTCGATAATTCTGAACTCTTCGGCTACACAACAATGATTGTCGTTCTGTCTTTGATTTTCTTCGGCATGAAATCTTTCCGGGACAAACACAATAATGGCACAATGACATTTGGAAAAGGATTCAAAGTGGGAATATCCATTGCCGCTGTTGCGTCACTGTTTTATGCCGGAGGATGGGAAGTCTATTACAACAGCACGGATTTGAAAGAGACATTCATGCAGCGGTACACCGAGCTGACGATAAAGAAAATGCAGCATGACGGAAAATCACAGGAAGAGATTGACAAAAAACGTGAAGAGATGAAAATGTTCGCAGAATGGTACAAGAACCCATTCATCCGGTTCGGCATGACGCTGTTGGAAATCTTACCAGTCGGGCTTCTCATTACGCTTATTAGCGCGGGTATTTTGAGAAAGAAGGAAGTGCTGCCGGTATAAATGTGGAATAAAAAATATTTGCTATGTCTCAGAAACTTGGCAACTTCGGTATAACCATCAACCGTACTTTTTCTTCATATCCTTCACCGAAGCAGCGATCAACTTTTTCAAAACATTTATATTAACGTCTTCAAGATTGTTAATGTATATGCACGAACCGCCGCTGATTTTAAATTTACCAAGCTTCTTCAGAAGTTCAGGATACTTCTTTGTTCCAGACATGATGTACACAGTTATATTATTCTTCCGCGGCGAAAAAGCGGTTAAGGGCCAATCTCCTTCCTGAGCGCTCCGCTCGGATTTGTAATGGAACGAGCCGTAGCCGATCATATTGTTATTCCAAAGGGACGGTTTTTCTTTTACCACGCTGTCAAAAATCTTTTTCAGCGCAATGCTGTCTGCTCTTTTCTTCTCCGGCTCAATGCTTTTCAGGAATGCGGCAATGCTTGTTGTTGTTGCTTTGGTTTTTATCGTACTCATGAGATCCCCGGCAAAAGAATGTTTGGACTTTGTTTCAGCCAATGTAAACGTAGTTGTATAAGAATGCAAGAGAGGAAAAGGGAATGAGAATTTCGGGATGGAAAAAACGCGCAGCTGATAAACCAAAACGATAGTATAGTTTACTCTCTACCAGTATAATTACCTGTTCTTACGTGCTATTTTGCTTTTCTTCCATTCGCCACGGCTTCTGTTACTTTACACCTAATAAAAAATTATTGTGTTCTATCTAGAACAATTTATTTTTCTGCAATCTCTTTCAGTCTTTTTAGCGCCTTTGGCCACATGTCTTCAAACATCTCTTTGAAATCTTCAGTGATGTCAATGTCGACCAAGAGTTCAGTAGCGCCGTTTTTCTCTTTGAAGGTATAGTTTTCGTGTGCGCCAGCCCAGGCTTTCACCGCATCACTGGTTGTGTCTTCCACACCGTCTTGCACTATGCCGAGGTGCTCAATCGAGATGTACTCATACAAACGATTCTCTTTAATGCGGCTCACCATGCCTCCCATTTTGCCGGTGTTTGGATCGGGCCCGAGAAACAGTATTTTGCTCCCTTTGCTCCAATCGCCGACGTAATGTGAGCCGGGATTGAATGCTTCGGTCCACGCGCGATAAGTCTTGTCTTCAAGCATCGCCTTCCAGACTTTTTCCTTCGGCGCATTGATAACGATTGAAAAATGTAGTTTTTGCATAGAACCTCTCCTTTTATTAGTGAATAGCTTTATAATGCAGCGCTACAGCACCGGAATGAAATTTTTTTGAATCGATGAACTCCAGTGAATGTTTTCCGCCCGATTCGAACAAGCGTGGACCTTCTCCTGCAATAACTGGATGAACAACAAAATAATACTCGTCAATGAGATTCCATTGTGCGACTTGCGATCCGATATTCAGTCCGCCGATGAAAATGCTTTTTCCAGGTTGCTGTTTTAACTTCAGAATTTCTTCCCGCAGGTTTGAGCGCAACAGTGTGGTGTTGTTCCACTCGACACTTTTCAACGTGGTCGAAAAGACGATTTTCGGTATCGCATCGTACACACGGGCGAATTCGTTGATTACTTTACTTTCTGATTGATTCACCGCAACGTTATGCCAGTAGGGATACATCAGATTGTAGGTATTGCGTCCGAAAATTTCAACGCCTGAATTGCGCAAAAGCCCTGTAAAGTACTCATGCAATTCGTCGTCAGCAATCGCCGACTCGTGTCCGCAGTAGCCGTCGATTGTAATGTTTATTGCAAAAACAACGTTTCTCATTTGTTCGCTCCTCGTTTTTTATTTTTTTGTTGTTCTTTATATGCTTTTTTCAATGCTGCAATCTCGAGTTTTTTCATCGGAAGGAATGTCTGCGTGAGTCGGTCAATCTGTTCAGGCGTTCCCTTTGCCATCATCTTGTCCATGAGGGTCGGGACGATCTGCCAGGAAAGACCGTATTTGTCCTTGCACCAGCCGCATTGTTCCGCTTCGGGAACTGCGGAAAGTTTCTTCCAATAGTAATCAATCTCTTTTTGTGTCTCGCAGTACACGATGAAGGAGATTGCCTCGTTGAATTTGAAGAGTGGTCCTGCACTGATTGCCATAAACGGCTGACCAGCCAGTTTGAACGACACAATGTCGCTATCGCCGGACGGCGTGTTGTGCAGTGTGGTGATGTTGGTGATTTTAGAGTTGGGGAAAATGGAGACGTAAAACTCCGCCGCCTCTCTGGCTTCTTTATCATACCAGAGATGTGGTGTGATTTTGTGTTTGAGTGTTGGCATGGATTGCCCCATATAATGTTTTTTGAAAATGTTTATGCGTGAGGTGTTCAACTCCTGACGGAGTTGGGATTTCTTCTTTATTCTATCTTCTACAGACCTCCGACCCCTAACGGGGTCGTGGCACATTCAATGCATTCCGTTCAACTCCTACGGAGTTGGATCCTCTTTCTTCTGTTTTATCAAACTATAAATGTCTGACCCCACGGGGTCGAGATTGTCATAAACCAATTCACCAATGGTTAACTCCTCAAGGAGTTGGGTTTGTTATTCTTGTTTCTCGTCTACACCCGTCCATTCCCTACAGCATGCTGTTCAACTCCTGACGGAGTTGGTAATTTCTTCTTTGTTTTATTTTCTACAGATGTGTGCCCCCTAACGGAGTCAAGAGACCTTCGTTCCGCACCGGGCAACTCCTACGGAGTTGCACATTTCTAGAACTGAACACCAGAAACAAAAAACGAACCCCGTAGGGGTTTCACAAATCATTCATTCAACATATTCAAAAATATATCGTCATCCTTCTAACGAGTTATTAACCCGAACGTGCGCTCCGTTGTTGTTCAACTCCTGACGGAGTTGGAATGTGTTTTTGGTTTTTTGTTCTACACACCTCCGACCCCTAATGGGGTCGTGGCACCTTCGTTCCGCACCGTGCAACTCCGTAGGAGTTGAATGTTTCTAGAACAAAATACGAAAAAAAAATAACGACCCCCCGTAGGGGTTCCACAAAAATTTTATTCGAAATATTCGAAAACGTATCGTGCATCGTAATCAACGGCAAATTCTTTCAGAAACGATTCATATTCCTCGCGAAATGTCTTGCGCCGATGGTGCTCTTCCTGATTGAGAATGTATTTGACCACCGTATCTATAGCGGAGCGGGAGTAGGAGAACGCGCCGAATCCCTCCTGCCAGCCAAATCTGCTCCTTGGCTTGATTTCTTCGTTCACAAAATTTGTGGAATCGCGCTTTACATCTCGCACGAGATTCGACAGAGCTTCATCCGGCTTCATGCCGATAAAGATGTGAAGATGATCAGGCATTGAGTTGATGGCGATGAGTTTATGTCCTTTGTTTTGCACAATACCGGTGATGTATTTGTGAAGCCGTTCCTTCCATTGAGGCGATATCAATGCTGCGCGGTTTCGCACCGCAAAGACAATCTGAATGTAGATTTGTGTGTATGTGTTTGCCATACGTTGACTCTCTCTTGTTATGGCTTAATGTTCAACTCCTGACGGAGTTGGGATTTCTTCTTTGTTCTATCTTCTACAGACCTCCGCCCCCTGACGGGGTCGTGGCACATTCAATGCATCCCGTTCAACTCCTAACGGAATTGGGTTCGTTGTTCTTGTTTCTCGTCTAAATACGTCCACCACCCTACGGCATTGAGGCACATTCAAGGTACGTGGTTCAACTCCTGACGGAGTTGGGATTTTCTTCGTTGTTCTATTTTCTATAGATGTTCTACCTCTAATGGGGTCGTGGCACATTCAATGCATTCCGTTCAACTCCGTAGGAGTTGCACATTTCTAGAACTGAACACCAGAAACAAAAAACGAACCCCGTAGGGGTTCTACAAAATCTTTTAGCGGAGTTGGATCATGTTTCGTATTGTATTTCCACAGGCGTTCGCCCTCTCACGGCGTAGAGATATCAACGCGATAATGTTCAACTCTTCAGGTATTGCCGTAACAAACAACTCCGTAGGAGTTCAACCCGATTTCCTTTCGCTGAAATTAATCATCCATTGCACACCGAACTTATCCCGGAGCGAACCAAAATAATCTCCCCAAAACTGATCCTGCATCGGCATCTCAACCTCTCCACCTGCAGAAAGCGCGTTGAACAGACGGTCCGCTTCTTCTTTGCTCTCCGGCTCGATTGTGATATAGTAATTGTTACCAAACATCACCTTTTGTCCCAACGATTCGAGCGCATCGGTCGCCATTAGAAAATTATTCTTTCCAATGGGAAGTGCGACGTGCATGATTTTGTCCCGATCTTTTTCGGGAATCTCTCCCGCCACCGGCGTATCCTTGAACCGTTGCAAGGATTGAAATTCAACACCGAAGACAGACTTGTAGAAATTGAATGCCTCTTCTGTGTTTCCCGGAAAATTAAGATAGATGTTGATGGAACGCATGTGTGATTTCTCCTTTTTAAGTGTTTCGTATTGTCGAAGCTCGTCTTTTTTCGCTCTCCGCTATCATTGCTGAAAGGTCCGCCGCAGGACGAATTTCCCAGCTACTTCCCATCCGCAACGAGGGATGGTTTGACATGAGCTGAATGGCATGGTTCAGGTCTCGCGCTTCAAGAATAATGATACCTCCGATTTGCTCCTTCGTTTCAATAAACGGTCCGTCAGTCATTGTAACACTTCCATTCCGATAGCGAAGTGTGGTGGCATTTGCTGCCGGTTGAAGGGCTTCGCCTCCTGTGAAATGTCTCTTTTTCTTCAGTTCCTCATCGTAAGCTAACGCTTCATCGACAAAAGCATTTCGTTCCTGCTCCGTCATAGTTTCCCATTTCGTTTCGTCCATATAGCCGAGACAGATGTATTTCATTGTGATTTCTCCGAAAGCGCAATCTGAAGATTGCGGTTACCTGATATGTGGTTGATACCGAAGAATTACTCCACCGTTCTTTAGCGTCTGTGCGCTGAGCAATCGTAATTTTATTAGTGCAGAATTTGTTTTGAAGAGCGGCGTTCCTCCGCCGAGAATAACCGGCACGACGCAAAGCCGGTATTCATCAATCAATCCGAGATTCATCAATGTTGCGGAAAGATCCGCGCTACCGAAGATGTAAGAATCTTTTTTGGACTGTTTCAGTATTGCGACTTCTTCTTCAATATGATCTTTCACTATCCGTGTGTTGTTCCAGTCGGTTTTGTTGAGGGTTTTTGAAAAAACGAGTTTTGGAAGATTGTTCATGAAATCAGCAACCTCACCCGGCTCACCTTGTGCTGTTGTCCAATATGCTGCCATACCTTCGTATGTTATTCGACCAAAGACCAACGCATTGCACTGGTTCAATTGTTCGATGGATAACTGTTCAAGTTCTTCCCCCCACACAATGTTGTGGAAATCAAGATCCCACTTTTTTGTCCCTTCAAAATAACCGTCGAGCGTCACAAGATTCCACATGACCAGTTTACCCATATTCAATCCAGAGTTTATACCTTGTCAATTTTTATCAGTTTACAGCATCATTTAAGTTCGGAAAGTATAATTTTCTTTTGTTTCAGTGTATTCCTCATTGCTTTTTCTCTGACTTTTGGATCATTGTTGTTAATAAGGTCAAAATATTCAACGGGAACAACCTGCCACGATAAACCATATTTGTCTTTACACCATCCACACGAGCCTTCTTCTCCACCGTTTGCTGTCAGGGCATTCCAATAGTAATCAACTTCTGTCTGGTCTTTGCAATTGATAACAAACGAAATAGATTCGTTAAACTTAAAGAACGGGCCCGCAGCCAGAATACTAAATTCCGCACCGGCAATTTCCATAACTGCTGTTTCAAAGAAGTCCGGGCCACCCATCTCTTTTGCTTCCGGTGGGTTCTTGTATTTGTGATACTCTTTCAACTTACCATCCTTAAAAATAGAAAGATAATATTCTACCACTGCTTTTGCGTCTTTGTCAACCCAAAGACAAGGTGTTATTTTTTGCATAGTAGAACCTTCCTTTTTTGTTAAAGTTTGATTTGAAGTTGAATCAACGTTACCGCTTTGTGAAGAATTCTTTTGAGAATTTTCACAACCCATTAGATTCGCTATTATCAGTGCTGCTAAAAATGTAAGTTTGTACATGTTAGCCCTTGATGTTGGCAATTTATCACTGGAACTTGCTATTCGTAGGGTGTTGTAAAAAATTGCTCATACTATAACAACAACGCTCTTACTGCCTCTACGCCTTTTTCTGAATTGCTTTTTCCACTGTCGGATTCTGTGCGGCTTTCTGAACATCGGGCGGAAATTCTTCCACCTCGAACACCTGCCGCACTTCAATCACATCCCCTTCATCCGCCGGAACACGCTTCGCCCATTCGATGGCTTCTTCCTTCGATTTCACATTAATCATCCAGTAACCGCCCACAACTTCTCTTGACTCCGTGAACGGTCCGTCTGTTACCTTCGGCTTACCGCTTTTGAACGAAACGCGCGCCCCCATAGACGGAGGATGCAATCCATCAAGTGCAATCAGCGCTCCTGATTTTGCTAATTCTTCATTGTACTTCATCATTCGTTCAACGGCATCGGCAGGCGGGGCAAAATCTGCTCCCACGTTCTTTCCCTGCTCGCCCTGATAGACAGCAGGAATCATGAACATCATATATCGCATGGTTTGCTCTCCTTTTGTTAAAGGTTGAAAGATACATTAAAGATATGGCTCTACCAAATAGTCGGTTGAGGGAGAGCGAAATCGACATCGGTCGGGGAATTTTTTTTATTACATATGCCCACCTTCGTCTCTTAGAAAACGACCGTGGCTTGCTATTCTCATTGTGAATGATTATCATTCACACCATGAATGATTATCCTTACACCCCGAGGTTGCTTGAGGATACCCTCAAGTGGGCACTGAAATCGTTTCCCGTGGTTGTTGTGACAGGAGCAAGGCAGACGGGTAAGAGCACATTGGTCCAACACCTTGACAAAGAGCGTCTGTACCTTTCGTTAGATGACGTGGATGTCCTCGAACGAGCACAAACATATCCTGAGGGAATCATAGAGCAGGCTTCCCGACTTACGCTAGATGAAGTTCAACGCTCGCCCGACTTACTCCTCTCCATCAAACGGTCTGTTGATAAAAAGAGAATAGCTGGTCGTTTTCTTTTGACGGGGTCTGCGAATCTGTTTTTGATGAAACGCGTAAGCGAGTCACTCGCCGGCCGAGCGGCGTACTTCTCCCTTATGCCGATGACAAGGCGCGAGGTTCTCGGTATGCAGGCACCCGGAATATGGGATGACCTCTTCACATCTCCGCCTGAACGCTGGGTTAGGTTGATTCGAGACCAACCATTGCAAGAAGTTGATTGGAAGGACGTTGCCCGCATCGGCGGATATCCTGTTCCGGCATTGATGATGAAAGACGACAAAGAACGAAATGCATGGTTTGCAGGGTATGTCAAGACGTATCTGGAGCGCGACCTGCAGGATGTTGCCAGTGTAGCGTCTCTTGTGGATTTTCGCCGCCTAATGCGCGCAGTGTGTCTCCGATTGGGAAACATTGTCAACCAGACCGAACTTGCCCGCGACGTCGGACTGTCGCAGCCCACGGTCCTGCGACATCTCAGCACACTCGAAACATCGTACCAGCTTATCCGTCTTCCCGCATACGCTGTGAACAGAACAAAACGCTTGATTAAAACCCCGAAGGCGTACTGGACAGATACAGGTCTCGCACTCCATCTTGCCGGCGAGTCTCAACCGCGAGGGTGTCACCTTGAAAACATAGTGCTTTCCGACATCGTGGCGTGGGTTGGAACGGGAAACGGAGCGGAACTCATGTACTGGCGAGCGGCAACAGGAGAGGAAGTAGACTTTGTCATCGAATGGAAACAGCATCTGCTTCCCGTTGAAGTCAAAACCACCACGCGCCCCAGTACTGCAGACGCAAAACATCTCATCGTTTTTAGAAACGAATACCGTAAAACAGCTCTTCCTGCTCTCCTCCTCCATTGCGGGACGGATGTTTTCTGGATAGCAGACGGCGTCCTCGCTGCGCCCTGGTGGAAGGTAGTGTAAGGCCGGAAACGCGGAAAAACAAGCCGTGTAATGGCTTCAATTATGACATGGTAAATTTGTGAAAGTACTTGTCAGAGCGTACATTGATGGCAATTATTACCAATAGAAACACTGTATGACACCACAAGAACAACTGCAGGACTTACTCCGCGAGCTATTTCAGCTCAATAACGCCGACCTCGACTTCGGCATCTACCGCATTCTCAACCTCAAGCACAAGGAAGTCGAGGAGTTCATTGCAACACACCTGCCCAAGAGGATTGAAGAAGTGCGGGAGAAAATCCTTGCCCGGCAAAGCGTTGACCTGCGAGCTGAGATTGAAAACCTGAAAAAGGAAATTGAGGAAAAGGGCAAGTTCCAATTCCAAAGCGACGAGGAATTGCTTTCAAAGGTCAAGCAGCTCGAGCAGCTGAACTTTGACTTCTTGAAAGAGCCGGCCAACAAATACATCGAAGCCAAAAAGAAGCTCGATGCCCTGCGCATCTCCGAAGACACCGAGCGCGCCATTTACAACGAACTCTACCGCTTCTTCGACCGCTACTACGAAGGGGGCGATTTCATCTCCAAGCCCCGTGCAGGCGCCAACAACTACATGATCCCGTACAACGGCGAGGAGGTGAAACTCTACTGGGCGAACTACGACCAGTACTACATTAAGACCAGCGAGAACTTCAAAAACTACATCTTCACGAATAGCAGTCCCTCGCCAGAACACCGCATCACCGTCGAGTTCAAAATTGTTGACGCTGAAACAACGACGAACAATAACAAAGACGAGAAGAAGCGTCTCTTTGTGCCGACCGAAAAGCCTATTGAGTGGAACGCTGATGAACGCAAACTCACGGTAAGTTTCTACTACAAAGAACCTTCCGACAAGGAGAAAGCAAAATGGGGCGAGAAACAAAGCGTGAAGAAAGAAGGGAAAGGGATCAACCAGCGCCTCTATGCCGAACTCGAAAACGCGGTGAAGAACACGAAATACGCCGACCTTTTGCGCCTGTGGGAAGGCAAGCGGCGTACCAGCCGGGGCGAAGAAGTGCCGCTTTTTCTCTATCACCTGAACCGCTACACCAGCATCAACTCGTTCGATTATTTCATCCACAAAGACCTGAAGGGTTTCCTCCGGCGTGAGTTAGATTACTTCCTGAAGAACGAAGTGCTGAGCGTGAACTTCCTGGACCCTGACTGGAAAGAGAACGAAGTGCAGGAAGCCATTAAACTGAACATCCTCAAAGCCGGCGCCATCCGCGACCTTGCGCTGACGATTATTGACTTCCTCGGCGAGTTGGAAGACTTCCAGAAGCGGCTGTGGGAGAAGAAAAAGTTTGTGGTGCAGAGCGACTATTGCCTGACGCTCGACACCATAACCGATGAAACTGTTCTCAGCGAGGTGCTCGACTTTGTTCTGAACGACAAAGAGCAGAAGCAGATCAACGAGTGGAAGAACCTCAGTTTTATTACCGATAAGCGAGAATTAAAGGACTTGCAGAAGAAACTCAAGAACGGTGACACTCACCTGAAGTTCCTTGTGCTCGATACGCAGTTCCTGCCCGAAGACTTGAAATGGAAACTCCTCGCCTCCATTGACAACTTGGACGAGAGGACAAACGGATTGCTGATTAACTCGGAGAATTGGCAGGCACTGAATGTGCTTACACAACGCTTTTTGAATAGGCTTGATCAATTCTATATTGATCCGCCATTTAATACTGATTCCTCACCGATTGCATATAAAAACAACTACAAAGATAGCTCTTGGTTGGCTCTGATTACCAACAGAGTGAAACTCGCAAAGCGATTACTAAGAAAAAGCGGTATTGCGATAGTTGCAATCGACGACGTTGAATTGCGTTACCTGAATAGTCTACTAGATGAAGTGTTTTCCCGAGAAAATTTCATCACATGTATTACGACGGTTTGCAATCCACAAGGTCGAGTCGCTAACAAGGTTTCGAAGACATCTGAGTATCATTTAGTTTATGCTGTAAGTGTGGAGGACGTTGAAGGCTTATCAGTAGACAAACTTGAGAATAGAAGAAGCTGGACACCATTCAAACGTACTGGTACAAACTCTCGACGAGACGAGCGCCCGCTTCGATTTTACCCGATCTTGGAGAAAGATGGAGTCTTGACAATGATTGATCGAGAAGAATATGAGAAACTATTCAATCGGGAAACGAAAATGTTCAATGATGAATTCCTTGTAGAACTGAAAAAGAAGTATGCTGAAAAAGGTTACAGTGTAATTCTTCCTCAAATGGAAGATGGCACCTATCTTGTGTGGCAAAGAGAATTTACAAGGGCGAAAAACGAGATAGATACATATGAGATTCGCGGCGGGGCTATCTATACGCCCGGTTATGAAATGGAAATACCTAAAACCTGTTGGACATCACCTCTTTTCGCAAATCCAGAGTATGGCACAGAGTTGTTGAAAAGTATTATCGACTCATCCGAGATAGATGTTTCCCTCAACACGGCTAAGAGTATCCACACACTTCGCCAGATGATAAGATTGAACGACAGTCACCTCATCATTGACTTTTTTGGTGGTTCAGGTACTACCGCGCACGCTGTCATTGATGTGAATAGGGAGGATGATGATGATCGGAAGTACATTTTGGTCGAAATGGAAGAATACTTTAGATCTGTAACAAAACCAAGAATTCAAAAAGTCATCTTTTCCGACAAGTGGAAAGAGGGCAAACCCCAAGAAGGGGGAAAGGGCATCAGTCAAATCTTCCAATACCTCAAACTCGAACAGTACGAAGACACGCTCAACAATATCGAGTTTACGAAAGATGCCGCACAGTTAACCATTGTGGATCGTCTCCGTTACTTCCTTACCTACGGCACGTCGGAGTCGGATTGTTTGCTCAACGTCCGAAAGTTCACCAATCCCTTCGGCTACACGATGAAGATCGTGCGGCAGAACGAGATCGTCCACGACCAGCCGATAGACCTTGTTACAACCTTCAACTACTTCCTCGGCATTGATATCAAGCGGTACATCATCGAGAAGCACCAAGACCGTGAGTATCGCATCGTGCTCGGCAAAAAGCGCCAGCAGGAGTACATCGTTGTCTGGCGCCCGTACGACGAGGAGAAGTTAGACCTGACCAAAGAGCGTGAGTGGATCAAGAAGCAGCCGTGGTACAGCGCGGAAGCGCTCATCTACTGCAATGCGGAAAACGGTTTCGGCGCGCAGAGTGTAGAGGCGGAGTTTCTGCGCATCATGAACGAGCCGGTGGAGTGAGCTTATGCCCGAGAAGACGATCGTACCGATTGACATCATTGAGAAACGAATCTTGCAGATTCGTGGGCACAAAGTGATGCTCGATCATGACCTGGCAGGATTGTACGGGGTACCGACCAAACGTCTGAAGGAACAGGTACGCCGCAATCTCAAGCGCTTTCCATCCGACTTTATGTTTGAACTCACCGATGAGGAGTTCGAAACTTTGAGGTCGCATTTTGCGACCTCAAAACCTACTCGTGGTGGTGTGCGGTATCGCCCCTTTGCATTTACTGAACAGGGCGTTGCAATGCTTTCAAGCGTTCTTAACAGTGAGCGCGCCATTCAGGTCAACATAGCTATTATGCGGGCATTTGTTCGACTTCGCGAATTGCTTGCGACGCACAAAGACCTTGCACGCAAACTGGAAGAGTTAGAAAAGAAATACGACAAGCAATTTGCCATTGTGTTCGAAGCGATCAGGCAATTGATGCAACCGCCCGAGCCGCCGCCGAAACGGCGTATCGGGTTTGGCGTCGAAGAGCCGAAAGTCCTTTATCAGGTGAAGAGGAAACGATAGCCATGCCCATCCTTCTCAGCCAACGACTTGCATTGTTTCAGTTCCTGCTGAACGAGTTCGGCTTCAGCAAGTTCGACGATGTGCGGAACAGATTCAGGGAGATTGAACTGGATGGTTCTGCGCCGGGTAATTCGCTTTACTACCAGAACCTTGCTTCGTCCGTCCGTTTTGCGGCAGGCAAGTTTCAGCAGTACGATGAAAATCTCATTGCGCATCTCAATGCCATCAACCGTCTCCGTCCTCGACCCATTCGGCTGAAGTACTATCAGTACTTCTCGCTCATGTTCACGGAGTATTACGTGGATCGGTATCTGGAAGATAGATTTGATCTTCTTGAGGCGCTCAATCGCTTCCTCGCTTCCTCGCCTCAATCAGGTATCAGAGAGTTGCCGCCATACAGCGAAGAGGACTTGAATAAACTTGCGTACTGGAATGCGACCGGTTCCGGCAAAACATTCATCACGCATATCAACATCTTGCAGGTCCGGCATTACGCAAAACTGCATGGCGCATCATTCAAGAATCTTCTGTTGCTCACCCCCAGTGAAGATATGAGCAAACAGCATTTGGAAGAATTGGTGCAAAGCGGCATTCCGGCTCATTACTACTGGGATGAGAAAGAGAGTTTGTCGGTCAAGGTGATTGACATTCACAAGATTCGAGAGTTTGCAAGCGGTGAGGGAGTTACTGTGCCGCTGGCAGAGTTCGAGCGGAACAACGCCATTTTTGTAGATGAAGGACACAAAGGAGATAGCAAGGAAGACAGCCAGTGGCGTGAAGTACGGAATACCTTGAGTGAACGCGGTTTCGCCTTTGAGTACAGCGCAACGTTTGGACAGATTCGGGATGAAGATTTGCAGAACGACTACGCCAAGTGCATCGTCTTTGACTACTCATATGGCAACTTTTATAAAGACGGCTACGGGAAGGATTATTGGATTCACAACCTTTCCGATGACAACCTGCTGGAAGGTGTGAGAGAGCGCCAATATCTTCTTCAGAATCTTCTGCTTTTTCTCCAGCAGAAACTGTACTACACGACGCATAGAGAAGAACTTCAGCCGTACAACATCGAAGACCCGCTGTTGATTTTTGTGGGAACGTCTGTGGAACCGAAAGCGAAGGGAGCGCAGGCGGAGGAGAACAAAGAAGTCATCAGCGATGTGAAGAAAGTGTTGGATTTCTTCAGAGACATGTTTAGCCAACGCTCACAGTACGTAACATGGATAGATGATTTGCGAGAGAATCGGGACACGGCGCTGTTCGCGAAGGATTACTGGCCGAGATTCGAATATCTGTTCAGACAGTTCCGAAGCTCGGATGCAATCTACGATGCGTGTTTGAAGGCAATGTTCCATACTTCTGCACCCGATGGAATCGAGTTGTTCACGCTCCGCAACGCCGAAGGGGAAATCGGCGTGAAGGTAAAAAATGCCGACCACTATTTCGCGCTGATTTACATCGGAGATACATCCTCGTTCAAGACACCGCTTGAAAGCGCGTACGAGTTCAAGAAAGACGTTACCTCACCCTCACTGTTCCAATCCCTTTCTGACGCTCAGAAGAACCCGGTGAATATTCTAATCGGCGCAAGGAAGTTTATAGAGGGCTGGAACAATTATCGCGTTTCGTCTATTGGACTTATCAATTTCGGCCGCTCGAAAGGCTCGCAAATCATTCAACTGTTTGGCAGGGGAGTGCGATTGTGGGGAAAAGAAAACTCGCTAAAGCGCTCTGCGGGTCAGCCGAACACTCCCCTCCATCTCGAGATCGTTGAGACATTGAACATCTTCGGCTTGCGCGCTGATTACATGCGGCGGTTTAAGGAAGACCTCGAGCGGGAAGGAATCAAGACAATCAAGAAGCAGTTTGTTTTTCCGATAAAAGTGCGTGAAGACCTGGATGAACTGAAGTTGTACACGCTGGAGCGGGACGATTCCAAGCCACCGTTCGAGACAACGGAAGTCTTTGCGCTTGCCGTTGAACCGTCCATCAAGATCAGGCTCGATATAGCGCCGCGGAAATTCCTCGCGCGGGCAGGCGAGGGCGACGTCGTCACCGAAGTGGAAACAGTGCAATTCAAACTCAGCGGTGACCAACTCCATCTGGTGAACTGGCAGGATGTATATCTCAAACTCCTTTCATTTAAACATGACCGGAAGTTCACGAATCTTCAGATTCAGCGAGAGAATCTCAAAGCGTTATTAGAGGGGCTGGATTACCAAATCATTTCGGACCGCGAGCTGGTTATCCGTTCGTTGTCGGATGTGGAGAAGGTTCAGAAACTAGCGCTTGAGGTTTTGAAACGATACACGGAGAGGTTTTATAGGAGACGACAACAGCAGTACGATGGAGAGCAACTCAAATCCACCGTGCTCAACAAAGAAAACCCGAATCTTAAGGAGATAACATGGCAGGTTGAAATCAGAACCACTGATGAGAGCGGGAACGAGCTGCGGGATATTCGGGCAGTTCTTGAACAGATTGAGCAACTTACGAAAGATCCTCAGTATCCCGAGCTGTTTAAGGATAAGAGATTCCTGCTAAATGCATGGGTTGATGCACATCTGTATCAGCCGCTTCTGAAAGATGAAGAGCAACAAACAAGTGTTCCCACGTTAGAGCAGATTAAACCGCCCGGCTTGAACCGCGGTGAAGACCTTTTTGTTGAGGATCTCAAGAACTTCATTAGCGGTCAGAAGCATCGATATCCGAACTACGATTTCTACCTGTTGAGAAACATGAGCCGCGGCGTTGGCTTTGGTTTCTATTTCATGTCGGGAGGATTCTATCCAGATTTTATGCTGTGGATAAAAGAGAAGAATTCAGAGAAGCAGTACTTAAGTTTTATTGACCCGCACGGCCTCAGAAACGAGCGAGATGGTTGGAACAGTGAAAAGATCACGCTGCACAAGCGGATTAAGGAGATCGAAAAAAGGCTCGGAAATCAGAATCTTGTTTTGAATTCATTCATATTGCAACCTCCACCAGGATTTCGCGACGCAGCAATTGATCGCTGGAGGAGGGATGACGATCCGCTGAATCAGATTGATGTTCATAAATACGCCCGCACCCGCAATGTGTTTGAGATACCCACCGAGGGAAATCGAACTGGACCTGGGAGCTATCTTGATCTGATAATTAAAAGAATTCTCGGCGTAGCTGAGACAGATTACTAAACGATTGGCACGCGAAGCAACCCGGTGAAACGAATCCAAACAATTGAAAATCTAGCTTTCTCTCCCCCACCTCACATGCTTTGCTAAATCCTTAATCGGCCTTGCCTCTATGCCTCCGATTCCCGCCTGCCTTACGAGTTTTTTTCCGAATGTACAAGCGAAGTATTTTTTAGGAAAAAAATCTTTTTGTCCCTGCAAAACAACGACGATGTTACTGTGCAGCTTTCAATATTCTTTCAAGGGTGTTCCAGTTTCTTGTTGTGTTGGGACTCCAGTTCTTGTCGAGAACTTTCATCAGGTCGGGTGTTTTCGTTTCAGCAAGATAAATAACACTGCAGACAGCTTCGTTGAATATTCCAAGAATGGTGTATCCTTTTCCTTCTACAGGAAATTTTAATGAAGTCTTCTCTTCGCCGGCAATAAATGTTACATACAGCCGCGTTTCTGGTGTAACCTTTATTTTTTTGAACGGATTCTTCTTTACTAACGCTTGAATCTCATCAATCGTCCGCACAATTGTATCGCTGTGGAAGCCGATGACGGGCGTTAGTCCTTTTTCAATTTTTTGTGCAATCTTGGTTTTATCGGTTGCAGAAGTTTCAAAGATGACATTGCCGCTGGCAATGACTGTCTTTACGTTCTTGAAGCCGAGATCTTCAAATGCTTTTTTCAGCACATCCATTTTGGTGTTAGGATTTTTTCCGCTGTTAATACCGCGGAGAAAGGCAACGTATGTTGTAGGATTTGTTTTCATAGGAATCTCAATAATCTTTTGTACTGGACAAACATGAATTTTTTTCTACTACATCTGGGTCAATTTTTTTAATCTTCCTTCTAAAAATCTTCTCTCCGGTTCCAGTTTTGTCAACGCTAACGCACGCTGGTATGAAGAAAGAGCTTCTTCTTTTTTTCCTAACCTTCTGCATAATTCCGCTCGGGCTGAATGTGCAAGGTGGTAATCAGAAAGTTCGCCGCGTGCAAGAATAGCATCAATAATCTTCAGTCCCGCCTCATATCCGTCTCTCATTGCAATGGCAACAGCGCGGTTCAGTTCAATAACTGGCGACGGTTCAACGCGCAGCAAAACATCATACAGCCCTACTATCTCAGCCCAGTTAGTTGATGCGGCATCTGTTGCTTCTGCATGAACGGCGGCAATCGCCGCTTGAAGCGTGTATGGTCCAAAACGGCGGGAAGAAAGAGATTGCTCTACTAAAGCAACTCCTTCCGTAATATATTCATGATTCCACAGCGAGCGATCCTGGTCTTCCAGCAAAATCAAACTGCCGTCGGATGAAGTGCGCGCAGCGCGGCGTGATTCCTGCAAAAGCATTAATGCAAGAAGTCCTTTCACTTCCGGTTCGGGAAGCAATTGCAGAAGCAGGCGACCGAGACGAATTGCCTCACCAGAAAGATCGGCGCGGGTGAGCGAAGAGCCGGAGGATGCGGCGTACCCTTCATTAAAGACAAGATAGATTACATGCAGCACAGTATCCAGCCGTTCCTGCAATTCCGATTGAGACGGCACTTCGTACGGAATTTTTGCGTCTCGTATCTTTGCTTTTGCGCGCACAATACGCTGGGCAAGCGTTGTTGGCGTGGTGAGAAATGCACGGGCAATCTCTTCGGTGGTAAGGCCGCAGACTTCTCGTAATGTAAGTGCTATGCGCGCATCGGGGGATAATGCGGGATGACAGCAGGTGAAGATGAGCCGCAGTTCGTCATCTTCGATTCCCTTATCAATCTGCGCAGCAATGTCGAACGGGTCGGCTTCAAGCTGTTCGGTCAATCGCTCTGCAGATTCGTTTCTGCTTTGTTCATCCGGAACAAACCGTGCGCGGCGGCGAATAGAATCGATTGCTTTAAATCTTCCGGCGGAGACGAGCCATGCTCTTGGATTCTCAGGGATTCCTTCTTTGCTCCATTGCTCCGCCGCTGCTACAAACGCATCCTGCATCGCATCTTCCGCAGTGTCGAAGTCACCGAGCAGACGAATCAACGTTGCAAGAATGCGGCGCGACTCGGTGGTGTAAAGTGTATCTAGTGTTTTTCGAATATCCACGCTCTCCGAGTGTGGAACTGTCGGAGAAGATCCTGTTTGAGAGTTCAACTCTCGGACAATTGGCGGTGTTCTGTGGATATTAGTCATTATTCGTCATGCCAAGTCTGACTCAGCATCTGAATTAAGATGGTTTTATCCTTATTACCCATACCGCATAATACTTTATGAGGAGGGAAAAGGCAAGGATTATTAGTTATCGCACAGTTCTCTTGTTTTTTATTTTCAAAAATCTTTTTCTCTCCAATTTTTCTCCTTCTTAATTGTCATTTGAATGTCAATGCCACATTCTATAACTTCAACAGTAACAAAAGGAGCAAGTATAGACGAATACATGTTAGTCTTTCGGCACGAAAAGGGTGTAAAAGTCGCCTCGCCGCAGCAATTGTATTTGCTATCAACGTCTATATAAGAAAAGCATAAAAACTCTACAGGAACGAACACTTATCGGAGATATAAAAGTATGCGCACAACAACCAAAAAGTTATCACCTGAACAACAGGAACAACTTCTCAAAACATTAAAAGCCCGCTTTGAACAGAACATGAATCGTCATAAAAGTATTGTTTGGACGAAAGTGCAAGCGAAGTTGGAAGCACATCCCGAAAAACTCTGGTCGCTGAACGAAATGGAAAGAACCGGCGGCGAACCGGATGTTGTCGGGTACGATAAAAAGAAGAATGAGTTCGTCTTCTTTGATTGTTCACCAGAAAGTCCTGCCGGACGACGAAGTCTTTGTTACGATCAAGAAGCATGGGAATCGAGGAAAGAAGCAAAACCGAAAAACAGCGCCATGAAAATGGCATCTGACATGGGCATTGAACTATTAACGGAAGAACAATATCGGGAATTGCAAAAACTTGGTGAGTTCGACACAAAAACATCCAGTTGGATAAAAACTCCCGACGAAATCAGAGAGCTTGGCGGTGCGCTCTTCTGCGACCGGCGCTATAACCATGTCTTTACCTATCACAACGGCGCGGAGTCGTACTACGCCGCCAGAGGATTTCGCGGATTGCTGAGAGTTTAATTGTTATGCAAAGAGGCAGATGTAAAAATCGTTTTACTTTTGTTATCATCGTTTAACAAACTTTTCAGCACCCTCATATTCTCCACATCCTCATGCAGGTCTTCGCTTTTCGGAGTCTCAAGAATTTTAGGAATGTGAATAAACCGTTCGTCATTCATCAACAATTTAAATCCCGTTAATCCAATAGCCCCTTTGCCGATATGCTCGTGGCGGTCAACGCGTGAGCCAAGTCCTTTTTTCGAATCATTCACATGAAACGCAACAAGCCGATCTAATCCTACAATTTCATCAAACAGTTTGAATGTCTCTTCATATCCTTTTTCATTTGAAATATCATATCCTGCCGCAAAGATGTGGCATGTATCGATGCAGACAGCCATCCGTTCAGGATTTTCAACGCCATCAATAATTGCGCGAAGATGCTCGAACTTATAGCCAATGTTTGTTCCTTGCCCTGCCGTTGCTTCAAGAACGCTTTTTACCTTGTAGCCTTTTGTTTGTTCGTGCGCAATGTTCAAACTTTCGCAGATTCTTTTTATTCCCTCCTCATCTCCCGCGCCAAGGTGCGAACCGGGATGAAAATTGAGCAAAGGAATTCCCAATTGCTCGCACCGCAGAAGTTCATCAATAAATGCGGCGCGTGATTTTTTAAGAATGTCGGGATTGCTTGCGCAGAGATTGATTAAGTAGGAATCGTGCGACACAACGGGAGAAATTTTTGCGGCGGCGATTTTTTGTTTGTACTGTTCAATATCATGTTTTGTGAACGGCTTTCCGCTCCACTGATTGTTATTCTTTGTGAAAACTTGCAAAGCAGTGCAACCGATGGACGTAGCACGGTCAACAGCAGTGTGTACGCCGCCGGCAATGGACATGTGAGCGCCAAGAAGAAGAGTATGATGCTTCGATTGAGACATTGAATAATAGTGTCATCAATAGATTATTTTGCACAGAATCGGTACATTCGCTTTGATGAATATACTCCAAAAACTTCAACGTAAAAAGAAAAAGCTCGTTGTCGGAATAATGTCCGGCACTTCTGTAGATTCGGTTGATGCCGTGCTTGTTGAAATATCCGGCTACGGCTATACTACATCACTCAAACGCCTTGCTTTTATTTCTCTTCCCTACCCACAAAAACTCCGAGAATTTGTTTTACGTAATTCTCTGCCAGGCAATGGTTCGGTAGATACTATTTCTCAACTCAACATTCTGTTTGCTCATTTTTTTGCCGATGCCGTAAATGCAGTTGCTAAGAAAGCCGGCGTCTCTCTTTCTTCGCTCGACCTTATTGGCTCACATGGACAAACTGTACATCACATTCCCAACCAACAAAATTTTTTCGGCAAACACGTGCGTTCTACATTGCAGTTGGGTGATCCTTCTACCATCGCCAAGCTTACTGGTATCGTCACTGTAGGAAACTTCCGCACCGCTGATATGGCACTGGGTGGACAGGGAGCGCCGCTGGTTCCGTATTTTGATTTTCTGTTATTTCGATCGAAAAATAAAAACCGAGCATTGCTCAACATCGGCGGCATTGCCAACATCACACTGCTGAAAAAAAACTGTACTGTTGATGATGTTGTAGCATTCGATACAGGACCGGGTAATATGGTCATCGATGCGGCAATGAACGCGCTGTTCGAAAAAGAATTAGACCAAGACGGAGAAACAGCCCGAAAGGGGAACATTATTCCATCACTCTTAAAGCAACTTATGTCGCACCGATATTTTTCTCGTCCCCTTCCAAAATCTACCGGTAGGGAGCTGTTTGGACAAAGATTTACCCAACAAATTTTCCGAAGCAACAAAGGAAAGAAAAAAGAGGATATCATAGCTACTGTTACGGAGTTTACCGCACTATCGATTTTCGACCAATACCGGCGATTTTTAAAACACCGGCTGGCAGAAGAATCGCTCGACGAGCTTATCGTCAGCGGGGGCGGAACGCTGAACAATACGTTAATGAACTCCCTGAAACATTATTTCTATCCGACAACAATTGTATCAAGTTCTGCACTTGGTATTGAGAGCAAAGAAAAGGAAGCGATCTGTTTTGCCGTACTGGCAAACGAAACAATCCATGAACAGCCGGCAAATGTACCATCAGTAACCGGCGCTCGTCATGCAACTGTGCTTGGAACAATTTGTCTGTAAATAACTACTCCTCGTTTGTGATTTCCGTGAACAAGAATAAAGTGTTTCGCTGTAACGTATATCGTTTGATGTCGTGACATTCTTTTGTACATTTTCACGCATGCAGATGAGAAAAACAGTTCTCCGTATTATTATCATTATTACTGTGTGGACCACACTGGCTGAAGCTCAACAGACCGCCGGGCGTGACAGCATGTTTCTGTTTATGCACAGGAAAGATTTCGCAACGTATACAACGGTGGCTTGGTCGGCGGGTGCTGTTTTCATGGAATTTCAGTGGTGGTGGCGGGATGATTTTCTGTACAAACAACACCCATTCCGTTTGGCAAACGATGGATATTTTTATAACTACAGTTACGGTGTAGATAAATTAGGGCATCTGTTCACCTCGTATTTGTTTTTCCATACAACGTACGATTTTCTCAGGTGGGCAGATTTTGACGAAAAAACTTCTGTGCTTAGCGCAATCGCCGTACCTGCCGCCCATGCTATTGCTATCGAAATTGCAGACGGATATTCAAAGTACGCATTTAATCCTTCTGACCTGTTATTCAACTCTTTGGGTATTGTCTATGGTGTTGCGCAAACACAATATCCTTTTTTGCGAAACTTCAACTTAAAGTGGAGTTATATTCCAACTGCAAATGGTGGCGCAAAAGATCCGGATTGGGGACCAGCAAGCGACTACAGCGGACACATTTATTGGATTGCGATTGATGTGCACAACCTGTTACCAGAATCTGCTCAACAGTACTGGCCAAAATTTTTGAACATTGCAGTCGGAATGGGGGCAAAAAATGTTTCATTCGGCGATACAGGAGAAAAAAAACATAAGTTTGCCATCTCTCTCGACTGGAAAATGACTGAACTTCCACTCTACGGCGATACGTGGGATGTTATTAAAAAGTTAATTGACAAAATTCATTTTCCGGCGCCAGGTATAAAGTTTTATTCAGGAGAGAAACCTGTCGGAAAACCATTACTACTGAATTGATATGACGAAATCACATGTAGTCGCCTTGCTGTGTTGTATGTTATTATGTACATCGGTTGAATCTGTTCGCGGAGAAGAATCCCTTTCATTTCTCACCGTGCTTCCTGAAAAAAAGTTTGTTCCTTCATTCACCGCTTCCGGAACTGAACACCGGATTTCGTACAACAAGCAATTAACGCGAGGAATATTCATCGGAAGTATGGGAGGAATGTTTCCCGTAGCCAACATACGGTACAACAACGTGCTTTGTCAGATGAGTGCGGCTGCTACAGTTTATACATCGTTACAGAATGCAGGAGTGAAATACAAAGTAACAAACGTGGATTTCTATGCTGATATTTTTTTTGATTTTCCGATTTCTACGACATCGGTGATACGCTTCGGCTGGGGGCACACCAGTCACCACCTTGCCGATGATGCAATAGTACCGGGTGTTACTCCAATCAATTATGCACGTGATTACTATGATCTGTTTTTCATTCACACCGTTGAACAGATTCACGGCTTTGTGTACGGCGGTTTCTATTGGTCGTATTCATTTTTAATCAACAACAATATCGGCAGAAAAATACTGCCAGAGATTGGGGCAGAAGCAAATCTGCTCTCGCTGTCAAATTCCGTTGCGGTGTACAGCGCCGTTGATTTCAAGTTTCGCGGTGAACTGAACTACGGTGCAACGCAAAGTTATCAGATTGGAATTATATCCGAAACGGCCGGCTTTCGTGCTCTTCGCTTTGCATATACCTTTCGCACTGGCGTTGAAGATCGCGGACAGTTTTATTACTTACGAAGCACGCTTCATACTGTCGGCGTTTTTTTCGATTTTTAAACTCCGCATTATATCATGACTACTTTGATAATACGAAAAGCAACTCGCGACGACGCTGAAACAATTGCTCGCTTCAATGTTGCATTGGCAAAAGAAACCGAACATTTCGATTTGGATTTTCATCGGACATTGCGCGGTGTCAACGGCATGTTCGATGATCCTTCACGCGGTTTCTATCTTCTCGCTGAATCAAGTAATGACATTGTTGGACAATTGATGATAACGTACGAATGGAGCGACTGGCGCAACGGCGTCTTTTGGTGGATTCAAAGCGTCTATGTAAAACCCAATGTTCGCGGACAGAAGGTGTTTAAAACCCTTTTCGACTACGTAATGTCTCTTGCAAAACATGAGGGAAATGTTTGCGGATTACGCTTGTATGCAGAAAAACAGAATGAACGCGCTCGCGCCGTCTATCAGAAACTTGGAATGAAAGTAACTGACTACGATATGTTGGAAATAGATTTCGTCCTGAAACGATAGATTGCAATGTGCTTAGCGGCTCAGGTTTTGAACAAAAAGAAATACTGGCCGTCAGGTGTTTCTGCAATAGCATGTCCTTCCATTCCAAGTTCTTCTTCTTGTTGAACAAACTGAACGCCTCGTTTTTTCAATTCCTCAATTCGTTCTTTCATGTTGGCTTCAACGTACGTTAACGAAGGATTCTTAAATTTGTGTGGACATGTTCCGCGTTGATAGAGACCAACCTTAATACGCCCATCATCCATCGTACACCATGTTTTTCCTTGTGTTGTTACTTTGAAACCAACATTCTGCCACCACCTTGTGGAGCGCTCTGTATCATCTGTTTCAAGACTGATTTCAGAAAATGAACCGCACAGCGAAATCGGTTGGGGAGAAAATTCTTTGAGCGGCATGATCGCACTATCAATTAAAAGAATATTCAACCCGTTCGGTTCACGAATTATCGCGTGGTGGTGAGACTTTTCAACGATTTGCAGTTGCAGATTTTCCGCCATTTCTATTTTAGTGGCAATATCGTTCACAAGGTAGGATAGAGCCGTTGCAGTATGTTCAGATCGATGAACATCAAAATATAAAGTGCCATCTGTAAGAAGTGTTGATTCGGGCTCTTGCAAAAGTGTTTGAAAGCCAAGTCGCTTGCAGAAGTTGGTAGTTGCTTCGGGCGTTGGAGTATAAAATGTAAGATATGCGAGCGTGCCCAGTTTCATAATTGTTCACCAAACTAAGTTGATGAAAGATAACAATTTTTTGACTTTGTTTCTTTTCCCTTTCTTCTTGTGTACATTGCACGGTGGTAATAGATTTTCCAAATCTCAACGGTTTGGAAAATCTTCTTTTTTCTTCCGTAATGAAAACTGTAAAAAAATACATCGCCCATCTCGATCTTGACTGCTTTTTCGTTTCCGTAGAACGCTTAAAAAATCCTGCGCTTATCGGTAAAGCAGTAGCCGTTGGTGGCGTGGGACGGCGCGGTGTTATTTCTTCTGCGTCGTACGAAGCAAGAACGTTCGGCGTGCGTTCTGCTATGCCAACTGCTCGTGCACTCGATCTCTGTCCGCATTTGATCGTTGTTCGCGGGAGTCATAGTGAGTACGGAAAAATTTCCAAGCGATTATACAACTTTTTGTGTGACTATGCACCGCTTGTAGAACAAGCATCGATTGATGAAATGTATATGGACTTCACCGGATGTGAAAGATTATACAACAATGATTTACCGGGTCTCATGCGTACACTACAGGCACTGGTGAAAAAAGAATTTGGCCTTCCTTGCACAATTGCACTTTCTTCAAACAAAGTCATTTCAAAAATTGCGACTGAAATAGTGAAACCGGAAGGATTGCTCTATGTAGAACATGGTCTCGAAAAAGAATTCCTTGCTCCTCTCAGTATCAGCGTCATTCCTGGTGTAGGGACAAAGACAGAAAAAGAATTGCGAAAATACAATTTCACAACTATTCGGGATCTTCAAAAAGCAGGTAGTGAGGCGCTTGAAGCAATTTTGGGCGAGCATGGCAGATATCTCTATAAAATTGCTATGGGATTCGGAAGTGATACGTTGGACGTAGATTGGAAACGAAAGAGCATCAGTAATGAAGAAACATTCGTTAACGACATTTCCGATCGAAATGAGTTGCTTCAACATTTGTTTACGTTAACCGAAAGCGTCTGCTACAACACGCGCCGGTATGGATGGAAAGGTAAAACGGTAAAGCTGAAACTGCGCTACGCCGATTTTTCGACTCTCACCCGAAACCTTACTCTGAAGGAGCCTACTGCCGACGACAAGGTTGTTTTCGATGCAGTGCAATCTCTGTTCTTTAAAGCATATACAAGAAAATTACCCATTCGACTACTGGGTGTTGGACTGTCGAATTTCATCGAAGCAGATAAGGAAACTATTTCAATGTTTACTGACGATGAAAAACGAGCGCTGGTGCTACATGCCGTGGATGCACTGCGAAAAAAATTTGGTGACGACGCGATTCATACAGGAAGGGTGTAGCTAAATGTAAAAACCCCGAAGTCTTAAAGACTTCGGGGTTTCATTATTTTCTTACTGCATCGTGTGGTACACGCTCTGCACATCATCATCTTCTTCAAGGGCGTTAATCAATTCATTCACTTCTTTTTGTTGGTCTTCCGGCAATTCTTTTGTGGTGGTGGGAATGTACTGCAATTCGGTGCTTGCCGGCTCAATACCCCGTTCCTCCAGCGCTTTTTGCATCGTACCAAAATCGTGGAATGATGTATAGACGTAAATAAACTGGTCGTCGCCAGTCAGGTCATCTAATCCATAATCAATCATTTCCAATTCAAACGCATCGATATCGGGAATTTTTTGAATTGGAATTTTAAAGAGTCCTTTTCGCTCAAACATGAAGGCGATTGAACCCGTTTGCCCGAGCGTTCCGCCGTGTTCTTTGAAAATGTGGCGGATGTTTGACACGGTGCGTGTAGGGTTATCGGTTGCACATTCCACCAGCACAGCAATACCATGGGGTGCGTATCCTTCGTACACAATTTCATGGTAGCCAGTAGTATCTTTGTTCGATGCGCGTTTGATTGCCGCTTCCACACGATCTTTTGGCATGTTGACGCTCTTTGCGTTTTGAATTGCTATCCGTAGTCGAGGATTTCCCTTCGGATCAGGACCACCGGCTTTAACTGCAATTTCAATTTCTTTGCCAATACGATTGAACGCTTTGGACATTCTCGCAAAGCGCGCAAACATTTTATATTTACGTTTTTCGAATATTCTTCCCATAAAACTTCTCTTTTTGCAGTGTCTGTAAATTTCTGGCGTTGTAAAATACAAAAATTGTGCGTGAAGTGGAAGAGCGCTTGCGCGGCGTAGTCTCTACTGATACCGTGTCTGTTTTTGCTCTATAAGAAAAAATAATGTTGGGACTTTCCGTTACTTTTCTTACTTTGAGTATACTATACGTTTACAAAAAGGAAAAACAATGAAAATCGAAAACAACAAAGTCGTTTCCATCAACTACACTCTTCGCAACGATGTAGGAGAAGTGCTGGATAGTTCTGAGGGACGTGAACCACTTGCGTATATTCATGGAATGGGAAATATCATTCCCGGTCTGGAATCGCAATTATTGGGAAAATCTGTGGGTGATTCGCTAAAAGTATCTATTCCTCCGTCAGAAGCCTATGGTGAGTACGATCTTTCGCAAGTTGTTCAGGTTTCCCGCTCGCAGTTTGAAGGAGCTCCCGAGCTGAAAGTGGGAATGCGATTTACTGCTACTTCCGACCAAGGATATCAGATTGTAACGATTACCAACATTAATGACGATGTTGTAACCATCGATGGAAATCATCCTCTTGCCGGAAAGACCCTTCATTTCGATGTTACGGTTGTTGACGTGCGCGATGCCAGCCCCGATGAATTGTCGCACGGACATGTTCATGGTCCAGGTGGACACCATCATTAACATTTGGCGGTGTACACCACCAGCGTTGTAAATCCAGAAAAGCGAAGGTTGCGGGTGAAATTATAAACGGTGGGCTTAAGGCTACATAGGTCCAATTTCTTCTTGCCACTACTTTACAGCAACCAACCAACTTTACAATCGTGTTTTGTTCACGGAGGATGATCTACATTTTCTTTGCTGCTACCAATAACCCCGTACCGGTTTTGTTGGTAGAGTGAAAATCAATCCACATCAACAGCAGTGTGAACCACAGCGTTATGAGATAGTAGACTGGCAATACAAAAAACAACGCCCTACTTGCATTCACCAGTAACAACGGATACTTGATACCCAATCGCCATGCCAATGTACCAACGGGACCGTAGGTGTATTTTGCGTAGAGAATATGGAAGCCTGCATTCTGCAATTTCGTCGTGATATCTTCTACCGAATATCCATCACGCGCGTGTTCTTCCACAAAACTTTTATCTCCTTCTTTGTGGACGTCCGATCCGCCGAGATTTGACGGCGTGTGAATGAGAAGCGTTCCTCCGTTTCGCAGAGCGTTGTAAAAATTCTTGAAAACGGTAACGTCATCGGCAATATGTTCCATAACATCAACCGAAAGAATAAAGTCAAATTTGTTCACATGTGCAGGCATCGTCAAATCTTCTACTGCAAAGTTGACGTTAGCAATGCCTGCCTGTTGAAAGAATTGCTTGCAGTCGGCAATATAATCTTCCTTCACATCGATGGCATGAATTGAGGCATGGGGAAATTCTCTGGCAATGAAGTACGAATATTGACCAAACCCGCTACCAGCATCAAACAGATTGAACGAGGCTTTCTTGTCGGCAAGCAGTTCTTTCAACGCACGCTTAATATACCACGTGCGTAAAAACATAACACCCAGCAACCAATAAAAAAGGTTGCGCAGAATAGGCGCTTTTTTAGTAACGCCGCCTAAAACATTTTTAATAGGATCGTATTGCATAACACCCTTTAATTGTACGTCTGCATTAGTGTTGGCTTTTCGTTATCTCCACTAATTTTTCAATGGCATCCACCATCGCATCCCACGAATATTTTTTTCGTTCTTCAGCTGCCCCTGCCATTAATTTTTCTTCCATCCTCTCGTTGTAAAATCGTATAATTGCCTCTGCCAGCGCATGAGGATTGTTCGGTGGAACGATAAGTCCAGATTTTTCATGAATAACTACCTCCGGCAATGCGCCAACGTTTGTAGCAATAATAGGTGATGAAAAGAAATATGCCATCTGTGCAATGGCGCTTTGCGTTGCCGAAATGTACGGCTGCACAACAACATCGACAGCCGAAAAGTAGAGATGCACTTTTTCATTCGGAATATAATCAGAAATTACTGTGGTACAATCTTCAATGCCTGCTTCTTTTATATGACTCCGGTACTTTTCTTCATCGCCATAAAACTCTCCGCAAATCAGCAGGCGTAAATTTATTCTCTCTTTCACTATCTTCATGGCTTCAATCAGCACATGCAATCCTTTGTATGGACGGACGTAGCCGAAGAACATTATTACCCGCTCCTCAGTAATGTTCAATATTTTCTTGGCTTCTGCTTTTGGAATTCGTTCCTTAAAAAGAGAAAACATCGGCAACGCCACCCGTTTGTACACAGCGTTGGGTGCAAACCGAAGCAAATCTTTTTCAACCGATTCGGATTGCGCAATAAAATAATCGGTGTGTCGAAACAGGTACTTCGTAAATACCACATCGCCGGGACGGCGTTCGTGCGGCACGATGTTGTGGATGATGGTCAACGTTTTTGTTTTCCCCTTCCGTAGAAGTTTGTGCAATGTGCCGGAACTTGGTCCAAAAAAGGGAAGCCAGAATGTTGAAATAACTAAATCTGCATTTCGCTTTCGCAACCGCAATCCCTGTATTAACCAGTTTAATGGATTGATTGAGTCTATCAGCGGTGTGCTTGGCACCGGAATCACCTCTTCTCCACTTTCCTGCTGTGTTTTGCCAGGAAATAACAGCTTGGGGTACTGGCGCGTGAAATTAATGATTTCCACATTGTGACCGCGTTGAACTAGATGCGTGTACAATAGCGCAATGAAATGCGCCATGCCGCCGCGAAAAGGATATGCCGGACCAAAAAGAAGAATTTTCATGAGTATTTAAAACTATAGAGACGCAAACAATATTGCGTCTCTAAAAAAGTTCATACCTACGAACATCATTATTATACCATTTCCTCACGAACAACGTACTCTTTCTCCATCTGCTGGTTGCGAGTAATCAACTCACCCAGCAATCCCATCGAAACGAACTGCACTCCCACAATAACCATAATAAGCGCAACAATGAATAAGGGGCGGTTGCCCAATGGCTGATCGTTAAAATACTTTTCATACGTCAGCCATAGCACTATAGCCATGCCAATGAGTGAAGAGATAATTCCCCATCCACCAAAAAGATGCAGCGGACGCGTAATATAGCGCGTTGTAAAAATCACAGTCAAAAGGTCAAGAAATCCTCGTGCGAAACGAGCCATGCCGAATTTTGTTTTGCCGTACTTGCGCGGACGGTGGTTGACAACGGTTTCACCAACCTTAAACCCTTGCCAATGGGCCAACGCGGGAATATACCGATGCAGTTCGCCGTACACATGTACGCTTTTTACTACCTCCTGTCGGTATCCTTTCAATCCACAGTTAAAATCGTGAATGTTTATGCCGGTGACTTTTGCTGTAACAAAGTTGAAAAATTTCGAGGGTAGGGTTTTGGTAATTGGATCGTGACGTTTTTTCTTCCAGCCGGAAACAACATCCAATCCATTCTTCAATTCGCGGATGAGATTTTGGATTTCTGCTGGATCATCTTGCAAATCAGCATCCATGGTAATGACAAATTCTCCCTGTGCCTTCTGGAAGCCAACCGCCAGCGCTGCGCTTTTTCCATAATTGCGACGAAAACGTACAGCTTTCACACGGTTGTTGCGTTGACGAAGTTCTTTCAACACTCTGTACGAATTATCGGTTGAACCGTCGTCCACAAATATCAGTTCATAGTTGTTCGTAATACGTGCCAGAGCTGTCTTTAATTGCTCGTGTAATTCACGCAACGATTCTTCTTCGTTTAGCAGTGGTATGACCACAGAAATATACGGTTTTCCGACATGCGATTGATGTTGCTGTGGTTTTTGACGTTGTTTTTTCTGCTCAACTTCTTCGGGAAATATTGATGGGGGTAGTTCTTCCGCTTTTTCTAGTGAAGGAAATTCTGTTTCAGCTGTGTGTTGGGGTTTACGCGGAAAATGCCTCTTGAAATTCCTGCGACGGAACGGGTTTTCCCTCTTTTGCTGTTGTTCGCTGTTCTGTTCTTGTTGTTCGTCTGTCATACAATAAATAGTGTAACATTATGGTGCACTGCAAAGTAGCACAAATAGAAGTGAAATGCAACGTAGATACTCCTTTACATTTTGTTATATCGCCAAAAAAAACTACATTTTCAGTGGTGCTAACCATTCTTTCAACAACACCTGTAACCTTTTTAATATGGAAAACGAACGAAGCAGAATCATTACTCAAGGTCCAAACCGCACACCAAACCGCGCTATGTTGCGCGCTGTCGGATTCGGTGATGACGATTTTACAAAACCAATTATCGGTGTGGCAAACGGGTATTCAACTATCACACCATGCAATCTTGGGCTAAATACATTAGCCGCGCAGGCCGAACGAGGAATTAAAGAAGCCGGCGGAATGCCGCAGGTCTTCGGCACAATTACGGCCAGCGATGGTATTGCGATGGGAACAGAAGGGATGAAGTTTTCGCTTGTCTCACGCGAAGTCATCGCTGATTCAATTGAAACAGCCTGCAATGCGCAGTGCATGGATGGCGTTCTTGCTATCGGTGGATGCGATAAAAACATGCCGGGCGCAATGATTGCTATAGCACGTATGAATATTCCCGCAATTTTTGTGTACGGTGGAACAATAAAACCCGGCCATCACCCAAAGGATGGACGAGATTTGAATGTTGTCAGTGCTTTTGAAGCGGTAGGACAATACAGTTCGGGTAAAATCAGCGAAGAGGAGTTGAAGATTATTGAATGCTATTCCTGTCCTGGCGCCGGTTCATGCGGTGGAATGTACACCGCAAACACTATGTCTTCTGCATTTGAGGCAATGGGAATGAGTTTGCCATATTCTTCCACTATGGCGGCAGAAGATGATGAGAAAGTGCAGAGCGCCTACGAATCCGGGAAGGCGCTGATGAATGCCCTGCGGAAAAAAATTCTTCCTCTAAACATCATCACACGCAAATCAATAGAAAATGCAATTACCGTTGTCAATGCCATTGGCGGATCGACGAATGCCGTGCTACACTTTCTTGCTATCGCTCATGCGGCAAACATTCCATTAACTATTGACGATTTTGAAACTATCCGCAGGCGTGTTCCTGTGCTGTGCGATTTAAAGCCAAGCGGGAAATATCTTACCGTTGATTTTCACAAAGCGGGCGGCGTTCCACAGGTTATGAAAATGCTTCTGGATAACGGATTGCTCCACGGCGATTGCTTGACAATTACCGGACAAACCATTGCTGAAGTGCTAAAGAATGTACCTACGGAACCACCGGCAAATCATGATGTGATTCACCCGTTCGATAAACCGCTTTACAAAGAAGGGCATTTAGTAATTCTTAAAGGAAACCTTGCCACCGAAGGAGCGGTCGCAAAAATCACCGGTGTTAAAAATCCGATGATTACCGGACCGGCGCGCGTGTTCGATTCAGAAGAAGATGCTCTGGCAGCCATTACCGGAAACCAAATTAAAGCAGGCAATGTGCTTGTTATTCGTTACGAAGGACCCAAGGGGGGACCGGGAATGCGTGAAATGCTTGCACCAACATCCGCCATCATTGGTGCAGGACTTGGTGACAAAGTTGGATTAATTACCGACGGTAGGTTTTCCGGAGGAACGTACGGAATCGTGGTTGGGCATGTTGCGCCCGAAGCAGCAGTGGGCGGAACAATTGCGCTGGTAAAAGAAGGTGATTCTATTACCATTGATGCCACAAAAAATCTATTGCAATTAAATGTTGACGAAAACGAGCTTGCCAAACGCAGGGCCGAATGGAAACCCCGTCCGACAAAATATACACGTGGTGTTATGGCAAAGTATGCAAAACTGGTTTCGTCCAGTTCGTTAGGAGCGGTAACGGATTAAATGTACACCCCTGCCCGCTATAAAGAATCTGATTTGAATACATTGCTGGACTTTATGAAGAAGTACAGTTTTGCCACAATGATCACTGCTGGAAATGGAAAGCCGGTTGCCACACATGTTCCATTTGTTGTTGAAGAGCGTGAGGGAAAAATTTTTCTTCTCACACACATTGCCCGAGCTAATGACCAGTGGAAAGATTTCGAACATCAACAGGTATTGGTTATTTTCCACGAACCCCATGCGTACATCTCAGCTAAATTCTACGATTCGAAGGAGGATGTTCCGACGTGGAACTATACCGCGGTTCATGCGTACGGCACAGCAAGAATAATTCCCGAACGGAACGAGATTGAGAAACTTTTCTTCAAAACGTTCGACTTTTACGATCCTTCGTTTCGTGAACAATATCTCAATGATCTTTCCGAAGAATACAAAACAAAACTCATCAACCGCATCGTAGCTTGCGAGATTGAAGTAGTTGAGCTACACGGAAAGAAAAAACTAAGCCAAAATTACACTGTCGCCGAAGTGCTGCGAATGATTGACGAACTATCTCAGAGCGACAATACGCTGGTGCGTACTACTGCTGAAATGATGAACGAAGAATTGAAAAAGCGAACATCTTCTGGCGAATTTCATAGTTAAAACTTCTTTCGTTCTCTCTGTTGAATAATTTCCTTTGGAATTGTATGTTTGTACAAGCGCTCTTTGAGTGCTTTTTTTATGACGATGAAACTCTTTTGTACTTTTATAGCTCTGCTGTGGTCGTTCATTCCTTCTGACGACTACGCTTCTACATCGACGGCTGACCTTTCTGTTGAGCCGCGTTCAATTACTATTGCTACAAAATTTGATTCATTATTTAATGCGTTGGCGAAGTACAAGGGATTTAACGGCAATGTGTTGGTTGGCACGTACGGGAAAGTAGTGTATAAAAATGCCTTTGGTTATTCAGACTTGAAAACGAAAGAGCCGCTAAACATTAAATCGGTTTTTCAACTCGCTTCTATTACCAAACAGTTTACTGCGGTTGCCATTATGATGTTGAAAGAGCGCGGTTTGCTTGAGTATTCAGACACAGTGCAAAAGTTTATTCCCGACTTTCCATACAAGAACATTACGGTGCGCCAGTTGTTATCGCATCGTTCCGGTTTGCCAAATTATATGTACTTTGCAGGGAAGTACTGGAAAAATAAGAAAGAGTATCTCACCAACGAGCGCCTGCTTGAGATTATGAAGAAACATAAACCCGCTGTTGAATTTCTGCCAGACCGACGTTACAAGTACAGCAACACGGGCTACGCCGTACTTGCCTCCATCATCGAGCGAGTTTCGGGATTGTCATTTGATGAATTTCTTGAGCAGAACATTTTTGCACCACTGGAGATGACAAGCACGTTTGTATACAATCCAAAGAACAAAAAAACTATTGAGTACGAGACAAATGGATACACAAAGCGGAAGAGGAAAACTTCCCCCGATTTTCTCGACGGTGTTTCAGGCGACAAGGGTATCTATTCAACAGTTGAAGATTTATTCAAGTGGGACCAAGCCCTCTACACAGAAAAACTTGTCCGCCAATCAACACTGGAAGAGGCATACACTCCATCAAGTTATGATATGAAGCGCGACAACAACTACGGATTTGGTTGGCGCATTGACACTTTGAATGATGGAAGCAAGGTGGTCTACCACGGCGGCTGGTGGCGTGGTTATAATAGTCTCTTCCTTCGGCGTTTAACAGACCACACCACCATTATAATATTGTGCAATAAAGTAAATTGGAGTTGGGGCGAAAAAGAAGACCTTATTGCGTTAATTGATTCAGCCAATTCATAATTTCTCAATTGAGCTTTTACTGCTCATCTTCAATAGTAAGTATCCTATCACCCCAGAAACGGCAGACGTTGTAAGAATAGAAATTTTTGCTATATCCAATATATGTGCTTCGTTAAATGCAAGGTTTGCAATAAACAGAGCCATGGTAAATCCAATGGCGCATAGCCAAGACGTACCATAGACCATCTTCCATGTCACGCCTTTCGGTAGTGCGGCAATGTTAGCCTTTACTGCAATCCACGTTGTAAGCAGTATGCCCGCTTGTTTTCCAATAATAAGTCCAAGTCCTATTCCTAACGCAACCGGCGTGAGAAGTGACGCAAAAAGGTTAGACTGTAGCTGAACACCCGCATTGGCAAGAGCAAAAATAGGCATAATCAGAAAAGCAACGTACGGTTGCAACGAATGTTCAAACCGGTGGAGTGGTGATTGAACATCTTCACTTAATACAGCTACGGTGTGAATAAGTTCATTTTCTGATATTGTCGATTGATTGTTTTCCAATTCTTTCAACGCCAATGTTGATTTTTGTAAAAATTTTTGTTTATCAATTTTTGAGGTTACCGGAATCATCATTGCCAACAAAACACCGGCAACAGTCGCATGAACACCTGATTTCAGGAAACAGTACCACAAACCGATACCCAAGACTATATATACTACGGTTGAGCGTATATTTAATTTATTTGCAATCACCAACAACAGCATGATTCCGCCGCCTATTAACAACATAATGAGTGATAACTCGCTGGTGTAAAATAAAGCTATAACCAACACTGCGCCCATATCATCAACTATCGCAAGCGCAGCAAGAAATACTTTAAGCGAAGGTGGAACTCTTTTTCCTAATAGCGCCAAAACTCCGAGTGCAAACGCAATATCGGTTGCCATAGGAACACCCCATCCAGAAATTTCCGGCGTCCCCGCATTAAACAAAACATACATCAGCGCCGGACCCACCATACCCCCAACCGCCGCAAGAATGGGTAGCATTGCTTTGCGTATCGATGCTAATTCTCCAACCAGCATTTCTCGTTTAATTTCTAACCCAACCAAAAAGAAAAAAATTACCATCAGCCCATCGTTAATCCAGTGATGTAATGTTTTTGAGAGCGAAAAACTTCCGGCGCCAAGGGTAACAGTCGTTTCCCACAATTCAAAGTATGCATGAGCATAGGGTGAGTTTGCCCACACCAATGCACAGAGTGTACATACCAATAAAATTATTCCGCCGGCTGTACTATTTCGAAGAAAATCTTTGAACGACTGAGAAATGTTTTCAAAAACGTTGGTTGCTTGTAGGACCATGGTTTTTTCTCGTCTGTTGTTTATTTTTTGAAAAAAATATTTTTCTGCTTACAACCGTGATTTAGGTAATCTAAAAACATTCTTCAAAGTCTCAAGGCGAAGCAACCAAATTTTGATATTGAGAAGTATTTTGGCGGACTTTTACTTTCCTTGACTTTCTAAAAAGAAATAGCCAAATTCACGCAGTTAAAAACACCTCACCAATAAACTAACACAGGGAGCATTTCATGTCAGCAGATTCTACTACTGCATCTAAGGGCTTAGAATGGAAATGGATTGTTATCGGCATTGTTGTCGGGACAGTTTTGTGTGTTTCTCTCTACACAATGATTGCGCAAACATTTCACCTTCCCCTCATTCCTACATTCATGTCGTTATTGGGATTTGTTGTGATGGGAATTGTTATAGGATATAAATCTGAAGGATACACCATTAAAGAGCCAGCTATTGGCGGCGTAGTAACCCTACTTATTGCTGGATATATTCTCGCGCTTGGCTTCGAGTATGATTTTACGATTACTGAACAAATTTTTGCTCCTGTTATAGGGTTAATTTTGGGTCTTGTCGGCGGCTGGGTGGGTGAACAAATACAGGTAACACCGGAAGAAGCGGCAAAAGAATTGGCTGAGCAACACAAGGGAAAAATTCAGTGGGGATGGGTACTTGCCGGAACGGTGATCGCATTTACATTCAATGCTTTCTTTGTTGTTGGCGGTTTTGCGTTGCTAAAATTTTCTGTCGGTGGAATTCTGTTAGCGCTCGGCGCTAGTTTCTTGCTTGCCGGTTTACTAGTTGGATACTTTTCACCGGGCACCACCATTAAAGAAGCCGCACTTGCAGGTATATTGAGTGTTATTTTGAATGCTTTATTTTTGTATTCTTTCTCGCTACTGTTAGCGGAAGAATATATGTACGTCATCGAAGGTCTTGTTGGTGGTTTTGTTTTGTCGCTGGTGGGTGGATGGTTGGGAGAGAAATTACAGGCCTTTATGGAAGATAAGAACGAAGACGATAAAGAATAGCCATCTGCTAGTTGCGAACAATAAAAAAGGTCATGTTTTCTTATGCATGACCTTTTTTTGTTGTGGCTTTTTTAATTCACTTCTTAGGTGGTTTCGGCATATTTGCCGCCAAGCGTTCCATTAATCCCTTCTTACGTTTACTTTCCGGAATTTTTTGTAATGGCTCATCTTTATGCATCTTATTAAAATACCACTGTTGACCGATGGATAAGATGTTGAAAACAAAATAATACAAATTCAATCCCGATGGAAAATGATTGAACATAATGGTCATCATTATCGGCATCATCCAGACTAATGCTTTCTGTGTCGGATCGGTAACGGTCTGCTTTTGTTGAACATACATCGTAATTCCCATTGCCAGTGTCAGACCGCTCAGATGATTACCGAGAAGCGGGATGGTAAATGGAATTGGTATCAGCACATCCGGTACTGAAAGGTCGGTAATCCATAGGATAAATGGTGCTTGACGTAATTCAATTGATGCTGTAAAGAGAGAATACAACGCATAGAGTATGGGCAGTTGCAACAATAGCGGCAAACAGCCGCCGGCAGGATTGATACCGTATTCTTTATACAGCTTCATGATATGAATGTTCATCTGCTGTGGATCGTTTTTATACTTCTCACGAATCTCCTGCATCATCGGTTGCAGCTTTTGCATGTTGCGCATTGATCGCATGCTTTTCTTTGTGAGTGGATGCAACGCCAGTTTGATGATGATAGAAAAAACAATGATAACGACGCCGTAATTTGAAATAAAACTATGTAGCAGATTGAACAATGGAATGAACAAATACTCTGTCAACGGACGTATCCACGACCAGCCAAGCGACATAATTTCCTGTAGCCCACGGTTGTATCCCTTCAGAATTGAAAACTCCAACGGTCCCAAGTAAACCGATAGTTTTGCTGTTTCTACCGAGGTGTTCTTAAAAGGATATTTTAATGCAACAGAATATTTTTCCACTGCGCCGTTATCGGCGGCTGGGAGATGAATACCTTCTAAATATGCTCCGTTTGATTTTTTGTCCTGTGTTATCAACGCTGCTGTAAAATACTTTGTTCGGACCGCTACCCAATCTGTTTGCCCGGATGGATCTTCTTTGGGATTGTCGCCAAGTGACGCCGCATTAACTTCTTTCATTTCGCCGCCGCCAAAGGTGTATGCCGCGGCGGAGTTTGATTCATCGATGCTGTTATACTCGGTATACTTTACTCCACTTTCCCACAGAATTTGATATTCATAATTTGCGATGACATTATGCATGTTGTTGAATATGATATCAGCATCAAAGTCGTATACGCCGTTTTTAAATGTCAATCGCTTTACAATTGTTCCTTCTTTGGCATTCAGTACCAGATTCACCGTATATTGTTCGTCGCCCGTAATCTTCTTTTTACCACCGTTGGGAATTTCTGTAACAAAAAAATGATTTCGCGTGTTGATAACTTTGCCGTCGGTAGTGGTAAAGAGGATGCTGAAATCTCCCTTTTCACTATTTACTAACTGAACAGGGTGTTGATCCCACGTTTTATATTTTTTTAGTGTCCATTGTTTAATAACACCACCCTTGGTGGAAATTTCTGCAATGTAGAGATCTGTTTCGATGTTGAATGTTTGCTCAATTCCGATTTCCGTACCACTGAAAAATTTTCCAAGCGTATCTGCGAATGATTGGCGTTCAGTTCTTTGTTCTCTCTGGGCTTGAATAACTGGAGATTTTTTCTGTTCTATAACCGTATCTGCGGTTGCGTGTTGTGTGTTCGGTTGAGTTGGTTGTTGTCGCTGTGGCGAGGTGTAATACATCCATACCATCAGCACGGCGGCAATTAATATAAAGCCTAAGGTTTCTTGTCTTCCCATATAAGTATTATTGTTTTTTAAAAGTAAAGTGTTCGGGCACGGGGTCGTAACCACCGTCGTGGTACGGGTGGCATTTGGCTATTCGCCGCATTCCTAAATACATCCCTTTCAGCGCTCCGTGTTTACGTACCGATTCAATAGTATATTCAGAGCATGTCGGATAAAAACGGCAGGTCTGTGCTGGTAAAAAAGGCGAAATCGCCATTTGGTACATCCGAATGAGTAATATGATGAGATGTTTCATGCTTGTGTAAGTAGTTGGCGTTGTATGTCTATCCATTCGGATTCTATCTCATGTAGCGCAACACCGGTTATTTCTTGCTCTCGTTTTCTTCTGCACGAAACAACAATTTGCATGCTGAGTTTTTTTTGTCCCGCCCATTGTTTTACCTCCCAATAATGCTTGCGTACTGCTTCGCGCATCAGTCGTTTGATTCTATTTCTTTTCACTGCTTGCGGCACCAGTTTTTTCGACACTGAAAACCCAATCCAAACACGTGGCTTTGATGATGGTTGGACCCAGCAATGACACACTAAACTATTGCTCTGAATGCTGATGCCTTGAGAAATAACTCTACTGAATGATTGATATCCGCGAAGGATGCTAGATTTGGGAAGTGTCTGTCGCACAGAACAACTGTCGCCGTCCTATTCTGTTTACGTAAGAGGGGAAAACAGATAGTAGCGACACCGCCAACTATGAACGCGGTTCGTCGCTTACAGTCAGTTTATATCGCCCCTTAGCGCGACGACGAGAAAGCACTTTGCGCCCATTTTTCGTCGCCATTCGTGCTCGAAAGCCGTGTGTGTTTCTTCTTTTTCGCTTATGTGGTTGAAATGTGCGTTTCATGAATTCTCCTAAGTAAAAAATCTTTACAAAGATACAAAAATCGATTTGGCTAAACAAGATAATTTTACCCTTCTTCATCCGCTTGCATTTTTTTATTTCTAGAAAATTATTTTCTACTAAACATTTCTCTTGACTTCTAACTTCTTGTTGCGCTATAATGGGAGTCCGAAACGGCTTTTTTGTCTTGTGGATAAGTTGTGGATATTTTTCTTTTTCCAGGTGCTCCCATGGAAGTTTGGTGGAAGCTAAGAAAAAAGATATTCACACTTGTTGTTGATAACTTGGTGAAAAGAATATGTTCTTTGTTGATTTACAATGGGTTATGGCGATAAATTTAATGTGCATAATTCTATCTTTTGCTGTAAGTTAATAATTCCAGAGACTCTTCGTTGTTGATAAAATTGTTAATATCTCATCTTTTAGTGTTGATAAGTCTATGATATCAATCTCTGCGGAACCCACCCGAAATGCTTCGGAATCTCACGAAGATTATCTTGACTCTTCATGGAAAGGTATTCTCTCAATCATCCAGTCACAAATCAATTCGCAAAGTTTTAAAACGTGGTTCGAGCCGATAAAACCTGTGCGATTAGAAAACAACGAGCTGGTTGTCAATGTGCCTAGCCAATTTTTTTACGAGTGGCTTGAGGAACATTACCACTCGCTTATTTCGGCATCGTTACAAAAAGTGCTGGGCAGTTCAGTAAAACTTACTTACAACGTTCTTCCCACGGATGAGCCAATTTCAACGGTTGTTGTTTCACCCGCTGAATCTTCGCCAAAGCATGTTGAGCTTGTACATTCAAAAAGTGATAGCATTGAAATCAGTCAGCCATTGCCATACGAAAAAACAAATTTGAACCGTCGGTACACGTTTAATAATTTCATTAAAGGCGAAAGCAATCAGCTTGCTCGGGCAGCAGCTATGGCGGTAGCCAATAATCCCGGTGGAACCTCGTTTAATCCGCTGGTGCTTTATGGTGGCACCGGATTGGGGAAGACCCACTTGATGCAGGCAATCGGAAATTATGCCTTGGAAACCGGAAAAGCAAAACGCGTAATGTATGTTTCCAGCGAGAAGTTCACCATTGAATTTATTGATGCTATCCGCGCAGATAAAACTAATGAATTTTCAAACTTTTACCGTGGTATGGATATTCTGATAGTTGACGATATCCAATTTTTCTCTGGTAAAGAAAAAACACAAGATAGCTTTTTCCATACTTTTAATTCTCTTCATCAGCTTGGTAAACAAATCATTCTCTCTTCTGACAGGCCTCCGAAAGAGTTACAGGGGTTAGACGATCGTTTGATTTCTCGTTTTCAGTGGGGGTTAACAGCTGATATTCAACCACCAGATTTGGAAACACGCACCGCAATTTTACGAAAAAAATGTGACGATGAAAATGTTTCGCTTCCCGAAGTAGTGATAGACTTTATTGCTGCAAATGTTACTTCGAATGTGCGTGAACTTGAAGGGTGCTTCACTAGTCTTTTGTTTAAGGCCTCTCTTGAAGGAAAAGAGATTGATATTGATCTTGCACGCGAAGTTCTGCGTTCAATTGTCAACGACGTAAAATCGCCGTTGACAGTAGAAGAAATTCAAAAAATTGTTGCAGAGTTTTATGATTTACCCAGTGATTTATTGCGCGCTAAAACCCGCAAGCAAGAAGTAGTTATCGCTCGGCAGGTTGCTATGTACTTGGCAAAAGAACTCACTAATGCTTCGTTGAAAACTATAGGACTTAATTTTGGCGGGCGAGATCATAGCACTGTAATTCATGCATATCAAACAGTTGAGGAACAGCTAAAGATTGACCCTAAATTCCGTGCTTCTATTGAGCAATTAAGAAGAAAAATAGAAATTCTTTCACGGTAGAATCTGTTTTTTCAACAGTGTGAACTTTTTTACACCGTTTTTTTTCAACATTTGATTGTTAATATTTTGTTAATAGTTGTTGATGAACTGTTTACAAGTCTTTGATATTTTCCTTCCTTGTTGTGTTGTGTTAGTTACTGTGTATTGCTATTTATCTTTTCCACTAATTGTCTACACAACGTTTTTTATTTTTTGCTAATGTTTTCCATTGTTCTTACTATTATCAACATTCCAACATTACTTATTATTAGTATTAAGTTCTTTAAATTCTTTATAATTAAAATAAACCATAACCAACTGAAAAAAATATACTTACAGACCTTCTTCCTTTGAGTTTCCCGTTCAAATTTCGTATATTATTGTATTAACATCCTTCTCTTTATCCCACTTTTCTTAAGGAGACAATGATGAAATTCTCAGTACGCAGCACTGAATTACAGAAAGCATTAGCAAAAACAGTGAGCGTAGTTCCTACCCGTTCTACCTTGCCAATTCTGGAAAACCTTCTTTTTGACGTTCGTTCTAACACACTGAAAATAACTGCTACCGATTTAGAAATTTCTGTTTCTGTTTCCTTGGAGGTTCAGAATGCACAAAACGGAACGATAGCAATACCGGCTAAACGCATTTTTGATACAGTGCGTGCGCTTCCCGATACAAACCTGATTTTTACAATAGATGTTGAAACAAATAAAATCAGAATGAAAACAGATAACGGAGAATATACACTCACAGGTGAGAATAGCGAAGAGTTTCCCTCCACACCGGAATTTAAAGGGGAATCAGAAATACTTTTCAACGTAGGCGTTCTTCAAAAAATAATAAACACTACACTTTTTGCAGTTAGCACAGACGAACTAAGGCCAGCCATGATGGGCGTTCTCCTACAATTCACAAAGAGCGAAGTTCGGGCGGTAGCAACAGACGGTCATCGGTTGGTGCGAGTATTAAATAAAAATATCGCTGCTGGAAAAATATCAAAAGATATTATTATTCCGGCGAAAGCCCTTTCGTTAATTGACAAAGTAGCTGCGGGCTCCGACGTGAAAGTCTCCATCAGTTCAACACACGTGATGTTCAATTTCGACGGAACATCGCTGATATCACGTTTAATAGAAGAAAAGTATCCCAATTACGAAAGCGTAATTCCGCTTGACAATGATAAGAAACTGGTGGTCAACAAACATGAAATGTTACAATCAGTACGACGTGTTTCATTATATTCCAATACAACCACTCACCAAATTCGACTTTCGTTGGGTGGCGATCAGTTAAAAGTAACAGCCGAAGACCAAGACTTCGGTAGCGAAGCGAAAGAAAAAATCTCGTGCGACTATAACAGCGAAGAAATGGAAATCGGTTTCAATTCTGCATACGTTGTAGATGTGCTTTCACATCTGGATTCAGACGAAGTAGAATTTAAACTAAGCTCGCCCAACCGAGCGGCTATAGTTTCACCGGTTGCTCAGAAAGAAGGCGAAGACGTGTTGATGCTGATTATGCCTGTGCGGCTGAATAACTAATTCGTCGTCTGTTCAATGATAATACAACATGCCCACCTTCGCAATTTTCGAAACCACAGCGATACAACATTCAACTTTGCAACACAGATGAATGTACTGCTCGGAAACAACGGGCAAGGAAAAACCAACGCGCTAGAAGCCCTCTCATTTTTTAGTCTGACAAAAAGTTTTTATGCAACTTCAGACGTAACGGTGATGAAAAAGGGCGAGACGTTTTTTGAATTAGATGGCACACTGGTATCAGATAGTGGTAAAGAGTTTACAGTACGAATTGCGTACGACCACGCACAAAAAGAAAAAAAGTATACAATCAACAACGGGGTACCGGATAAACTCTCATCAGTAATTGGAAAGTTTCCCGTTGTTGTGTTGTCGCCAGAAAACAGCTCGATCACCTTTGGCGCGCCTAGTGAACGGCGAAAGTTTATTGATCTAGTGATCTCTCAAAGCAGTGCTATGTACGCAGAGCAAGTGCTAGAGTATCGAAAAATTCTTCGTCAGCGAAATGCGATACTTCACAGCGCGCGTGGAAAAGATTGTCGTGATACGCTGTCACCCTGGAACGAAATGCTCGTGCATCATGGCGCCATACTGATAAATAAGCGACAAACATTTTTGAAAGAATTTTTACCGTACATCACAGACGCATTTTTACACATTGTAGGTGAAAAAGAAACTCCGATGATTGCATATACTTCTACGATACAATTAGACGAAACTGAATCGGTAGAAAGTATCAAACACAAGCTATCCCAGAACCTACAACAAAAATACGCTGATGAATTACGATTTAGAACCACACTCGTTGGTCCGCATCGAGATGATATTTTATTTTCGCTGAACGAAATGCCAATAAAGCATTTTGCATCGCAGGGACAGCATAAGACATTTTTAGTTGCACTAAAAGTTGCAGAGTTCTTTTTCTTGAAACAACGGTGCAATGAAACACCAATATTTTTACTGGATGATGTCTTCAGCGAACTTGATGAAGAGCGAAGCAGGTCGTTGCTGGCGTTGGTTGAATCACTGGGTCAAACCTTTATTACAACCACAGACGAAAAAATATTCGGCGAAATCCGGTGGAACACACAAAGAAAAAAATTTTTTATCAACAGCGGCGCAGTAATTAACGAAATGGTAGCTGTATGACAAAACACGAAACAATATTGCCCCTCGGCACAGTGTTGCATTCGTTGATTAAAACGCTCGGTATAGAAAAGAATATTGAGCAGTACAAAATTTTCGATGTGTGGAACACGATTGTGGGCGAACAAATAGCAAAGGTTGCACAACCGGAAAGAATTCACAACGGCGTATTAATTGTTGCCGTTAGCAACGCGCCATGGAGAACCGAACTAACGTTTCGAAAAAAAGAAATTTTAGAAAAAATTCACCTAACACTGAATTCAACAAGCATTACCGATATTCGATTTCGATGAACAACCAAGGTGCAGGATAACAATTTTCTGTGCCTGCAAGGAATAAAAATTATTATGGCAGAAACAAAACCCAAAAAACAAAACGGCGAATATACCGCGGAAGATATTACTGTTCTTAAAGGGCTCGAAGCGGTCCGTCGTCGCCCGGCAATGTACATAGGCGATGTCAGCACGCGCGGTCTTCACCACCTTGTCTATGAAGTTGTTGATAACTCAATCGACGAAGCGCTTGCAGGATTCTGCAAAAATATTTCTGTGAAGATAAACAAAGATGGTAGCGTTTCGGTTATTGACGATGGACGCGGCATACCTACTGATATTCACAAAGAAGAAAAACGATCAGCGCTCGAGGTGGTGTTAACAGTGCTTCACGCCGGCGGAAAGTTTGATAAGAATACATACAAAGTTTCCGGCGGACTACACGGAGTTGGTGTATCAGTGGTGAATGCGTTGAGTGAGTGGTTGGAGGTTACCGTCAAACGTGACGGAAAAATCTGGTATCAAAAATATAAAAAAGGTGATCCCGTCGCACCGGTAAAAGTTATTGGTACGATGACGAAGAACGATAAAACCGGAACCACGGTAACGTTTCTTCCCGATGCGACAATCTTCAAAAATCGCAGTTTCAAATTTGATACGCTGGCGGAACGCTTGCGAGAATTGGCATTCCTGAATCCGGACGTAACGCTTGAAATAACTGATTTGCGAAACAAACAAGAGCAGACAGAAAAGTTCCACTACAAAGGCGGTCTAGTGGAATTTGTGAAGTATATCGATGCTACTCGCCCGTCGATTATGAAAAAAGTGTTTTACGCGAAAGGAGAAGGAAAAGATGATAACGGCAGAACGGTAGAAGTAGAAGCGGCGTTTCAGTACAACGATCAATACTCGGAAAACGTTTTTTCCTATGTCAACAACATCAACACGCACGAAGGAGGAACACACCTTGTCGGATTCAGAACAGCCCTCACCCGATCGCTGAATAATTTTGCCGCGAAGAACAATCTTATTAAAGATGACAAAATACAGCTGACAGGTGAAGATTTCAGAGAAGGATTAACAGCAATTGTTAGCGTAAAAGTGCCGGAGCCGCAATTTGAAGGACAGACAAAAACGAAGCTTGGTAACAGTGAAATAAAAAGCATTGTCGAATCGGTGATTGGTCCGGCACTGTCTGATTGGTTGGACGATAACTCCCCCGACGCAAAGCGAATAATTGAAAAAAGCCTGCGGGCGGCAGAAGCACGAGAAGCGGCTCGTAAAGCAAGGGATATAGCCAGAAGAAAGAATGCAATGGATGGCGCCGGACTTCCCGGCAAACTTGCAGATTGTTCCATCAACGATCCCGAACATTGTGAACTGTACATCGTTGAAGGAGATTCGGCAGGTGGAAGTGCAAAACAGGGACGAGACAGACGGTTTCAGGCAATACTTCCCATGAAGGGAAAAATTCTCAATGTAGAAAAAGCACGGCTCCACAAAATTTTAGAGAATGAAGAAATCAGAAATATCTTTACCGCCATTGGCACCGGCGTTGATGCCGATTTCAACGTAGATAAACTACGGTACAACAAAATTATTCTCATGTGCGACGCCGACGTTGACGGTTCTCATATTCGCACACTGCTGCTGACACTCTTTTTCCGGCACATGAAACCGTTGATAGAACTAGGGCATGTGTATATTGCCCAGCCGCCGCTGTACAAACTGAAAAAAGGAAAAACAGAACTGTATGCGTACGATGACGAAGAACGCGACGAACTATTGAAGCGTCTGCGTAGTGAAAAGAAAGAAAAAAAGTCTGAAGAAGGTGAAGACATAACCGAAGAAGGAGCAACAATAAAAGATGGTGTTGTTATTTCCCGATTTAAAGGTCTCGGAGAAATGAATCCAGAACAACTTTGGGCAACGACAATGAATCCGGAAACACGCACCATCCTCCAAGTAACAATTGAAAACGCGGCGGATGCCGACAGAACGTTTTCAATTCTTATGGGTGACGAAGTGGAACCGAGACGCGAATTTATAGAAAAGAATGCAAAATATGTCCGTAATTTGGATGTGTAGAAACAAAGCGAAGAAATTAACAACCGTAAAACAAAGAAAAAGTAAATGGCTCAAACAAACGAAAGAATAATTCCAGTAGATATAGAAGATGAAATGAAGGGCTCGTACATCGATTATTCGATGTCGGTAATTGTATCGCGAGCACTTCCCGATGTACGAGACGGGTTGAAGCCAGTGCATCGCCGAGTATTGTATGCCATGAACGATCTCGGTTTGGCGCCGAATCGTCCATACAAAAAAAGCGCCCGCGTTGTAGGTGAAGTGCTCGGTAAGTACCACCCCCACGGCGATACAGCGGTGTACGATACCATTGTCCGTATGGCGCAGGACTTTTCGTTGCGCTATACGCTTGTTGACGGGCAAGGCAACTTCGGTTCGATAGACGGAGATTCACCCGCCGCAATGCGTTACACGGAAGTGCGATTAACCCGTGTTGCCGAAGAAATGCTACGCGATCTGGAAAAGAACACCGTTAATTTTACTCCTAACTTCGACGATACACTGCAAGAACCAACTGTATTGCCCGCCAACATTCCAAATCTTCTTGTCAACGGCGCCAGCGGTATTGCAGTAGGTATGGCAACAAATATTCCGCCACACAATCTTTCGGAAGTGATTGACGGAATTATTGCCATGATTGACGATCGAAACATCGACAATGAAAAGTTGATGAAATACATCAAAGCTCCGGATTTTCCGACCGGAGGAATAATTTATGGTTACGATGGGGTCAGAGAGGCGTACAAAACCGGACGCGGAAAAATTACCCTCCGCGCCAAAGCAACTATTGAAACAGGAAAAAACGATCGTCAGAGCATTATTGTTTCAGAAATTCCCTATCAGGTCAACAAAGCATCACTCATCGAAAAAATTGCCGATTTAGTGCGCGAAAAGAAAATTGATGACATTGCCGGCGTCAACGACGAATCTGACCGCGACGGTATGCGAATAGTCATTGATTTAAAGCGCGATGCAAACGCCAGCGTTGTGCTGAATAATTTGTACAAACTTACGCCAATGCAGACGACCTTTGGCATCATTATGCTTGCTCTTGTTGACGGTAGACCGCAAGTGCTTCAGTTGCGCGATATGCTCCATCACTTCATCGAGCATCGCAATGAAGTAGTTGTGCGAAGAACAAAATTCGATCTGGATGCGGCAGAAAAGCGAGCACATATTCTTGAAGGATATATTATTGCTCTCGACAACATTGATCCGATCATTAAACTGATTAAAGCGTCGAAAGACACCGAAACAGCGAAGCAGGGGTTGATGAAAAAATTCAAGCTGTCAGAAATTCAAGCCCAGGCTATTCTCGATATGCGCTTGCAACGTCTGACAGGGTTGGAACGAAAGAAAATCGAAGACGAGTATAAAGAAACCATTAAACTCATCAATAAGTTGAAAGCAATACTCGGTAGTAAACAATTGCAATTACAGATTATCAAAGAAGAATTGCTGGCGATCAAAGAGAAATTTGGCGACGAACGCCGCACCGAAATCGTGATGAAACAAACAGAGTTCAAAATAGAAGACATGATTGCCGAGGAAGATGTTGTCATCACGATATCTCACGCCGGATATATTAAGCGATTCCCGGTAAGCGGTTATCGTCGGCAGTCCCGAGGAGGTAAAGGGGTAACCGGAGCGGCGGCACGGGAAGAAGATTTCATCGAGCATATGTTTATAGCCAGCACGCACAACTACATCCTTTTCTTTACCGATAAAGGAAAGTGCTACTGGTTGAAGGTGTTTGAAGTGCCGGAGGGTGGACGCACATCAAAAGGTAAAGCCATTACGAATTTGATTGCCAAAGAACCCGATGAAAACATCACCGCATTCTTAAGCGTGCGGGAATTTAACGATAAGCAATTTGTCTTCTTTGTAACCGAACAAGGACAAATGAAGAAGACATCGCTGATGGAATTTAGCAATCCGCGCCGAAGCGGCATCGCAGCGATTTCACTTGACAAAAAAGATTTGTTATGCGATGTTAAATTAACCGATGGCTCTCATGAAATTGTTATCGGCACCCACGAGGGAATAGCTATTCGCTTTCCCGAAAGCGAAGTGCGGGCAATGGGACGCGGCGCTTCTGGGGTGCGCGCAATACGGCTTGAAAAAGGAGATAAAGTAATCGGCGCCGTTGCCCTGAAACGGTTAAAGACCACTCTTCTTGTTGCTACAGAAAACGGTTACGGCAAACGCTCTGAACTGGAAGAATACCGCATTAGTCATCGTGGCGGAAAAGGAATAGCTACACTACGGGCAACAGAAAAAACAGGTAAGATGATTGCCATCAAAGAGGTACAAGACACCGATGATATTGTTGTGGTAACTTCCAGCGGAATGGTGATACGACAGAGCGCGAAAGATATCCGTGTATCAGGAAGAAACACATCGGGCGTTCGACTGATTAAGTTGGATGATAAAGATAAAGTTACAGCTGTTGCTGTTGTTACCTCGGAGGATGAAGAAGATAAACAATTGGAAGCCGCAGAAAAATCTCGAGGAAAACAAAGCTCCACAGAAGAAACGTCGAGCGAGAATGATTCGTCTAATCAATCAAGCGACAAAGAAAAATCAACAGGCAACAATTTGAAAAAATCCGTACCAAAGAATACTACATCATCAATAACAACATCGCAGAAACAGGTAAGTAAATCGAAAAAGAATAAGGGGAAAAAATAACTTGTCACATTTAGAAGGAGAAGACCAATGAAAAAAAATCTTATGTTGACGTTAGCCCTGGCTCTGGTACTGACAGGGTGTGCGTCGTTGCAGTTACAGCCGGTAGATTTCTCCTGGGCATCAGAAGAAATCTTGGATATTGCTTCTGACGGCACAGTAAAAGCACCGCGGTATTATATGGAGTTCAACGTAAAAGCGTTGCTTGCAAAGGAATTTGCCGCTGATACGATGGCCGCAAAAAATGCAAAGATTGTTCGCATCATTCGGGATAAAGCCGGATTTTATTACATGACAGCGCCAAACTTCAAGAATGTGTACGTTTTTCAACACGGCGACGGTTCCCTCTCGTTAAACAATACTATAGCTGTTTCGCCGGAAAAGCCGATGAATGATCCAAAGTTTAATCAGCGTTACACATACATTGAATTATTGAATAACGGCGCAAAACTTCAACTGACCAAAGGGGGCGTTCAACAAGGAGGTGCAAAATGAAACGGATATTCGTTTTTCTTCTAACAGTTATCATCGGTGCGTCAACGATATGGGCGCAACGCTCCGACTCCGAAATCAAACGTGATTTCGAAAAAGGATTCAAAACGCTCATGAAAGACCTGCGGACCGCTGATTCAACAACAATCGGCGCGCTAGCAGAAAAAGTGGCGGCATTCAAGAACGAATATCAACCGCACAGAGATTTTCTCAACAAGAGCGTCTATCCCGACGGATATGATGAAACAATTGCAAAATTAGAAGACCAATTAAAAGAATCTCAGGAACTAGCCGAAAGTCAAGGTCGCATAGCAGCGCTGGAAGCACAGGTAAGAGAACTTTCCAGCAAAATTGATGCACTTAGCAGCGAAAACGCAATGCTGTTGAAGAGAATTGATTCGTTAAAGAATGAAATGACGGCGCTGCGAAAGACCGTTGCTGAATTACAGGACAAAATTGCGAAACGAGATGCCGCAGTCTTTGCGCTTGTTGATAGTTTGTTTGTCCAGTATGATACGCAGCGGCTTTCATCGAGCGATATGAGAAAACTCAGTTCTTTGGAAAAGAACAATGTCGTTAATAATATTAAGCGCTCGGTCAACGATAACATTGCGCTCCTTTCCTCTACGGGTATCGAAGCGCTCGATTTTCCTCGTATGCTCGATGAGCAGAGAAAGTTTGAAAAAAATTGGAAAGGCATCGGCAAAAAACTTGCAGATGCATATGTTGGTTCGCGCGACCGCGCACGGGAGCTAGCATCAGTTGATACAATGATTCAGCAGTGGCGTGCGCAAGTTGACGAAACCTTCTGGAAAGCGCTAAATAAACTGTTTACCAATGAGCAGCTTGCCGTCGCTGAGTCGAAAAATGGCGAAGCACTATATAACAACATCCTCAAGTTCATCGATGATCAAATGAACAATGCAGGCGGACAAAGTTCATCCGAGCTGTTGAAAACATATGAGAAGTTCGCTTACAACGTGTGGGGCGCAAAACTAAAACCAGTGTGGATTCCTGTTATGAAGCGATATGAGCTCTTTACGGATGCTCAGGAGAACGAGATAGACACCAAAGTGAAACTGTGGCAAGCGCAAGTACAGCCCAGTAACACACTCTTATATCTTCTTGTTGGCGCACTAGTTATAGCGGTGTTAGTCGGGTTGTACCTTGGTATGAAAAAACGTCCAACACCGACTGCATGATGTTTTATTTGCGAACGATAATGATGCACACACAAACACATACAAAATCACCCGAAATAGGAAAAACATATACCTGTGTTTTTAACAATATTCCTTTATATGATGCGGTAGTGGAGAAAACACAAGGTTGCTGGGCAACGGTTAAAGTTATACAACCTCACCCAGGAAAGTATGAAAAGCAATATACACCGGGGTTATCATTGGATATTAAAGTTCAATATTATGAGTTTGTGGAGAAGAAGTAAGTAGTAGAGTATAAAACTACTGGCAAAAAATCCCTGAAAAGTTGTTATTTTCAGGGATTTTTTATTTCCTGAAAGAATTAACTTGACTTTTTGATATTGATATGATATCATTACAATATCAAACAAGAAAGGAGATTTCTATGGAAAGAATTACAGAAAAAAATGGAGCAAAGATTAGTGGCTATATCATGCTCATTATTGTGATAGGTTTGGTACTGTTTAATTTTTATTGGTTGATTCAAATGATTCGACAGGAAGATGCCGCAATGCTCTGGGTGTTCATCCCATCGTTGATAATTAACTTAATTCTGTTTGGCGGGTTCTTTGTGGTTCAACCAAACGAAGCACGAGTGTTAGTGTTGTTCGGAAAATATGTTGGTTCGGTGCGTGAATCGGGATTTTGGTACACTAATCCGTTTGTAACAAAAAGGCATGTGTCTTTACGCATCCACAATTTTAACAGCGATAAAATAAAAGTGAACGATCTGCATGGCAATCCGATTGAAATTGCCGCGGTGATTGTCTGGCGCGTTGTAGATTCTGCCCGCGCAATGTTTGATGTAGAAAACTATGAACAGTTTGTTGCTATACAAAGCGAAACGGCAATTCGCGCGCTTGCATCAGAATATCCGTACGATTCGCACGATGAAAATATCGCTTCACTGCGAGGAAACCCTCAGGAAATTGCAGAGAACCTGAAGAAGCAGGTGCAAACCCGTTTGGAAATTGCCGGAGTTGAAGTAATTGAATCGCGCATCAGTCACCTTGCTTATGCGCCGGAAATAGCGCAAGCAATGTTACGACGTCAACAAGCGCAGGCAATCGTAGCGGCACGGAAAAAAATAGTAGAAGGCGCTGTAGGAATGGTACAGGATGCGTTGACAATGCTTGCCGAGCAGAAAATTGTAAAGCTGGATGAAGATAAAAAGGCAACGATGGTCAACAATCTGATGGTTGCCCTTGTTTCGGAAACAGAAGCGCAACCAGTGATTAACACCGGCACATTGTATCAATAAATGTGAAAGAGCCATGATAACATTGTCGCACCATATCGGTAAAGAGCTTTTTCTTGTTCAGCCCTCTATCTGGAAGCGAGTGTATGAACTTCGTTCGCCTGAAACAGTTCTGCTGACAATGAAATATCCAAAATTATTCAACTCGCTTGCGGTTGTTTCTGATGGAAACGAAACGTGGGAGATTTACAAGCCGAGCATCTGGCGATCGAACCTCGAAATACGAAAACAAGGTAACCAACTCCCTTTTGCTAAATTTGTGTCGGAAAAATGGGGGCGCGGCGGTACATTTGAACTGCCACAGGGAGAGCGATTGCGGTACGTTTTTAAAATCTGGAAAGGTCATAACGAAATACACACGCATCACGGAATCCAGCTTGTTTCTTTTCAACGAAAATTTGGGTTAAAACCGCGGTATCAACTTGTAGTGCAACACACGTCAGCATTATTGAATGAGTATCCTTGGGTGATTATGGCGGTGTACTATTTAATACTTGAACGACGGCAACATTCTGTCGGATAGAACCGGTAGTGGTATGAGCGAGAAGAAAAAATTTTTACTGCGAATTGATGAAGAATTGTACGCCGCCCTCGAAAAGTGGGCGGCTGACGATTTACGGAGCGTTAATGCCCAGATTGAATTTCTTCTTACCGACGCAGTTCGTAAAGCCGGCAGAAATAAAACTACAACCATCGATCAACAAGAAGAGCAATAACGCCTTCACGGTATTCCCCCTTCAGTGGTGCAACCATTCTTGATTTTGGCAAGACGATTTTGAATATTGTCTGCACAACTATCGATAATACTCAAGATCGGGATGGCAAACATTTCTCAACTTCGTCCTACCCATCTCTTTACACTCGTTGGCAAAGGTATCATCACCTTTTTTGAGGACCTCGGCAGATATTGTTCCATCAATTGGTGGATGATTCGTAATGTGGCAAATGCCAAAGAGTACTCTCGTAATATTCTTCAACAAATGGTAATGATAGGGAATAATTCTATTCCCATTGTGCTCTTTGTTTCGTTCTTTGTCGGTATGGTTACTGCCGTGCAATCGTCGTATCAATTGTATGATTGGATTCCGCGCACTGTTGTGGGTGCGCTGGTGACAAAGTCTGTATTATTGGAATTAGTGCCATTGCTTTCGGCGCTGGTGTTGGCGGGTAAAGTAGGCGCTACAATTACCGCGGAAATTGGAACGATGAGAGTAACCGAACAAATTGACGCACTCGAAGCGCTGGCATTCGATCCGATTTCATTTCTCATCACTCCGCGCGTTATTGCCGGTATCATCATGTTTCCCATCCTGGTTATTTTTGGCGATGTTGTCGCCATTCTGGGCGGTTTGTTCGGCGCTTCGGCAGTGTCGGGAATTACCAACGAAGCGTTTATTGAAGGAATGAAAAATTCCTTCGAAACGTGGGATGCAGTATTTGGGATTATTAAAGGATGCTTTTTTGGCTATATCATCACTTCTGTGGCAAGTTATCAAGGATATAAAGTAGAAGGTGGATCCGAAGGCGTAGGCAAGGCTACAATGAATACGGTGGTACTTACCTGTCTTTCAGTGGTTGTGATGGATTTCGTGCTAGCATCGGTATTGTTATGATCAAAATAGAAAACGTTTATAAATCGTTTGGTGAAAAAGAAGTGCACCGCGGTGTAAACCTTGATGTGCGGGACGGCGAAACCACCGTTATCCTTGGCAAAAGTGGTGGCGGGAAAAGCGTGTTGTTGAAAATGATCATCGGTTTAATAAAACCCGACAGCGGCTCCATTACCGTTGACGGAAAAGAAGTAACCACAATGTCTTTCCGTCAATTACAGCGTTTACGATTTAAGTTCGGTTTTTTATTTCAAGGTGCGGCGTTATTTGACTCGATGACCGTGGGAGAAAATATAGAACTGGCGCTACGACGGCATGGCGATTTGAAAGATGCCGATCTGCGGGAACGAGTTCGTTACGCGCTCAGTCTTGTGAAATTAGAAAATGTTGAACATCTCATGCCATCCAGTCTCAGCGGTGGAATGAAAAAACGCGTCGGTCTTGCCCGCGCTATTGCTTTAACGCCAAAATACATGCTCTACGACGAGCCGACAACAGGACTCGATGTTGAAACCGCCGACGGCATCAACATGCTCATCAACGAACTAAAGCAGAATCTTGGAGTGACTTCGCTTGTTGTCACGCATGATGTTCACAGCGCATTTGTTGTCGGAGACCGTTTCGCAATTTTCGAAAACGGAAAATTTATCATGACCGGAACAAAAGAAGATATCAAAAATAGTTCCGATCCCGAAGTGAGGAAGTATATTGAAAGTGAAATTCAGGCGTAATCATGAACCACCATTGTTTTGCACGAGGTGATGTATGAAGATGTCAAACGAAACCAAAATCGGCATAGCCGTATTTCTTGCGGCAATTATTTTTGTCGGCGGAGTCATTTATCTTAAGGGAATTGACTTCCGCTCGAAAGATTATACACTGACCATTTTCTACGACAATGTGAACGGACTGACACAGGGAAGCCCAATTACCATTGCCGGACTTAACATTGGAAAAGTGGAAGAGATGCGCCTTGCGGGCAATGTTATTGCCGTTGATGTTGCTATTCAAAACAAAGTGCGTATATCGCGCGACTCGAAAGCATACATTAAATCATCAAGCATTATGGGAGGGAAACAGATAGCCATCACGCCGGGCATATCGCCGGAAATACTGAAGGATGGCGATACGCTTACCGGCGCGTATGAAGCAGACCTTACCGAGTTGACCTCAACGCTTTCCCCCATTTCCACCAATGTGCTCGGAATTCTTGAGCGGGTAAACACTACGTTTGATGAACAGACAAGAAGAAATATTCAAATAACACTGTTTGAATTTAGCCGCGCCGCGCGCGAACTTCAGCAACTTGTGAGACAACAAGGAGTCAACATTGATACCGCCGTTGGAAACTTTTCAGAATTTTCGGAAGGGTTAACCGTGTTTGCACGCCATCTGGATACGCTAGCCGTTACACAACGCGGCAACATCGAAGAAGGTGTTAACAGCATTCGCGTAACAGCAAAAACCATGGAAGATGCGGCAAAACGATTTCGGGATGCAAGCCAGGCGATTGAAGCAGTTTTCAAAAAGGTTGAACAAGGAGAAGGTTCACTCGGAAAGCTGATGCACGACGAAAACCTCTACAACCATCTCGACAGTCTTGCCGTAAATTTGAATGAATTGGTTAAAGACATCAAATCGAATCCCAAAAAATACGTGAGCGTAAGCGTCTTCTAACGTTGCACGATCACAAAAGTATAACATTGTTTTGTGTGGGAGAAAAACCTGCTTGTGTCGGTGTTGTAGTCAATAACAAGAGAACCGCAGGGAGAATATATGAAAAAATATCTGCCGCCAATGCTCATGCTTCTGCTTGTATTTGCTGTTGGAGCGGGAATTATCTTTACACAAGTGAAAAAGGAGAAAACAATGGAACAAGATTCGACACTGCGCAAAAAAGTGTTATGGGAAAAAGCCACCGAAATGCCCTTTACCGGCATTTACGATGACTTCTTTGAAGAAGGAACCTACCACTGCGCCGGTTGTGGCGCAGAATTGTTTTCTTCAAAAACCAAATACAACTCCGGTTGCGGCTGGCCGGCATTTTACGATGCTGTGAGCAGTGGCGCGGTTGAAGAAGAGATTGATTACTCGCACGGCATGGTGCGGCGCGAAGTGCACTGCGCCAAATGCAAAGGACATCTCGGACATGTCTTTGAAGATGGTCCCCCTCCCACCGGATTACGCTACTGCATCAACTCCGTTTCGCTCGACTTTGTGCCGAAGAAGAAAGAGGGAGAGAAGAAGTAGGGAAGTTAGAATGTTTGTTACAATAAAACTGTTACGTTTGCCGCTATAAGCTTATCCCAATTCTTTGTTAGAGGTTATTATGCCAAGTTAGCAGCAAAACAATTGGAGCGAAAACTTTAATCCATATTAAACAACAGAGCGTCATTGTTGTTTAGTCATGTGCGGGTACTCTAAGAAAAAACTCATACAAAAAGCGTAGATTGATTCTTGTTTTTAACTGACTTAGATCCTATTTTGTAAACTTTTGGAAATGCTGTGTCCCCGGAAATCTGCGGAATCAAATCGCGGAGCGTTTGATTAAAGATACCGATAGACCATTGCGATCTCTGGACAATGCGAAAGATAAAATCAACAGTTCCAGGATTCCACGTGGTTTTGGAGTTTTTGTCTGTGCCGAATGCTACCCCTATTAGGATGTTCCTAACGGCGTCGCGCGGATCAATAACCTTTACTGAGATAAGTAGTTCGTTTACAGCGTTTACGTAATTAGAATTGGACTTGTATCGCTCGAGTTTTTGAATTGCTTCATAAAGTTGTGTCTCGTTAAATATGCCCTTACTTTCGTTGAGAAGGACATCGAACTGATTGATTCTTTTTGGGGGCAACGCAATGATATCGGGATACTCTCTTGGTTGAGCTCTGCCTTCTTCTCTGTTGGGAAGTATGGCACCGCTGCCTTGGGAGCCGGGATAGCTGACTGACACTATTCGGAATTTGTTGGGAATGAGAACACGATGAGTGATTGCATAAGTGACTTCATCTTCATCTACACCCGACAGAACTTCTTCTATACCTGCGGGTGGAGTATTATTTGCGAAGCCGAAATATGATTTCAGGAGGTTATGGAAATCGCCATTTGTGTCGCCAAGGAGCTTACGTCGATCCCAAACCAGTCTTATGCCATTATAATTCAGAAAGATACCATCAAGGAAAAAAGCCAGAGTAGAAACAACCTTGTTCTCGGAAATCTTGTCTCGATGTTTTTCCCAAATATGTTGTATGTTTATTTCATCATTGAGTGTTTTTGCTTTGTCGGCTGCTTTCATGAGTTCCCGCGTGAACCAAATTGGAATTCCGTTTGCGTCTTTTTTTAATGCGGCTGAGAGCCTCGTCTTCAATGTAGACAGCGACGATATAGGACCTTGGAGTGAGCGTTGACGGACAAGAGCATAAATTCCGTAGACTCTATGCGTGGAAGAGAATATGAATGAGAGGAAGATGAGAATACCACGATCGGGGTCCATTGCATGGGAGAAGCGGTTGATCTTGGCGGCGATGGAATTCCTGTTTACGAAAAAACGAAGTCGATTGCGATCTGTTTTGTTTGATTGGCGGATTTTCCAATTGTCAAGCAGTTCCCCTGCACCGCTTGATTTGTCAACTATTTCACGGAAGGTCTTGTAGGCCGGTGTTTTCTTCAAAAATCGGAGAGCATCTTCGTACCAAGTAGATGGTGATTTCAGGAAACAGGAAACGGCGCTTACGATGGCATCGTCTAAGAGTTGAATCTGAGGAGGACAGCCGGGAAATTCAGCGTTGCGAAGGAGTAATGATTCTGCGCCTTGGTGTGTTTTCCAATCAGCAATTATATAGCCTTCATAGCTAAGTCTTTCTATGAGTATTTTGGGCGTTGAATATGGGTTGTATTCAGCTCCGCCGTGTTGTCTTGTTGATGCTTTTTGCCCAGAGACTTTGATGTAATAGCAGCCTGACAAATAAGCCGACACAGCACCATAAGTTCTTTGAAGCTCGTGATCCTCAGTGGTAACTGCTTCGGTAAATTCAATGATGACGAGGGGATACTCTTTGTTATTAATAATTCCGGTAATAAGTATATCTGGTGTTGTCAGTGATTGAATTGCATAGATTGAACCTTCAGGAAGCTGGTGCGGATAGCGAGGCCTCTTTACAAGAACGATCTCACTTCTACTGCTGGCCGATTTCTCTACGATCGGCCTAATGTAATGTTGGGCCTGCTCTAGGCATTCATAGTAAATTCGTATCTGTGTCATTGCACCTTCTGCAAAATTATTAGATGCTCTTTCTTCCCCTTCTGGGCAAAAGAAGGGTTAAATATCTTTGAATGGTTGGCAAGTTCTGAGGAGACGATGTGGCGGACGGTGAAACCAACTAAAGAGGAGAGTTTTGTAACTTCTTCGTCCATTCGGATGATCACCTTGTTGATTACGGAATCTCCAATAACTACAAAAGCCAAAGAACCTGTTTTCAAAACTCTGTTCATTTCTGAGAAGCACAGACTTAGATCGGTCAACCACTTCTCCGGGGTCTCTTTAAGGCTGGAAAATTCTCTTCTCGATCCAATTTCATTGTACTGAGCAAATTTAACGTCCAAACCAAGCCATCTTTTACGGAATTTGTGGTAGAGATAGTAATCGTAGGTGTTAGCATATGGAGGTGAAGTCACTATTAGGTCTATAGAGTTGTCGGAAAGAAAGCCGAGATTTCGTGCGTCAGCGTTGAAAACTTGAACTGAGCTCGCATGGCTAACAGATTTTGAGAACTCCATTAACTTTTTAAGATAGGCCTTTGCCCTTTCAGCGAAGAGAGACAAGCAGAATCCATCTGGAATGTTCTTGCTGATTGCAGCAAAACGTGTATCACTTTCTTGGTTGGAAACACGCACGATGATTGAAGAAAGAACCACACGGAGAAAATCTTTTGAATCATTGTCGTCAAGCTCGTCTATATGAGATAGGATTATAGTTATTTCTTCGGCAACATTTTGTTGGAACCAATGTGACATACCATCGAAATCCGGTACCTCTATTGGGATCCTAGCCCCCGTAGTCCATTGAAAGCTAAGTTCTTCAACCGTTTGTATGAACCGGCGAAGCTGGGAATATTGGTCTAAAGATATTGGCGTGGCTTTTACCTTGGATATTAGACAGGCGAGACCGTTGATGTCAACACCAATTGCATCTATACCCCTGACTCTAGCTTCAACCAGTGTAGTACCAGAACCACAGAATGGGTCGAGTACAAGGTCGCCTGGCTTAGAGAAGTCTTGGAGAATTTTCCTTGGAAGCTCAGCCGGAAACTTTGCAGGATATGGATGAATAGAGTGTGTGTACTCTAATGATTTGTCTTCATCAAAGTCGAATTTCAAATTGGACAATGTCTGCATTACGATTTCCGGAATACCACAATAAATGAACAATTCTGGTTTGTGTATATCACCGTTGGATAACCAAGCAGTACGAGTCTTCGTTGTCCTGTTTGATCCCATATAATCAAATCGTGATACTTGAAACCAACTTCTTGGCCAATTTGAGCAAGATCGGAATGAAATGGAACATAAGGAATCTTATTTTTGGTGTCTCGGTAATCCTTGACAACCCAAGCCGAATAGCCCCCGTGTTTTGTAACCTCATAGTTTGCACTAAGAATGAGCTTCAATTCCCGGAGAAAATCCTTGTAGGATAGATTGCCGAAGTCTCTGGAATCATCACTATATGGTTTTACTGTACTATTGTTTTCGAACTTGATGACGGATTTCTTATGAGTAGTAATTCTATCTTGGACAGATTTACGTATAAAATCAGCATAAGGAGGAGAGGTTATAGTTACTTGAATCTTGTCCTTCTGGACGTGTGTCAAGAGATTCCGACAGTCGTCGTTTATGACCTTGATATGAAGGTTGTTTGAAAACAGCCCTCGAGTTTCTTCGAGCCATTTTTCAGCAATCTTAGTGAACTTGGTATTCAGCTCAATTCCTATTCCATGTCTTTTTAAGGCCTGAGCCGCTATTAGTGTAGATCCAATGCCTAGGAAAGGATCTAGAACAAAATCCCCCTCCTTTGAATACATCTTAATGAGTCGCTCGGCAAGTTTAACAGGGTAGACTGCACCATGTTCAAGTTGATACTGGTTCCTAGGAGAACTCAGATCGTTCCATACTTGGTTAAACTCGTCCTCGGATATTACGTTCTTAGAGAGCAATGCCCATTCGGCTGGAGCTAATCCGTTGAAGCCTACTTTTTGTTTGATCCGCTCTAGTTCTGAGTTAGGGAGATACGGCTCTGTCGTTTCGGCAATAACAGGAATCTGATGGGCTGTAGGCTGGACCTTCCGTGACTTGGATTTCTTCAGCATTTGTAATTTCGGTTGAGTATTTCTAGATAATAACGTGCTTCAGGTGATAATTTAATCATTCCGCGAGGCAATTGCACCTAACTTCTGCAACCATTGGCATTATTTATCTAATATACCAATTCGATTAAATATTTGCCATTTGCAAAAGTAGAATGAGGGCGTTTATTTTTCTTTTGAATATATCGTACACTTTTTCCATCTGTCTTTTCACACCATTTCTGCGTACCTTTTGTTTGTATTGTACATCCATTCTCGATCGTAAAAGTCGAGGGGCTACATTTATTTGCACATCGCATCTACTATGGAATCGTTCATCTCTCTTCTTGCTAACAACAAATTGCTATTACTTTTTTCTGTCATTGGTATCGGTTATTTGCTTGGTCAGATTAAGGTGTTTGGATTTTCGTTCGGTGTGGCGGCAGTGCTCTTTGTCGGCATTGCGTTTGGCGCACTGGATAAACAACTTGCTCTGCCGGAAGAGCTGTATATTGTGGGACTGGTGCTTTTTGTGTATTCAGTCGGGCTGCAATCCGGACCAACATTTTTTTCTTCGTTCAACAAAAAATCCCTGAAGTCGAATCTGTTTGTTATCGGCGTTCTTATCATCTCTGCGCTGACGGCGGCGTTGCTTTCGCTGGTGTTTTCCATCGGCGCGCCACATGCGGCCGGATTGTTCTGCGGGGCGCTTACCAACACTCCTGCGCTTGCCGCTTCAGTGGAAGCGGTGAAATCATTCACCCTTCAGCAACCACAAGCCGTGCGCGACGCGCTAATCAATGCTCCTGTTATTACGTACGGATTAACATATCCATTTGGCGTGTTGGGGGTGCTGCTCTTTTTCTATGTAGCCGCCCGGTATTACAACATTGACTTTGCGAAAGAAGAAGCCGATCGGATGAGAGAGTCGGGCGTCGGCTCCATTCAGGTGCAAACATTCCGCGTTACCAATCCGGCCATCATCGGCAAAACTGCCGCCGAAGTGTTGAAATTGATTGTGCAGAGACGTTTCGTGTTGAGTCGGTACAAACGGAATAACGAAATCAACATCATTCTTCCCGAAACGGTGTTTCAGAAAGATGATCTGATTGTTGCTGTCGGAACGCCGGAAGAATTAGAGCGCGCTCGTGTGTTTATCGGGGAATTGTCGGATGAGCAGGTATCGCTCGACCATGCTGGTTTTGAATACCGGCGAATGTTCGTTTCCAGTAAAGAAACTGTCGGCAAACAGATAAGCGAATTGCACTTGGAAAAAAATTTCGGCGCCACTATTACCCGCATTCGTCGCGGCGATGTGGATTTTGTTCCTTCGCCTGATACCATGCTGGAACTTGGTGATCGCGTGCGTGTGGTAACCCGTCACGAAAACATGGACCGCGTTACAAAATTTTTCGGCGATTCGATGAAGTCTATTTCGGAAACCGATTTCCTTTCCATTTCGTTCGGCATTGTGCTTGGCGTGTTTATTGGAATGATGCCGATTCCTCTTCCCAACGGTTCAACATTTAAATTAGGATTTGCCGGCGGACCATTGGTCGTTTCGCTAATTCTCGGACGACTTCAACGAACAGGTTCAATTATCTGGACGATGCCGTACAACGCTAATCTTGTGTTGCGACAGGTCGGGCTTGTCTTCTTTCTTGCGGGAATCGGGACAAAAGCAGGAGATGCCTTTGGTGCCACATTTGCTTCAGGAGGATTTGAATTTCTTCTTACGGGCGCAGGCATTACAATTGTGGCATCGTTCATCACCATTGTCTTTGGTTATAAGTATTTACGATTGCCAATGTCTGCAGTGATGGGAATGATGAGCGCCGTTTCAACACAACCTGCGTGTTTAGCGTACGCCAATCAAACAGCGAAGAATGACCAACCGAATATTTACTACGCAATGGTTTATCCTGCTTCAATGATCACGAAAATTATTTTAGCGCAGGTGCTGGTGAGCGTGTTGTGGAAGTGAAATTTACTACGATGGAAAAACAGCAGAAGGTCTCTACCGATACGGCAGAGACCTTCGTTTTTTATGCTATTGATTATCAACCGTTGCTTCAATTACCGCCTGAATTGAAGGTGAAACTTTTGAGAGGAAGTCATATCCTGTTGCCGCTTCTATTGCATCTACACTGACGCGGAAAGTCTTCCAGTCTGCTGTTCTGCTGATAAGCGCGTCGTTATTCGGCATATCTACAGCAATCACGCGGGTTGTAGTTGTTACGCGGCTCAGATCGTTATTTCCTTCGGGTAGCACCACAACAACCTTCCATGTTCGCTCTGGCACATTCACGTGTCCGTTATCGATAGTTCCTTGCGAGCCGTATCCACCGGAGTAAATGTAGAGTTCGTTGCCGGAAGTAACAAGCGTGCGCAAATAATTTTCCATAGATGCCCACGGACCTTGGTTGTTGTTTGGCGCCTGTGGAATCATATTTGTCATTAAAAATGTTGCCGAGTTATCTTCAACCGTTGCCGTGCGGTCGGCGGAAGGACACATATGCCCGCGGTCGTATCCGCTTCCGCTGTAACTTGTTGCTTGCACCTGATACCATCCCGCTGGTAGAGTATTATCGGCACGGAAATCATCCTGTCGCGGTGTGCTGCCAAGCCACGAAGCGCTTAAATGCCACGCTACCCAGTTGGCAGTTCCTTTATCGCGATGGTACGAAAGAACATACTGAGGTTTTTCCATAAGATAATTGGTGTACATAGCAACATCTGCGGCGGCGTTACTGGGATTGCCCATGGTCGTATGAACACTGGTTGATGTTGTAGTATCGGTTCCGCCACCGCCTCCCCCTCCTCCTGAAGAGTAGTCGGTAATGTTAATTTCATCGATGTTTAACCGAACAGATGTGCTGCCAGTAGTTTTTCTGATTTCAAAACGAATTGGTCCGGCAATGTTTACCGTGAATGTGGCGGTGGAAAGCGTTGTTGATGTTGTTGTAATGGTGGAACCCGTCTGCGTCCACGAACTGCCGTTGTTGGTGGAATACCACAATTGCCAACTGCTGTTTGCGTCGGTGGCATATTTTGCATGTTGAATAGTTACTGTTCCCGCACCGTTAGTTCGATTGAATTTCATCGTTAATTTTCCGGTGCCGCGAATACGCGCGCTTTGCGTTCCGACTTTCCGATCAGAAGTTGTGTTGCCGAGCAAGGCATTGTTAAATGTCCATACACCGGAGGCAAGGGTTACGTCGCCGGTGGTGTACGAAGTTTTTGTTCCCGTTTCAAATGATTCCCACGCGGTACTTCCTCCGCCGCCCGGAACGTAATCATTGATGGTGAAATCGTCAAAGTTTACTCTGTTGGCGCTACCGTCAGTTTTTCTGATCTCAAAACGAATTGTTCCGGCAACATTCACCGTAAACGAGGCAGTTGACAATGTTGTTGATGATGTTGTGACTGTTGATCCCGTCTGCGTCCACGTGCTACCCCCGTTGGTAGAATACCATAACTGCCATGTGCTATTGCCGTCAGAACCGTACTTTGCATGCATCACGGTTACAGTGCTTGCGCCGTCTGTCCGATCGAACTTCATGGTAATTGTTCCGCTATTGCGCGTGCGTACGCTTTTTGTCCCGTTTTTCGGATCACTGGTAGATGTTCCGATGAGCGCATCGTTTAAATTCCACACGCCGGAACCAAGTGTAACATCTGCCGCTGCATACGATGTTTTTGTACCCGATTCGAAATCTTCAAAAACAGTAACTTTCTTTAGTGAAGAATATTGATCGGAGATAGTTGCGTGCTGTTGTGAAAGGGGTGATTCAGTTGGAGTCTCTTGACACGATGGAAGGAAGAATAGTACCGCTGCCGCCATCAACGGCAGTAACAACCGACGAAAAGGGTTCATAGGGTCTGTCCTTTTAAGGTGATTGTTGAAGTGAATTCGTGCAAATATATGTATTTCATAACAAATGGGAAAGAATTTTTTTGTTATGAATAGATTATTAAAGTGTTGAGCAGAGACGTTGGATTATTGGCTGTCTGTAGTTTGTTCGATTATGTCCTGAACAGAAGGAGAGAGATTGGAGTAAAAATTGAAACCGGTTTTTTGTTCGATGGCATCAATTGAAGTTCTGAAATTTCTCCAGTCATCATTTTTTGACAGTGAGAAATTATTGTTCGGCATATCAACAGCAATGGTTCGCGTTGTGGTGGTAACGCGTTTCAAGTCATCTTCTCCCGCATCGAGCACAAGCACAACTTTCCATGTTCGGGCGGGTATATTCACCCTACCGCTGTCAATAAATCCTTGTGAACCGTAGCCGCCACTGTAGATGTACAATTCTTTTCCCTGTTTGACCAACTCTCGACAGTAGATTTCAAACGCCGCCCATGGACCTTGATTGTTGTTCGGCGCCTGCGGAATAATGTTTGTCATCAGAAATGTTGCCGAATTATCTTCTTGCGTATTCGTTCTATCACCGGAAGGACACATATGTCCACGGTCGTACCCACTGCGACGATAACTACGTTCGTGAACCCAGTACCAATGTTTGGGTAAGGTGCTGTCGGCGCGGAAATCGTTACTGCGTCGAACCTCGCCGAGCCAGCTGCTATCCAAATGCCATGCTACCCAGTTTGCCGTGCCGTTGAAGCGGTGGTAGGAAAGAACATATTGCTTTTTCACCATTAGATAGTTCGTTGATTTTGCAGGAGTTGTTTCTGCTCTGCTCGGATTACCGAAGAGAAGATGTTCGGCAAGGTATGCAGAATCGTGTTGTGCAAATAGAAGAGAGAAGAAAAATAGTATGCTACAAATTTTTTTCATCTGGGGATACACAAGAAAAAAGCTCCGATACACAGCGATACCACGGAAAAAATTATCAGAGCCATATTATTTTTTCACACTTTCACAAACCATTTCTTCTTATACATAATCCATACGATGAAGTACATCACTACAATCCAAACAATAGCATGCATCAGCGAAGCGTTCAATGGTGAAAAATATGGTTCAAAAACATTTTGCATGATTATCGTTTTCAACGGAACCTCTGCGAGTGAGCCATCACTCAATTGCACGGTGAATTTCCACAACCCCATCGTACGTCCGACGACACCGGAGAGAACAAAAATAAAGATTGCATTCATCCCGTACACAACAAACGGATATGCCCACTTCTTAATGCCCTTTGCATCAATCAGAAAATAAAAGATGCTGAAGATGCAGAGCGCCCAGCCATTCATAAAAATTGAGTATGACACCGTCCACAAACTTTTGTTGATAGGCATCCACATGTCAAGAAGCGCGCCGAGCAAAAGAAACCCTGCTCCAAAAACAAACATCCACGCTGATTGTTCCGTTTTGCTGTGTTCGGAAGTTCGCAGGTAATCTCCGGTGATTGCGCCAAACAACGTTGTTGCAATCGCAGGAATTGTGCTGACGATTCCTTCCGGGTCCCACGTTTTGCTGACACTCCACATATGTCCGTTCAGAATTAAAGAATCAATATAGGCGGCGAAATTTTTCCCTTTTTCAAATAAGCCGGCGCCAATTTCGGGCACAGGAATATAAAACATCATCAACCAATACGAAACGAACAGTACGCCAATAGCAATAATTTGTCCCCGCATACTGGTGTAAAAATAGATCAGCGATGCGATAAAATAACAGATGGCAATTCGTTGCAGTACGCCGGGAATGCGAATGGTTTCCCAACTAAAATGGTGATTCCACAGTAAGCCGAAGGGAAAGCCTGCAAGAAAAATGCCGAGCGCAAAAATAATCGCAGAGCGGCGTAATACATTCAGTAGCAATTTTTCTTTTATGTCTCCCCGTGATTTCCGCACGGCGAAAGAAAACGTCATTGCTACTCCTACAATCCAAAGAAAGAACGGAAAAATCCAATCGGTAAATGTCCAGCCGTGCCATTCGGCATGCGCCAGTTGAGGGTAAATGTGGCTCCACGAGCCGGGGTTGTTTACAAGAATCATACCGGCAATAGTGAAACCACGAAAGGCATCGAGAGAAACAAGGCGTTCGTGTTTCATATCGTTTCCTTTAAGCAATGTGATTCACCGTGTCCGTGAATCGCGTAGTACGGAAATAGGTTATTCGACAATAAACACTCTGTAGCCAAATTTCGGCAATGTTAACGTTGCAACATTTTTGTAAGGTGTTTTCTTTCCTGTGAATGCATTGGTGAACGTAAGAGAAGGGAACGCTTTTGGCAGTTCAAGTCGTACGGTGCGTTCACCTGCGGAGAAATTAAACGCAGCAAGAATTGTATTTTTGCCGGTTGTGCGAATAAAGGTGTAGACCTCGCGTGGTCTTGTATTCTTCACGTATTGATAATCACCGGAAGCAAGCGAATGGTTATGTGCGCGTATCGAGAAAATTTTTTTGTAAAATTCAATCCACTCGGTTCCTTTCGTCCAGTCGATGGCAAACTTTTCGAATAACCCTAATTTCGTACTGTTGCCGACTTCCTGTCCGTTGTATAACAACGGAATGCCGGGGTATGTAGCCGTCAGCACGGCGGCAAGTTTTGCACCTTCTTTTCCAAACTTGACTACATCGGGATTGTCCCACGCGTTTTCATCGTGGTTTGAACTGAATCGCATACGCAGTGAACCTTTTGGATACGCTAATGATTCTCTGCGAAGAACGGAATCCAACTCACTCGCCGGTTTTTCTCCTTTGAAAATTGCCGCCATTGTGTGATACGAATTCCAACCATACGTTGCATCGAATGCTTTCAGGTGATGCTCTGCATGCATTCCTTCGGAAAGCATGAAAATTGGTTTGATGGAATCGAGCGCCGCGCGTGCTTCATTCCAAAAATCAGTCGGCACCATTTCTGAAACGTCGCAACGAAATCCATCAATGCCCACATCGCGCACCCAGTATTTCATCATGTCTATCATGTAGGATCGTAATTCTTTGTTATCGTAGTTTAGATCGATAACATCGCTCCAATCGGCTACCGGAGGCACGAAATTACCGGCGCTGTCTTTGGTAAACCACTCGGGATGTTCTTCTGCCATTTTGCTGTCCCACGCGGTGTGGTTGGCAACAAGATCAATGATAACCTTGAAACCAAGCTCGTGTGCTTTGGCGAGTAGTCGCTTGAAATCATCGAGTGTGCCGAATTCTGGATTGATACCGTAGTAATCTTTCACTGAGTAGGGACTGCCAAGCGTTCCCTTTCGGTTTTTTTCTCCTATCGGATGAATCGGCATAAACCACAAAATAGTAACGCCAAGTTTTTTTAATTCCGGCAAACGTTGCTCCACACCGGCGAAAGTACCTTCATTGGAAAATGCGCGTGTGTACACTTCATAAATGATTCCATTTCGCACCCACTCTTCTGAAGGACGGGCATACTCTGCCGCGTACGGTGTGGGAATTTGCGATCGTAGCGACGAAAAAAGAATGAGAGAGAATATGAATTGTTTCATAGGCTGTTCCATACAAGTTCTCAAAGACAAAACAAAAGTAGCGAAAGAATAACGATGAATCAACGAAAGAAGGTTGTAAATTATTACTCGTATGGGAGTAAACTTGCGATGTTATGTGTTGTCTAATTGTAGTATATTTCAATGTCAAGGACCTTTATTGAAACGTGTTCATGATGGAAAAAAATTATTTAGCAAGCTTAGTATATCTGTTTACCGTAATCCTGTTTTCGTCCTGTGGTTCTAAAAGTCCAAATTCTCCAGCACGCTCAGCGGTATCATCATTGATAACAGTGGATGGAGTGGTTGTACATCCGCAGCCATTGGAAAATGTTGTGCGTTCGTCGGGTACCGTTCTTGCCTCAGAATCTGTTGATTTGGTAGCTGAAGCCGCAGGCCGAATAGAGAAAATCTATTTTAGAGAAGGAGCACGCGTGAAGAAAGGGGATCTGCTGGTAAAGATCAACGATGACGACCTGCAGGCGCAATTGAAAAAAACAGAATTGCAAATTAAGCTTGCCGAAGAGCAGGAAAAGCGGCAACGTCAATTGTTTGAAATCAGTGGTATCAGCCAGGAGCAGTACGATATTGCTGTTAACCAGGTGAATACCTTGAAAGCAGATCGGGACAATCTTATTGCAATGATTCGCAAGCGAGAAATCCGTGCACCATTCGACGGACGAATTGGATTGCGGTATGTGAGCGAAGGAAGTTATGTTTCCTCCACAACACGCATCGCTTCAATGCAAAAAATCGATCTGTTGAAAGTTGATTTTTCTATTCCTGAAAAATATGCCAGTCAAGTTGAGGTTGGCGATGTTGTTCAATTTAAAAGCGAGGAAACAAAACAACAATTTACAGGACGTCTGTACGCCATAGAACCAAAAATTGATCCTGCTACACGCACACTGCAATTGCGAGCAATTGTAGAAAACAAAAACGAGAGGATTCTTCCCGGCTCCTATGTTCAGATAGAACTAAAGTTGAGAAAAATTCCAAATGCACTGCTTGTTCCTACGCAGGCAATTATTCCTGTTCTGAGAGGGCAAACATTATTTGTCCGGAAAAACGGAGTTGCTGTTTCCGTACCGGTCAAAACAGGTATTCGAACGGCATCGTTAGTGCAAATCACCGAAGGAATATCAGCAGGCGATACAGTGCTAACTACCGGCTTAATGCAATTGCGCACCGGTATGAAAGTGAACGTCAAAGTGAAATAACCTTTGATATGTTGTTTGATATCTGAAATGTGAGTGAACAATGAGTTTAGCTTCTATAAGCATCCGTCGTCCCGTTCTTGCCATCGTCATGTCGCTGGTGATTATGCTGTTTGGCATCATCAGTTTCACATTTCTCGGTGTGCGCGAATACCCCGCTATTGATCCGCCATTTATCAATGTACGTACCAGCTACGCCGGCGCCAATGCAGATGTAATTGAATCGCAAATTACCGAGCCGCTGGAAAAAGCCATCAATGGCATTGCCGGTGTCCGCAATATCTCGTCCAGCAGCAGCCAAGGAGTGAGCAACATCTCTGTTGAATTTAATCTTGATGTTGACCTTGAAGCCGCGGCAAATGATGTGCGCGATAAAGTATCTGGCGCACTGAGGCAATTGCCGCAGGATATAGACTCTCCCCCGGTTGTTACAAAAAGCGACGCAAACTCTGACGCAATAATTTCATTGACCGTTCAAAGTGATACGCGCAATCATTTGGAACTGAGCGACTATGCGGAAAATGTCATCGCTCAAAATCTCCAAACAATTCCCGGTGTCAGCACAACGCAGATTTGGGGCCAGAAGCGTTATTCAATGAGAATTTGGATGGATCCGGCGAAACTGTCTGCATACGGATTAACGCCGCTTGATGTGCGTAATGCATTGAACAGAGAAAACGTTGAATTACCTTCCGGAAAAATCACCGGCATAAATACAGAACTCATTGTTAACACAAAAGGTCGTCTGAAAACGGTAGAAGATTTTAACAATCTCATTGTTAAATCAGATGGTACCAACATCGTTCGCGTCAGCGATATCGGTTATGCAAACCTGGGTCCTGAAAACGAAGAAACTGTGTTGAAACAGTCCGGCATTCCAATGGTTGCTGTTGCCATTATTCCTCAACCAGGCAGCAATGTTGTTGAAATTGCAGACGAATTTTATCGCCGTCTGGAACAAATCAAAAAAGATCTTCCGCCAGACATTACGCTAAACATTGCCCTCGACAATACGATTTTCATCAAACGCTCTATTACAGAAGTGCAGGAAACCATTCTTATTGCCGTCTTGCTTGTTGTTGGCATCATTTATCTCTTCTTTCGTGAATGGATTATTGCATTTCGCCCGCTCATTGATATACCGGTATCACTCATTGGCGCTTTCTTCATCATGTATCTGTTTGGTTTTTCTATCAACGTGCTGACGCTTCTTGCTATTGTACTGGCAACCGGCTTGGTTGTGGATGATGGCATTGTTGTAACGGAGAATATTTTCAAAAAAGTGGAACAAGGGCTCCCGCCGATGCAAGCGGCATTTGCCGGCTCAAAAGAAATTTTCTTTGCCGTCATTTCAACATCCATTACACTAGCGGCAGTGTTCCTTCCAATTATTTTTCTGCAAGGATTTGTCGGAAGGTTATTTCGTGAGTTTGGTGTGGTGATTGCGGGAGCAGTGCTTATTTCTGCGTTTGTGTCATTATCGCTCACGCCTATGCTCAATGCGCGGTTAATTCGGAAAAATCGCACGCACAGCAGATTCTACGAACTGACCGAACCATATTTTGTTAAGTTAAATGCTTTCTATGAACGCACACTTGCGTGGGGAATGAAACATCGATGGGTGGCAACAGTAACCGTGTTGGTTGCCCTTGCGATCATTGTAGTTATCGGAGGTTCGTTACAATCCGAACTTGCACCGCTGGATGACCGAAGTTTGCTTCGTCTGCAAGTAACCGGCCCGGAAGGTGCTTCATTTGAATACACCGATGCATTTATGGATAAACTCGTGAAGTTTGTGAATGATTCGATACCAGAAAAAGCCATTGCGTTAAGTGTAACAGCACCGGGGTTTGCTGGTTCAGGAGCGACCAATACTGGTTTTGTTCGCATTCGCTTAGTTCCGCCAACCGAGCGTAAGCGTTCTCAGCAAGAAATAGCAGATTATCTGACAAGTAAAACCCGTGCGTTTACCGAAGCGCGGGTGTTTGTTATTCAAGAGCAAACTATTTCCGTTGGCGGTGGTGGAAGAGGACAGCCGGTGCAGTACGTTCTTCAAAACCAGAACTTTGAAAAGTTGAGAGAATATGTTCCCAAATTTATGGAAGCGGTAAACAATAGTCCCGTGTTTATCAATCCCGATGTAAATTTGAAATTTAACAGACCGCAAATTGATATTTCGATTGATCGTGACCGAGCTCGCGCACTTGGCGTTTCGGTTATCGATATAGCGCAGACACTACAACTAGCATTCAGCGGTCAACGGTTTTCGTACTTTGAGATGAATGGATTTCAATACTCTGTTATCGGACAGGTGGATCGCATCAACCGAGACGAACCGCTCGACCTACGATCGCTGTACGTGCGAAACAACCGCGGTGAATTAATTCAGCTGGATAATCTTGTTGAATTGCGCGAACAAAGCGCTCCGCCCCAATTGTATCACTTTAATCGCTTTAAATCAGCAACGGTTTCCGCAGGGCTTGCACCCGGTAAAACTATTGGCGACGGAATTAATGAAATGAATCGTATTGCAGAAGAAGTTCTCGATGAAACATTTACAACAGCGCTTGCTGGCGCATCACGCGATTACGCAGAAAGTTCTTCTAACACACTATTTGCTTTTATTCTTGCGCTTATCCTGATTTATCTGGTTCTTGCCGCGCAGTTCGAAAGCTTTGTTGATCCATTCGTTATTATGTTGACCGTTCCGCTGGCGTTGTTTGGCGCACTGCTGTCGCTGTGGATTACCGGACAAACGCTCAACATCTTCAGTCAAATCGGTATCATCATGCTCATCGGTCTTGTTACAAAAAATGGTATATTGATTGTTGAATTTGCAAACCAGCAAAAAGAAAAAGGACGGAAACTTATGGATGCAGCAATAGTTGGCGCTGTTGCACGCTTCCGCCCGATTTTAATGACCAGTCTTGCAACAATTCTTGGCGCATTGCCGATTGCGTTAGCGCTCGGCAGCGGAGCCAAGAGCCGTATTTCAATGGGCATTGTGGTGATGGGCGGAGTGTTTTTTTCATTGGTCTTAACCCTGTATGTGATTCCCGCAATGTATACCTATTTTTCAAAAGAAAAATCTACAGTAGAAGATCATGCAACAAGTGTAAGTTCTTCTGATGAAGGAACGGCATGGGAAGCCGCTCGTGCCGGGAAATAACATAGTGTCGTAGGTGGGCGACGGAGTTCAAGTCCGTTTTCTGAAATTTCTGCGACGGCGGGAATGTTGACGTGCAGATTTTTCTTTTTTCATCTCTGTACGAGGAAAGACTTCAGGAATTGGCGCAAGTAGCGATTCTTCAGGATAAATACACTCGATTTTTTTCTTCATGTATACTTCCAATCGTGGAATTTCATAGGAATCTTCTTCATCAGCAAAACTGATGGCGATGCCTTTGGCGCCTGCGCGCCCCGTTCTGCCGATGCGATGAACGAATTCTTCTGGATCTTGCGGCAGATTGTAATTGATCACGTGCGAAATGCCTTCTACGTGAATGCCGCGCGAAGCAACATCAGTAGCAATTAACACCCGCACCTTTCCTTCGCGAAAATTTTCCAGCCGCTTGATTCGTTGCCGCTGTTCTACATCTCCAGACAGCAATGTGCAGGTGATGCCGTATGTTTCCAGTTTCTCTTTTAACTCTCTCGCAACATCGCGGCGGTTAACAAATACAAGAACACGTTCCAGATGTTTCTGCATCAGTAGATTGTAGAACAGCGTGAACTTTTCTTCCTTCGTCGTGATGTACGTCAGTTGCTCAACAGATGAAACAGCAATTTCATCCGGTGTTACAGAAACCTCTATTGCCTGTCGTGTCCAGGATTCTGCCAACCGACGCACTTCAGAATTCATGGTTGCGGTAAAAAACATTGTTTGCCGATGAGATTTTTGCGGCGTACTTAAAACAATGCTTCGCACAGCGGGGATGAATCCCATATCGAGCATACGGTCTGCCTCATCGATGACGAGAATTTCTACCTTTCCGAGATCAACAAGTTTTTGTTTTTTGAAATCAATAAGTCGTCCCGGTGTGGCAACAATAATATCGATATGTTCATGTTTTAATCGTTCCATCTGTTTGCGGTAATCAATACCACCAACAAGCGAAAGAACAGAAAACGGTGTGTACTTTCCGATTGCGTGCGCATCTTTTTCAATCTGCATAACCAGTTCGCGTGTGGGGGCAAGAATAAGTGCGCGCGGTGTTCCTTTCTTTTGTTCTTTCAAAGGGTTGCGAATACAATGTGTAAAAATAGTGATGAGGAATGCGGCAGTTTTCCCGGTTCCGGTTTGCGCCTGAGCCGAAACGTCTTCCCCTGCCAACGATTTCGGGAGCGTTTCTGCCTGCACCTGCGTGCAGTATTGAAAATTCAAATCGTAAATAGCGTGAAGAATCTCATTCGGCAGATTGAAATCGTGAAAACGTACTTTGCCGTCAACAACAGGAACTTTGAAGACCGAAGCATCCCACGGTTCTTGCGAAACAACAGGTTTCGGTTCTTCCTTTGCAGTTTCTACAACGTGTTTGTTACGTCGTTGCTTTTCGTGACGGAGTCGGTACTCTTCGGGAGTCTCCTTCTTTCTGACGTCACGGGGATGATGCTTGCCAGCAGGCTTTTCGAAGGGGTATTTTTTTGAGTGTTGTACTACCCGGGGTTTTGATTCTTTTACCGGAGTAACAGGCGGCGCCGGTACGACCTTGGGCTTACCTACAAACAGCGATTTGATTTTTGAGACGAATTTGTTGAACAAGAGAGACTGTTAAACGTGAGAGATAAAAAGATACTTTATGAATATACAAAAAAGAAAGAAATGTAACCACTACGACGTAACACGATGTTTTTAGAAGTTATATGCCATTTCTTAGAGAGATGGCATATAAAGATTGAAAATGTGTTATGCCGCTCTCAAGGCGTCAATAATATTCATGCGTGATGCACGTACCGCGGGTAAAAATCCACCGACGAATCCCATAAGTAGAGAAAAGATCATCGTTGATATAATAATTTGCGGTGTGAGTGAAAATCCGAATGCTAATTCGGAAAAAGAACTGAAGTTGGTTGTCGAAAATGAGACAAACTGCAACAATGAAGCCAGCGCAACCCCAACACTGCCGCCAATAAGCGCCAGGAACAAAGCTTCAGCAAGAAATGCGGCAAGAATGCTTCGTCGTTGGAAACCGAGCGCGCGTAGAGTTCCGATTTCAACCGTGCGGTTTGCTACAGCGGCGTACATCGTAATCATTGCACCAATCATTGCGCCAAAACTGAAAATGATAGTAATGACAAGGCCAAGCGCAGAAATAAAAATTGCCAATCCTTCAGATTGCTCTTTGTAAAATTGTTGCTCGCGTTTTACCTCCAAGTCTTGCAAACGTTGTTCGGTTTCGACTTTTGTTTTCACCGCTTCAAAATCGTTCGTGTTTTTCAGTTTAAATGTATATGAAGAAAATGTGGTGGTACGATTAAACTGAGTCATAATATTTTCTGCATCCGCCCAGATTTCCGATGCGAAGCCGGTTTTTCCTGCTTCAAAGATTCCAACCACTGTCCACAGCGACGAACCAATTTGTATCTGCTGTCCAATCTCTACACCCTCAAATTGTTCGTGGATTTTGTTCCCCACAACCACTTCAGCCGATCCTGGTTGAAACCAGCGTCCTTCTTTGAGTTTCACCTGCGGGCGCATGGTAAAAGCACTCTGTGAAACACCACGGATAGTGATATTTCCCATATCGTTTGATTTTTTCTTATACAGATTGGTCATCGTTACAACATCGCTTGTTGCATACGGTTTGCCATCATTCATTGTGGCAATTTCGGGAAAGGTTGAAATGATAGCAATTTGTTCCCGTCCGACTGCGCTCAGCAATTCGCTTGATGATCCTTTGCGAATGACAATAACATTGTCTTCTGAGCCGGTGGCAACAAGTGTATCTTCAACTCCTTGTGCCAACATTAGTACTGCGGCGAAAACGAAAACAACCAGCGAAATGCCGCCGACAGTAAGCGCGGTGGTCAATCGTCGCGCCCAAAGATTTCGAATATTGTATGAGAAAGGTATTTTCATAATTGGTTCGTCAAATAGTTATCCAATTTGTCGCAGACCATCAACGATATTCATATTGGCAGAACGGTATGCAGGAAATAGAGCGGCAACAATGCCGACCGTGAATGCAAATAGCGTAGCCAACATTATGGTTGACGGTTGAACTTCAAACACCGGAAACATTGTTGGAAATGCTGCGCCGAATGCTGTGCAGACAGGAAATGTTACAACTAATCCTACCATCCCGCCAAGCATGGAAATGAACAACGATTCACCCGCAATCAGTCCGACTACGTGAAACGACGTAAAGCCGAGCGTTTTCAATACAGCATATTCTCGAATACGTTCACGCGCCGACATAATCATTGTATTGGCAAGTACCAGCAGAATAATTCCAATGATGACATACGAGATGACTTCTAATGAAGTAATGATAGCACTAGAAAGTGAAACAAAACTTTGCTGGAATGCTTTTTCTGTTTCAGTTTTTGTCTTTGCGGCAGAATTTGAGAAGAGTGCGTCTATTGCTTCTGAAACAGTTGCCGCATCGTTGGCATTTGCAAGCTGCACAATGTACCAACCAACATGGTCTGTTGCCCACGGTGCAGTTTCGCGACTTCCTTCGTTCAAATATTCCCAATGAAAGAACATCTGTGTTTCATCGATCGTTTTATCTTTTCCGACATAAATACCCACGACGACAAATTCCCAATTGCCGGGATAAATATCGCCGGTAACAGGGATAACGTCGCCAATTTTAAAACCGTGCTGCTCCGCAAGTTTTTTTCCGATGATACACCCATTCCGCTGTTTTTTGAATTGCGCCAGTTGATCGGGTGGAACAATAAACTCTGGATAGACATCAAAAATTGTTTCCGGGTCGCACGCTAGGCGTGGGAAGAAGTTCTTAAAATCACGGTCTTTGTACACCCCCTGAAACCAAGAGGCAAACGAAACCTTTGCGACACCTGGAATTTTTGCAATCTGATCGCGATATGAATATGGTAAAGGAAAGATAAATGATACCGCATGCCGAGTGATAAGCCGGTTTGCCGCCGAAGCATCCACGCCATAATACCATGCCGTAACTACTGTGCGGAGCAAACCGAACGCCAACACAGCAACTGCAATGCCGAGAATCGTTAACGAACTGCGAAGTTTGTGACGAAAAAGATTTTTATAGATGAGTTTTAGGACTTTCATGGATTCACTCTTTCTTACTCAAAAAATTTTCTATAGACGGCGGATATAGAAAATCTTGCTGGTTAGTCGGCTCGTAATTCACCTTTATCAAGGTGCTGAATTTTATGCGCGCGCTCTGCCGCATGCGGATCGTGTGTAACCATGATGATTGTTTTTTTGAATTCTGTGTTCAATCGCTCCATTAAAATCAGAATTTCTTCAGCTGATTTTCTGTCAAGATCGCCGGTTGGTTCATCGCCGATAATTAATGTTGGATCGGTAACAATTGCGCGGGCGATGGCAACACGCTGCTGTTGTCCGCCGGAAAGCTGTTTCGGATAATGATCCATCCGGTCTTCCAATCCAACAATTTTAAGCACCATCTCTACCCGCTCTTTCTTTTGTTTCTTGGAAAGATTTGTCAACAACAATGGTAATTCAACATTTTCGTACGCCGTGAGTACAGGAATCAGATTATAAAACTGAAAGACAAAACCAATGTGATGAGAGCGCCACCGGGCAAGATCGGATTCGTTCAGTTTTGCAATGTCAGTTCCTGCCACCAAGATTGAACCGCTGGTCGGTTTATCGATGCCAGAAATCAGATTGAGCAACGTTGTCTTTCCGGAACCTGAAGGTCCCATTAACGCGAGAAATTCTCCTTCCGGAACAGAAAGAGAAATATTTTGTAAGACAGGAATTTCAAGCGAATCCCGTTTGTAAATTTTGGTGACATTTTGAACTTCGACAAGTGCCATATGAGTTTGGAAATGTTGAATGATGATGGTTATTGTTGTTTTTCGCTTACAGAACTACTTTTCGGTGGTAATTTTCATCCCGCTTTTTAATGTTTCCGCAGGTCGGAGAACAACTTTATCGCCGTTCACAACACCCTGTGTTATTTCTATTCTGCTTCCGAGAACTTCGCCAAGTGTTACAGGGGTTTCAGTAACGACGTTGTCTTTTACCACAAAAACGACCTTTTGTCCGTTTCGTGTTACAATAGCAGAGGCCGGAACGGTGAGTTTTGGTGACGAATTATTTCCCGCACCGTTGTTTGACGGGCGAAGGAAATTTACTTTTGCCCTCATTTCCGGAAGGACACGTTTATCCAACTTATTAAATCGTACTTTTGTCAACACCGTGGCTTTTGCACGATCTGCTGTGGGAACAATTTTATTTACATAACCCGAATAGCGTTGCTCCGGATATGCATCCAGCGTAATTTCGCATGGTTGCCCTTCGCTGATTTTTTCAATGTTTGATTCGGATACATCGGCTTCTACTTCAAGTGAATTCATATCTGCCATTGTAACTACTGCGCCGCGCGAACCGGCCGCCGCACCAAACGGGGTAATAACCTCGCCGACATTGGCATTTTTTGTCAACACAACGCCATCAAACGGTGCACGGATGTATGTGTTTTCAACCTGCACTTCTGCGGAACGAATATTTGCTTCAGCAAATTTTATTGATGCTTCAGCCGAAGCTACACCGGCAACAGCTCGGCGGTACCGAGCATTGGCGGCATCGTATTCCGCTTTTGAAATTGAACCTTGCTCAAATAAAGCTTTCTGTCTGTCAAAATTATTTTTCGCATCTTCGAATTCTGCTTTTGCTTGTTCAAGTCCGGAAAGCGCAAGGGAGTAATTTGCCTTTGCTTGTCCAAGCGCGGCTTCAACATCGCTACTTTCGATACGTCCGATAATGTCGCCTTTCTTTACGCGATCGCCTTCAATAACAGCGAGGTATTCAAGTCGTCCCGTTCCTTTTGAAGCGACAGCGGCTTTACGTTGCGCCACAACGTACCCACTGGCGGTTAATACTGCGCTTTCTTGAGCTTGAGTGGTAAGTGTTGCGGTTCCTAATTCAACGTATTCTGCAGACGAAGCGGAGCCAAACAAAAAAAATGCGGTAACCGCAAGAATTAACACACCAGCAGCAGAAAAAATTATGATTCTTTTCTTTGTTTCATTACTGGTTGAATGCGGTGCGTTTCGGTCTATTTTTAAGAATGATAAGTCTGTATGTTTATTATCCATTTTCCATTCCTTTTCATACACAATGCAACAACATAATCGTGTATTGGTTTCTCAATATCCAAAAAAAGAGAGCAAAGTCCAAATTATATGTAACAGCGGAAAAAAGTCTTGGCGGTTATATAAAAACCGAAACAACTTAATGAAAAAACAAATCGGAGCGATACTCTATTCGGTGAACAGCGGAAAAAACCGGACGAACAGGATGTTAGCGTTTATTTTTGGGGAAAGAACAATCCCAACCCTTCCAGCATACCGAACATTTTTTCAGCCACAAAACGATTACCTCGTTCATTTAAGTGGACGCCGTCGTATGTTAAAATGTCTTTTTCGGCATTTGTTGGGTTATTGGCAGAAAGATAGGCAAGGAATTCTTTTCTTAAATCGAGTAAAACAATATGTCGTTCACGTGCAACATTGCGGCTGATGTCGGAATATTCATCTAACAAAGCATCCCAAGGGTTTGTAGCGTCAATTTTTTCTCCTATCACACTTGGCGTACAAAGAATAACTTGCGCACCAGACGATTGAATATCTTCTACAATGTCAGTCAAAATATTTTTGAATTGATCTTTTGGTGTTCCGGAAAGCCCGCGTGAAGCAAATTGATAATGCCACACATCGTTAATGCCAATATAGATAACAACAACCGCCGGATGTTTAGATAACACATCGCGCTTCAATCGTTGTTGCAAATCGGTTACTTTATTTCCGCTAATGCCGGAGCCGATTACTTCATACTGCATTCCGAGCGATTTCAACGAATCGCGCACAATTGAAACGTAGCCGCTCGGCTTATCACCGAGTTCAGTAATTGAATCACCGAAGAAAATAATACGCGGCGGATGTTGTTCAATGTTTTTGTCGGATGAACAACCGATAAAAGAGAGAAGAACAATACAACAATATTGCAATAGTTTCATAACAATGTCTTTCTGAATTACCGCGTTATAAAATCACCACATTGTAAACTTATTCGGTGTTGTTACTTTACCAATTCATCTTCTTTCTTAAACCCCAAATATGTCCGCAATGTTTTTCCCCATGCTCTGAATATGTATTAAGCATTTGGTCTAATGTCATCACTCCGTTTTCCGGATGATCAGCAGTGCGAGTTGTCCAGTCTTTTTCAGAAATTGATTCGAGAATAGCCGTCCAACGTTTGTGCAGTTCACGAATCAGAGCGAGAGAAGTGTCAATTGGTAATCTGTATTCAGGTGTTGTTGCCCACGCGTTTTGATCGTAAGTTTTAATCTTTGGAAAATTTTCTGTGAGCATCCATTTGAACCGTAGAAATGCGTTCATATGTGAATCGGCAACATGATGAACTACTTGGCGCACAGTCCATCCGCCATCGCGATACGGCGTGTCGAGTTGTGCGTCGTTTAATCCTCTCACCGCCTCTTCAAGTTTATTCGGAAGTTCGCTGATTTTTTGAATTTTCGTTTTACGATCTTGCAGTGTGGGCATGTGTTCTTCCTGTAAATATTACTAAGCATTAAAGATTTTTATATTTGTCAAAAATGAACCCAGTGTCGCGATATAACGTTATTTCTTTTTGCTATTGAGCGAAGCAAGAATAATGATAGAAAATAATAGCTAGAGAATCCATTCTACGTGTTAGAAGAGTGGACTGGGAAAGCAAGTGTTTCGGTTTGCAGAATCAATATCCCACTACCTGTTTCAGTTTTCGCTTTATAAAACGTTTTGTTGTGGTATGTGAGGAAGCACGCTTTTCGCCACGATGATGCTCTTTGCGCCCATATTTTTCACGGGCAGAGTGTTCAGAGCGATGTGGATGTGCACCATGTTTCTGGCTAATCTCATGACGATGTTCGCCGTGAAAGCGATCTGGAGATTCATTCTGAAATGCTCTCTTTCTTTCCGGCAAGACAATTTTTAACAAGGCGGCAACCAGTTGACGGTGTGTTAACCCATCTGCGGTAAATTGTTCCGACATCTCTTCGAAGCGGGAGAGGTCTTCCTTGGTTACCATAGTGCGAATTTTGGCAAAAAGTTTTTGCACAAGTATATCGCGTTCATCGTTTTCTGTTGGCACTGGTGTGCGTTGAATCGTTACACCAGCAAATTGTTCAATACTTTTCAACAATCGAAACTCATTTCTTCCGGTGACAAACGAGAACGCCTTGCCTGTTTTTCCTGCACGGCCAGTTCTGCCAATGCGGTGAACGTAGTATTCCGGGTCAAGCGGTAGATCGTAATTAAACACTGCATCAATATCGCTAACATCAATGCCTCGTGCGGCAACATCAGTGGCAACAAGAAATTGTGTGTCACCTTTTCGGAATCCAGCTAAGACGTTGTTGCGTCGGCGCTGATCAAGGTCGCCGTGAATGCTGTCGGCTTTATGTCCGAGAGCTTTTAGTAATTTTGTGACTTCGTCAACCTTACGTTTTGTGTTGCAGAAGATGATGGAGAGCTGGATGTCGTGTATGGCAATGAGAGTTGAGATCAATTGAATTTTTGACATCGAGCCGATATCGAAAAACATTTGTTCGATTGACGCGGCGGTTAGGTTTTCTGTTGTTACTTTTATATGTGTAGGATGACGCTGATATTTTTTTGCCAATTCTATAATTGTTTTCGGCATTGTAGCAGAAAAGAGAACGGTTTGCCGTTCTTTTGGCATGGATTTCAGAATTGTTTCGATGTCGTCACGAAATCCCATATTCAGCATTTCATCTGCTTCATCAAGTACGACTGTTCTTACATTATTGAACGATAATGTCTTTCGTTCGAGGTGGTCAATAATCCGCCCCGGCGTGCCAACAATAATGTGGGTATGACGTTTGAGATCGCTGATTTGTTGATGGATAGATTCTCCGCCATAGACGGGAATAATACGGATGTGCTTTTTGTGTTTTGCGATTTTTTTCAACTCGTTTGCTACTTGAAGAGCTAGTTCACGGGTTGGACAAAGCACGACCGAAGAGAGCGTTGTGTCGGCCTCTTCGATTTTTTCCAGCAGTGGAATTCCGAAGGAGGCAGTTTTTCCTGTTCCGGTTTGTGCTTGTCCGATAATGTCCTTCCCTTCCAACAGCAGAGGAATAGTTTCGGATTGAATGTGTGTTGCTTCAACAAATCCCATTTCTTCAATTGCCCGGTGCAATGGCGCAGAGAAGGAGAGTTCGTTGAATAGAAGTTTTTTCATAAGTTTTCTTTCTGTATACAACTATGACAAAAACGCCACTGCCCGAATGAGCCATACGCTCTTCGGGCAGTTTTCGTTATGAACAATAGTTTCAATACGGGTGCGTGGAGTTAGTAACTGTTACGATTGTATCGACTGTTACCAAAACCTTTACCGCCGCGGTTAAACGAAGAACGGTCGTTTGTCGTTTTTGGACGCGCTTCATTCACCACAATGTTGCGGCTCATGAATTCCGTTTCGTGTAATTCGGCGATAGCGCGTTTCGAAAGAGAAACATCTGCCATTTCAACAAAGCCGAATCCTTTGGAACGGCCGGTGGTGTTGTCTTTAATAAGTTTTACAGACGACACTTCACCAAATTGTGAAAAGAGTTCTTGTACATCTTGCTCGTTAGCCTCGTAGCTGAGGTTGCCAATGTAAATGGTCATAGGACTTCCTATGGTGTTAGTGTGAAAAATGATTAGTTAGTGAGAGAGGGCTGACCACAGGAAACTGAGAGTGAGAATGAAATCTGAGACTGAACAGAAACGCTGAAGCGCCTTCAATACATCAACAAGATACAGAGAATAATAATAGAAACCAAATACTTTCTTGAATTATTTTTTTGTGTCACCTTGTTGTTCGACCATACAGTCGTGATTACATGTATTTCCAGTTCCTTGGTTTTCCTTCGGATAACCATTCTAGTGCAGAGTTCATTCGTTTGTTGCGCGTTTCTTCTGTTTTTGCTTCGGTAATCCATTCAATATATTCTTTCTTGTGCGAGTAACTGAATGCTTCGAATGTTGCAAGTGCTTTTTTGTTTTTCTTGAGTACCTTTAAGAAGTACTCAGGAATAATTAACTCTTTCTTTTTCTCTTTTGGCTTTGAGGGAAGTTTTATTCCTTTGTCGTTTAGTTGCATTGCTTGTTTGATAAAATCAACTATCACTTTGTCGGGAGGTAGATCGTTCAGACTAGTAATGCGTCCGAAATGTCCCATGGCAGAACCACCTTCGGACGAGCGTTTTTGAAGATATCCTATAGGGTCATTCAAGAGTTTGGCTTTCCAAAAGTCGAAGACGGCGTGTTGTTTGAATGCCGCCATACTGCACATCATTTCTCCTTTATAGTCAAAGTGAGGAAAAGACCATTTCATTGTCTCCTTAACTTCAGGACAAGCTTCATGCACAAGCTTTCGGAGATGTTTTAATATCGGCTGCGCAAAAGGTTGCGCTTTAGCGATGTAAACATCAATACGTTTGTCTTTTGCAGGCATAATGTTTTTCCTTTGCAAAATATACGGTAAGGATACTAATGAGATACTTAAAGCGTTGCAATTACTTCTTTCTTGTTAGCACCGGAATAGTTCTTCTTTTTTCGCTATCACTTATCAATTGCTGAAGCCGTCTCAGTTTTGTTTCTTTTTGTTTTGCGCTAATAACCCACCATGTTGCCATGCGTTGATACGACGGCGGCTTAGATAAGAAATATTTCCAAGCGCTCTTGTTTGCTTTGAACATTTTTAACAAGGTAGTTGAAAAAGCGGGATTCCTTCTTTGCTCAAATGAATACAAATTAGATTTCCTCTTATCTCTGTTTTCAAATAATGCTAATCCCTCCTTCTTCATTAAACCAAGTTTCTTCAGTTCGGCAACACGCTTAATGTTAATTGCGCTCCAATTGCTGGTTGGTTTACGTGGCGTGAAGCGTATGGTGTACCGCCCTTCATCTACACTTTTACGAATGCCATCAATCCAACCAAAACAGAGCGCTTGATCAACCGATTCTTGCCATGTAATGCTTGGCTTACCAGAATTTTTTTTGTAATAGCCTATCCATTGCTCTTGTACGTGGTCATGATTTTTTTCAAACCATTGTCGCAGCTCTGCAGAAGTTTTGAAGTAAAGAATGTTTGTTGGTGTCGGCATGATTTTTTTGGTAAATTGCTACTAAGAGAATGGTTGTTTTCCTTTACGACGAAAGAGTTTAACGAAGTTTTTTTGTCATAATAAAATCTTCCATAAAAAAACCATTACCGATTGGAATATTTTCCTCTCCCACGATAACAAAACCAAGCCGCTCATAAAATTTAACCGCATTATTGTTGCGATTTGCATTCAACGTTAAACAATGCTGATTGTTTGATCGGGCGATTGTCTTTATTTCGTTCATCAGCGCTTTGCCAACACCCTTTCGCTGACTTTGAGGAAGAATATAGATTTTACGAATCTTTGTCTTTGGCGTATGCAAGTAATCTACTTCGTATGAAGCGTAATCGTAGTATGAATTCTCTTCTTGTGCAAGAAGAAAGTCAAGATGAAGTTCCTCTATTTGTTTGTGCTGGAATGCTGTACATCTACTCGAGCATGTAATCAATCTGATCTTTGGAAAGTATTCCTCCAAACACACTAGGCCAAGTAGCGTATGCTATTTGTCTAATTATTGAAATATAAGAACTATTGGCGTTGATAATGTTCACTGGTTTTACGTTTTAACTGAGATTTCTTGTTAAACTGCAACTCGGAATGACATTGATTTGGGATTTTTCAGATGTCTCTCGTACTATATTTTGTAGCTTACTACAATTTCACCGGTAGAACGATTTTCTTTTTTAAGCAAAAGAGGGAGCGAAGTTTTTTGCAAACCATGTTGGTCCGAATTGCTTGGCGGCGTTCATGGCACTTTCTGCATTTTTCCACATGAAAATTACAATCGCTTTGTCTTTAGTTTTTTTCTTGATAAAGGTAATATTCAATTGTAACTGCGTCAAGTAAAAATTCAGCAGTGGGTCAGTTTCAATTCCAATAACCGGGTCATTGCAAGCGAAGCTCTAAAAGAACAGGTAATGCAATCTCTTGAATTATGAAGATTACTTTGCTTGCTGCGCTTCCTTGCAATGACAATCAAACTAACCCACTATCCAAAATTTTATCTTGTCTGTCCAATTGGAGATTCAACCTGCATACAAATTTAAAACGTACCACTATTAAAAGTCCCTTTAGTATTATAATGGAACTTTTGTTTCACGAAATTCGTAACATTTAACATACCATAAATCCCTTCAGGAGATTTTCTATGGAAGCCATCGTATTACAACGTCTAAAAGAAACAATTGCGCTACGTGTTCAAAACATATCAAGCTTTCTTAGCAATGCTCCTCCTTCAACGATCAAATTGCGGGTCGGCCCTGCTGATGAAAAAGCTGTAGCGCAAGAGCTTGAAATGCTTCAGACTACCATTCAAAAAGTGGAAGATAACACAATTGGTTTGTGCGAAGTATGCAACGAATATATTGAAACAAGTCGCTTGGAAATGGATTATACTGCGTGTGTGTGCCTTGAACACTTGAGCGGTGAAGAGCGTACAAATCTTGAAAACGATCTTGAGCTTTCGGCAAAAGTTCAACAGGCATTGTTTCCTCATGCGCCTCCTCGTATCCAAAATATTGAACTTGCCGCATTCAGTCAACCAGCTCGCATTGTTGGTGGAGATTATTTTGATTTTCTCCAGTTCAAAGACGGCTCGCATGCCATTGTTATTGCCGATGTAATGGGAAAAGGAATGCCAGCCAGTATGTTAATGGCAAGCTTGCAGGCGTCCCTTCGCATCATCGCTCCAGAAAGTAAAGAGCCATCCGAAGTTGTTGCTCGACTCAACAGTATCTTCTGCCATAATATTCGCTTGACAAATTTTGTAACGCTGTTTCTTGCAAAATATAATGAATATACAAAAACACTGACGTACTGCAACGCAGGACATAATCCTCCGGTTATGATGAAGAAGAGCGCGGAGCTTGTTTCAATGGAACCAACCGGTGCAGCAATTGGACTAATAGAACAAACAAGCTTTGAGCAACGCACCATTGATTTGGAAGAGAATGATGCAGTGTTGATGTACACCGATGGAATTGTGGAATCATTTAATTCTCAGAAAGAGATGTTTGGGCAAGAGCGTCTTGAACAATATCTTCGCTCATCATTCCAAAAAAGTGCGCAGCAAATTATTTCAGGATTAAGAGAAATTTTGCATCAATTTACCGAAACGACCGTTCCAGCTGATGATACGACGGTAATTGCAATGAAAGTACTTGGGTAAACATTAAAGAGACTTGCCAAACCGTAACGGTTTGACAAGTCCGGAATAAAACTCACGCTCTCTTTTCCAACTCCAGCAACATCTTTTTTCTCCATACACCGCCGCCGTATCCGCCAAGCTCTCCATCTTTATTGATTACGCGATGGCACGGAATGACAATGGCGATGCGGTTCATTCCATTTGCTCTTCCGACAGCGCGTGCTGATTTCGGTGCGCCGATCATTGTTGCAATATCTTCATACGATGCGGTTTTTCCGGCAGGGATTTTCAGTAACGCATTCCATACTTTTTGTTCAAAGGGGCTTCCGGGGAAAATAAGATTTACTGAAAATGTCTTTCGTTCTCCGCCAAAATATTCTTTCAGCTCTTTTTTTAATTGAACAATATGTTTGTTCTCACCCGGAACAATTGCGCAGTGAAAATATTTTCGCAGCCGGTTAAATTGGTTATCCAGCATTCTCCTGTCAGTAAATTCCAAAAGGCAAATTCCTTCCGACGTTGCAGCAGCAACAAGCGGTCCGTAAGGACTTTCAATCCATGAAGTGACAATTGATTCGCCGTTTCTGCTTTGTCCCGGCGCCTTGCCGAATGTTTTCTTGAATGCATCGCGGAATCCGCTATGCGAGTTGTAGCCGTAACCGAGCGCAACGTCATCTAAATCCACTCCGTTGCGGATTTGCTCAAATGATTTTCCAAGTCGTCTTCCACGGCAGTATGCCTGAAATGTCATTCCATAATTCTTTTGAAAGAATCTTCGCGCCCGCGACGGTTCAATACCAATGTTTCGCAGATAAGAATCAGAATAGCGTTCGGTTGGATTCTTTTCAATGGTGGAAAGAAGTTTTCCCACCCACTCCGGCGGCGTGCCTACTGCTTCCATCGGTTTGCAGATTTTGCACGGTCGGTAACCAGCAAAGATTGCTTCTTTTGCCGTAGCATAGAATTCCACATTTTTGGCAAGCGGCTTTCGCGCTGTGCAGGATGGGCGACAAAATATTCCTGTAGTGCGCACCGCAAGATAAAAGACGCCGTCATACGAAGAATCTTTTCGCACGTAGGCGCGTTGCATTTCAATTGTTGATGGAAGCGTCATCTGTTTCATTCTCCTGTAATTTAAATGGAAAACCACTAAGTCACAAAATCACTAAGAATATCATAGAAGAACGAATACTTTTCCACCGAAAATTGAACAAGGAATTTATTATCTTAGATGCCCCGATACCTCGGTGCTTCACGAAGAAGATGCAACATTCTACACCTGTGCCAGCGAAGCAGGCGCTTGCATGTTCGATACCACACCAAACGACCTTATGGTTGCCGCAATGAACACGAAAGATTTTGACAATTTAAATCTCTGCGGCGCGTATGTGAAAGTAAACGGACCAAACGGTACTTCGGTTAATGTGCGTATTGTTAATCTTTGTCCAGATTGCAACGAAGGACACATTGACTTAAGCCCTTCCGCATTTGCACAATTAGCAGACACGAGCATAGGAAGAATCCGAGTTACGTGGCAGGTGATTGATTATAATGTAGCGGGGCCTATTCAATATCATTTTAAGGAAGGAAGCAACCAGTGGTGGACAGCGGTGCAAATTCGCAACCATCGTTATCCAATTTACAGCGTGGAATATCTTGCAGGCGATAATTCATTTAAAAAAATAAATCGCACTAATTACAATTACTTTGTTCAATCAAATCCGGGAATGGGACCCGGTCCGTACACTTTTCGCGTAACGGATATTTACGGGCATGTAGTAATTGACAGTGCAATTACACATGTGGAGAACGGAACGATTGCGGCAAATCGCAGTTTCCTTCCTGCAAATAGCATTACCACTCATTCACTTCTTTCTCACTGAACTGCACCAGCTTTATCGCTTTGCTCTTGTTTCGTATTACTGTTGGCACCGCGAGGAGTGCCTCTTTTTCATTTTCAGCTTCAAGCATTGCGTAAGCAGTGTGATCGCCAACTTTGCATCCCCAATAAAAATGCGTGAGGTAACCAATGGCGAGTGTTTGTTTAATGACCTTTGCACAATCTTCTGCGGTATGCGGCGATACAACAAGAAATTGCGGCATAATCCCCTCCTAATGTTGAAGGCAAAGATAGAGAGTTGGCTTTGGAAAGTCAAATTAAGGAGCAGCAGGTCTTAAATGAACGCTAATCGTGATGTTCTGCCGGAGTCATTCCTTCAGCCCCGGGAAGTTTACCAATAAGCATTTGCGGATTGTGAATAAGCACCGGTAAGTGTTGCGGGCAGATATAGAATGTGCGGTTCTGATATGTTAACGCAATAAGCGGAATTTGTTCCTGCGTTCTCTCGCACACAAGACACTGGTATTGCATACGTTTTGTACGATAATGTTATTGAATGATTGTTCTTCTGTTCTTTTCAATCCACCAAGCCCAGAGTACAAAAAGCCACATTGCGTTTCCTGCAACTGCAATCATTTGTTCATTCGGCGGAGGCGGTCCGAAAATATTTCCAAGATGAATTAGAAGTAGGAACAGTGCAAGTCCGTAGAACGCCATTGTCCCTGTTTTATTCTTGGCAGAAGTAGATTGTAAGTATAGAAACAGCGCCGCGAAGAATATTCCAAATTCTACAATGATTGTCGCCGTAACATTATTCCACAATCCCAATCCAAATTTTGCTGAATCATTTCCGACAAGAGGCAAATCTGGACGGTGCGTAAGAAGGTCAAGAAGCCAGTGGCTGAAAACAACAAGAGTTACAACTATTGCCTCGCGCGAAAGTTTTCTTCTGAAGTAATACACTGCGCCAAACAATAGCGACCAACCAATCGCGCCGACCAAACTGTGTGTAATTGGATAGTTGTAAAAATCAAGTGGTGTAAAAGCGGTATTTCCCGGGTCGATACGCACACTTTCTACGCCAAGCAAAAGAAATAATGGCCAGAGCAAATCGACCAATTGCGACGCCGCTACTAATGTTGCAAGGTTTGTTTTTGGTGCCGCTTTCTTAGCGGCAAAGGCAACAGCAAAATGTCCGATGAACATGACGATATCCTTAAAGTAAAAACGAAAAAAATATAGGAGTGTTATGCTTCAGAAAGTTTCAATTCCATATACACCACTTCATTCATAGGGTTATTGTAATATGCAGGAATTATATTAAAGCCCAATTTTTTATACAACGCACGCGCAGCTTCCATTCTCTGTAACGTATCAAGCCGCATGGTGTGATAACCGATGGCTTTTGCATCAGCAAGAATTTTTTCGGCAAGGATTCTACCGATTTTTTTTCCACGAAATTCTTCGCGCACAAAAAGGCGTTTCATTTCACACACTCCCTCTTCATTCATCGGACGTAGCGCGATGCAGCCGGCGATTTTTCCGTTACATTCAGCAAGGTACAAACGTCCTTTGGGTTCAGCATATGTACCAGGCAATTCGGCAAGTTCTTTATCAAATCCTTGAAAGCAGAGAGAGAAATTCAGCCACTGCTGGTACTCAATAAAAAGAGAACGAATGATTTCAACGTGTGCCGGTGATGTTGCAGAAAAAATTTTGATTGTCTCCATAGATAAAAAAACGCCGCAACAGATTCAGTGCGGCGATGTGTAAGCGTACAAGTTAATGCTCATGAAGGAAGTCGTACCCGCATCCCCAGTGTTCATCGTACCCCACGCCTTTGTTGCCGGAAGATGGCTCTTTACGTGGAAATTTTTCATTCATCATAGCGGCGTTGTATGCGAAAGCAGCCATTATCACCGCAGCTTGTTTTAAGTCATCTTCCTGCGCTCTCTCCCATACATCGTTGGTAGAATGCCAAGTGCGCGTATCATACTCAATTGGGTCTTGAATGAATTGAAATCCCGGTAATCCTACGCCATCAAATGCTTGGTGGTCAGTTCCTCCTGTGTTGGCTGCGGTCAGTGTTGACGCGTCGAGATCTTTGAAGGGAATAAGCCATGCGCGGAAAATTTTTCTGAGTGCTTCATTCCCTTGCATGTACACGCCGCGGACTTTGCCCGTACCGTTATCATTGTTAAAGTACACGGAAAACTTCTCCGCGTCAGGTTTCAACGAATCGCGTTTACCAAAATGTTTTTCTACGTATGCACGCGAGCCAAGTAACCCTTGTTCTTCGCCACCCCACAGCGCAATGCGTATAGTGCGTCGTGGTTGTGCGCCGATAGTTTTCAAAATTCTCATTGCTTCCATACAGACAGTTACACCTGTTCCGTTATCTGTTGCTCCGGTTCCGCCATGCCACGAATCCAGATGCGCGCCGATCATTACTACCTCATCTTTTAAATCGGTGCCCGGAATTTCCGCGATAACATTGTAACTTGAATCATCTTTTTGTGATGTCCATTCTACATCAAGCGTCATAGCAAGCTTTACTTTTTCTCCCCTTTCAATCATGCGAATCAAACGGTTGAAGTGTTCATTTCCAACTTCTACCTGTGCAGGTAGTTTTGGCGCGTTGCTTTTATAGGCTTGTAGGCGGTACGGACTTGTGTACGGCGTATCCGGATGAGTCGGAACAGTAGCTCCCATGACCGAAACACTTCCTGCCTGACTGCGAGGTGTTGGCGCGCTGGTGAGCACGGCAAGAGGGTTTTCTTGTTGAAGTAACTGCCATTTTTTATACATCAGCAATGCTTGTTGTGATGTGGGACGACGTATCATTCGTTCTCTTCGGGCCCGAGGAGAATCTGAATTGGCAAGTTCTAGCAATTCGGTGTCGGTAAGTCGGGTTGCAAGCGGTTTAAATGCTGCCTGAACTTCAATCGGATTTCCCATCAGGACAAATTTTCCCTTTAACTTTCCTTTAAATGTTTCTAACGCACTATCGGTTTCAGGGTTAAAGTAAATCACCTCTCCCTCGACTTCTCTGCTTCCTAGTCCTGCTGACCATGCTTTAGGGTAGGAAGTAAGAGGTTGACGTTGCCTTCCGATGATTGTTGCAGAATATTTTTTCAATCTCCAGCCGCGTCCAAACGGCCCCCACGATTCAAGATGCGCATTTGACAATCCCCACTCGCTTAATTTGTTTTTTGCCCATTGCGCGGCGGCATTGAATTCTGGCGAGCCGGTAAGCCGCGGGCCGTACACGTCGGTAAGCCACGACAAAATTTCGCGTGCCTGAGATCGATTCATCCCTTCATCGCGAATTTTTTGCATTATGAGAGAGTCTGGTTTTTCCTGTGCCTGAGAAATGTGAATGACAATGAGGGCAAAGACAATACAAAGTTTTTTCATTGCAGTTTCACCATTATTAGTTAGTTATTGTTGTTCTTCTGTTGGTGTTGGAAATTGCACAGTATCAGCTGGGGTCACGGATTTGGTTTGTTTCTTTTGAGGTTCACCGAGCGAGTTGAGAAAATCTTTTCTCATGTTTGCAGCAACACGCACGTCGGAACCGTTCTGCCAAATTTTTCCATCCCACACACGCGCCTCTATTTTAAATTCTAATCGTTTGCGATCGGGAGAAAACTTTGCGACGATGCGCACTTGGTATTTGTCGTTTTGCATATCTTCAGTGAAGTACGAAGGGCCAAAGGCAGAACGAACATATCCATCTTCTTTGGAAATCATCTCTAATTCAAATTTTTTGGTGATAATGTAGATGACGCGCTCCCATGCGTCGTTGTACTTGATCGTTGGTTTAATATCGATTACTTCCCAATACTGTTTTGTCATCCGCATAAACGAATCAGGCGCTGCAGTGCCGCAGCCACACAACAACATCACAACGACTAAACCACTCAACAGAGTGAACGTACGCATGGCATTATTTCCCCCATAAGATTTTTAATAAAAAGAATATACAACTTTCTTTAAAAAATGACAGCAGATAATTCATCAAAAAATTTTGATAACAGATACTGGGTTGGACAGTGTTGTTGTGCCCGAAGACAGAGGGAAAGTGAAAAATGAGCCTGTTAATGCTTCTCTTTTTTCAATTTACCGCTGAATTCTTTTTTGAATTTGTTCAATTTGGGATTGATGACCAACATACAGTATGGTTTGTATGAATTTTGGTTGTAATAGTTCTGGTGGTATTCTTCGGCTTTGTAAAATGCTGTGAATGGGGAGATTTCCGTTACAATCGGATCATCCCAGATTTTGGCTTGCTCGGTTTCGTTTTTTACCTGCTCGGCAATTCTTTTTTGTTTTTCGTTGTGATAGAAAATGACAGAACGATACTGCGTGCCGACATCATTTCCCTGACGGTTCAATGTTGTCGGGTCGTGTGTGCGGAAAAAGACTTCGAGCAATTCTTTGTAAGAAATTTTCTTTGGGTCGAAGGTTAGTTGTATTACTTCAGCGTGTCCCGTACGCCCTGTGCACACTTCTTCGTAGGACGGATTTTCAACGTGCCCACCGGAGTATCCTGATTCTACTTTTTCTACGCCTTCCAATCTCTGAAAAATTGCTTCAACGCACCAAAAACAACCGGCGCCGAGCGTGGCTTGTTCGAATTGTGTTTCCATCCCTTTTCCCTTTGCAATTGATGTTTGTTGTGCAATAAGTACGCTGCTGAAAATAATTCCCATAAGAATATATTTCATTGGTTATCTCTCTACAAATTGTTTGCTTTCTATAAACAACGGAAAATCCAATAAAATAGTTCTTATGAAGGTGTAGCACGTCGAGCTGCATTACCCTACAAATGTTGTATTCCGTTTGATACCGCCATCATGTTGATGATGCGGTACAACAACCGACTACCGACATTTGCATCCCACTCATCATTACCAGGAGAAACTTCGTTAATATCAAAACCGATAATTGTTCTACCGCTTTCAACAACGGTTTGAATAAGATGTAGCGCTTCTTCAAACTCAAATCCGCCCGGTACAGGTGTGCCGGTATTGGGACAAAGTTTTGGGTCAAGGCCGTCAATATCGAAACTGATATACACATGGTGCGGCAAATGATCAACAATTTCACGATGAAGCGCGCTTCTGCTTTTGCCGTCAAAAAGTGCATGCTTCATCTGTTTGTCAAAATACGTAACAACGCGTCCATTGGAAGCATTGATGACATTCACCTCTTCTTCACAATAGTCACGAATGCCGGCCTGTACTATTTTTTTGATAGCAGGAATTTCTTTTAAAACGTTGAACATGATGGAAGCATGAGAGTACGTAAACCCTTCGTATGAATCACGTAAATCTGCATGGGCATCGATTTGCAGAATTCCGAATGAAGAATATCGTTCTGCCAACGCATGAAGAAATCCGAGCGGCGTGGAATGATCTCCGCCGACAAGAACAACCATTTTTCCGGCTTCAAGATGTTGCGAAGTAGTTCTTTTCACAAAGTCAATCATTGAAGCACAAGCGGAGTTTATCTCGTCGCGGATTTTTTTCATTTGCAGATTTTTCTGATAGTCTTTACCGCTGGCAAGTAAATCAATATAACGTTCTGCTCGTTTTCGAAGTTTGTTGCTCTGTGCTTTTACTGCAGACGAAATGGGAGTCATCGCTACGCCAAGTTTCCATGCGTTGGGAAGGTATGGATCGAACAGATCAACCTGCATGGAGGCATTGTAAATTGCTTTTGGTCCGTTGGCAGTACCAGCGCCGTATGATACAGTAACTTCCCACGGCACCGGCACGATGACAACACGCGCCTCCTGAACAGTAAATGGAAGGCCAAAAATATTCGTTCCTTTTTTTCCCAAGTCATTTGGATTAAACGATTGAATTTTATCTTGCAGAGACATAGATGAAACTCCAATTTGAAGAATGTAAATGAACAAGCCCTCGGGTGGCGAGGGCTTATTTAATGAAAGAAAAAATTGAAACTGTAATTATACCTTCCCAAAACAAATGCTGGCATTTGTTCCGCCAAAACCAAAGCCATTAGATAAAGCATACCTGATCTCTTTTTTCCGGGCAACATTTGGTACGTAATCCAAATCGCACTGTGGGTCGGGCGTTTCCTGATTGATGGTTGGCGGAATGATGCCTTCTTTTAGCGCAAGAATAGTCATCACTGCTTCAATAGCGCCAGCCCCGCCAAGTAAATGTCCGTGCATTGATTTAGTAGAACTGACCATGATGTTTTTCGAGTGCTCTCCAAACAACCGTTTGATAGCAACCGTTTCTGCAATGTCTCCTAATTCTGTTGAAGTGCCATGCGCATTGATGTAATCGATATCTTCTGGTTTCAAGCCAGAGTATTGAATGGCAAGTTTCATCGCCCGCATTGCGCCGTCGCCATCTTCGGGCGGAGCGGTATAGTGAAATGCATCAGCAGTCATGCCAACGCCGAGAATGCGCGCGTACATTTTCGCGCCGCGTTTTCTTGCATGAGTTTCACTTTCAATAACAAATGCGCCGGCGCCTTCACCTAGTACAAAACCGTCACGATCTTTATCAAACGGACGGGAAGCTTTTTCCGGTGCATCATTTCGTTTGCTCATTGCCCGTGCGGCGCAAAATCCTGCAACGCCAAGTTCAATAATTGGCGCTTCTGCACCGCCAACAATCATCACATCTACTTCGCCACGACGAATAGCATGAAATCCGTCGGCAATGGCATGATTACTTGTTGCACATGCCGACACGACACTGTAGTTTACCCCTTTTGCACCGATACGAATAGCAAGTAATCCGGAAATCATGTTGATGATAACACTTGGGATGAAAAAAGGGGACACATGTCGTAAGCCGTTTTGATACAATTTCACTGTTGTTTCGCTGATTCCGGTCAACCCACCGATACCAGAACCAATGATAACACCCACTCGCTCTGCGTTTTCAGGTGTAATCTGTAGTTGTGCATCGGCAATCGCATCTAGCGCAGAGGCAATGCCGTATTGAATACACAAGTCCCAACGATTGACTTCTTTTGGCTCAAAATATTTTTTCGGATCGAAACCTTTTACTTCGCCAGCAATTTGAGTCGGATATTTTTCTTTCTGGAAGCGCGTGATATATCCGATTCCGGATTTTCCTGCAATGGCATTCTGCCAGGATTCTTCGACAGTAAGTCCCAACGGGGAAATTAATCCCATGCCTGTAACGACTACATTTTCCATAGGTCACCTGTAAAGTAATGATGTGAAGATAGGGAAATTTTAGAAGTTGAACAAGGAAGAGGATAGAGGTGTTCCGTAATAAATGGAATAAAAAAACTGTATGCAGTCGAATTAAATGTCCAAAAAGATCGATTTAAATGTCATTTAAACTAAAATTCATCTTTTGAGGTATGCCAATTTGGCAGAAAAACATTTATTAGAATCACATCAAACCTCACTTTTAATTACTTCTAACTGTCTCATCAAACGAATCAAAATCTATTAAATCGACCGTCTGACCTCGCAACGAGTGAGTGCAATCAGGAAGAAATTGAATTTTGCCTTCTGTAATAAACGAATGACAAACAATAGCCGGTTTGTTTTGGTATGGAATCCGAACCAGCATAGAGCCATGAAACGTTGGTTTCTCTTTGTCACCATTAAATATCCAACGACTATCAAATACATGTCCTTGTTTGCACGCTGGACAAAAAACTAACCAGCCGAGAAGTTCATTTGTTTTACTATTCAACACTTCTATTGTTTTCATTTTTTATTTTTTCACCACCACCTGTATGTTTACCACATTTAATCCGCTTGCTTTAAGATATTTGTTCAACTCAATCTGTGCCTCTTCAAGTCTGCGGGTATAATACTCCACATCGTCGCGCAGATCAACAATTTGTTGTGCTACCTGCTCTGATAACACTTGCGGCTGATTCGCGAGTTGGTTACTCATCAGTTCAACCTTCTTGTTCAACGCTTCCTTTTGCGCTGTGAGCGATTCGATTTGCTGTTTCAGTTGTTCGTTTTCTTGTCTGAGAGACATTGTGAATCCTTTCTTATGGTAATGTTGTAGAATATGTCCACGTGGCTGCCGTTCCGTCCAGACGCATATATCTGTATCGAACAGTGCCTGCGTCGTTCCATTTGATAACTAAGTAGTAGCCGTTGCCAACCGAGTCGTAAATAAATATGTGCGCGTCAGAATCTTGTGTAGGGCTTCCGGTGTTAGCTCGCTTGACTATCACTTGAGCGCCTTCCATATAGAAGTTGCCCCATTTCTTTGTCGCCGAGCCAAGATTTTGACCTGCGCTTGGAAAGAGATTGCCAGCAGCATCGAGAGTGAGTTGTTTTGTTACCGCTCCGTTAGCAGCGTTCGTATAGAACTCAAGCCGTGTCGGAGGTCGCTGGTTGTCTGTAACATTTCCGTCAACGACGACGGCAATTTTCGCCGTGTCCCAATAACCTGTAGCGCCTGAGTAAGCCGCGCTTCTAATTTCGAGTATGGCTTGATCGTTGCTCACGTTACTTCTCGACGCCTGCGTGCCGCCAGCCCTTCGTCCGTGATAAATTGCCGGACCCCCTGCGCCGTCAAGATAACCCGACGCCGCGCCGTCCGCGCCGCCGTAAAACAGCGGCGTGATTCCCGCTGAGTCGTTAGTTGTTACGCCGAGCGACAGTTTAGATGCTGCCACCTTTCCGCCAAACACTGTGTCGCCGCTACCGCCGTAGTTACGCAATCTGTTTGATTGTGCGATTGATGTTCCAGGGGTGCCTGTTGTCGGTGATTTGTGGTAAGTAATACTTGCAACAGATGCCCTGCTTTCGAGTATCTCAACACCGATGTCAACCCAATTTTCAGGCGATTTCACCCATACACTCCAAGACACCTGCGCTCCATCGTCAACATCTTTCACGACGCGCATCATATCGCTTAGAACCGAACTGCTATACCCCGAATGTCCTACCACATCGTAATACCATTCCACATTGCTTGATGTTATCGGGCTGTTAGTTCTAAATCTAATCTTGCCGATTAAGTGCGCGTAGTTGACTCCATCTTCCGTAATATCTATCGCGAAACGAAGCGATGAGATACTGTAAACCCAGGTCGCTTGAACCGTCAGAATTTTGTACCAGACGTTTGCAGAAGTTCCGTTTGTATCAGTCAATGTAAACCGCGTTAGCCTGTTGGGTTGATTGAAAGTATTGTTCCACTTGAAGCCTAAAGAGTCATGATAACCAATACCGGTGATTGTTAAACCTGCAAACGTCGGGCTATCGGTCGTACGGATATTCTGCACGGTGTTGACTGTAACATCACCGGTGCCTGCATCGGCACCGGTTGAGTTGATTGAGATACTTGAGCCTGCGACAATCTTCCGAATAACAGCCTGCCCGACGGTCGAGACATTCAAATCATCTCGCCGAACACCCTCATTCTCTATTTCTGTTGTTCGTATAAGTGTTCTGCCCATACTATTGTTTCAGATAGGTTGCTAAAAGTACATCGCCTGTTGCTGGCGCGTAGAGCATTGTGATGTTCGCGCCGCTAATCGTGTAATCATTTCCCGCGCCGCTTCGCAGACGGATCCCGTTTAGGTATAACACAACACTGCCTGCAACCGGAGTGTTTGCAAGCGTAAACGCTGTATTGCTTCCGTTGATTGCACCCGTCGGAACTTCTTCAGCAACGTAAGATGTGTCGAGTATGAATACTCCCGCGCGGTTTGGGAATGTGTATGTTTTGTCTGCGGCGACAGAAACGTCGAGTATCGCGCTTGTGCTTCCATCGAAAGCGTCTTCTATTCGCAATAACCCAAAACCGGCAGACTCAAGCCGTGTATACGTTGCAATATCTATAGCAGTAACACTGAGTTGCGGATTAACCTTCAAACCGTTCGCATCTTTTAGCAACGTTACACCACTAAGCGCAACCGAGAGACCGTTTGCATCGCGCGTAAGACCAGGGTTTGTTGCGTTCAGTTTCACGCGCACAGCATCGGAGACAATCTCAATACCGTCTCCGGCATTGACATCAATCGTGTTGCCTGTTTTCGTCAGACCGTTACCGGCGGTGATTTGACCAAGACCGCTTGTTTGTGTGAATGTAAGACCTGTTGTGCCGAGCGTGATTACGTCGTTGGTCGTGAGAGTCCATTGTGTATCGCCGTTCACCGTTCCCTCGTTCACCCACATCGTCATTCCACCTTTCACCTCTGCGCTTGAATCAGCATCAGCTGCGCGAGACCACGCGCCAGCCGAAACAACATAGATGCCGTTTTGAGCGGGTGTTGTTTGGTCTTTCACAAGAACTCGGTCTCCGGCAGAAAGCGCAACGCCGTCAATCGTCTGAGTGCCTGAGAGGGTTATATTCCCCGTTGTTGCGACTCGCACGGACTGCTTCCAGAATACGCCGGTTGAAACAAGGTTGTCCACGTAGTTCTTTGTCGCCGCGTCTTGCGCGGAAGTTGGGTCTTGAACATTGATAACGCGCTGCGAACCAGCGTTGAACGAACCGGTCATTGCGACCGAGCCGTCCTTCTTCAAGAAGTTTGCGCCATCGGCAAGCTTGCTACTTGCAATCGCTGCCGCAGAAGCTATCTGCGCGTCGAAAATTGTTCCAGCAAGTATTTGTGTATTACCGCGTATTTGCATTTGTGCCATGGTAGACCTCTTTTTTTATTGACGGCACGGATGGCATCCGCGCCTACTATGTGATATAAATAATTGAGACGGTATCGCCGGTAAGCGGCGCGTCGTTAAGTTCAAATGTTGTTGAATTGATTTTCGTGTAATGCTCGTTTTGAATCTGCGCGATGCCGTTGACTAACACCGTCGTAAATGGAAACGGCGAGGTAAACGTTTTGTTCGCACCATCAATTGTTCCCGCCGCACGCGCATGGATTGTTTGGTTGACTTCAACTGTCAGATTGTTGATGATAACTGCGCGTATGTGCTCAAGTCCAGCGCCGACCAGTTCAATCGTGCGTGCAGTGAGCGGCCGTGCAAGATTGATCTTGGTATATCCCGCGCTCACACTCAGCGGCAATGACGGCGTTGTATCGTCAACCGGATACACACCTTCCGGTGGATCAACATCATGCACAATGCCGGAAATCATGCATTGCGCACTCGCGTCAATCAGTAACGAGACAACTTGTTGATTGCTGCCCAAGTCTATCTGATACGTGGTCATACGCTTAACACCGGCACAATGTAAAATGCAGTACCTGCTGGCAGCGAGATGTCTCCCAAGTTGAACGAGTAGAGCATCCGTGATGCGAACGGCTCGCCGGCAAATTCTTCCGGACGGACAATCATCAAATCAACTGATGGTGCGCTCGTGTTCTGGAGCCAATACTGGAAGATGACATTTGTCGAAATGTCGGCGTTGAATCTGCTGTATCTCTGTATAACACCGCCGGGCAATAGTCCAACGACGTCAAAGCCGATGACACGTGCATTGCTCATAAATATCTGCCAGTCGCTTTGCGTGACCGGATCGTTAACCTCCGGAGTAACAATCTTCACAGTCGCGCCGGTGATCGTTCCGCTCTTCACACGCGCCTGCACATATTCTTCGGTGGCAAGAGTCTTACCTTTGCTGCGAACTTCGTGATTTGGGAAGTTTACGTGCGAAGCATTAGGCGATGTGCGTAATAGTGACTGCCAGCTGCCTTGCTGCCGAACATCAAGAGAAATAGCATCTGAATTGGAGTCATAAGAAAATCGTCCTTTCGGCGTCCCGTCTCCCTTCTGCAATTCAATCGCCGCTGTGTCGCTCTTTATGATTATCGTTTTTAAGAATGTCTTTATTCCGTCAATAATTTGGTCGGTCGTCAACTTCACCATATCAAGCAGCGCCGACAGCAGCGCATACCGCGTATCATGATCGCCGCTGGTTTTGTGTGCGGTGAGCGCCGCATCCTGCGCGGCTTGTTGTGTGTCAATTTCGGTCTTCGTGTAATACAGTGACGGATGACCTTCTCCGACGTGCGCGGCTTGCTGCGCTTCGAGGGCATCGGCAGTCGCTTTTAAGTTTGTGTCGTTCGTGTTCCATTTTGTGCGCCCTTGATTAGGAGTATCAGACGAATTGACAAGTTGAATTGTTGTTGGCATATATTGTTATCCTTCCCATGCGTTAAAATCAGCATAGAGTGCTGTGAGTTCGTCAAACGTATTGCGCCGATCACCCCAGTAATGCTGCGGATAGTTGAACGGCGTATCGTACCGCTCCTTTGAGCGAAACGTTATTTCTAAATTCAAGATTGCCATTGCTGCGTGATCATCGTCAAATTCGATGCTTTCCGAAACCTCAACATCGTAATACTCGTTGGCATTGTCTTGATTTGGGTAGAACTTTCTATCGGTAATTGACGTGTTAAACAGGTCGCGAAATTTTTCCGCAAGTTCATACTCTGCGCCGTCAATGGTGAATACTGCCCTGTAGTAATAGCCGCGCCGTTTCCATTCTTTTTTCCCGGTGAATGGATTTTTGTAATCAATCTCATCCGATTCCCAGCCTTGATTGAATGTTGTGTACTGATCCGGCGAGAAGACATGCGTTTTTGTTACGCCATTCAATGTGTAAACCAGTTTCGGCGTCATACAAACTTTCCCCCGATAATTTTTGTTGTCTCGTTCACAAGGTCGTCTTCAATTTCGGTGATCTGCACATTCACCCCTTGCACGGCAATCTTTTCCAGCGGATTCAGCGGCAGCAGTTCGCGATAGAGCACTTCGACTTCTTTGTATGGATTGACTTCTTTATAAAAATAACGCTTGCAATACTGCAGCGGATGTTCTGTCCACTGTGATAGCGCAAAGCTGTATTGAAAGTTCGGCAAATACGTGTATGGATGTTCGCTGGTGATAGTTTTACTGAATAGTCCGGCTGGCACACGTAAATCAAGGCAGTTATCCGGTACAACAATTTCAGTCCCTTCCGGAATATGTTCGATGAAAACACCGTATACATCAGCAGGCGCAATATACTGTTCGTGCCAGCGCAATACTTTTAGTCCATCCTTCGAATACAAAACAAATGACGGTTTTTTGATACCCGCGATTGTTGTGTAACAGGGAAACAGCACTGCGTTGTAATTCGGATTTTTCTGCTCCTCTTTATAGCCAGCAATCAACTCATCATACCCGATGTGCAGTGTTGCGCCGATCTTCTTGCGCGAAAGCAACTGCAATTGCGGTAAACCGCTTACCAGATCGTTGCTCACATTCAACACGCCGCGCACATGTTTGGCTAAATCAATCCAAAAGTTTCTGCCAAAATAATTTTCATGCGATAGTTGCTGTGCAAAGACTAACAACACATCCAACCCATTACCATTCCATTCATGATCGGAAGAACCGTATGAGTGCCTGAAACTGCTGTCGGTTATCAGTTTCAAACTTTTTAAATTATCAAAAATCTTTTTGGCAACGTGCACTGCCGTGAATGAATATTCCATCTTCTCCGGATCGAACGAAGTGCCTTCGGCTTGAAATGTGCCGCGAAAGATGCAGATTTGGTCTCTGAACGCAACAAACGACACTTTTTCGCTGGCGGTGACGGCAGCATACAGTTCCTGAGCGTCAACGCATTGTAATTTCACATCGCCGGCAACAAAGGCGTATTGTTCCTCTTCGTAGCGCCGGGTAAGTTTCAACTCTTTCGGACGCACGATAAAGACTCTATCTTGTGTAAATGCCGAGATGCTGATCATAATAATGATTACGCTGATTGCGCAGATTACAGTGCGAAGGCAGCGCGAGTGCGCTGCAGTTTTTTATCTGCGCGGTGATACTGCTGAATATCGAAATTCGACTGAATGACGATCTCGTTTTTAATTTTTGTAATCGCTTTTCGTAAGCCGGAAAATTCTTTTTTCAGATCGTCAATTACCGTTCCGCTGCTGCCTGCGGTTTCATGACGTGTACCTAAAATTGAAATGCGTACATTATCAGAAATTGCCGGAACATAACCCTCTGCTAAGCGTAAAATGTTTGTTGATTCAAATGTCTTTGGGAAAATACCATCATTAATCATTCGTAATGTTTTCGGATATTCTGCCGTTCGTTGTGCATTGATGATTGATTCTCCCGATGAAATTAGTGCGAGTATATTATCGTCTGTTGGTCCTCCGGGCCCGGTGACAACGCCATCCGGAGTAACTCCTACCCGACCTTGTGCAAACCTAGGGAGAAAAGCACTCAACGCTGCTTGCATAGCAATTCCGGCGGCCGGCGCGATAATGAAAGCCAACGGTCCGGTTGAAGCAACAACAGAGGCAATGTATGTGGCAACCGATTCAGCAATTTTGGCAATGATTGTTTTCTTCACCGAACTAACAATATTTTCACCGACACTTCTTTCTGCCTCATATTGAGCGGCTGCTGATACAATCATACTCTTTGTTGCTTCTTCACGTGCTTTCTTTTCGGATTCAATTGCATTAATCTTTTCGCGCGAGCGTTGTATTTCATCTTGCAGACGCTTCTGTTCATTTGTATCGGTTGTTTCGCCCAACTGTTTTATTAGTGTAGCAAGTTTTCTTTTCGACTGTATGAGTTCATTATCAAGTTCGAAATAGTACGCATTGCGAATAAACGCATCATCTAAACGCTGCTGTTCGGTCGCGTTAATATCACGATTAATCTCTGCTACCGTATTGGCATTTGCCAGAGTGTTTTTTGAAATAGCAAGATTGTATTCAGTATTGATGGACTCAGTTTTTATCTGTGCCGTTGTTAAAGCGCTTGTACGTTTTTCAGAAATTTCAGTAAGCGTTTTCGACCGTTCTTCAGGATTTTTAATTTTGTTTGCAGCATCTTGCTCGGCATCCAAAATTTTTAACGTTGCATCCAATTCTGCCTGCACACGCGCTAAAGCAAATTGTTTTGTAATTTTTGATTTCTCCTCTTCGCTTCGGGCGTGTGCCAGTGCTACATTTTCCGCGTTGGTAATTGATGCCAGCACAACATCTTTTTCAAGATTAACACGAAATGTTAACGACTGCAAAGCTATCGCTCGCTCTTTCTGAGCATTCTGTTCTGCAAGCGCGACAAGTTTGTTCGTGCGTTCCTGACGTGCAAGTTCAACTAATTGTGTGTGCTGTGCTTCGCTAATCTTTCGCTCTTGCAACTGTTTATCGAGTTCTGCTTTCGTTTGTCTGAATTCATAATTAATCAGGGCTGTTCTCTTTGCCGTACCTTCTTGCATCGCGTCGGCTTTAGCCTTCTCAATCTGTAACTGGACTTTAATTGAAGCCTGAGCATTTTTAGCAGCCTTTTCTTGTTCAGCAGCAAGATGCTGAAACGTAGTCAATCGTTGTTGTTCAATCTGTAACAGTTCTCGTACTTGTTCAATTTGTCCAGGACTCGTACCCGGAGTCTGTTGAAGCCGATATAGTGTCGCCTCTAAAATTTTTATTTGCTCTTGCGCATCGCTAATTTCCCATTCAATCACTTTTTTCTGATTTGCTTTATCAAGTCGTTGCAGTTCGGTTACCGAATCGTCAACCATCTTTTTCGTTGATGCTACAAATTGTTCTCGGTGTTGTTGTTCCAATTGTTCCGATTGGCGATATACTGTATACAATACACCGGCAAGTATGGCAACAGCAGCAACAACACCGCCGAGAGCAAGCCGCATCATCGTCAGCGCAATGGTAGTTTTACCTATACTGATGAGAAATCCTTCATTGGCAACTGTCACAATAGTAATCGTACGAAGAAATGATACCATTCCCGTAATCGCGGTAGTCGTTCCTGTTGTATGAAGCACAATGAACGATGCGGTGATCAGTCCAACGCCGGTTGCAAACTTTGTCAGCGTAGGGTAATTTGCATTCATAAAATCGGTGAGTGTGGCAATTCCGCTAACTACAGGCGTAATAACATCGCTCACAACACCGCCTGCAGTTTCTTTCAATTCGCTGATTGCTTTGTCGAACTTGACAACGCCGTTAGCCTCTGCCATCGCTTTGTCGGTACCTTTCACCTGACTTTCCACTTCCCGTAGGATTAACGTTTGCGCTTCAACAAGTTTGTTAGTTTCGACCAACCGTTTGATTACTTCAAGTTGCTCATCGCTGAAAGAAACCCCGACTCTACGTAACGCCATTACGCCCTCAACAGGGTCTTGCAATGCTTTACCAAGTTGTATTGCGCTGCTCTTTAAATCTTGATTAAATGTTGCTGAAAGATCGAGTGCGGCTTGTGTAGCTTGTGGGAAAATATCCTTGCCAATAGCCTTAAAAGTAAGGAGCAATCCCTCTGCGTCGAGAATAGCGTCATCTGTGTATTGACTATTCAGTGCAAGTTCTTCCGATAGTTTTTTTACCTCGTCAGCAGTAAAACCAGCGGCACTACCGGTAGCACGGATAACGGATTCCACTTTAGCGTTTGCCTGTTCCTGTGTTTTGTACTCGTTAAGCAAACCTCCGAACATTCCTGACAATGTTTGGTACATTGTCTTTAATCCGTCGAAAGCTAAACCGCCTTTGATAAATGCAGTGTGCATTGTATCAGAGAGCTGGTTGACTTTGTTCTCGGTTATTTCTACATTTTTACCAAGATTGATGACTGAAGCAACAGCACCGGAGTTGTCAATTGTAATTTTTAATTGTATTTCGGAGGGAGCAGGCATGAAATTGTTTTTATCTTTCGCGTTATATGCTATTGCTTATAGTTGCTATACTGTCGGTTACGGTATCGTAGGCTTTTTTGTTCTCCTCTGTGCGTTTATAGTAATGTCATCGTCGCTCTATTCGCTCGCAAAACATTTTTGGAATCTTGAAGATTCAAAACCTACTGTAACAATATCAATTCGTTTAAAAGAGCAATAATGTAGTGCTCTGCATATTTGTGATCCATCCCATTAATACTTTCAAGTCTTTCAAGTAATTCCACATTCACCTTTTTCCTCAATAGCGCAACTTCCACCACTTGACTGTATCTCCGGCTTTCCCAGAGTTCTAAATACACAAGCACATTTCTGTTTGCTGCATAACTACAAAGGTTACGCAGAGACATTTGAATATCATGTGTGCCCTTTGTATGATTAGCACCGTCATCCGGATAATTATATTCCTGAACAATTTTTACTGCCGACATCAACTCGTCAGCAATTGCGAAAAAAAATCGTTCATCACCTCATTAAATATAGTTGCTGGAAAATCATCAAATGATAACTCCAACACATCTTCACGAAGACAGATGGACATCATCTCTTTAACTTGTATCGGACTCTTAAAGATGTTAAGTGCTGCTGCATTCAATTTTTTTTGTGTCTCTGGCTTTTGCAACTCTTCAAAATCAGAAATGCCGAGCATGGTAGAATATGCAGCGAATCGCTTCGGAGTTACCTCTGCGAGCGTGAAACGCCTTCCCTGTATTGTATAAGTTTTATTCATATCGTTTAGCTTGCTCTTGCTCCCATCGAAAACGAGAGCGAGAGATAGTGTTCGTTAAATGAATTATGTGCCGGCGTTAGCATCACGCTCATAGATTTCTGTTTCGTCGTACGCTTCTTTTTCGCCATTGAGTTTTAAGAACGACACATCCCCGGCATTGATTTCTCCGTCAATGAGTAATGAAAAATCTTTAACGATGATGATCGGATTATCCGCCGACACAGTGCCCTTGGGGGTGACCTGCAAACTTACATTCTTGCCGCGCATTGCAAGCAGAGCGGTTTGAATTGCTGTATCTGCAATTTCAACTGTGCTGGTCTCAAAGGTAGCGGTAAGTCCAAGCGGCTTCTTTCCTTTCTGTGTCTGATACGTTTTTTGTTTCCAGGTAAGTTTCAGCGACACATCGCCTTTCAACTCACCTAAATCTGTCGCAGAAGTCCACGCCGTTGGTGTGCTGAGATCGGCGCCTTCGTTATTCTGCACGATCTTAATTGCTTTGCACAATATCTTTAATGGATTACCCATTGTATGTCTCCTTTAATTGTTTTGTATATGATAGATTTGTTGATACACTAATAATCCCGGAACGCTTAAAACGAAAACGCTGCGCTGCCAGCGCAATTCAACAAATTCTTCGTTCGATATTTGCAAAATCATGCCGTCATATTTTTCTCTTAGTGCATCTAAAATGGTGTAACATCCCTTTTGCTGTTCTCGCCGGTTTCTCAAACTTTCAGCCCCAACGACCAACGAAAAAATCTGCTGGCTTTTCAACGTTCGTTGATTTGACTTTTCTACAGAAAAATCGTCAACGCATTGTACCAATACATACGGTGCGCGTATAATTGAATTTTGAAGTGATTCTTCATCGAAACTACCTTCGAATGTGCCGACTGTTTTTAACCCTAACGCTGTCTTTAACTCAGTGTTGATTGATGCAATCCACGCATCCTCTATTTTGTCAACCTTCACACTCATTGTTTTACCGTAGCTTCCGTCACTATTTGATGAACTCTGTCAAAAAATTCCGGGGGCAGATATAAATAATTGTGCGGCTTACCTATTACTTGACGGACACGAACAAACGTGTATTCTTTCTTCGGACGTTTTAACTCTTTGCCGCTTTTTGTCGTCGTCATTAGTCGGGATGGAATGCGGAATGTGAGATACATTCCATTTTTCGGTTTAATGACACCGCCGTAATAGAGAAATTTTGCTTTAAATGCGACCGCACTCCCCGGGCCGATAACTACACTCGTTGGAGAATCAACATTGTGCGTTATCGAATTCATGAGCATCCCTTTATCACGAAGTGTTTCCCCGCCAAACGCTTTTACCCTTGTTGACTCTGACCACGGTACAGGTCTGCCACCTGCAAGAAAATTTTCTCTTATTTCATGTTCAGCAGCAAACCCGATTTCGTTGAGCAGTGAATGTAAATTGCTCGCATTACGAATTAGCCATCCAAAATTCTCTTCGAACGCACTCACCAGTTTCCTCCAAAAACACTATCCTGTTGTTTTACGTAACCGCCAGTTGTCGGAACTGATGAATTGGAATTCACTTTCTCAACAGCACCAGGTATTTCGGCTCTGCCGAGTGACACCAACTTCAAAAATGCAATAGCATCTTCATAATGTTTGCGCACAGCCTCTGGCTCATTCGACGGACGCTTCTTGTATAAATTGTGGACAACAATGTCAACCGCCAGAGATTTAATTCGATCTGGCACCGGATTGAATGGCGTTACATACCGCTTGCAATAACCGTCGATCTCGGTTGCAGCATCGCGATTTGCCGCATCAAGCACGGCTTGCGGATTGCTCCCGCTTTCTTCATCGTTTGTCAGTTGATTCATCTGTTCAAACGATATTCTATTGGGAGCTATGTCGCCGGCAGAATTAATATTTTGAGTGCAATAACTCATGAAATTTCTTTGCTGTTTTTTTTTTAGAAGATGTGTGCAGATCACTCCGCACACATCTTAACTACAGTTCACTCTTTTTAAGTTATCTAAGAGTTTTTTATGCTGCCTGTTTTACCTTAATAGAAAACGGCCATAACGCATAACCAACATTGTAACGCGCCTCAATGCCGAACTTCACGATCTTGTCGTCAAAATCGCGCTGGCGCGTTTTCAATTCCGGACGTTTACGCATTTGCAAGAGAAACGCCTTAATAAAGCCGCCGACATAGTCAGCATACCACGCATCGTTATCTTCTAAGTATGGATCAACAATGTAATCAAATGCGTTGAGCAGTGGATTGTCTGAGCCGCCGATTTGTTTTGAGTTTTTCAATTCCTCAAATACCGCTTCCAGTTCAACCGGACAGGTAACGAGAATATCGAGTTTGCCCGTGCGCCGGATAAACGGTTTTCCCTGACTCGTCTTGAACTTCCGGAATTGAGCCCGAACCTTTTTTAGATCGTCGCTGATTTTTGCCAGCGTTGTACCGGTGCCGGCGAGCAAATTGCTTTGTGTCCCAGACTTATCAATTTTATGGTCGGTCGCATAAAAATTATATCCATCCCAGCACTTAGTCGTTTCACCGTCCTGGCGAGCGATGGATACAAGTTCATCCGGATGCCGTTTGCCTTCGTCGGCAAGCTCTTTCACTTTAATCGGATACATTCCGAGATTGTCGTCTTCAACATCATCTTCATCAACGCCGAACGATGCTTCCCACGGTTTATTCTTTATATAATAGTCAGCGCCTTTCAACTTGTTGATAATCTTGTCTCCGAGCCATTCCCTCATTCGCGGTGTGTCGAGAATAAACGAATAGGTATTGCCATGAGATGTCGAAGGTACTTCTGTTGCGACACGCTGCCAGTTTGTTTGTATTGTGTCAAACGTTTCATTGAACAGCGCGCTGTAATTTCTTTGCAGCGCAACAATCGTTGAAGCGTTTGCAACCAGCCCAACGGCGCCAAAACCGAGCAGATAATAGATCGGATGAATCGCCGCCGAGCCGCCCTGCCCTGCCGCCAAAGAGACAGTCGAGAGCAGAAGCAAAACCGAAAATAAGATTAGGTGTTTCATTGTAACTCTCCTTTTCAATAGTTTTTAAAAAAAAGTTCGAACACAATTAGGTTTCAATAAGAACCGATACCTTTGCCTTTGCGTTGGCATCCGTATTGGCACCGCCGACGGTGATTGAGATTACGTTGCCGGCAACAACAGCATTCTGCGCACTCGGCGTCGCTGAATCAACATCGCCGACTGCAGAACCAGCTTGTGTAATGGTAATAGCTCCATCGGTGACGGCAGTTGGTCCGATCTTGCTCGTAAGTGTTGCATCGCCGCCGGCAAGCGCAGCACCTTCGAGCACTGCATAAATTTTTGTTATCGTGCCGTTTACCGGTGATACAACCCGATAAACTTTTGCATCGGCACCAACAAGATTTTCAATGTCCAATTCAAGCAGGATTTTATTCGCACCGATATTAGCGCGCGCAGTGGCAGCATTGGCAACATCTGAAAGATTGTTTGCTGCAACCAAATCGCCATCGGCGGAATGGATGTTTTTAATTTCTACCCACACTCCGTCGCTGGTAACATCCCGAATATATCCTGCCACAGAGCGTGTACCGCCATTACTTGTTTTTGCAACTGTTTGATCGTCAACAGCGTAACACGATTGCCCAACCTCAGCAAGCGTGATCTGGTCTCCTCCGGCGGAATTTTCAAACAGAAAAATTCCTTCCTCAACCTCTACAGCAATATCGCCATCGTTTCCGGCAGTGTTGTCAGCCAACCGTTTTGCAACACCGACGGAACGCAATCCGACTCCGGCTGCGCCGGGTTGTGCGTAACCGCCGCTCAATACTACCAGTGCGCCGGCATAAATTTTCTTTGCGGATTTCACGGGATACGAAAATCCTTTTCCGGCTCGAGATGGTGTAGCACGGTCTGCAGCAAGCGCCGCTGCAATAAAAATGCCTCCACCGATTCCGGCAAAGAGCAATTCGTCAAGCGCGAGAGCAACGCCGACCAACATAAGAATGATCAGGCGTTGCGGTGTGAATATTTTTTTCATGATTGTTTCTCCTTAATTGTTGTTTAGAAAATCAGTATCGTCATTTTGCTGCGGCGTTGTGCTTCGCCACTATTGCCGGATCGATACCGCTCAACTTTGCCACGGTAAGATCAAGATCATCGAGACCCGTTCCCTTTTTGCCGCTCTCGGTCGGCGGCAGTGAACCAACCGGACCGATAACCGGACCGTTTTTACAGAAGTACGCTTCAAACGATGCAAAATCCTTTTTCGCCCACTCACGTTGTGTTTCCATCCATTTGGCGTCATTTTTTTGCACCGGCAAGATGCGGCCTGTTTCAAGACCTTTGGCGATAACAACATCAAAATCCCGCTGCAAATTTTGTTCCTTCAGCGTGTTCAACTCCGTTGTTACCGCCGCGAGTTGATCGGAATTTGCTTTTGCAGTAACAATAAGCGCGAGTGCCTGTTCCGGCGTTGTGGTTGACTCTAATCCGAGTTTGGCGATAACCTGCTGCTGGAAGGAGAGCGAATTCTTCCCCGCAATGATGTCGGCAGGTTTGTTCTGTTCGAGATAATCGAGTACGGTTTTTGCCGTCACCGTACCAGCGTCGATTGCGGATTTTATTTTGTCCGAGAGTTTATTCAACTCTGCGAGGACTTCTTCCGCAGTAGCAGTAATAGGCAGATTGAGAAAACTAATCAGCCACCGAAGTAGTTCATCCATGATAGACTCCTTTCCTATAATAGTGTTATTGAAAAATTCCGATGCTGCAATCGGCATCATATTTTTTAAAAACGGTTCATTGGTCAACCCGATGTTGAACAACATGCACTGCTCGAATCGGTCTGTTGCAGGATCAATCACATTCTGAGCAAAGACAGGCGAATTGTATCGGTATTCGCCATTCTTAATTCTCTCAGCTCCTTTGGGCGTCCATTTAGAAATGATCGCGCGTGCAACTGCTTTTCCGTCACGCGTAATTTTTTTCAGATCGTTAAACCATCCTGCGGCCGGTGCTTCGCTGCCGGTCAACGTCTGGTGCTCGTAGTCAATAACGAATTCCCTGTTCGGCTCTCGTTCACGTCGCCGTTTGATGTACGATACCGCGGCATCTATATCTGATGCGGTGATAACTACATCTTTCATCTTTCCATTCGGCAGTTGTTTTTTACCGTGCGCTCCCTCGATCAGCGCATCGATCTCCGTCGGCAGTTCCAGCGCAGTCGGATCAATGAGCAGATCGTTGCACACAAACAGCAGCGACGATGCTTGAGTGAAGCCGAGTTTATTTTTTAAGTTGTTTTTCATCCTTCAATGCTTCGCGTACGATTTTTGAAATTTCTTTTAAAAAGAATTTGTTGTTGATCTTCATCATTACTTCAGCAACCACCTGATTGACGATAATCTCTTTAGTGCGCTGCCACTGAAAGAGGATATTGATGGCAATTGTCACCAAAATGACAATCGCAATAACAAGCACTTTCAATAGTTCCTCCAGCACCGGTAATACCAGAATTGTCGTGAACACCGACATCATCAGCGAGATGTAACCCTGCATCGTCATTCGTCATTTCCTTCGCCAACTTCGTTCTTCAAACGTTCGATCTCGGCATTAATTTTTTGCAACTGCAATACTTTTTCTTTTAACGCGATGTAGTATGCGTGCAATTCTTCAAGATTGATTTTTTCCGTGTAGTCGCACTGCGCATCCATCGGTTCAAAGCAAATGCAAATTGACGTGGCTGCGGAATGGATATGATACTTCAGCTGTTTCTTCCGTTTCCGGAGTTCGCTGAGTTGACCTAATTTTTCGTTTCGGTTAAACATGTTCGTGTCCTGTGAACTGCAGGTTTATAATTTATACCGCCGCATGATTGCGATGAGTTTAAGCGCATAATCAGGATCGGTGGCGTACCGTTTTGCAATTTCTCTGGCAAATGCCTCAGGCGATTGTTGCTTGAACGCATTGACGTACAGTGGAGAGCGACTGAGATATTGCCCGTGCACGTCGAAGCATTCCGCTATGCTGCTGTATGCACTGAAAGACGTTGGTTTGCCGGAAGTGATCTGTCCCGCCGTATGAATCAGTTCCGATCTCATCACATACCGCGGATTCGACATGAATCGTTTCGTCGCCGCAAATGTGTGGCCGAAGTAATTGCTTACTCCGAGATTGTTCCTGCCCCAGCTTGATTCGAGTGCCCATTGCGCAAGTACAACTCCTTTCGGTATTTGGTAAAGTGATTGTAGACGATGAGATAATGCAATGACGGTATCGGGAAAAAATCCCGGACGTGCGTTCGGAAGTTCTTTTGCTGCCGGAAGCTGAGAGTGAAATAGCAGCGATGAATCGGCAACAGCAACGTCGCTGCGCGTCCACTCGTCAATCAGCATATCGAGTGTGGCGAGTGCTTCTGTATTGTCGGACAGATAATAGAGAGAGATGCCAACGCTCGCAGTGAGTGCAACGCCAATCAATACGCCGATGAGAAAATATTTCATGAAGTATTTAAAATGAAAAAGCCCCGACTGACCCAACCGACGCTTCCAGCGTTGAAAACGCTAGCAGCGTTGATCTTATCAATCGGGGCTCCTTTGTTTCGGATTACCCCATCCGTCATCTTCACGACGGACGTGATATTATGTTGATGCTAATGTACCGTTTTGTCGGAGTACTGTCAAGAGATTTTTTTTAAACAACATCCATTTCATTTATCGACAACGGCTCGAATACTTACAACTGCTCCTTTTTCGTCGAGGTAAAAAATATAGTTTTCAATCATGTAGCCGCCAAAAGAATTTCTTGCTCTGTATTTGTGTCTCACGGCATACTTCCATTGAGGCGCGTCTACTTTTGTTACTTTTGACCATTCGATGGCTTGATAACTGTCATAGTCTTTAAGATGAGAGCGCAAGTAATCTTGAACCTGTGAAACAGAACCGTCCCATTCACTATTATAAACAATCTCAGTTTGTACGGTTTTCTTTGAGGGAAACAACAAATATATGACCAATACTATCGCCACAAGACCGGAAACGATTTTCCACAGCGGTATGACGTTAGATTTTTCGGGATCATTCGGAATGTTGAGCGTTTTCTTTAAATTGTTAATATGATTCACTGCTTCTTGAAGAGTGCAGTGTGTTTCTTCACGATACAATTTAATTGCTTCCATGTTTTTTCCGGCGAGCAGTAATTGGTTTAGTCTGCTGTCAATGAAATCATTCACCATCGTCTTTCATCGTTATGTTGTGTATGACTTTTTTGGGGTAATATAATTTATTTTTTCTTTTTCAATGCATTCAAATCATTTGTGATTTTTGCTTTTAACAATTCCTTTTCTTTTTTAAATCCCTCTTCTACCAAACGAATTGTTTCCGGATCACGGTACACTCGCACCCCGTATTCAACAAGCATGATTGCTTTTCTTAAAATATCACGCGCCGGATGTTTACTGCCCGGTGTCAGCCGTAAATGATTTGTTCGCAATATCGCTTTCACTAACTCTGTTACGGTCTCTTTGTGCGTTGCACCCATAGAATATTATCTCCTCCTTTTAATTATTGATTTGACGAAATACAGTTTTACTTTTTGTTTCGGTAAAATAATTGGTGTGTGTGTCGGATTGTATGAAAGAAGAATAGCGTTGCCGTTTTGCTCATCGTACACTTTTATGGCTCCTGAATGTTTTGTCCATAATGCTGCCACAAGATCGCCAGGCTTTACTTTAATAGCATCAGTAATCACCGCATAATCGCCTACATTGATAAATGGAATCATGCTCTCGCCGTTTTCTTTGCTTACCTCAAGCACAACATCTTTTTCAGGATCAAAATCTATCGGCAGCCACTCGTGCCAGTCGGAACGATCAGTTACTTCACCAATGCCTGCAGGCACAGTTGCTACTAATCGCAGCTGAGTCTTTAAGTTGTAGACATCGTGTTCACCTTTTGTCATTAAATGCTCTTTGGATGCATGTTGCAAAAACGATTTAAATCGATTCTGAACAAGTTTCTCTCCCCTTCCGGTTATGATCCAATCAAGTGCATAACCACTTTCTGTGGAAAGCGAAACAAGAAATTGTAAATCTGGCTGTGACCTCTCGCTTTCATAATCAGAAACACGTGTTCGCGTAATGCCATATTTCAACGCAAATTCTTCTTGACTCAAATGACCGCGTATTTCGGCGATTCTTCTTCCGATACCGTCTGCGTATTTTTTCCTCATTTTTCCCTTGACATTTGCGTAAAAAATACGCAAGTTGAACTAACCTTAATTTATTAAAACCTTAATTTTTTAAGAAACTATGAAAGAACAAGCGCAAAAACAAGAACTAGACCACAATCTTATTTTTGCTGAGATGAGGGCTCGTGGCATTAAAATGAACGCGCTTGCTAAGCGTCTTCGCCGCACTCCGGCGGCAATCTCTTATGCACTGAGTGGAAAAAGTGCGGCATTATTACAGCGCATAGATAATTACTTAAAGCAAACGGCGAAAAAAAAGGCAGCTTAGCCAACGTTCCAACCCCGCATTTAACGCAGGGTTTGGGGAATTCCAAACACCTTAAGAGCGACTTTTAGAGTATGATTCGACCCTTTTCACCTCTCGCACAAAAAATGCAAGAATCCGGATATTCGTTGAACCGGCTCGCCGATGAAATTAATTCGTTCATCAATCTTAATGTTACACGTTATGACGTTTCGAATTATCTCCACAGACGATTTTCAAGAATCAATTCAAAAAAAAGAAAAATCATCCGTCTATTTTTTATTGCGCACAAGTGGATCGCCGCACCGAAGCCTAAACCGATACCCACATGTGTACATTGTTGCGCACAATATCCTTTTGGTAAACCAAAGCATCGTTCCACTACTTTGTCAAAAATAAAAATCTTTATCGCACGCGGCAATCATAAACGCACAACAAAAAATTCGCAATGACACTTAACCAACTATTGTACTCAACAATTAAAACGTGGGAGATCGAAGAACGTATTCGGCGTGAAGATGAAAGTTTCGATGCTTTCGAGTTTATCTCGAAAGGGATCGGACATAAAAATTCATCAACGCTGCGCAAGATGTGTGGTCCTCAATCATCACGTTGTGGCGCGAAACTTGGTGTTGAAGAAGCGATGATCATCATGACAATAACAAATGATTACCGTCTATTCACATTTCAAAAAGAAGAATTGATAAAACGCCAATCATCAAACGAGCAAATGAATTTGTTTTCGCAACCGCAGAGAAAACTATGAAACAGCACATTGACATTTCCACAGTGCCGCAGGCAAAAATTACCGCCGAAGTAATACAACACACCGACATCATTGTGCGGTTACTTGCTGCAGAAAAAGTTATTGAAGCAGAACAACGCGCAGCACAAGAACTATGTGTAACACCGCGCCATATAGGACGCTGGAAGACTCAATTGCGAAAGATGTTCGGTATTCCGCCGCGCGTATCGCTGATCCCGCTGTCACATCATCCACAAATCCGTCAGGCAATTGAATATATCCTTACGCGAAAAGAGCGCGCTGATAAACTACAAATGCGCGCCGCAAAACATCTTGATGTGATCATGCCGACGGGTGAAGTTGTTTCAGTCGAGAATTTTCTCAAGTCACTCTATCCGCACGAGAATGTCAACGCCGTCAGCTGCTACCGTGCGCTTGTTGCGCGTTGCAAAAACAAAAAAGTAATTAAAAGCGACGGCACAGAAGCGACACTCGCCGATCTTCCGGCTCAAGTATCTGTCGTTCGATTCCTGCGGCAATGGAAAAAAGAATTCATCGCCGTACGACGCGCACAATCACGACAAAAGGATTGGGAGAAAACAATGCAGCCGTATGTGACGCGTGATGTAACTCAGTACGAGCCCGGCGAATTATGGATCGGCGACCACACAGAACTTGACTTCTTTATTCGCAACGAACAAGGGAAACCGGATCGAAGATGGATTACGTGTTTCATCGACATTCGTACTGGATTACTCGTTGGTTATCATCTGTCGTGGCAACCGAATTCAACAACAATTGCACTTGCATTTCGCAACGCCGTGCTCGGCACGCAGTTAAAGGCATACACATCCGATGGTCAATATAAAGATGTACACATTGTTTCTGTGCCGGATGTGGTGATGATTGATAACGGAAAAGATTATCGAAGCAAATACACCCAGCGTCTTCTCGGTAGAATAGATTTCACCGATCAGGCGCGTCTTTCTATTCAACGTATCACAAAACTGCATTACGTCCAGCCCTATCACGGCCAATCAAAAGCGCAGATGGAACGATGGTTCGGTTCATTCCAAACAATGTTGAAGCATCTGCCAGGCTACAAGGGTAACACGTATGGAAACAAACCAGATTCACTGAAGGAAGAGTTGAAACAAAGAGAGATTCTTTCGGTTGAGCAATTTGATGCAATGATTGCGTTGGCTGTCAACGTCATCAATAACAGAGTGAAGCGTACGTTGAATGGTGAAACTCCTCTTCAACATTATCTCACTCATCAAAAAGTGCAGCGCAGCATTGATCTGCGCGTGTTAGACTTCCTGATGATGAAGAGCGAAAACAAAGTTATCCAGCGGTGTCAGGTGCGGTTAAAGAACGCGGAATATTACTCCGATCAACTCATGGCATTCAACGGCAGACGCGCCGATGTGTATTACGATCCGACTGATCTCGGTTTTGTTTCCGTGTATGTGGATGGGGAATTCGCTGCGGTTGCTTGCAATAAAGAACTGATTGGCAAGGATGAACGCGGCTTCCAACGGATTCTTGCCGACCGCGTGCGCGGTGAAAAAGAAATGCGTGAACAAATTAAACATTTCAGGAACGGAATTTCAAAAGCGGATGCGAAAATGATGCTGTTGCACGGTGAGTTGATGAACACGCAGCCGGTTGATGCTGCACTTCTACAGAAAGAAACACCGGCAATGATCATTCGAACTGGATTTGAGGAACAGGCGAAGGCAGCGCAAGAGCAGTTACAACAAGAACAATTAAAAGTTGAAGTAGAACAGCGTGCGCGCAAAAAGAAATCAGCCGCGCCGCTGACGATGGATTTAGTCTCACGTGTTCGATAACCAATCTCGGGGAAAAACAATGGCACCACATAACGCAGTACGAATGGAGTTGATTGAACAATCGAAACTCTCATCCGGATCGTCGGACGAGGTTCTCAAGCGTCTCAATCAATTGCTCAACGAAGGTGAACTCTCACAACGCGACATTGCGAAATTTACAGGCTACTCTACATCAGTTATCTCGCAGGCTCTTGCAGGCAACTATGAAGGCGATGTTGAAAAAATAGAAGATGCGCTCGGAAGATGCTATCGTAACTGGCTGGCGAAGAATGCCGTTGTTGAGACCGGTGTTGTGCGAGAGATACACGCAACCATGATGCTCGCGTGGAAGAGAAAAGAAATGGCACGCATCACCGGACCGTTCGGCCGTGGAAAATCGAAAGCACTCTCACGCTTTGTTGCGCTCAATCCCGACTTCGCGGTTTATCTCGAACTTACCTCAACAACATCCGCCGTTTCAATTCTACATCGCATCGCAGAAGCACTCAATATAGAATCGCAGATGAGCGGCAGCGCGGATGACAAACTGATGACGATTATTCGCGCACTACAGCGCAAACCAAGACTGATTGTCATTGACGAGGCGGATAATCTTAAACCGAAAACGCTTGCGATACTTAAAGACGTACACGGCGGCGAATCGGCAGAACGACCGTGGGTAGAAATGAATTATGGAGTACGTGAGACTTATCCTCAATATCACACACAAATACAAAAAGGTATCGATTTAATCAAACATGCGAATTTATTAAAGCTCCTGCAAAGCATCGGACTGACACTGAGTAAAAAGTATGTAGTGCAAAAATTTGGAATTCCTGCCTATAATCCAAATGATTTAGATGATGAAGCATTGAGTCCGTCTCAATTGATTGATTTTCAACCTTTATCGGCAAGCGATCTTGTAGTCGCTGACAGTAAAAAAAAACTTCTATTGAAAAAATAGAGAAGGCTTATAGTGATCGTCTTTCAATAGTTGAGTACAATTCCATTCAATCTTCATTTGATATTTACCGTCTGAGACTTCAGCAGATCAAATCTGTGTTAAGCGAGAGTGACAATTATGACGATGCTGTTCAACGTTTGATCAGTGTGCCGATAAATACAAAGTTTTTATCTAAGTTTTCCGATCTTTTGCGTGATGCGTTAGAAACATCCGAGGCATTGGGACGCAGTTTAATTGTAGAAAAGGATCGTCTTTTATCTATCTCCGATGATATTGTCTCGGGGCACTACTTGAGCGAATTGAGTTGGATTGTTTGTGAGGATAACTTGGTGAAGATTACTTTTGACCTGCTTCCTAAGAAAGCCCTTGAATATCTGAATTACAAAGCGATTACAATAGCAGGCATCGAACACGATCAAATTCTATTTGATGTAAAAAAGAGATTGCTTGCGGCTATTAAAGAAGGAATAAAATTTGAAGAGTGGAGACAATCTATCGATGAGTTTTTTGATGGTCTTGGTGTAGAAAAACTTCATCCGCGACACGCTGAAACTGTTTTTAGAACAAACATCTTATCATCGTTTGGAATTGGACAATTAGAACAGGCTATGTCCATGTCAGAACGTTTCCCAATGTGGAAATATTCAGCAATTAATGATTCAGCCACTCGACCGGAACATGCTCAATACGATGGAAAGATTTTCAAAGTTGGTGAAGGTCCTATTCCACCCATTGATTATAACTGCCGTTGCACAGCAATATACCTTCATGTAACACAGACCTCAAATGTTAACCCGGAAAAATGGAAAATCGATAGAGTAACGGTTAGGTTTAACAACAGAAAGACATTCGATCAGTGGAAGCGAGAGAAAGAGAAAAGTGTTGTTACCCCTGAGGTTAAAGAGTGGATGAGCAAAAATTCATGATATGCCATTAAGTCAGGATGGCATGTTTAGAATTTGTTTTAAATGACATTTAAAGTGATTGTCGGTTTCAAAAATTCTCATTTTTTCCCACTAATCCGCATTTAATGTGATCGTTTAAAAATCTCTAACCCATTGTAAAACAAAGCACTACAAAAATATTTAAATGACAAATAATTTGATCCCCCACAATAAAAAAACGCCGCGAGAAAGCGGCGTTAGTAATATTTGCGAGGTTAAAAGGAAATTAGTTGGGTTTCTTTTGTTCTTTCTTTGTTTCCTCGTGTTTCGCTTCTTTCTTCTCTACTGCCGTCGTGGTCTTCATCATTTTTTTGTGCACTTTGTGTTCTTTCTTCATTTCGGTTGCCGGCTTTACTTCCTTCGGCTCTACTTTCTTTTCTTGAGCCGTAGCCGTGAATCCTACCAGCATGGCGGCGACTACCATTGAAAGCAGTAGATGGGTGATTTTGGTGATACGCATAGAACCTCCTGCAAATGGTGAATAGAATTGTTTGTTAGGTACTGCAACGGTATAGACGGAGGCTGAGTGAAGATGTTCCAACGGGAAAGATGAGTTAAGAAAAATTAATTTGTCTGCTTGTTCCAACGCTTAATGATCCAATCACTGAAAAGGTGTCTGAGCCATATGGCTCTTCAAATGGACTTCTAGTAACGCAGTAATATCTTCATCGTCTCTATGACAAGTACATGTTTTATTACTTTTTGTAAAGATAAAAGTACTGCGAAACTACCACAAATGTATCACAGAAAAATAAAAAAGGCTGATTTATTGAAGCACGATGGAGAACCACGCAACCAAATCCGTCAAACATTCCTCGCCAATTTGATGTCCGAGCGGATATTCATGATACACTACCTGTGCATTTGATTTCGACAGCATTTCTCGTGTTTTTCGTGCCGAAGAAACAGGAATGATAGGATCATTGATGCCGTGGGAAATGAAGATGTGAAGGTTCTGTAGTTCATTCAATTTATATTCATGCTCTAGTTGTAATGGAGCAAAGCCGCTGAAACACGCCATACCTTTGCAGAGACCCGGCTGAGTGAGGGCAAGAGCGTACGACATAATTGCTCCCATGCTAAAGCCGAGTAGAAAAAGTTGATCGGTCTTGATTGTTGAAATGAAAGTAAGAATTTCATTTCGGCTGTGCAAAAAACTTTCTTTGTCAACAGTACCGTCGTCGAACAATTCAAACCACGTATAGCCGCCCCAACCAAACTCATACGGAGCGCGGAGAGAGTAGATGTTGAGGCGTGGATCGAGATAGTTTTTCAATCCAAATAAATCATACTCATCAGCGCCTCTGCCGTGAAGAAGAATGAGTGTTGAAGTGTTAGATGAGTATTGTTGAGCGGGAGCGTAGAGGTGTTTGAGCATAGTGAAAAACTATTTCAAAATATTTTCTATTCCTACTCGTATCATCATCACCGCAATGGCAACCATAAAAAGGGAGGCAACTTTGGCAAATGCCTTTGAACCCGCATCGCCCATGACTTTGATGACAACGTCAGAATGGCGAAACGTAAACCAAACGATGAGTAAATTTAGTACCAGTGAGAGCATCGAAATCCAGTAACCATAAGCATCAACAATAATAATGATAGAAGTTAGCGCCGCTGGTCCCATAATAAGAGGAATACCAATCGGTACAATTCCAACCGAAGAGGCATTCGGATTTTTCCGTTCATCACTGGAAAATAGCAAATCGGTTACGGCAAGCACAAGAAGAACAATGCCTCCGCCAATGCGGAAGTCGTTTTCGGTAATGCCAAGAAATTTAAAGATGACTTTCCCGAGCGCCAAGAACAACAACGCCACAGCTCCGGCGGTCAGTGTTGCTTCAACAATTAACTGACGTTTTGCTTTCAACGTCATGCCCGTTGTTAACGAAATAAACAGCGGCACTAATCCCAACACGTCGATGGCGACGAAAAGCGGAATGAATGCCATGATAATATCGTTAACAAATGAAAGCATAGTAGTTTTTATGTCGAGAGTATGAGGCAGTTTGTTGTGCGAAGGTTAAACCTCTGCACAGAAATTCCAAACGTGAAATCGTTAAGAACTAATTCCCGCTTTTGCCAACTCATCTTTAATAATTTTTACCGCGTCATGTTCTGCAATGAGCATTCGTGCGCCGGCAGTTTTTACTGCTTGTTCAAGTGTTCCTTTTCGTTCTGTCAGCCAAAGCCATATGCTGTAGCCAAGACGGTATTGATCGTTTGGTTCGCGAGTTGGAATGGTTTTGACACTGTTGTAGGCAATTTTTTCTAATGATGAAGAATCGAATTCTTTTACTTTTGAAGGTGAAATTGTCGTCATAGTGTTTGTTTCCTTTCCGTATATAGCGTAAAGATACTCCGAAAAAGTGAGAGAAAAAACTCATTCGCACAGTGTTTTTTTAAACCCCAAAATAGCTCGAAATGTTTTTTGTAATGTGTTTCACTGTTTCTTCATACTCCTTGGGAACAAGACGAGTTAAGTAATCTTCTGCTGCAGCGGTCATGCCAACATCATATCCCTTTTTTTCACTCAAGTAGTATTTGCTGGTCATAATTTCGATATACAGTTCGGCAGCAGTTTTTCCGGGTAAAAGATTGGTCACACCTTCTCTGCGAAATATTTCACACACAGGTGCGAACACAGTTTCATACCAATGACGGGCTACAGTAGAAAGAGGTGGTGGTTGCTGAAACCGCTCACCCATATACCGCTGGTGCTCTTCAATGTGTTTGATAAACAATTCAACATATGATGGGTGAGCAACACTCCCCAAAAATTTATCAATGTTCAGCGATGTCAACCGTTCAAATGCTTTCTTCTTCTGTTCTGTAGTGTACAGCATTGCATATGAATCAAGAATGTACTGCTTATCTTCTGCGGTAGCGAGTTCATCGCGTATGATGCCGCTTGCTTTCAAGTCTTCATTAATCCAATCCATGGATTCAAGAAAAAAATGTATATCTGCTTCGCGCATGGATTGTGAAAGTTCTGAATGAATTTCAACAGTTTCTGCGTCGGAAAGATATGCCATCAAGGTTGTTCGCTTGCCAACGAAAGGTATGTCCTGTTTTTCAAAACGGATGAGTGTGTTAGCCAGTGATGAATCTCCCCAATACACGCCATTGCTGTGGAGTTGCACAAATAAACGCACAATGGCATCCCAAATTTTCTGTCGGTTTTCTTTTCTGAAATTGCGGGAGTACAAAAGTGAATCAGGAAGCACCTTTTCTACCAGCAGGGTTACGGTGTGTGAAATTCGATTTTTTTCGTACTGAATACCGATCGGTGTGTTTACTTCTATCGGTTCTTCCTCACGCACAACGTACCCAGCAGGAATAAGCGTGTGGATGCCCATCAGCAGAAGACGTTCGTAGTTTTCAATTTCTTTTTTGGAAATTTCTTCACTGATCTCTTTAATGGCAAATGAAAAGCGTCCAGTCTTCACAAAAATAACTACATGACGTGAGATGCCGCGTTTAATGTCCAACGTTTTTATTCCGTGAGCACTCCATTCAGCGATGGGAATATGCCACGGTAATTGTTGCAGTTCATCGGAAAAAATAGGGTCGACATGCAAATGTATGTGTGGGGAGTGTTTCATACAAAAACACTCTAAGATACGAAAAAGATCGGAGCGTTAAGTAGCTTGATTGTTCTTTCCGTACCTAACCTGCAGATATTTGATAATGCCTGGAAGTATAGAGAGGAACACAATAATAACAATGACTAATTCAAGATGCTCAACAATTGCGGGAAATGCAGTGCCGAGAAAATATCCTGCCAACGTCATACTCAGTACCCACGAAACACCACCGATTATATTGTACGTGGCAAATTTCGTGTATGTCATTTCAGCGATGCCGGCAACAACAGGAGCAAAGGTACGGGCAAACGGCATCCACCGCGCCAGCACAATCGTAATTCCGCCGTACTTTTCATAAAATTCTTTTGTAGCAAGAAGATGTTTTCGTTTGAAAAAACGCGAATCTTCGCGGGAGTATAGCGCATGCCCTCCCTGTTTGCCGATGTAGTAACCGACAGCATCGCCAACAATAGCGGCAATACACAACAACACACACAATTCATAAATGTTGAACATACCTTTAGCGGCAAACAACCCCGCCGTGAAAAGCAAAGAATCACCCGGCAGAAAGAAACCGATAAGTAACCCAGTTTCAGCAAAGACAATGAAGAAGAGACCAATATACCCCGCCCATGCAACAAGTGCCTGTATGTCGCGAAGTTTATCAAAAAATTCTTTAATAAATTCCATAGGAAAAAGTCCAAAAAATTACAGAGGTTGTAAAGCGCCTATGCTTAATAAATAGAGTAGCAGAGCGCCAAGAACAATTCTGTAAAAGATAAAAATGTAGGTTGAATGATGTTTCAGGTAATTCAGCAGGAATGCAATAGACGCATAGCCCACAATACCTGATACAACAGTGGCGACAATTAAATTCAAAGCGCCAATGTCGGATGACAACAACAATTCACGCTCTTTCACCAACTCTAACACACCCGCAGCAAATACCGAAGGGAGCGAAAGAAGAAAGGAAAACCTTGCCGCTGTTTCACGATTTAGACCCAGCAACAATCCTCCTGTAATAGTAGTTCCCGAGCGGGATGAACCGGGAATTAGCGCTACGGCTTGTGCTAAGCCGATGATGAATGATTCTTTCCAACCAATATCGTTGAGTGATTTTAACGATATTCCTTTTTGAATTCGTTGTTTCAGTAAAGACTCTGCAAACATCAACAATAGCGCAAGCACTATCAACGACGCACTGATGACATACAGCGACCGGAATGAAGTTTCTATTTCGCTTTTCAACAACACACCGAAGAAAACAATGGGTACCGTTCCCGCGGCAATCATCCAACCAAGTTGCGCTTCACGGTTGTGAAGCAGATTTCTCGTGAGGATTCCCCGTAAGACAGCCGAAGTGATATGTACGATATCTTTGTAAAAGTAGAGAAGAACAGCAATCAACGTACCAAATTGAATGACTGCTGTAAAAGCCGCACCGGGATCATTCCAACCAACCAAAGCCGGAATAATACGCAAATGTGCTGTACTGCTGATGGGAAGAAATTCCGTCAATCCCTGAATGATACCGAGAATAATTGCCTGAACAAGATCCATGAACGATGTGTTTCTGTGGCAGATTATTTACGAATGCTTTGGAATTAGTGTGAGAAAACTCTGCCTGTACTAAAAAAAAGAGGAGAGATTCTCCTCTTGTTGTGAAAGCAAGGTACGAAAAAAATCATTCCATTCAAAGAAAAGTACAGTTCAAAAATTCATACAACTGTTGAATTCTTACCATTAAAATTGTATAGTAGCAAACGTTTGTAATAAACATTTCTTTCAACCTATACAAAGTGATGTATGCCTATGAGCCATTCATCAACCAAACCACAATTTGCCACATTAGTTACCGTTTTCTTCTTTTGGGGATTTCTTGCTGCATCAAATGGCGTGTTTATTCCTTTCTGTAAAGAACACTTCAGTTTGACCCAATTTCAATCACAGCTAATCGACCTTGCATTTTATCTGGCATATTTTGTTGGTTCGCTAACATTGTACTTGGTCGAGCGATTTATGAAAATCGATTTTCTCAACAAAATCGGTTACAAGATGGGAATTGTGTACGGATTACTCATCTCTGCTATTGGCGCCATTGCAATGATTGGAGCAGTGAACGTTGGTAATTACTGGTTGATACTTAGCGCATTATTTCTCATCGCGATAGGGTTTTCGTTACAGCAAACATGCGCACAACCGTTCGCTATTGCACTCGGCAGTCCCGAAACGGGCGCCCATCGTTTAAATCTTGCCGGCGGCATCAATTCATTTGGTACAACAATTGGTCCATTGATTGTTAGTTACTTTTTGTTTGGCGGATTGAAGCGCTATGTGCAGGTGGAAATTAGTTCGGTTAATCAAATGTATATGTTTCTTGCGGCGCTGTTTATTGGAGTGGCGTTGTTTTTCAAGTTTTCCAGTTTACCGAAGGTAACGCAAGATGAACACATAGAAGCAGGACGCGGAGCTCTCAAATATCCGCAATTAGTGTACGGCATGATTGGCATTTTTGTCTATGTCGGTGTCGAAGTGACTATTCAGAGCAACCTAGGTGCGCTATTAAAACTACCGGAATTTGGTGGCTACGATGAATCAGAAATTTCTCATTTCATCTCTCTGTTTTGGGGAAGTTTAATGATTGGCAGATGGACAGGAGCAATTACCGTGTTTGATCTTTCCAAAAGGGTGAAAAATATTTTAACAGTTGTAGTTCCGTACGTTGCGTTCGGCGTAATTTTAGGAGTGAATGCATTAAGCGGAAACGATGTGAGTGATCTGTATGTCTATGCGTTTGTTATCGCAATTCAAATTGTAGGATTTTTCATCGGGCAGGAAAAACCGGCAAAAACATTACTGACATTTTCTATTATGGGAATAATAGCAATGATTATCGGAATGATTACGACAGGGAAAGTAGCGATCTTTGCTTTCATCAGTGGTGGATTATTTTGTTCGGTTATGTGGCCTTGTATTTTTGCACTTGCTATTGCCGGGCTCGGTAAATACACCAGCCAGGGTTCTACGTTTTTAATCATGATGATTTTGGGCGGTGCCGTAATTCCTCCATTGCAGGGATGGATTGCCGATGTAACAAACGATATTCACGGTTCATATTTTATTACCATACTTCTGTTCGGATATCTTGCATTCTTTGCTGTGAAAGCGAAATCTGTGTTGAAGGCGCAAGGTATCGATTACGAAACCACAATAGCAAAAGCGCATTAATAAGAGGGAATACATTTCTTTAAAAATAATAAACGCTCCGTTAATGGAGCGTTTGTTGTTTAAGCGAAACGGGATAAGAAAAATTAACCGGCTGAATGATTGTTATATTCTTGTAATGCTAAATTTGTCAATTGATCTTTCACCTCTTTCGGCATTTGTACGCGGTCCCAATATTTTGTTTTATCGTTTTTATCTTGTTCTGAAGGTACACCGATGAACAATCCATTTTTCCCTTCCGCTACCTTAAACCCTTTGATCACGAATCCTTCTGACGTTTCAACATCGAAAAATGCTTTTACTCCACCGGAACCCGACGAGAGTTTCATATTGAGAACCTTCATACAACCTCCGAAATGTTAGTGAGAAATAATGTGAATTAGGTTGGCGTAGCAGTCAACAACGTAACTCTTAACTTATCCTAACTAACAAAGATTGTTGGAGTTTATCATTTTTTATGAATCTTGTCAAGATTTTTTCTTCGTCAGGAGATATGATTTTGATTAGATTTAAATAAGTGAGTACTCTTTTCCTTCTATTGCCGCCCGAACAAATCCGTTGGCTTTTTTTAATCGTGCTGTTGCATCGGCATAATCTACATTGGCTTTAATCATGACCAGCGCGGTTTTTACATGTCCTTTGGCTTCGGTAAGATATTTCTCTGCCTCGTCATAACTAACGCCGGTAATAGTCATCACCACGCGTTTTGCACGTTCAACAAGTTTTTTATTTGTCATCTGCAGATCAATCATCATGTTTTCGTACACTTTACCGAGACGAATCATAGCTGTAGTGGTAATCATGTTCAGAATTAACTTTTGTGCAGTACCGCTCTTCATTCGTGTTGAACCCATTATTACTTCAGGTCCTACTTCAGCGCAGATGGCAACATCAAGGGCATTTGCTAAATCTCTATATTCTGGAAGGTCTAAGTTTTTTCGAGGGTTGGTGGTAACGTAAAGAGTTTTTGCTCCACGCTCTTTTGCTCGTTTTACTGCACCAATAACGTACGGCGTGCGCATGCTTGCGGCAATTCCACAAACCACATCGTTTGGTCCAACATTTTTTTTATCAATATCCAACATTCCATTTTCTTGAGAATCTTCAGCTCCTTCCACTGCGCGGAACATCGCCCCTTCGCCACCCGCTATCATTCCCTGCACCATTTCAAATGGCACGCCAAAGGTTGGTGGACATTCGCTTGCATCAACCACGCCGACCCGTCCGCTTGTTCCTGCGCCAACATAAATCAGTCGTCCACCGTTGACGAACGCCCGCACCACTAATTCTACCGCTTGAGCGATGTAGGGAATTTGTGTTTCAACTGCAGGCGCTACTTTTTTATCTTCGTTGTTAATGATGGTGAGAATTTCGGTAATAGAACGTGCGTCAATATCCATTGAGTTCGGATTGCGCTGTTCGGTGGAAAGTTTTTTTAATTGATGAAAAAGTTGTTGTTTATCCATAATTAATATTTGGTAACAATAACCAGTTGTTTCTCCAGATTGTTGAATTCTTCGCTACCCTCAAAAACCAGTGGTACATTTTGAAAATGTAAATGAGGAAATGCTTTTTTTGCTTTTGTTAGTTCCTCGTCAACTTCAAGACCTTTAAATGTAATCAACGATGGGGCAGAAATGAAGAATTTTTTATTTTCGTGGTTTGATTTTTTTTTATCCGTCTTAAGGAATGGTAATCCCCACGCTAACAGATTTGATAAATTGCTAACGGATCGTGTCACAACAGCATCAAATGATTGAAAAAGTCTCGGCATATTTTTTAACTCTTCTGCACGTCCCCACACCGTTTTTGTATTAGACAAACCGAGGGATTCAATCATTGATTGTACGGCGGTTATTTTCTTATTAGTGGCATCCAGTAAAACAAATGAACTATCGGGAAGCATGATTGCCAGTGGAATTCCAGGAAAACCGCCCCCTGTTCCTAGGTCGAGAATATTTGCATTAGGAGGAAATTGAATTTTGAACAGCAACGTAAGTGATAGTGCGATGTGATCGTTCCAAACATTTATCTCGCTCTTTCGTGATATGAGATTAATCTTTTTATTCCACTCCAACAACAATGTTTTAAAAGTGGTTAGTTGTTGAATTTGTATATCCGTTATAATTAAATTATTTTTTCTGCACAGTGTGTACAGCCATAGTTCTTCGTTGCTCATTGTTTCACGTGAAACAGTTCTAAAGTTTAATTTATTGATTTAGCTGTTGCAATTCGTACTGCCTTAGAAAAATACTAAGTACAGATATGTCAGCATTGGTAACGCCGGCAATTCGTGCCGCTTGGCCTATTGAGCGTGGACGAATGCGCTGTAATTTCTCCTTCCCTTCCGCACTTAGCGATGGTATTTTTGTATAATCGAAATGTTCTGGAATGAGGTGCTCTTCAAATTTTGCAAGACGGTTGATCTGTTCGTTTTGTCGCTTAATATACCCCTCGTACTTAATATCAATTTCTACTTGCTGTTGAACGGCTTGATTTGTCAATATTTTTTTTATCTCTTCATTTTCTAACAGCTCTACCATATCGCTAATAAAAATATTTGATCGCTTTAAGATTTTATCGAGCGACTCATTTTCAGAAATTTTTGTTTCTGATTTTTTTTCTAGTAGCGGATTTACTTTTGTGGGCGTTATTGTTGTTTTGGAAAAATAGTTGATCGCTTTTTCTATTAACAATTCTTTTTCATCAAGTCTCTCTATCATCTCTTTGGGGATTAATCCAATTTCGTATCCCATTCTCATCAACCTTCTGTCGGCATTATCCTGTCTGAGCAACAATCGGTATTCTGCCCTGGAAGTAAACATACGATATGGTTCATCTGTTGATTTGTTGATAAGATCATCAATCATTACACCAATGTAAGCTTCACTTCGCTGAAGAATGAAGGGTGGGCGCTTTAAAACTTTTGCAGCTGCATTAATTCCCGCAATCAAACCTTGTCCTGCAGCTTCTTCGTAACCCGAAGTTCCATTTATTTGGCCTGCGAAAAATAAACCTTCAATTCTTTTTGTTTCAAGTGTGTGTTTTAGTTGATGAGGCGGAAAGTAATCATACTCTACCGCATATCCAGCTCGTAGCATTTTTACATTTTCTAATCCTGGAATAGTTCTAAGGCCTTTGTATTGAATTTCTTCGGGAAGACTAGTAGAAAATCCATTTACATATACAACGTTTGTGTTGTAACCCTCAGGTTCAAGAAAAATTTGATGACGCTCTCGCTCGCGAAATCTAAAAATTTTATCTTCAATTGAAGGACAATAACGTGGACCAATGCCTTTTATTCTGCCAGTGAACATTGGCGAACGATCGAACCCTTTTTCCAGAATTTTATGTGTTCTCGGATTTGTATAAGTAAGATACATTGGAATGAGACGATTAGTAATTTTTTCTGTTTGGTAAGAAAATGGAATTGGAGGATCGTCACTTTCCTGTATTTCTGTTTTTGAAAGATCGATACTATTGAAATCAATTCGTGGCGGGGTTCCAGTTTTCAATCTACCAGCTATGAATCCAAGAGAAACCAAAGATTCGGTGACTCCTTTTGCTGGTGCTTCGCCAAATCGTCCTCCACTACGATGCTTCTCGCCTGTATGCATTAATCCATTGAGAAAAGTTCCAGCACAAAGAATCAATGAAACACATAAAATTTCATACCCTAAAAACGTTCTGATTTTTTTTATCTTTCCATTTGTTGCGATTATATCAGATACAGAGTCTTCAAGAACATCAAGGTTGATCTGATTTAGTACACGCCGTTGTGCTTCGCGAGAATACCATTCTCTATCGTTTTGACAACGGGGAGACCAAACAGCTGGACCTTTGGAAGTATTCAACATCTTAAATTGAATTCCAGTAGCGTCTGCAATCTTCCCCATTTCCCCACCGAGTGCATCTATTTCTCTTACAAGATGTCCCTTTGCTGTTCCTCCAATAGCTGGATTGCAGGACATTCTTCCAATGGCATCTGCTTTTAGTGAAATTAGCAATGTTGAGCATCCCATGCGTGAAGAAGCCAAAGACGCCTCAATACCTGCATGTCCGCCACCAACTACAATAACGTCATATTTCAATTTTGGGATACTGACTACCATAATGTTTCACGTGAAACGTTATTTACCGATACAGAATTTTGAAAAAATGTTGTTTAGAATATCATCAGGAGTTGTAAGTCCGATAATTTCTCCAAGATAGTTAAGTGCTTCATGCAAGTCAACGGCGATAAATTCCCCACTCATGCCGTTAACAATTGAATCTTTAGCTCTTTGCAATGACTTTTTGGCGTTTTCAAGCGCCTGTTTGTGGCGTAAATTAGTTATTATGATTGAACTTACAGAAGAGTCATGGTGAGGTAATGCAGTGTCTACCAGTAGTTTTTTTAATGCCTGAATACCCTCGTGTGTAACACATGAAATTTCAATAACTCTCTTATCGGCAAAGAATTGTGGATTAAATTCTTTACTTTTGATATCAATCTTATTAATTACAAAAATTTCATGCGATCGGCTATTAAATGATGCTGAAATGTCGTTATACCATTTTGCTTCTTCAAAAGTATGTAGAATTGATGAATCAACAATGAATAACACTATGTCAGCATTTTGTAACTTTGCTATTGTGCGTTTAATCCCCTCCTGTTCTATTACATCGTTTGATTCACGTAGTCCGGCCGTATCAATAAATATAAACTCTAATCCTTCCAGAATAATACTTTCTTCTATTGTATCTCTTGTTGTGCCAGGAATATCACTAACTATTGCTCTTTCTTCCTCCAGCAGAATGTTAAGAAGGCTTGACTTTCCTGCGTTTGGCCTTCCTACAAGGGCAACCTTTACTCCCTCTTTTGCCAGCTTACCTTCGGAATAACTTTCAATCATTGATGTTATTTTTGACTCTATCGATTCCAGTTTTGTTAACGACTCATCTTTTTGTGCAAGCTCAATGCCTTCTTGTGAAAAATCTAATTCAAGTTCAAGTAGCGAACATAAGTTTAAGAGTTGAGTGCGTAAATCGTTTATGTGTTTGGATAATTTTCCACTGAGCTGTTCTAAAGATGCTCTATGGGATTTCTCTGATTTGGAGTGGATAATATCAGCGACTGCCTCAGCTTGTGTTAGGTCTAACTTCCCATTGAGAAAAGCGCGGTACGTAAATTCACCAGGTAATGCGGGGCGGGCACCTGCGCTATATAGTTCATTAAGCACTTTTTGAGAAAGAAAATATCCACCGTGTAAACTTATTTCTACTACATCTTCTCCAGTGTACGAATGTGGATTTCGAAACACAGTTACTAATGCAGTGTCTAGAATAACAGAGTCGCTACCACAAATTTTTCCAAAATGAACCGTGTGAGAAGAAGCTTCTTCTATTTTTACCCTACCACTAAATAATGAGTCAACAATAGAAAACGCTAGCTTCCCACTTACTCGTATAACGGCTATACCACCAATACCAACTGCTGTTGCTAGTGCGGCAATAGTATCTTTTGAATTATAAGGTAAACTCATACCAAATTTTTTTCTAAAGTACGAAAAATTTGCTTGACTTCAGTACAGAAAATTTTATCTTGAATATGTGCAATGACGCAGTAGTTATTCACAGTTCATCAAAAGAATGTCCGCAAACAAACAACATCGCAGAAACTATGTAAAGCGCGTAGGCGTTCGTGTCGTTTCTGTGCCTGTTAACCTCCTTCCGCTTGGCGGCATTATTATTCTTTTGGGAATTACTTTTGCGATTCTACGCCTATTGATTATCGGCTAAGAACGCGCAGAGGTTACTCCCAAAACAACACATCACAAATAATTACCACACACAACAAGTGAGAATGTAAATCAGGGCGTAACCTCTCATGACGAGGTTGTGTAACTAATTTTATCTCATTTAGGTGCTTTATGACTCAACATGGTTCTTCTCAGCGATTAATGACTGGTGCCGAAATTTTTGTACGATCACTAATCGAAGAAAATGTAGAAATAGTTTTCGGGTATCCGGGTGGCGCTGTTATCGGCATTTATGATGCTCTTCACGACATTTCCGACATTAAACATATACTTACCCGTCACGAGCAAGGTGCTGTACATGCCGCTGAAGGATATGCAAAAGCAAGTGGTAAACCGGGAGTTGCCCTTGTTACATCTGGACCAGGAGCAACAAATACGGTTACCGGTATTGCCGATGCATATATGGATTCAATTCCCATCATTGTCTTTACTGGACAAGTACCGTTGAAATTAATTGGTAACGATGCATTTCAGGAAGCGGATATCGTTGGTATTACACGACCCATCACAAAGCATAACTACCTTGTGCGGGATGTTAACGAACTTGCATCTACAATCAAAGAAGCATTTTATGTTGCCACTACCGGAAGACCGGGGCCGGTTCTTGTCGATTTGCCGAAAGACGTAATGGCGTCGAGAACATATTTCCATTACCCCAAGACAGTGAAGTTACGATCATATCAGCCGCATTACGAAGGACATCAAAAACAGTTAACAAAAGCGGTGGAGTTAATCGCAAAATCGAAACGGCCGGTGTTGTATGTCGGCGGCGGTACGATTTTGTCGAATGCATCGGATGAATTAAGAAAATTTGCTTTTAAGACACGGATTCCCGTTACCACAACATTACATGGTTTGGGTGCATTTCCTGAAACAGATGAATTATCACTTGGCATGTTAGGAATGCATGGAACATGGTATTCAAACACGGCGGTACACTACAGCGATCTACTGATAGCCGTCGGTGCACGATTTGATGATCGCGTAACAGGTAAAACCGATGCATTCGCCCCCGAGGCAAAAAAAATTCACATTGACATCGATCCATCAAATATCAGCAAGAATGTAAAAGTAGATGTACCGATTGTTGGTGATGTCAAAAGAGTACTGCAGCAGTTGTTACCAATGGTGCATACACTCGATACAAGGGATTGGATTCAAACAATTAAAACGTGGAAAGAAGAACATCCACTGCGATACAAAAATGGAAAATACATCCGTATGCAGTATGTCATTCAAAAAATTTCTGAACTGACGAAGGGAAATGCGGTAATGGTCAGCGATGTTGGACAACACCAGATGTGGATGGCGCAGTTTTTTTCTTATGTACATCCACGCACGCATTTAACTTCCGGCGGACTCGGCACAATGGGCTTTTCACTTCCGGCCGCAATGGGTGCAGCGTTTGCACGAAAGGATTTGCCGATTATTTCCATCAGTGGGGATGGAGGAATACAAATGAATATTCAAGAGTTGGCTACAATCAGAGAAAACAATGTTCCGGTAAAAATTATTATTCTCAACAACGGGTACCTTGGCATGGTGCGTCAGTGGCAGGAATTGTTCTGGCGCAAGCGCTATTCACATGTAGAAATGTTTGGACCGGATTATGTGAAACTTGCGGAGGCGTATGGCATTCCGGCATATCGGGCAACATTGACGGAAGAGGTAGAAGGTGTTGTCAGCAAACTTCTTTCAACCGATGGCCCTGTGCTTGCAGAATTCAAAGTAGTAAAAGAAGATAATGTGTATCCAATGATTCCCGCAGGGCAAACATATAATGAAATAATGGATGTGCCTGATGATGAACTCTCTTCTATTGAAGATGAGCAAGAATCAGAACTTGAACTTGTGACAACCACAAAAGGATAACATGGGTACAGCATCTGAACAATTAAAAGAGCAACAAGCGCACAAGCATACAATTTCTATTCTCTTGGAAAATAAATTTGGCGCACTGAATCGCGTTGCAGGAATGTTTTCAGCGAAAGGATATAACCTCGAATCCATCACCGTTGGTCCAACGGAAGATGAAAGCGTCTCTCGAATGACAATTGTAACCCGCGGTGACGATGCTATTATTGAACAAATTATCAAGCAATTGAACAAGCTAATTGATACGCTCAAAGTTGTTGACCTGACGTATGAAAGTTTTATGGAGCGCGAATTAGCGCTGATTAAAGTGAGCACAACGCCGCAAACACGTTCTGAGATAATGCAAATCGTAGAAATTTTTCAGGCAAAAATTATCGATATCAGCCATAAAACAGTTACAGTGGAAGCAACCGGTAGCGGACAAAAAGTGGACGCGATTATTAAAATGCTGAAACCATTTCACATCAAAGAACTCGCGCGTACCGGTCGCGTGGCTTTAAAACGTGAATTTGTAGGAGATGTGTAACCATGGATGAGTATCATCAGCAATTTCCTTTATACGACCCTCGCTTTGAGCATGATGCGTGCGGTATGGGATTTATTGCATGCATTGATGGCAAGAAAACAAATCGTGTTTTGAAACTTGCCATTAAAGGTGTCTGTAATGTAACACACCGCGGAGCCGTGGATGCTGATGAGCAAACAGGGGATGGAGCGGGAATTTTGACGCAAATTCCTCACAACGTTTTTAGAAAAGAAATTGCCGGATTGTCTTCGATGATTTCGCGGGACGAAGAGTTGGGAGTAGGAGTATTTTTCTTTCCGCGCGAGAATGATGCTATTATACAGTGCAAAACGCTTGTTGAAACAATTATTCGTTCACGCAATCTGCGATTGCTGATGTGGAGAACAGTTCCAACCGACTCATATTTTCTCGGAGAGAAAGCGGCGGCAACACAGCCGACGATTGTTCATTTGTTGGTCGGAAAACCCAACGGGTTGTCGGATGACGACTATGAACGTCTTCTCTACATCACACGAAAAGAAATTGAACAGACTGCAAGAAGAGAGCAGTTGTCATTTTATGTCGCTTCATTTTCTTCACGTACTATCGTCTATAAAGGTCTTGTTACCCCAGCGGCACTTGATAAATTCTACATCGATTTGCAACATCCTGAGTACGAAACAGCACTTGCTATTTTTCATCAACGGTTCAGCACCAACACATTTCCCAAATGGGAACTGGCACATCCGTTTCGCATGCTAGCGCATAATGGGGAAATCAACACCATTCAGGGAAATCGAAACTGGACGAAAGCGCGTGAAGCCGAATTGACTTCCGAAATTTGGGGAAACGACATCAAGTATATCAAACCAATTCTACAGGAAGGGGGAAGTGATTCTGCCAATCTGGATAATGCATTGGAAGTTTTAACGATGTCCGGCAGAAATATCTTGCATGCCATGTTGATGCTTGTTCCCGAAGCGTGGTCTTCATCATACCGCGTAGAACCGTTTGTGCGTGGTTTTTTTGAATACCACGAATGTTTCAGCGAGCCGTGGGATGGACCAGCAGCGCTCGTTTTTACTGATGGAAAAATTGTTGCCGCTTCACTCGATCGCAACGGATTGCGTCCCGCTCGCTACAAAGTTACAGAGGATGGTTTGGTTATCCTGTCATCAGAGGTGGGAGCAGTTGATGTTGACGATGCAAAAGTAATTCGCAAAGGCAAACTTGGTCCCGGACAGATGATTGCCGTTGATACTGAAAACAACGTGCTGATGCGTGATTATGAGATAAAGAAAAAACTTTCACTTCAACAGCCGTATAGCGAATGGGTGAAACACAATCTGTATCGGCTTAACGAGCACATTACCAGTCAAGAAAAATCAACATCGCAGTACAATACCGAACAACTGCTTCGCCTTCAACTTTGTAACGGGTACAGCGCAGAAGAATTGCAGTTAATTTTTACGCCGATGATCGAGGAAGCAAAAGAACCAATTGGTTCAATGGGAGATGACGCTTCGATTGCTGTATTGTCCCGTCAGCCAAAACTGCTTTCATCGTACTTCCGCCAGCAGTTTGCGCAAGTGACAAATCCTCCAATAGATCCGATTCGGGAAAAATCAGTGATGTCTTTGACAGGAAAGCTTGGTCATCGTCGCAACTGGTTTGGCGAAACACCGGAACACGCAAAACTGGTACACATCAATTCTCCCTTTTTATTCGACAATGAACTCGAAGCGCTGCGAACAATTGATGATAAGAGTTTTCAAACCAGCACTATCTCTATTCTTTTTCCGGTGAGTGAAGGAGTTTTGGGTGCAGAACGACGACTGCGCGAAATCTGCGCAGAAGCAGAACATGCCGCAGACGAAGGAAAGTATCTCGTCATTCTTTCGGACAAAGGAATTGATGAACATTATGCGCCGTTGCCGATGCTTCTTGCGGTTGGCGCAGTGCATAACCATTTAATTCGAACGCAAAAGCGATTGAAATTAAGTGTCGTGACCGAAACCGCTGAAGCACGTGAACTTCACCACTTTGCCACGCTCATCGGCTATGGTGTGAATGCAATTAATCCATATCTCGCATTGCAAACAATCCGCAAGATTGTTGAATCCAAAGGGGAAAGCGAAGAAGCAGTCGAAAAAGCGTTTAAAAATTACAAAACAGCCATTGAAGCGGGCATTCTAAAAACGATGGCGAAGATGGGCATTGCTCTTGTCGGCAGTTATCGCGGCGCGCAAATTTTTGAAGCATTAGGGTTAAGCAAAGAAGTTGTCGATCAGTATTTTAGCGGTACGCCTACACGCATTGGCGGGTTAGGGTTGAAAGAAATTATTGAAGAAGCAATCGAACGACACCGTGTAGCGTTTGCGGAAGAAAATAAAGTGTTACCAGATCGAGGTGAATACAAATTCAAAAAGAATGGCGAAGCGCATGCATGGTCACCGGATTCACTTCGCGCAATGCAACAGTTTAGAAAAAATTCGTCAAAAGAAAATTACAAACATCTTGCCAAAGCGTTGGACGAACATGATCCAATTACGTTGAAAGATTTGTTGCAGGTGAAGTCAACTCGTCCATCAATTCCGTTGGAAGAAGTTGAACCCGCTGAAGAAATTATGAAGCGATTTACAACAGCGGCAATGTCGCTTGGCGCTCTTTCACCCGAAACGCACGAAACAATTGCGATAGCAATGAATCGCATCGGAGGAAAAAGCAACAGCGGCGAAGGAGGGGAAGATCCGGCACGATATAAAACCTTGCCGAACGGCGATTCTGCAAACAGCGCTATTAAACAGGTCGCGTCTGCACGTTTTGGCGTAACGGCAGAATATCTTGCCAGCGCAAAAGAACTTGAGATTAAAATGGCGCAGGGAGCAAAACCGGGTGAAGGGGGACAACTACCGGCTCACAAAGTATCTCCGCTGATTGCGCGCCTGCGAAAATCAATGCCCGGCATTCAGCTGATTTCTCCGCCGCCGCATCACGATATTTATTCCATTGAAGACCTTGCGCAGTTAATTTATGATTTGAAGCAGGCGAATCCACGTGCAAAAATTTGTGTGAAGTTGGTGAGCGAGGCAGGTGTGGGAACCATTGCAGCTGGTGTGGCAAAAGCTGGCGCTGATGTGATTTTAATTTCCGGACACGAAGGAGGAACGGGCGCATCGCCATGGAGTTCTATTAAAAGCGCAGGTAGTTGCTGGGAACTTGGCGTTGCTGAAGCGCACCAGGTGCTCACATTAAACGGACTGCGCACACGTGTTACCTTACGTACAGACGGCGGATTTAAGACCGGACGCGATATTCTCATCGGTGCAATGCTTGGAGCAGAAGAATTTAATTTTGGAACGGCAGCGCTGATTGCTATCGGATGTAAATACGTGCGACAATGCCACTTGAACACTTGTCCTGTTGGTATTGCAACACAGGATGAAATTCTCCGCAAAAAGTTTGAAGGAAATCCTGATCAACTTGTGTCGTATCTGCGTGCAGTGGCGGAAGATGTACGCGAACAGCTTGCCGCGCTTGGCTATTCGTCGCTTAATGATATTATCGGTCAGACTCATTTGTTAGAACAACGTCAAATTCCGAATCATCCTAAAGCGAATACAGTTGATCTTTCTGCTCTCATTGCTCCGCCCGATACACGGATAGAGCAACAGCGAAGAATTTATCAACGAAGCGAACGCACTGCTAAGCCGCTCGACGATATTATTTTAATCGATGTCAAAGATGCAATTCGGGATAAACAACCGATAAAGAAAACATACACCATCAGAAATACTAATCGTTCAGTCGGGACAAAACTTTCCGGGCAGATTGCCTATCAATACGGAGACGCAGGCCTGCCCGACGGCACGATTGATCTGACATTCAAAGGAAGCGCCGGGCAAAGTTTTGGCGCGTTTCTGGTCAACGGCGTTCGTTTAACGCTTATCGGAGAGTCGAACGATTATGTTGGCAAAGGAATGTGTGGTGGCGAAATTATCATTATGCCGGCGGTAAAAAAAGAACTCGCGGCGCAGAATGTTATTGTTGGAAATACGGTATTGTACGGCGCTACCGGCGGTCGGGCTTTCATTAACGGCCGTGCTGGTGAGCGATTCTGTGTGCGTAACAGTGGCGCGCTTGCAGTGGTGGAAGGTGTTGGCGACCACGGATGCGAGTATATGACCAACGGAACAGTTGTTATTCTCGGCACTGTCGGAAAGAATTTCGGCGCGGGGATGACTGGTGGTGTTGCTTATGTCTTTGATGCCGATGGCAATTTCAAAGAACGTGTGAACAAACAATTGGTTACGCTGCATCGCCTGCACGATGAAGAAGATGAGAAATTTCTTCAATCGCTCATTTACCAACATCTTGAATTAACCGATAGTTTTCGCGCTGACGAATTATTGAAAGGGTGGAAAGATTTTCGTTTCAATTTCTGGAAAGTGATACCAACAGCGCTACTTCAAAAGAAAAAAGAGACAAACGATGCGCTGGACGTTGCAAAAGAAGAAGAAGGAAACGAGAGCGAAGTGAAAAAGTAAAAAACAGAAAATTCAAAATGTCTTAACACTATAGACTCAATCACTCAGGAGAAATACATGGCAAGAATAGATTTCGGCGGAGTTATCGAAGAAGTCGTTACCCGCGAAGAATATCCATTAGCAAAAGCAAAAGAGTTTTTAAAAAACGAAGTAATTGCAGTTATCGGCTACGGTCCGCAAGGGTATGGTCAGTCGCTCAACCTGCGCGATAACGGTATTAACGTAATTGTCGGTCAACGCAAAGGAGGAAAAGGATGGGAGGATGCCATTCGAGATGGCTGGGTAGAAGGGAAAACACTCTTTTCCAATATTGAAGAGGCGATTCAACGAGCAACTATTGTTCAATATCTGCTTTCCGATTCCGGACAAAAACAACAATGGAATGTTGTAAAACAACATTTGAAGAAAGGACAAGCGCTGTACTTTTCGCACGGATTTTCTGTTGTCTTCAAAGATCAAACAGGCGTTGTTCCTCCACCGGATGTAGATGTTATTCTCGTCGCTCCAAAAGGAAGTGGACGCACAGTGCGCTCCAATTATCTTGAAGGGAGCGGTATCAATGCAAGTTTCGCTGTCTTTCAGGATGCAACCGGAAAAGCGCGTGAACGAGCCATTGCCTGCGGTATTGCTATCGGGTCAGGATATCTTTTTCCCACAACATTTGAGAAAGAAGTATTGAGTGATCTGACGGGCGAGAGAGGTGTGTTAATGGGTGCCATTGCCGGACTGATGAAGGCGCAGTATGATGTTCTCCGCGCTATGGGACATTCGCCAAGCGAGGCATTCAACGAAACCGTTGAGGAAGCAACACAAAGTTTATATCCACTCATCGGCAAATATGGAATGGATTGGATGTTTGCGGCTTGTTCTGTTACCGCACAACGAGGCGCGCTCGATTGGGCAAAACGATTTGAAGCAGTCAACAAGCCACTGTTCGAATTACTCTACCGCGATGTGCAAAATGGCGTTGAAACCAAACGTGTGTTGGATTCAACCAGCGCGCCAAACTACCGCGAAACATTGCAGAAAGAATTAGACGAATGGAAAAATTCCGAGATGTGGAGAGCAGGAGCCGCAGTCAGAAGTCTGCGCCCTGAAAATTGGAAGAAATAACACTTAAGGATGAAAAAAGAAGAATGAAATAATCAACGGTGAATTTCATACATCATTCTTCATCATTCACATTTCATCATGGCAAATAAAATCTTTACATACGACACTACGCTCCGCGATGGCACACAGGGAGAAGAAGTCTCTTTTTCCGCTGAAGACAAAGTGAAAATCGCAAAGCGGCTCGATGCTTTCGGCATTGATTACATTGAAGGAGGATGGCCCGGCTCTAATCCAAAGGATATGGAGTTCTTCGAGCGTATTCGTTCTGTGAAATTGCATCACGCAAAAGTTGCCGCATTTGGCAGCACTCGCCGCGCAAAGAATCGCGTCGAAGAGGATGCGAACATCAAAGCGTTGCTCGACGCGCAAACACCGGTCGTAACTATTTTTGGCAAAACATGGCTGTTGCATGTGAAAGAAGCATTGCAGATTACAGAAGAGGAAAATCTTGAATTGATTTCTGATTCTGTCGCATATCTGAAGAAACATGGCAAAGAAGTAGTGTACGACGCAGAGCATTTCTTTGATGGCTTCAAAACAGATAAAGAGTATGCCATCAAAACGCTTCGTGCCGCCGAACAAGCAGGCGCGGATGTGATTGTGTTGTGTGATACTAATGGTGGAACGATGCCATGGGAAATTTCCGAATGCGTCGAAGAAGTGAAAAAACATATTCACACACCAATTGGTATTCATGCGCATAATGATTGTGAACTTGGTGTTGCTAACACACTTGCCGCCGTTCAGCACGGTGCAGTACATGTGCAGGGAACCATCAATGGATTCGGCGAGCGGTGCGGCAATGCAAACCTCTGTTCTATCATTCCGAATTTGCAATTGAAGATGGGCTTTGATGTTGTTGGCAGTGCGTTGAAAAAGTTGACCGAACTTTCCCGCTATGTTAGCGAACTCGCAAATCTCAAGCACCGCAAAAATCTTCCCTATGTTGGTGAAAGCGCATTTGCCCACAAAGGAGGTGTTCACGTTAGCGCGGTGATGAAAACGCCGAAAACATATGAACACATTGAGCCGGAAACTGTTGGCAATGTTCGCCGCGTGCTCATTTCCGATCTTTCAGGAAAAAGCAACGTTCTTTATAAGGCAGCGGAATTAGGACTACCCATTGATGAAAAATCTCCTGCGGCACAGAAAATAGTGGAAGAAATTAAAGAGATGGAACATTATGGCTACTACTTTGAAGATGCCGAAGGCTCGTTTGAATTGCTGGTCAAGAAACACACCGGTGAGATGACAAAGTTATTTGAATTAGAACGATTCAAAATCAGCATTCATAAAGATTCAGACGAGAAAGAAGCGCGCAGTGAAGCGTTGATAAAAGTACGCGTAGGAAATGAAACAGAAATTACCGCAGCAGAAGGAAATGGTCCGGTAAATGCGTTGGACAAAGCGCTGCGCAAAGCCCTCGAACGATTTTATCCGCAGTTGAAAGATATTCAATTAACTGATTACAAAGTGCGTGTCCTCGATTCGCAACATGCCACAGCAGCAAAAGTACGTGTCCTCATTGAAACAAAAAACGGCACCTCATCGTGGAACACCGTCGGCGTTTCCTCCGATGTTGTGGAAGCAAGTTGGAAAGCGTTAGTGGACAGCATTACATACCATTTACTGAAAGTGCAATAAACAACTATGATTATAGTCCTAAAACCGGGAACCAAAAACGAAGAATACAACCACGTCATTGAGCGTGTGGTTGAATATGGTTTCAAACCACACCCTATTGTTGGCGAAGAACGTACCGTCATTGCCTGTGTTGGTGATGAGCGAGACAAAGCGCAATTACAACAACTCGAATCACTCGAGTACGTTGAAAGCGTTCTGCCCATTCTCAAACCGTTCAAACTGGCGAGCAAAGAAACAAAGCCGCGCACAATTGTCAAAGTAGGAAATGTCGAAATAGGAAATTCGCAGTTTGTGGTGATGGCGGGACCATGTTCGGTTGAAACGCGCGAACAAATTTTATTGTGTGCGGAAGAAGTGAAAAAAGCAGGAGCACACATTCTTCGCGGTGGCGCATTTAAACCGAGAACGTCACCGTACTCTTTTCAGGGTTTGGAAGAAGAAGGATTAAAACTTCTTGCCGAAGCGCGGGAAAAAACCGGTTTGCCTGTGGTAACGGAAGTGATTCAACCGGGCGACGTTGAGTTGATTGAGCAATATGCCGATATGTTTCAAATTGGTGCGCGCAATATGCAAAATTTTGCATTGCTAAAAGAAGTTGGCAGAGCGAAGAAGCCAGTACTGTTGAAACGTGGCATGTCGAGTACGTATAAAGAACTCTTGATGTCTGCCGAATACATCATGTCGCAGGGAAACTACAATGTTGTGCTGTGCGAGCGTGGCATTCGCACCTTTGAAGATTACACGCGCAACACATTTGATCTTACCGCAGTGCCGGCGCTGAAAGAACTTTCGCATCTGCCGGTCATTGTTGATCCGAGCCACGGCACAGGAGTGCGAAGTTTAATTCCGCCAATGGCAAAAGCGGCAATTCCTGTTGGCGCTGATGGACTTATCATTGAAGTTCATCCGAACCCTGAAAAAGCATTTTCCGACGGCGCACAATCGCTCACGCCCGATCAGTTCGCTGTGCTTATGAACGATCTCAGACGATACGCGCCGCTAGAGAATAAACATATCTAGCACTGCTGTTGTTGTTAAACAATACCTGCTAGTTGGTTACCGAGTCTGACATACAAAACAATTTTTTTGAGACAACTATGACCGATCGAGTATATATCTTTGATACTACGCTGCGCGATGGCGAACAATCGCCCGGCTGCAGTATGAACTTCAACGAAAAAATTCGTATGGCGCGGCAGTTAGAACGGCTTCAGGTTGATGTGATTGAAGCAGGATTTCCGATTGCCAGCGAAGGAGATTTTGAATCGGTGAAGGAGATCGCTAAACAAATACGTACGTGTACAATTGCCGCGTTAAGTCGCGCGAACAAAGGGGATATTGACCGTGCGTGGGAGGCGTTGAAGTACGCCGCAAAGCCGCGTATTCATACATTCATTGCCACATCGGATATTCATTTAAAATACAAGTTGAAAAAATCGCGCGAGGAAGTGCTGGATGCCGCCGTCAAAGCCGTCCGTCTTGCAAAATCGTACTGCGATGATGTCGAATTTTCCTGCGAAGATGCTTCCCGCAGTGATATAGATTATCTGTGTCAAATTGTAGAAGCAGTCATTGCAGAAGGTGCAACCGTCATTAACATTCCCGATACTGTCGGTTATGCTATTCCGAATGAGTACGGCGCAATCATCAAAGCGCTCATCGAACGCGTTCCGAACATCAGCAGAGTTGTACTCAGCGCACATTGCCACAACGATCTTGGTATGGCAGTCGCCAATTCTCTTGCCGCTGTTATGAATGGCGCTCGTCAAATCGAATGTACAGTCAACGGCATCGGCGAACGGGCAGGTAATGCATCGCTGGAAGAAATAGTGATGGCAATCCGCACGCGCTCGGAAGTGTTGAAAGTTCATACGAATGTTAATACGGAAGAAATATACAAGTCGAGTAAACTATTGGTGTCATTAACAGGTATGCACATCCAACGCAACAAAGCCATTGTTGGCGATAATGCGTTTGCGCACGAGGCAGGAATTCATCAGGATGGCATGTTGAAAAATTCGCTCACATACGAAATTATGACGCCGCAAAGTGTTGGCATTAAACATAGCACACTGGTGCTTGGTAAACACAGCGGAAGGCATGCGCTGAAGCAACGCTACGCAGAACTTGGCTACAATCTTACGGCAGAAGAATTGGAGCGAACGTATGCTATTTTTACAAAACTTGCTGATGAAAAGAAGCAAATTTTTGATGATGATCTGATTGCAATTCTTCAGGACGAACCTTCTAATCTCGACGAAACATATAAACTCGAAACATTTCAGGTAACCAGCGGATTGAATCTTGTTCCTACTGCTACGGTTGGACTAAAAAAGGGAAACGAGTTTTATCAGGATTCTGCTACCGGCGATGGACCGGTTGATGCGGCATATCGCGCCATCGAACGAATTACCGGCATTAGTGCGGAATTGCTCGACTACTCTATTAAATCCGTTGCGTGGGGACGCGATGCAATAGGAGAAGTGTTTGTAAAAATTGCCATTGACGGATATGTTTTCAATGGACGTTCTGCCAGCACCGATGTTATTACCGGAAGTGTGAAAGCATATTTGAATGCTATTAACCACGCTGTGAGCGCGCGGTACAGAAAAGAACAGGATTCTTCTGTTCGTCAGGAAGCACAAGCGGTGTGAAACAGAACTTGTAAGGCCATATGAAATGTGCGGTTTGGTTGCACAGGTTTTTATCCGTGCTTATAGTTTCATCATTCATCATCAAAGGTAAATATTTTTATGGGAATGACTATTACAGAAAAAATTCTTGCAAAACATTCCGGTAAATCTGTTGTTCAACCGGGAGACAATGTATGGGTTAATGTTGATGTGTTAATGACGCACGATGTTTGCGGTCCGGGAACATTTGCTATTTTCAAACGCGAATTCGGGAACGATGCGAAAGTGTGGGATCGGGAGAAAGTCGTCGTCATTCCCGACCACTATATTTTTACTAAAGATATCCATGCAAACCGCAACATCCAGATTCTACGCGATTTCGTGAAAGAGCAAAACCTTCCACATTACTACGATGTTGGCACGTCGCGTTACAAGGGAGTTTGTCATGTAGCGATGCCAGAAGAAGGGTTTACCCGTCCGGGCGAAGTTTTGTTCGGGACGGATTCTCATACATGCACAGCGGGAGCTTTTGGGGAATTTGCTACCGGCATTGGCAATACTGATGCGGCGTTTGTTCTTGGCACAGGAAAATTGTGGGTGAAAGTGCCGGAGACCATGAAATTTATTTTCGAAGGAGAGATGCCAAAGTATTTAATGGCAAAAGACCTCATTCTTGCCGTCATCGGAACAATTGGTGTTGATGGCGCGACGTACCGTGCGATGGAGTTTTGCGGTTCTACCGTTGATGCAATGACAATGGAAGACCGGATGACACTGTGTAACATGGTTATTGAAGCAGGAGGAAAAAATGGAATTTGTGCACCAGATAAAACGACGTTTGAGTATGTTCGTGCCCGTACTAACAAGGAGTTTGAAGCATTCTACAATGATGAAGATGCGAAATATCATTCGGTGTATCGCTTCAATGTAAAAGACATTGAGCCGACGGTAGCAAAACCACATTCGCCGGATAATAAAGCCACAGTAAGCGAGGTTGCAGGAACAAAACTGGATCGTGCATACATCGGCAGTTGTACCGGTGGAAAAATTTCCGACTTCATTGCGGCGGCAGAAGTGATGTACGGCGAAAAAGTGAAGATTGATACGTTTATCGTTCCGGCGACTACCGAAGTGGCAAATCAGATCAAGACGATAAAAGTGAAAGATAAAACCGTCATGCAAATTTTTGAAGAAGCGGGCTGTCGCATTGGTGATTCGTCATGCGCTGCCTGTCTTGGCGGTCCGTCTGATACATTCGGACGGTTAAACGGCGCGGAAGTGTGTATTTCGTCAACGAACAGAAATTTTCCGGGTCGCATGGGATCGAAAAAATCGCAAGTCTATCTCGCTTCGCCGTACACCGTAGCGGCATCAGCGGTGAAAGGAGTGATAACACATCCGAGAGAGTTTTTTAACTGAGCCAAACTTGCCACATCTTTAAGATTTGACAAGTTTTTGCTTCAAACAAAGTTACTGTTCCGTTGATATTTTTCCTGTATATTTAAACGCATCCGTGTGAAGGTTGTGAATCTACAGTAAGATTACCATGTGATACATCTCTGAAATCTTGAAGATTTCGGGGATGTTGATATTCAAAAATCTTACAAAGGTTCTAACCATCACAAGGTTTTTACTGAAACAGTACAGGAAACATATGCGCTGGTATATTCGATCAAAGATTCACAAAGCAACAGTAACGGAAGCAGATATCAATTACGTCGGCAGTATTACCATTGACGAGGAGTTAATTGAAAAATCCGGACTGAGTGAAGGAGAGAAAGTACTTGTAACCAGCAATTCGTCCGGGGCGCGGCTCGAAACCTATGTTATTAAAGGAGCGCGCGGTTCTGGAGTGATTTGCATGAATGGTGCGGCGGCTCACTTAATTAAAGAAGGGGAGGAAATTATCATCATGGGATTTGAGTTGTCGGAAACACCAATTAAACCGACGATGATCCTCGTTGATAAAAATAATAAGTTTGTTCAGTATTTGTAAATGAGGAGTATGCACCGTCAACAACCTTCAGAGGTGATGGATACTCTGAAGGTTTTTTATTTTCATAGCTACCAATGTATATTTTTTTGAAAGAGGAATTATGAAAGCAATTATCACAGGCAAAGCTTTTGTTCTTGGTAACGATATTGATACCGACCAAATTATTCCGGCGGCGCATCTTGTGTATAAACTCGATGACCCGGATGAGAAAAAAAATTATGGACGATACGCATTTTCCGGCGTGCCGATTGAGCAATCCGGATTGCCGCATGGTAACATTCCCTTCATCAAAGAAGGGGAGTGGCAGAGCGAATACACCATTGTCATCGCCGGTAAAAATTTCGGATGTGGTTCTTCGCGCGAGCATGCGCCTTTTGCGTTGCAGGTAGCCGGTATTGAAGCCATTGTTGCAGAAAGTTACGCGCGTATTTTCTATCGCAATGCCATTGATGGTGCGTTTGTAGCTCCCTTCGAGACCTCTCAGCGCCTCTCGCAGGAAATATGTACGGGAGATGAAGTAGAATTAGATACAACCGCTGGCATATTGAAAAACCATACGCAAAACAAAGAATACAAACTCAACTCGCTGGGAGATGTGGAACATATTCTCCGTGCCGGCGGAATATTTGAGTATGCCCGGAAATCAGGGTTGTTATCAAAAACGTAATTCGCACAATCTTACAATATTTATTGAATGAGAAGAACGATGTTAAATAAAACAATTGCTATTATCGGTGCTGGAAATATGGGCGCCTCGCTCATCCGCGGGATATTGAATGCGCAATTGACATCGGCAAAAAAAATTTACGCCAGCGGTACACGCATGGAAAAACTGGAGAAATTGAAATCCGATTATGGGGTCAATATCACCACAAACAACAAAGAAGCCGCACGCCATGCCGACATTGTTATCTTGTGTGTAAAAGCAGTCGTAATTCGTAGCGTGTTGGAAGAAATGCATGAAGTATTGCACGACAATCAATTTATCATTTCCATTGCCGCCGGCGTTACTACCGATTCGATGGAAAGAATAGTTGGGAAAAACATTCCTATTGTTCGCGCCATGCCGAATATCGCTTCTACCGTAGGACTCGGTGCCACTGCCATTTCATTTGGTAAACATGTGCATGTTAAACAGCACGATATTGCAATCAAAATTTTTGAGGCAGTCGGCGAAGTTGTTGTGGTTGGTGAACAACATCTGGATGCAGTCACTGGTCTCAGCGGTAGTGGTCCTGCGTACATTTACATGGTTATTGAAGCGTTGATTGATGGTGGTGTAAAAATGGGGTTGCCGCGTGATATTTCAACGAAACTTGCCATTCAAACTGTTCTCGGTTCTGCAACATTGGTGAAAGAATCGAATGTTCACCCGGCAATTTTGCGCGATCAGGTCACAACACCTGGCGGTACGACAATTAATGCCATCCACGAACTCGAATCGCATGGCTTGCGCTCTATGTTGATTGATGCAGTAGCAACGGCAACGATTCGATCAAGAGAACTATCAGAACTCATCAACAAATAACAACCACGAATTCACAAATTTTAATGGAAAAAACAATCACAGTCATTTCCGGCGACGGTATAGGACCAGAAGTTGTTGCCGGTGCGCTTCAGGTTCTCGAAGTCATTGCAAAAAAATTCAATCACACATTTAATTACCAACACGCTCTTGCCGGAGGTGCCGCGCTGGATGCGAAAGGAGTTCCTCTTCCAGACGAAACATTGAAGAGGTGCAAAGAAAGCGATGCCGTCCTTCTTGGTGCAGTCGGTGGACCAAAATGGGATTCCAATCCACAACAGTTGAAACCGGAACGCGCCTTACTCGGACTGCGTAAAGAACTGGGATTGTATGCCAACATTCGTCCGGCAAAAATTTATTCTGCGCTGGTTGATGCGTCAACGTTGAAAAAAGATGTTGTTGAAGGCGTGGATATTGTTGTGGTGCGCGAGTTGACGGGAGGATTGTATTTCGGCAAGCCAAGCGGAATTGAACAACGAAACGGGGAAGAGGTTGGATTTAATACCATGATATACTCAGAATCTGAAATTCGCCGAATAGCAATCTCTGCTTTTGAAATAGCACGAAAACGAAAAAAGAAAGTGTGTTCAGTCGATAAAGCAAACATTCTTGAAACATCACAACTGTGGCGGAAAGTCGTTACTGATGTTGGAACGAATTATCCCGACGTCGAACTCTCTCATATGTATGTTGATAACTGCTCAATGCAGTTGATTCGCAATCCCAAACAGTTCGATGTCATCGTAACGGAAAATATGTTCGGCGATATTCTCAGCGATGAGGCGGCAATGCTCACCGGATCTATCGGAATGCTTGCTTCGGCGTCACTTGGCGGCACGGTTGCGTTATATGAACCAGTGCACGGCAGCGCGCCGGATATTGCAGGACAGAACAAAGCAAATCCGATAGCAACAATTGCGTCTGTGGCAATGATGTTGAAGTATTCATTTCATCTTTCAACTGAATCGCAGGCAATTGAACATGCAATTGAAAATACATTGAGTAAAGGATTTCGGACAGGAGATATTTTTACAGAAGGGATGACGTTGCTTGGAACAAAAGAAATGGCACAGAAAATTTGTGAACACATTGAATATGCTAATGCGTGATGCCAGATGACAGATACAGTTTGTATTGTTATACGGTATCCGGAATTCTCTAAGGAGTCAGAGAAGTTATGCTAACAATGAAATTTGGCGGAACATCGGTTGGTGATGTTCCACGATTACAGGAAGTAGTTTCCATTGTTAAACAATTTTTGGGAGAACAGCCGGTTGTTGTTGCATCGGCGATGGGTGGTGTAACAAACACCTTGCTCGATACAGCGAAGAAAGCAGTTGAACGAAAAAACGGTGAAGTACATCTTGCCGTAACAGCGCTACGCGACAAACATATCCATATTGCCCATGAATTGGTAAAGGATAACCGCCGTCGCGCGCAACTAATCAAAGAACAACAAGCGGTATTAGATGAACTCGCCCAACTCTATCATGGCATTGCGTTGTTAAAAGAACTTTCTCCTCGCTCGCTCGATGCGATTGCCGCATTTGGCGAACTTCTTTCCTGCCGGCAAATCGCTGCGATTTTAGAGGAGCAGAATATCAAGTCGCAGTTTATTGATGCCCGCACCATTATTCGTACCGATAATCATTTCGGAGAAGCAGCGGTTGATTTTGAGTATTCAAACAAAGCCATTTATGAAACGATTGTACCCCTGGTGGAGAAAGGTGTTGTGCCGGTGGTGACCGGTTTCATCGCATCGACAGAAGATGGAATTACTACTACCATTGGACGGAGCGGCTCGGATTACACCGGTTCAATTGTCGGTGCGGCTATTAACAGTAGAGAAATTTGGATTTGGACAGATGTCGATGGTGTAATGACTGCCGACCCTCGTGTGGTGAAAACTGCACAAGTGTTGTCAGAAATTTCATATCGCGAAGCGGCAGAAATGAGTTACTTTGGAGCAAAAGTGATTCATCCGAAAACAATGGTGCCGGCAATTGCAAAAAAAATTCCGATTCGTATCAAAAATACTTTTAATCCTTCTCATCCCGGTACGTTAATTTCATCGTCATCGGGTGCAAATGGTCATCCTGTGAAGACGGTGACTTCGATTGACAATCTTGCCGTGATTGCTATTGAGGGGAATGGGATGATTGGTGTGCCGGGCGTTTCCGGAAGAATTTTTTCAGCGCTTGCCCGCGCGCAGGTGAATGTTATGATGATCTCGCAAGCATCATCTGAACACAACGTCTGTATCATTGTGCCCCAGAAAGATAGTCACAAAGGGGTGAGCGTACTGCGGGATGAATTCAGTGTTGATATTGCCAAAAAAATTATTGATGATGTGTCGGTCAAAGAACCGGTGTCCATTATTGCCGTTGTTGGCGAAGGAATGATTGGGACAAAAGGAATTGCCGGAAAGACATTTGATGCCGTAGCAAAAGCAGATGTCAACATCATTGCCATTGCGCAAGGATCGTCGGAACTGAATATCTCATTTGTCGTTGAACAACCAGATTCCACAAAAGCCGTGCAAGCGGTGCATGACGCGTTTTATCATTGAATGAAACACGAAGGGAAATATCGAAGGATCAATTGTTCGTACTATGATCAGCTGGAAGCGTTTGCTACACAACGAATGCGAAGTGCGATCTCGTACGAAGACACTAACGGAACACAGAGTGCGGAAGGAATCATTGTTGACCTGTTTGCAAAAGATGGCGCAGAATACTTACAACTCGATAATGGAACGGTTATTCGTCTTGATTATCTTCACTCAGTGAACGGAATTCCGGTGAACTATGCCTGCTGAACCGATTTCTCTATTACAAAGTATTTCTTCAAAAAAAACGTATCCGCTCGATGACATTCGCTTCACTTCCGATGATGGCGAACTATTGGATGTTGTACATGACCTTGAGCGACTCAAAAAACAATACAATATTTCACAAGAATATTTTTTGAACAAACGCGCACATCTCAACAAGCAACCGAGCGGCGGAGTGTGGCACTTCAAGGAACTTGTACTACCAGAGATACACGATAATCAGATTGTTTCGAGACAGGAAGGAAATACTCGCCTGCATCGTAGTAAAAAAATTTCCTCGTGGCTCGGATTGAATAAAGAAAAATTCTTCTTAAAACATGAAGGTGAAAATCCGACTGGTTCGTTTAAAGACCGTGGAATGACCGTTGCAATAACAATGGCAAGGTATCTCAACCGAAGAGCAGTCACTTGTGCTTCAACGGGAAACACTTCTGCCTCGCTTGCCGCTTATGCATCGGAAGCAGAGTTAACGGGAATCGTGTTGATTCCGAAAGGAAATGTTGCCGTCGGAAAAATTTCACAGGCGCTGGCGTACGGCGCCAAAACGCTGGTTGTCAACGGTGATTTTGACGACTGCATGAGACTCATTCGTGAAGCGCAGGAAAAACTTTCCGCCTATCCGCTCAATTCCATTAACCCATTTCGTTTGGAAGGTCAAAAGACAATTATTTGGGAAATACTCTTGCAAATGAATTGGAAAGTTCCGGACTGGATTGTTTTTCCCGGAGGAAATCTTGGTAATACCAGCGCATTTGGGAAAGCGGTGTATGAAGCGTACCAGTTGAAGCTCATAGACCACATGCCGCGTTTTGCCGTCATTCAGGCGGAAGGGGCAAGTCCGTTTTACAAAGCATTCAAACATAATTTTGTGGAATTAATACCAGAGAAAGCGGAGACAATTGCAACCGCGATTAAAATTGGCGAGCCCGTGAATTATCCGAAAGCTGTTCGTTCATTAAAATGGACAAACGGTATTGTTGAATCTGTTACTGATGAAGAAATTCTTGAAGCAAAAGCGCTTGTTGATGCGGCTGGGATCGGCGCAGAACCGGCTTCCTGTGCTACTGTTGCCGGAATAAAAAAATTGATTTCGCGAGGAGAAATAAAAACAGGCGAAACCGTTGTCGGCATTTTAACAGGAAATATGTTGAAAGACCCGCAGGTCATTGTTGATTATCACTTTAAACAGAAAACAGCGCTTGCTAATCCGCCTCAGGAGATAGATGCGAGTATTGATGAGGTGAAAAAGTTTCTCTAATTACAGAATTACACTATTGTCAAAATTAGATATTGATAATCTTGCAATCTTGAACATCTTGCGAATGTTGAAAATAAAAATTCCCTGTTCTACTTCTAACTTAGGTCCGGGATTCGATACGCTCGGCTTGGCGTTGAATCGTTATTTATATATCGCTGTTGATGCAGCAGAATCAGTAACAATCACTGTTGAAGGAAACGGCAAAGAACATATCGCTACTGATGAATCCAACCTTGTTATCTGCGGGATGAAAGCAGTCGCGAAAAAACTCGGGAAGGAACTTCCGGCGTTTCATCTTCATTTGAAAAATGAAATCCCTGCCTACGGCGGACTTGGTGGCAGCGGCGCGGCAATTGCCGGTGGAATTTTCCTTGCAAATGAATTATTGAAAGGAAATCTTTCATGCGACGAGATGCTCAACATTGCAGTGGAAATCGAGGGGCATCCGGACAATGTGTCTGCCGCGCTTTTCGGCGGATTGACGATTAACTGTTACAACAGCGATGGCAACGTACACTGTCGTAGCGTAAAGATTACCAAACCACTCTTCGTCGTTACCTGCTCACCACATTTTCAGGTGCACACCAAACAGGCACGCAAACTTTTACCAGACCACATTCTACTGAAAGATGCCGTTACAAATATTGAGAATACCGCTTCACTTGTTGCCGCATTGATGAGCGGCGATTTTGATGCCTTGCGGTATACTACTGCCGATAGACTTCACGAACAATACCGTTCAACGCTGATTCCCGGATACAACGATGTGAAAAAAGCAGCGTTAAATGCCGGGGCATTGTCGTTCAACATCAGCGGTGCCGGCCCGACGGTGTTTGCGTTTGCCGTGAAGAATGAAGAGGAAATCGGTAATGCAATGAAGAGCGCATTTTTACAACACGGACAGCAATCGTCTGTAGAAGTGATGAGCGTTGATAACGACGGCATGAAAGTTATAGTTTGATACAGTGAAAATATTCACTATTTCGCTGTTGACAATAGCGTGGATCATACGGTGTGAAATTTTACCGCCCGTGATATTCAGGATAAAATTCCCTCACTCTCTTTTCCTCCTGTTCGGCTTCAACAAACCGTCCCAATTTTTTCAGCAGCATTGCTCTGTAGCGATGACATTCGCCGGCAAGATAAGAGTCCGGAAAAGATTGTGCCGAGCGCGTGAAGAGAGCATACGCTTTTTGCAGGGATGCGGAATCGTTCTTGCTCATCAATATATTGGCCTCTTCATAATCTTCTTTCCATTTCAACGCAACAGGATTCATCCGTTGAGATTCTTGTAATGAAAAAAACGTGGTTGGGAAATTTGCGGAATCTTTTGGCAGAATAGCGGCAATTGGTTGTTGGAAAAAATTTTCAATTGCTTCAGCGTACGCCCGCGCTTCGTTTTCATTATGTGTGGTTTGTTTCAAACGTTGTTCTTCAGCAGGGTTGGTAAAAAATGATGCTTCTGCAATAACCCCCGGAATGCCGTACGAGCGGCGCAATACAGCAGCGCCAGCTTCGGGAAAAATCGCATAATCAGAAACAATGCTGATTGGCGTTTCAGTACGGTACAAGTGTTTCAAAAAACTTTGCGCAAGATGTTTGGCTAACGCAACACCGGCTTTGTTTTCTGACGCGAGTCCATGAAAATAGATAATTGGGAAATTGACTGAAGAATCAGCCGTAGCATTGTGGTGAATGGAAATAAAAAGGTTTGCCATGTTATCAACAGCAAGTTTTGCCCGGTCAGCGAGCGCAACAGTTGTGTCTTTTGTACGCGTCAGCAAAACCGTCGCACCTTTTTCTTCAAGAAGATTTTTAAGTATCACTGCAACACGAAGATTGATCCATTCTTCCCGTTCTCCGGTAGGTCCCTGACGATAACTGTCTGTTGTGGCGGTACCTCCGTGTCCCGGATCGATAACAATAATTTTTCCGGCAAGAGATGAGGGATGGTGTTCTGACCATGTACCCGACGGAGAACAGAGTGTAAGGGATACAACAATAGTAATGATGTGAAATGTAGATTGAAAAAACATGGTTAGTAGGCGCAGAACAGCGTTGGGATGTTCTGCAACTTAACTCTTCAACAACTTTTCCACTACATCCAGCGGAGTTATACCATCTGCTTCTGCGTTAAAGTTGGTAATAATGCGGTGGCGTAGAACAGAAACTGCAACCGCGCGCACGTCATCAATATCTGGGGTGTATTTGCCGTTCAGTATGGCGCGAGTTTTTGCGCCAAGAATAAGATATTGCGATGCGCGTGGTCCCGCACCCCATGTTAACCAATCTCTAATAAACTGTGGCGCCTGCGGATTTTTAGGACGAGTTTTTGAAACCAGTTGAACGGCAAATTCAACAACAGAATCGGCAACCGGAACACGTCGCACCAAATCTTGATACTCAATAATATCATCAGCAGTTAAAACATGCTGTAACGTTGGCGAGTACAACCCCGTGGTTGATTTTACAATTTGTAATTCTTCCTGGAAGGAAGGATAATCCAACCACAAGTTGAACATAAAACGGTCAAGTTGCGCCTCAGGAAGCGGATACGTTCCTTCCTGCTCAATCGGATTTTGAGTTGCAAGAACGAAGAATGGTTCATCGAGTGTGTAAGTTTTTCCCGCTGCGGTTACTTTATGTTCCTGCATTGCTTCGAGCAACGCCGCCTGAGTTTTTGGCGGTGTGCGATTGATTTCATCTGCGAGTACGATGTTTGCAAAAACAGGACCTTGCACGAATTTAAACATCTTCCCACCACTCTTTTTATCTTCTTCAATAATCTCTGTTCCGGTAATGTCACTCGGCATCAAATCCGGTGTGAATTGAATACGGTTGAAATTCAAATCGAGCACATCGGCAAGCGTTTTGATGAGAAGCGTTTTCGCCAGTCCTGGTACGCCGATCAGTAAACAATGTCCGCGTGAAAGCAGGGAGATGAACAACTGTTCAATAATTGCATCCTGACCGACAATAACTTTGGCAATTTCTGTTTTAATTTCGTGGTATGATTGGTTGAGTGAACGGACTGCTTCAACGTCAGAACGTTTCGGTTTTAGTTCGGAGGTAGTTGTTTGTTTAGCCACAATATATTCCTTTGTTAATCATAGAGGTACACGTGTTCATCAGCGCCCAGAGCGGTTCTTCTACCGCACCTTGCTTGATTGTGAATTAGCAGAAACTTGTTTGAAAATGCAACCGACAATCATCTGCGTGCCAGCCATTCGCGGGGATTTTGTTTTTCTTTTTCGCTCCACAATTCAAAATGCACCATATCTCCGGAAACAGATCCGCCGCTACGTGCAATGATGGTTCCTTCTTTTACTTTTTGTCCTTGCACTACCAGCATTTCGTCCAAGTGGGCATACACAGTACGGTAACCATGGCCATGATTGACGATAATTAAATTTCCGTACGATGGCAGCCAGTGAACGAGTGCGATTTCACCATCGGCGATAACGCGAACCGGAGATTCATCTTTCGTTGCAATATCAATGCCGGTATTTGTGGTGATAGTTTTCATAACGGGATGTATCTGATTACCAAATTCGGCGATAACTTTTCCTCCTACAACGGGCCACATCAATGTTCCTTTTCGTTCACTTAACGGACGAAATTCTACCGCAACGGTTCTATCTTCGAGGATATACTCTTTTTCTCGTTGTTCCTCCTGTCTCTTTGCCAATTCAATTTCTTTTTCCTTCTCCAGCACTTTTTCGCGGTCATTCTTTTTTTTGAGTTCAGCAAGTTCGCGTTCTCGTTGAAGTTGTGCTTGTCGTTCCCGTTCGCGTTGGGCGGCGCGTTCCCGAGCCAGACGTTCTCTGCGTTCCCGCGCTTCGCGTTCTGCTTTTTCTTTCCGTATTCGTTCTTGTTCAATTAACGTAGCAATAAGATTTTCCAATGCTTTCGCCGCCGCCACTTTTCGTTGCAGTTCATGTTTAATCTGCGTTTTATCCCGGCGTATAGCGCTCAGTGTGCGTTTACGTTGCTCTTTTGTTTTATTGAGAGAGTTTTCTTCCTTCAACTTTTCTGAAATCAACTGTTGCTCTGTTGAAAGTTTTTCCTGCAGCGCGCTGTGTTCCAGTTCAATTTGCTCTTTCTTTGCAAGAATTTTGGCAAGGTCTTTTCGTCGCTGGTCTGAAAATCGTTTCAGGTATTCAATACGGATATACAGTTGATTAATCGAATTTGACGATAAGAGAGTTTCAAGGTCGTACACTTTTCCGTACTTGTACACCGATGTAACATACTTGGCATAGTGAGAGCGGAGAAACTCAAGTTGACGTTGTAATAACGTAATAGTAAGCAGGGAAGAGTCAATCGAGAGACGTATGTTTTTTTCTTCTTGTCGCAACTCTGCCAGCAACTGACGGACGAGGTTGGCTTTCTTTTCGATGTTGTCCAGTCGCTCCAACGTTACCTTTTCTTTTTTGTCAGTTTGCTGTAATCGCTCTTCGTACCGTTCAATTTCTGCCCGTAGTTTACGCAACTGCTGATTACGTTGTTTAATATCCGTCTGCGCTTGTGCGCTTAGCAACCACAGACAACACAACAACAGTATCAGACAATATAAACGCATTAGTTGATGGAAATTTGTTCAACATCGTTGGGATAAGAAATGGATAACGAAGAAAGCGGTGTGTTGATGCTGACTTCGTCAAAATAAAATTCCACAACAGTAGAACGACTGGGAATGCGAATGCGAGCCATTTCCGGTTGCCAGCCGCCATTGTTCGATGGCGTATATGAGTACCATTCTTCCCACCACAAAGCGCCATCAGGCCCGTAGGTTTGTACTTTTGAAATTTTCATTGATTGGAGATCAACGAAAAATGTTACGGAATAATCATGTCTCGTGAATTGAAGCACGTAGTCTTTTGATGTCACGTAAAAACTATCCGGCGCTGTTAACGTGTTGTTAAATTTCCGTACGCCGCTTACGGCGTCAATCAACACTTCAGCTTCAATCTCCGACAGAAAAGGAAATGCCTGCAACCCCTTTTTTGCATCACCGGTGTACACAGTGTTGGTGAGTGCATTGTAAGCAATAAAACGATTGTGAGTGAACAATGCACGTCCAATGGTGATTCCGAACGGACCTTCTACTGCAATACGCATACTGTCGGCATCGTGTGATTTTCTGACGGCAATTTCAAAACCGGCGCTTTGCGATAGATGTGGTGTTTCGATGTTCATCGACCCAACCGCGCTGAAAGTTTGAATGGATGAAGATTGAGCATTGACAGCAGCGATAATATCTACCGCGTTAAGAACGTTATCAACGGTTGCCGTTTCTCGTACGGAGGAACAGCCGGTAATCATTCCAAGAAAAACAGCAAGAAGTATTTTACAGCGGGCAGTCACAATGTTCCCCGTTCAAGTTTGGCGCGCAATGCTGCATTTTTTTGATCTTTTTCGAGAGCCCGTTGCCAATATTTTTTTGCTTCCTCCAGACGTTCTAATTTTGCATAGACATCGCCCAAATGTTCCAGCACTACAGCGCTGGCATCTCCTAAATCCACTGCTTTTTGAATATATGGCAATGCTTCCTCATAACGTCCGAGTTGATATAAAATCCAACCGTAGGTGTCGAGGTACGAAGAATTGGTTGAATCCTTTTCCAGCGAACGCTTGGACATTTTCATCGCACGGTCAAGTTGCTGTTTCCGTTCTGAAAGACTGTACGCATAGTTATTCAATACCAGTGCATGATCGGGATCGATGCGAAGCGCGCGTTCGTATGCTGAATCGGATTCCGCATGCATCTGTAATGCATCGTATGTTAAGCCGAGCGAAGAAAGGACATTGATGTCGTTTGGGTTCAATTCGTACGCGCGTTCAAGAGCAACGCGTGAGTCGTTGTTCATACCGGCGCGGTTATAGGCAATGCCCAATAACAGATGAATTCGGAAATCATCCGGCACGTACGTTTTCGCTTTGTTCATAATGCGAATGACTTCCTGAAAATCTTGTCGGTCGAAATACAGCCACCCCAACTGCCACCACGAATCGGCATTCCAATTTGCCGATGTTGTTGCTTTGTTAAGGTACACTTCTGCGAGTGAATCTTTTTTCGTTTGACGGTACAACACGCCGAGATACAAATATGACCGCCAATCTGAAGGGTATTGTTCTTCAAATTTCCTGAAAACCGAAATGGCATCATCAATGAGCGAAGAATCTTTCAGCGTCTGTGAAAAGAATGCCAGTCCGATTCGGAAATGCAGGTCAGGATCAAGAGAATCGGCGGCGAGAATAATGTCCATTTCTTTGCGGGCAGAGTTCCAGTTATTTTGTTGCAGGTAAATATCCACCAACGTGGCCCGAACAAAATAGTTATCGGGATTTTTTTCGAGCACATCGTTGACAATTGCGGTCGCCTTATCATATTGCTTCAGCCGCAAATACATATCGGCAAGATTTTGTTGAACGACGATATTGCCGGGATCGAGTTTCAGCATTTGCTCGAATGCATCAGCGGCTTTATCGTACCGTTGCAACATTGAATTCAACTGCGCTATTTGCAACAATACATCCCACGATGGTCCTTGGCGAGTAACAATCCGCTCATACAAGTGCAACGATTCGAATGGTCGGCTTCTTTGCAACAGTTGGGCTAGTGTATAGAGCGCATTGACGTGATTTGAATCGAGAGCTAAAATTGAACGATAAGTTGACACAGCGTTATCAAATTGCCCCGCTTGGATATAAATTTGTGCAAGCAGCTCGCGGTAATCAATCTTACTCGAATCTAATTTCACTGCCTCGAGCGCATATTCGGCGGCGGGAACCAACCGTTTGAGCATAAAGTAATTTTTTGCAAGTGCGTAGTATATTGCCGCATCTTTATCGTAGCGCAGTGCCTCCTGATAATCGAGAATGGCATCGGCATATTGTCCTTTGCTTTCTTTTACAGAGCCGTCGATGAATAACCGCATTGCTGCCGACCGGTTTTCCTTTTGTTGTTCGGCAGAAATTTTTGGTTCACGTTGTTCTTGAGCAATGTTGTCGGATGATGAACAACCGCTGATAAGAAGAATAATCAATGCCGCCGCGATACCTGCACGGAAAATGTTCATAGTGTTGAATGCTCCTTCACGAGAAGTCAATGATAGTAACGCCGAGCGTCTGCTCGGCGAGGACAACATCGTTCCTGTTCTGAAATCACCCATCGAAATGATGTAGAGGTTTCTGCTTCAAATATATCAAAACTGTGTCGGACTAACAATTAGACAATAAAAAAGGCGGTATGTTCCCGCCGCAATGTGTTGTAAAAATCCCCGAAGTATTTAAGACTTCGGGGATTTGCACGTTATTTTCTGCTGTTCAGTTTCGACAGCAACCGTAAGATTTCAATGTAGAGCCAAATCAATGTTACCATCAGTCCAAATGCTGCGTACCATTCCATAAATTTTGGTGCGCCGCTTTCAGCTCCTTTTTCAATAAAGTCAAAGTCTAGCACAAGGTTTAACGCAGCAATTATAACGACTACAAGACTGAATCCGATGCCGATTAGGCCGTTTTCGTGAATATAGGGAATTGTTGTTCCGAAGAAACTCAATATCCATCCTACAAGATAAATGAGTGCAATGCCGCCGGTTGCCGCAAACACACCGAGTTTGAAATTTTCTGTTGCCTTGATGACGCCGGATTTGTAGGCAAGTAATAAACTACCAGCGGTGCCGAAGGTAAGAGCCACCGCTTGAATCACAATGTTTGGATAGAGAGCTTCGAGCATTGCAGAAATTCCGCCGAGAGCGAATCCTTCCAGTACTGCATACAGCGGCGCGGTAACTGGCGCCCAGGTTTTTTTGAAAACAGTAACAAACGCAACAATCAATCCGCCGATGATGCCAATCAGCATCCATGATGAAAGGGATTCGGCATTTCCTTCCATAAATAAACTCCAGGTGTATGCTGCACCGGCAATCAATAATAAAAGCATAACAGCGGTTTTGTTCACCGTACCGTTGATAGTCATCGCATCAACAGCGCTGACCGTTCCTACATCTTGAAATGTTCTGCTGTTAAGCGCAGGATTTGCAGTTCGCATCATAGCAAGTTCCTCCTTCATTAGTTAGCGAAGCAACATCATTTTTTTTGTTTCAGTAAAATCTTCTGTTTGGAGACGGTACATATACATTCCCGAGGCAACATCTTCATCGGCTTCGTTGCGTCCATCCCACGACACGGTGTACGAACCAGCGGGTAATTCGGTGTGAAGCAACGTGCGTACGAGGGAACCCTTGGCATCGTAAATGTGTATTGTTGCCAATCCTTCTGATGCGAGCCGGAAAGAAATTGTTGTTGTCGGATTGAATGGGTTGGGGTAATTCGGCAAAAGTCCGGCGTTGTTTGGAATGTGTTGCCGCTGCTCTGCAATTCCGGTTGGCGAAACGGTGTACTTATAGACCGAATCGCCGATAGCGTACGCAACCGCTGGTGAAACAATTCTGAAACGATTGATGCGTCGTCCGATGCCGAGCGGGCTCCACGACTCTCCGCCGTTGGTTGTTTGGTACATAAGAATTGAACTGTATCCGCCAATCCAACCAAGCGTGTCATTGATGAATCCCATTCCTTGTACGAAGTAATAACTGTTGGAAAACAGTTTTTCACTCCATGTATTTCCGCCATCAGTAGTTTTTAGAAAGTAGATTGGCGTTTGAGAATTGCGTTGAAGAGACACATATCCCACCATGCGCGATGGAAATTGTATTTTCCAACACCATTCACCTTTGCGCGCTGTTCTGAATTTTTCCGTCCATGTCTGGCCGCCGTCGGTTGTAAAAAGAACAATGCCGCTTGAACTATCGTGGGTGGTGTGCGTTAATCCGACGCAAAAGCCGGTGTCACGCGAAAAGAAATACACATCAATCAAACCTGCGGCATACTGATTCATATCCTTTGCAATCCATGTTGCGCCGCGGTCTGTTGTTCTGTAAAACCACGCTGGTCCGCGAACACGCCCCACGGCGTTGATGATGGAATCGTTGAAGACATGCATACCACAAAACCCACGTTTAATTGTTCCGCTGGAAAGTTGATGTTCAGGTGTCCACGAAAAGCCGCCATCGGTTGTTTTGTACAAGATAACAGTATCGGTCGAACTTGTGTTATTGGGGTCACCGAATCCTAATGCGCCTGCATATCCGTTGAGTGAATCGAAAAAACCGATTGATCGCCAGTGTGTTTTGTTGGTTTTATCTATCATTTTTGTCCAGAGCAAACCGCCGTTGGTAGTGCGGTGAATTTGCCCAACGCCGTTGGCAATCCAACCAAGATTTTCGTTCAGGAAAAAACCGTCGTTGTTTCTTGATGAAGGGGAAGGAAAAAAGCTTGTTTTCTTCCATGTTCCTACACCTTGCCCAAAAAGACAAGAAAAAGCCAGCAGAGAGAAAAAGAAAAGTTTCATAGGGTATTGATTAGTGATTGGGGCGAAAGCAACTCCTTAACAGTACGAAAAATAAAACTTTTCTCCAACTCTTGAGTAGAGAGTAAAAAACACCTATACTCACCTCAGCGGTTTATAACACACTATTTTTCCATTTAATTATAGAGGTCTTATGAAAACCATGTTCAAACAATTTGTTGTTGTCATCCTCATTGCTTCGATGGCAATAATGTCAGTTGGATGTTATGGATCGTTCAACCTGACGAAAAAAGTATATAACTGGAACGGCTCGATGGAGGGGAAATGGGTGCAGGAATTGGTATTTCTTGTGCTGAATATCGTACCGGTTTATGGCGTGGCAGCGTGGATTGATGTAGTGATTCTCAACTCCATCGAATTTTGGACAGGAAAAAATCCAATGGCATCGACTATCATGTCAGACGATGGAACTACCGTAACGTTCAACAGCGAAAACAACTCAATGACAATCAGTTATGCCGATAAGTCGTTTGTTGTAGCTAAAGAAAACGGAAAAGCAGTAGTTAAAGATGCAGCGGGTAATGTGCTAGCTATTATGGAATCCAATGCAGAGGGCGGAATGACGCTGAGAGATGTCAACGGAAAGGTGCTGACCACATATTCCGCCGATGAAGTGAACAAGATGCTGGCGAATAAGTGACAATCAATCGATTTCGTTTCTCAACTTCAGACTTACAGCACATCCCCGAACTCTTCAAGATTTCGGGGATGTGTGGATTACAACATTCCCCATCGCTTTCGTAGAAACCATTCCGCAGCAAAAAACAATACAATGAAGGACAGGTACATCGGACGATTCCACAATTCATATTCGCTGGTGTGAATGCGTTGCTGTGGTTGCATCTCGGGACGAGACAACAGAGTTTGTGCCAATGAATCAAATTGTGTTGCATCAACATACCTGCCGCCTGATTTCGACGCTATTTGCTGCAGCAACGGCTTGTGTAATTTTGTTTCGGCAAATTCAAGCGATTGCTCGCCAACAGAAAATCTTCCCGACACAGAAGCCAGCGTGTCGCCGTTGAGGAGTGAAACAGCGCGGTACAGATACTCACCCTCATTTAATGGCGCTGTCGCTCCTTCATATCTGCCAAAGCCGAGTGAACGCAAGGCAAACGTTGTTACTTGCTCTCCGCTGAGCGAGCTTACTCGTATCTGTACTTCTGCATTTTCAAGCGGTTGTAAATTTTCGTTGTACGCCTGACCGGTAAATTCTATCGGCTCTCCTTGTGAGAATAAATCGTTCGCAGGTTCCACTTTCAGCCGCGCATCCCGTTCTCGCGTGGCAAGCCATCGCACGACAGAGGAAAACCATACATCAAATACGCCCCGCGTTTCATCGCTTGCTCCGGCAAGTAGTTTCCAACGCTGAATGCCGTACCCCAACAACGCTAATGACTTTCCAACAGTTTGCTGTGTCGATAGAGTCCGAATGACGAGTAATGGATTTTGCAACTCCACCCCTTGAATTTTTATTCTCATCAATATCTGTGCTTCAGGTTTTGCTGAGTATGATTGAAATGAAGAGTATATCGGCGGAAATTTCTCCCATGAAAAAAGAGGAAACCGCTCTGCATCGATGTTCACCAATGTATGATACTTATACTGTGGCGCTACATAGGGAATAACCAGATGTTCTTCTGTTCTACTAACTGCAACGGTGAATGGCAACACGGTTTCAAGATCGCGTACTTTCAGCAGATCGAGTGTTCTGCTAGCGATAAAGAATAGTGAAACAGGCCGCGTCTGCACTGCGTGAACAATTGTTTGCAGTGTTTGCGCAGGTGTTGCCTGGGTCGGGTATCCGATAAGAATAACACAATCTGCTAATAGTAATGTTTGTGACAATGTTATTCCGTCGGTGCGTGGTTTCAATTCGCCGGAAGGAAGTTGCAGAAATAACTGCGCGGCAATATTCTTGTCGCTGTTAAGTGATTGCATGACAGTTGCAACATCGGGACTTGGGGATCCCGCTACAACCACTATGTTGATTTTGCTTTTCAAGATTTTAATAAGTGTAGAACGGCTGTTGTTTTTGGTGTTGATTTCGCCTTCAAGCGCAGAAACGCGGAGTGTTAATTTCTTCACACCGTCAGATTTTGGCGTATAAGAAAATTGGACCGGCGTTTCACTCACACCGTCTTCAGAGGAGGGAAGCGTAACAATCTTCTCATCAATTTTTTTTCCATCTTCCATGAGCGACACAGTAACTCGAGACGAAGCAACGCCAGTGGATTTTATTGTTGCATCAATAGGAAGAGATGCGTCAACATATCCAATAGAATTTGCAAGTATTCGTGAGAGAGAAATATCCCGTTGCTCCGACGAATCACCGACGCCGACTGTATAGATGGGTATACGTGATTGTTCGGCTACGTAGAGCGGATTTGAGCCGGCATTGTAATTACCATCAGAAACAAGAATGATTGATTGGAGAACCGCTGGTGTTTCTTTAATAACAGTTTGCAGTGCGGAAGAGATATTGGTTGAACTTCCTTCCATCCGCAGTGAATCTCGATGCAGGGGAGCGGCGGCGTACGAAAATTTATAGAGTTGCAGCGCCGTTTGCGATTGCAACGCATTGAATGCATTACCCCACAGGAGCGAGCGAACAATCGAGTCGCGACTGCCAGCATTGTCTCTGTGCGTCATGCTGAGCGAATTGTCAATGAGCAATGCGACGGCAGGACGTTCTTCACGGGAAGATGATAATGTCAGAAGCGGTTCGAACACCGCAAGGAGCGCAAGCGTGAAAGCAAGCGAGCGAAGGGAAATCAGCGCATATCTCTGCGAGCGCGACACCACCGGCACGGTGTGACGGTACATGTACACCGACAGCGCTACAGCCGCGACTACAGAAAGAAGAACAACAACCAGCGATGCATGAAATGAAAGATTCATGCAGTAAATGTACAATAAAAATTCCCAAGACCAAGAAGAAGAAAATAAAAAAAACTCCAATGGTTTTTATCTCGTTCCCAAATTCCTATTGGGGAACGCATTCTTGTTACAACTCCGTTTTACAGTTGCAGATGCGATGCTGAGCATCGCTTCTTAACGTTCCCTACGAGACGTTGGGAACGAGAGGAAAATGAGTGGTAGTTAATTAGAAGCTATCGTTTTCCTATTGCTACAATTGCTTGCCTTGATATTCCACCTACTGCTATCACCAGATTTCCCCGTATAGCAACCCTTCCCCAATAGCCGTCTGGTAAATAAGTAACTGCTTGATGATTGTACCACGACACACCATTGTATGATAACACAAGACCAAAGGCGCCGACAACAACTATATTGTTGAGATTATCTCCACGAACTGATGCCTTGTAATATGGCGGCAACGACGTATTACGAGTCCATAGAGAGCTAGTGCTGCGTTGCACATAAAAACCATCTCCTGCAACACAATAATATCGGTTAGGAACAAACCATACCGTCGCTAACGACCACGATAAGCCGCTATCTGATTGTGTCGTTACATTTTGTTGACTAATTTTCAACAACCTTTTTCCAATATTGTGACTTATGTCTGAAGCAATACAAAGAATTTCATATTCCTGTTTTTTTGCATTATACGCTCCCCAAATGTCATTTATCGGCAGACTCGTCCCGCTCTCAATCCGCTGCCACCTCGTCCCATCGTAGTGGGCAATGGCCCCGTTGTTTCCTACAGCATAGATGTTCGAAGAAGATGAACCCCAAAGTTTATCAACATATTCACCAGCCAAAAGCACTGTGTTGACTACCTGATGAATCCTCAAAAACTGGGATTGACCATCCCACCAAAATACATCTGCGTCAGCAAACCATATGTTGCTATTAGAAAACGCAAAGATACCCCGAGGTCTAACTAGTGAAGGGGACGCGACTCCAGGATACTGGGCAAACAGCTTCCGTAGCGTCCAGGTTTGACCATTCCATATCGCTAAACCATAAGGTGTTGGGTCCCAATTCCCCGCACTATCTCGCTTGTAAATCTCCCCCACAGCGTATGCGAGCGTGTCGCTAATAATCGCCACATCGTACAGCACGCTGCCGCCGCCATCGCCCAGTGTATCAATCTGCCAGGTAAAGTTGTGGCTGGTGGTGTCCATGGTGGTCACCTGCACTGCCTGGCTGGAGTCGGTAACAGTTGTGCCCGTGAACCGATAGGCTTTGTAGGTGTAACTGCGCTTAGGAAGTAAGCCTTCATCAATCAGTAGTGAGTCGGTAGTAGTCAGTCGCAAAGTTTGCACACGCTGTCCGTCACGTGTCAGAAGAATAGAATCAGTTGTGGTTTGGGTGAGCGTTACTTTCAGCCATGCTTCGGTGCAACTGGCATCAAGCGCTTCAAGCTCAATGGAGCGGACATACACAGGCGGTTGGGGCGGAGCGTTCTCTTTACAACTGAGAAAAATCAGCGCAAGAGCCATTGCGAAAAATGTTTTGCTCATACCATCTCCTTAACAAAAGGGTGTGGGGGTCTTCTTATAGGTACTTATAGTATTTTCGCCTCGCGTTTTAGAGCGTAAAAGAGAAAAAATGAAAAAATTTTTTCTCCCCCCAAAATTTTCAATGGAGTAGGCACGGACGCCCGTCCGTGCATATTGTTTGTTGGACGGATAGGCATCCGTCCCTACAAAAAATGCGGCTGGTGTTGTTTGTAAATATGGCTCGCCTGTTAACGAGATTCAAGCTGTGAAGACAGGTGTTAACGTTAAGAACGTGGTAATTGATGGACTTGAATAAATAACAAAAGGCGGACACTGTTGCCCGCCTTTTGTATTAGCTTGTAGGACAAGATAGTATCTTGTCCTACAAAGAAGTAATCTACGGTCGGTCGCCGTATTTCATATTTCACTCTTCCACATCCCATTTTGTCCACACAATAATTTTTGAAACACCCTTTTCCGCCAGCAAAACAGACCTTCTCTCTACAGTTTATCAATAAAGATTGGGAGTGAGAGGAACGGGATGTTGGGAATAAGAAAAAATCTATCAAACAGCAAGCTGCAAGCGCTTACCACTCTCGCGTTTCTCCCAACTTCAACACCCAGTAGTCACTGCGCGAAAGGTTACGTGCATTCACAGCGTCGTATAATTTTTTCGGCGGTTCGTCCATTGGTTCGTCGGTCATTGCAAATGTACCCCAATGGATAGCAAGCATTTTTTTTCCGCGTACATCAAGGTTGGTTTGTACGGCTTCGTCCGGATTCATGTGCACCGGCTTCATTAACTGGCGTGGTTCATAGGCGCCAATTGGGATCATGGTTAAATCGAATGGACCAAACCTTTTACCGATATTTGCCGGGTGCGAACAATATCCCGAGTCGCCGCCGAAGTACATTCTTTTCTTTCCCAGTACTACCCACGAACACCACAGTGTTTGATTCCGATCGTTAATCCATCGTCCGGAAAAATGCTGTGCCGGAGTGCAAATAATTTTTAATCCGTTGAATGTTCCACCTTCCCACCAGTCGTACTCTTCAATGTTGCGGATGCCTCGTTCTTCAAACCAATCGCGCACTCGCAAGGGAACATAGTACGTTGCGTTGGGAAATCTGTCGGCGAGCTCTTCAATTGATGATTCATCGAGATGGTCGTAGTGGTTGTGTGAAATGAGAACAATGTCAATAGGAGGAAGTTTATCAATCGTTACCCCGGGAGCGGAAACACGGGGAATGCCAACCAATTTCATCGGACCAATTTTTTCCGCCCAAACAGGGTCAGTGAGAATATTTTTTCCTTCCATTTGTATCAGCACGGTGGAATGGCCAATCCATGTAACAGTGTACGGTTTGTTTTCGTTGAAAATAGATCCGTCATGTACCTCGCGTGGAATATCGACATTGGGCTTTGAAGAAAAAACGTTACCGAATTTTTTAACAATCCACGGAGCCATTTCTGTAAAACCAGCTTCCGCGAATTCGGGATCAGTATTGATGAATCCATTTTCAGTATGATGGGGAGGGCGAGAAGAACGAACTTGCGCAGATGCTGAGAGCGGCGAAAGCCACAATGGTGCGGTAAGAATTTTTTTCAATGCGGTGCGGCGATTCATGGACGAAAGATTAAACGAAATTGTGTGAAGTGCAACAGTTGCATTTCAATAGAGATACTGTCATATTACTCTACGTAACAACGGAAAAGCACTCCATTTGTTGCATTTCTTTGTTCGGCGGTAAGAATCGTTTTTGCACGCAATGCATCATACGTAATGAAACAGCCACACCATACACCAACAGACGCTCAGTTAATTTCCCGAATTAAGAAAGGAGACGAGCGCGCATTTTCAATTCTGGTGCAGCGGTATGAACAAACGGTGTGGGGATTTGCGTACAAACTGTGCCGCGATAAAGAGAAAGCGGAAGAGTCGTTTCAAGATACGTTCGTGAATGTCTTTAGAAAGATTGATCAATTCGACGGACGGTCGAAATTTTCTACATGGCTTTATACCATTGTTGCAAACAATTGTTTGATGAAACGACGCCGCAGAAAGTTAGAAGACTTACTGGAATCGTACGACCAGGCACCGGATGTTGAAGACGAGAAGGTTGAAAAACAATTGGCGTCGTGGGATGATACGCCTGCAGAAAAACTGCTTCGCGGTGAACTAAAGGAACAATTAGATAAAGCAATCCAACAATTGCCGGATGATTATAAAGTGGTATTTGTATTGAGAGACATCGAGCAAAAAACAGCTGAAGAGACGGCAAAGATTACCGGTCTTTCCGTTCCGGCGGTAAAATCTCGTTTACGCAGATCGCGAATGTTCCTGCGTCAGCAACTGCATGATTTTATGAAACAATGAAACGCCGACCCGTACATATTCATCTGTTGTCGTGTGCCGATGTGTATTCACACCTGTGCGAGAATCTTGATTCGAAACTCGATTCCGAGTCATGCCGAAAGATTAAAGCGCACCTTAAGGAATGTAAGAATTGTAGCGCATTGCTTGATTCACTGAAAAAAACCATCTACCTCTACCGGCACTACCCGGCTCCTAAAATTCCTGCGAAAGCCCGAAAAGAACTTTTCGCTATTATCCATATGGAAAAGGAAAAAAGAAAAAAAGCGCGTTGCTGAATCTTTTTTCCGATTGATGCATCTTACATAGTGGTAGGAATTTTTTGATAACTCTTTAATTTTAAGGAGATTACTATGAAGACAAACATCGGAACCATTGAACGACCAATCCGCATTGTTTTGGGATTGTTTATTACGTCGTTGGCATTTTGGGGACCGGAAACACTGTGGGCATTGCTGGGCTTGGTTTTAGTCGTCACCGGCTTCATGCGGTATTGTCCCATTTGGCATGCAATTGGTGTTGATACCAACAAAAAAGTAGAAACTCAACAACTTAAATAACGAAAGACTATTATGACCGAAGCATTAACACGAGAAACATTTCTCAAAAAAATTTTCGATTACGAAAACAACAAAGAGTGGAAGTACGATGGCGAACTACCGGCGGTGATTGACTTCTGGGCGCCATGGTGCGGACCGTGTAGATTTTTAAGTCCAATCATTGAAGAACTTTCTGAAGAGATGAAAGGACAGGTAAATTTCTACAAAGTCAATACCGATGAAGAACAGGAACTTGCTTCAGTGTTTGGGATCCAAAGCATTCCCTCGTTGTTGTTTGTTCCAACCGGAAGCAAGCAGCCGATGATGTCGATGGGAGCGTTGCCGAAAGCGGAGTTGAAAAGAATCATCAACGAAAAATTGCTGGACAAGAAAATCATTACATTATCGTAACGTTCTTAATTCTGTTGAACTGATATGCCGACGTACGAATATATCTGCACCAACTGCAATACACGCTACGATGTTTTTCACAAAGTCCGTGAAATAGAAGAAGATGTGTTGTGCCCTGCCTGCGGTTCACACCAACATCGCAGAGTCATGTCTGTCACTGCGCTGTCGATGTCTGGTGATGCCTCTTCTTCGTTTTCCGATTTCCCGTCATCGTGTGAGTCGGGTACCTGTTGTGGCGGTAGTTGTGGCATGAATTAATTCATTGTGCCATCCTATGTGCCGGCAACATAAGAGACGCTAACCGCAAACACAGTACACCGATCACCTTAAAGACAGTATTGATATGACAAGCGACCAACTATTTTTCTATGTTCTTCTCGGAATACTAGCATTTATTGTTATCAGAAAGAGTATACGTAAACGCGGTATCACAAACTATTCAGCTACTGAAGCGCGTACACGGATGACGAATGGAAGTGTTATGCTGGATGTTCGCACGGCACGTGAGCGAAGTTATCGATCGATTCCGGGTTCACTTCATATTCCGTTGCACGAATTGAATGCCCGGATGAAAGAATTAGAACGTTATCGTTCGAAAGAAATTATCTGCTATTGTGCCAGTGGAAGCAGAAGCATTAGCGCGGCGCTTCGACTGAAGAAAGCAGGTTTCAATGTTGCTAATCTGGAGGGTGGGCTTGCAACATGGAATTTTTAAGTACGCTTAACATCTGGTATAAACGAGTTGCGGCGGGAGTTATTGGCGCTGTTGCCGGCTATGCCTACTACTATTACATCGGATGTTTGTCGGGAACATGTCCCATCACAAGCAATCCGTACATTTCAACAATATATGGCGCCGTTGTCGGTGCTTTGTTTGTTAACGGTACAAAAAAGAAACAGGAACATCATCATGGAAACAACGACACAACAACCGGTTAAAAAGTACAAAACATTTACTTACCACACTTCGCTGGAATGGAAATCGGAACGACAGGGATATCTGCATTCGGAAGGGAAGCCAGAACTGTATGTTTCAAGTCCGCCGGAGTTTAAAGGAATTGCTGGAGTTTGGACACCAGAAGATCTATTTGTTGCCTCGGCGGAGATTTGTACAATGTCAACATTTCTCTCGTTTGGTGGACGAAAAAATATTCCATTGAAATCGTACAAAAGCACAGCCGAAGGTATTCTTGAGTTTGTTGATGGAAAATATCGCTTCACCACAATCACTATCAAACCGGAAGTGGTTGTCGGTTCCGAATGGACGCGTGAACAAGTGGAAGAAGTGTTTCACCAGGCGCACGACAATTGCCTGATAGCAAACTCAATGGCAACAACTGTGAACATAGAACCTACCATCATAATTGAATAACAACCCAGTAGTTAATTTTTTCGTTGGTACAAAAGAAAGCTCATCATGAAGTACGGAATTTCAACAGCTGTCAATTATTCCTTTCAGCAGGCGATTAATAAGGTGACTGAAGAGTTAAAGAAAGAAGGTTTCGGCGTACTTACAACTATTGATGTGAGTGATACGTTGAAAAAAAAGCTCGATGTGGATTTTCCGCGTTATGTCATCCTTGGGGCATGCAATCCACCATTTGCCCACCAAGCACTGAAAGCCGAAGAGGAAATCGGACTTCTTCTTCCATGTAATGTTATTGTGTATGAAAAGCACGGTACAACTCATGTTGCCGCATTTGATCCTTTGGTAATGTCCTCTATTCTCGACAATCCTGCCATCCTTCCCATTGCACAAGAAGTTCGAAATCGATTGGAACGGGTAATATCGGCGCTGTAAATCGCCGACGAGTATTTTTGATTTGTGTATAACGACCATTAAGATTTTCAGCACTGTTTCGTTGACATCAAAGGCACTTTTTCGTATTTTTGTATCCCAATTAATGAAGAACTAGCACAGAGGAAGGAAACGTAGCTCATGTATGCAGTGGTAGAAATTGCAGGACAGCAATATAAAGTGAATCCATCGGAAAAATTGTATGTTCCGAAGCTTGACAGCGCTGTTGACAGCATTGTGAAGTTTGACAAAGTCTTGTTACTCGCAGGCGATAACGGCGTGAAGATTGGGAATCCGGTTGTGAAGGGTTCCGTTGTTGAAGCAAAAGTGCTTGGACACGTGAAAGACGAAAAAGTCATCGTGTTCAAAAAGAAACGGCGCAAAGGATATCGCGTAAAGCGAGGTCATCGTCAGCAGTACACGCAGATCGAAATTATGTCAATTAACTAATTGTTGAATGAGCAATACGGCAAGCAAGCCGTTTGCCGCATTTTTTGAGGAGAAGTAAGATATGGCACATAAAAAAGGTGCAGGCAGTACTAAAAACGGTCGAGATAGTAATGCACAGCGTCTCGGCGTGAAGCGGTTCGGCGGAGAATTGGTTAACGCCGGCGAAATTATTGTTCGTCAGCGTGGAACAAAATTCCATCCGGGCGACAATGTCGGACGTGGTGGTGACGACACGCTCTTTGCATTGAAAGCAGGACGGGTAAAGTTCCACATGATCAGCAAATCGCGCCAGGCGGTTTCAATTATTCCCAATTGAGGTGAGTGTTCTACAGAACAGCAACAGAAAGCGCAGAAACATATCTGCGCTTTTTTATTTACCCACAGCATTGAAAAGGAGTACGCCATGAAAATTACAGTGATTGGCGCTGGAAACGTGGGCGCTACGGCCGCGCAGCGCATAGCCGAAAAAGAATTGGCTAATGAAGTTGTACTGGTGGATATTGTTGAAGGTGTTCCGCAAGGAAAAGGTCTTGATATGTACGAATCTGCTCCCATTGAGGGATTCGATACAAAAGTTATTGGTACAAACGGGTACGATGAAACAGCCAATTCTGACATCGTCGTCATCACGGCGGGTATTCCACGCAAACCGGGAATGAGCCGCGATGACTTGTTACACACAAACGCCGGTATCATTAAATCGGTAACGGAGCAAGTTGTTGCTAAATCTCCCAAATCAATTCTCGTTGTTGTTTCCAATCCGCTGGATGTGATGGTGTATGTGGCACAGAAAGTTTCTGGCTTCGAACGCCATCGTGTTATTGGCATGGCTGGTGTACTTGATACCGCACGGTACCGAACGTTTATTGCCATGGAACTAGGTGTTTCTGTGGAAGATGTTACAGCATTTGTACTCGGTGGGCACGGGGATTCAATGGTACCATTGCCGCGGTACACATCGGTTGCTGGTATTCCAATTGCAGATTTAATGTCGCAGGAGCGCATCAATGCTATTGTCGATCGCACACGCAACGGCGGCATAGAAATCGTGAATTATCTTAAAACAGGAAGCGCATACTATGCACCTTCATCCGCAGCGGTACAGATGGTGGAATCTATTGTAAAAGATAAAAAACGAATTCTTCCATGCGCAGTATATCTGCAAGGTGAATATGGTATTCATGATACAGTAGTCGGCGTGCCGGTCAAATTGGGTCGAAAAGGTGTGGAGCAAATTATCGAAATCAAATTAACACCGGAAGAAGATGCCGCTCTGAAAAAATCTTCAGCCGATGTGAAAGCGAATATGGAAAAGGTAAAATTCTGAAAATTCATGTTCAGTAGTTTCATATGCCTCGCATCGTATTGCAGCGAGGCATTTTTGTTTTCAAGAAGATAATACAGTAAATTCTATAGCATGGATACCGCCGAGACGAATTCTTGTCCTATCTGTTCCGATACCTCATCGAAAAAGTTCTTATCGAAAGTAAATTTAATTTACGGAACTGAATATCATCTTGTTGAATGCTACCATTGCGGCGGCATCTTTTTCGATCCGCTTCCTACCACGGAACAACTTGCAACATTTTATTCCGCTGCATACTATGATTTTGATCCGTGGCGTGAACAAGGCAAGGGAATGGCATTTGCACGTCACCTGAGCGCATGGAAGACCACCGGCCGATTGTTAGACGTTGGATGTGCAACGGGTTTTTTTATTTACGGCATTAAAAATCATTCTCAGTGGGAAGTTGTCGGCACTGATTTTGGTGAAAGCGCAATTCGTTTTGCCAAAGAGAAACTAGGATTGAATGTTTTCCATGGCGATCTTGCAGAGATTCATTTTCCCGATGAGTATTTCGACTACATTCATGTGAACAATGTGCTCGAACATGTTCCCAACCCGGTTTCACTGCTCAGCGAATGCCGTCGCATTCTCAAGCCAGAGGGTATTTTTTATCTTTCCGTACCCAATGGCGCTGTTGACAGCAGAGATCTCATCGATTTTTATACTGAAGAACAACTTCCTGCGCGGAGCAAGCAGGGACACATATTCTTTTTTCAAAAGAAGACGTTGCTGTACTTGTTCGAAAAGTTTGGATTTACGGTGATGAAAGCTGAAACGTACAGTATTAAACGTGGCTTGCGTAGTATCGGAATACTACCGCGAAAAAAGGATTGGAAGAAGGATTACTTTCCTCGTACTGAACCGGAATCGCTCCATCTACACTCTGAAGTAACTATTCCAAACAAGAAAAAACACAGCGATTTTTACTACCGATTGAGATTTGTGCAAGGGAATCTGCAACACCTGCCAGGCCTTCACAACTTTGGGTTGGATTTTCTCTTTCTGCTGAAGAAACGATAAACCCTACAATTTCATTACCAGCGTCACCTCATTCCCCTTTTTGTTATAAGTAACTGACTGCATGAAAGCTTTCATCAAAAAAACGCCACGGCCGCCGGTACGTAAAAGGTTATCTTCGTGTAGAGGATTTGATAGTGTAGAAGGATCAAATCCCTTTCCTTCGTCTTTAATTTTTACTGTCAATGTCTTTCGTTTCATCGAGCAAGAGATGGAGACTGATTTCGTTTCATCGTTTTGATTACCATGAATAATACCATTGTTGACCGCTTCCGTTACTGCCACCAGCAGAAGATGAAGTTTTTCTTCCGGAAGATGAAATGTGTTATTCGCAGAACGTAAAAATTCTTCGACAAGATGAATATTCTTGCGATTGCTCGGTATGCGCAGTGTAAAGGTCTTTTCTTTCATTGGGTCGTCACATAATGTACCGCACCGTCATTACCACATTGGAAAATTCTTGGAGTGTTCCGCCGGCAAGGCGTTGAAATTCTTTCCATCCGCGAATTTCTACAAAAGAATGTTTTGATACAGTGATTCTCACATGAGTTGTCGGTCCCGCACTTAAAAACGTGCTTTCGAATTGCCGAGTGTTATTAACGTACCGAAATCGTTTTTGTGCAAATGATCGAAATCCCGCGGCAAACATCCATCGATCTCCGTAAGTATAGCGAACTTGTGGCGAGAATGTAAATTCTTCAAACCGCTGTAATGGTCGTTCAGCAAACTCTTTCCACCGAAGTTCCCCCCGCTCAAAAATACGCACGTACGCAAACACATCAACGCCGATTCTCTCTGTCATATCATACGATGTTGAATCAAGAAATGCAACCTGACGATAGGAATAACTTTTCACGGAAGGAATGTTTGATTCAAAATCAAACACCGTGTAATTGGCAAGTACTTCAAATGCATTATACATTGTCAGTGATGGCGACGGTGTATAGCGCACCTCTGGCGATAAACGGAAAATCCTGTTCCAGTTGTTGTTGGCGCTTTTATCGCGTTTCAAATACACCGTGTGAGCAAGCGTTGCTTCTGCCGTTACTGTGGCGGAAAGAGCGTGGCTAAACCAGTGCTGTTCGCGTAACATCACGTTGGCCAGTAAGTCGTCACGGTCGTCGGTGTTGAGTGAATCTGGCGTGTCATACTGAAGAACACCGAACGATCCGGAAAAGGAAATCCGATCAGTTGGTGAAACTTCGGAAACAATATCGACATACAATGTACTGCGTACTGCTGTATTGTCGAGTTTCGACTCTTGCCGGGCGCGAATATCCTGCACAAAGTTATCTACGCCTGCAATGCGATGCAGTTGATGACGTTCATCTCGCTCGCCGAGCAAGATGCCAATTGTTGCAGCGGCAGAAGATGAAGCATACCGCAGAGAAAGTCCTCCGGAGAGAAGAAGTTCCTGCACGGAGGTGTTGAATAAAATAGCGTTGACATCGGATACGTTTTGGTAGCGAAATGCATTATTGACAATTCGCGATTCCATCTCCATAGTAAATTGCATTGCAAAACCACTGCCGATATGATAATGCAGAGCATTAGAAATTCCCCGCACATCTTCTGTACGGGAGCGAATATTAGAGGTAACGCCAAATCCGCGAATGACACTACTGTCGGCAGGAATGTAGAAATCGTTGCGATTTGATAACCACCGAATTTGAAGACTGTCAGCAGATTCTGGTGCAAATGTTGTAGCTATATTCAGCGTAGCTCCATTGTTTTTGAATGTACGCGCGCCGAGGTCGGCATAGTTCAAATGTCCCCGTAGTGCTGTTTTGTAATTGCTGACTTCCATTGCATCAACCAACGCGTAGAGGCGATAGTTAATGCCGTCATCGTGGTGAATGCCTTGTTTGTCATATCGCATGCCTACAAGCGGAGTGAGGGAAACATGTTCGAGCGGACGAAACTGTATTCCAACAACGCCGGAGTGAATGCCGGCATTGCTTGCGCCGAGCGTTTGATTGTCGGACAAGATAAATGATTGCCCCTCTGTAGCCGCAGAGAAGTTTGTGGATAATTTTTTAGTAGCTGTAAACGAAAAATTTTGTTCATCCCGGAACGAACGGAATTGACGGCGTATCAGTGATGAAGTAACATAGTCTGATAAAGAAAATAAAAAATCTGAATCAGCTACAGCATATGTAATTAGTCCGTTCCATAGATACGTATGCACATTTCGTTCGAATCGTGTTGCGATGATATTGGAATCGCGGGCGGTGGTAAATAGCGATGACCGCTGCAATGGCAGTTGTGCAAACAACGGCAGTAAACAGGTCAACAGTAGCAACAGAAGTGAACGGAACACTTTCATCTACCACAGATCCTTTACAGAAAATCGTGGTTCGTAACCCAGTAACGACTGCGCCTTTTGGTACGAGATGATAGTTTGCGCTCCTGAAAATGAAGCATCAAACTGTACGGTTTCCGGATAAAATGTTTTCAGCAGGTCTTTTGAATCTCTGCCCGTCCAATTTTCTGCCGCGGTAATGAAAAAAACTTCATGGAGCGTATCGAGATTTTTTTCAACTGCCAGCCGATGCGCTTGCGCTACGTCGTAGACATGTACATAAGCCCACAAATTTTTGTGCCACAGGTCGTACTGTTCAACTAATTGTTTATAAAAGGAGATCATTGTTTCTTCCGGCAGCCAAATCCATGGTTCGCGCAAACAGACTGTGCGGATTCCATAGCGGGCAGAATAAGTTCGGCATATTTGTTCGGCGAGCACTTTACTTAAACCATACGGATCCTGCGGACGAAGCGGATGCTGTTCATCAATAGGAATATATGCCGGTGTCATACGGTGCGTCATGAATGCAAAACCAAGCGTAGACTCGCTTGACGTGAACACCACTTTGCGGATGCCGTTACGTGCCGATGCTTCCAGTACATGAAATGTTCCATTGACGTTAACGGTAAACACTTTTTCAGCCGGGTCATTCAACGGATGGGGTATGCCGGCAGTATGGACGATAACGTCGTATCCCTTCACTGCATCGCACACAGTTTCGAAATCAAGAATATCAACGTGGTGAAAGTCAATATCCTTGCGGTGTGGTGGAACTATATCCAGCACGCCAACCGAATGATGATGCTGTACCAGCTCATCAACAATGTATTTTCCAACGGCGCCACTACCGCCGGTAACAAGTACTTTCATAGGCAAACAATAAAAGTATACGATAAATGTTGCAGATTGTAAATGAACGATTTTTTTCCATTTCATCTAAATTGAATTCGAGTCAGTTCGGTTGTATATTACCACCAGCAGTATGAAAAAACTTGTTGCTATTCTTCTTTCTGTTTGCACCTTATTGGTTGCAGACAATACGCCACGAAAGTACTGGATTTATTTTAAGGATAAAGAGTACTCGATGCTGGCAGCGCTGTCGAAAGCAGATGCTGCATCCATTGGCATTTCAGAACGGACAATGCAAAGACGCGCGAAAGTGCATCGCGCATTTCTTGAAGAAGACGATCTTCCTGTTTCCCGCCAGTACATACGTCAACTGCAGGAAGCGGGCATTACAATAGAAAACACATCACGCTGGTTCAACGCCGCCACCGCCTTTCTCACCGATGCACAAGTGAACACTGTTTCTGCATTCCCGTTCGTTCAAAAAATTGAACCAGTGAAAATTTTTACCAAAAGAGAAACACAACGGGTGGAAACGCCATTAACAAAATTTTCTACACCGCAGGTTGGACAGCGATATTCGTATGGACCATCGCTTGCGCAGATGGAAATGATTAATGCGGTGGCTGTTCATAACATTGGCATTTCGGGGAGAGGGGTTCTTGTCGGAATGCTCGATACAGGATTTCGTTGGAGAGAACACGAAGCGTTGCAGAATTTAAAGGTGATTGGCGAATATGATTTTATTCAGAAAGATACAATAACGGCAAATGAGAAGGATGATGCGCCATCACAAGATTCGCACGGCACAATAACGATGTCTCTTGTTGGGGGCTACAAAGAAGGGCAACTGGTAAGTCCTGCGTTCAATGCCTACTTTATGCTAGGAAAAACAGAATACGTTCCGACGGAAACCAATGTTGAAGAGGATAACTGGGTTGCTGCAATAGAATGGATGGAAGCCAATGGTGTTGATGTAGTAAGCAGTTCGCTGGGGTACAGTGAGTTTGATGAAGGGCAAAAAAGTTATACCTACAGCGACATGAACGGACGCACGGCTACCACCACCAAAGCCGCTGCTATTGCCGCGCGCAAGGGAGTTGTTGTCGTCAACGCCATGGGAAATGAAGCAGCATCGGCATGGCACTACCTCACATCGCCAGCTGATGCCGATAGTATTATCTCTGTTGGAGCTGTGAACAGCGATGGAACGTATGCCGGATTCAGTTCCGTAGGACCTACCAGCGATGGAAGAATAAAACCCGACGTTGTTGCGCTGGGCGTTGGAACATACAACGCCATACCGGGAAAAATTCTCTATGCAAACAATTATCAAGGGACTTCGCTTGCAACCCCACTGGTTGCTGGAGTTGCAGTACAAATACTTTCCGCTCACCCGGAGTTAACGCCACTGCAAGTACGCGATGCTTTACGCAATACAGCAAGCAATGCATCCTCGCCCAATAATCAAATCGGATGGGGACTGATTAATGCATACAAAGCTGTGTTATATCACGGAATGGTCATGAGTACTGATCCGGACATTACCTATAAAGTTGATAGCACGTGCGAAATCGGAATGTATGTAATATCGAATAATGTTGTGCGCAAGGATTCAATTACATTGTTCTTTTCAACAAACAACGGAGTAACGTTTACCTCTGTGCCGATGGCGCTATCGAGCGTTGTTGATTCCACTACCAACTCCGGCAGATATGTTGCAGTGCTTTCAGGAATATCTTCTACAACCAATGTAAAATTTTATGCGCGCGCCTTTGATGGAGTTTCTGTTCGGACGAATCCGTACGGTGCGCCGGCGGTATTGTACAGCACACAACAGCTGTTACCAGTGATAAAAGTTACTCCACCATTTCCCTCTTCTTTTGTGTTAAAACAGAACTATCCCAATCCATTTAACTCATCAACAACAATTTCGTACGATCTTCCGGAAGATGATTACGTTACACTGAAGGTATTTGACGTGCTTGGAAAAGAAGTAGCTACCATCGTCAATGGTTTTCAGCGGCGCAAATCTTACATGATTCAGTTCAATGCGCAGGCGTTGGCAAGTGGTGTGTATTTCTATCGGCTAGCAACAACGCGATTTTCAGACGTAAGGAAAATGATATTGGTGCGGTAGTTCAACTGGCGGTGGCTCGTTCCTGAGAGTTTGAAAGACCTTTCGGTAACAGATATATGTCTGTGTAAATATTTTCATGAGAAACTTGCATGAATGGCTGTTTCGGATAACACTGCTTTAACTCCTGATTAATCTGCTCAGATCGCCATTGCACGGTAAGTTTTTTAAAAACAAACTTTCAGAGCGACGGATTATCGAGTTTGCGCTGATGGTATCGGCTGGATGCTCTTGTGCACGCTATTCGTTGTGATCGCATTGCGCAATAGTGTCCTACATGATAGATTCCCGATGTAACTTCGCGGGTGAGTGTACTACGATGCTTTAGTGCTATGCAGGCAATTACTGAGTACATGCTGTAATAGTATTTGGCGAATGACCTCATGGCTTTCAACCGTCAAACGGTTATAGGTTGTTTCCGTACAACAAAATACCTTTCCAGATACATTGTTGCTCTAAATTCTTGAAGAAATAAGTCATGGAGTAATGTAGCACGTTTTAGATGATTGCTTCATCCAACTCAAATTGATTGTTTAACTCATGTAATTCGCGTTCCAGCATTTCACGATGCTCGCGCTTTTCTTGAGCTATAGAAACGAGCAATGGCTTGACTACACAATCTCCAATAGAACGAATCATTCGTTCATACTGTGCAATGTTTTCATTCTCACGCTCAATCAACTGTTCGAGCATGGAGGTAACGGAAATATATTCTTCCAATGTTTTCATATTTACCTCATGAGGAACAATACGACGTTAACAACTCAACATCATTTTTATATAACGACACTTTCCCCCCTACGTGCATCTGTATTGATTCGAACAGTGCTTCAATTGGCAATAAGCGTTGCATTGCCACCACAACGGCAACAGCACTGGTAGATGCTCGCTGCGGCGTACACCGTGAACGAATCGGAAGACGAATGGTGTTTGCTGAGGTATGAATAGAAGGAAGCGATTCATCAATGACGATAACTGTCTGTTCCGTACACCGGGCAAGCGTTCCGTTGGCAACAACTTCTTTTAACCCATCTGCTGATGAAATAACGACGACATCGGGCATTTCAATACCTGTGTAGAAAATTTCTTCGCTGCTAAGCACTACTTCTGAAAGAGAAAATCCTGATCCTTGCGTAACAGGATTGTCGTTTTTTTGTGTAGCATGAAGTCCACATAGGATGCCGGCTCTCATTAACAGAAATGATGCCAATTGTACCTTTTCACCAGCGGTACCGGCAATTACCCAACGCTGAGCGCCTTTGAGCGAAGAGTGATATCGCGGTATCACGATGTCGTCTTTCTGCTGGCGCGGTCGGGAAAGAATTTTTGTTTTATACTCTTCGCAGAACTCAATACGGGTCGGACGAGTAGAATGATCATCAGTTGTATTGCTGAACGAACCAACATAGTGTTGTATTGTTTTTCCATCAATAGCATTTTTTCCAACGCCGTACTCAGTACACAGTTCGATAATTTCCACTAGCGCAAATCCAGGATACTTGATAGCTTCAGCAATAACATTGGTGAGATTTTTGTCCGTAGCAGCAACACGTGCCACGTACCCTACACCGCAACTTTTCATCATTGCGCAAATGTCTATTGGTGGAACAATGTTTCCTTCTGGTGTAGTTGCAGTGATAAATTGTAGCGGCGAAAAGCCGGAGTTTTGTCCGCCGGTCATTCCGTACAGCATGTTGTTGGCGACAAGTACGGTAACATCAACATTCATCAACGCCGCACTGACAATATGCAAAAGTCCGATTGTTGCACCGCCGTCGCCGATGACGACGATAGTTTTTAATTTCGAATCGTGTAAAATTCCGTCGGCAAGTTCAATTCCTGTGGCAAACGCAGTTGAACGTCCATGCGTGGTGTGAAAGGTATGTGGTGATTGAAAGAGTGAATCGAGAATGCCGATACAGCCAATATCACTGACAATGCAAACATGAGCAGGATCTAATGTTAACGCGGTAAGCGCTTCGTCGAGATGACGAACATAATGGTGATGGCCGCATCCTTTACAAAAAGGAAATGTGGCGTTTTCTTTCAGGTATGTTGTCTGCGAAATTGACATTGGTGTGTTAACTCTGGTAGTGCATTACAATGTATTGACGACAGAAAGAATCATTTCTGGTGTAATCATTCTGCCAATGGTATTGATGCTTTCTACACGTTTATCGGGAAACAAATGCTGAATGACTGAACGGTATTGTCCTGTAAGATTTTCTTCTGCAACCACAACCGTACGGACTCCCTGTGCGGCATTTTGCAACGTCTTTTCCGGAATCGGAAAGAGAGAAATCACGTTGGCAAGTCGTATTGTTCGTCCCTGCGCTCGCAGCAGTCGTACTGCTTCACGGGCAGTGCGCGCCGTAATACCGAAACTAATCAACAGAATGTCGGCATGAGGTTCATCATCAAGTTTCACATATTCCATATCCTGCGCCCGTGCAGAAATTTTTGCTTGTAAGTGCTTCAATACTTCAATAGTTTCCGAAGAATTTTTCTGTAGCGTTCCGCATTTATCGTGTGCCGAGCCGGTAATCGTCGTTTTGTGGTTACTACCAACAGCCGCAAAGAGTGGCACATCGGCAAGATTGCTAAATCCGTATGTTTTATAATCATCGCCATGTTCTATTTGCTTTCGGTAGTTTACTTCAAACGGCTTCAATGATGTAACATCAACATCTTCGGCCGTCATACCGATTTCTTTGTCGGAAAGAATGACAACGGGTGTTCGTAACGCTTCCGACCAGTACACTGCAAGTGTGGTAACTTCAAAACATTCCTGCGGCGTGCTTGGGGCAAAGATTGGAATAGTATAAGCGCCTGAGGTACAAAATTCTGTAAATAGCACATCGCCTTGCGCACTTTGTGTGGCTCCCCCGGTGCTTGGTCCGAGTCGTTGCACAACGGCAATAACAACCGGCAGTTCAGTCATCAAAGCGTATTGTACGGTTTCAATCATCAGTGACCAACCGGGACCTGAAGTTGCTGTCATCGCTTTTACTCCGCGTGCGGAAGCGCCAACGCAATACGCAAGCGCAGAAATCTCATCAGGTGCGCTAATGGCAACACCTCCATGCTTTGGTAATTCTTCTATCATTGTTTTGTAAATTCCCGATGCGGGAGTAATAGGGTAGCCAGCAAAAAAACGACATCCGGCGTACAGCGCTCCTTCCGCAATCATCTGATTGCCAGTACGGATTTTAATTTTAGGAGTGGACATACTCAACAACGCAAACGTTACTATTTTATTCTTTTGAGGAAGTATCAAAAATCGTGCTATTGTGTAGCCACTGATTTTTTGAAAAATTGTAAAATTTTACGTTGAACGATTACTGAGGATTAGAATCGTTGAAGTATAATTTGAGAAAATAAGAAAGGAAATCGGAGAGATTGGTATTTTTTAACTGATATCAGGATGCTGATAATGCTATCAGTGTAAGTTAGTACTCTTTTCTATTAGCGTACACATTCATCAATAAACCCGCCATCATCATGTATGAAACAAGTGACGAGCCGCCGTAACTGAGAAATGGAAGAGGAATACCAATGACCGGCATTAGTCCTACCGACATGCCAATGTTAACAAAAATGTGAAATGCAAAAAGTGAAACAATAGCGATGGCAACAAGGGAACTAAATTTGTTCTTGGCAATGGAGGCCAGATGAATGCCGCGATAGAGCAGTATGGCAAACAATCCGAGTACAACAACGCCGCCAACAAATCCGAATTCTTCTGCCGGTACACAGAATATGAAATCAGTCCATTGTTTAGGAATGAAACTCAACTGTGTTTGCGTGCCCCGCATAAATCCCTTGCCGAACATTCCACCAGAGCCAATAGCCACTTTTGCCTGAATGACATTGTACCCTGCGCCAAGCGGATCGTTATTCGGGTCGAGAAATGTGGCAATGCGTTTTTGTTGGTACAGAGGAAGTTTATCGTAGATAATCTGTACCAGAAATCCAATAACAACATTGGCGCCAAATACCAGCGCGGCAACAAATCTGTTTTCATTCCGCATCGTCCACAATGCACCACCGAGTAGTAGCAAGACAATAAGAAAGGGCGTTGTTCCCATAATAGAAGCGGCCGCTACAAAAGCCGGTGCAATGATAATGATAATTAAAAATTTTGATGCGCCTGCCCAGTACAACACCGGAATGAACATTGCCAGAAATGTCAACGAAGTACCAAAATCCGGTTGAAGCATAATAAGAATGATCGGGAGTGCTACGAGAATACTGGCCTTTGTAAGGTCTTTCAAATCGGTTGCTTTTACGTCGCTTCGACTTAAATACGAAGCAACAGCAAGCATGGTAGTGATTTTGACGAATTCAGATGGCTGAATACCTAATCCGGCAACACCAAGCCAACTTTGCGATCCGTACACACGTTTTCCAACAAGCAACACCAGTATCAACAGTGATAATGAGGCAAAAAACAATGGTAGTGCAGAACGTTGCATCCAGCGCAATGGAAGCAGCATCATCGTCATCATTAATGTAAAACCAATTCCTGCCCACAGCAGTTGACGATAAAAATCTCTTCCTTCATAAGCATCAAAGGTAGCAGAGTACACAGATAGTAACCCGATGCCCACCAAGCCAAGTACGGTAAAGAATGTAACGCGATCAAAGTATTCGTTAAAAAATGTATTCACGTTCTTTTATCAATAAGTTTTGTTCACTCTTTCAAAAAAATGTAAGGCATTATCACCTGAAATCACTTTATCATTATTCCTTTGCCGCGATAGCGTCATCTGCATTTTTCTTTTTTGCTCCATAGCGGATAATTTCGCCGTAGAGATATTGTTCCATGCACAAACCTGCCACCGGCGCGGCAAACGAACCGCCGTACCCAACATTTTCAATGAGTACACAAATGGCAATCTTGGGTTCGTCAAACGGTGCAAAGCCGATAAACCATGAATGATCTTTGCCGTGTGGATTTTGCGCAGTTCCTGTCTTTCCCGCAACTTCAATACCAGGAATGCGCGCTGCCGTTCCTGTGCCACCAGGCGCCATTACCGCACGACGCATACCTTCGCGCACTAAGTCCCATGTGTGGTCAGATAATGAAAGTGAATGTTGCTCTGCAACTATTTTTTCTAATTTTTTTGTTCGTTTATCATACACCGCATTAACAATATGAGGTTGATAGTGTTTCCCTTTGTTGGCGAGAATAGCGGCGTAATTTGCCATTTGTAACGGCGAAACACCCACTTCACCTTGTCCGATTGCTAAACTGATGAGATACCCAGGTGTCCACTTTCCTTTTCCATGTACGCGGTCGTAGTATTCGCGTGTTGGCAAAAGACCTGCATTCTCTTCCATAATATCTATCTTCGTTGGTTTGCCGAAGCCGAATTGTTGTCCCATCGCACTCCACTCGTCTAATCCCACTTTGAGCATAAGTTGATAAAAGAAAATATTGCAGGAACGATGGATTGCATCCACCACGTTAACAGCGCCGTGAACATGTTCGCATTTGAACATTTTGTTGCCGTATCTGAATCCGCCATGACAGGTAACAGTCCAATGTTCATCAATTATACCCTTCTCTAACGCTGTTAATGCGAGAATCATTTTAAAAGTAGAACCAGGTGGATAGCGTGTGAGTGTTGCACGATTGAACAATGGCTTGCTTTCATCGGCGTTCAACGCACGCCATACGTCTGGCGGTGTAACGCCGCTGAAGTGTGACAAATCGTAATCCGGTTTGCTTACCATGGCAATAATGCCGCCATTGCGGGGATCAATGGCGACAACAGCGCCGCGTTTATCTGAGAGTAAACTTTCTGCAAGCGCTTGAACATCGGCATCAATGGCTAACTGTAAATCAAATCCATCTTGTGGCGGAATGTCGTGCTTGCCGTTGTCGAATGTGCCGATGATTTGTCCCTTTGCATTCTGTGAAATAAACTCCCACCCTTTCACACCGCGCAGTTGTTCTTCGTACTTTGCTTCCAGTCCCGCACTGCCGACCAGATCGCCGGGTTGGTAGTACTCTTTGTTCTTCTCCAACATCGCATCGGAAATTTCGCGTGCGTACCCAAGCATATGGCTGCCGCGAACGGCAGTTGGATAGTACCGTTTGGCTTCCATTTGGATTTCGACACCGTACAATTTGTCACGGTGTTCTTCGAGCATGGAGAGTTCTGCAAATGAAATATCGCGCTTGATGCGTGTGGGAATGAACGGATTATACCGCTGTGCCTGCTTAATCTTAGCGACGATATCGCTTTGCTGCATTCCGAGAATTGAAGAAAGAAGCGGAAGATTTTCTGCGTTGAAGTCAATAGGCGTTACCATAACTGTGTACGATGGGCGATTATCTACCAGAAGAGTTCCTTTCCGATCATACATATAACCGCGAATAGGAACTTTGGGAACGTTGCGGATAGAATTTTGCTCGGCTTCTTTGCCGTACAGATCGCCGTAAATATACTGTAATTGAAATAATCGTCCCACCAGAAGGATAAACCCAACCGCAATGATGATTTTCAAAACACGTCGTCGTTCTTGTGAACCAAATTCGTCATTCATAAGTTATTGCGTTAACGTAATTGCCCTTTTCGCTTTGCAGCAAACATGGGAATAGCAGAAAGAGCAGTAGTGTACAGCATAGAAAAAACACCAAACTGAACGATAGCGGTAAATAATCCAACATCACTTCCCTGCGTAAACAAAATAAAGTAGATAACGTTGTGAACCAACGCTGTACTGCCGACAATAACAAGGAAACGATAATTACTTAATGTAAAGTCAATTTTATTTTCGTTGTAGAAGTAGCCGGCTAAAAATCCTGCCAGTGTTTTCGTGAAAGCGGTGAGACCGAGAAACTGTCCGCTGATAAGATCTAATGCCAAACCAATACTGAAACCGTACACCGTTGCCGGAATTTGTCCCTGTGTGACGGCGATGTACACAATCCAAATCAGCATCACATCGGGCACAATGTTTAGCACCGACATGAATGTTACGACCGTCGTTTGCACTGTAATAAGAATGAGCGAAATGAGTACGAGGCGAAGATGTTTTTGCATCGGTTATTGATTTTCTACACAGTAATGTCCGTCTGCCTGCAGGCATGCTGTTGTGAAAGTAGCGTAAAATATAAAAAGAAGCAATTCGGACAGTATCTCAATTAGAAAGCAATGTCGTGGTGAGCGGAGTCTAAGTATGACTATCAGCAGGATCATGGTTCGGCTTTGCCCATCATGACGTATTAATGACTGAAGTTATGCAGAGTGATGTAACGCCGAACTCTCTACGAGTCGTAGTCTTGCTCGGCGATGACGGAAATTTTCACATTCACAGGCAAGTTCATAGCCGGAAAAACATGGTGATTATTTCTTTGACAAACCAAAAACAATTGTCTTCTTAACTTGCAAAAAAAATGAAGGTTAACTCCGTCTTTTAAGACGGAGTTTTTATGCCCACTAGTCCCTGTATGGGCTTTAGCCTTGATTGTCACGGCTAAAGCCAAGTGTTGAAGGAATGCCAAACTCCGCCATAAATAGCGGAGTTAAAAATTGGTTTGTATAGCATATCATTACAAAAAAACATTTCTTGCTTCTGATGGTAACTTTCCTAATTTAGGGGCATGAATCCGATGTTCAAATATCTGGAACCCGCCGATGAAAAACTTTTCTACTCGCGGCACAACACTTCCGACCCGCGGATGGGGGACATTGTTCTTCGAGGCGAGAAGAAGTTCTCTTCTGAAGTTACCATAGGTATCATCGGTGTGCCGACCGATGAGGGAGTGAAACGGAACGGCGGGCGTGTCGGCGCTAAGGGGGGACCCGATGCAATACGAACTGAACTGTATAAACGCACTCCATTTGTTATCGGCAAGGAAAATTCTCTTTCCGGACTTTCGATATTCGATTTCGGCAACATCAAGATTGGCAAAACACTTGAAGAAACCCATGATAGGCTTGCTGAAACCGTTCATTCGCTTGTGGCATCGGATATTATTCCCATTGTGCTCGGCGGGGGGCACGACATTGCCTATCCGAACTTTATAGGATTCTCAAAAGGGAAGAAAAATGTCGGCGTCGTCAACATTGACACGCACCTTGATTACCGGAAACCGAACCCGAAACGGAACAGCGGAACATCGTTCCGTCAGATGCTCGATCATCCTCACAGTCCTTTGAATGCGATGAATTTTGTAGAAGTGGGGGCGCAGTCGTTTGCCAATGCTCACGAACATTATTCTGAGTTGATAGAACGAGGCGCAACCATCTTTTCACTGCGCGATGTGCGCGAAGAGGGTATTACTAAAATTCTCGATCTTGCGTACGAATTGGCGACAACCTCGGTTGATGCGCTCTACATCAGTTTTGATCTTGATGTTGTTCGAAGCGCCGATGCGCCGGGAGTGAGTGCGCCGCTTCCGACAGGTTTGACAACGGAAGAATTTCTGACCGCCGCGTTGTTTGCCGGTAAACGCCGCAAAACGAAATTGATTGACATCGTCGAAATGAATCCGAAGTATGATATTGACGGTCGAACTGCAAGTCTTGCCGCGCTGGCGGTGATGTATTTTTTAACGGGTGTGGCGAATAGGTGAGTGTAGATCACGAGAAGGAAACTCTTGAACGAGCGATACAGATATTGCGGCACTGGAGACCGGAACGAGGTCCAGCGGAACTGCAACTGATATTTCTTGAGTTGCGCGATGTTGAACAAACGGAGAATGTAATATTGTGGAAGGAATTGCGTTCAACACTTGCAGCAAACAAAAAACTATTGGATAAAGACCTTCAGTTCTACATTTATGAACCCGAACTGGCAAAGAATGGCTGGTGGTGGTATGATTGTGATCAATGGAACCAAGACACATGACGGTGAAAGAAATACAATCCTTGGTAGAACGTCATAAGTTAACATCATTATCAAAAAGTAATGTTGAAATAATAACCAGCATTATGAACGATTATGCAAGTAGAATGGAAAAACAGAAGTTAACGCGTGAAGAAGAGATAGTGTTCTGGATGTATGTGAAAAAATGCAGTTTTGAAGAAGCGGAACGCTGGAGAGCCATAGTCCACGGCGAATTGAAACTTGGTCAACGATCGGATGGAAGCATCATTGACTAAGTTGTGATTTGCTTTCGATTTTTTCTTTGGGTATAGTTCTTTGAATGATGTCTATACGATGATGGCGTTCCAGTTGAGCAACGGTGTAGTATCTGAAACAGAAAAAATTTTTATGATGGATGAAGAAGAGGTGTATATGATGGCGTATCTCAAGCGGATTGACGCCATCAACAGCGAGTTAGCGCAGTTGTGAATAGTCTTTCAATTTTGCCCACACGTATCCTGGAACGAGTGAACCAATGACAAGAAGTAAGAACCAAAAAGTTACATCAGTAGGCAATTGGGCAACAAGCAGGCACGCAAGAATGAAGAAGGCAATCCATGTCAGCATGAATCGCGCTCTGTAGCGTGTTGTCGGTTTAGCATCTACATATATGTCAACAATAAATCTCATACTAAAACTCGATGCGGCTGATGCGCAAAAGGCAGTGCAGCAACTCAGCGGTAATGTAAGCAGCCTTGAAGGGAATGTCAATCGCGCCTCCGGATCGCTATTGGTTGTGATTTGCTTTCGATTTTTTCTTTGGGTATAGTTCTTTGAATGCGGCGCGGTTGCGCAGCATACCGTTTTTGGTTGTGATTTGCTTTCGATTTTTTCTTTGGGTATAGTTCTTTGAATAGTTTTGCATTTGTTTCATTGTTTACCTGAGTTGTGATTTGCTTTCGATTTTTTCTTTGGGTATAGTTCTTTGAATAATCGGAACGATCTTCACGTGAGGCGGTAGGTTGTGATTTGCTTTCGATTTTTTCTTTGGGTATAGTTCTTTGAATCGGTCAATTGTTGAATCCAAAAAACAAGCGGTTGTGATTTGCTTTCGATTTTTTCTTTGGGTATAGTTCTTTGAATAAGGAAATTTAAAAGTCAATAGTAGGTGCAGTTGTGATTTGCTTTCGATTTTTTCTTTGGGTATAGTTCTTTGAATCGTCGATTAAATAGTCCGTCTTAATATCTTGTTGTGATTTGCTTTCGATTTTTTCTTTGGGTATAGTTCTTTGAATGGAGCATCGCTCGACGAAGTCGAGCACCGAGTTGTGATTTGCTTTCGATTTTTTCTTTGGGTATAGTTCTTTGAATAGATATGCTCATTACGTGGAAAGCCGAATGGTTGTGATTTGCTTTCGATTTTTTCTTTGGGTATAGTTCTTTGAATGTCAAGTCTTTTGCCATTGCGAGCGTCCGAGTTGTGATTTGCTTTCGATTTTTTCTTTGGGTATAGTTCTTTGAATACAACCTATAGGGGAAGATATGACACTTTCGTTGTGATTTGCTTTCGATTTTTTCTTTGGGTATAGTTCTTTGAATCGTCGGGTCGCTTATTCCGAAGTCAAGCCCGTTGTGATTTGCTTTCGATTTTTTCTTTGGGTATAGTTCTTTGAATTCAAGCCCGTGATTATTGATTGATGTTTGTGTTGTGATTTGCTTTCGATTTTTTCTTTGGGTATAGTTCTTTGAATTCAACGCGATGTTAGTCTGTAATCATCTCCGTTGTGATTTGCTTTCGATTTTTTCTTTGGGTATAGTTCTTTGAATCAGCAGAATGTTTACGTCAAAACGGAATCTGTTGTGATTTGCTTTCGATTTTTTCTTTGGGTATAGTTCTTTGAATATGAACTTATGAAGGTTGTTTTGGAAGCTGTTGTGATTTGCTTTCGATTTTTTCTTTGGGTATAGTTCTTTGAATAAAAATTACAATGTGTGCGCTTTTTGCCCTGTTGTGATTTGCTTTCGATTTTTTCTTTGGGTATAGTTCTTTGAATAAAAATTACAATGTGTGCGCTTTTTGCCCTGTTGTGATTTGCTTTCGATTTTTTCTTTGGGTATAGTTCTTTGAATTAAGGAGGTCATCGTGAAACAATTTCTTCTGTTGTGATTTGCTTTCGATTTTTTCTTTGGGTATAGTTCTTTGAATCCCATCCAGTTATACCAATTATCAACGTTTGTTGTGATTTGCTTTCGATTTTTTCTTTGGGTATAGTTCTTTGAATTCTTATTTATTGAAGCAGTTCGGATCGTTTGTTGTGATTTGCTTTCGATTTTTTCTTTGGGTATAGTTCTTTGAATTGTTGAGGATCGAACTTTAGCGCGCTTCGGGTTGTGATTTGCTTTCGATTTTTTCTTTGGGTATAGTTCTTTGAATAGATTTTTACTTAACCCATTGAAAAATAAAACGTTACTCAAAGAAATACACAATAAAAAAGTCCCGTTTTTAGACGGGACTTTTTTGTTTATATCCGGAAATTAGAACAACTCTAACTGTTGCGGCGGCGGTTTTACTTCGGCTTTCTCTCGCCCTTCAAATATTTCCATCATACCAAACTGCTTATCGGTAACTCCTAAAATTCCAACTTTCCCTTTTGATGGTAAAAAACTTTGCACTCTCTTTTTGTGTACGTCAGCAATTTCTTTGCTGAAACAGTGACGCATGTAAATGGAAAACTGGAACATTTGAAAACCGTCTTTCAGCAAATTGTTTCGGAATTTTAGATAAGCGCGCTTATCAGCATCTGTCTCTGTGGGCAGATCGAAGAAGACCATAATCCACATAATTCTATATTCGTTTAGTCGCATAATGATGGTATTTCATCAACCAGTTAACCCTTGAAGGGTTTACTGATGTGGTAGTAGCTTGTCAGTTGGTTAGCATTTTGACTGTTGACAGTCTGAACTAAAAGAAATTAAGCAACCCTTCAAGGGTTTAGAACAGTCATTCAAATTCAATAGTCTGCAAAAACTCTTTGTCAAGTTCTCGTACGTGAAACTCCTTAAACTCGTTGTAGCCGCCAAAAAATTCCAATGTCTCTTTTCTCGCTAATAATGTTTTTCCTGTTAGAAAGTAGTGTGTGATAAGATGAATACTTCCACTCGTCTATCGTGTTGACAAAACCATGATGAACCGGATTGTTGTGTATGTAATGAATAAGGTTTAGCAAATAGTTTATAGAAGTAACTTTTTTACGTTTAAAGTTGCTGATAAATAATCCGCCGCGTCTGGCGTATTTTTTATTGAATGCCTGCGCGTAAGCATTAAACAGGTTTGAATATTGTTGGCTGTTATATTCAATGAGTGCATGAACGGTTTGTAATCTTTCAAGTGCTTTTCCTTTCTTTTGATAATAGTTTACCAGTTCTTTCTCCGGTTTTACTCGCACTGCAAAGTGAAAGTGATTTGGCATTAAACAGAAGGCAAATGTATCGGCAATTGGAGGAATGTAGGCGGAGTACAGTTTTAAAAAGTATTCATAGTTAGTATGTTCTCGAAAGATATTGTCGTTTCCGTTTGCGCGGTTGTAAATGTGATAGGAACAATCTGGCTCTAATGGAGGAAATGGCAGTGCTGGCATAGCATGTTCTTCCCAAACCCTTGAAGGGTTTTTTAGATAATGAGTTATCTATATAAATTGTTTCCGCTTATGGAAGAGAAATACTGCTAAATTCAAGTAACCCTTCAAGGGTTTTAAAACTGCGGATACAAAATTTTTTTTCGTTCTTTGCAAAAACATTGCGCAATACTGCTTGCTGTTTTTGCCACTGCAAGTTCCATCGGTTTTCGCTCGCCATCCATCATAACATCGCTTACTAAAAGCGAAAGCAGTTCTTTTTTTACTGCGGGTGTCAGTTCAGCAATACCTTTTTTCCACAACGCATGTACATGTGCGTCAACGTAAGGGCGGTACGGCTCCATACAATCGTCGGCAAGGCAAAAGGGGTTGTACTGGTTTTTGTGAAAAATACCGGAAGCAGGATGAAGTCCGGAAGCAACAAGCGCCCGCGCTATTGCCGCACGAACAATCGCATAGCCGTAATTTAACAGATTGTTCGGCGGTGGTCCATCCGGATCGCGAAGGAATTGCGGATCATCAAAAACATGTTGCCAGTAATACACCGATGCGCGCGCTTCAACGTTTGTTTTATCTCCGCTTACTACTTTTTTTGCCATTGTTAACAGTGGCGTTTCATTGTGGTGTAGTTGTTTTAAAAGAGCGGCTTGGTTGCGGATTTTTTGTTGCACGGTTTGCTTCCACAACGAATTACGTAGCGGCCGCGAAGCGGTAAGCTGTTTACGAAAAATTGCAGTGTGAAGAATGTTACCGCTTATGGGAAGCATAATACCGTCTGGATGATGCTGTGAGTCGCAACTGATGATGACGGCGTTGTTTGCCAGTAATGCACTGATTGCCGATTGTGTAATGGTACATTGATGGCTTTCTACCACCACGGTGCCAATGTCTTCAATCGGTACGGAATGTTCTGTTTCATCTATCCGTATGAGCAACTGGTTGTTGCTGGTGGAAACATACGCGCGCTGTGTTATGGCAATGGTGCGTTTTATCATAACATTGGTGTTATATTGCCAAGTCGGTCAACAGTAAGTTTAATACAATTCTGTTTTATCGAAATTTTTTCTTCATCAAATATTGTATTTTCAGAACAATTCTGACTTTCAATTTCACCAATTTTATTATCGCTATCGTAGGGTATAATAAGTTTGGAAATGTTTGCTGGAATAAAATAGCATTGCTTTCCAGTGCATTTTACCATTTTGTAAATTCTTTCGCTAATAGCTTTTGTATTGCTCCAATCAATTACATTTTTCTCACCAGCTTTGATTCGGTTCCATTCGTTTTCAGTTGGGACATAGACCAGATCATTAGGAGAAAGAATAATAGTTTTGTATCCTTCTCGTTCTTCGGCAATAGGTTTGCCTTGTATGATACGCTCAATAGCTTTATGAGTTGAGAGGGAGTACATATCAGTTCGTTCTTTGGTTGTTTCATTTTCGTAGATTATAAAGTATGCAATTGAACCGGCATCCGATTCCATATATTTATTTCCAAACAAATTATCGAAATGCTCATCTTTCAACTCGCCGTCTAATATTGTTACTGTTGTAATAGGCATATTGTTATTCTTCTTTGCCAGTAGTTCTAATCCTTCGTTTGAGAAAGCTTCTGAACTACCTAACCCTCTTTTTTCGTATTCACGTAAGTGATTGTGAAGGAGAGTAGGTATTCTAGAAGTTGCTGAATAAGGAATTTTATCAATTTTTTTATGGTTAAACGAACTATCAAGTGGAACGCGTTTAGCTTTGTACATAACAAACTCTGCAATTTCTATTTTTTCATATTCTTTACCTTCCAAGGAATAACATTTGCCTGAGGAGGTTTTCTTTTCATTCTTCTTCAAATAGTTTTTCTCAATCGCTGCAAGAAGCTCATTAGTTTTTGTTAACGGAATGCCAGCGATTTCTGATGTTTTATTGATAATCTCTTTTATTATTGGTCGAGCAATCTGATCATAAACGTAAGAAGCAGTTTTTCTTTTTTCTTTGTCATGTTCAACCTGCATACGTTCTATTTGGATTTGGAATGCTTCTTTTATTGGTACTTTACGTTTTTCTTTTATCCAAACAATACCTTGTGGTTCCTTAAACATAGATTTGCGCACAGCTAACCACCGTTTATTGGGCGACTGAATAACGGTTTGTTTTTCAAAAATTCCGTCTTTTGTTTCTATCCATTTCCAATAGCGGTTAAAAGGTTTAGTGATAATACGATTGTTGGATTTAAACGTCACAACCAATTCGCTTAGTTTTTCTTTTGCATCGTGCGTAAAGGATTTCCACGGAAGTTCAAATTCTCTAATTTTCTTTTTTACTAAAGCGCGTTTGACTTTTTTCAATTCATCATCGGTATCGGCAGCGCTTAATGAGTTGAGATAGCGAATATGTTCACGCGTTGTTGCGGCAATCACCAAAGCATCAAGCGCATGGTGACGATGATCTAATCGCTTAGCATCAAAGTCTCTTACTTCAGGTACATCGAATACGATATCAGTTTGATCTTTTTCATTTTGGAACATGTATTTATTACCGGTGAGAGTTTCCAATCGTTCAAATCTAGGTTTAAGAAGTTGTTTCCATATTTTGTTCAATCCCCAATTTGCTTTCAGTTCGCTGGTAATGCTTCCTATTGTAAACACAATGCCTTCTTTATCTTTTGCAAACGGGAAAAGTAACTCACCAAGTTTTTTCCCAATGTACCGTGTGTCGTTAATTTGTCGTTCAATAAAATCCTTTGGCACTTCGGTTGCCATTAGATTTTTATACTTCTTATAGTTGCTTCTACGAAAGGTGTTTTCGCAGTGCTTTGTGTATGCTTCATAGGTGAGCAGTTCGTATTGAATTCCTCCATATTCACATTTGCCGTTGCATTTAGCGATAAAATTTGCTGCAAGTTCATTTCCTTTCGCCTTGTTAACACCTGTTTCTGAGATAACGAGATTGTCTGTTGCATCGTACTTCATCCTTGAACGGGGAATAATGTGTTCTATTTCGTAATATGCTTCGTCAAAAAGCTTGCTCAGCGGAATAATTTTACCGGTGTAAGGCGAAATACATTTTTGGGATAGCCAGAGAATGTATTTTTTTACCTCAGCACTAGAGGGAACTCGTTCTTTCTTACCTTCACGGAAAAGAGCATCGAGCTGTACTTGGTTTTCTGACTTATTTTCTTTCTTATCAAATTCAAACCGTGCAAGGCTTTGGTAGATTCTAAACTTTTCAATATCTATAGGACTGTTGGGGTTTGGTTTAACGGAAAAAGGCGCTTTGATTTTACCGCCATACTCATCGTAATGTTCGAAGGCACCATTAAGCAATTCTTGTAAGAGTTTTTTTGCACGTAATTTTTCTTCAAGGTTTTTTGTATTATTCTCTGCAATAGCTTGTCGTTGTTCTGCGTTCTTTTTTAAGTCTCTTCCTATTTCGATATGAATTTCATCGGGCTGTCCGTACTCATTGCACACATCCTTTACAACTGCAAGAGTCTCTCTAACGACTTGTTCAACAATTGGATTGCGTAAACTATTATGTGGTACAAGATTAGTGATATCAAGTCTTTTAATTTCTTCTTGTGTAAATTTCTTATTGCTTTCACGTTCGCTATGACGGCCATACACAATGTAGCCTGCTAACCAAACAGGTAAACCAGAGAATTGTTCGCGTTTTTTAAACTGACGCTCATTGATAATTTCTCCCGTTCGTTTATCCACCTTAATATCCCGCTCCCAACCGTCATCAATAATTTTGTCTATTCTTTCTGATAATTTTATTTTTTCCGGCTTGTCAATAGGTGATTCTGGAGTTTTAATTTCAGTTTGTTCAATTTCTTGCCAATTCCAATACTTGCCGCAACGCATTACCGTGAGCAATTTTTTAATGGCTTTTGAAGAATACGCAGCATATTCTTTCTTTATTTCCTCAATTCTGGTGAAAGCATCGACTACGTTGTTGGGTAGGTTGAACGATTTTAGCGCCGTTCGTATTCCCTTGGTAGATTTTGTAATATCAGATGAGGATATTGAATAAATAATGTGCCATAACCTGTACAAAGAGTCTTTATTCTGCAAAAGCTTTTCGCCTTCAGTACTATAACTAGTTTGTTTAAATATCTTTCTAAATAAACTTTTTGTTTCATTTCCCTTTAGTGATTTGCGGTTAGTAAAAAGATTAATTCTATAGGTTTCATCGGTCAGTTTTGCTTCGGGTTTAATACTATTAATAAGGTCAAAGATTTTCTTTTCGGTGATTTCTGTTTCGTTGTCGAAAAGTTCATAAAGTTTTTCCTTCGTTGTTTCGTCAATCCATTCTTGTGTAACATCTACATCAACCTTTTTTATATTGTCGATTATTTTTTCGCGTTCGAGGATACGGAGGTTGTGGATATCTTGCCAAATTCTAAATTCTTGAAATTCTGGGCTTGATTTTGGAGCACATTTTAAACCATAAATACCGGTTGTTACAAATTCTCCATTTGAATTTTTTTCTTTTCCGACGTGTTTTTCATAGCGACATTCTGAAATTAAATTTTTTTGTGATTTCAAATCTCGTTGATAGTAAATAATATCGTTGGCAAGTATATGATATAAGCCTCTTTCTTTTAATTCGTTTTGTTTAACGTGATTATGGTTATAGAGTTCAGAGGCAATGAGTGGAATTTTTTTTGAATTAAGCAGCTCTTCTTCGGTTCCTTCTTTTTTTCGTAGTTCAATTTGCTTATCCCAAATAGCTCGCAATTCTTTTTGATATTTTTCTCTGCGAATAACATTTTGACGAATTTTGTACACCTCTTTTTTCTTCGAGAATTCAACCAATTTGTCCCAAAAAAACTCTCCAACCTGCTTGCCTGATTCATCAATTTGATTATCAAGAGCCACCATTAATAAATTCCAGTCATCTGGTTTTGGCATTTTGGGATCACTATCCTGCTTTATTTCACCTTTTTTGTTTATTTTTTGTTCAACAATAAACCGATATTCTTTCCCTTCCCATTCAGGTTTTTTTTCACGTTTTACAAACCAAGGTTTAACTCTACTATCTTCGGTTTCAACACGAAAAGTAAATTTTCCTTTCTTGTCTTTTTCTTTTCCTTCTTGCGTAATTGATTTAATACGTGTAATTGATACAAATTGAGTTTTGTGTTCTTCGCCGTTTCCTTCTTTGTATTCAGGATATTTTCCGGCATCAATGTCTTCTTTTTTCTTTTGGAAGTCGGTGTAACTTAGGATAGATGTTTCTTTTAGATCTTTCCGACTGCTTTTAAATCCTCTACGTTGATTCATCATGTAAAGAATACGCGCAAATTCATGCACAGTAATTTTTTGAGTAAGAGCTTTTTTTCTTAGATAATAAACAATGTAGTCCTCAGGTATAATAATATTACCCTTTTCATTTTTTTTGCCTTTCACACCTAAAAGTTCTGTTGCCTCATCAATAGTTTCTTTGCTAAAGGGTAAATAATTGCTGATTTTAAATTGAAACTTACCATTGTTTTCGCGAATGATATTCTTGATTTGTTTTGGATTATCGAGCGGAAAATCATTCTTAACCCATTCCAGTATTTTTAGCACACTAATAAGGCGACTTCTTCGCAGTTTGTACCGGTGCTTTAGTCTTCTTGAGCTGCGTTTCATTCTGCGTAATGCAGCTTTAGTTTCGGCTTGAGCACCACTTTCAAATTTCTGTAAATATTCCCCGTCAACCGGAATTATTCTGCTTCCAATCCATTTGATATTTCCGTTTGTGCCATAATCCTGAAGAGTTTCGGGTAGTTGTATGAGTGCGGCACCAATTGAATTTGTTCCTATATCTAATCCAAGAACAGTTTTCATATTTCCTCCTTGACAATGATAAATTTGTCAATTAAATTTTTACTGAAGCAAATCACAATAAGGATTATTCCGTAGTGAGCTTTGCTCAATAAGTTCGCCTCGCACTTAGCGGGGCATTTTTTATTCTTCCGATAAACCATCCAACTTTTCCCGCGCTCGACCAAAAAATTGTACAAACTTAAATGAGCAAGAAATCTCTGGTTAACTAATGCTAATAGAAGGCACAGGTCGGTTATACTTTAAGTGCTGATAATTTTTTTAAGTAGAACTCTCTATATTCTGCTGACTCTAAAAGGGGAATTACAGAACTTGTGCGATAAACAATAGCTGTGAAGTACAAAAAAAATTAGAAAAGGTCAATAAAGCGAAGTTAGCGATAGAAAGCTGAATAATGCTATTATGTATAAAGCTGAGATTTTAGCAATAAATTTTGTTGTCAGTCTATTCCAATACAAACATATTTACCAATACACAAAAGTTTATGAAAATCTCTACCCCTTCCTCAACGTCAACACTGTAATTTCTGAGCGTGCGCCGACGCGTACCGGTGGACCCCAATAACCGGTTCCTTTGCTCACATACGTCCAGGTTTTTTCTCCCCACTTGTTCAATCCTTTAATAAACGGCTGACCGATTGTGGCAACAAGATTCCACGGAAAGAACTGTCCGCCGTGTGTATGCCCTGTTACCACAAGATCAAGATAGAGACCGTTTGTTTGATACAAACTGCGCGGTTGATGCGCCAGGAGAATTCTTGTCGTATTAGTCGGTGCGCCAGTGAGCGCTTTGTGTGGGTCAGAAGTGTGTGACTTCATGAATCCACCACCGCTGTAGTCAGTAACGCCTGCCAGCACAATGGATGAACCGTTTTTTGCAATTATTCGATGTTCGTTCAGTAACACATCGTAGCCAAGTTCACGCACATGGTGTACCCATTGTTCAACCCCGGAGTAGTACTCATGATTTCCCGTTACAAAAAATTTTCCATACGGTGCAGTAAGTTCAGCCAGTGGAGCAACATCGTTACGCAAATGACGTACGGAACCGTCGGCTAAATCGCCGGTGAAAGCAAGTAAATCTGGTGATAGTTTGTTTACTTCTTCAACAACAGTTTCAATCCAGTCGCGTTTAATGGTTAGTCCGGCGTGAATGTCGGTGATTTGAACAATTTTGAATCCGTCAAATTCTTTTGGCAGAGATGCGATAGGAATATCAAGTGAAACAATTTCTGGTTTGCGGCGCGCTTCGTACACACCGTATGCCGTGAGTGTTCCGGCAATTCCGATAACACCAAGGTTTGTTGCTTGTAACAGAAACTCTCTCTTTGTCTGATCGACAAACGGCGGTGAAGAAAAAAGAAAAGAAACGATCTTTTGTCCGCCGAATATCAGTAACCACACCGCATCGCGAATAATTAACAATGAAAAGAGAAACGAAAGCAATCCCAGACTGAGATACCCAATCCACGATAGCGCATCGCTCCACTCTTCGGCAAACCGAATGAGGAAGAATGAACTGAACGGAATCAGATACATGAAGGCAAGTCCAATCCACGCTATTTGTTTGTAGGGACTTTGCAGGTGAAACGGTACAATCAGCCGCCAGCCGATGTAGAGGAAACCGACACTAAGTGTGACCAACATAATGCTGATCCATACAAAAAACTGAGCATTGGCAGACATACGATTATTCTTATGTAATGGTTGATGTTCGGGCACAGTGCGCTTGTGTTATAGAACTCCAGAAAGACAAACAAAGTTCAACCTATTAAAATCTTCCTGCAAGTTCAACCTCCATTTCTTGCACTTCCTGCCTATTCTTAGTATTTTGTTGTGCGAAAAGCCCTGCCACCAGTTACTTTCGGCGGGGATTTTTGTTTTCAACGTATGAAGAACGAATGACGAAGAATAACTAGAAGAAGAAAACTTTCGCACTTCATCCCTCATCATTCGTAGGTATATATTCTGGTTTCTGGTAAGAGTAATGGACAACTTTCGAAATTTTTGCATTATTGCTCACATTGACCACGGCAAATCCACGCTGGCTGACCGTTTATTGGAATACACCGGCCGCATCACGAAGCGCGATTTGGTTGTAAACCAGGTGCTGGATGATATGGATCTGGAACAAGAGCGCGGTATCACCATTAAGTTGCATGCCATTCAAATGGAGTATAAAGCAAAAGATGGAAAAACTTACATCCTTAATCTCATTGATACTCCCGGTCATGTAGATTTCACATATGAAGTATCTCGCTCGTTAGCCGCGTGCGAAGGAGCCATTTTGGTGGTTGATGCGTCTCAAGGAATAGAAGCACAGACGCTCAGCAATCTCTATATGGCGATTGATGCGGGGTTGGAGATTATTCCCGTGCTGAATAAAATAGACCTTCCCTCTGCCGCAACAATGATCGATACGGTTATGCATGATGTGATGAATTTAATCGGTTGCAAAGAAGGTGATGTTCTTAAAGCCAGTGCAAAAGCAGGAATTGGTATCGAAGAAATTTTAGAAGCAGTCGTTACCAAAATTCCGCCGCCAAAGGGAGATCCGACAAAACCATTACGAGCATTGATTTTCGATTCAAAGTTTGATTCATACCGTGGAGCTATTGCGTACGTGCGGGTGGTGGATGGTGTGCTGAAAGAAAAAGACAAAATTAAATTTATCAACAAAGGAACAGTTGCTGAAGTAGAAGAAACCGGCGTGTTGTATATGGAGCGACACCGCACCGGTGAATTAGTCGCGGGAAATGTCGGATATGTTATAGCCGGATTAAAAAACGTTCGAGATACAAAAGTTGGCGACACGATTACTACTCTACATAACGGCGCCAACGAGCCATTGGCTGGTTACAAAGAGGTAAAGCCAATGGTCTTTAGCGGATTGTATCCGACTGATGCAGATGACTTTGCAGAACTACGCGACTCGCTTGAAAAACTTTCACTCAACGATTCGTCGTTGGTCTATGTTCCGGAAACCTCCAGTGCGTTGGGGTTTGGTTTCCGCTGCGGATTTCTTGGATTGCTTCATATGGAAATTATTCAGGAACGATTGGAACGTGAATTTCACCAATCGCTGATTACAACCGTTCCTAATGTTGAATTGAGAGTTGTTCTGACCAACGGCGAAATTGTAACGGTTGATAATCCGGCAGAAATGCCTGATCCATCGAAGATTGATCATATAGAAGAACCGTACATCAAAGCGCAAATCATTACACCGACGGAGTACATCGGCAACATTATGAAATTGGCGATGGACCGACGCGGCATTTGGAAGAACACCAGTTACCTCGACCCGACTCGCGCCGATATTTCATACGAATTTCCTTTGTCGGAAATTATTTTCGACTTCTATGATAAATTGAAGTCTCTTACGCGCGGCTATGCTTCACTTGACTATGAATATCTCGACTATCGCGAATCTGATTTGGTAAAGTTAGATATTTTGCTGAACGGTGAGCCGGTAGATGCGCTTTCAACCATCGTGCATCGGGATAAGTCATACGAAATGGGAAAGAAGCTCTGTTCGAAATTGAAAGAATTGATTCCCCGACAAATGTTTGAAGTAGCAATTCAGGCGGCAATCGGTAGTAAGGTGATTGCGCGAACAACCGTTTCGGCTTTGCGGAAAAATGTTCTTGCGAAATGCTACGGCGGTGATATTTCCCGAAAACGAAAACTGCTTGAAAAACAGAAAGAAGGAAAAAAACGAATGAAGCAGGTTGGCAAAGTGGAACTGCCACAGGAAGCATTTCTTGCCGTGTTGCAGATGGGAGAGGAATAACGATACCACATTTTCACGATTACAGGATTTCAAGATTAAGAGTATGCAATTTGTGCTGTAGTTTGTAAAGTAGAAGAACACAAACCAAAACATCCTATAGGATTTTAATCTATGGCAAAGCAGGAAGAGAAAAAAACAAAAGACGAATTGAAAGAGCAGCCGAAAACTTTCAAAGAAAAACTCAAACATCAAATCAAAGAATTTGTTATTGTCTTCGGAGGATTTTTACTGCTGAATAATTTCGTCATTGCCTCTTTTCTGGTGCCGACCGGTTCAATGGAAAACGAAGTAATGACGGGCGATTTTCTTATGGTCAATAAGTTCATCTATGGTGCGTCGACTCCGCGCAATATCATGTTCACAAATATTCGGTTGCCATGGACGATGTTGCCGGGATTTAAAGATGTAAAAAGAGGCGACGTGATCGTCTTCGAATTTCCCGGTTACAGGGATGAAGTAAATCCTGAAGAGTTTACGTTTTACTTAAAACGTTGTATGGCGTTGGCAGGAGATACATTGGAAATCAGAAACAGAGTTGTGTACGTCAACGGCCAGCCGGCGCCACTGCCGAAAAACATGAAATTCAACCTTCCTCCAAAACCTCCGGGCTATGCCGATCCGAGAATTTTTCCTCCCGGCGCGCCGTATAACGAGGATCACTATGGTCCAATCGTGATTCCTAAAAAAGGAATGAAGATGGAAATAACTTCTGCAAACTTCCACCAATGGGAAACATTTATTAAACGAGACGGACACCTGCCGACGTTGTTGAGTGATGGCACGGTGTTGATCGACGGTATTAAAACAAATACATACGTTGTTGAAAAAGATTATCTCTTCGGCATGGGAGATAATCGTGACAACTCGCTTGATAGCAGATTTTGGGGATTCATTCCGCGCGACTATGTTGTTGGCACGCCCATGTTCGTCTATTTCTCGGTGATGGGTACGGAAGAATATGCGGGCCGACTTGCTATGCAGGGAGAGCGGATGCGCATGGAATGGATTTACACAACATTTTCAGGACATAACCTTGTTCTTGATTTTGTTGCGAAAGTTTTTCTTGTCATCTTCAATCCGGAAATGATCCAATTTCATCGCATTGGTAATGTCATCAGTTAATAAATTGGAAGAAGAGCTTCTCGGCTGTGTATGATTGGCGCCAGTAACAAGGGATGGAAAAGAGTTCGCGATATTGTTGCCGTACTGTTCTTCACAATACTTATTGCTTTCTCCGTTAAATCGTGCGTTGTTGATGCTGTGAAAATTCCGACCGATTCAATGTCATCTATATTGCAAGCGGGTGATTATGTGCTGATCAACAAATTTATCTATGGCGCTCGCATGCCTGAACGATTCCTCTTCCTTGCCTTACCGCAGTTTCACTTTCCGAAACTATCTTCCGTGCAATGGGGAGATGTTGTTCTCTTTAATTTTCCGGGTGAGCCAACCGAGGTGTACCCTATCGGCCATCGCTTGTTAATTAAACGGTGTGTAGGACTGCCTGGTGATACAGTTGAAATAGCGCAGTCACATCTCATTGTGAATGGCTACCGCGCTGTAAATTCGTTTTCCCAGTTTGATACCGTGCCGTTTCGGATTATTGTTCCATACAAAGGAATGACAGTTCAACTCAACGAGCAGACATTACCGCAGTGGACCGTGTTTATTCAACGAGAAGGAAACAGTGTTACGCGCAATGGCAATACAATTTTTGTGAATGATGTACCGACACACTCATATACTGTTACAATGAATTATTACTTTGTTGTTGGCGATAATGCAAAGAACAGTTACGACAGCCGACACTGGGGTTGTGTTCCGGAAAAAAACATCATTGGCAAAGCAATGATGATTTACTGGGCAAGAAATGCCGACGGAATTCGCTGGGAAAGAATCGGAACGGTGGTGAAATAAACGTTATGGCATCGCTCTACATTCACATACCGTACTGCGAACATAAATGCATCTATTGCGATTTCTATTCCATTGAGAATATGACTTCGATGGAGCAGTTTCTTTCAGCGCTTGAGAGAGAAATTATCCGACGCGCAGAAGAGTTTGCTTCGGAAGAAACTATTGAAACAATATTCTTTGGCGGCGGAACACCATCGTTGTTATCACCAAAACAACTGGAGACAATTTTTCATCTTTTGCACAAATGTTTCCACGTCGAGTCAAACGCTGAGATCACCTGCGAAAGTAATCCCGGCACAGTAGAACAGCAGAAACTCAATGACGTTCGTAGAGTCGGTTTCAACCGCATCAGTTTCGGTATTCAATCATTTTTTGACGATGATCTGAAATTTCTCACGCGCATCCACTCTTCGGACGAAGCACAACGGGCAGTTGAGAAAGCATACCGCGCCGGCTTTGACAATGTAAATATTGATCTCATCTTTGCTTTGCCGAACCAGACACCTGAGCGATGGAAAGAGAATCTGAGGAAAGCGATAGCGCTGCAACCAACACATATTTCAGCGTATGCCTTAATTGTTGAAGAGAATACTCCGCTGGCTTCGATGGTGAAAGAGAACCGTGTTTCCCCGCTTCCTCCGGAAGAAGATGCCGCGCTTTATGAGATTACTATAGAGATGTTGACTACACATGGCTACCGTCAATATGAAGTTTCAAATTTTGCTCTGCCTGGGTATGAATGCCGGCACAACATCAACTATTGGAATCACTCCAATTACATCGGGTTCGGTCCATCAGCTCATTCATTCTGGAAACATGCAACGGTAACGGGAAAGCGGTGGTGGAATGTGCGCAGTATTCAAAGCTACTGCGATGCGATAGAACGCGGTGAGTTTCCTGTAGTCGGAAACGAAGAAGTTGATTCGCAAAAATTTCTTTCGGAAGAGATTTTTCTCGGTTTGCGCAGCGCAGGAATTGATGAAACGAAAGTGAAACAACTGTTTGGCAATGACCTTTTTGAACAAAACACAGTTCTGCTCGATGAAATGGAACGGAATGGACTGCTACGGCGTCAAAACAACGTTATTGCGCTGACAGGAAAAGGATATGCCGTGTGCGATGAGATCGCAAGAAGACTTATGATGTAAGATTGTTGGATAAAACGACGTTGCTACAGAACTCATAGAATTTCTTTTGAAAATCGCCACTTTCAAAGTATATTGATTTACTTTTTGTCAATGTTTTTTTATTTCAGAGGTTCTACATGGAGCATACCAAACTGAATAAACTCGTTGCTGGAATAGTTTTCCTTATTTCGTTAGTTGTGTATATCCTTACACTGGCAGATACAGTTGTCTTTTGGGATGTTGGAGAGTTTATCGCTGCCGCTTATTTGCTACAAGTACCGCACCCACCGGGCTCACCGCTGTTTTTGTTAGTAGGAAAAATTTTTGGAATGATACCGTTCTATAGCGATCCGGCAGTGCGTGTGCATTTTATTTCCGCTCTATCGAGCGCGTTGACGGTGATGTTTCTCTATCTTTCGTTGGTAAAATTGATTATTCTCTGGCGCCCTCGCACCGAAGATGCGTGGAATAAAATAACACTGTACGGCGCTGCGGCAATAGGGGCGCTCTCGCTCACTTTTAGCGCTACGTTTTGGTTTAACGCTGTTGAAGCTGAAGTGTACGGCGTGAGTATGTTGTTCGTTGCCCTGGTTACATGGCTGGCACTTCGGTGGAATGAACGGGCAGATTCTCCATCGCACCAAAAATATATTTTTCTCATTGCGTATCTCATCGGTTTGTCTCTCGGCGTACACTTGTTGGCATTGTTGGTCATCTTTCCGTTTCTGATCATTGTCTTTTTCCGTCGGTACGAATTTTCAATTCGTAACTATATCATCTTCGGGATGATCGCCATCGGAATTTTTGCCGTTGTCTATCCCGGTATTGTCAAAGAACTTCCCAATTTACTCGACGGAAAGTATGCTATCGGCAGCGGGAAAGAAACGAAAAGTATTTTCTGGACAATGATTCCTTTGGCGGTTATCGCCGCCGCAGTGTACGGTGTCTGGCGCTCTCTTCAAAACAAAAACGAGATGCTACATCTGGCGTCGATGTCGTTTCTGTTGATTGTATTGGGATATTCAACGTACACAATGGTCATTATTCGTGCCAACGCCCGCCCGCCGATGAATGAAAATGACCCCAGCACATTGGAAAAACTCGTTTCGTACCTCAACCGCGAACAGTACGGTGACGCCCCACTAATGCAACGACGGTGGAGTCAGGAACCGCAACATCAAGGCATCTACACCAACTATAAAAGCGATTGGGATTATTTCTTGCGTTATCAATTGGATGAAATGTTACTTCGCTATTTCCTGTGGCAGTACGTAGGGCGTGAAGGCGATTGGCAAGGCGCAGGCGTTAATTGGAAACAACTGTGGGGCATTCCTCTCTTTGTTGGTCTATTTGGATTTTACTACCATTACAAAAAAGATAGAGTGATGTGGTGGGTGTTCTTCAACTTCTTTTTGCTGATGAGTGTGGTGATGGCATTTTACTTCAACATGCAAAATCCGCAGCCGAGAGAACGTGATTACTTTTATGTCGGGGCATTCTTTGTCTTTTCGGTGTGGATCGGTATTGGTGCATTGGGTATTGTTGATTCTATAAAAGAGGCGCTGAAGAACGAACAGGTAAAAAAGTTCGCAACATACGGAGTACTTCTTGTTCTATTTGTTGCGATTCCGGGTAATATGCTCTACACAAATTACAAGCCATCCGACCGCTCGGGTGATTATGTTGCGTGGGATTATTCATACAACCTGCTGCAAACCTGCGAACCTGATGCCATTCTTTTTACTAATGGCGATAATGATACTTTTCCGCTATGGTACTTGCAGGATGTTGAAGGTGTGCGGCGTGATGTACGAATTGTAAACCTGAGTTTAGTCAATACATCCTGGTACATCAAGCAGTTAAAGCACGAAATGCCATACGGAGCAAAGAAAGTCCCGATCAGCCTCAGCGATCAGGAAATTGAACAGATTGGACCCATGCAGTGGGAACCGCGGGAATTAACTTTACCAGTACCTGCTCATGTCATGAAAGAGTATGAAATGTTCAATTCCGATCGTCCGGTGCAACCGCAATCTGGCGGTGATACAGCGGCAAAAGCAGGACAAATTAAATTTATTATGCCAAACACTATGCAATTTGGCAACATTAAAGCCATTCGTGCACAGGATATCATGGCGTACGATATTATCCGCACGAACAACTGGGAACGGCCGATTTACATGGCGGTTACATCAACGCCTGATGCGAAAATCGGTCTCGACCGCTACTTCCGCATGGACGGATTGGCAATGAAACTTATTCCCTACCCTGCTCCAACAGACGAAGGAGTAATAGATCCAAAAATTCTTGGAGCAAATTTATTGAACAAACCGTCACAGATCAGCAAAACATTTCAGCGCGGATATCTCTTCCGTGGTTTGCAGGACTCCACCGTTCATTATGACGAAAATGTAACGCGGTTGGTGATGAACTACCGCAACGCATTCATGCGGTTGGCTCTTCACTATCTCAATGTGGAACGTAACAATGCAATGGCGGTGGCGGTGCTCGATTCGATGATGGCAACGATGCCTACTAATGTTCTGCCAATGGATTACCGCGTGGAGTTTGATGTTACGAATTTCTATTTTTACGCCGGCAATAAAGAACGCTATGATAATGTTTCGCGAGCATTGATTTCAAAACTGGAAGAGATGATTAAACAGCCTGTCACTGAGCCGTTCCAGAATCAGTATCATCCATACTATATGCTGTATACCTTGTACCAAAACCGAGAGGAATATGATAAGGCCATAGCGATTCTCGATAAGATCAACGCCGACTACTATGGTACCGTGCAAGGATTGCCGCAGTGGGTCAATATGCAGAAGGCACAGATGCAGGCCCGGCTGGCGATGAAGAATTCGTCTAAAGATTCTATTGTAAAAAAATAATCATGCCGTTGTTGTTACCACAGATTCACAGATTGGAATCACAACATTTCTGTCACTCTGTGGTTTATTTTTTAAGAAAGAGGGTATGAAAGAATCGCGTCTTGAACACTGGGAAACCTTTTGGGCTGAAAAGCATAATGTTGCCGAAGTGTATTCCAACTCCGATCGCGTTGTACGGAATCTTGTCAAAGTTACCGACGTGAAAGGGAAGAAAATTCTTGAAATCGGCGCTGGCACTGGGCGCGACAGTTTTCCGTTGTTGACGCTCGGCGCTGATGTGTACCAACTTGATTATTCGATGAATTCCCTGACCATCATGAAACGGATTGCCGACGAAGAACGGATGAATGTAACAATTGTCGGCGGTGATACGTTTGCCCTTCCCTTCAAAGATGAATCATTCGATATTGTTTTTCATCAAGGACTCCTCGAACATTTCCGGCGCGATAAAGCGGAAGCGTTGCTGAAAGAGAACATCCGCGTTCTGAAAAAAGGGGGGCTGTTGTGTGTTGATGTTCCGCAACGCTATCACATCTACACAGTGATGAAAAAAATTCTCATCGCATTGAATATGTGGTTTGCAGGGTGGGAACGTTCGTTTTCCGTACCAGAACTAAGAAAGGAAATGGAACGACTCGGTTTGCAGACTGTCCACACGTACGGAGAATGGATGTACCCAAGTTTGTTTTACAGAGTAATACGCGAAGCGTTACGAAAAGTCGGTATTAAACTTCCGCTCTATCCAAAAATTCCATTCCTGTATTCTGTTCGAAAATCATTACGCCTCGCGCTACGCGATACGCCGATTGCGTATTATACTGCGCTTTCAATGGGTGTGATCGGCAGAAAATAACAAGTATGAAGATTCTCATCTTCAATTGGCAAGATATTACTCATCCTCTCTCCGGCGGTGCAGAAGTGCACCTGCACGAAACATACTCGCGCATTGCGGCGATGGGACATGAGGTAACGCTCTTTTGTTCGTTGTACGAGGGAGCAAAGCCAACGGAAGAAATAAACGGTATAAGAGTGATTCGTGAAGGAGGCCGCTTTCTGTTCAACTATGTGGTAATGAAGAAATACTTCACCACATTCAGAAAGCAACAATTCGATTTGATTGTTGACGACCTGAACAAAATTCCGTTTTATACTCCCGCATACGTACGCGAGCCAATTCTTGGAGAAATTCATCATTTGCTTGGTACGAGTGTTTTCAAAGAAACGATCTTTCCGCTCGCATCATACGTTTATCTTGCCGAACGCGCCGCATTACCAATCTATAAAAAAATTCATTTCATGGTGCATTCACCCAGCACACATCAGGAGTTGTTATCGCTTGGGTTTAATCCCAACAACGTTCACCATGTGCATTATGGTGTCAATCATCAGCTCTTTCGGCAAACGGGAGTCGAGAAATCGTTGGTTCCGCTTGTTGGCGCACTGGGACGGTTGAAGAAATACAAATCGTTTGACCACTTGATTGAGGCATTCGTTATCGTGAAGAATGAAATTCCGAATGCACGTTTAGTTATCATTGGCGACGGAGATGATAAACCGCGTTTGATGGAACTGGTGAACAGACTTGAATTGAATGACAGCGTAACATTGACCGGCTTTGTCAGCGAAGAAGAAAAAGTTGACTGGCTTAACAAAATACACGTTGCCGTCAACACTTCGATAAAAGAAGGGTGGGGACTGACGGCAATTGAAGCGAACGCCTGCGGCACGCCGACTGTTTCGAGCAACGTGCAAGGATTGCGCGATGCAGTGATTGATGGCGAAACGGGATTGCTGTACGAATACGGCAACAGAGAACAACTTGCTGAAAAAATTCTTTTGTTATTGCGCGATGAACACTTGCGAAACCGACTGACGCAAAATGCCCTTCAGCGTTCCAAAGAATTCGACTGGCAGATTGGAGCGGAGAAAACAATGGAAGTGATTGAGAGAGTTATTGCCGAAAGAAAAAAATTATAGTAATTACTGCATTTACAACCAATAGTATACTACTTGTTTCTCGCCTTTTCCTTCGCTACCTTTCTCAAAAAAAATATTGGTTTAAAACACTATGAGATACAAACTTTTTGGCAAATCCGGTTTGCGTGTTTCTGAATTGTGCCTTGGTACAATGACATTTGGCGAAGAGTGGGGCTGGGGTGCATCGTTTGATGAATGTAAAAAAATGTACGAAGCGTACAGAAATGCTGGTGGTAATTTTATTGATACCGCAAATAGATACACCGAAGGTACATCGGAAAAAATTGTCGGTGAGTTGATAGCCCACGACCGCGAAAGCATTGTGCTGGCAACAAAATATACACTGAAGATGAAAAGCGGTGACCCAAACTGGGCTGGCAATCATCGCAAGAATTTGATGCAATCACTCAACCATAGTTTGAAGAGGTTGAAAACTGATTACATTGATCTTTACTGGCTTCACGCGTGGGACTACACCACGCCGGTAGAAGAGGTGATGCGTGCGCTGGATGACGCCGTGCGTCAGGGAAAGATTTTATATATCGGAGTTTCCGACACACCAGCATGGATTGTTTCGCAGGCAAATATGCTTGCTGAATTGCGCGGGTGGACGCAATTTGTCGGATTGCAAATCGAATACAGTCTTGCCGAACGCACCGTAGAGCGCGAATATCTACCAATGGCACGAGCGCTTGATCTTGCCGTCTGTGCATGGTCACCGCTTGCGGCAGGTGTGCTAACCGGAAAATTTTTGAAAGGAGAGAAGCCAAGCAAAAGCCGTGTGAAAGAGGGGAGTAGAAGATTGAACGAACGTAATCTGAAGATTGCCGAAAAAGTTGTGGCTGTTGCGAAAGAAATCGGTAGAACGCCTGCGCAGGTTGCGCTGGCGTGGCTTCGCTATCAGCGCGGAGTTATCATTCCAATTATTGGAGGTAGAAATGTTGAGCAGATTAACGACAATCTCGGTTGTTTGGATGTGGTGTTGAATGCAGAACAATTACAACAGTTGAACGAGGCCAGCAAAATTGAATTGGGTTTCCCGTACGACTTCTTGAACAGTTCGTCAATTCAAGATATTACGTATGCAGGAATGCGGGACAAGATTGACAACCACAGAGAGATTCGGTAGCAGTAAAGTTTTTTCTAACTCTATAGCATACGTGTCAGCGTGTCAACTTCTCAATCAATAGTTGATGCTGTGGAAACTGTTGTATCAACGATTCTCTTGTTGCTAATTCAAAATCATCAAAATAAAATCCCGGTGCAACGAAACATCCGACCAACGAAAATGAATTGTGTTCATCAACAGTTCCGCCAAACCAGTATCCATGCGAAATAACGGCGTGAGGCAATTCACCATGATCAAGATTTTTTCCAATGCGGTGCCGGGTGTAGTTTCCCTTTGGATCAATTGAATGAATGGTCAACGCACTGCCATCAATGTGAAACCACTGTTCATCTGATTTCAATCTGTGCAGGGAAGAAAAATCGCCGCTCTCCAACAAGTAGTAAATCGTTGTTGAATATGATCTTCCGCCGTTGTATCGTATTGGTAACGCCTCTTTCGGGATAATACCTTCAGCGCGATAAATTTCGCGAAAGTATCCCCCTTCGGGATGAGGAATGAGATGAAGTTTTTCTATCCAATGCTTTGCGTTCATACTTTTGACAACTTCAGATTGCGTCATTCTGCGACAGTTCAACAGTCGCAGAATGACCTGTCGGAGAGTTTACTTCACTGACAACAATTTACACTGCTCCCATAACTACATTAATAGCTGTAGTGTTTACGATGTCATCCACACTGCAACCACGGGAAAGGTCAAATGCCGGACGTTTCAATCCTTGCACCACAGGACCAATTGCGTCTGCACCGCCGAGTCGTTGTGCAAGTTTGTAGCCGATATTTCCTGCATTCAAATCAGGGAACACGAGCACGTTTGCACTTCCTGCAACAACACTTCCCGGAGCTTTTGATGCACCAACTTTTGGAACAATAGCGGCGTCAAGTTGCAGTTCGCCATCCAGTTTGAGCGAAGGATTTTTTTTCTTTGCAATTTCTGTTGCCTTCTGCACTTTTTCTACCAGCGGATGCGAAGCGCTCCCTTTAGTGGAAAACGAGAGCATTGCCACGCGTGGTTCTTCGCCGGTAATTTTTTGGTGGTTCTCAGCTGAAGTTAATGCAATATCGGCAAGTTGTTCTGCGGTCGGATCTGGCACTACGGCGCAATCGGCAAACGTGAAGAGTTTTGTCGGAAAGACCATCACAAAAAAGCTCGACACAATACTGATCCCTTCTTTCATACCGATGATTTGAATTGCCGCGCGAAGCACATCGCCGGTAGTGGAAAGCGATCCGGCTACACTGCCGTCTGCCATTCCTTCTTTCACCATCATTGCGCCAAAGAAGAGCGGCTTCTTCATTGTTTCCTGCGCGTCGGTGAATTGAATTCCCTTTGACTTGCGGAGATTGAAATAGATGTGAGAAAAGTCCGACAGTTTATCGGATTTTAATGGATCAACAATGCGGATGTTATTCAGAGAAACATTTTCACTTGCAGCCTTTGACCTGATTTCCTCCTCCGTGCCGATTAAGATTGGCATCGCGATTCCCTCATCAACAAGAATACGAGCTGCCTTAATGGTGCGCGGGTCGAGTGCGTCGGGTAAAACGATTGTTTTTTTCAGTTGTTTGGCTTTCGTTCTGACTTCTGAGATAAAATTTTGTGGGTTCATAAGTGTATCCTATGTATTTTGAAGATTACTAATTACGACTCTTCAACGTACGGCTTTTTTTCTATGAATTCAATAAAAGTTAAATTTTCTGACGAAATGACAAAAACGGAAGTTTACAAAACATGTTGAAAACAAACAGTCTAGGATTAAATTTCGTTAATAAACGGACTTTCCATTGTCCAAATGTCAGTCATTCAGTATTTTTGTAGTGCAAATTATGGCTGAAACAACCAAAAAAATATACGTTGAAACCTACGGCTGCCAAATGAATGTGGCAGATACGGAAGTTGTGCTTGGCGTGATGAATGGCGCCGGCTTTGTGCCGACAAACCAGCCGGATACCGCCGATCTTATTCTCATTAACACCTGTAGCGTGCGCGATAACGCAGAACAACGCGCTCATCAGCGAATTTCCGAGTTAAAAGAATACAAACGCCGCAATCCCGAAGTATTGATTGGCGTGCTGGGCTGTATGGCGGAGCGTTTGCGTGTATCATTGATAGAAAAAAATAACCTGGTGGATTTAGTTGTCGGTCCAGATGAGTACAGAAAACTACCAAAACTGGTCAACGATGCGTACGCAGGACAGCGCGGTATTGCAGTGAAACTTTCACGTGTAGAAAATTATGATGACATCACGCCGCTACGCACAGAAGGAATCAGCGCGTGGATTTCGGTGATGCGTGGATGCGACAAGTTCTGCACATTTTGCGTCGTACCATTCACTCGCGGACGAGAACGGAGCCGAACGTTACACAGCGTAGTGGAAGAAGTCCGGAAGTTGAGCGCGCAAGGGTTTAAAGAAGTTACACTACTAGGCCAGAATGTCAATTCGTACCATGACGGTCAGTACGATTTTGCAGATTTACTGGCGGCTGTTGCACGTGTGGATAGTACAATGCGCATTCGTTACACTACCTCGCATCCCAAGGATATGAGCGACAAGTTGATTGAGACGATGGCAAAGTACGACAACATCTGCAAGTACATTCATCTGCCGGTACAATCCGGTTCGAACAGAATTTTGAAACTGATGAACCGCACGTACACCATCGAACATTATCTTACGCTGATAGAAAAAATCCGCAAAACAATGCCGGGCGTCAGTTTCTCTACGGATATCATCGCTGGGTTTCCCACTGAGACCGACGATGACCACCGGATGACCATAGAGATAATGAAAGAAGTTCGGTACGATGGTGCATACATGTTTAAATATTCTCCACGCGAACATACCAAAGCGTGGGAGATGGGCGATGATGTTCCCGATTCAGTAAAACTCGAACGATTAAATGAAATCATTAATATTCAGGAAGAGATTTCTGCGGAAATCAATCAGAAATTAATCGGTGAAACAGTAGAAGTACTTGTCGAGCGTGATAGCTCCCGATCAAAAGATGACCTTCTGGGACGCACCGATACGAACAAGAAAACTCTCTTCCCTCGTGAAGATGCAACAGTGGGAGAATATCGCAAAGTAAAAATAGAACGCACCAATGCCCATACCTTATTTGGAAAACTTATTCCGAATGTGAACTGAGTATGAAAAAACTTACAGCACTATTAATTCTTACTGCGTTATCACTGAGCGCGCAGTTCACAACAAATGATGTGCGCGACCGTCTGGAATTAATTCACTCGGGAAAGTCCGAGCAGGTGCGTCGTGAGCTTCAACTACTTCTTCGACAATATCCGAACGATGCCGGTGTCCAATACCTCGACGCATATTTAACTACTAACGGCGATCAGGCAGTAAAAAAATATCAAGCAATAGTCGAACGGTTTCCCGACAGCGAATGGGCAGATGATGCGCTCTACAAAGTCTATCAATACTACTATGCCATCGGTCTTTACAAAACTGCCGATGCCAAAATGGCTCAGTTGAATCAGCAATACCCGAGTTCAATTTATGCCAAGCGTGAAGTGAAGAAAGAAGAGCCATTGACTATTTCACCACCTGCTTTCAGTGAAACAGAGTCGGAGAAACCCAATGCAGTAACGGCGTCCGAAAAAGAGGTAACCCTTCCTACTACTGGTGGAAAATATGCAGTGCAGGTAGGAGTTTTTTCACAGGAAGAAACAGCACGAAAAGAAGCAATGCGCTTCACATCGATAACGGGAAAAAATGCGAGTGTTTTTCCGAAACAGAGTGGAGGCAAAACAGTTTTTGCCGTTGCATTTGAAGGATTTCAATCAGAAAACTCTGCGCGCAGTTTCGGCGCTGAATTGAAAACAAAGTACAATATCGACTGGTTTTTGGTGAAACGGTAACAGAGGATGTGAAATGGATCGAAGAGTATTTCAACAGCAGTTTGGAATTGTCGGTGAGTCGCTCGAGATGCAGGAAATTGTTCAGGTCGTTCAGCATGTCGCGCCGACGGATATTACTGTGTTGATTACCGGTGAAAGCGGCGTGGGGAAGGAAGTGATTGCTCATGCAATTCACGGTGCAAGCAACCGCGCAAAAAAGCCGATGGTCACCGTCAACTGCGGAGCGATTCCCGAAGGTATCATTGAATCTGAATTGTTTGGGCATGAAAAAGGATCGTTTACCGGCGCCAGCAGTGAACGAAAAGGATATTTTGAACTTGCCGACGGTGGAACGATTTTTCTCGATGAAATCGGTGAACTGCCGATTGCAACACAGGTAAAGTTTCTCCGCATTTTGGAAAACGGTGAATTTCTGCGCGTTGGTTCGTCTATTGCGCGCAAAGTTGATGTGAGAGTTATTGCCGCAACGAATAAAAATCTTGAACAAGAAGTTCGTCTCGGCAATTTCCGTCAAGACTTGTTTTACCGTTTGCGGTCTGTCAATATACGCATTCCGCCATTGCGTGAACGCAAAGATGACATTCCTCTGCTGTTCGAAAAGTTTGTCAAAGAATTTTCAGAAAAAAATGGAGTGCAGTTTTCAGGTATTACTCCCGAAGCCATGGAGTACTTGAAAAATTACTACTGGCATGGCAATGTGCGTGAATTGCGCAATGTTGTTGAGAGCATGCTAGTTATTGAACGCGGGAAAAAACTCGATTTGGAAGATGTAAAAAAATACCTGCGTGTTACCGCCGACGAGCGAAGTTTACCAATACTCATGCCAACACAGAGTGCGTTGGATGAGCGCCAGTTATTGTACCGTGCGTTGATTGAACTGAAGAATGATATGCTTGAAGTAAAAAATCTCCTAAAGAATGCCATCGGGGTTAATGGCGCAGTGGCTGACCGAGGACCAGTAAGCGTGGTATCAGAAAATCTTTCGTTGGAAGAAATGGAGCGCCGGATGATTGAAGCCGCACTGAAGAAATATCATGGTAACAGGCGTTTGGCGGCTCAAGAGTTGAAAATTTCTGAGCGAACGTTGTACAGGAAAATCAAAGAATACGGATTATGAAATTTTACATCGGGCAAATGACAAACGGTAAGCGACTTTTGAATGTTAGTGCATGGTTATTTGGCATTTGTTTGTTGCTGCTTTGGTCTGGCTGTTATTCTTTTACCGGTGCTTCAGTTCCTCCGCACTTGAAAACGGTGGCAATTCCGCTGGTAGAAGATGTGAGCGGATTTGGCGAAGCGGGGTTGCGAGAAAAGTTCACGCAAAAGTTAATAGAACTCTTCCGTAACGATAATAATTTAGAAATCGGAGAACGACTTACAGCAGATTCGATTGTTGAAGGAACAATTGTGCAGGTCACCGACGCGCCGCAGGTCATCGGCGGCAACGATATTGTCAGCACACGCCGCGTCACGATTACCGTGCGTGCTTCATTCACCGATATGAAATTGCGAAAGAAGGTGTGGGAGAAAGATTTCTCGAACTGGGGAGAATACATACAAGGACAACAAACCCGCGACGTTGCATTAACTGCGGCAATCAACAAAGTTGCAGAGGATATTTTACTCGAAACAGTATCAGGCTGGTAAATAATTTTTTACAAACTCGTACGAAACATCGTCACATATATCACTTAATCTTCAAAATACTATGGAACAGGTACTACTCATTGCTTATATCGTTTGCTTGAGCATTCTTTTTATGTATGGCGCTCACGGCTTTGTGATGGTCTATCATTACCACAAACACCGGCATGAAAAGGATGCCGATTTGCCGTTGACTGAGACGCCAATGGTAACCATTCAATTGCCGCTGTACAACGAAATGTATGTTGTACGCCGGCTCATTGAAGCATCGTGCAACATTGACTACCCGAAAGACAAACTTGAAATTCAGGTACTCGACGATTCAACTGATGAAACTGTTGATCTCGTAGCCAGCATTGTCCGAGAAAAGCAGGAACAAGGGTATCTCATTCATCATGTTCGTCGTCCAAACCGGCAAGGATTTAAAGCGGGCGCCTTGAAAGAAGGATTAAAGACCGCCAAAGGGGAATTTGTTGCTGTGTTCGATGCGGATTTTATTCCGAAACCGGAATTTTTGAAAAAAACAATCCCCTACTTCTACACCGATAAAAAAATCGGCATGGTGCAAACACGGTGGGAACATCTCAATGGCGAATATTCGTTGATAACCCGCACGCAAGCAATGGCGCTCGATGGTCACTTTGTTATTGAACAAAACATCCGTAACCGCGCTGGATTTTTCATTCAGTTTAATGGAACCGGTGGCGTGTGGAGAAAATCGTGCATCATCGATGCCGGCAACTGGCAATCTGATACGCTTACAGAAGACCTTGATCTTAGTTACCGGGCGCAGTTACGAGGTTGGAAATTCAAATTCCTTCGTGATGTTACATCACCGGCAGAGCTTCCCGCCGAAATCAATGCGCTCAAGTCACAGCAATTCCGCTGGACGAAAGGAGCCATTGAAACTGCGCGGAAACTACTTCCCATGGTGTGGAAGGCAAACATTCCCTTTCGCATCAAGTTTCATAGCACATTTCATTTAACGAGTAACATCGTTTTTCCGTTCATCGTCTTGGCCAGTATCCTGAATGTTCCACTCACGTTCATCAAACATGCCGGCATGCACGATGTGTATTTCGACTTCATGTCGATTTTTGTTTTCGCTTTTGTCGGTTCATTCTTATTTTACTTCTATGCGCAAAAAGATGTGTATGCCGACTGGCGACGAAGAATTTTTCTCTTTCCATTATTTATGGCCGGTAGTATGGGATTGGCAGTGAACAACAGCAAAGCGGTTATTGAAGGGTTGTTCAAGCGAAAGAGCGAATTCGTTCGTACACCGAAGTACGGTATTGAAGGGAAAAAACAATCGTGGCAGGACAAAAAATATGTGCCAATCAAATTCAGCTGGACGGTGATTGTAGAATTAGCGCTTGCGGTCTACTGCTTGTTTGGCGTGGTATCATCATTATACTATTTGGAAATAGCCGCCGTACCCTTCCAATTGCTGTTTACCATGGGCTACGGATTTGTGTCATACCTTTCCATTCGACAAGCGTTGGAAGCTCGGCGTGTGAAAATGGCCCAGATGAGAATATCGATGGAACCGATAGCAGTGTAAGGGTAAACGACTCTGTTTAGGCAACACAGCCGCGGCAAACCGCGGCTGTATTGTTTCTTCCGTACCCTTTACGTATCAAATATATCAAACCTTTCTTGCAATTCAATGCGAACTCTCCTATTTTACGACAGTATCATATGGATATCACCGAATTTGATATAGAATTTCTGGCGCTGAAACTTTCCGAAAATCCACAATCGCCGTTGTTTGCCCGTCTTGCTGATTTATACTTGGAAAAAGGACAAACTGTTGAAGCATTGCACTTGTGTGAAGAGGGAGTGCGATTATTTCCCGAGTACTATGCGGGACATTTGGTGCTTGGAAAAATTCATCATGCACTGCAAGAATATTCAAAAGCACGAGTAGCGTTACATCGTGCGCTCGAACTTTCTCCTTTTAATCAAGTAGTTCAGTCGCTTCTGTCGTCGCTACCTGCTCAGCCGGATGAATCTGTCCGTACAACAGATGAAACATATTTTACTTCCGTTCAAGAGCAAACCGCAGACGTTGAAGTTCAGCCGTCACCAGACATTCCCGCACAACCTGTTGAACCGCAGCTTGAAATGAGTGCAGAAGAAATTAGTTTTCCGGCTCCCGTTGTTGAATCACAGCCAGTTTCACCAACGTCAGAGCAGGAGTTCGTGTCATTTGATGAATATCTGGCACAACATGCGGCTGAGATACCAACCGAATCGTCAACAACACTTGATGAATATCTAAGCAGTTCACCAGCGCATCAGCAACCGCAAGAACCTGTAACCGAAGAATCTCCGATTGTTGAACAGGAATCTTTGCCCATTGAGCCGTTACCGCAGCAAACTGAACCAGAAATAGTATTTACTTCGCCTGAGCAGGCGCAACTGTTTGCTGAAATGATGGGGGAAGAACCGCCGAAGGCGTCGCCGAGTATTGAGAGCGAAGAATCAAGACTTCGGATTGATGAACTGGCAGAAAAATTACAAAATGCAGAACGAATAGTCCCCGCAGAAAATTATCAACCGCCGCCTCCAGTGGAAGAGATAGAAAAAGAAAATACTATGGGCATGGTTACGCCCACATTGGCAGAGATTTACGCATCACAGGGGGAATACAATGCGGCGATTCAGGCGTATGAAATTTTAGTATTTTCTCAGCCCGATAGAGCAGAAGAATTCCAAAAGAGGATACGAGAACTGCAGCAATTGCAAATGCAGAAAGAAGGTTTGGTGTGAAAACGAAAAAAGGCGATGAAACTTCATCGCCTTTTGTGTTATGGTAGAAATAAAAAGTACTATTTTTTTAAAGCGTTAACTATTTTGGTTAATTTCGATTTTTGATTTGCCGCTTTATTGGGATGAATAACTTTTTTTCCCGCCAGTTTATCCAGCAACGAAACCGTCTCCTTCAGAACTTTTTCAGCGGTGGTCTTGTCCTTTGCAGAGCGTACCTTTTTAATCATCGTCTTCATTGCCGACAACTGTTGTGTGTTGCGCTTGTGACGTCGTGCGCTTGAGCGGATTCTCTTTTCTGCAGATTTATGTTGTGCCATTGGTTCCCTTCATGAATAATTCAACAATTGTGCATCAATATAAAAAAAATCTCCTTGATTTACAATTTCTTTTCCCAATAGATTGTTTTTCGCAACTCTTCAACCCATTGCTGGTAGTTATTTGCTAATTTAAACTGTAGCGCCAATTGTTCAAGGCGTTTGTAGTCATCATTTAAATTAATAGTATGTTCAGGGGTAATAGAGCGGACGTAGATAATGTGGTATCCATGCTTGTTGCCGACGGCAATTTTCCTCGGTTCACTGATATCTCCGACTTTTGCAGACTTGACAAACTCTTCGTAGGCGGGATCTAATTGGTCAATGGCTACCCGTCCCAAATCGCCGCCAACATCTTTGGTATCAGGGTCTTCGGAGTACCTTCGTGCCAACGCGCCAAAATTTTTTCCTGCAAGAGCTTCTGATCGGATTCTATTGAGTTGTGCGATAGCAGAATCGTCGTTTGCCTGCGATACTTCAATGGGGAAGAGAATATGTCGTGTGCGCACGGCATCACCACGTCGCTCGAGAAGTTGAATGATGTGATAGCCGAATTGTGTACGTACGGGCTTTGAAATTTCATTCTCTTGCAATGTAAACGCAACTTCTTCGTATTCTTTTACAAACGATCCGCGTCGGGCAAAACCCAGATCGCCGCCATTTGCCGCAGAGCCGTCTGATGAATATCGCTTTGCAAAATCCGCAAAATCTCCGCCTGCTTTAATGCTATCGACGATTTTTAATGCTTTAGCGTAAATTGCCTGAAGAACAGAAGAATCTGGTTTCGGTTCGATATAAATATGACTCAGTTCGTATTCGGTCGGCACTTTTGGGATGCTATCTTTGTATGTTGCGAAAAATTCTTCTACTTCTCGTCGCGAAACGCTCAACTGCATCTGTCGTTGTTGTTGAATTTTTTGAACAAGCATCTGCTTTCGAATTAACTCGCGGAATTGGTATTCACGTTTCATCCGATTGATACTCATACCGTAGATTTTTTCCAGTTGATCTTGTCCGCCTGCTTGGTAGATAAGACGATTGATTTGTTGCTCTAATCGTTCGGTAATTTCTTCTTCGGTAACGACAATGCTGTCTTCAATCGCCTGTGCCAGTACAAGTTTGTCGTTAATCATACCATCGAGCACCTGATTGCGTAGCGATGGTGAATTAGGGTCTAAACGGTTTTGCAGTGCTACTTGCTGAACGGTGAAGTTTAAATCAGAAAGAGTGATAACTTCGCGGTCAACTACTGCTACAATTTTATCCAACGTTGTTTGCGCCGTTGCCAACACCGTTACGCCATACAATGCAATACCATAGAACATCATTCTCATGTGACTACTTGCCTCCAAAAACAGAAGTATCTTTCTGTGAATACATAAATTGAACGTTGTATTTTTTTCGTATGTGTTGAATAAACTCTTCGTACCGCTGCCTGCGGCGTTCCATAACTAACCGCTGGCGAATATCGTTTTCGCAGTATGACAATGGCGCGACTGTTCCCTTCCGGTACGAATCGAGCATGCGGATGACGAAATATCCTACGCTTGTTTTCACCGGAAACGAAATTTCATTTCGTCCGAGTATTGTTGCAACCTTCCATAGTGCTGGCGGATAAAGGGTCGATGGAGTGAAGTAAAGTGAATCGGAATATGAAATCAATCCTTTGGTGGTGTCAGATTGGTACCGCATGCGGCTCATGTCCCATCCATCTGTGCCAAGCGCCATGGCCCGAAATTGCACTGCGTCATCATTGCGAAGAAACACTGCTACAGAAACGAGAACGAGATCATCCGGAAGCGTGAATTCAGAACTGTGTGATTGGTAGTATGATACGATATCGTTGCGGGTAACGCTTTGTTCCGCTGCTGCATAAACGTCTCGCTCAAGTAGTGTGGCAATAGCAAGTTGTTTGTATGCCTCGGCGAGTTTGTTACGTATCTCCTCATCACTGTCATATCCTTTTCGTTTTGCTTCTTGAAAAAGGAGTTCATTGGTTACCCAACGGTTAACAACCTGACGAAGTTCAGCATCGGTTGGTTTCTTTGTGGTATCGAGGGAAGCATACACCATGTCCAGCGTTAATACTTCATCATTAACACGGGCAACAACGTTTTTCTCGCGCTGCTCGCTGCATCCGTACAACATCATTGCCGCACCGATGAGAAAAAAGAAAGGAAAGCGTCTGATGACGCTTTCCTTTATGTGATGAATGGTGTTCATCTACTGTGCCGATTGTGGCTTGGCTTTTGAGAATGTTAATTTCAGATTGTCTGTATTGATGGTTACCGGATACTTTTTCTTCAAGGATTCATACCATTCATCACTGAGCCGTTTGGTTTCGTATTCCTGATACGCTCCGGATATCTCTGATTGTGCTTCTTCAAACGTTTTTACCCGGGCTGGATCTTTCTTTAGCACTTTGATGAATGAAAAACCATTTTCGTAGGGCGAGTACGAAAGTGAGTCTTTTGGTTCAAGCATCCATGCACGCTGGGTTAATGCGTTTGTTGTGACATTCTGTAATTTCCATACACCTCGTGTTTCTGCTGTTTCGCTTCGTTTGTTAAACAGAACGGCTGCGGAATCAAACGTAATCGGACCGATAGCAATTTTGATCGTATCGTACTGAACTTTTTTACTTTTGCCGCGTCCTTTCTTAGCAACCAATGAATCAATGGTATAACCCTTCATCGTTTTTTGTACCACCTGTGCCGCGCTGTCGCTGTTCACAAAAATTTCTTGGAACTCAACTCTATCCGGTAACGGATAGTTTGAACTATGTTTGGCGTAGTAAGCCCGTAGTGCAGAATCTGACATGACTACTTTGTTCCATACGTTTTCTTGTTCTGCCTTGAAAAGAAGAACACCTTCTTCGTACTCTTTCATCGTACGGGCAAAATCAGGAAATCGGTTTTCCAGTTGTTGCGCATGGTACTCTGCTACAAGATTTGCCCCAATTTTATCGAGCGCCGTTTTGAAGTTGCCAGGCAGGCCAACAGCCATTCCCTGAAGTTCGGGGTTAACTTTAGCAAGGGCAAGAACTGAATCGAGATCAATTTTCTTTCCGGCGAATGTATAGACGATTTCTTTTCGGAGTGCGGGAGTCAATACACTGTCCCATGCTATTGCGGCAAACGATTTTGTGGAGTCAACACGTACGAGCACAGCAGGAATGATGTTGTTATTTTGTGTAAAGTTGTACGACGCTTTTATTTTTTCCACCATTCTGTTGTAGTCATATTGGAAGCGGTACGATTGGTATTGGCTCTTTAACTGCTGTTCTATTTCTTTAAACGGTTTGATGGGCTGTGTTTCATGTCGTTTCACAAGATGCAGTCCGAATTGTGTTTTCACGATACCGGACAGCTCGCCATCCTTCAAGGCAAACATTGCTTGGTCAAATTCACGCACTGTTCGTGCCCGTTCAATGAACCCCAAATCACCTCCACGTTGTCCGCTAAAAGTGTCGTCGGACATTGTGCGCGCAAATTCAGCTAAATCTTTTCCATTGAGAATAGAATCACGGATAGCAAGAAGTTCGTTTGCCGCTTTGGCAGAATCTTCAGCACTTGCACCTGAAGCCAGCCGCTTCATGATGTGGCTGACACGAACGGCGCCTTGATTGGGTTGAATATCGGTTACTTTAATAACGTGGTAGCCGAACTGTGTGCGGATAGGCACTGAAGAAAACTCACCGACCTTCAGTGAATACACTGCATCTTCAAACTCCGGCACCATTGCTCCGGCAGAAAAATAATACAAATCGCCGTGGTTGTAGCGAACAGAAGGATCTTCGGAGTTGTTATCCGCCAACGTTTCAAATGGGATGCCTCGTTTTAACGAATCGATAATAGCGGCGGCTTTAGCATACGCTTTTGCCGTATCTTCAGGCGAAGCATCGTTGGAGGTTCTAATGAGAATATGACTGGCGCGAATTTCTTTCAATTTGCGTTGGTACATTTGCTCCAGTGCCGGTTTCGTGATTTCCTGGTCGAGCATGTACGACACAGCGAGATTCTTTCTGTAGTCTGCTAACTCTCTGCGCAGTTCAGGATCGTTATTGTATCCTTTGGCGTACGCATCTTTTACCTTTAGACGGAATTTTACATAAAGATCGAGAAATTGCTGCTTCTCTTCGAGAGACATTTTAGCCGCAGCATCCCATCCACCGTTGTTTTTTGCATACACATATTCAAATTCATCGACTGTAATTTTTTCACCGGCAATGTCGGCAACATACGCGCCGCTACAACCAATGATACTAAAAGCAGCAATTGTTGCTATCACAAGGTTTAATGATCTGGTAAAGTGCATACAACAAACCTCCTGGAAATTTAATAACAGATTGAATTGTTTCTAGCGTTGTAAGTATAAGAAAATACTGAAATTAGCGACGACAAGCAATGTTTTCCGATGGGTGATAGTAAAGAGCATGTCGATAGAATTATATATTTAGCGCGTCTAAATAAGCGCAAATACTGAAAGAATCTGGTTTTTTGACGCCTGCTTTCATATTTTGTTCCATGAATTTCACAGGTACATTTCATTGCGCATACTGCGGTGAAGAAAACGAAATTTTCGTGGAACCGGAGGGAGGAACCGAACAAATCCTGACTGAAGATTGTGTCGTGTGTTGCAGACCAAACGTACTTCACATTCATATCCTCAATCAACAAATTTATATTAACTCTGAATTTGAGGGATGAGTATTACCGATAATTTCCGTCGTTTAGAATCAAAAACATACCCAAGGAAAAATTATGACATCATTGCAATTTGTTTCATATGCCGAGCAAATGCTGGCGCCGACAATTCCACTTTTTTACTTGGTGCCTGAAGACAACATTGACTGGAAACCAACCGAAAACTCGTTCACCTGTGGCCAGTTAATGCATCACATGGCCGGATCGTTGCGGTTCAACGCCAACGGAATTGGAAAAAATGAATGGGCGTTGCCGTCTATCCGACACATTTTTCTCGCAAACCGCCGCGAGCAGTCATCAACGGTAGAAGAAGCAGTCGCCTTGTACAAAGAGACATCAAATGAATTTTTTGAAACCTTCCGCCAGATGTCTGATGAAGAATTTCTCGGCGGCATTGTGAATACGCCGCAGTTTGGTCCGCAGGAAAAATGGAGACATGCATTGTTTTCCGTTGCACATCATTTGAACCATAAAACAGAATTGTTTATGTATTTGAAGATGATGGGGGTAAAAGTGAGTTCACGAGAGTTATATGGCGGATAAGATATCGATTTCGGTATTCTCTGGTGTGCCAAGGCATTGCTGAGTTATACAGCGTTCTTCAAAGTCTTCACGGAAAAATAAAACCCGGCGAATAAAAAAAATACAAACCCAACTGCTTCCATAATAATTATTTGCGTCTCGCCGATACCGATTGTTAAATACCGAAGCACATCGGTGTGCCATGTTACCGGATTGAAGTAGGCGGCGTACTTGAGCCATATCGGTACTGCATCTAATGGATAAAACATACTGCTGACAAACATTAACACGAAATATGCAACATTGATGAATGTATTGAATGTATCATTACGATGGATACGGAACGCAAACAATGAGAGTGTAAAAAACCAACCTGCAATTCCAATGACCACAGTTAGAATTGTTACAGCAAGCATTTCTAGCCGAACAGGAACCTGTAGCACGATCATCGCTGCAAAGAGTGTTAACACCGCTTGAACGACCGACATGAGACATTGGAAAATTACTTTTCCCAACAGATACTGTCCGCGCGTCATCGGGTACGTGAGAAATTCATAAAAAATTCCTGTTTCACGATCGTGGAAAAATCCATACGCCTGATTAATGGCGCTGCCAAAGCACGACATTGCCAACACCCCAGCGAGAAAGAATTCGTTGTAGCCAACAGGCGTTCCACCGTTCGTAATACCTAATTTGATCGCTTTATCAAAACCAACGCCGAACATCAGTAGGTACAACAACGGAACAGCGAGATCGAAAAAGAACCACGTTAAACTCGTTAGACGAATCAAAGTATCACGATAAAGAACGGCAAGAATGTTATTCATAAGAAAGTAATCTAAAGGAAATGGCTTATTCTAGAGTGTCGCCTTTTTTAGTTCCTGGTTTATCAAGCAATTCGATAAAGACATCTTCCAGCGAAGCTGATGAAATTTCAAAATTTAAGAGTACACCGCGTGAATGCAACAAGGTAAGAATATTGAGTGCATCGCTTTGATTTTGAACCGTCAGTTCCATGTTATTGTCGTGCGATTCCATACTCAGAGGACGCAAGTTCTTCAATTCTTCATGAATTTTTTGTGTTGTTTCTTTCAACTTTAATTTAAGATAGAACAACTCTAGCCCCATTTTTTTTACCTCTTCTGTTGTTCCACCAGCGATAATTTTTCCATGATTAATGATGGCGATGGCGTCACACAATTCTTCTGCTTCATCAAGCATGTGTGTGGTCAGTACGATGGTTCGCCCGCTTTTTGATTCTTCCTTGATTGCGGCGATTGTTGCCCGTTTGTTGAATGTATCCATTCCTGTTGTTGCTTCATCAAGAAAGACGATGGGTTTGTCAATGAGAAACATCTTTGCCACCTGTACACGACGCTTCATTCCTCCGCTTAAATCCATTGCGCGCTGGTTCAACACCTCCTGTAAGCCAAACAGTTCAACAACACGTTGTGTCCGTCGTTCAGTTTCTTTTCGCGTCAATCCGTGAAATCGTCCAAAGGTGAGAAAATTATTTTTTACGGTCAGATAGGTATCAACTGCGTTTTCTTGAATTACCACACAAATATTTTTTCTCACTTCCAAAGATTGGGTAACAACATCGAACCCATTGATCAAAGCAGTGCCAGCAGTTGGTGGAATGAGTGTGGTAAGAATTTTGATAGTTGTTGACTTCCCCGCACCGTTAGGTCCCAACAAACCAAAGATATCTCCTTTGCGAACGTCAAATGAAATTTCATCAACCGCGCGAAAAACTTCTCCATTGGTACGACGGTATTCTTTTATAAGTTGGCGTACGGCTATAGCAGTATCAGTCATAAACTTATCGGATAGTGAGTTGATTCGCTGAGCAATTTTCTAATGTAGTCAATGACCTGCATCGGTGAAGTTGCCTTGTGCACGTTGTGAGACGAGAGGCGCAGTGCAAGGGAGGTAACATCATCTGGTGTGTTCAATAGTACTACTGGTTTACCGGCTTTCAACGCCAACGCAATTTCAGAAACCGTTCCCGCACCACACTTGCCGACAGCTACCGCTACATCGCACGAAAGAACATTGATATTGTTCCGCGCATTTCCCATGCCGGTGAGGATAGGAATATCAACAAACGGTGAAACGCCGATTGGTTCATCGTCCGGAAGAATACCAAGAGTGATACTATCAGAAATTTGTTTTGCTCCTTCACTAGCAGCACGCATTATTCCGACGTTTCTTCCTCCGGTTAATACAATCCACTTGTTTTCTGCAATTAGTTTTCCCAGCGCAAAAGCATCACGAGCGGATTGTTCATCCGCTTCCTCACCCGCGCCAAATACACCGATAATTTTTCTTCTCATACGTTATCGCATTAAATCGGTCAACTGTTTAATGATTAATGCCGTTGCTCCCCACACAGGTTCTTTCCACACATCGTAAAAATACACCTGACGTAATTTTCCTAACAGTTCGCGAGTTTCAATCCGACATAGTGAAGGGTCGAAAAATTTTTCGAACGGAATAAGAAGAACTTCTTCTACTTCTTCGCTACTAATGTTCATATCATCGAGGGTGTTGACAAATCCTACCACTGGCGTTACGATGAATCCAGTTGGAATATGAATATCGTCAATTTGGCCGACGACAGAAACAGAGGTGGGAGTAATGCCGAGTTCCTCTTGAAGTTCGCGCAACGCTGTGTGTTCCGGAGATCGGTCGTCTTTATCAACAACACCGCCGGGGAATGAAATTTGTCCTTTGTGATGTTCAACGCGGTCGGTTCTTTTTGTTAGAAGAAGTTGCAGGGCATTATGATGCATAACGAACGGTACTAATACACATGCATGCCGCGCTGTCGCATCATGCAAGCGCACAGCGGTGTGTGATGAGATGCGATGTTTGATATAGTTAAAATCTACTTGCATCCCGGCCGAAGATAAAAGCTTTTGTCCAATCGAAGATAACAAGAATTTTGTTCTTCCACCGTACGAGTTTCGTGAGATACGCCGACCGCCAGAAAAGCCATGTTGAAAATCCCTTTCCTTTTACCTGTGGCAAATCGGCAAGCGCTTTGTTACTGCCGATGTATGCAAGCATACCGTAATGTTTGTAACGGAACGGTTGCACTGGTTTGTTTTTTGCCAGTGCGTTTAATGATCGGGCAAGGTAGTTTCCTTCTTGTTGTGCAACTTGTGATGTAGCTGGTAGTGCTTGTCCTTCAATGGTTGCGCAATCCCCATAGGCGTAGATGTGTGTGAATCCTTTGACATGAAAAAATTCATCTGTAATAAGACGTGACGTGCGGTCTTTTTCAAACGGAAGAGATTGTACCAACGGTGTTTGTGTATTGCCGGTAGACCAGACGAGCAAACCGTACGGTACATGAGAACCATCATTTAACAGTAATTCCTTTTCCAGCACTGTTGTGACTTGAGATTTTAGTCGGACTGAAATCCGTTGACGTTGAAAATTTCGTAGTGTATAATCGCTCAACGCGGCATCGAATGTATTGAGAATCTGCTCGCCTGCTTCCAATAATGTGATATTGACATCGGGAACCATTGCAGGGTACGAATCGACAAGGTCTTCAGTTAGAAAATCGTGGAGTTCGGCGGCAAATTCAACGCCGGTAGGTCCGCCGCCGACTACAACGAAATGGAGCAATCGTTTTCGTTCTTCAAATGGCAATCCCGGGGTACTTGCTCGTTCAAAATTTTCAATGATGCGTTGGCGTATAGCGCGTGCATCGGCAAGTTCTTTCAGTGGAAGCGCATATTGCTCAACACCCGGAATGCCGTATGTGTTGCTAATAGCTCCGACACCGATCACGAGAATATCAAAATGAAGGGAAAATTCATTACCATCCAATGCATTTTTGCAGGTAATAGTATTGGTTGTATGATCGATGCGTGTACAATAGGCGTGATAAAAGGTTGCCTGTTTGTTTGCCGTGCGCACCGGTTCGATGATAGATCGAAATTCAATTGTGCCGACGGTAGTACTTGGCAACAGCGGGGTAAACAGAAAGTGATTTCGCGGACTGACGACAACTACGTCATATAGGTTTGTATCGATATTCTTTAACGTGCTGAATGAAGCAAATCCGCTTCCTAGAATAATCAGTTTTTGTTTTGTTGTTTTCATATAGTTAGCAAAGAGGATTGTTCAACGAAAGCACTAAAAAGATACGGATTTTTTTGTAACGAAAGGGAAAATCTCTTTGTGTGCAGTGTCACTACATTTTCTTAAACTTTTTCTGTATCTTGGTGTCAGAAGAAATACCACACGGATGGGGATGACGTGGTTGAGAAAAAATGATAGAACGACACATAAACAACATTTTTTCTCACACTTTTTAAGGAGTAGTTATGAAACAGATTCAGTATTTCTTTCTCGCTCTTTTGTTGATGGGAATAGTATGGTCTGGTTGCAAAGACGATGACAATCCCATCACAAGCCAACTTTCCGAAGCGGCGTATGAAGATGCCGCTTACACCATTGCCGGAGCCGTCGGTGATGAAAATGGAGGTGCAACGCAAAGCGTTGGCGATTTGCTCACATTTCAGGCGGTTGGTAGTTTGAATTTTGTAACACCAACGGCGGATGGCGGTGTTGAAACGGTTACCTCAGATGCCGGAACGTATGACCCTGCAACCGGTTGGTGGACGGTAGAAATCAGCCGTTCAAAAACAAACAATCGTGTAACAATGTCGCTCACGCGAACCTATCAGTTCCGTTTCTGGAAAAACAATACCCAATATCAACAGTACTATGTAACGAACAACGATACAGCAGTGAAAATGGAACTGAACATTGTCAGCGGTTCGGGATATTTCAAAAACAAAATAGTTACGCACCACTTAACACAATTAGAAGGTGGGTGGCTTGCGTCAGACATCAACAAAGATACCGTTACCATCACACTGACGAAGAATTACGTTCGGAAAGGTGTTGATTCTGTAGTTACATTACGTGCTTCACGTATCTTTGACCACACATTAACACTTACGTCGGTAAACTTAAAGACGCTACGATTTAAACCTTCACAAACAAAACCATTCTTTGAATGGCGTGATAATCTTGCCAACGCGATCAGCGGTACTATTAAAGGAAATATTACAGCTACTGCAACAATTACCCGCGGCGATGACGATAAGGTGCGAACCATTAACAAAGATTTCGAAATAACTGTTGGAGGCGGAGAAGGAATGATTTCGATGGATGGACGAAAATTCAAAGGAGATATGAAATACGGCGACCGTCCGTAGATTATTTTTTTATTGTAGGACAAGATGTTATCTCGTCCTACAATAGCCAATACAAAAGGCGGGCAATTGTGTCCGCCTTTTTTTATTTTATAGAATGTGTAAGTCAACCGTTATCGGAGCCAATAATGAAATTCTCACTCTTCTTTTTTTTCATTTCAGCGCAACTCGTTTCTCAAACATTACCTCTTCCGCCGCGTCCGCAATCGGCGCCGACCGGAAGTCAATTCTACGCAATCATTGCCCCTCTTTCTCGCACGGCAAGAGAGGATACAATATTCAACCATGTGATGAGCGGAAATATTCCCGACTTCTTGCGCACACTGGATACGATTACTGTTACTAAATCCATCACCGGTACCCAGTACACGCTTCAGTATTACGTTACACCGGATTATCTTTCTATTGGTTCCGATTCGGATTATTTTTTAATGCCGATGACTCCGATACTTGCACAACGACTTGCCAACGCGCTTAACTGCACGTTACCGACCAAGATAATGGTAGATCAAATATACGCCGCTGCTGACATCAAACTCAGACCTCAACCAATTCCTCCCGACGCCAATATGACGACCGTGCCGCGATTCTGGCAGCACAATGATTCGGTGAAAGCATTGCGCACGCCGTTGTTAGAAACATTTCCGCTCGGCTCGCTTGTTGGAGGAACCAAGAAAGATATCATCATTGATAAAAAAATTTATTCATGGTTAAAAACAAATGTGCCGAAACCAGTTGTTATTTACGGCTGGCATCAGTTGAACGGTTCACCAATTCAACCAACATACAATGGTCATGGTGAAACATATGTTGATTACAGCCATGGCGTCCGTTTGGTGCAGCGGCTGGCAACAATTAACGGCGCAGAAGTTTCTCTTATTGATATTGTTCAAGACCCAACGTACTATTCACTGATTGCCGACACTGTATTGGTAAAACCGTATTATGGAAGTTTAACATCAACCAGCAGTGAAGCACAAGTATTCCCCACGCATGATGAATTGTTTCAGAATTATCCTAATCCGTTTAATCAGACGACACAGTTGAAATTTTCTCTTGCACAACGGTCAACGGTTAAACTGCAAATTTATGATCTGCTGGGGAGAGAAATTGCAACACTGGTTGATGAACAGCGAAGTCCCGGTTACTACATCGAAACGTGGAACGCCGATCGTCTGCCAAGTGGTGTGTATTTCTGCCGTCTGAAAACAACAACATATTCACAAACAAATAAAATAGCATGTATCAAATGACATCATACATTGCATTGTTAATTATGGTGTGTTGTGCCGCGTGTTCAGCACAGCCGCTGCCGCCGTCGGTAAAAATGACGCCGATTGGTGACCTCGCATTGCAGTCAGGGAAAGTACAAGTTCCCGAAAAATTCAAAGGGAAAATTTCGGAGAACCTTGAGCTTTCGCTTCCATCCGGATATACCGCTAAAATTTTTCACGTTGGCGGATTGTCGAAGCCCAGATTTCTTGCGTGGAGTCCTGATAGCGTTTTGCATGTCGCGGATAAAACGCTTGGTCAAATTATTGCGTTGCCGGACAAAAATCGCGATGGCGTTGCCGATACTGCCATTGTCGTTGCATCGGGTTTCAACAAATCGCACGATGTAAAATTCTACAACGGCGCCATGTATGTTGCTGAAGAAACGAAAGTAACAAAGTGCACCGATACCAACGGCGACGGATTCTATGAGACAAAAACAACGTTTGTTTCAATGGTGGCCGGCGGACAACAAGGTGGAGGCGGACATGACACGCGAACAATTGTGTTCGATCCGCAGAGAAAGAAAATGTATCTTTCGATTGGTTCGCTCTGTAATGCCTGCAGAGAAGAATCTCGCGCAATCATCGAAGAGTGGAATGATGACGGCACCGGCCGCCGCGTGTTTGCTACCGGCTGTCGTAACGCCGTTGGAATGACGATGCGTAACGGCAAACTGTGGGCAACGAATAACGGCTTCGACTGGCAGGGGGATGATATTCCGCCGGAATGGATTGATATTGTACGCGATGGCGGATTTTATGGCTACCCCTACGCATACGCTCATGGTGTGTGGGTTGATTTTACGAAGCCGGGTGGTTATTCGGGTCTTCTTCCGCTGACGGCAGAAGACAGCGTGAAAGTAAAATCAATGATACAACCAGCAGCGCTTGTGCAAGCACACAGCGCCCCAATGGCAATTGAGTTTGCCAATCCATCATTTCCCCAAAAATTTCGCAACGGAGCGTTTGTTGCCTACCGCGGATCGTGGAACAGAACATACGCCACGGGTTTCAAAGTTGTCTATTTAGATTTCGATGATGAGAATGATACCACAGCAAATTACGTTGCCGATTTTGTCCGCGGGTTTTTGACAGACTCTCTTTCGAAAATCACCTGGGGGCGGCCAGTTGGTTTAGAGACCGATACACGAGGCAATCTCTACCTGACTTCAGACGATATTACTCGTTGCATCATTATCATCTCTCCAACAACGACAACAAAGGTAAAAAGAGAATTACCACCAAAGAAATCGTCGTTTGGTGCGGTGAGAAATTTTCCCAATCCGGTTAATCCGACAACACAGTTTCAGTTTTCTCTTCAGAGTTCTTCGCCAGTGACCTTAAAAGTATTTGATATGTTGGGGAAAGAAGTTGCTACTATCGTTAATGAAGAATTAACTGCCGGTGAGTATACGGTAGAATGGAACACTGAAACACTCTCAAGCGGAATGTATCTCTATACGCTTGTGTCAAACAATTTCATGACTGCTAACAAGTTAATAGTGTTGAAGTGAACTAAAGTGAAAGTAATTTCCTTTTACCATCGCATCTGAATAGCAACAATAACATTTCTACCCGGTGCGCTGATGCCGGATGAATATGTTCTGTAACGCACATCGAGGATGTTCTCAACCCCTCCGATAAGATTAATGGAATTCGTTAGCGAATACCTTCCTTTGATATTGAGTGTATACCACGAAGGAGAAAATGGTTTACCATTCTTGTCCAACGGAAAATTATTTACATCTTCCAACGTTGGTGAAAGTTCGTTGTTACTGAATTCTCCGTTGTATATGACAGAGCCAGTCATCAGCATCCTTCCAGCGCTGTAGGTACACTCAACACTGCCAAACAGCGGCGCAACATGGCGCATTGGTACAAAAGTGTTTGAAGAATTATCCAATTCCCTTCCATACTGCCAATTGACTGTCGCGCGAGCGGAAAAATGTTCCAATGTGTTGTACTCAACCATCGCGGTAGCGCCGTACACGTATACCTTACTTGTGTTCTGCAATGCGCGCACTTCGCTGAGTGTTCCTTCAAACAGAATGCTATCGTTCCCATGTAGACTGAATGGTCGGACAACAATAGCATCGTGTAGTAATGTGTAAAAACCGGCGAAATCTACTTTTACGTTATCGTATGCAATGCCCACCAAACGCAGATCGGCGTTGTACGCATATTCCGATTGCAGGTTCGGATTGGGAACGATTAATGCTCCCGGTGATGATTCAAAAATCTTTCCGATGTCGTCGATGTTGGGCGCCCGAAAACCTGTTGAGAAATTCATGTGAACCTGCCACTGTTCACTGAGTTTGTACACCCCGCCACAACTGCCGGTGACCGCACCGGGCGTGATGTTGACAGAAGGAAACGGGAAGTGAAGAAATGAAGAATCAAAAGATGCTGTTACAGTAACAAGATTGTATCTGACACCGGACGAGATTTTTAATCGTTCAGAAATTGACATGTTGACCATCGCATATACAGCGTACGAATTCCATGCTGATCCATCTGGATAGCGGGTAATTGTCGGCGCCAGCTTTTTTGTTGTTATATCTTCTCGCCTGGCTGTTGAACTGATTGTGTTGATAATAACTTCACCGCCGTAGTAGAGCTCTCTTCCTTCATCATAAATTTTTTCTATATCAGCGTTGAACGAATGAGCAATCACGCGTTCATACTGATGGCGCAAGCTGGTGCTGCGGAACGCTCTGTCATGTCGGCTTTCCTGAAATTCCTGATGCGCGACAGTGAATTTTGCCCGATCGAACAACAGCGTTGGTTGTAGATACTGAACATTCAGCGAGTTCATCATCCATCGTTGCGGTCCGTAATACCATTCGGCAAAACGTAAAGCGCCGTTGCGATATTGTGTCAACCGGTCGTACCGTGGCACATCGGATGTTGCAGAGTACTGAAATCCGTACTCAATTTTCCATTGGTCAGAAGGCGCGTACAATAATTTTTGCATCAGGTTAATTTGATTGTATCCCGAAGGCGTCTGGGTATTCGGATCAGAATTTTTCACCACACTGTCGATACCGTTGATGGTGGTGATATATTCTTTCCGTTCGTGCCACGCATCGCCGTTTGTCCCGATTGTTAAATCATCGAACTCGCTGAACGAGATACTCGTTGCAGAAGAAAATGATGGAATGCTGTATATCAGGTCGAGATGACCGGTGCGTTCATTGTTGGCGCTTGAATATCGTGCGAGCGCATTTCCGGCAGTCAGTTGTCTATCAGAAGTTTTTGGCATGATTGTTTGAAAACTCATCACGCCGCCAATAGCATCACTGCCGTACACTACCGATCCGGGACCGAAGAGCACTTCTGCATGTTCAACAGCGTTTGCGTCAATGGAAATAACATTCTGCACATTGCCGGAACGGAAAATGGCGTTGTTCATCCGCACACCGTCCACAACCAACAGGACACGATTTGTCGCGAAGCCGCGAATCATCGGACTGCCGCCGCCCAACTGGCTTTTTTGAACATACACCTGCCGCGAGAGCGAAAGCAAATCTGCCGACGTTTGTGGATTACTGATGAAAACCTCCTGTGGCGTTATCACAGAAATTTTCTGAGGAATTTCGTCACTCTGTTGTACCCATCGGTTGGACGACACAGTAACTTCGCCTAAAAGAAATCCGGTTGGCTTCAACATAACTCGAAACTTCATCAACACAAGATCGCTCAATGCTACGGTTTGTTGTTCATAGCCAAAAAGTGAAAACGTAATACTGTCCGCATCATGTAGCGGTGAAATATCGGCAGTGCCGCGTGCAGACGTTCGGACAAGACGGGAATCAACAGGGTGCGAAGTAATCGCAACAAATTCGAGCGGCAGAAGTGTGGCTTCATCAATAACAGTTACGGTTTGTGAGGTGGCGAGAGTCCAGCATAACAGTAACACTAATAGTGATAAACGAAACGGTGGCATGTTGGAATAAGCGTTGTTCTAAAATCGTACGTAATGTAGATGTTGATTGCTCTGAAAGCAAGAAAGACAAAACGTCTGTTGACAAGATTCTGCATTTTCTTGTTTCACACTTTTCAGGATTCGTTGTATATTAGAGAAACCATGAGAGGAAGAACCATGCGAATATGTATTTTTCTTGCGACTATCGTGTCGTTGCTTGTTGCTCAGCAGAATGAGTTGAAGTACCTTCAATACGACACCGATCTGATTCCATCCGCTGAATATAAAGCACGACGTGATTCCGTGAGGGCAATGATTGGACTAAACGCGGTGGCAATCTTTTATTCTGCGCCAGAACGGATGCGGAACGGCGATGTGGATTATCTCTACCGACAGGCGGACAATTTTTACTATTTGACCGGATTTACCGAACCCAACGCCATCTTGATGTTGGTTCCCAAAGGCATATCGGTGCGAATGAACGATTCAACCACGCAAACCGTCAACGAAATTTTATTTGTGCAGAATCGTGATCCTCACGCAGAGGCATGGACAGGACGACGCTACGGCACAGTAGGAGCGATGAAACTGCTCGGCATGCAAGCCGCGCTCACGAATGATAAGTTCAAATCACTGTTTCAACGCCTGCTTTTTTCTGGAATTTCTTATTTGTATGCACAACCGATTACATCGGATGTTACCGGAACGCTATTCGAACTACTCTCGCCGATACAATCGTTTGTTGATAATGTGAAACGCCGCAACTCAAAAATTGAACTGCGCGATCCAAACGCGATGGTTCACACCATGCGCATTGTGAAATCGAAGAATGAAATTGAGATGCTCCGGAAAGCAACCGAGATAAGCGTTGTTGCCCACAATCAAGCGATGATGTCGGTGGAGCCTGGAATGTATGAATATGAATTGCAGGCGTTGTACGAGTACGTGTTTCAACGGCAAGGAGCGGAATACTACGGCTATCCCTGCATCAACGGCGCGGGAGAAAACTCGGTGATTCTTCACTACAACACGAACCGAAAGAAAATCAACAACGGTGACATCGTCATTTCTGATTGTGCAGCTGAGTACCGCGGCTATTCGAGCGATGTTACACGGACATATCCTGCAAACGGAAAATTCACGAAAGAACAAAAAGAGATTTATCAGATTGTGTTGAATGCGCAGAAAGCGGCGATTGCAACAATTAAACCCGGCGTGTTGTGGAATGAAGTTACCGCCGCGGCCGATTCAGTTATTGCTGAAGGATTGTTTGTCCTTGGCATTACTAAGAGTAAAACGGGAATGGCGTTCAAAAAATTCTTCAACCATGGTCTTGGTCATCCGGTGGGGCTCAATGTTCACGATGTTGGTCAGGAGAAACTAATTTCCGGAATGCTGTACACCGTGGAACCAGGCATTTACATTCCGGAAAATAGCGAAGGGGTTGATCGGAAATACTGGAACATTGGCGTACGCATTGAAGATGTCATTCTTGTTACTGAAACGGGAAATGAAAATCTTTCCGCCGGCGCGCCGAGAGAAATTACAGAGATTGAATCGCTGATGAAGAAGAAGGGAATCGGCAACCAACCGCTGAAATAAAAAATCCCCGAAGTCTTACGGACTTCGGGGATTTACATGTTCTGTCTCTTTGATTACACCGCCTCCAACTCCTTCGATGTTACATCAAAAACATCTGCAGGTATTTCTACGTGTTCCAGCGCCTGATTGATATCCCAAATTAGGTCTTCATAATGTTCAACGCCGATTGACAGCCGAATAAGTTTATCGCTGATATTTAATTCTTTCTTTTCTGCCTCAGGCACATCGCAGTGCGTCATCGTTGCAGGGTGTTCGGCGAGCGATTCCGTGCTACCGAGACTTACCGCAAGTTTGATTAATTTCAGATTATTCAAAAATTGAAATGCTTCTTTTTCACCTCCGCGAATGTCGAACGACAACATCGCTCCCGCCGAAAGACATTGCTTCTTGAAAATTTCGTACTGCTTGTTGTTGCTTTCGTTGAGAAAACCGAGGTAATAGACCTTTTCGATTTTTGGATGTCGGGCAAGAAATTCGGCAACATGTTGTGCATTGCGCGCTTGTGTTTCCATCCGAGGTTTCAAAGTTTCAAGACTGCGTAGAAGCAGCCAGCCGGTCCACGGTCCCGCCATAGAACCCAAAAAGGTACGGAGTGTTTTCACGCGTTTGATGATCTCTTTGGAACCGAGTACCGCCCCGGCAATCACATCGCTGTGCCCGCCGATGTATTTTGTTGCCGAATACAGCACAATATCAGCGCCAAGTTTTAACGGATGTTGCCACAAGGGACCGAAGTATGTGTTATCAACAGCAACAAGCACGCGATTGGTCGGCGTGGAAAATTCTTTTGCCAGTTGTGCACAGCAGGCAATATCTATGAGATCGTTAGTTGGGTTTGCCGGCGTTTCGAGATAGATCATTTTCAGTTTGTCTGCTTTTCCGCTCTTGCGGATGATTTCGGCGAGTTCTTCATGCGATTGTCCGGTTTTGAAATGAACAATGTGAATACCGAACTTCGTCAACACGGTTTCAATAAAATGTTCTGTCCCTCCGTACAGAGGAAGCGAGTACAGCAGCAAATCGCCCGGTTTCAAAAATTCCAATAGCGTGGTGGAAATTGCCGACATTCCGCTTTCGAACACAGCGCAATCTTCCGCGCCGTCCCACAATGTTAAACGGTTTTCTAAAATTTCAAGATCAGGATTATTGATGCGGCTGTAGATGAGACCGAGTTTTTCGCCTAAATGCGGTTCTCGTTTGCCGTAGGCAACTTCGAAGAATGCTTTTCCTTCTTCAGCAGTTTTGAAGACGAACGTTGACGTTTGAAAAATCGGACACTTGATTGCTCCCTCAGACCATTCCGGCACATAGCCGTACGACATCATCAGGGATTCGGGGTGAAGAGATTTGTTTTCCATAGGTAACCTCGCTTTCGATGCACGCCGCTGGTGAAAAGTCTTCCTCCACACATCCGCATCCTCGGCGGAGTGGAAGGATAGCGGCGACGTTGTGTGACAAACATAGCGGGTGACCCCAAGTCTTTTTCCGCCGTTCGCCGACGGAGTGTGAATTACACTACAAAATTACGTTGACAATAGAAGGGATGCAAGAGGAGAACAAACCGAGATACAGTCAAATTAGGACAAAACAGTGCGATTAAAGATGCTCTGCAGATGCAGTATGATTTTGTTGCTTGTAGAAAAATTCAATAAGTTGTATTTAATATCCCCGAAATCTCAAAAAGATTTCGGGGATGTCCTTTACTTCAACCCTGCCGGCATTTTTGGCGAAGAAAGCAGTTCTGCAAACACACCCCACCGTTTTTTATCAGTAGCGTTTTTTCCGGCTTTCTTTTCAACGTACTGCTTTACCAAATCCTGTCCGTAATTGTAGTTGATGACGTAACTGCGGTATTTTTCAATGAAGCGGAGCCGCTGTTCGGCGCGTGCAGGTTCAAAGAGACCGTACTTTACCAACCACTCAATTGCTTGCTCTTTCGTCATTGTACCGTTTAAATATCCGCGTGCCGCTTCGTTGCCGGCGTAATTCAATTCTGCCACGAGCGATTGAACGCGATAGTATTGGTTGGCTTTGCTTGCATCAAGTCCGGCAAGCGGAAAAAGTACTTCTTTTTCAAATTTCATTCGTTCCTGTTTTGGCAAAACAACATCTATACCGTAATTCGCGCTTCCTTCAGCTATGAGCGATTGCGGACTGAATAACGGATAAATACAAAATTCAATCCAGCCGTTCTTCTTCATCAGTTCCGATTCCAACAAAACATTATACACGTGATGTCCGGGATATCCTTCATGAGCGGCAAGATCAACTGCGCGATCAATAAAGATGGGAAAATCGGTGTTGACCTGAATGACGCTGTAGGCGTTTCCTTTGTACCAATTGTATCCACTCCATGGTTTATCAGTAACATACTCAACAACAAAATGTTCATTTTCCGGTAGCGAGATGAATTGTTTCGTTCGTTTGCGACATTCGGTAATGGCGGCAGTGAAGACGGTGTCGAGTTTTTCTTTTGGGATGATGAACCGGTTCCGGAACGTTTGATATCGCTGAGCAATAGTACCTGTATCTTCCGGAAGAACGGCGTTGAGTTGCTGGATAATGTTGCTGAAATGCTGTTCGGAATAATGCGGAGGGGCGGCGTCGTACAGCAGTCGTGCCTCTTCATCAAAAGTGAATTTTTTTCCATTCAGCATTTCAATGCGCGTTCGCGCGGCAATAAGTTGCTTGGTGAGATATGTTTTCCGCAATGTGGACTTTTTATCGCTTGAAGGAACGCGAACTTTTTTTAGGCGAATCAGCAGGGCGTTTGCACGGTCGAGCAGAGCGGTCGGTTGGTGTTTCATTGTTGCCGCTTCGTCCTGCCACTCTTTTGGTCCGTAGTATGCATCGACATAATCAGGATCCAGTTGACCAATATCCAAAATCAACCGGACGTATTTTTCGGCTACTTCATGTAGCAGTGTGGTGTAATCTTTTTTCTGTTTTGAATACGAAAAGTTGAGCGCTGTGAGCGCAATGCAGGCAACAATAAAAATTCTCATAGGCGATCCTTTACGTTGTCAATAATACATTATTCATTGTTAATTGCTTTTTCTATTCACCATCGTCGGCGATGCCTGATCGACCGGCATCAGCACAATTTCGTTGATGTTCACATGCGCAGGGCGTGTTGCCGCCCACACGATGGCTTCAGCAATATCGTCGGGCGATAGTGGGGTTAATCCTTTGTACACCTGCGATGCTCGTTCAACGTTGCCGTGAAAGCGCACAATACTGAATTCTGTTTCCACCAAACCCGGATCGACCGTAGTGACGCGGATTGGCGTGCCAAGTAAATCCAGCTTCATACCTTCATTCAACGCACGTACAGCAAACTTGGTAGCGTTGTACACATTTCCTTTCGGATAGACCCACCGTCCGGCAATAGAGCCGACATTAATAATATGTCCTTCATTTCGTTTAATCATTCCCGGCAATACCGCGCGCGTTACGTACAGCAATCCTTTGATGTTGGTATCAATCATTTCGTCCCAATCAGATATTTTTCCTTCCTGAATGGTATCCAATCCGCGGGAGAGACCAGCGTTGTTAACAAGAATATAGATATTCTTCCACTCGTCCGGCAAAGCGTTCAACGACTGTTCGACTGATTGTTGATTGCGTACATCCAACGGAAAAGTATGCACCTTCACCTTGAAGCGAGAGATAAGTTCTTGCGCAAGTTCGTCAAGGCGTTCTTTTCGTCTGGCGCAGATGAGAATATTGGCTTCGAGTTCAGCACATTTGATTGCTGTTGATTTTCCAATACCCGATGATGCGCCGGTGATAAATACTATTTTATTTTTTAAGCTGGTCATAATGTAAAAATGTAAGAAGCAATGAGGTGAATGGAAAGAAAAATTATCTCTTTACTACACTTGGCAAACCTTCAAAACTTGCCAAGTATACACGTATAGTTTACAGCGCTGGTTTTGGCGGCGTGTTGCTACGATACGCCAGCCCAAGTGGTGAGTATTGCATTGTAATACCGGTAATAAAATGATCTCCGCGTCCGATGCTGGCAAAGAATCCGATTGATCCTCCGAAGAGATTAATTACTCCGGGATAAATATTTAATCGTACTTTTTCATTCACGCGGTTTGAAGCCATCAATGACCATAACAAAGAATTCTCTCTGTCATAAAATACGCCGGCAATCCAGCCAAGTGAAACGGTAACAGTGCGTGCGCCGTTGGTTACATCAACCGTGCGCAGTTCGCGTGCCGCAAATCCTGCACTGACGGTAATGCTTTCATTGTTTTGCCGGAGAAATGAAAGTCCCAGCATACCGTTATCGCCGAAGTGATAGAAAAGACTTGTCCGTTCGGCAAACGGCAGTTTGTATTTCATGATGTAGAATTGAGCGTTGTTTTCAAGAGTGTTATAGGTAGGGTTCCACGCTGGTTGCCCTGGCCAGGCTGTCATGTTCAGCGTTTCACTGAAAAATTCCGCTACTGCGTCAGAGGTGAACAACAGAGAACCAGTCAAATTGAAGAAATAAATATCGGCAATAGGGTCAACGTTGGGACCATCGTATTCATAGTGCTCTACCGTTTCATTCAGTAGATGGTATGTCGCAACAGTTAACCCTGCCCACAGTGTTGGATAAGGAATACCGTGATAGAGATACCACTCGTACATCATGCGAGCATCCATTCCTCCTCCGATGAAATGAAGCGTGTAATTTGGAAACCACTGCGCTTTTTCAATTGTAAAATGAAGCGGAAAAATTTCCTGACTGATGAATCGATTCCAGCCGAACTTATCTATTTGTGTGAACGGGTCGCGAAGATTCTTCCATACATTAGTTACACCATTCCTGTAAGAAATAGTTGAGAGCACCCGCGAATGTGTTGCCGATTGCAAGATGTCAAATCCGGCATTGATAATGAGCGAACCAGGATTGATCATTGACTCGGAACCAAAATTCTTCCCTTTGTAGAAATACAACTTTTCCTGACCATGTGATATTGCCGAACAACAAATTCCAAGAATTACATACCACATGCCTAACAAGTTTCTGCGCGTCAATTTCACGTTATGAACGGATTGAAATAACGTGTAAATGAAATGGAACAATTGTAATTTTGGTATTGAGATTTGCAGTTTCACCAACTATGGTTTGCCAGTAAGATCCAACATCTTAATGTCTGAATTTTTGAGATATGGTTTGAATTGCAGGTCTTCAATTGAGCAGAGGCGTTTTACAATTTCGGAAATACGATGTCCGTTGGCTAATGCAGTTTCAATGTCGGAAAGCAATTCTTTTTCCCGTTCGGTACCGATTTTTTTTCTCATCACTTGTAGCGTGAGCATAATAATGCCCAGCGGATTGTTGATTTCATGTCCGAGTGTTACGGCTAATTCGGAAATTGCTTTTTCGTGCTGGTATTGAGCCAATTCCTGTTGTAACGCAGTGATGCGAAGTCCCACTTGAATACGAGCAAACAATTCTTTGTCGTTGAACGGTTTGGTCATGAAGTCATCAGCGCCGCGTTCCATTCCTTCTATTTTTTCTTCTGCTGAATCGCGCGCTGTGAGAAGAATGATGTAGGTGTATTTTAAGTTCTCGTCTTTCTTAATCCGCTCACACAATTGCTTCCCGTCCATTCTTGGCATCATCAGGTCTGAAACAATCAGATGCGGCCGCTCTTGCTGTGCAATTTGAAATCCTGTTTCCCCATTGTCGGCAAGCAACACCTGATAGCCAAGTGCACCCAACCGTTTTTGAAGAAAAGAACGGATGTAGGGATCGTCATCAACAATAAGGATTTTTACCGCCATGAAGAAGTTCCTTCCGGTAACCCTGGTGGTACTAATATAACCTTTTCTTTTTCAATCACAACAGTTCCTGCCGGCGCCCCCTTGGGCTTTCTGACATATTTTTTTTCTGTCATTGCCACGGGTACCTGTGTAGCGTTTTTCATTTTACTGTAATATGCTGCAATAGCTGCAGCTTGTTCAATAGATTTTTTTGTCGGTTTTCCTTTACCGGTTCCGACTTTCAGAACAACGTGCGATCCGCTGGAGCCGCGTGCATGAAACCACAGATCGTTTGGTTTAGCGTACTTTTGTGTCAACAAATCATTGTTTTCGGAATTCTTTCCGGCGTACACAGTAAAACCGCCGTCGACAGTAAAAATCTTAAATGGCGGTAATTCCTTTTGTTCTTGTTCAGTCATATAACCAAGGTGGCGTAACTCTGTTGTGTGTAAATGTAGAAATTTTTTTAGAGAAGCACCGTCGTCTGCATCACTTACCTGCTGAAGGAGTAGATCAATTACTTGCTTGCGGCGTTGAAGTTCACCGAGCCGTTGTGCTGCTTCATCTCGCGCGGATTTGGCGCGCTTTGCTTTGTTGAAGTACTGTTCTGCATTCTGCACAGGAGTTAATGTCGGGTCAAGAGTAACAGTTATTTTTTCAGTGTCAGAAAACGTATTTTGCAGTACGACAGATGTCATACCTTTTGATAGTGAAGAAAGATTTGCCATTAACAGTTTGCCAAACAATTCATAGTCGCCGGCGCGCGATGCAGATGAAAGTTCTTTCTCTACAGCGGCGAGGGCTCTTTCTGTTCTCGTTTTTTCCCGATTCAGCCATTGCAAAAGTTCTTTCTTCTGTCGATTGAACAAGTCGGCAGAAGCATCATATCGTAAAAAATGTTGAAGCGCTGTTACAATTGTATCGTACGATGTTGCCCTGAATTCCGAATGGTGCCGAAGAGGAATAGGCGAACAGACAACCGGCGTACTGTTGTCAAAATATATCATCGGTGTTATGCGATGAGTCGGCTGGAGTAGTTCACGGAGGAGAATCTGCGTTTGTGAATATATAGTATTAATTTGTTCTGTTGAGAGCGATAGAGAATCTTTAGAAATACCAGCACGGTACAAAATTTCTTCTGCCAATTCCGAACCAAGTTTAGGAAATATATTTTTCAATACACGAACGGCTGGTTCGTTTGTTGAGAACGCAGAGCGCATAAATTCCGGCGAAGGGAGAAACTGTTCCACTGTTAACGGGAGCGGTTCATATTGTAGCGTACGGTGAGCCCCCACAAGTTCTTTTTTAGAAAGAAATGCATCGATTACAGTACCTTTCTCATCACACAGCACAACGTTTGCACGTGCGCCAAACAGCTCAGCAAGCAGAAATCGATCGTTATCGGTGCGGAGGTACACAATTCGGTCTTGCGCATCGATGTATACAGCATGAATGCGTGTGTTGATCAATGAAGCGAAAAGATCAATGGAATTTTTACGTGACCGGAACATCCCTTCCCGCGCGACGATAAAATTCTTTCGTGCTAAACACGAGATGGTGATGGTATGTGGTTCAGGACGATAGACGACAATAGAGAGCGTGTTCTTTTCCTGCGAGTACACTTCGGCAATTACAGCGCCGCGGTACAACCGATTGAGTTCTTGCGCAAGATGGTACAGTGTGAAATAGTTCGTAAACATCGGTGAACAATACCGGAAAAGAAGAGAACAAAGAATCGAGGTAATTGAAAAACAAATACTCTCTAAAAAATTGGTAGCATCTGCATCAGTTTTTTGTCTGATGCTTCCTTGGTGTTTTACATTTTCTTTTTACTATACTCCACTGCCGCTTTCACAAAATCTCTGAACAACGGATGTGGTGCAAGAGCGCGGGATTTCAATTCCGGATGAAACTGGCAACCGACAAACCACGGATGGTCTTTCAATTCTGCAATTTCCACAAGATTTCCATCCGGTGAAATGCCGCTGAACATCATGCCATGTTCCTGCAAAATTTTTCTGAACTTGTTGTTTACTTCATAGCGATGACGGTGGCGTTCAGAGATGAATTCTTTTTTATATGCGGCATATGCTTTTGTTCCCTTTTGTACAACGCACGGATATGCGCCAAGTCTCATCGTTCCACCCATATTTTTAATGGTTCGCTGATCGGCCATCATATCGATAACGTTGTATTTCGTCTTTTTGAATTCTGTACTATTGGCTCCTTTTAATTCGCAGACATTGCGCGCGAATTCAATTACAGCGCATTGCATGCCGAGACAAATTCCGAAGAACGGAATCTTATTTTCCCGTACATATTGAATAGCTTTGATTTTCCCTTCAATTCCGCGGATGCCAAAACCGGGAGCGACAAGCAACCCGTGAATATCATGCAAGTGTTCCTTTACATTTTGCTGATCGATTTCTTCAGCACGAATCCATTTCACATCCACCGCCACATCATTTTCTGCGCCTGCATGAATAAATGCTTCACTGATGCTTTTGTATGCATCTTTCAACTCTGTGTATTTGCCGACAAAACCAATGGTTACCCGGTCACTCGGATTTTTTACGCGGTGAACAAAACGATTCCACTTCCGTAAATCGGGCTTGCCGGCTTTAATGTTTAATTTATCGAGAACAATTTTGTCGAGACCTTCCTTTTCAAAGGCAAGAGGAATTTCGTAAATAGATTCAACATCACGTCCTTCAATAACAGCGTTGGATTCAACGTTACAGAAGAGTCCGATTTTCTCCCGTGTTTCACGTGACAGTCTCCGTTCCGTCCGACAAATCAGAATATCCGGTTGCATCCCGATTTCGAGGAGTGTTTTGACACTGTGTTGTGTCGGCTTCGTTTTAATTTCTCCGGCAGATTTGATGAATGGAATCAACGTTACGTGAATGTTGATGGCGTTTCGTTTTCCGATTTGCAACATGAATTGACGGATGGCTTCGAGGAAGGGAAGAGATTCAATATCGCCAACAGTTCCACCGACTTCAGTGATGACAACATCGTACTTGCCTGTAGCTCCGAGTTGGCCGATGCGTCGTTTAATTTCATCAGTGATGTGTGGAATAACTTGTACGGTTGCTCCAAGATAATCGCCGCGTCGTTCTTTGGAAATCACTTCGTAGTAAATTTGTCCTGTCGTCGCATTATTCATTTTCGAAGTGTTGATATCGAGAAAGCGTTCGTAGTGACCAAGATCGAGATCGGTTTCTGCCCCGTCGTCGGTAACATACACTTCGCCATGTTGATAAGGGGACATGGTACCGGGATCGACATTGATGTACGGATCCATTTTTTGGATTGTTACGCGCAATCCGCGGGATTTCAACAGAAGTCCGAGTGATGCGGCGGCAATTCCTTTGCCAAGTGACGAAACAACGCCGCCGGTAATGAAAATATATTTGACGTGTGGATGTGCCATGATTCAGATGGTTACATGTTGGGGTACTATGTTATTTAATTTTGTGTACGACAGTAAAGATTGCTGCTGCCAACTTATCTACTCAAATACTCAATTACTTTTTTCAAATCTTCCGGCGTGTCAACCGGAAAAGAATTATAGGTAGTAATTACACACTTTATTTTGTAGCCGTGTTCAAGAATTCTCAGTTGTTCCAGTTTTTCAGCTTGCTCCAATGGTGTTGGGGTCAATTGAGTAAATTTCTGCAAAAATTCTGCACGGTAGACGTATAAACCGAAATGTTTGTAAAATGGCGTACCGTTAAACCAATCGACATCTTTTTTCGCATCCCTCCGATGGGGAATAGGCGAGCGGCTGAAGTACAACGCATAGTTGTTGACATCAAGCACCGCTTTGACCACACTCGGATTGAACACATCCTCAGGCGAAAGCGTTTGTTTCACTGCAGTTGAAACAACGGCATCACGATCGTTCATCAACGCCTGAATTGTTTCATCAATCAATTGCGGATCAATCAGCGGTTCATCGCCCTGCACGTTTACCACAATGTCGGCATCTGTTTGCTGTGCAGCCAACGCAATACGATCGCTTCCGCTATGAATATCTACCGGCGTCAGTACAGCGTTGCCACCGAACGATTTGACAACAGCAGCAATACGTTCATCATCTGTTGCTACAATGACATTGGTGATCAGTGTAGTTTTCTGCGCCTGTTCGTACACACGTTGAATCATTGTTTTGCCGCAAATATCTGCCAGCGGTTTTGCGGGAAGCCGTGTTGATGCATATCGGGCAGGGATAATGGCAATGATGTTCATAGAACCGTACTGTTATCCGATTACTTTCGGAACTTTGAAATATTCATCTGTTTTATCCGGCGCATTCTTCAATGCCTCTTCTGTAGGTATTGATGGCTTTACGCTGTCTTCACGAAAAACATTTTGTAATTCGATAACATGAGAAAGTGGTTCGACGTGTGACGTATCGAGCTCGTTTAGCTTTTCCATGTGTTGAAGAATCTGGTTCATCTGATGCGTGAGTTTTTCTTTTTCTTCATCAGTGAATTCCAGTTTTGCCAATCTGGCAATATGTTCTACTTCTTGTATGGTAACAGACATAATTTCCTCAAGAAACAATAACAATTCCTAGTTGGTAAAGATCAACCGCATGTTTCACACGGGTATGATGAACAATGCTCTTCCACGCGTTCTTCATGCTTGCTGACCAGTGAATGTCATCAAATACAACAATGGCATTTCGGGAAAGACTTGGCAGAAGGTATTCAAAATAATTCAAGGTTGCCGTACCTTCGTGGTGTCCGTCAATAAATACCAGATCAAAAGGTTGATACTGTTCAACGACAGATGGCAACACTTTCTGAAAAGGTCCCACGACACTAATAATATTAGAACAATGCATTTTCTGAAAATTTTGTTGCGCTATTGCGGCAAGCGTTTGCGATCCTTCCATGGTGATAATTGTGCCTTGTCCATTCAACGTTAGCGCAGCAGATTGATAGAGTGTAGAAATGCCAACACACGTGCCAAATTCGAGGCAACGTTGGGGCATGAGTCGCTCAATGAGATAAAATAATAATAAACACCACCGTTTTGGTTTGCTGGAAGAAAGTGACACTTCACCGAGCGTTCGTTGCGCAATGGAACCGTTTGGTGATTGTGCGCCAGCGCCAAAGTCGGTAATTTCTAACACCTCATTTGATGAATTCATCAATGCTCGCCGTTCTTCTATCTGTGTGATGAATATTGCTTCTTGTTCGCTCGGTGAACCGCCAAAGGCATCCCGGATACTGTCTGCTATTAGTTGCGCTGTTACATCATCCGTTGCACGGAGTTTTCTGATTGCCTGAAGAGCATAGGGAAGAACGAAGATATCCTGAAGTAAAAAAGCCGTTTTCAATACAATCGGAATCATGGCGTACTTTCTACATAATGTTGTTGAATGATGGAACGGACATTTTCCATCAATTTCAATTCGTCTTCCCGTGTGCGCACATTTGTGGTATCAATCGGCTTTCCAACTACCGCCTCAATGTTTGCCGGGCGGATATCGAATGAACCTTTCGGCAAAATTTTGAAACTACCATTAATAGCAACTGGTATAATCGGCACGCGGGATTTTGCCGCCAGCGAAAATGCGCCGCGTTTGAATGGTTGAAGTTTTCCATCGCGCGTGCGTGTTCCTTCCGCAAAGAGCAATACTTGTCCTCCTTCTGCGATGGCTTTAGCGGCACGATCCAAACTTTTCATCGCTTCCGTCCCTTTCTGCCGATCGACAAGAATATGGTGTCCATACTTAATTGCCCATCCCCATACAGGAATATAGCTTAATTCTTTTTTAAACATTATTCGCAAGCGTGGAAAAATTGACATCAGCGCCGGGATATCAAACACGCTGGCATGGTTGCTGACGATAATGTAGTTGCCGTTACGGTCAATTTCATCCAATCCCCGTACAACAATGCGCACATTGCATATCCAAAGAATAAATTTGCTCCACGAAGAACCTACCCAAAAATACACAGAGCCGCTTTTATTAAATGGTAACGATACTAATGCAACCACAGATAACAGGAAACCAGAAACGATAATCAGCAACAGCCGTATGGAAGTCACCAGCCACCTCATTGCGCACGCTCCGCTGCTGCAATCCGTTTTTCAATAGAAGGGTGACTATAAAATAAAAATTCAATCAACGGGTGTGGTTGTTTATCGGCGAGATTCATAGCGGCAAGTTTATTCATTGTTGAAACAAATGCCGCTGTATTTTTTGTTCGTTGAAGCGCGTATTGGTCAGCGTCGTATTCATGTGCGCGTGAAATCATGTTGCCGATAGGCAATGTAACGAGCGAATACAAACCAAGCCACAACGCCAATAATGGTAAAGCTGCAATTTGGGTAATAGAAGAAAAACCAAACCAGGACAAGGAAGCAGTATATGCCAACGAAGTACAGTATAAGCCAATAAAAATACTGATGGTTCCAAAAGCTATGCTTTTCCACAAATGGCTGTGAACGTAATGTCCAAGTTCGTGAGCGAAGACAGTTTCAATTTCTTCGTCGGTAAAATTTTTCAGGAGTGTATCGCTGAGTAAGATGCGTTTCGATTTTCCGATGCCTGTGAATGCCGCATTTGCTTTTTTTGTCGTCTTGCTCAGGTTAAACGAATAGATACCTTCGACATGCATTGATGTGGTTTTTATCATTGCTAAAATTTTATTTTTCAGAGGCGAATCATCTAGCGGTGTTAAGTTGTAAAAGAGCGGAAGAATAACTATCGGCGCAATTCTCGACAGTCCAACGGAAACAATGAAAAGTATAATGCCGACGGGGAGCCACCACTGTGAACCAAACGTTTGCAGAAAATAATAGAACAGCAGCAACAGAGGCATGGCAATAGGAATGGAAACCAATATACTTTTTGTTTTTTCCCAAAGCCATTGGGCAAATGTCTGGTTGCTGAGATGGTAGTGATGTTCAAGAATAAATCCCGAGTACCAACTGAGCGGAAAAGTGATGATGGCATCAATACCGCCGATGAGAGCGGCAAATATCAGCAACGCTATATACGGATTGTTTGAGAATGTCGTAGCGTATTGTTCGAAGTAAACTGTGTATCCGCCGGCAAGCAGGATAACAAGAAGCGTTAACGACACTACGGTTTCGACAAGCGACACTACAAGTTTGATAGTGTTGTAGCGTTTTACATCTTGGTTACCGGCAGTGGTCATAGTGTATCGATGGCAATAAAACAAGAATCAATTCGCCAGCCAAGTGGCGGCAAAAAACAACGCACCCGACGACGTATCGGATTGCGAGATAAGAAATCTTGAATAAACCGACAGAGAAGAATGTAGATTGGATGTCTGTGGTTTAATGAAAATACAAAACAGTGGAAGAAAAAACAACAACGGATGTCAACCGTGATAGCGATTGATAGTGATTGAAACTCACCTTGAATTTCGTTACACTTCCACATCACCCACAATCATCAAAAACCGCTATGTCATTAATATCAAAAGAGAGCCATATCGGCAAAGTAAAAAGTTTGAGCAGTTCGTCCGTTGTCGTATTGCTGGATGACGATCTGTTTACGATGGAACGAACAATTAACGGCAAGATATACAAGGTTGGCCAAATTGGCGCGTTTATCATCTTACCAGTCGGTGGTGTTGAAATCGTCGGTATTGTTAGCAGGGTGTATCAAGCCACAGAATTAAATCGGGAACTCGATGCACAACTTATCGGCTCAGTGGTTGACGGAAAATTTCAAAAAGGGATCGTAACATATCCTGTTCTTGGAAACGATGTGTACATGACCACCGAAGAAGGAGTTGCGGCAATCTTCGCCTCCTTCTCGCAGTTCGGGTTTGCGGTTGGAGATATTTCCGGATATGTGGGTGAACGTCAATACATCGATCCGAACAAATTTTTTGGGAAGCACATTGCCATTCTCGGTTCTTCAGGTTCCGGAAAGTCGACTACCGTGGCGTCATTGCTGCAGAAAATACAAATGTTTGAAAATACGCATGTGATTATTCTCGATATTCACAACGAGTATGCTGCCGCATTTCGCGAGTACGGCAACCTCATCAACATTACTGAGTTGGAAATGCCGTACTGGTTCATGAACTTTGAAGAAATGCGAGAGATGTTTGTTGACGAAAACGAAGCGTCAGCGCAGAGTCAAATTCAAATGCTGAAAGACCTCGTGCTGAATGCAAAGAAAGCACGCAATCCGGAATTACAATCAATCATCACGGTTGATTCTCCTGTGTATTACGATTTGAATGAAGTGCGGGCTAAATTTCAATTTTTCGACACCGAACGCGTTTCCACCGGAGCAGGAGTGCGTGAGGGTCCATTCTTCGGACAATTTACGCGATTTCTTGTGCGGTTGGACAGCAAGATGACCGACAAGCGGTATGAATTTATGTTTCGTCCGCGCAAGTTCAAAGATTCCAATGCACTGAAAGACATTTTGAACAAACTGCTCGGTATTGAAAATAAAAAACAGATTACGGTAATCGATTTGAGCGGCGTGCCGTTCGACATTGTTAATACCATAGTAGCATTGCTTGCCCGTACGGTGTTCGATTTCAATTTCTGGAATAAGAACAAAGCTGATTTCCCTGTACTGATGCTGTTTGAAGAAGCACACAACTACTTGCCACAAGTGGCAACACAGTACAACCGTGCCGCCCGAAAAATTGTGGAGCGTATTGCAAAAGAAGGACGTAAATACGGCGTCTGTTGTATGATTGTCAGTCAGCGTCCTTCAGAACTATCGGAAACAATTCTTTCACAATGTAATAACTTTGTTATTCTGCGGTTGACAAATCCCAACGACCAAAACTTCGTAAAGAAATTAGTACCGGATGCTTTTGCCGGTATGTTTGATGTTCTTCCTGCCATGCGACAAGGTGAGGCGTTGTTCGTCGGCGATGCAACAGCGCTGCCGTCTCGTGTACAGTTAGATTTTCCTCAACCGCCGCCGAATAGTTCTGATATTATGTTTTACGATAAGTGGGTTGCGGCTGAAAATCCTACCAACGTGTCTGAAGTTGTTGATCGTTGGTGGAAACAGGAAAGAGATTAAATCAAACCTTGGGAAAATCTAAAATCTTCGCAAGGTTTTTTGTAGCATGAAGAACCGACTGGAACTAAAAATACTTCTTCTCATTATTCTCGTTCTCATCGTTGGCTTTGGAACGTACGTCATCATTTCTATCAATCGCGAATCAGAGGCGTTGCTTGAACAACAACGTGAAAAAGCTCGTTTGTTCAGTGAAACAGTAATGGTGGGAATACGAAACGTTATGCTTTCCGGCAAAGCCCCTTTTGCTGCAGAACTGGTGAACGATGCGCGTGAAAATTTGAAATTCGGCACTCTGCGCGTGTACGATAACGCCGCTAAAGAAGTATTCCCCGACGAAGGACGTGGGATTGTGCAAAATGCCGGAGATGACAATGTACGCCGTGCCCTTGAACAGCAAATGGAAGTGATGCTAGTACAGCATGATACGTCTGGGCAAAACATTGTTCGCCTTGAACCACTGATGAACGAGCGAGAATGCCAGCAGTGCCACGCCGCGAATCATACTGTCAGGGGGGTAACGCGTCTCGTGCTTAATCCTCAACTTATGACCGCTCATGCCAACGATATGGCATCAAGCAACATGGCGAACACGCAGCACGAAGTCACCGAAATTATCAGCAATACACTAGCGTCATCATTCCGCACTATTATGCTGGCAGGACAAGGGGAGTTGATGGACACTCTGGTAACGCGTACATCCCGCCTACCGTTTATCAATAGAATAAATATCTATGATCGATTCGGGGCAGTGCATTTTGGAGATGAAGAAAATACGACAGCGGAAGATTCAATCTTTAGAGCGATTGAACAAGCAGAGCCGATCATCTATGCAGAAAAACACAACAACGTAATTACACGGCTGATACCGCTTCGCAATGAAGAGCGTTGTCAGGTCTGCCATGGTTCGAAAAGTCAATGGCGCGGTGTGTTGGAAGTTTCTGTGAAAGTACATCATCTTAAAATGAAACCGGCTGACCTTGAACAACAATTGACGCAGATGTTGCAACAAACAATCGGCGTTGGATTCCGCAGTATTATGCTGGTTGGCAAGGGGAGTTACGCGCGTGCATTCATCAACGATGTACGTTCTATAAAAGCAGTAAAAGATCTCCGTGTTTTTGACAAAGATGCAAATGAACGATTTGTCAACATGACAACGAAAGACTACGGCATTGACTTCGTCCGAAAGGCGTTGGAGAAAGATACCATTATTGAAGCGATGCAGTGGATAGATGGAGAAGAATACCTCGTTCGATACGCAACGCTCCATAATGAAAAGCGCTGTCAGGTGTGTCATGGAGATGACCATACCATACGTGGCGTGGTTGGTGTTACTTCATCCATGGCACAAATCAATGCGACTATTGAACGGAACAAATTGATTTCGGCCATTGCCGGTGCAACCACCATTCTTCTGGTGTGGCTAGTGCTTCGGACATTTATGAAGGTTGTTGTGGTAAAGCCGATTGATACAATTGGTTCGGTAGTGCGAGAAGTGGGAAATGGAAATTTCAATGTTTCCACAAACATCCGTTCAAAAGATGAAATCGGCGAACTAGGTAAACGCATCAATGAGATGATCGTCGGATTACGCGAGCGGTTTCATCTGCAAAAATTTGTTTCACGACAAACAGTGGATTACGTTCAGCGGGCGTCGGAAATGGGTGTGAAATTAGGAGGTGAACGAAAACTGGCAACGGTTTTCTTTTCCGATATTCGCGGATTCACTGCGTACTCCGAAAAAGTTGAGCCGGAGAAAGTTGTTGCCATGCTGAACACCATTCTTAGTAAACAAGCAGAGATTGTGAAAAAACACGGCGGCGACATTGATAAATATGTCGGTGATGAACTGGTAGCAGTATTTCAGGGGGACGGCATGGTGCGAAGAGCTGTTCTCTGCGCACTTGATATTCAAACGATGATGAAAAGCATTCCTGAATTGCTCGGCGAGGAGATTGCTATTGGTATTGGTATAAACATCGGTGAGATGGTTATGGGAGCAATGGGGAGCGAAGAGCGGATGGATTTTACTGTCATTGGCGATGCGGTGAATCTCGGTGCGCGCTTGTGTAGCGCCGCGGCACGCGGACAAATTATTGTTTCTGAGTACGCCGTACGGCACGTGATGAATGATGATTCAATTCTCCTGACCAAACTTGAACCGATTAAAGTGAAAGGGAAAGAAGCATTGATTGAAATTTATGAAGCGAGGAGAAAGTAGTTTTTTTGATAGTGCAAACCACAGAATTGTTCGTTGGCGGTCAACATTCAATGGAAGATGTTTTAGTCACTTATGCTGTAAAGTTTATGCGGTAACACACCATTGCAGTAGACGCGCGAGGATTTTTTCACCAGCACTTTTGCTTTTTTACCTACGCTTTGTTATTCTCTCCTCAATGAGAGACAACATTAAAAATATTTTTTATTTAGCGCTTTTCTTTTCATCTCTCTCTTATTCTCAATTCCCAAAACACGAAGTCCGTGCGGTGTGGCTTTCTGTAGCCAGCGGAGATTGGCCTACATCGTATAACGTCGAAGAACAGCAGAGCTCACTCATCGAAATTCTTGATAAGTTGAAAAGAAATAATTTCAACACAATCTTCTTTCAGGTTCGTCCACGCGGCAATACGTTGTACCGGTCGGAGATTGAGCCGTGGGCACAGCAATTAACTGGTGTGCTGGGAAAAGATCCTGGTTGGGATCCACTCCAGTTTGCAATTGACGAAACACACAAGCGGGGAATGGAACTACACGCATGGTTCAACGTTGCCAAAGTGTGGGGCGCGGATTCTCCGCCGCAACATCCCCGACATCTTATAAATGCACATCGCAACTGGGTTCGGCAGGTTGATGGCGAGTGGTGGATTGATATGGGAAATCCTGATGCAAGAGTATATACTGAAGAACTGGTGATGGAACTCGTAACCAAGTACGATGTTGACGGAATACATTTCGATTTCATTCGCTATCCGAATTCGTCATTTGATGATTGGATCAGTTTTAGCAAGTGGAGCGATGGAATGGAACGAAATGAATGGCGAAGAAACAACATTACAATCTTTGTCCGGAATTGTTATACGCAAATTCGCACAGTAAAACCGTGGATTAGAGTTGGTTCAGCACCAATTGGCATTTATCAATCTATCAACGGTGCACAATCTGTCTTTTCTGGTTACGAAACGGTATTTCAAGATGCACGACGTTGGCTGCGCGAGGGAGTACACGATTACCTTGTGCCACAGCTCTATTGGTCAATAGGCGAGCAGCAAAATCCCAACGACCCTGATTTTATTGCTTTGTGCTATGATTGGGCGCGCGAACAATATGACAGACAGGTGTATGCGGGAATAGGAATTTATCGCGACAACGTTATTAATGAAACGGAAAAACAAGTGCTGGCAACGCGAAACGCAATGATGAAAGGACAATCATTTTTCAGATACGGACAGTTGCCAGAAGCGGAATCTCAACTTCGTTCCGTTTACAGATACCCTGCACTTATTCCACCTATGAAATGGAAAGATTCCATTCCGCCGTTGCCACCGGAACATATTGTTATTGAACGCAATGAGCGACAAGAAGTAATTGTTCAATGGAGTGAGCCAAATGTCGCATCTGACGGCGAAAAACCATTTCGCTATGCAGTCTATCGTTCGACAACAGAACCAGTGGATATTCGAAAAGCGGAACATCTTGTAACGGTTGTTTCTTCCAGTGAAACAAAGTTTATTGATAGCAAAGCGTCAGTAAATAGTAAGCGCTACTACTATACGGTGACTTCACTTGATAGAAATTGGAATGAGAGCGTGAACGAACCGATGACAAGAGACGTAACAATGGAGTTGTCACGTTACAGTAGATATCCTTCGGTTCCTGTTCTTGCACAGAATGTTCCCAATCCTACGAATGGAAGAACTTTTATTTCATTTATCCTTCCCAAGCAAATGACGGTGGAGTTGAAAATACGACATACCACAGAGCCACAAGAACGTCTTCTCATGAAAGGGGTGAAAAACTCCGGCGTTCATATCGTTGCGGCGGATGTGCAACCTTTTTCACCCGGTATGCTTGAATATCAATTAACAGCGGGGGGTGTTGTGATAACAAAAGTATTTGAAAAAAAATAAAGCAGAAATACGGTTGTCGTTAAGTGAGAGTTTCTTTGGGGTTTTTCAGTCCGCCATTCAACTTTTCCAATATCACATCAAGACGTTTTGCGCGTGCTTTTTCCGTTTTTGTTTTCAGAAGCCACATGATGTATGCTTTTCGGTTGGCAAATGACAGTGTTTCAAAAAAGTCTTTTGCTTTTCTATGGTGAGCAAGTAGGTCTGCAAAATCTTTTGGTAATGTTACAGTTTGTTTCTCTTCGTTAATGAATTCGCTCAGACCATTGTTTTTCTGGTTTTCGGCAGAAGAGATTCGGACGTTTTTGGGTTTGAACCGATAGGCAATCCACGTTGCATTAATAGAAACCTGTGAAACAATTTTCAAACCCACGAGATTGACAATATCCCATCCGCTGAACGTAGCAATAGCTTCCTGCATTTTAGTATTTCTTTTCGGAATTACAATCCAGAAGATTCCTCCGTCTTTCATGCCTGCCCATGCACGTGGCCCGTAGGTATTTAGTTCATTTTCATTTTTTGCGAAGAGTACCACCACGTCGCACGGTGTGCCAATTTTTTTTAGCAGAGTAGTCCCTTTTGGAAGGTTGCGGAATAATGCAGAAAGGCTTTTTGGACAGTTGAGAACAAAAACAGAGTTATTTGGTTTAATAAGAAGTTTTATAGCCAATGAATTCATAGGTGCTTTCACCAGCACAAAAAAACGGAAAGAGAGAATAAAAAGCAAGTATGATTTTTATTGCTACGTAATTAACTCTAGACAATCGTGTGTAGTGAAAGAGAAAAGAAATCTTCTGTGGTGTAGCAAAAGGCGGAATAGTGTATTGTACAACAGCACAGCAGTCAGCGTTTACATGTCCCGCCGACTGCTGTGGACACAACAAGTTATTTGCGGGCAGTAACTGGTACCGTTAGTATCGTTCTATAAAATTCGGCAACAAGTTCACTTTCTTCTGTATCCAGCGCCTGTTCGACAGCGGTTCGTCCTTGTTGACCTCCTATGCTGACCAGCGCTAATGCGACGGACATCTTTACATTCTCAGACTTTTCTGTCGTTAATAATTTCGCTAATTCATCAACGGCGCCGGTAAGATGATATTTGCGAATCTGCAGAGCAGCGCTGGCTCGCACTCCGGAATTGGTTGATTTTAACGCTACAACATAGTTTTGCTCTGCTTTCTCCCAATTAACGGTTGCATTGCCCTCCGGCATTCCCGCAACGGCAAATGAAACCGCAAGCAGTGCTATAACAACAAAACGTGCGTATTTCATATCTCCTCCTCTTAATGGAATAATGATGGAATACATTCGGTGGGCTACTCTTTCAAACGGAAGTGAACGAAAAAAGTTACTGCCCGAACATAAAAAAGTGAAGAATTTTTGTAGCCCAGACAAGATGCGGGATTCTTGTTACTAAACAACTAATCTGGTATTACTCCAGTGTTAATTTTTTTCTTTTTGCAGAACGCAAAGGTTTCTGTTATCTTTTTGGTGATGATGAAATGGATGTTTAAGAAATACATTCTTCTGCTGATAGGCAGTGCAGTTGTTCTTTCAGCCCAATCATACATTATTCCCGGTGAACCCAAACGATTATCGCAGTATGTGATTGATCATTGGCAGGTGAAAGATGGTCTGCCGCAAAACTCTGTCAATGCTATTGTACAAACACAGGATGGTTACCTATGGCTTGGTACCTACGAGGGGCTTGTGCGATTTAATGGAAAAACATTTACCGTCTTCGATCGTAGTAACACACCCGTATTGCAGAGCAATAGAATCACCTCCTTGTGTCTGGATACAAAGGGACGTCTGTGGATTGGTTCCTACGGTGGGGGCATTGCAGTGTATGATGGGAATAGATTCTCTAAACCAGTGAGCGACAGTAGTATAGGAGCATATATCAGTGTTCAAAGCATGACCTCGGATCCATTTGGCAGAGTGTGGATGACGACAGAACGTGGAGTTTTCGCTCTTAAAGATTCGAATATAGAAATATCATATCCAACGTCAGTTTTTGATAACAGAATTCCCGATGGCATTTTTTCCGACAGCAAGGGTAGAATCTGGTGTAGAACGGCGACAGGGCTATTTATTATTGAGACTGGACGGCTGCAGCGTTTTTTACCAAAGACTTATTATACAAACGTACTTCCATCAAGAAAGAGCGGAGTATGGTTGTTTAACTTTTTACAAGATGGTTCAGGTTATATGTCAACATATACCGACTCAATAACATATGTTGGTAAAATTCCTCCGGCGATGATGAACTTGCACATAGCCCCTCTCTATGAAGATTCGCGAGGTGTATTGTGGTGTTATGCCTATAAAGGAATTGCAACCTATGATCGGGGAAAATATGATTATCTAAGTGAAGGAAATAATATTCCTATCGAATATATACAGACAGTGATAGAAGACAGAGAAGGTAACATATGGGTGGGTACTAACGGGAATGGGCTTTTACGTTTTCGTGATGGACGTTTTACGCCAATAGGAATAGCAGAAGGTTTGCTGGGAGAAAATATTTGGTCGGTATTTGAAGATTCAAGACACAGAAAATGGATTGGCACGCTTGGTGGAGGTGGATGGTGTTATTCGATAGACCAGAATGGAATTCACCCAATCACAAACAAGGGAGGAATCTATTTTTGTTTTCTTGAAGACAAAAAAAGGAACGTGTGGTTAGCCGGTGAATCGATAGTACTGGCTGACGGAAGAAGACGCACGCTTTCCCCTTCTTTTTTCAGTTTTGTGTTAGCGCTGGATTCATCCGGAAGAGTCTGGCTCACCCCCTCGCATGGTGGCATTTATATTATAGTACACGAAAAAATTGTTGATTCTCTTTCGCTCGGAAATTCAGCGGCAGATGCATCTATCCGAACAATGAAAACCGACCGTGATGGTTCAATGTGGATTGGTACGCAAAACGGATTGTTTCATTATCTCAACGACAGAATTATTCACTATACAACTGCGAACGGTTTACCGAATAATTGGATTCGTTCAATCTATCAAGATACCGACGGTGTGTTGTGGATTGCAACCGATGGAGGGTTAGCAAAAAAAGTTGGAGAAAAGTTCTTTTCCTACACCGTACAGAACGGCCTGTACAGCAATACAATCCATATTATTCTTGAAGACGACAGCAGCAAATTATGGATGAGTAGCAATAAGGGAATTTTTGTCGTCAGAAAATCGGATCTGCAATTATTTGATGAACAGAACATTCATCACATTCCCTGCGTTGTGTACGGAGAAGAAGACGGTATGCGAAGCGCTGAGGGAAACGGCAGTTATCAACAAGGCGGATGGAAAATGCACGACGGGACGTTGTGGTTTGCAACCATTAAGGGCATAGTAGTTGTTGATCCGAATAATCTGAAAACCAATATGGTCGTGCCGTCTGTTGTTGTAGAAAAAATTGTTTCAGATGGGAAAGAACTTTCTTTTGCGGGCAATCTTGAGTTTCATGATCCTGTTAAAGACATTGCCTTTCATTATGCCGCATTAAGTTATCGGGTTCACTCGCGGGTGCGGTATCGCTACAAACTGGAAGGATACCACACCGATTGGATTGAAGCAGGAAATCAGTCACGCGCCCAGTTTACCAATCTTCCTTCAGGCGATTATGTTTTTCGGGTTATTGCGTGCAATGACGATGGTGTGTGGAACACAACCGGTGCTTCAATTGCTTTTACACTCCCCGCTCCCTTTTGGATGTCCTGGTGGTTTCGTGGAGCAGCAGTGCTGGTTATCCTCATGGTCATCGGTGGTACAGTTCGGTTTCTTGAATTACGAAAAATTCGTCAACGGATTGAACAATTAGAGCGCGAAAAAGCGCTGGAACGCGAGCGTTCACGCATTTCAAAAGATATGCATGATGAAGTTGGAGCAAATCTGACTAAGATTACGATTTTGAGTGAGCTTGCTTTGCGAGAGCCGGCACAAACGACAACTCACCTTAGAAAAATTACAGAAACCTCGCGTGAAGTTATCGACAGCATGAGCCAAATCATCTGGGCAATCAACCCGAAAAATGACAAGTTAGAAAATCTTGTCGCCTATTTGCGGGAATATATCGGCGAAACATTTGAACTGACCAATATCCATTGTGTTATGTTGTTTCCGGATGAATTGCCAGCACTTTCTCTTTCGGCAGAGTTTCGTCGCAATATGTTTTTGACGGTGAAAGAGGCGGTACATAACATCATTAAATATTCTCATGCGACCGATGTTCAAGCCGCATTGTATATGACGAATAACGCCATCGTATTTACTATCCGCGATAATGGAGTAGGCTTTGACGTTTCTACCCCATCACAATTTGGCAACGGCTTGCAGAACATGAAAAAAAGAATTGAAGATATTGGCGGCACATTCACCATCGATTCATTCCCAGGGAAGGGAACGACGGTTAAATTTGTGATACCGATTTGATGTATCACACTCAGCATTACCCTTTAAATACTACTTTTGTGTGATTGTGAGAAGCGTAGATAAAAGATAGATTGTAGCCTTATGCAAAACAGAACTATCAGTGTAGCAATTGTAGAAGATCAGGACGAAATCAGAAACGGTTTGACGATGTTGATCAATGGATCGGAGGGGTTCCATTGTGTGGGCAGTTTCCGCGATGGTGAAGAAGCCTTGATGGAAATACCGGCCTTGGAACCCGACGTTGTGCTGATGGATATCGATATGCCAAAGATGAACGGCATTGAATGTATTGTGAAATTAAAGAATGAACGTCCATCGTTGCAGATTATGATGCTGACAGTGTTTGAAGATGACGATAAAATTTTTCATTCATTGCAGGTCGGAGCAAGCGGGTACTTGTTAAAGAAAACCCCTCCGGTAAAATTGTTGGAAGCAATTCAAGAACTTGCGGCTGGCGGTTCGCCAATGTCCAGTCAAATTGCCCGGAAAGTTGTCACTGTCTTTCAGCAAACAGGAGCATCAAAAAAACAGACGGAAAACCTCAGTGAACGTGAACACGAAATTCTTACCTACCTTGCCAAAGGATACCGCTACAAAGAGATTGCTGATACATTGTTTATTTCTGTTGAAACCGTCCGTACTCATCTCCGCAACATTTATGAAAAACTGCATGTCCGCTCGCGCACGGAAGCAGTGCTAAGATTTTTGAATAAGTAGTTGAAACCCTCCGATTATAAGCATCCAGTATTACATCTCCAGCATCAAGATTACTACTTTTGTGCGATTGAAATAACTCTGCTGTAAATGTAATTTAATTCCAGATTATTACTCCACCAGCATTCGCATTTAGATTATAAGAGATGCTTATAAAAAAATAATCTAATGAAAATGTATAGCGATGGATAAGTCTGAACAATGATAACACTATACAAAGTATTTTTACCTAAGGAGAGTAAATGAAAATTTTATCGAACAGATTTTTTTTGTTTCTTTGCGGGATGATAGTACTATCAGCTAGCGTCATGTCGCAATGGAAGTATACCTCACTGCAGTACAAGAATGTTAATGATGTTGCTTCCCGAAAAGGAACCTTATTTGCGGCTACTTCTTCAGGGCTTTTCGTGTCGAACGACGGCGGAACCACATTTTATCAGGTGTCATTACCCGCTGCTACACCACAATACACGTATTCTTTTGCGTTAATAGGGGATTCGATGTTTGTTTCAACAGGTCAAGGAGTGCTCGTGTCAACAACAAATGATACTATATGGACAAAAGTAAATGCTTCACCAACGTCCGGCTATTTTTATTCGTATAATGGCATTCTATTTGTTGACAATATGGGTGTCAGTCGTTCGAGCAACAGAGGTCAATCGTGGCAGCCGGTCTCAGGCATTCCCGCCTCGTATTCGGGTGGAGATTTTGCTGTCAGTGGAACAAAGTTGTATTATGGAATGGGAAACGGCAATGGCATTTTTATATCTACCGATAATGGGATCAACTGGTCTCAATCGAATAACGGCTTAGGAAAAGATACCAATATTGTCTCGCTTTGTGCAGCGAATGGTGTTTTGATAGCCAGCACCACAACAAGCTCAACTGATTCAAATATTATTTATCATTCAACAGATGAAGGATTAACATGGTTGAGAATTGCGAAACAACCGGTCTCGGGTGGGCTCCGATCATTATATGTCGTCGGAAATTCTATATTTGGAGAGGCCTACGGGAAATTGTATCGCTCTACAAATGGTGGAATTAGCTGGGTGTACGTTCACAATGGTTTATCCACAAGCATTACCTCAATAAGTTCCTTTACCATTGTTGACGATACACTGTATACCGGAACAACCGTGGGTGTTTGGAAGCGTCCGCTCAGCGATTTTGGTATTACAAGTATTCGTAGGAATGATGGGAGAATTGCGAAACAATTTTCTCTTTCACAAAACTATCCCAATCCGTTCAATCCTTCAACAAGCATTCAGTATTCAGTAATCAGTGCAAAAAATGTAGTACTAAAAGTGTTCGACATTCTTGGAAGAGAAGTTGCAACACTGGTAAATGAGCCCAAGTCTCCGGGAACGTACGAAGTGCAGTTTGACGCAAAAAATTTATCCAGCGGCATATACCTGTATCAACTACGTGCGGGAGAGAAGGTGGAAACAAAACGGATGATTCTTCAAAAGTAAAATCTATGCCGTTTTTCCTGGGGAGGTGAAACGGCGAGAAACAAAACGGGATGTCCTGAAGGCAGCATCCCGTTTTTGTTTATGATATCATCGCAGAACTTCTTCTTTGGAAATTTCTCTCCATTCTCCCGGTTTCAGTTCTCTAATTTCTAAATTTCCGATTTTAGTTCTCACCAAACGCAACGTGGGGTGACCAACAGCGGCTGTCATTTTTCGCACTTGACGGTTTCGTCCTTCACGGATGATCATTTCAATCCATGCGGTTGGTACCGTTTTGCGAAAACGAATAGGGACAGGACGAGGAGGAAGAGGAGGTTCCTCGGGAAGGAGGCGCACATCGGCGGGTTTTGTTTTTCTTCCCTCTATGATAATACCATTGCGCAATTGTTGCAGCGACTCTTCTGTTGGGATTTTTTCGACCTGAACAAGATATGTTTTGGGAAGTTCAAATATTGGATCAGTAAGTTTGTGTTTGATGTCGTTATCGTCCGTTAGTAGCAGTAATCCTTCGCTGTCATAATCCAATCTGCCGACAGGATACACATTCTTAGGAAATCCAAAATCCTTTAATGAGCGTTTGCCTTCGTAAGGAGTAAACTGTGAAAGCACGGCATATGGTTTGTTGAAGAGAATGTACTTCATTACAGGGCGCTAGTCATTTCACCATCGTTCATAACCTTGTAATCTTCCCTCTTGTATTCTTACAACCCCATCGTCTTGTTTAGAAAATTAACGAGCGGCGATAGTTCCTTGCAGTAGCCGGCAACAGTTTTGATAAAATCTTTTCTGTAACAAATGTTTTCGTTCAACTCAATGCCGGTGAAGAATTGTTTCAACTTCAGCCACTCTATCATCGGATGGTTGGGATCGAATCCTTTCGGCGGGCGGGAAAGTTTTTCGCCGGTAAGGGGAGGAAATTTCTTTTTGAATGATGGCTTGTTTATAATAGAAAGAAATTCGTCGGAATGTTCAACGAGTCCTTTTCTGATGCGCTTCAACTGATCATTATCCGGCATGTAAATTCCGCCGCCGATGAAGACTTCTCCTGGTTCAATGTGTAGATAGTATCCTGAACCTTCAAAGCCCTTTGGTTTTCCTTTCAGCACAAAATGCGCGGCAACGTGTGTTTTATATGGTGTTTTGTCCTTGCTGAATCGTGTGTCGCGATAAATTCTAAAGAGCGATCGCTTCGGATGAACATCGAACTGCGGAGCAAAATCAGCGAACAGCGGTTGTAGCGCCGCAATAAAACTTTGCATTGGCAGTTTCACAAACTGTTCATACTCGTCTTTGTGGGCATTAAACCATTCGCGGGTGTTGTTCTTCTTCAACTTTTTCAAGAAGATAATCCCTTCTTTCGGAAATCCTTCGAAGGGAGGAAATATCAATTCATCAAATTCGGTGAACATGCGTTATTGCATTTGTGATAGTGGAAGCATGAGTGTAACAGTTGTTCCCTTATTCAATCCGCTCTCAAGTGAAATTGTTCCGCCAGCGTGTTGAACATACTGCTGGGCAATGGTTAATCCCAAACCACTGCCGTAAATGTTTCCGACATTAGAACCTCTGAAGAATGACGTGAACAGTAAATGTTGCTCAGACGGTGGAATGCCAATGCCGTAATCTCGCACAGTGATCACGCAAGCGTTTGTATTCCGCTCAACGTGCATCTTCACCTCTTGTGCGTGCGGAGAAAATTTGAATGCGTTGGAAAGAATTTGATATAACACAGTGCGAAGAACTTGTTCATCCATCAGTACTGAAGAAACGTTCCCTTGTACCGAGAGAACAAACCGTTGTTGTGCATCAAGGTCGGAAATAACTTCTTTTGCGACTGCCTGTGCAAACGCTTCAAGATTAATTTCTTTGGGTGAAAGGGATAAGTGCTCAACAGACGTTGTGGATGTTTCAACATTGCGCAGAAGATCCATCATGTGCTTTAGCGATTCGTTAATGCGGAAAAATGCGCGGTACCGTTTTTCTTCCGACCACTTGTAGAGAAAGCGCTCAAGCAGTTCAGCATTGGTTGCAATGGTTACTAGCGCGGCGCGCAACTGGTGTGTTACCATTGTCATAAAGCGGGATTTCAACTGCTTCAATTCTTCAGTCCTCTGTTTTGCTTCGTTGTAATGCCGCACCGTTTCCTGCTCATGGCTCTTGTCGATGATGCAACCGACAAACACTTTTTCAGATTCGAGTTCTATCTCAATAAAATTCAGTTCAGCAATCAAGAGATCACCGGTTGTTGTTGCAAAACGTGTTTCACCTTTGAATTGTTCCACCCGATGTGACGCATTACTCCATTGCTCTTCGTAAAAAGTCCGTTCCTGCTCAGGGAAAAGTTTTGAAAAATGTTTGTTCACAATATCATCGGCGGGATAACCGAGCAACGTATGGAGTGCTTGGTTGATGGAGAGGCAAATTCCACGTTCATTCACAAGAAATAGCGGAAGAGGAACCTGCGACACAATGGATTGCACTGCCTGTCGAAGTTTGCTGACAATAGTTTCTGCACTGCGAAGTTTTTCATTCAGCGTTGCAATCGATGAATTTTGTTCTGCAACAGTTGCTTCCAATGAATGGATGAGTGCGTATAATTTTTCTTTGCTTTCTTGAAGCGCCTGTTCGGTGGCGGTGCGAATGCCTGTTTCTTCTTGCAGTGCATCTGATGTTTGCTTCAAGAGTTCGGTGGTGGACGTCAGTTGAGATTCCAGCGTGGCGATTTTTTCCTTCAGCGCTGCTTCCAGTTCTTTTTTGTTGCTTTCGATGTGCGTGCGCGTTGATCGTTCTGATTGCAGGTGGGCATTAAGCGAAGCTGTTTCCTGTTCCAGCTGTTGTTTTGCTGCACTCAGTTCCAACACCTGTCGTTGCAGATCGGCTTCCCGGCGCCCCGCTGTTTCAAGTTCCTTCTGGAGTTGAGCGATGGTGTGTTCATGATGTTCAATTGTTGCGTGAAGTTCAGCCGATGTGGCGCTTAACGATTCTTTGACGCGCTGAAGTTGTTCTTCCGTTTTTCGCCATTGCTGCGTTATCTCTCTCAGTTCCGTCTCCTTCAATGATACGATATTTTCCAGCTGTTTTCGCACGGCAGATTCATTGTGCAATTGTTCTTGCAGGTATTGTAGTTCCCGCATGCGTTCTTCCACTGTTGTTTTCAGTTGTGCGGAAGCGGTATTGATCATCTGCTGTGCTTTGAACAGTTGCTCTTCTGTGGTCAATCGTTGGGAGGTTTCGCTGGAAAGTTGCCTGGAGAGCGCCTCGAGAATGGAATGCGCTTCCTGCTCAGCCGAAATGTGTTGTGACAATTCCAGTGTGAGTGATTCAATTTTTTTCTGTGCTTCGTTCAGTTCATCGGAGAGAATCTGGTTTTTCTGCTTTAACTGCGATTCACTGATGGCAAGCGAGGAAGATTTGTTCTGTTCATCCAGAAGACGATGGGTGTGCCGTCGTTTCATCACATACAGTGAAACAGCATAGATGGAACCAAAGGCAAGTAGAGGTAGCAAAAATTCCATGCGGAAAGATACTAAAATTCAAGAAGGAGAAAAACAAGTATTGACACTCGTTACTTCAAAAACACATCCGCAATTGCGTGTGCCAGACGAATTGGTTCCCCTTCATTTCTGTTTGTCAGAACAATCACCATCAATCGTTGTTCCGGAAAGACAAGTATGTGGTTTCGGAAACCTTTTGTGCTGCCGCCGTGATGGGGGTGTCGGAGGCCGTTGTACGTTTCAAGATGCCAGCCAAAACCATAATCGATTTTTGTTCCATCGATGAGCGTTGCTTCTGACCACATCTGTCGTTGAATTTTTTCTGGAAGCAGTTTGTTATTCCACAACGCTGAAATCCACAGCGCCATTTCTTCTACGTTGGAGTAAATTCCGCCATCGCCCAATACCGCACTGGTAACGCTTTGATCGGTTTGAATCCAGCCGGAATCTGTACGCGAGTGCCCATAAGCACGATTGACAACTGTAGAAATACCATGTTCATAGGCAACAGTGGTTTTCATTCCAACAACGTCAAAGATGTGTTCTTTCATAAAATCAGCAAACCGTTTTCCGGAAACTTTTTCGACAATCAGCGCTAACAACGCATAGCCGGTGTTGCTGTATTGATATTGTGTGCCGGCGGGAAAGTAGAGCGAATCTACACTGTACATCAGCTTCAAACAATCAGCATCATACACCTGCACGGTTTGAGAATCGGGAATGAGTGATTCGTAATCAACAAGTCCTGAAGTGTGGGTAAGCAGATGGCGTACGGTGATTTCTTTTCCGTACGAAGGAAAATCTGGAAAGAAAGTTGTTAGTTTGTCATCAAGTGAAAGTTTTCCTTGTTCTGCCAGAAGCACAATAGCTGTTGCGGTGAATTGTTTGGTAATTGAGGCAAGGCGAAAGTTTGTTGTTGTGGCGACGGGCGTTGATGTGGTGATATCAGCATAACCATACGCTTTCTTAAACACGATTGAATCATTCTTCAGCACCAGCACACTGGCGCCCGGCACATTTGGCGCGTTATACTCTTTCATAATGTTATCAATTGATTGCTGTAATGAAAGCGGCGAAATGCTGATACAAGAAGTATATATGCCAGAAATAGCTATACACATCATTGAAAGAATATAACGATGAAATCTTTTCATTATTTATTATCCATTATTACTTATGCAGTGCGCCAACCGTCGTGTTAATTTGCCATCGCACGCAGAATGAATCGCGGAATATTAACCGTAAAAAGTGAACCGTCGGCGTGTTTCATCGTGTAGGTTCCCTCCATAAAACCTTCCATTGATTCAAGAATACAGAAGCTGTTGTACTCATACGCTTTTCCTGAAGCAATAATCGGTTGTTTACCAATGACTCCTTCCCCTTCCACTTCTTCCACTTTGCCGGTTTCGTGCGTAATGAACCAATGACGCCGCAACAGTTGCACAGTGTCGCCTCCGTTATTTTCTATTCTGATGAAATACACAAATACAAATTTGTGTGAGAAGACGTTTGATTCCGCCTCAAGATACATCGGCTGAACGGACACAGTGATGTTTTCGGTCGTCTGACTGTAGATGGTCATCGAGAGAAGGTTACAGAATTATTTTTTTAGAATCAGTCCGTACGTCCACGTGGCAATAATAATAATGAATCCTATGGCAATGCCGGGAATATTCTGCCACCACGACGCACCGGAAGCAACGACAAAACCAAGAAAGCGAATCAGATCCACTTTTTTGTTATACGTTCGCTTGAAATATTCACCAAATGCCGATTGCCGGATTTTTTCCAGGTCGGCGAATCTGATAACAAAAAGAGAAACAATCAACGACGGTATAAAACTCAATATGACACCAAACCATAATTCATGATTCCAGAACAATACAAACGCGGCGATTGCTGATATCCAGTCGGTAAGTAATCGTATGGGATGAATCTGTTGATAAAGATTTTTTTCCTGAAGTGTCATAGTCATCTAGCTATTTTACTACCTTCGCAAACGGTGTTACTGCAAAGATACTAAAAACTCCGCTACTTCGCTTGTTCCGTTTCTTAAATTCATGCGTTCAATATTCTGCTTGTAGGACTGATAACGGCGCTCATCGGAAATCAAGTCGTTAATAATAGCCGGTAGTTGGCGAATATTTCGCTCGAAAATACCCAACTGATTGTCGCGAACAAACTCCATGTTTCCCAATTCCTGTTCCCACAAATAGTCGTTGATGATGGGTATTTTTTTCAACAGTAAAATTTCCATAATGGTTGACGCGCCGCATTTGGTGATGACGATGTCTGAAGCATTAAGGAGTTCATAGACAAAATCAACAAAGGCAAAAACTTTTAATGAAGGATAGCGACGCTGAAGCACAACGGCGTTGTCGTACAGTTGTTTGTTTTTTCCACACACGATTGCGATGTCAACATTCAACGAAGCCGCCAGCAGCTGTTGCAGAATATCCTTTCCATGTGGAATGCCATCTGCGCCTCCAATGATAAGCACAATTTTTTTGTCAGGTGAAAAGCCGAAGCGCTCTTTTATTGAGCGGATGTCTTCCGGAGGTAATGGTGTCGAAAACTTTTCATCGATGATGAATGGAAACACGCGGACACGCTCTTCCGGAAGCTTTAATTTATTGGTACAGTATTGTTTCAACCGTTCACTGAAGACAATAAATCTCTGTCCTTTTCGTTTAAACCACATCGGATGTGCAGTAAACGGGTCGGTAACCATTGTTACGACGGGGATATTGAGACGAAGTTCTTCAACAATACTGTAGATTGGTTCAATCAGCAAAAAATGAAGGACGGCAATTTTTGCCGGGCGTTCTTCAAAAATTCTTTTTTTTAGATGAGGCTTGATAAAAAAATTTGCTAACGCAACATTTCCCAAACCAATTGGCGCGAATTTGCTGATGGCGTAGATGAATTCGTAATACCATTTTGCACGCGCCTGAAGAATACGGTATCCGTCTTCAATAACAAAACGGGCAATAGGTTTTGCGTTTAACAAACCGTCTACCAGTACCGGTTCAATGGTATCTCCATATTGAGTTTGAAGATATTTTGCAATGGAGCGCGCCGGTGCAAGATGCCCGCCGCCGGTTCTTAAATAACAAAGAAAATATTTTTGTTGTAGACTCATTCCGACTTATTCTGCATCTGATGTGGTTAGTTTCACTAAACAAGTAACAAATTGTTACATCGACAAATTATGAAATTGTTATCGCTCCAAGGGTGAGTGACTGTGCGTCATTGTTCCTGTTGTTAAAACTTCCAGAATTTTCAGTGTCCCAAGTTTGCGTGCTTTTAAAAAGCCAGACCATGCCATATCAGCCAATGTGCCGTTGTCGAGCAAGTCGTACAGCCACTGATCAGTGTAATCAGAATTTTCTTGTTTCATGCCGGCATGAATTTCAAATAACCATTGCCGATTAAACCGCTCCTGCGCGCCGATTGTCGGCGTCATAATAATTGGTATTCCCAGTCCGGTGTAAAATGAGAGTTCGCTTGGTTTGGTCCATAAAATGTCGGTGGTATGCATAGCATTGTTGAATTGCTGAAAATAGTCGTGCAATGTTTCTGCATAGATGACGTTGATGTTGTCAGTTTTCAATTCCGATGCGACGTGTTCAAAATACTCTCGTACATCGGGCTTGATGCCGGCAACAAGATTCAGGCGCACTTCGTTGCCGCGCAAATGATGTCGAAGACTGTGCGCAATACGTCCGCCAATTTCCCGTTGTGCTCCTGCACCCCCAACAGCGTAAGTGATGGTTAGTTTTCTATTATTCTTGAATGTGCAATGTTTCTTTCCAAGAAAGTATTCAACACTTTTTCCATGCCGTGTCCAAAAACGGTTCTTTGGATCAAGATAATGCAAACGCTGGCCAAGGTTACGTTTGAGTACAGAGAGATTTTTTCCAAGTAAATCCAGCGGTAAAGGGAAGCCCGTCAAAAAAATTCTCTCTTCCGGAACGCCGTACGATTTTAACCTTTGCGCCGCTTTTCCGCACGGGGCAAAGTACGTGATTCTGCTCTCCCATGGTTGTTTTGCAACCCATACGCGATTGATGTCGGCGTCGCACACAATGCAGTAAATTGGCTCATAGCCATGCATATCTGCCGCAATAGCCGGAGCGTAGAAAGAGGTAATCAGCGGTAGCGGCTTGGTTGCAATTTTTTGAAGTATCCCTGTGCACAATCCGTTCTCAATATTTTTTTCTAACAAATCTACTTGGTAGGTGCTTCGGGAGAGATTGCGTATCGGATAAAATGATGGTATGTGCAATAAAGCATCAAGCATGGCAAACAATGGCTTGCCGATAATCGGGATTCCGCGTGCACGGGAGAAAGATTCGTACACATTTAATAATCGTTGCCATTGTTTCTTTTCTTTGTCTGTAGAATTGTCGTTTTTGCCGGCAGTAATTAATCCCTCTTCGGCAATATCTTTCAGCGGAAAAACTGCGCGTTGGTGTCCGTACCCCATGTCGGCGGAAACGACCCATGCTTTGAGATGTTTTGATGTTGACGTCATTTAATGAGTTGAAAATTCAGTCGGTGAAATTTGCATGAGAGTATGAAGAATAGATCTTAATCTGGACATATCCGTTTGTCGCAGCGTCAGAACTTGTAGTATTTCCATAGAAGTTGGTTCAAGCACGTAGAACGCGCTGACAAAATCTGTAGAAGGCAGAAGAGCATACTCTTGAATGCTGTTGTACCGAAATAACGGGTATGGTGTTCATACGATGGTATGAAGTTAGAGAAAGAGGGTTTCAGTTGCAAGATTGTTTTTGTTCAGAGTGCGGAAAATTTTTTACTGATTTCCATATTTCTTCAAACTATATTCGACAACAAGTGAATAACTGTCAGAGTTCTTGTCTAATATTGTAAAAATCTTGTATGGAAACCATCAGCACAATTGTTCAGCGGCAGCGTGAGTTTTTCAACTCCGGTGCAACCAGAGAAATTTCGTTTCGGGAAAAACATCTGTACCAGTTGGAACGGTTATTGAAGGCAAACGAACAGCAACTACTTACGGCAATCTATGCCGACCTGAAAAAATCATCGTACGATACCTACGCCTCAGAGCTATGGCTGGTGTACCGCGAAATTGCGTTCATGAGGAAGAATATTGGAAAATGGAGCCGTAAGCAACGAGTGAAAACGAATCTTGCAAATTTTCCTGCGCGCAGTTACCTGCTGCCCGAGCCGTACGGCGTTACATACATTGCCGGTGCGGGTGGCAGATGTGTGCTTGTGCATTAGATTCTATTTTCTGATATCCTAATTAAATTCGTCTCTTAATTTAAACGAATCAAAAAAATTCTGTGCAGTTCTGCCAAAGGGATTTATTTGAGGATTCTCATGAGGAATTCTCTCCGTACCATCAAATCGAACAATTCCTAAAGAATACAGCGTTGCTAAAATTCCTGTTTCGTTCTGTGGTTGAAAAAGAAAAACCTTGCTCCATCTTTGTTTTATCATTGCAAGATATGCTGAACAATAATAGATATTCGTTGTATCGTTTACAAGTTTTCCGATAATTTCCTTTTTGGATTTGCTTCGTTGTATGATTGTTTGGATGTTGTTCCCTAAAAAATATTTACTTTGCGGATTGTGAAGTTCCTGTTCTATGAAAAATGCCGTGTTTGGTTTTATTTGTCCAAAGCCAATAGAACTGTTGTACCCAGTTTCAGCAAAAAGTTCATCCAGCAAATCATCTTCCCAATTGTAATTGAGAAAGCGTTCGGCATAAATAACGCTTGCAACAACACGCGAAGAGATACCAAAGTGTTGCGAAGATTGAATAATAATCCCTTTACGCGAAGATAATTCTTCCAGAACGCGAGTTTCTTTATCTTGTGCGAGCAAGAGGAAAGAATAGGAAAGAAAAAGTAAAAGTTTTGCCATGATATGATATAATAATCCCGTCGCGCTTTCAACGGGACGGGATTTGTTTTTTATTTTAAGAGCACAAAACTTTTCGTAGTCGTAAATTTTCCAGCAACAATACGATAAAAATATGCACCTGATGAAAGCGATGAGGCATCAAATGTTACTTCATGACTCCCCGCTCCGTAATAGTCATTAATAACTTCTCTTACCTGCTGACCGAGCGAGTTATATATTTTCAATGTTACATGCTGTGGCTCAACAAGATCGAATCGGATAGTTGTTGAAGGGTTGAACGGATTTGGATAATTTTGATGAAGCGCATAGTCGGTCGGCATGGCGACTTGTTCTGCAAAGAATTTCCTCATCTTCGTATCTTCTCCATTAAACATATAATAGTCATCAACAAAAACCGCGCGAGTGTTTCCAGCAAACGATACATCAAGATATACATCTTTATCTTTTAACCCTGCTAAAGGGATGTTAATTTCTCTGTACAACCCGTCTGTCTTATTTGTGCGAGTTGCAAGTTTAGTGAGAGGAACGGTCCAAACTTCTTTCACAACAGCATCGGTATTTGCATCTTTTATATTGACCGTTAATAAATTACTGATCTCGTTCAATTGTGCATTTTCAGGAATCTCAAGCCCTTTGGCATAATACGCCGATGCAAGTTTGAGAACTTCGTTATTCGTTTGCACTGAAATATTTTCCGACCGAAGTTTATCCTCTACTCCTTTGGATTTTACATAGCCGGATTGATGTGAAAGCCCTGCCATTTCAAATGCAATCATTCCTTTATATCCTTTTGCAGCAAGTTCGGGAATAGAATCAAGATAGGTAATGATGTGTTTGTTCAAACGGTAAGAAACAAATTTTTCTACATTACTTGTTTTTTGAAGGCCGGAGTTATTCACTGCAATTTGTCCGTTTGGTTTTCTCCAGATTTCCCTCAACGCCGTTCTACTTCTATTAATAGCAGAAGTATTTGCTCCACCGGATGAACCTGAGGCAATAATACTCGGTGTAGTCCATGTTGTTCCCAAACCTCGCGTTGAATAAATACTTCCGTCAACTTCCCACAAAACATAATAAGAGGACAAATCAAGAAAGGTACCTGCAATTGGTTTTGCTCCGCCTGCAGAACTAGATGAAAATGATGTAATCTGGGAATCCCAAGGTCCACCCCATGGTTTCTCTCGAACGTGTATTGACTGCCCTTCGGCGACATTGTTGAAACTTTGCCAGGTTACAATAAGTCTCCAATCTCCATTCACCGCAATAGAAGGCCTTTGATTCATTGTCCAACCATCTGGAGATACATAAGTTGGATTTTGGGGGAATAGTAATTCATTAGAATGATAATCATGTGTTACTTCCATATATGCTATTCTATCCACATCACCATCAAGCCAACAAATACCATAGTGATTTGAACCAACTCGTGTTATCGAAGGAAATATACTATTTCCATTTGTTGTTGGAATGTATGTTACACTTGACCAATAACCGTCCGAATTCGCTACAACAGCTAATCCAGCAAAACTATTTGGCTCTCTCCATACCACACACGTACTCATGACGATTCCATCAAGGTATTGGTCACGATAAATGGCATTGTCGCGCCTTGAAATTACTGGCATCGCATCAAATCCTGCTGGTGAATCGAACGACGGAAATGCATGGATCGCACTCCAACTATTTGTCATTTTCTTATATTCTCGTAAATAAATAGCGCTAGTATAGTCATTTGTGCCTTGCCAGACTACTACAACCTCGTTACCGTTTTCATTAGCGATAATTGAGGGGGATTTACAAATGCTATATGGAGTTCCAGCACTCACTTCAAATTCGTTTGTCCAATTCACACCGTCAGATGATTGGGTTATCCATATTCGGTTTTGGCTTTCATAGACCATAAAATACGTTCCATCTAACGTTTGTGCTATTTTTCGCTGGCCGTTGCTTGCGGTAGCCACAGATGAATTTGAATATAGATGACCTTTGTAATTTGCGGTTAAATTTACATTTTCACTCAGGGTAATATTTCTTGATTGGCTTGTGTTTCCATCGCTCCAGTTGAGAAAAATAAATCCGTTAGGTGGAACAGCTTCAATCGTAACGTTCGTTTCCGATAAACCAAACCCGCTCCAAGAAGTACCGACATTCGTCCCATTAATTTTATACGTTCCGCCAAAGCCCGGTTCAATATAATTTGCCGTATTTAGTGCTATTGTGCATATCTGCTTCTGAATTGCTCCGTTTGATTCACCTGTAGAATTATACGTAACAAATTTATACAGACCCGTTGCTTCACTTGATGCCATATCGGTATAATTCGTACCGAACGCAGGCGCGGCGATTTGTTGCCATGAACTGCTGACGTATTTATAAACCTTGTACCCGGTTGGAGCATTTCTCTCTGTTGGGTTGCCAGCATAGCTTTGCGGAGTCCATGAAAGACGCAGTTGACTGGGAGAAAGAATCGTTAGTGCTATATCTTTTAACTGCGCTGATCTCATTTTATGTGAAGGAATACTGGTGAGGGCATCAAACATAAAAGAGTAAACATCATTAGAAGATGTTGCAACTGCCGCAGCAACATTACCGTTAAAATGAGAACGATAACTGTCGATATCCGCCAATAATGCATTATTTTCTATCATTGTTGAAAAAACAATATTCGATTGACCGGAAACATCATCATTATCGCCTATGTTGTAAGTTGACAATTCAAAATTCCCACCGGAGTAAGTATCATATAAATTCCACAGATAACAACCGAAAGCGGCTTTCGTTGGCTCGCCATGCCAAGCATAACGAACATTATCGAAACGGACTGTACTACCATTTTTATCTGGACCCGTCCGAAACGGAGCAAGCTCAACATTATCATCATTCTCATCAACATCGGGATAAATATCATCACCGTACACTCTATTAATATAATTACGTGCTGCAAAGCAATAAAAAATTGCCCATCCTTCCTTCATATCATCACTTGCCGCAAACCATGGAGCTTGATCTAAACCCCACATGCTGAAATTAATAAAATGACCGTACTCATGTGTTATCGTTGACACTTCAGCAGCATCAGGATCAATTGTAATGTAATGATTCCACCCCTGATTTGGATTCCAAGAAACACTAAATTGACCTGCGACATCATCATCAAGATTGGATACATACGTTTCTACTGCTGCTGTACTGAAAGGACAACTGCCGGCATAACGCTGAATTACAAATTCCCTTGCTAATTGCATATATCGCAACACAGAACCATCTTGTTTATTTATTATTCCGTTTTCATTTACTGTAATGTTGCTGTTACTGCCGTTAATAGTTGCTTGAACACCTTCTGATTCATTAAAATAATTTTTGTAGCTATTGTCTTCCCAAACAACATAACCATCAGCCGGAACAGGAAGAAAAGAAGCATCGTTTGCAGTGTTTACAAGAACAATCGCTTGGTTGTATGCGCTCAGATCGCCTATAAACGTGAAAGTAAAACTGAAATGCCCCTGTTCGTCTAATAGATCGTAATGTGTATGCCGCGTGTGACCTAAAACAGGATGATACCATTTATTCGGGTTACTTGTATTTCTAAACCATAATGTAACGCTATTTCCATAAAGTCCTTCATCAATCTGGTTGATTCTAATATTTCCACTTATATTTACGGTATAATTCTGAGATTGAACGCTTGCTACACCGTTTATTTTAAATTTACCATTCGTTTGCAACCCTTTAGTAACTTCTATTTCCTTTCCTATCTCTTTTACTTTCAATGTTGTTTTTTCTCTCGGATCAAGGATTGAAATAGCATTTCCCGATTTTATGATTTTGACGTAACGATAGTAATTTTTGTTGTAACCATTAGCTGATGAAGGAAGATTGATATTTATCGAAACCATCGAAACATCATTTCCTGAAAGTTCTACCGCTACTGTCTTTGTAATAACTTGCTGCTTTGCTGCAATCATTTGACTCGTTTGTTGAGCTGTCATCGTTTTTTGCAATCCCTTACTTGCAGCGGAAGTAGGTAACGTAATAGATAATGTTCCGTTAAAACTTTCATGAGCAGTAACTTGATATTCAAGTACCACTGTATTACTGCCTGGATCGTAGCTTTTTATTTTTATGTTAGAAATTTCTAATGCTGATTTCAGTTTTGGATTTTTACCATAAACGTTGGATATCATCAATACTGACAATATCAATCCAAGAATACAAAACTGGCTCGAAAAAATCTGTTTCATACGAAGCTCCTTTCTGTTAAGATTTTATTTTAAAAAAGTGGTATATTGATAATGAAAATCCCGTTGAATGGGATTCCCGCCGAAGCGGGGACAAAAAGGGTGTTCATACGCTTTAAGCGAGTACATAAAAGGTTGCGAGCCTTACCCTGTTTTGTCTTCATTACCCCTTACACGGTGCTACCTACACCGTGTAAGGTTTATTTTTATCCGCACAGTTTTTCTCCTTTCAATTTAGTTTCGTAAGAATATACAAATGCCTTATGCCAGCAGTACCATCTAACCTAACTTCACCGCTACCATAGACTATTGCAGTTTCATCTGGACTCCAGTTTGGTGCAAGTTGTATTGAACCAAGCCCCTTTCCGTACGTATCGACATCCAAAATTGTTTTTGTTAAGGTAGTTGCATCAATAATGCCAACTTCACTGGTTCCATTGGTAACATAACCGTAAGCATTGTCAGGAAAACAACAATACAAAATTTTGGAGCCATCGTGATTATATCGTAGATATAACCCTGTTCGATTAAGAATAAAATCAAAATTTACATCGAGCGTATCCAACGTTTGTTTTTTTAGTGACGCTATTCCAATCTTTGGTGACTTTTCATGAGTGAATCTTCCACTCGATCGATTGATAGGCACCAATAACAAACCACCGCTGGGATGAATATCAAAGCCATGAAGCGTCTCCCAAATTCCTGCTGAGGAGAGATACGGAAAAAGAAGTGTGTCTTGTTGAGTGATTTTATCCCGAAGATAATATCCGGCGCCATTAGAAAGACTATCGCCAAAAGAATAATAGACTATTTTGGTATCATCGTGAGGGTAATAACGTGCTGTAGATATATTGCTTTTTTTATCGTACAGCGGTTGCAAGCGATTACTTTGGAAGTCGTATTCGTATAATGTTGTGGTTGGTATGTCATAGAAACTATCATACTTATATTCAATCAATAGAAGTTTTGTTCCTGCTTCATTAGCATCTATATATGTCCAGTTTTCCCATTTTATGTCGGTTTCTAGCAACGTATCTTTAACTACATTGTATTGATTATCAATCGTAAATTTTGATAAACCTTGGATTGCAAAAATCGCATTTCCTCTCCATACTGCCATCAAAAAATTAGGGCTAAGTTTTGGATCTGAAAATTTAATCTCTTTTATATAAGGGTTAATTTTGTTGCCACCAGAATCGCTTGGACCATTGCAGCATGTACTGCTGAGTGCGACAAAAGATAAAACTAAAACACCATGAATAATCTTTATAAATGTCTCTGTCATAAAATGCTCCTGTTTTATTAACATTGTTCTGCCACGCTGTGCATTATAGTGAGCGAAAAATTTTATTCTTTTCAAGTTTCGGTCTGTGTGCTGTCATGTGCGACTTGCAAAAGTGCCAAATGTGTGTTGGCTTCATGTTTTTCGAAAAAACAAAAAATGTGCGGTGGGTTATTTTGCATTTTGCCTCTCCTTAATTTGTGTTGTTATTTTTAGTTTTGCTGCAAGGCGGTATAACGGACCGGAACTAAACTGCGTTGCAACGTTCCAGCGCGTGGGATTAAGTTTTTAGATTTCTGATAATTTGCCATATCGTAAGTTGTCATTTGAGAACTCAACACTCAAAACTTAAGAGTGCAGGCGGTTGCAACGTCAGTCTGAGTGACTGGTTAGCCGGCATTTTTTGACTATAGATGCTGTTTGGAATTTCCACTATTTAAAAAATCTTGTTTTTCCTGTTCGAGCATTTTCTTTTGTTCATCCGAAAATTCGTACATAGACATATCTTGATGGGTTATAAGTTTTTGCTCCAACCATTTTTTCGCCTCATCCAAATCATTAGCAATTTTCTTTTCTGAATCTGGAGGGTTTTTTACTCCTCGTGTTTTATTTTTTAGCGTTTCAAGCATACCGTTGATAATTTTAGAGAACACACTATATAAATCACCGCCAAGATAAATTGAGTTCAAAAATATTTTTTTACGCATTAATGCCACGTCGTTAAATAGGTCATCAAACTCTTTTGTATCTTTGCCAAAGAACCAGTGATTATTGTACTTAAAATAAAGAGAACATAATTCATCATATAGCGTGAGTTTTTTCTCGAAAGATTTCTCGCCTAAATACATTCTCAAATTTGTCCTTAGAACTTCATCTCTAAATAAAAGGTCAATTCTCTTGTTAAACGCAGAAACGGATTTTTCAGATATTTCAGTTGCTATTGTACCAACTCTTTTTTGAAAGAATAAAAGTATTAATCCAATTATTATTATTAGCAGAAACAACATTGTCCCAACAATTGGACCAAATGTAACTCCCAATTCTTTGATAACCTTTAGAACTACTTCAAGTTCCATAAATGTGCTTTTCTTGGTAGAATGTAAATGCCGGCTAACTATTGTTTATCTGGTTTCCACATAAGATGCCTACGCCGCTGTCTGTCAGCATGATATATCTCTATGGGTTGATTATCAAGTTCTTTGGTTTCATGCTCTTCCCTATTTATCTCGTACCCAACCTGCCTGATGGCTCGCCCGCAAACGCGGTTCGAGCGGACAAAGCAGGCGTGGATGGTAGGAACGACCTGTGCATGCATAGTTTGGCAGTATTCTTATAGGTACTTATAGTATTTTTGCCTCGCGTTTTAGAGCGTAAAAGAGAAAAAAATGGAAAAATTTTTCTAACCTGCCGAATTTTACGAATTTTGAGGGGTTTCTGAGAAAAATTTTTGTTTCGGACAATAGATTTTTTTTCTCGTTCCAAATTTTCAATGTTGTAAATGTAGGCGCGGACGCCCGTTCGTGCGTATTGTTATTGGACAGATGGGCTCTTTGTTCTTGTTTCCAAATCCCTATTTAGAAACACTTTTTGAAGCTCTGTTTCGCACCTATTCATTCCTCCAATCTTTCGCTACACCAAGTAGCCCTTTCTTTCCATAGCAGTCGTAGTTAAAAAATGCAGCTGGTGTTCCTTGTAAATTTTGTGACGTGTTTGTGTCATAGCTTATCTTTCATCAGCGAAGCAGAGCTTCTTTATAGTACGTTCCCAAACTACCTGACGGCTCGCTAACGCGGTTCGAGCGAGTTAACTATGTCAACACTTTTCCGAAGCACCCTTCCCAAATATATTCGGGATGTTCGTATCAGAGGAATCCTTAGGATCGAGGAATCACATCAGTTAGGAAACCAAAAATCTTTTTTGCATATTGAACCGACCCCAATCACCCCTTTACAAAAAAGGATGAGAGGGGTTTTTCATTCATAGTATTCACAATGGAGTAGTTAATGATCATGACACTTGTTCTCGGCACATTGTTGATGACCCATGTTCAAACACCCGCAGTTGACGATGCGCCGTTTTTAACCGGCATCTCTTCGTCAGAAGATTTTTCGAAGCGACAAGAAGAACATCTGGCGAAAGCCAAAACAGCATTGGAAAATATGCTCTCGGTAAAAGGAAAACGCACAATAGACAACACGCTGAAACAGTACGATGACATACTGATTCATCTGGATGCGGTCGCCAACCAATCATCGTTAATGGAAAATGCACATCCGGATGAATCGATGCGGACAACCGCCGAACAATTCAGTCAGAAAGCAGCGGCATTTGGCGCAGAGTTATCGTTGAACCGAGCAGTGTACGACGCTCTTGTGGCAATGGATGTTGCCGATGCAGATGCAAAGACAAAATTTTATGTAGAGAAAACACTTCGCGATTTTCGTCTCGCCGGTGTGGATAAAGATGATGAAACGCGAAAGAAGATCAAAGCGCTGCGAGATGATCTTGTGCTCATCGGACAGGAATTTTCTCGCAACATCCGCGAAGACGTGCGCACGGTGACAGTAACTGATGTGAAAGAACTTGAAGGACTTCCGCAGGATTATATCGATCGCCACAAACCAGATTCAAATGGCGTTATTACGCTGACAATCAATTACCCGGATGCAGTTCCCGTCTTCACTTACGCAAAGAATGAATCGCTGCGCAAGCGGATGTATATGGAATACAACAACCGCGCCTATCCGAAAAATATTGAGGTGCTCAACAGACTGATTGCAAAGCGTGATGAGTTGGCAAGACTGCTCGGTTTTCCGAATTGGGCGGCATACGTGACTGCCGATAAAATGGTGGGAAGCGAAAAGAACGCGGCAGAGTTTATTGAAAAAATTGCCGAAGCATCAAAAAAGAAATCTGAAGTCGACTATCAGCAACTGCTTGCACGAAAGCAGAAAGATGTTCCCGGAGCTACGGAAGTACATCCGTGGGAGTCCAGTTATTACGCTGAACTGGTGCGGAAGAGTGAGTATGATTTTGATGGGCAAAAGGTTCGCCCCTATCTTCCGTATGCAAGAGTAAAAGAAGGAGTGCTATCAACAACGGCAAAGTTGTTCGGTGTTCAATTCAAACGAAATACTACAGCGCCCGTGTGGCATGAATCAGTTGAATGTTACGAGATGTTTGAAAACGGAAAATTAGTCGGACGTTTCTACCTTGACATGCATCCCCGCGAAAACAAGTATAACCATGCGGCACAATTCGGCATCCGCAACGGTGTTGCCGGCAGGCAAATTCCCGAAGCGGCGTTGCTCTGTAATTTTCCCGGAGGAGACAAGAATGATCCCGGATTACTGGAACATAGCGATGTTGAAACATTTTTTCACGAGTTCGGTCACCTTCTTCATCACCTCTTTGCCGGGCGCCAACAGTGGGTGGGAATTTCCGGCATTTCGACCGAGTGGGATTTTGTCGAAGCACCGTCACAATTGTTGGAAGAATGGGCTTGGGATGCCTCCGTTTTGCAAACCTTTGCTAAACACTATCAAACAAACGAACCAATTCCGGCTGAACTTGTTGAACAGATGAAAAGGGCGGATGAATTTGGCAAAGGTTTGCAAGTACGTCAACAAATGTTTTACGCAAAACTTTCTCTTTCATGCTACGACCGCAATCCGAAGGATATTAACACCGATATATTAGTGAAAACCTTGCGCGAACGATACACACCGTACAAACACGTGGAAGGAACGCATATGCAGGCATCGTTCGGGCATCTCGACGGCTATTCAGCAATTTACTACACCTATATGTGGTCGCTGGTGATTGCAAAGGACCTTTTCACCAAGTTTAATCAGAAAAACATGATGGATTCGCGCGTTGCAAAGAAATACCGTGATGCCATTCTTGCACAAGGCGGTTCACGCCCCGCAAGGGAAATGGTGAAGGAATTTCTCGGGAGAGATTTCAACTTTGACGGTTGGAGGAAGTGGTTGGAAAAGTAGAGTAAAAGATTTTCCAAATCGTTAAGAGTTGGACAATCTTCTTACTACTAAAAAAAGGCGCAGAGTACTGCGCCTTTTTTATTTCGCTTTCTCCGTACTTCTGCGTACTTTTCCAACGTTATGAATATCGTTGTTCTTGATGGATGCACACTTAACCCCGGAGACCTGAGTTGGAGTGACCTTCAATCGCTTGGTTCGTGCGTTATTTATGATCGCACTCAAGCAAATGAAATCATTCCGCGCGCACAACAGGCGCATATTGTGCTCACCAATAAAGTTCCTCTAACAAGAGAAACAATCAATAATCTTCCGTTGCTTCAGTACATCGGTGTTCTTGCTACCGGTTACAACGTTGTAGATGTTGCAGCCGCAAAAGAAAAAAGAATTATCGTCACTAATGTGCCGGCGTACAGCACATATTCTGTCGCGCAAACAGTGTTTGCTCTGCTGTTGGAATTAACGCATCGTGTACGCAATCATGCCGACCTTGTACGTGCCGGTACATGGTCTGCGAATCTCGATTTTTCATTTTGGAAAGGAGAATTAATTGAACTTGCCGGCAAAACAATGGGAGTTGTCGGATTCGGAAACATTGGACAGGCAGTAGCAAAGATTGCATCTGCTTTTGGAATGAACGTGATTGTTTTGACACGGACTCCGAAGCAATATCAGATTTCCGGAATTTCATTTGTTGACAAGGAAACTCTTTTTACAACATCAGATGTCATTTCTCTTCACTGCACGTTGACAGACGAAACACACCATCTTGTCAATGCGCAAACCCTATCATGGATGAAACCAACTTCATTTCTTATCAACACCGGCAGAGGCGGATTGGTTGATGAACAGGCGTTAGTCGATGCGCTCAATACCGGACGCATTGCGGGTGCAGGATTAGATGTGCTTTCTGTGGAACCTCCGCCGAAGGATCATCCGCTTCTGTTGGCAAAGAATTGTGTTATCACCCCGCACTATGGGTGGGCAACTGTAGAAGCGCGGCGGCGGTTGATGACTGCGGTTGTTGAAAATGTTCGTGCCTTTATCAACGGAAAACCCATGAACGTAGTCAATCCATAGGAGTATAAGGAACAGTTATGAAAAAATTTTTTTTATCGCTACTTCTACCGGTAGCATTATGTGCACAAAATCCGGATGGTAAAAATGCCTCCCTGCATATTACACCGTCGTGGCTATGGGGACAAGCAGACTATCAGCGGGTGACGGCAGTATGGTACCCACCAACGCAGGCAAGTGATGCGCAAAGTGTTCAGACAATTGATGATGGAATACTTGATCATCCGTGGGCATTCGGAATAAGTACCATCATAAAAATTCCAACAACGTCATTTCTCACGGTAAGTTTGTCCTATTCGTTCAACCAGAATTTTCAGGAGTATGGAACAAAAAATCAGAGAATGCCGTACTTTTCACAATTCTGGTCGGTGAACGGTCAACTTCATACATTCAGTGCAACGCTGAGCGTGTACAATCTGTTTTCACTCTATCAAGAATAACATGTCACGGTATCTTCTGCTGGGTAAACTGAAAAACTATCATGGCATTGATGAGCACGAAGAGTCAATGCGCCGTCGTATTATAGAATTTGTCGAGAACAATCCGAACTGTTTTGAACGCACACTTCTTACCGGTCACATCACCGGTTCGGCGATGATTGTCAACAAACCGCGGACACACACATTGTTGACGCATCATCATTCGCTGGACAAATGGCTGCAGTTGGGGGGACATTCTGACGGAGATCCGGATACGTTGCGCGTAGCGTTACGTGAAGCAGAAGAAGAATCCGGCTTGAAAGGAATTACCGCACTGTCGGAAAATATTTTTGATGTCGATGTTCATCTGATTCCAGCACGAAACAACGTTCCAGAACATTATCACTACGATATACGATTTTTATTCGAAGCAGATGACACGCAGCCGTTGTTAATTTCGAATGAATCGAAAAACTTGGCGTGGATTCCGCTGAGCCGCATTGAAGAGTATACCACCGAAGAATCAGTTCTCCGTATGATTCGAAAAATTCTCAAACAATGAACCGCACAACCCGCGTCATATTTCTCATATTGCTCTGCATTGTGCTGTTACCTGCACTGTTTTATTCTATCTATGAAATTACTACTCTCAACGAAACCGAAGAGTTACTCAGCACTGTTTATTCGCGTCAACTTGATGCAATTCTGTTTTCTGTTAATCAATATGTGCTTGACATAACTGCTGGCTGGGCATCGAATATTGAGCGTGATGCGACCGGCCGTTTTGGACATTTGCTGAAAACAAATCCCTCAATTCAATCCATCATTCTCGCTGACCCCGCATTACAAAAATTTGTCAGTGTTCCACCTCTACACGATCACTATAAAACTCTTATGCAACCTCAGCGAGATCTAATACAGCGGTTGATTCGCTATCAGGAAGCATCATACAGAAAATTGGAACCGGTTGTTGTGTCGGATTCATCGGTGTTGATTTTGTTCATTTCATCCTCTCTGCCAGTACGTGTGGTGGGTATTATTGTCGATACGCGCCGCTTTATTACCGATGTTATCGGAAGAAAATTATCTGAACTTTCTTCTAATGATTTTGTGTTGTCTGTTGTTCATCAACCTTCCGGTAACATTGTATTTTCGACATCGCCTTCAGATACAACACAATTTGTTCAGCAGCGGCAGTTGTGGATTTATCCCGATCATGTGGTAAAAATAAAGTTGAAAGGCGTAAGCGTACAGCAACTCGCCAATGAACGATTCAGCAAAAACCTCGTGCTCATTGTTTTGGTCGATATCATCCTTATTTTGGGTGTATGGTTTGTCTTTCGTACAATTAAGAGAGAGATGGAATTAGTAGCATTGAAATCGGATTTTGTTTCAAATGTGTCTCATGAACTGCGCACACCGCTGGCACTCATTCGGATGTATGCCGAAACGCTGGAAATGGGGAGAGTAAAAACAGAAAAAAAGAAAAAGGAATACTACAGTGTCATCCTTCATGAAACAGAACGCCTGACGAGATTGATTAACAACATTTTGAATTTTTCGCGGATGGAATCGCACTCCAGGAAATTCAATTTCAGAGCGGCAAACATCAATGATGTTATTGAAAGTGTGCTAACGATATATTCGTATCAGTTTGAGCAGTTGAAATTCCACGTTGAACTCTCCCTCGATAAAAAACTGCCAGCCATCCTTATTGACGAAGAGGCAATTGCCGAAGCGTTACACAATCTGATTGATAATGCTATCAAATACAGCGATAATGATAGATTTTTGCGTATTACAACATCGACCGACAAACGGCATATTATCATCACAGTAGAAGATCGTGGCATCGGAATTTCCCCAGAGCATCATCAAAAGATTTTCGAGAAGTTTTACCGTGTTTCTCACGATCTTACCCGGCACGGTGGATTGGTGCATACCGCAAAAGGTAGCGGACTTGGGCTGGCGATTGTTCAGCATATCATCAATTCACACGGTGGAACAATTTCAATACAAAGTGAGGTTGGCAAGGGCAGCACATTTATCATTCATTTACCCATACAGCACAACTAACGAAATTTAAAATTCATTGGGCTTAGCAATGAAAACTATGGCACGCATACTTGTAGTAGAAGATGAACCCGAAATGCAGCGCGGGTTAAAAGACAATCTCGAGTTTGAAGGATATGAGGTTGAAGTTATCGGCAACGGTAAGCAAGCGCTTGATGTGTTAGTAACAAAAAAATTTGATATGGTATTGCTTGATGTGATGCTTCCTGGCATGTCTGGTTTTGATGTCTGTAAGAGCGCTCGTAGTCAGGGAATCACAATCCCTATTATCATGTTCACCGCTAAGGGAGAAGAAGTTGATAAGGTATTGGGATTGGAATTTGGTGCTGATGATTACATTACCAAGCCATTTAGTTTACGTGAACTTCTTGCGCGTGTGAAAGCTGTGCTTCGACGTTCATCAGGGGTGAAATCTATTGCAGGAAATATTACAATTGGCTTACTTGAAGTTGACTTTGAGAGTTACACTGCGACAAAAAAAGGCAAAAATGTTTCCCTTACCTCAAAAGAAATTGATATTCTTCGTTACCTTTGGCACCATCAAAAACAAGTCGTCAGCCGCGACGATTTACTGAAAAATGTGTGGGGATATGATGAATCAATTACCTCGCGAACGGTTGATAACTTTATTGTTAAGCTTCGCAGGAATATTGAAAAAGACCCATCACATCCCAAGCATATTATTACAGTACATGGAACAGGGTACAAACTCATTCCGTGATAGCTACTGAAATAGACTGTCAAAAAAAGTATTCAGCGCCATCCAACTACTACGTGACAACTTTTTACAACTTCTGACGTGACGACGACACATCATAATTATTCTACCTGTATATTTCATACAAAAAAAGAAATGAGTATTCGGACATTAAAAACCTTCTTTTTATTTGTCGTCGTAGTAATGATAAATGGCATGTTGCTCCATGCCCAGACAGAGCAACAAGTTGTAGATTTACGCGGCGTGTGGAAATTTGAGATTGGCGATCAGCAAAAATTTGCCGACCCGAAATTTGACGACAGTCAGTGGACTGAAATTTTTGTTCCCGCCGATTGGGAAAACGAGGGATTTCCCGGCTACGATGGCTACGGCTGGTACAGAAAAAAATTTATTCTTCCCCCCACAGCAAAAGAAAAACGATTGTTCATTCATATTGTTGCAGATGATGTTTGCGGTGTGTACATCAACGGACAACTTCTTGGAGAAGGAGGACGATTTCCTCCCGAGTATAGGACGGCATACAACATCGAACATAAATTTTACATTCCAAGCCGGTTCTTGGTGTACGGAAAAGAAAATGTTATTGCCGTGCGTGTGTACGATGAAACACTAAACGGTGGAATTGTACGTGGCAAGACAGGGATTTACGAACATCGTGATGAGATCGATTACGTCGTCCGGTTCCCGGATTTTTGGAAATTCAAAAAAGGAGACAATGAGCAATGGAAAGATCCGACTCTTGATGACAGTAAATGGCAGGAATTAATTGTTCCCGCCGCCTGGGATTTTCAAGGGTTCCGAAATTATGATGGCTTTGGTTGGTATAGAGTGACATTTAATATTCCGTCAACTACGAAGAACGAATCTCTCATTTTACTGCTTGGCAAAATTGATGACATCGACCAGGTATACTTCAATGGTAAATTGATCGGTGAGACAGGAAAAATTCGTGCTGATGGTAGCGTGAGGAGAATTCGGGAAGAATATCAAGACTATCGTGTTTATCGAATTCCAAAGTCACTAATAAAATACGGGCAAAAAAATGTTTTAGCAGTGCGTGTGTTTGACAATATGATTGACGGAGGAATTTATGAAGGACCGGTTGGAATTGTAACAGAACAGGGCTTTAAAAAAATTTCACAGAAGTTGAATCAGGAAAATGGAAATTCCTTAGAACGCCTTTTGGATAAAATTTTTAACGAATAGTGTAGTTGACCTCACATACTCCTACACAACAACCCGAAGTCTGTACGATTCGGGTTTTTATTTTACGCTTTTTGATGGTACATTTACCATATACCTTGTAAAGAAAAAATCTTCACAAGGTTGTTGCCCCTTGCTGACGGTACACTACTCAGTTGGCAGGGGAAAGTGCGTTTTAAAAGAAATATCGCTTAGATTTTTACTTGTGGATGACTTTAAGAAAAAAATATTTTCCAGCGAACCGTTTCAACAATTAACACTTGCTGAAACAACCGTCGGGCACGAGGTAGTACTGCACGGATTAAGCGGTTCATTATGGGCGTTTGTGGCGGCGGCGTTGTTTGTCGATCGCTCATCGCAGATTCTTGTCGTGGTGGATGAAGCTGATCGCGCTGAACAATTACGTGATGATTGCATTAGACTTGTTGGCGATGCGCATGTGCGGATGTGTGTCGTTGAGCCGCGCCACGCGTCGCAACTGCTGGATATGTCTGCGCCGCTCTCTCAAATTGAAACGTTGAAAGCGTTGCAATCGAATCTACCTGCCGTTTACATTACGCACGCTACAGCACTCGGATTTTCAGTGCCTGAGAAGAAAGAATTTGCTAAGTCAATTATTGAACTTCGTTCGGGAGAAGAATACAACTTTCAGCAATTGCTTGAACACTTGAACACTGCAGGTTTTGAACGAAAGCACATTGTTGAAACATACGGTGATGTTGCTGTCCGTGGCGGAATTGTCGACGTCTTTCCGTTTATTGGTGATAACCCTGTACGCATAGAATTCTGGGGGGATACTGTTGAATCAATTCGGGAGTTTGATGTCCTCTCTCAACGTTCCATTCGTGAACTTCAATCGGTCAGCATTGTTCCGGATGTCTTGAATAAAACAACAGCTGATGGTGAGACGCGAGCAGAATCCGCAGTATCTCTTCTTTCCTATCTTTCATCTGACGCTGTTATTCTTTCGGAAGATTTTTCTCTTCATCAAAAAGCATTTGATCAATTGCATAGTGAAGAGGTGGCAACCGATTTCTCGTTTGATGAAGTTGTTGCAGACATGAAGAACTTTCCTTTGTATGTTCATTCACTATTTTCATCAGCGCGGGCGATTGATTTTCATTCACAGCGTCAACCGAGCGTGAATGGCAGTATTACCGTGTTCAAGAAAAAAGTGGCTGAGTTTGCAGAAGAGGGATTTACTATTGTTGTTACTTCAGACAGAAAAGAAGAACTGGAAAGAATTCAGGAGTTGGTAGAAGAAGAGAGCAATATTACTGCGGACGATCAACGTTTTCTGCTTTCTGATTCAGGTAAGGATAATTCTCAACGGCGACCAAAACTCGTACCAACAATTCACTACTCAGCAGAATCATTTCATTCCGGTTTCGTTTATGAACCGGCAAAATTAGTACTTTTCACGGAACACGAAATTTTCGGACGTATTAAAGCACGAACAGAAAAAAAACGAAAACGCTTCAAAGGAATTTCCGTAAAAGAGTTACACACACTCCGTCGGGGCGACTATGTAGTGCATGTTGATCATGGCATCGGAAGATTTCTGGGGCTGGAAAAAATTAATATTGGAGGAGTCGAACAGGAGGCCGCAAAACTTGAGTATGCAGAAAAAGGGACACTCTTTGTCAATCTCAACTATATTACACGCATTCAAAAATATTCTTCTGCTGAAGGTCATGAGCCGAAACTCAGTAAACTCGGTGCCCCTGATTGGGAACGACTGAAAGCGCGCTCGAAGAAAAAAATTAAAGATATTGCTCGTGATTTAATTACACTGTACGCACAGCGAAAATCATCGAAAGGATTTGCGTTTAGTCCTGACACCCATTGGCAGAAGGAGATGGAAGCGTCATTTATGTATGAAGATACTCCAGATCAAGCGCGAGCAACTCTTGAAGTAAAACAGGATATGGAAAGCGAACATCCCATGGATCGATTAGTCTGTGGTGATGTTGGATTCGGAAAAACAGAAGTGGCACTTCGAGCGGCGTTTAAAGCAGTGATGAACAATAAGCAAGTAGCGCTTTTAGTACCAACAACAATTCTTGCACAACAACATTTTAATACGTTTACCGATCGACTCGGACGTTATCCTGTACGCATTGCGTTGCTGTCACGATTCAAATCATCTAAAGAGATAAAGGAATCACTGAAAGCAATTGCTGAAGGTACTATTGATATTGTGATTGGCACTCACCGACTGCTTTCAAAAGATGTTCAGTTTAAGGATTTAGGATTACTTATCATTGATGAAGAGCAACGGTTTGGTGTTGCGGCAAAAGAAAAACTACGCGCGCTAAAAGTATCCGTTGATACGCTTACACTGACGGCAACGCCGATTCCCCGCACATTGCATTTTTCGTTGATGGGTGCGCGCGATCTATCAATTATAAACACGCCGCCCAGAAACCGTCTGCCGATCCATACAGAAATAGCGACGTTTGATAAACGTATTATCCGTGAAGCAGTACTCCATGAAATTCATCGTGGCGGACAGGTGTTTATTGTAAATGATCGGGTACATAACATTGATACGTTCACCGCAACACTTCAGCAGTATATACCAGAAGCACGATTTCGTATTGCTCACGGCCAAATGCACGGCCACGAACTGGAAAGTGTAATGATTGATTTTTTACAAAAGAAGTTTGATGTACTGGTGACGACAAAAATTGTTGAATCAGGCGTAGATATTCCAAGCGTCAATACCATCATCATCAATCGTGCAGATAAATTCGGTCTTGCCGAATTGTATCAACTCCGTGGTCGGGTCGGACGGTCGAACGTACAAGCGTATGCATATCTGCTGGTTCCGCCTATTACTACACTGCCCAAGCAAACACTCCGACGGTTGCAAGCCATCGAAGAATTTACTGAACTTGGTTCAGGCTTTAATCTTGCCATGCGCGATCTGGAAATTCGCGGTGCAGGAAACATGTTGGGTGGAGAGCAAAGCGGTTTTATCATGGAAATGGGATTTGAGATGTACACAAAGATTTTAGAAGAAGCAGTTTCCGAATTAAAAGAACAGGAATTTTCTGAAATCTTTGCAAAAGAATTTGCTACCGATAAGCGTTCTGTAGAAACACAAGTAGAAGCCGATCTCGATGCGTACCTTCCTCAAATATATATAGAAAGCGATACAGAACGCTTCGATATTTATCGTCGGATTTATAAAACAGCAAGTGAACGCGAAGTTGACGATATTCGATTAGAGTTAATTGACCGTTTCGGCACGCCGATGGAAGAAGTTGAAAACCTGTTTGCACTCGCTAAACTTCGAGTCGCTGCTTCGCATGCCGGATTTCGAAAAGTTGAATTACACAAACGTACACTGCGAATATTTTTACCACCAGAAGAAGAAAGCAACTTTTATGATGGCGGACAATTCCAAGAGTTGATGGCAAAAGTCTCGGCAGTTCAGAATATGCAACTAAAGCAAGAAGGAAAAAACCTTCTTCTTCATACCTACGTAAACAGTTACGATGGCGCAGTACGCATTAATGAAGCAATTTCGATTATCGAAAAAATAATGGTTTAATACTAAATGACTACCAATAACATTAAAGTAATTCTCTTCGATCTTGGCAACGTGTTAGTGCGGATTGATTTTGACGCATTTCCGAATGGACTTGGACTCTACACTGAAGAACAACGCGCATCGTTTCAGAAACCAATTGGTGGGCTCTGGCGCCTGTATGAAACAGGTCAAATGACAACCGATGAATTTCTCGAAAAGTTACATGCAATTTTCAATGGTCGATTTTCCAAAGACCAACTTCTCCAGGCATGGAACAACATTATCGTTGGTGATAATAAAGAAATTTTTCCACTGGTTTACAAAGCAGGACAACATTATAGAACGGCAATTCTCAGCAATACCAGTCCAAGCCATTGGGAAAAAGTGTTGCGCACGTCAGCGCTTGTTCAATCCATTCCACACCACTTCACCTCATTTACTATAGGAACAATGAAACCGGACCGAGCAGTATATGATTATGTTATCTCATCACTTCAAGTTCGACCGGAAGAAATTTTCTTTATTGATGACATCCAGGAAAATGTTGATGGTGCAATAGCTGCTAGAATGCGGGGAGTAGTTTTCAAAAATCCGAAGCAAGTAGAACAAATACTTTTTAGAGAGTAACCCCTCCTTCAAAAATATTCATTTCTTTCAAGAATTAACTTGACTTTCGCTTGATTTTCCGTAAATTTCGTGTCAATAAGTGGGTAAAAGTGGGTAATTTTTAATCTTCAGGTGCTGAAAATCTCCATTTTTCCACAATTTTTAATTTCTGGTAGAGCCAAACGTGTCTTCGTTTAAAGGTTCATTCACATATACAGTCGATAGCAAAGGCCGCATTAACATTCCTGCAAAGATGCGAAAGAATCTTTCGCCCGAAGCGAACAATTCTTTTGTCATCACCCGTGGATTTGAGCCGTGTATTTTTGTGTATCCACATGATGAATGGATGAAACGCGAAGCAGAAATCAGCAAGCTACATCAAACCGATCCGAAGCATCGGTTTTTTACTCGCATGTTGTTGCAGTATGCAACGGATGCAGAATTGGATGGACAGTCGCGCATCATTCTTCCGAAAGAACTCATGCAGTATGCAAAGATTGAAAACGATGTGTTTATTCTTGGTGCGTTCGATAGGATTGAAGTATGGAATCCGGATGAATACAAGAAGTACCTCGAAAGTCAGCAAGAAGACTATTTAACGGTTGCATCAACAGTTTTTGAAAAAGAACAAAAATGACGTGTCGCAGACATCCTCATACCATATACCAGTGTTGCTGAATGAAGTAGTAGCGTATTTGGTAACGACACCGACGGGAATTTATGTTGATGGAACAGTAGGTGGCGGCGGACATGCAGAAAAAATTTTAGAGCGGCTTTCACCGCCAGGAATGTTGATAGGAATCGATGCTGATGCTGACGCCATTGAAGAAGCGACAAAACGATTGAAACGATTTCAATCATTACTACAACTCGTGCAGAATAACACAGCGCACATCGCCGACATACTACGCTCGATGCATATCTCCACAATTCACGGATTGTTGTTAGACCTTGGGGTATCTTCTTTTCAATTGGACGATGCACGTAAAGGATTTTCTTTTCGTGGTAATGAACGTCTCGACATGCGAATGGATCGTCGGCAAGCACTTGATGCATATACTGTTGTGAACTCATACAGTAATGATGAACTGGCAAACGTAATCTGGAAATATGGCGAAGAACGCCAATCCCGTCGTATTGCACAGGCCATAGTAAAAAAAAGGGAAGTTACACCTATTGAAACCACAGGTCAGCTTGCGGCAATTGTGGAATCGGTAGTCGGAGGAAGATTTCTTTTGAAAACATTGGCGCGCGTATTTCAAGCGATTCGTATTGAAGTAAACAATGAATTAGAGCGACTGCAAAACATTTTGAATGATTCGCTGAATATGATCGCCACAGGCGGAAGAATTGTCGTTATTTCGTACCATTCGCTTGAAGATAGAATTGTTAAAAAATTTTTTTCCGAACATGCCGCAACCAGCATACCGTCAGGGAATAGATTTCAGCCAGATACGCCACGTAACCCTGAGCTAAAAATTATTACAAAGAAACCAATTGAAGCAAGTGGTGAAGAGCAACAAATAAATCCACGCTCTCGCAGCGCCAAAATGCGTGTTGCAGAAAAGTTATAGAAAGGTGAAAGCACGTTTTATGTTCGTGTATCATGAGCAGAAATGAAAAAGAATTTTTCACATACACCAATAGATGTTATCGATATGCCAGCGTTAAACGATCGGGCAATCTATAATAATGCACTCAGCATTCCGCCTGACCCACAAGTAGCGGCGCAGGGATATGCAGTTCGTCACAATGTGCGTATGGTGAAGTCGCGTCGAAGAACAAGGACATCAAATATTGTCGGTATTATATTCATCGTTGCCGTGTTGGCAGTGATGTATGTCGGTAACGTTATCGCGGTGAATAATCTTGCAAAAGAAGTGAATGACCTGAATGCACGATACAGTCAGATTGTAAGCACAAATGAAGTGATCAAAGCGGAAATTAACCGCAAAGCAAGTTTGGAACGCATTAGTTTGTTAGCGCAGGAAAAATTGAACATGGTCAATCCTACAGAAGCACCAGTATGGTTTGAAGTCAGCGCTGAAAAAGTAAATGAGGTAAAAGAACATATAGCAAAAAGAAAACAGTAGTCTATGTGTTGTTGAGAGAAAAACAATGTGGAATCCATTTGCTAAAAAATCGCACAGCATAAACGACACTCCTCAACAAAAGGATTACAAACACCGATTGTTGATTGTAAAGATAATTTTTTTGCTGATGTTTGTTGTTGCTGGTGCACGGTTGATTCAGATACAGGTTATAGAATCAAAAACATATCAAGAGATTGCAAAACGACAATATGAAGCACGGGTTCCACTTCTTGCACAGCGTGGAAATATTTATGACCGGAACGGCAATCTGCTTGTCACCAATTCAAATTTTGTTTCCTTTGCGGCCGACCCGACGATTGCCGGGGATGATGCACGAATAATTGCCCGTGAGTTTTCAAAAGTTACTGGAAAACCGGAACAAGAGTACATCGCCAAACTTCGATCAAAAAAGAGATTCGTTTGGCTGGAGCGTCACCTGCGGCCAGATGTTGCCGAAACGATTCCATTGAAAAAGTTGGCGGGTATTGTAAAGATGAATGAACCAATCCGCTTGTATCATTATGACGAAGTTGCCGGCCAGGTACTTGGCGCAACGAATATTGATAATGTTGGCGTGAGTGGTATTGAACAGCAGTTCAACGATCTTTTACGCGGACGAGACGGTTACGTCATTATGCAAAAAGATGGTCTCGGAAGAAAACGCCCGTCGGTTGATTATCCCAAAGAAGATGCGGTGAACGGACATTCGATTGAACTGACGCTTGATGTACAATATCAATCCATTGCAGATGAAGAATTGAAGAAAGGTGTTGCGCGCGCTCAGGCAGATGCTGGCCTTGTTGTGATGTTGCGGCCGCAGACGGGTGAAGTGCTTGCAATGTCTAACTTTCCGCAGGTCAATCTTAACAATATCACTACAGCGGAGTTATTGAAAAATCGCGTGATATCAGATATGTACGAACCGGGTTCCATCTTCAAAATTGTTTCAGCGGCGGCGGCGTTAAAGCACAACCTAGTCAGTCTTGACAAGAAATTTTATGCGGAAAATGGAAAATATAAAATCGAATATCCCGGAAAGAAAGTACGATTCATTAACGATACCCACCCAATGCGCGAAATAACTTTTCTGGAAGCAATGGCATATTCATCCAACATCGTGATGGCAAAAGTCAGCGATTTGATTGGTCCTGAAAAATTATATAAAGAAGCGCGCGATTTCGGATTCGGAATGCCGACAGGTATTGAACTGCCGGCGGAAATCAGCGGCCAATTAAAGAAAACTTCCGAATGGTCGTTGGCATCACTCAATTCAATTGCATACGGGTACGAAGTTGGAGTAACGCCGTTACAAATTGCGTGCGCCTACGCTGCAGTTGCCAACGATGGTATCTTGATGAAACCATACATCGTCCAACGAATACGTGATGAACATGGACGAGAAGTTTATGCAGGTCGGCCGGAAATGATTCGTCGTGTGGTTCCCAAAGATGTTAACGACAAACTGAAAGAGATGTTTGAAAGTGTAGTAGAATTTGGAACAGGAAGTATGGTGAAGATTCCGGGAGTACGTATTGCCGGTAAAACAGGCACTTCACGAAAATATGTCGATGGAAAATATGAAGAAGGGAGTTACAATGCATCGTTTGTTGGTTTTTTTCCTGTTGAAAAGCCGGAAATTGTCTGTTTAGTAATGCTTGAAAAACCAAAAGCAGGGTACACCGGAGCAATTGCCAGCGCGCCCATCTTCAAAGCAATTGCCGATCGCATTATTAACAACAGCGGACTATTAGCAAAAAAAATGATTGCTGAACAACAGGTAGAAAGTGATAAAAATCCTGCGGCGGTCAACGATGCGGTTGTTTCTATTCCTGATGTTGTCGAAAAAGAGGTCGAGGAAGCGGTTGAAGTATTAAAACAATCGGGGTTGGCCGTCAAATTCATTGGTGCAGGAAAAGAAGTAGTGCGGCAGTATCCTGCTGCCGGAAAAAAAGTAGAACGGGGTACCATCGTTCAATTAATGATGAATGAGAATATGAATGTTGTTTCCTTAACCTCGGTGTTGGTACCCAATGTGCAGGGATTTAGTTTGCGTCGCGCAGTAAATAAACTCGCCGCAGACCAATTGGGCGTAACTATTGTTGGTTCTGGTATCGTTGTCAATCAGTTTCCCGATGCCGGAACCAGAGTAAAAGCGGGGACAAAAGTAACAATTCTATGTGAACCCAAACCCATTACAACAGCACAATTATACTAATGCTGAGTGATCGGTGCGGTTGAAAAGAGATTTTTCTCAAGAGAACGATTAAATGAGGAATGCAGAGAAACCTGCTTACAGAATGAAGCAATGACGTTATCTGAACTACTGAACGGAGTTACCGTTACAAAAATATTTCAAACCATGTATGGTAAAATGGTGGTAACGCACGACGTGAAAATCAGCGGTGTGCAGTACGACTCGCGAAAAGTGCAAAAGGATAATCTTTTTGTTGCCATTCGCGGCGTAGGAAGTGACGGCCATGCATTTATAGGACATGCCATTGCCAATGGAGCAAAAGCAATCGTGATTGAAGATGACAACGCAATACCGGATTCGATGTGCATGCATCAAGGAATTGTAAAAATCGTTGTTGGCAACACTCGCAAAGCGTTAGCGCAGATTGCGGCGAATTATTTCGGGCATCCTGCGCAGAGTATGACAGTGATTGGAGTGACCGGTACGAATGGAAAAACGACAACAACGTATTTAATCAAACAAATGTTAGAATCCAATGGCAATACCATCGTTGGGTTAATCGGCACTGTAGAGTATCGTATCGGCAACGAAACAATGCCCGCCACACATACAACACCGGAATCGCTGGAATTGCATCAACTGTTTGCGGAAATGAAGAAGAAGGGATGCACGCATGTTGTTATGGAAGTGTCGTCGCATGCTCTTCATCAATATCGCGTGTATGGCATACCTTTTTCCGCCGGAGTGTTTACCAATCTGACGCAGGATCATCTTGATTATCACAGAACCATGGAAGAGTATTTTCAGGCGAAGAAATTGCTGTTTGACTCACTTTCTGCGCAATCTGTAGCAGTAATCAACGCAGATTCAGAATACGGGAAAAGAATTGTAGAGACCTGCAAGGCAAAACTTGTCACCTATGGTATTACCACTGCTGCCGATATCCAGGCAACGAATGTTTCTGTTACTGTCAACGGATTCACAGCGTTAATTCATAACAAGATTATTTCGACAACGTTAATTGGTCGGTTTAACGTCTATAACTTTCTTGCCGCGTATGCAACAGTTGTTGGACTTGGAGTGGCGATAAATGAAAAAGTATTCACCACGTTAACCGCCGCACCGGGGCGTTTCGAACAAATTCAATCGCCTAAAGGTTGGACAGCGATTATTGATTATGCCCATACACATGATGCGCTGGAAAATTGCTTGCAAGCGATACACGAGGTGTTACCAAAAAACGGAACAAACAAAATCATTACCATTTTTGGTGCAGGTGGCGATAGAGACCGGACGAAACGTCCCAAAATGGGTGCAGTAGCAGAACGACTGAGCGATCTAATTATTGTTACTTCAGATAATCCAAGAACCGAAGAGCCGATGAGTATCATTGATGATATTCTGCAGGGCGTTCAACAAAAGGATAAAGCAATTCGTGAGCCAGACAGGCGAAAAGCTATCGTTCTGGGACTATCGATGGCAAACGCCGGCGATGTGGTGTTGATAGCTGGCAAAGGGCATGAAGATTATCAGGTGATCGGGAGAGAAAAAATACATTTCAGCGACAAAGAAGAAGTGTTGAAGGTTATTCAACAACAATAAAAAAGATTCCCAAATCTTCACAGATTTGAAAATCTACAACGATGAAAAAAATTACAGCCAAAGATTTGCAGAAACTAACTTGCTCGGAGATCATCAATAAAGATCTTCTGAAACGAAGAACAATTGCCGGAGTTTCTACTGATTCGCGAATAACGAAACGGGATGACTTGTTCTTTGCGCTAAAAGGAGAAAAGTACGATGCTCATGATTTCATCGACGATGTTGTGCGGAAAAATGCCGCTGCAATTGTTGTGCAACGTGAATGGGCTGAACAACACGATGTGTACTTCAGAACTTTTCCCTGCCCATTTATTGTCGTACCGAACACCACAGTCGCGTTCGGGGAACTAGCGCGTATTTACCGACGGAAATTTGAAATTCCTGTTATTGCAATTGGCGGTAGCAACGGAAAGACGACAACAAAAGAAATGATTTCCGCAGTGTTGTCGATGAAGTACTCTGTGCTGCATACAGAAGGAAATCTCAATAACCACATCGGCGTACCACAGACACTGTTCAAATTATCACAGGAGCATGATGTGGCGGTGATTGAGCTTGGCACGAACCATTTCGGCGAGTTGAAGTATCTGTGCAGCATTGCTGAACCGACACATGGGTTAATCACCAACATTGGCAAAGAGCATTTAGAGTTTTTCGGAGATGAAAACGGCGTAGCGCAGGAAGAGAAAGAACTATTTCGCTTTCTAGAGCAACACGGCGGTTATGCGTTCATTAATGGCGATGATAAATTCCTTGTTGATGAAGCCAAGCATCTCAAAAAATCTTTGATATACGGAACGACATCCAAAGCAGATGTTCGAGCAAAGAAACTCGACATGAATGAATTAGGGCAGGCAACATTTACTGTTGAGTGGCATAAAAAAGACGTTTCGTTTACGGTGAAACTTTCCGTGCCTGGTATGCACAACGTTACCAATGCCTTAGCGGCCTGCGCTGTAGGACTGAAGTTGAAAGTGAAACCGAAAAAGATTGTCTCAGCATTGCAAAAATTTACTTCGGCGTCGAAACGGATGGAGGTGCTTTCGCACCACGGTATTATTATTCTGAACGACACATATAATTCAAATCCCGATTCTGTTGTAGTTGCATTGAAGACGTTGAAATCGTTCAACACCAGCGGAAAGAAAATTGTTGTTCTTGGCGATATGCGTGAACTTGGTGATGCGTCGAAACGTGAACATACCAATATCGGCGTCGTTGCTTCGGAAATGAAATTCGATATGCTCTTTACCTTTGGCCCATTTTCAAAATATACGAGCGAAGCATTCGGGCAGTCAGCCAAGCATTTCGAATCAAAAGATGAACTCAGCGACGAATTGAAAAAACTACTTCAACCCGGAGACGTTGTTCTCGTTAAAGGTTCGCGTGGAATGAAAATGGAAGATGTTGTTCAGCGTGTAACCGCCAGCAATGGACAAGTAACGGTAAAGGGATCGCACTGATGCTGTATCACCTTTTATACTGGATTGAACAAGTCTATCATCCGCCAGGATTTGGCGTGGTGAAGTATTTAACATTTCGTGCAGCAGCGGCGGCTATTACAGCATTATTTATCAGTTTCATCATTGGCGGCAAAGTAATTAAGATGCTGAAGGCAAAAGGGATTGTTACAACGTACCGCGAAGGTTCACCCGAGAAGCATAAGCGTAAAGCGGGCACGCCAATGATGGGGGGGATTATTGTCCTTGCGGCAATCTTAATTCCCACACTTCTGTGGGGAGATTTAACGAATCGGTATGTACAGTTAATTCTTGTTGTTACTACCGGCTTAGGCTTCGTCGGCTTCATGGATGATTACTTGAAGATCGTCAAGAAGAAGAAAGAAGGATTAATTGGATGGTACAAAATTATTGGACAGGTAACAATTGGAACAATTCTTGGCTATGCATTGTATACCATGCCTGAATTAAAAGCGATTCATGCCAATACTGTGACGACGGTACCATTTTTCAAAAATTTGGAATTTGATTTCGGCATCCTGTACATCCCACTGGTTATTTTTATCATCACTGCCACGTCAAACGCAGTGAATTTAACAGACGGACTCGATGGTCTTGCCATTGGCACTGCTGGTATTGTAGCAATGACGTTAGGTATTATCGTGTACGTTTCCGGCAACATTGAATTCAGCCGTTACCTCAACATTATTTACTTGCGCGGAAACGGTGAGTTGGTGGTGTTCTGTATTGCCATGGTGGGAGCCGCACTTGGATTTTTGTGGTACAACTCATATCCGGCACAAGTATTCATGGGCGACACCGGTTCGCTGGCGCTCGGTGGCGCTATCGGGGCGCTAACGGTGATGGCGAAGAAAGAATTAATATTGCCGATTCTGGGAGGAATATTTTTTATGGAAACCGTGTCGGTTATTATCCAGCGGCTTTACTTTAAATACACGAAGAAAAAGTACGGAGAAGGAAGACGCATCTTCAAAATGGCTCCTCTCCACCACCATTTTGAACTGCTTGGTTGGGAAGAACCAAAGATTGTGATGCGGTTTTACATTCTTGCCATTTTAATGATGATTTTAAGCTTAACGACGTTCAAGGTACGGTAATAACAACAGTGAACACAATTGAAGTATCAGGAAGAAACATAACAGTTATTGGTGCAGAGCGAAGCGGGGTTGCAGTTGCTCGGTTATTGAAGAAAGCAAAGGCAAATGTTTTTGTCAGTGATGTTGGCAAAAGTCAGCACGCGCTGAAGAATATTGAAGAGTTGAAGAAAGAAGGAATTGAATGCGAGTTTGGTGGACATAGTGAACATGTGTATGCCTCCTCACTAATGGTCATCAGCCCGGGCGTGCCGACAAACGCACCAGTTGTGGTTGAAGCGCAGAAACGTGGTATCAAGGTCGTATCAGAAATTGAGGCGGCAAGCTGGTTTTGTAAAGGTCCAATTATTGCAATAACAGGAAGCAACGGAAAAACCACCACCACTACACTGTTAGGGAGGATATTGAGTGATGCAAAGAAAAAACATGTTGTTGCGGGTAACATTGGAACGGCATTCTCATCTGTCGTTCTGGACGTTGATGAAGAGACTGTTGTTGTTCTGGAGGTGAGCAGTTTTCAACTTGACTTCATCGATACGTTTCGACCGACCATTGCGGCGATTCTGAACATTACACAAAACCATATGGATCGGTACGATAATTCGATGGAAAAGTATGCCTCCTCCAAAGCGCGAATTTTCAAAAATCAAACTGCGGATGATATGCTGATTGCCAATCTGGACGATGTATGGACACGGGAGAAGATTAAGAGTGCGCCATCGAATCTTTTCTATTTCAGTACAACACAGAACGTGTCGCAGGGTGCATTTGTAGAACAGGGCATGCTTCAGTCCAGAATTCGCCAGACAAATTATTCCATAGTTCGTACTGATGAGATTAGTATTAAAGGTGAGCACAATCTTCAAAACGCGATGGCGGCAACGCTGGCGGCGCAGTTGGTCGGTATTGGTCCGGCATTCATTAAAGCAACACTAAAAAATTTCAAAGGCGTTGAACACCGTCAGGAATTTGTTCGCGAAGTAAACGGCATCAAGTATATCAATAACTCCAAAGCAACAACAGTAGAAGCCGTTGAAGTTTCATTAAAAAGTTACAGTGAACCGATTGTGTTGATTATGGGGGGGAAAGACAAGGGGAATGATTATTCGACCATCTATGAACTTGTGAAGGAAAAAGTGAAGGCGATTGTAGCAACGGGATATTCAGCAGATACCATAGTGAAGAATTTTGCAGACAAAGTGAAAGTCGAAAAAGTAGAAACAATCGGTGACGCTATTCCGAATATTGCGTCCATGAAAAAAGCGCTTGAGACGGCAACGCGCCTGGCAGAGAAGGGAGATGTTGTGTTGCTTTCACCTGCCTGCACGTCGTTCGACTGGTTTGTTGATTATGAAGAACGTGGAAAAATTTTTAAGCAGTTGGTTAATGAAATTCAGGAACAATAGCTGTCATTACTACGGTAGCGGTTACTTGGGATACCATGGCATTGGAAAAAAATCATATTGATCGCATTACACTGTTTGTTGTGCTCATTTTAATGGTAGCAAGCACGGTGGTGGTGTACAGCGCTTCATCGACATGGGCAATGCAGAAGATGCAATCTGCCAGTGGCTTAGTGAACAAGCACATCACAAAAATTCTGATTGGACTTGTTGTAATGTTTGTTGCTATCAATATCGATTATAAAAAATACAAACCACTGACAAAGTGGGCGCTGATCGCATCAATTGGATTGCTGGTACTGACAAAAGTAGTGGGTGGAGAAGTAAAAGGCGCCGTGCGTTGGCTCTCCATCGGCGGGATTAGCATACAACCTTCTGAAATTGCAAAGTTTGCGCTGTTGTTTCACCTTGCATTTTTGCTGTCGAACAAACGGGAAAAGCTGGCGGACTTTAAAACCGGATTCCTGCCGTTGCTTATCTGGATTGGAAGCGTTGTTGCGCTTGTGATGGTGCAACCAAACTTCAGTACCGGCGCCATGATTTTTATTCTTGGTATGATGATGATCTACATTGGTGGCGCACGAATTAAACATGTATTGCTGTCATTGACTGCGTTGCTTCCAGCATTGCTTGTGTATATGGTCAGCGCACCGTATCGGATGAAACGCATTCTCACATTCATTGGATTCAACAGCGACGAACCAGTGCCATCAACAGCAAACTATCAGTTAATGCAAGGAATTATCGGTTTCGGCAACGGCGGAGTTTTTGGAGTCGGGATGGGAATGAGCAAACAACGAGATTTGTTTCTTCCCGAATCGTATGGCGATTTTATTTTTTCCATCGTCGGAGAAGAATACGGACTCATCGGCACAATGATTTTTCTCGGATTGTTTCTCACCATTTTGTTGCGTGGGCTGAAAATTGCAAAGTATGCGCCGGATGATTTTGGTAAATATCTGGCAATTGGCATTACGTCAACCATTGTTTTATATGCCATTGCCAACGCTCTTGTGACGCTTGGTTTAGCGCCAACAACGGGTGTGCCGATGCCGTTCGTTAGTTATGGCGGTACCGCAATCATTTTTTCGTCGTTCGCTGTCGGTGTGTTGCTCAATATTTCTGCTCAAACAGATTTGCATCCGCGAGAGCGACAATTTATAGAAAAGCACGTTAACGATACGGAACCGGCGGTTGGAAAAATTTATTGAGAACAAGACCGATCAGTCAGCGCGCTGATCGTTAATAACGATATGACAATTCTATTTGCTGCAGGAGGAACCGGAGGTCATTTATATCCTGCGATAGCAATTGCTGAAGAAATAAACAAGCAGGCGCCTGAAACAAGAATTGTTTTTGCAGGGACGAAAGAAAAAATAGAAGCGCGGGTTGTTCCGCAACGTGGGTATGAATTTGTAACGATATGGATCAGCGGTTTCAGCAGGCGGTTGAAGATGAGCAATCTCCTCTTTCCGCTGAAAGTAGTTGTGTCATTACTTCAGTCGTTCTTTGTCATTCGGAAACTACAGCCAGACGTTGTCATTGGCACCGGCGGATATGTGTGTGGTCCGGTGTTGTTTGTAGCATCGCTCATGAACATTCCAACGGTTGTTCACGAAAGCAACAGTTACCCGGGCGTTACAACGAGAATGTTAGCATCACGCACAACAAAAGTGTTCATCACATTCGAAGCGACAAAACGTTGGCTTCCTTCAGCAGCAGCCATTGAACTTGTCGGAAATCCGACGCGCGATGAACTTTCGAAAGTTTCTCGGGAAGAAGGATGTGCATATTTCCGTCTTGATCCAAAAAAGAAAACGGTGTTTGCTTTTGGAGGAAGTCTGGGAGCGGCATCCATCAATGCGGCAATGCCGGCGGTGATAGAAGAGGCAAATAAAAATGATTTTCAAGTGATTTGGCAAACGGGGTTTCAACATGGAGAAAGAGCGGCGAAGTACTCACAAACAGAGTTGATTCGAATTCATCCCTATATAGAGCATATTGAATTTGCTTATGCAGCTGCGGATATCGTTGTGTCGCGTGCCGGAGCAACAACACTGGCGGAGTTAACACGACTCGGTAAACCGGCAATTCTTGTTCCGTACCCATTTGCGGCGGCACATCACCAGGAATTGAATGCGAGCATGATGAAAGAAGCCGGTGCGGCCATTGTAGTGCAGGACGCTGAATTACCACAACGCCTGGCGAGCGAAGTTACTTCACTGTTGTTTGATCATCATCGCCAGGAAGAAATGCGAAAGCGAAGTCTAGCGCTGGGGAAACCGAATGCGGCAAAAGAAATTGTCGAGAAAATCTTTCAATTAGTTTGAGCTTATGTATCATGAATTTAAATACAAACTTGATTTTTACTATCAGCAATCGTTGATCTATCTGCTGACCTTGATAATCTATGCAGGAGTAAAAGGTTCATTCATCGAAGACAGCTTTACGCTCGTCTTTCGCGATCCAATCATCTATATCATCATTTTTTTTGTGCTGATGTCGTTTGGTACGCTGCTGCTGAATCGCATTCGAGATAGAAGATTGATTATCACCGACACCAGTATTGTCTTCCACCATCGGTTTACCGAACGCAAGATTAACTTCAGCGATATTGAATGGATTCACATCGGTAGAGAACGGTTGGTGCAAACAGCAGGACGCTTTCAGGTTATTATCATTAAAGCAAAACATCGTCGCAGAGCATTTCGCATTCGGTTAGGAAGGTATGAACGAGAGCGCGAGCTGCTGAATGTTATCGAAAAAATTGCGGAACAACTTCCGAAGCGACAAAGGAGATTTCGGCTTAGAAAAAGTAGTAAGTAAAAAGTATGGAGATATTGAGTATATGCATCAATTTAAGAAGTTGAATGTGTATCAACGAGCATTGAAATTAACCAAGGTAGTTAGACAAATAACGCACAACTTTCCTAAAAACGAAATTTTTGGGCTGTCGGCTCAATTTAAGCGTGCTGCAGATTCTATTGTGCTGAATATTGCTGAAGGGGCAGGAAATGTTTCTAAAAAAGAGTTTGCACGATTTCTCAGCTTCTCTATTCGATCAGCATATGAATGTGAAGGTTGTCTTGATATCGCTTTGCAAAATGAATTCATCAATACTAAGACGCATGAGAAATTAACTACTGAATGTAGCGAGATAGCGGCTATGCTCGATGGTCTTTCAAAAAGTTTGAGTCGTTAAGAACTGAATACTTTATACATTACTACTATATACTTAACATGTTTTCAAGCATTAAAAAACTACACTTCGTCGGTATTGGTGGCATTGGTATGAGCGGTATTGCTGAAATTCTGCTCGACCAAGGATTTACTATCAGCGGTTCAGACAAATCGCTCAGCGAAGTAACAGAACGATTGCAGTCGCTTGGCGCAATCATTTATGAAGGACATCGGGCAGAAAATGTTGCGCCCGATGTTGATACCGTGGTGTATTCATCTGCCGTTGCGGCGGAAAATCCGGAAGTGCAGGAGGCAATCCGGCGAAAAATTCCTGTGGTACGACGCGCAGAAATGCTTGCCGAAGTTATGCGATTGAAGTACGGCATTGGTATCGCAGGTACACATGGAAAAACAACCACCACCTCAATGACGAGTTTGGTGTTGATGGAAGGCGGACTTGATCCCACCGTGATTGTTGGCGGAAAACTGAGCGGACTGGGTGGAACAAATGCGCGATTGGGTAAAGGAGAATTCATTGTTGTTGAAGCGGATGAATTCGATCGCTCATTTCTTTCCATTACACCTACCATAGCGGTATTGACAACGCTCGAAGCAGATCATCTTGATTGTTATCGCGATTTGGAAGATATCAAGGGTGCGTTTATTCAGTTCGCAAACAAAGTTCCATTTTACGGATTTGTTGTGCTCAATCTTGATGAGCCAGCGCTGCAGGATATTCTTCCACAGTTGAGCAAAAAGAAAGTTATTACCTATGGCTTGCATTCACCACAAGCCGATATCCAGGCGCTTGATATAACACATAAAGAGAATACAACAACATTTACCGTTGCTCGTGGGTATGAAGAACTTGGACACATTACATTACAAATTCCCGGAAGACATAACGTGCAAAACGCACTTGCAGCCATTGCCGTAGGTTTGAATCTCGGCGTGCCGTTTGAAAAAGCAAAGTCGGGAATAGAAAAATTCACCGGCGTGTATCGTCGCTGGGAAAAGAAAGGTGAAGCGAACGGCATAACCGTGTACGATGATTATGCCCATCATCCGACTGAATGTAAGGCAACTTTAACCGGAGCAAAATCGGGGTGGAAGAGAAGAGTTGTTTGCGTTTTTCAGCCGCACTTGTACTCTCGTACACGCGATTTCTACGAAGAATTTGGCAAAGCATTTTTGCTTGCCGATGTACTGGTGGTAACAGATGTATATCCTGCGCGGGAAGAACCAATTCAGGGAGTGACGGGAGAGTTGATCATCAATGCGGCAAAAAAATACGGACACAAAGAAACACACTATGTAAAAGATAAAAAAGATATTCCGGCATACTTAAAAACAATCACAAAAAAAGGTGATATCGTTATTACAATGGGAGCCGGAGATATCTGGAAGTATGGCGAACAATTTTTAAAGGAATTAAAGTAATCTGTGGAGAACGAACAACTCAATATTGAGTTCGATCAGCAACCTTCAAAATACGGTAGGCGTGTGTACGTCTATTTTGGAATACTCCTGATTGTTCTTCTATCGCTTTTTTGGGTGAAGATGCAGTGGCAACAGCATGTGCCGGTGACGCAGGTAGCGGTTGAAGGGACAAACATCCTTTCGCGCGAAGAAATTGTTCGTCTGATGAATCTTCCGCCGCGTGTTTCGATGTATGAACTCGATTTAACGTCGATTCAAAAAAATATTCTTACCAATGCTTTTGTCAAGCGCGCAGTTATTCAACGAGATGCGCCATCACAACTGCGTGTGATTATTGAAGAGCGAATTCCTGCGGCGCTGCTGGCGGCAAACGAATCCTATTACATTGACGATGAAGGCAGTGTGTTGCCGTATCGTGTTTCTGCGGAGACGTATGATATTCCCATCATCAGCGGCCTTGATTCATTGTCACGATTAGCGCCGGGAAGAAAAATTATCGACAGCGATGTGCAGGAAGCGTTGGATATTATTACCGCCGCACGAGCAACAAGTGAAGAGATGTTTCACGCTATTTCTGAAATTCATTTGCGCAAAGGCCACGATATCATCTGCTATTGGTTTGACTCTGGAATACCGATCATCGTTGGCAGAGGAAATGTTGCGGAAAAAATTGTGAAACTGGATGCATTCCGGGAAAAATTTTTGAAGAACAACAACACAAGCGATATTCAATACATTGACATTCGATACGACGATCAAGTCGTTGTGTCGAGAAAAAACTCGTAGAACAATCAAGTGTCTGACACCTCAACAGTATCAGACATACAGGCAAAGAAAAGGACAACCATGAGCGAACATATTTACGTAGGACTTGACATCGGCACAACAAAAATTTGCGCTATTGTTGCGTCAGTCGGCGCCAACAACGAAATCAACATTCTTGGTATTGGTAAAAGTAAATCAGAAGGACTTACCCGCGGCGTCATTACACACATTGAACGTACCGTTGAATCAATCAAAAACGCTGTGCACGATGCAGAAGCGCAATCGGGGGTAAAAATTCAGTCAGTGGTGGCGGGAATTGCCGGTGATCATATTCAAAGTTTCCAAAGCCGCGGCGTAGTGGCAATCAGCGGTGAAGAAATTACACAAGCAGATGTTAATCGGTTGATTGATGATACCAAGCGTATCGCACTTCCGGCTGATAGAAAAATTCTTCATGTCATTCCGCAGGAATTTATTGTTGACGGACAAGATGGTGTGTACGAGCCAGTCGGTATGTCCGGCGTGAGGATGGAAGCTACTGTTCACATTATTACTGGCCTTGTTACTGCAACACAGAACATTATACGATGTGTTCAACGTGCCGGTGTTACTGTCAGCGATATCGTGCTTGAACCAATAGCATCGAGCGATGCGGTGCTGAACGGTGAAGAAAAAGAAGTCGGCGTTGTGCTAATCGATATCGGCGGCGGAACAACCGACCTTGCGGTGTTTGCTGATCGAACGATACGTCACACCGCTGTTATTGGCATTGCCGGTAGTAAAGTTACTGATGACATTCGCCGCGGATTGGGAATTCTTACTGCACAAGCTGAGGAGTTAAAAATCAAACATGGCCATGCATATCTTCCATCGATTGCAGGAAACGAACCAATTACCATACCCGGGATAGGTGGGCGTGAGCCAATGACGATTGATCAGCACATGCTTTGTCAGATTATTCAACCACGGATGGAAGAAATTTTGGAAATCGCCGCACTGGAAATTAAACGATCCGGCTACCAAAAACATTTATCTGCCGGCGTTGTGTTGACAGGTGGTGGTTCGCTCATTAAGGGAACAGCGGAGTTGGCGCGTGAAGTGCTTGGGATGCCGGTGAAAATTGGTATACCACGTGGTTTTCGTGGTGGCTTTGTGCGTGAAATTGAAAATCCGATGTACGCCACCGGTGTTGGTCTTGTGCTACATGCTATCAAAAGCCGGGCGCGTGGTGCAGCAAGTAATCTTGCAGAAGAAAAAATGAGTGGAAAAAAAGACTCTATTCTCAACAGAATGAAACGGTGGTTCGATGAGTTGTGAGTGAAATGACAATGGTGCCAGAATAGCTCTTTGATGTAAGAACAGAATTTGGCGAACAAAAGTAAGTGTATAACAAAATCAAAAACCATATAACAAAGGAGCAACTATGCCAATAGAATATGACAGTCCAGCTGAAAGCGGTGCAAAAATTCGCATCGTTGGAGTCGGAGGCGGGGGATCGAACGCGGTCCACAGCATGATCACACGCGGATTATCCGGTGTGGATTTTGTTGCGATCAATACCGATATGCAAGCGTTAGAACGAAACGCCGCTTCAACAAAAATACGTATCGGAAAAAATTTAACGCGTGGTCTTGGTGCGGGTGCCGATCCAACAATCGGACAGCGTGCAGCTGAAGAAGACAAAGAAGAAATTGCGCGCGTGCTGGCAAACAGCGATATGGTTTTTATCACCGCGGGGATGGGCGGAGGTACCGGCACCGGTGGTGCTCCTGTAGTCGCTAACATTGCAAAAAGTCTTGGCGCACTGGTGGTAGGAATTGTTACCAAGCCGTTTACCCACGAAGGGAAAAAACGCGCTGCACAGGCAGAATATGGTATCGAAGAACTTCGCAAGCATGTCGACACGCTAATTGTTATTCCTAATCAACGATTATTAACGATTGTTGATAAGGCAACGCCCATTACGCAAGCGTTCGAAATCGCTAACAGCGTTCTCTACAATGCGACGCGTGGTATTTCAGATATCATCACTGTACCAGGATTAGTTAATGTTGACTTTGCCGACGTACGGCGTGTGATGCGCGAAATGGGTGACGCGTTGATGGGAACAGGAACAGCCACAGGTGAAAATCGCGCAGTAGAAGCCGCACAGAGCGCAATTTCAAGTCCGTTACTTGAAGGTGTTGATATTAAAGGCGCGCAGAAAATGCTTGTGAATATAACAGGGGGACCAAATCTTTCTATTCAGGAATATGATGAATCCATCGGTGTTATTTATGAAGCGGCAGGCGGTGACGTGGAAGTGATTGCCGGAGTAGTGATTGATGAAAATATGACGGAAGAAGTCATGGTTACCGTCATAGCCACAGGATTTAGCAAACCTCCCGTGGCACGGCAAACACAAGATCGTTTTGCGGCTTCAACTCAGCGGCCGCGCAGTGTAGTTGATCATATTCCCAGTGGCGTGCGCGATTTGCAGAAACTTGATACGCCAACGTATTTGCGTCGTGGCATTACAATCAATCCCACTCCATCTCAAGAAGAAAGTAAAGTGCATCCGATGGATTCAACGCAGTCTGATGTAGATCGTCCGGCATTTTTGAGACGGATTATGGATTGAAGAAAGAGAAGTCAAAACACTGAAATCAGAAGTCAGCAAACACCCGCGTGAGGAGCGCGGGTGTTTTTGTTGTATGTCTCTCGTTGTCTTTCCTCACCTATTTTTCTATCTTAAAGAAAAAAACAATGCAGATTCACGCATTCAAAATACTATTCATCATCTGTGTTTCCTTCTCCGCATTCAGCGAAATCCATGCGCAACCCAAACGCATTGACTCGCAATTCCGCATTGCACGACTCAAATATTCCGGCGGTGGGGATTGGTATAATGATCCTTCGGCAGAAGTGAACCTGCTCAACTTTGCAAAACAATATGCGGGTATAGATGCCGACCCCAAATACGAGTTTGTTGAAATTTCCAGCGACAAATTCTTTTCATATCCTTTTATTTTTATGACAGGTCATGGCAATGTTGTTTTCTCTGATTACGAAGTGCGGCGGCTTCGTCTCTATTTGGAAAACGGAGGATTTTTATATGCTGATGATGATTATGGAATGGATAAATCATTCCGCCGTGAATTGAAAAAAGTATTTCCCGAATATGATCTTGTCGAAATTCCGTATTCTTATGGCTTGTATTCCTGCTTGTTTAATTTTCCCAACGGCGTTCCGAAAACACATGAGCACGACAAAAAAACGCCACAAGGATTCGGGATCTTTCATAAAGGAAGATTAGTTGTCTATTATACTTTTGAAGCAAACCCAAGTGATGGCTGGGCTGATGCTGATGTACATAAAGATCCGCCGGAAAAACGGGAGGAAGCACTGCGATTTGGTACGAATATCCTTGTTTGGGCGCTGACACAGTAAAAGTATGACGTTGTCTACTCAACATATCATTCATCAACTGCGATCTCGCATCAACGAGACACGACGAAGATTATACCGCAAGGAATTTTTGCATCGACTGTTGACGATCTATTCAGTTCTTCTACTGGTGGGTGGAATTATTTTGTCACTTGAATCACTTGTGGAATTTAATACCGCTGTGCGTTCAATAATTTTTTATACCTATTGGTCTCTTGCCGCATTGCTAATGATTGTGTTTGCAGGGAAACAATTTCTCCAATTTGCAGGTGTATTATCGAATCATACCGACGAGGAAATTGCCCGATTGATTGGAAAACATTTTCCCACCGTAGGCGATAGACTTGAAAATACACTCGATCTTGCTGCGATGATTGAGCGGAACGATCAATTTTCCTCACGAGAACTGATAGAAGTTTCTCTTGAACATTTCCATCGCTCAACAGAACGGATCAATTTTGCAGAGGCGGTGTCATATACCGGTGTAATAAACAACATGCGCATAGTTGGCGCTGTGACAGTAGCGTTGTTTGTAACAATCATAATTTCCGGCAGTCCGTTTGCCGTGGCGGCGGAGCGATTGTGGAATCACAACAAAGAATATGAACGCTCATTGCCATTTACAATTCTTGTGGAGCCAGGTGATGTTGAGATCGTTAAAGGAGAAACAGTTTCTGTTCGTGCGCGCGTCGTGCCGAACGGAACGCAACCAGTGCCACCCGAAGTAACACTGGCCTTTGCTGAAGAGGGAATTGCTGTTGAACAGCGATTTGCCGTCAGGCAGGATAGTAACAAAACATTTTCTTATCAATTTGCATCGTTAAAAAATTCTCTCCACTATAAATTTGATGTAGAGGGAATTTCCAGTAAACAGTATAAAGTATCTGTTACAGATCGGCCGTTCGTACGTTCACTGTCTGTTGTTATTACTCCACCTGCGTATTCGCAATTGCCGCGTCAGCAATTGGATGAAAATGTCGGCGATATTATGGCTCTTGCAGGTTCGAACATTCATTGGACCATAACATCCAACAAAGAGATCGACAAAGGATTTATTGTGTTCAAAGATGGAAGCGAACTTCCTCTTAAAAACAGGAACGGTGAATATACCGCATCGTACGTAGTCATGCACCCCACCTCATACTACATTGAACTGGAAGACACCAGAGGAATTACCACAAACACTGTTATCGAATACGGTATCAAGATCATTCCTGATGCATTTCCTACAGTAGAAATTCTATCACCGGGAAGAAACATTGACATTACGGAACAAATGACGTTACCAATGACGTTTAAGGTCAACGATGATTTTGGCGTGCGCAGATTGCAGTTATCGTACCGTCTCGTGCAATCGCGGTTTGCACAAGCAGAACAAAACTATACGAACGTTGTTCTGTTTGATACACTGAAACTGACCGATGGAGTGGTGGACTACGAATGGAATCTTTCATCCCTTGGTTTAGTGCCGGAAGATGTTGTAGAATATTTTGCCGAAGTATTCGACAACGATAATATTAACGGCCCAAAATCCGGGCGAAGTCAAACGTATTTGCTTCGACTTCCTTCGTTGGACGAAGTGTTTGCTGATGCCGACAAAGCGCACAACGATGCACTGAAGACTATGGAGCAAGCATTGAAAGAAGCAGAAGAGTTGAAAAAAAATGTAGATGAACTTTCCAATGATCTGAAGCGCAACCAGACAATGGAGTGGCAGAAGCAGAAAAAAGCAGAGGAGCTTGCAAAAAAATATGAGGAGATACAGAAAAAAGTAGATGAAGTTCGCAAACAGACCGAAGAACTGATGGAGCATCTGCAAAACAACAACGCCCTTTCACAGGAAACGTTGGAAAAGTATCTTGAATTACAGAAGGTAATGCAACAATTGAATTCGCCGGAATTTCAGGAAGCGATGAAACGGATGCAGCAGGCGATGCAAAGTATTTCTCCCGAACAGATGCGCGAAGCCATACAGCAGGCACAATTTTCAGAAGAACAATTCCGGAAGAGTATCGAGCGGACAATCAATCTATTGAAACGGATTCAGGTGGAGCAAAAAGTTGATGAAGCAGTAAAACGGGCGCAGGAAATGATGCGCGAGCAGGAAGCAATTCAGAAGGAGACTGAGCAAATGAAAGAAGGTGATACTCAAAAAGCCGATGCGCTTGCTCGCCGTCAGGAAGAAATGAACAAAAAACTGGAGGAGTTACAACAATCGCTCGACGATGTTCATGAAAAGATGGAAGAATTTCCTAAAGAGATGCCGTTGGAACAATTAGAAGAAGCACAACGTTCTGCTGGTGATAAGCAAATGAAAGAGGCGATCAAACAAAGCGTGCAACAACTACGTTCACAGCAACGCCAGCAAGCAGCGGCGCAACAGCAACAGGCACTAAGCGGCATGCAGGAACTTTCCGAGCAACTTTCGGAAGTGCAGGAACAGTTACTGAACAATCAGATGCGTGAAACAATGGATGCGCTCCGCAAATCGATGCGCGATCTTCTCCAACTTTCACAACAACAGGAACAAATAAAGAATCAATCGCGCACCCTTGATCCTAATTCGCAGCAATTTCAAGAGGTTGCACAGCGTCAGCAAAGTTTGGTGGGAGACTTAGCCAATATAGCGAACGCACTCGCAGAACTTTCACAAAAATCCTTTGTTGTTACGCCGGAGATGGGAAAGCAAATCGGCAGAGCGATGGGGCATATGGAACAGGCCATGAATTCTATTGAACAGCGCAACGGACAAATGGTAAGTGCACAGCAAGCTGAAGCAATGGCGGCATTGAATAAAGCTGCTACCTTGTTGCAAGGAGCAATGCAATCGTTACAACAGCAAGGAGGACAAGGTGGAGGTTCGTTATTACAGCAATTGCGAAGTATGGCGATGCAGCAGCAGAGCATTAACATGCAAACTCAACAACTAGGCCAGCAGCAAGGTTTAAGTCAACAACAATTGCAGGAGATAGGAAGACTTGCTCGTCAACAAGAGGCGGTGCGCAAATCGTTGGAGCAGTTGCAGCGCGAAGCGGAAGGAAATCCGGAGCGCAACAGAATAATGGGCGATTTAAATAAGATTGCAGAGGACATGAAAGAGGTTGTCGAACAGCTTCAACAGAACAATGTTGATCCGAACACTGTTCAGCAACAAGAACGAATTTTATCACGTCTGCTTCAGGCACAGCGTTCATTACGCGAACGCGATTTTGAACAGCGCAGAAAAGCAACTGTCGGTATTACGCCATCCCGTCCCTCACCAGTCCAACTTTCACAAACAAAAGACTCACAACTGCAGCGCGATCTTCAACGTGCAATCGATGCCGGATATTCGAAAGAGTACATCGAACTGATTAAGAAGTACTATGAAGCGCTGAAGAATAAAAACTAAACAGATGTTATAGCTTTTTCATCGTATCCACCACCTGCCCATAATATCCTTCACCAAAGAGATTCAGGTGATTGAACAGGTGATATAGTTTATATACTTCCATCCGTTTTTGCCAACCTGTTTGTAGTGGGTATACTTCATTGTAAGCAGAATAAAATGGTTCGCTAAATCCGCCGAACAGTAATGTCATTCCTAAATCTGCTTCACGGTGTCCGTAATACACGGCAGGATCAATAATAACAGGCGTATCGTTGGTAGTGCAGAGATAATTTCCTCCCCATAAGTCGCCATGCAGTAACGCCGGCGGTTCGCCATCATCGAGAATAATGTCGGTAAGTTTTTTTTCTAATTGTGAAAAATATTTTCGCAGTGAAGAATCGACATACCCATTTTGTTCCGCAAGATGAAATTGAAAAAGCAATCTATTCTGCCAATAGAATTCCCGCCATGAAGTCATGTGAGGAGTGTTCTTCTGAGGTGTCGAACCGATGTAATTATCTTCATAAAATCCGAAGAGAGAATTACTATACCGATGCATTTCAGCAAATTGTCGTCCAAACTCTTCGAAAAATTGTTTTCTGTTTGATGGCGATAGTGAAGGGAGGTATTCAAGAATCAGAATTTCTTCGTTAGCATAAAAAACCTGTGGAATACGGATTGCTTTTGCCTTTTCTAGTTCACGCAAACCATTCGCTTCTTTCACGAACATATCGGGGAATTGAGGCGAGACTTTGATAAAGACTAATGAGTTGTCCAAAAGCTCCGCTTTATAGGCGGTAGAGATTGAACCGCCACCGAGCGGAGAAAGAGAAAGAATTCGTTTACCGATTTTCTCCTCTACAATTGCTAAAATATTATTTTGCTTCATTCTTCAAGTGTGTTAACAAACCATCGCAAGCATCCTCAAGAATATCTAATACATATTCAAATGCTTCCGGACCATCGTAGTACGGATCTGGAACTTCGCTGACCTTAAATTTCGTACAGAAATCAGTCATCATCTTCAATTTATGAGTATACTGCTTTTTTCGATCCAGCTGTTGCAATTCCCGCATGTTGCTTTTATCCATTGCGAGAATCAGATCGAATCGATTGAAATCGCTCTCAGGATCAAATTGACGAGCGCGATGGTTTAGTGTGTAACCGCGCTTGGACGCATGCGAACGCATTCGGTAATCCGGCAATTCACCAATGTGGTAATTAGCGGTTCCGGCTGAATCGATTTCGATAGGTAATTTCTCAGTTTTTTTTCTCATCACTCCTTCGGCCGCAGGAGAACGGCAAATATTTCCGAGACAAACAAAAAGGATTTTTTTGGTTTTCATTTAATACCTTTTTAACAGGGTTATACCGTGAGACACTACAAAAAGTGTCGAGAAGAATCATTACCGAGTAAACTTAGTAAGAAATCGTTGAAAAAGAAAACTGCTGTATTAGGGCAAAAATGTTTAGTGAAGGAAGAATTAAATGCATTAAAAATAAAAAAGGGCGCGTCGAAAAACGACGCACCCCAACTTTAACTGCAGACTGACGGAGTTGTTAGACGGTGTTGGTATACACCCGCAAAAGCTTCCAGCGACCGCCGTAGTAATGGAAGACAGCTGTCATCACAACTTGTTTTCCATTATACACACCGGTTGCCGTAACTTGTGTTTGTGTTATTGGAAATGAGGCCGGGCGTTCTGCATTGTAAGTAACCGTTCCACCCATAGTTGTAAGGGATCGGGCAGGGAAAGAATACAATGAAGCATTGTTTCCCAGATAGGCTTGAGCGAGTGATATACCCGTTTGTGCTAAATGTTCGGCCTGGTTTATGGACGCGCTTCTTATTGCATTGCTAAAATTTGCATCATTTACTTGGTTAAAACTCATTGTATAGAAACCAAGTATCACATAAACGCCCGATAACATTACAGCTTTTGAAGTTCCCATAATCACCCCTCCTTTTTTAACTACCTGTGTGGATCAGCTTACCTCGTTCATCTTGAGAACAATCTATCCTGATGCAATATCACTTTCAAGGAAAGAATAGTTAGATGTTTTTAATTACTTCATTAGAGCTTTCTTACATACCTCTATGTCTTTTTTACATTATGTGTGTTGATACTGAAAGATTTGAGTAAGGGTAGAAGTTATTATCTCATAATTTTTTTGTAACAAATAATTACTACTTTCAAGCACAACAATAGGAACCAATATGTATTCAATCGGTTACGATATAGGAAGTTCATCAATCAAATGCTCTATTTTGGATATTGAGCAAGGAAAAGTTATTGCACGAGGATCTCATCCTAAAGAAGAAATGCCAATTCTATCACCACAGCCAGGGTGGGCAGAGCAAGACCCGAATTTATGGTGGGAATATCTTGTAACACTTACAAGAAAAGTAGTAAAAGACAATAACATTAACACGTCTGTTGTAAAAGCAATCGGCATATCATACCAGATGCATGGCTTAGTGATAGTGGATAGACATTACAATGTTCTTCGGCCATCGATAATCTGGTGCGATAGTCGTGCTGTAGAGATAGGGAACCGTGCATTCCATAAAATTGGAGAGGCACATTGTTTGCAACATTTGCTTAACTCTCCAGGCAACTTTACAGCATCTAAATTGCGATGGGTCAGAGAAAATGAATCAGAGATATATAAAAAAATTCACAAAGCAATGCTACCCGGTGATTTTATAGCAATGAAGATGACTGGTGAAATATCTACAACGGTTTCCGGTCTTTCAGAAGGAATATTTTGGGATTTTACAACAAACACACTTTCAAATGAAATCCTCTCAGTGTATGATATTGATTCGAACATTATTCCTGAAGTAAAGCCAACATTTTTTATTCAGGGAGAATTGACAAAGAATGCAGCGGTTGCACTTGGTTTGCCAGCGGGAATACCAGTTTCGTACAGGGCAGGCGATCAACCAAATAATGCATTTTCATTAAATGTACTTAATCCAGGAGAAATAGCGGCAACAGCAGGCACCTCTGGTGTTGTTTACGGTGTAAGTGACAGTAGAAGATGCGATTCTAAATCACGTGTAAATGTTTTTGCACACGTGAATCACACTCCTGAACAACCACGGTATGGAATTCTTCTCTGCATCAACGGTACGGGAATTCTGAATTCGTGGATCAGAAAAAATGTGTCAAGCGGAATGTCGTATGATGAAATGAATACAATAGCTCAATCAATACCTGTTGGCTCGGAAGGATTAACTGTGATAGGATTTGGTAACGGAGCAGAACGAATTTTGGAAAATAAAAATATTGGTGGACATATTGTTGGCTTGGATTACAACCGACATACACGCGCACATCTTTTTCGTGCTGCACAAGAAGGTATTGTCTTTTCTTTGAAATACGGTATGGATATTATGAATGAGATGGGATTGCTTCTGACGGTTGTTCGTGCTGGACATACAAACATGTTTTTAAGCTCAATCTTTTGTCAAACACTGGCAACTGTTACTGGTGCTTTGATTGAACTATATCAGACCGATGGCTCTGAAGGTGCAGCACGGGGAGCGGCGCTTGGAGCTAAGCTATACTCTTCGGCAAAAGACGCACTGCATTCTTTAAAAAGAATCACTGAGGTTGTTCCTGATACGTGTTCAGAACAAGCTGTACATGAAGCATATCAACGATGGTTAAATGGACTAAAAAAGATAATTAACAATTGAAGGAACAAACTGGATAATGTTAATCTATTTACAAAGTTAAATTCATCGCGTATCTACCAATAGAATACAAGAATTTTCCCTACACAAAAAAGTGCTTGACATAATCTTAAAAATATTATAAACTACCTGCAACAAATGTAAACCTTTTCATTTTACCCTCTTTTTATACGCTGTTGGTTATTATTTTTTGTTCATGTAAAGGTTTACAAGCTTCTTTCAAAAACGTAGCTAAACCTTATGCACTCTAATATTATTGATGTAGCTAAGAAAGCCGGTGTTTCGATTGCAACTGTCTCTCGTGTTATCAATGAAAGTGATAAGGTAAAACCCGAAACACGAAAAAAAGTTCAGGCAGTTATTGATGAGTTAAAGTATACGCCTAATCCGGCAGCAAGAGGATTAATTATGAGAAGAACTGAGGCGATTGGTTTGCTGCTGCCAGATTTACATGGTGAGTTCTTTTCAGAGGTTATTCGTGGTGCAGATGAAGCAGTTCAAGCGAAAGGATATCATTTGATAGTTTCCAGTTCTCATAACGATTCAAAGGAAATAGAAGCGGCATTACGTTTTATGAGGGGGAGAGTTGATGGAATTATTGTGATGTCTCCTCAGGTTAATTCGGATATTCTTCTTGCCAATCTTCCTAAAAGCGTTCCCGTGGTACTTCTCAATTGTAGGATAAGCAATCCCCACTATGATACGATTATGACCGATGGCTTTGGCGGTGCAAAAGAAATGACAAACTATCTTCTCGAATTAGGTCATACTCAAATCGCAGTAATTACTGGTGGTGAAAATAACATCGAATCTCAAGAACGCTTACGCGGTTTTCATAGTGCTTTGACTGAACATAACGTAACGCCAGATCGCGCTCTTGAATTTAGAGGTAGTTTTACTGAAGAATCAGGATACGAAGCTGCAAGAGAAATTTTACGGTTAAATAGTCGTCCTACAGCTATCTTTGCATTTAACGATTCAATGGCCATTGGGGCTATTAAAGCTATACGCGAAGAAGGATTAAAAATTCCAGATGATGTTTCTGTATGCGGATTCGACGATATTCCCGTTGCAAAGTATTTAAGTCCTTCGCTTACATCCGTTGCTGTCCCAATTCACGATTTGGGTGTGATGGCAGTGAACAGAGTTTTTGACCGACTGCACAAAAAAACCAAAGGTGCCGCCGCTCATATGTTTGTTTCGACGACGTTATCTATTAGAAGCAGTTGTAAGAAAATCAACATCATGTTAAACCAAGGAAAGGAGGAACAAGTAGCGTGAACAAACTATTGTAACACCAACCCGGTGAAGGTTGATGATATTCACCACCACCTAGTACTCAACCACTAATTAAAGGAGTATGTGTTATGAAAAAAATTGTTGCACTTTCCATCATTTGTTTGCTCGTAGCTTCGTCATTTACTGCATACGGACAAATGATTAAACGTACCGATGTTGTGTGGGCAAGAACAACCTCGAGTCCCATTACATTGGATGGTAAACTGCTTGAAGCTGATTGGGCAAAAGCAGAATCACTCACCGTAAAGTTTGGAGCAGATAACGGTATGCCTGGTTCCGGTTACAACACTGATGGATATCCAGTTACGCCTCCCGACCCGATTAATGCAGTAGTGAAATTTTTGGTCAACGGTGATAGCTTATATGTTGCCATCATTGCAAAAGATAGTTCTATTGGTGCAGGAGGATGGCCCGGACCAGCCAAATGGGAAGGTATCCTAGCTAATATTAAGAATAGAGCATCTGCTGATAGACCAGTTCCTGCGGGAGAAATCTACTATGCATGGAATTCCGAAGGATGGGCAGATCCGAATACCGCAATTGTTGGAGCAACACCAGGATACTTTGGACCCTATGGCGGTTATAATCGTTGGGTTGATTCTGCTGCCGGACTACTTAAAGCGCAAATTTGGGATGCTAAAACGTTTGTTGATGGCGTGACCAACGCGGATTCAGTTATCGATAAAAGCTACACGATAGAGTTCAAAATTAACTTGAAATTCTATGGTTACGATCCCAAAGCGGCAGGTGGCGATATCGTAATGTTCAGTCTTTCAATTTACGATGCCGATTGGCAATGGTATAGAGGAGCAGATACAGTCAAAAACCGATTTACGATTAATAAAGCTTGGTTGCAAGGACCGTGGGGAAATGCGAGTGTTTTTGGTCACCTGAGAGTTCATGTTAATCCATCTGTAACCGTGAATTCGGGTGCAGTGCCGACTGTTGGACCGGATTTGGTAATTCCCGGCGGTGGAAATTATACAGTACCCGCGTTTGATGGCAAGTTAGACGACGCAGTATGGAAGAACTCTGGTATTGGAAAATTGTTGTTGCGATGGGGAAGTGCGCCGATTCGTAATGCCTATCCCAATACTGCACCATACAGAAGCGGTCAATTCCAACCCGATGTGAATGGTGGAAAAGCCGCTGTGATAGATGGTGATACAGCAACCATAAAATATTTCTACAAGGGCGACACACTCTATCTTGGTTTTGATGTGAAAGACAAAGTTGTTCAATCCGTACCCGGCGTATTTGATCGGTGGGATGGATTCCGTGTTATGATTAATGCGCGTGATGCGCGGAACGGTGATTCGGTACTGATTACACGACGATTTACCTTTACGATAGATTCGGTTGGAAATGCAGTACGACAGGAAGATTTGTCGCAAACAGGTTGGGATTCACTTGGTCAGGCAGTTCAGGTGAAGTTGGCGTTGAAATCGGGCACGACTGTAGATACTCTCGGTGCATCACCCGATGTCGGTTATACTGCGGAAATGAAGATTGCATTAACAAAACTCGGCTATCCGGCCGGACGCGGAGATGGTGTATTGTTCTTTGGTGTCTGTATGTTTGATGGCGACTCATTTAATCCGCCGACCACAAGCTATGGATACCGCGTATGGTTTATGAGAGAGCAAGATTGGCAGGATGGCGCGGCGTGGATGTGGATGGATCCGAATACTGTATTGTCGGTCGGTGAAAATTATGTTGCTGCTCCGAAAGAGTTTAAGTTGATCGGCAACTATCCGAATCCATTCAATCCGACAACAACAATTAAGTTCTCAATGCCTACGACCGATGAAGTAACACTGGAAGTCTATGACATTCTCGGACGTCTTGTGGCACTACAACCTCTTGGCGTGCGGTATGAAGGTGAGCAAGAAGTCACATTTAATGCTTCATCCCTTGCCTCAGGTGTGTATAATTACCGTTTGCGAACAACCGCAAACAAAACCGTTGTGGGTAGGATGTTGTTGGTGAAATAACCCTGCTACGCCTGTCCTGACGAATAGTTAGGACAGGCGTTTTTTAATTTATTCTTGATTATGAACAATGAACTTGGAGTAACAATCAAGGAAACAAACACAGAAAAGTTTTTTCATGTTACACAACGTTTTTTTCACCTCTTGAGATGTATCGTGTAAATCCCTCCTCTCTGAACAGTGGTTCACAAACAAAGGATTGGAAATGTGCTATGAATAAATTTCTATACTCCAACACCACACAACGCTTGTTCAACAGTGTTGTTATTGGATTACTTGCTGTGGGTTACATTGTTGCAGGAACAACAGGTAAAATTTCCGGCAGAGTAACGGATGCAAAATCTGGCGAACCGTTAGTTGGCGCAAATATTGTCATAACCGGAACAACATTGGGAGGGATTGCCGATCTTGAGGGATACTATTCTATTTTGAACATTCCTCCGGGAAACTATGAAATTCAGTTTCGTTTCATTGGTTATCGAACGTATGTTGTCAGGAACATTCAGGTGACATCCGATAATACCACAAAACTCGACGCAGTAATGCAGGAAGACGTAGTAACAACTCAGGAAGTGGTGGTAACGGCTGAAAAACCGGTTGTTCAGGTTAACTTGACAAGTACTGTTGCAACGGTGAACGATCAGGATATAAAAGCGCTGCCGGTACAGGAACTTCAAGATATTGTCAATTTACAAGCAGGTGTGGTGAATGGTCATTTTCGCGGTGGTAGGGAAGGTGAGGTTCAATATCAGGTCAACGGCGTTTCTATTAACAATGTGTATGATAACAAATCGAGTATTAAAATTGACCGTTCAATTATTCAGGAAGTTCAGGTTATTACCGGAACATTTGACGCCGAATATGGTCAGGCAATGAGCGGCGTGGTAAACACTGTTCTAAAAACTGGCAACGACCGTTTTGAGTGGAATGTTGAACTTTATGGCGGTGACTTTTTGTATGAAAGCGGCGGCAAGCGCGGTTTAACGTATAAAGCGCATCCTTTTTCAACGCAAAATTTTCAAGCAACACTCAGCGGCCCAACCGGACTGCCGCAAACATATTTTTTGCTCAACGGTCGCAGATATTTGTTTAACGATTATTTATATGGAACGCGCACTTTTCTTCCTACAGATTCTGCTTATAAACCGACTGGTGATGGAGCAGAAATTCCCCTTGGCTATCAATATGAATGGTCTGGTCTCACGAAACTTACCAACAAATCACTGGAAGGGGTTGAACTCAGTTACCAGTATCTTTTTAACCGAACCGAAGGAGTAAGGACGGAACGAAAATGGATGTTGAATCCCGATGGCAGAAAAGTGCAACGAACACGGTCGGTTGTTCATGGATTTGATATGACGCACCTGTTATCATCATCAACCTACTACACCGTCAGCCTACACGAGAACTTTTTTGATTATACTGATTGGGTGTATGATGATTTTTATGACACTCGCTACGACATTGCCGGTGAGCCGGTTGCATTGCCGAATTCTGATCTAATCATGAAGGGTGTTGACTTCGGTCGTTTTCGTCAGATGACTGATTCATACATCGCAAAATTTTCGTTGCTCAGTCAACTCTCACGTGAACATCAAATAAAAGTTGGTGGTGAATTTCAATACTCAGAGTTAGCATTTGGCACACCAGGCACGTTGGTTTATTTAACAGAAGGAGGAATTACAAAATTAATTCGGTATGTAGATCGTCCACCGGATTACCCGGGTGTTCAACGACATCACCCTGTTTCTTATGCCGCATACGTTCAAGATCTTATTGAGTGGAACGATCTGACAATCCGTGCCGGCGTTCGTTTTGAATATTTTGACTCACGGTCGTTTTTGCCGAGTGATTTAGCAAACCCCGCAAACGCTATTGCTGGCGCGCCTGCTTCATTACCGAAGCGAACAACGGCAAAATCATCGTTTGCACCTCGGTTGGGAGTTTCGTACCCGATTACTACCACATCGGGAATATTTTTCTCCTACGGGCATTTCTATCAACTGCCGCCATTGCGCGATATCTTCAATAATTCAAACTACGCTAAACTGGAAAATATTCAAGCAGGTACGTCCAACTACGGTGTGCTAGGAAATCCGGACGTGAAGCCAGAGCGAACTGTGCAGTATGAGTTCGGATATAAAAATGCAATCTCTGATGTGCTGGGAGTTTCCATCAATCTGTTCTACAAAGATATCCGGGATCTGCTTGGTGTTGAGTTCATCTCTACTTACAACGATGCACAATATACGCGCATGACAAATGTAGATTTTGGCAATGTCAGCGGTTTTACTATTTCACTCACACAGCGGAGAGTAGGTATCATCAGTTCTTCATTGGATTATACGTGGCAAATGGCGCAGGGAAATTCCAGTGACCCGGCAGAAACGGCACGTCTTGCAGAAGCAAAAATGGATGCCCGACCACGACAAGTACCGCTGAATTGGGACCAACGGCACACGCTAAACGCCAGCATTCAATTATCTGAGCCGAATAATTACTCTGTCAGCACAATTCTTAAATTGGGTAGTGGTCTTCCGTACACTCCTGCTATTGGTTCCGGTTTTGGCTCGCAGATTGAAACAAATTCCGGACGAAAGCCGATGGGCTTTGTTGTGGATCTGCGAGCGGAAAAAGGATTTGAGATGAGCGGTATTCAGATGAATGTATTTTTGAGAGTATTCAATCTATTGAATACCACCTACTTTAATGGCGATGTGTTTCCAACAACGGGAAGTCCGGATTATACACTTTCTACTGAGACAGATAAGTATGCATTGCTGAATCCGCTTCGGTACTTTGCGCCTCGAAGAGTGGAAGTAGGTATTTCCTTTGCCCCATCTGCTTTGTAATTATTGGAGAGCGTTTATGAAAAAAATAGTTATCACGTACTGCACCATTCACCTGGCTTTGAGCGTTCCTCTGTTCGCTCAATTGTATCGTCCGGTAACCCCTCCGGACAAACGAGGCGATTTACAGTATGAGCGATTGGGACAGCATGATGCCAATAACATCCGCACGCGCTTTTGGAATTACGGTATGGTGGGTGATTATCCTAACGATCCGATTAATGTTGATTTATCAACGTTTCACTCCGCTGAAGTTCCCAAAGGGAGCGGCATGAATTACACGGACGGTATTACGCCATTTGTTCTTGCAAAGGTAAAAAATGATGTTGGAAACACCATCTACATTATGGAAACTGGTTACCGTGAAGGACAAGCCACCAGTGTGCAAAAAAACCGTCTGATGCGCTTTGAACCTCGCCCAGGATATTTTGAAGCCGACCCTGCTATTAACACTGCTCGTTCTCCTGCTATCAGCAGCGATCCACGCACGTGGCCCAAAACGTGGCCCGATAAAGATTCCACGTGGAACGGACGATGGAACGGATACTTTGGCGCGTCAACCGCGTTTGCTCCTGACCAAGAAAGTTTTACCGTGATGGATGATCAGTACTACGACTCATTTAACTTTACTCCGGATAAACGAGATGCAACACGACAAGGGTTGGGTTTGAGAATTGAAGTGCGAGGATTTCAATGGGCAACACCGCAAGCCGGCAATGTTATCTTTTGGCACTATGATATTGCTAACGAAGGAACGACTGATTATCCAAGCAATGGAGATCCGGAAAATATTATCTTTGGTGTGTATATGGACTCCGGCGTTGGTGGTTCGGCAAAAGGTGTTGATCCCTTGCCAGAATCTGATGATGATAACGCAGCGTTCGATCGTTCATCTGGATTAAATTTAGTGTATACGTGGGATAACTATGGACGCGGGAAAAGTCTCATTAGCAGTGGAGACCGTACCGGTTATTTGGGGTATGCCTATCTTGAAACTCCCGGCAAACCATACGATGCAATTGATAATGACGGCGATGGAATTGTGAACGAAACGCGAGACAGCATTCCCGGAACAAAAATTATCGGACAGTCAAACATTCGTGCCTATGTACAAGCAAATTACAATATGACGTTATTTGAGGCAATCCATGGAAAGTTAGAAAACCGTTTAGCGTATAAGGCCGGTGTGTGGTGGACTGGTGACGAAGATCTGGATTGGGTTGCTTCACTTAATGATTTCGGTGAAGATGGAGAACCAAACACCCACGATAGAGGCGAAGGAGATGGAATTCCAACAAACGGAGAACAGAACTTTGGAAAGACAGATTTGCATGAATCCGACCAGATAGGATTAACAGGGTTTAGAATGTGGAGGATTAACGGTCCCGGACAAGACTATGGAATTTACTTTGCAACAAATCCAAGTACACAAAATTCGCGCATTCTCAGCAATCCTTACAATGGCAGTTATGCTCATTTCTTTTATGATTACTTTACCAATCCTGATACTTCAGCACGGTTTGACAAAACAAGCGCCAATAATCAAAACATCGGATTTTTGTTTGCTTCTGGACCGTTTACATTAAAAGCAGGAACGCAGGAGCGTTTTAGTCTTGCTTTAGCATTTGGTTACGATCTTACAGAACTGCGGAACACTGTGAAAGTTGTTCAAACCATCTACAATGGCAACTATAAATTTGCCACTCCGCCTCCTATACCGACATTAACTGCAGAAGCCGGCGACGGATACGTTCAACTGCATTGGGATGATGTTGCCGAACGATCAACTGATCCGACTACCGGCATCAACGACTTTGAAGGGTACAAAATCTACCGTTCTACCGATTACAACTTTAATGATGTTACCACCGTTATTGCCGCACGTGGAATTTCGCAAACTAATAACGGCAATCCTCTCGCCCAGTACGACTTGAAAGACGGCATTAGCGGATATTCAAGTACGACTGTTAACGGTTTGGCATTTTATCTCGGCGGCGAAACAGGATTACGTCATTCGTTTCGCGACACCAATGTGGTGAATGGACAAGAGTATTATTACGCAGTAACTGCGTACGATTTCGGTGCAACAATCATTCAGGGGGTAACCAATGAAGAATTTACATTCTACCCAGCGGAAAATTCCATGTCTGTTACCCGTACGTTGTTAGGAGGAACAATTCTGCCGCGCAATGTTGTAAAAGTTCGTCCCAATCCAAAAGTGCTGGGATACAAACAAGCATCAACCTCCAACGTCCAGAGAATCTCCGGCTCAGGAACGGGTACCGTATCAGTGAATGTGCTGAACTCTTCGTTGGTTCCGCACAATCACATTATGAAAATTACCTTCAACACCAATCCTGACAGTGTTCGTCCAATTTCGTACAACCTCATCGACAGCACGGCAAACAACACTGTTTTGTTCAGTACAGGAAATGATTTTTTAGGTGAAGGCACAGGTATTTCAGGTCGTGGATTGCAACCCGTGGTGAAAACTTTGCAAACGTACGTTATTGATACCGTTCGTAGTGGATTTACTGCTGGTAGTAAAACAAACGCACAGCTGGAATTTTTGTACATCGGATTATGGCCTATCAATTACAAGCGATTTGGTTTTCCCGATAGTTTAACAATTCAGTTTTCCAGCACAATTATTGATACGGCACTGCCCGTTATACCCGGCTTCACTGATCCGTTACCAGTAAAATTCACCGTGTATTTTCATACCGCCGATGGACCGAAGAAAGCGCCATTTAAATTCGTCGATAATAACAATGATTCAACGTTAAGTTACACAGGCGATCCAAATAGTTTTGATGAAATACAGATACTCACAGGACCAGACACAGCAAATCAGGCGCAGCGTGTTACCTGGCGCGTGCGGTTGAAGAATCCGTCCAGTTCCACAATAACGCCGTCAGACAGTGACCAATACGAATTTAAATTACTGTTGCCGTTTGGGCAGAAGGATGTTTTTGTCTTCAATACATCAAGTGCCTTTGTCGAAGCAAGTTCAGCAAAAACACAATTTCAGGAAGGACCATACGTTGTTCCCAATCCGTATGTGGGTGCGGCCAGTTTTGAACCAGCGCCTTTTGGCGTGCAAGGGCGTGGAGATCGACGACTTGAGTTTAGAAATCTACCACGTAACTGCACTATACGCATTTACACTGTGCGTGGCGATCTGGTCAGAACACTGGTGCACGACGGTTCTACTAATGGCTATGTTGCGTGGGATTTGCGCACAAAGGATAATCTCGATGTCGCACCCGGTCTTTACATTTATCACGTAGATGCCGGCGATGCAGGAACGAGTATCGGTAAATTTGCTATCATTAAATAAGCGAGGACAACTATGACAAAGAAACTTTTTTTGATCATCAGCATCATCGTTCTCGCTTTCGTGCAAACAATTGCACAATCGAAAACGGGAACAAGCGTTGGCGCTTTTCTTTCTATTGAACCAAGCGCGCGTATTGCCGCTATGGGAAACGCCGGCGCAACGCTGTATACGGAACCTCAATCGGTGTACTATAATCCCGCCTCCATTGGATTCCAGCGCGGTAATGCAGTGCAGTTTACACACAGCCAATGGATTGCCGATATTGCGTATGAGTACGGCGTACTTGCCATTGAAGTAGAAAACGTAGGCAACTTTTATGCAACAATGACATCGCTTAATTCCGGCGAGATTGCTGTGAGAACAGTTGACCAACCGCTGGGTACGGGAGAACGATATACCGTTTCTGATGTTGCAGTAGGTCTTGGTGTGGGACGTCAAATCTCAGATCGTTTTTCTGTCGGCATTCAAGTAAATTATATTCAGGAAACGATTTGGCACAGCACACTCTCGGCGTTTTCACTGAGCATCGGAACAATTTACAGACTCTCGCCCGATGGTTTCCATCTTGGCGCCAGTATTTCTAACTTCGGTACGCGCGGAAAGTACGATGGAAGAGATTTGAGGGTGCTGTACGATCAGAATGTTGCGAAGTATGGAGACAACGGTCAGTTGCCTGCGCAATTATTCACGAACGATTTTCCGCTACCGGTGATGTTTCGGGTAGGCGTCGGCATGCCGGTGCAGTTTGATGATGCACACAAACTCACTCTTGCCGTTGATGCATTTCATCCAAGCGATAACACTGAAAGTATGAGCATTGGCGCAGAGTATCTTTTTCAACGCTTTCTGGCGCTTCGTGTCGGATATCAGAATCTATTTTTGGAAGATTCGGAGATTGGTTTAACGCTGGGGGCGGGAATTGAGTATGAACTTTCTGGTTATATTTTTAATTTTGACTACGGCTGGGCAGATCACGGACGGTTGAAAGAATCGCACCGGATAACAGTCGGAATTTCATTGTAACAGTTTCTAAGTAGTTTTTTTTGAGGTATTGATTTGAAAATTTTTAAAACAAAGTACGGTTACTTTTCATCAAACGGAAAAGAATACATTATTACTACACCTCGCACACCGCGACCGTGGATTAACGTTATCAGCAACGGCGACTATGGCTTGACGTTTTCACAGACGGGAAGCGGTTATAGTTGGCGCACACACGCGCAATTAAATCGGCTGACCCGTTGGGAACAAGATCTCATCAAAGATGAATGGGGAAAATACATCTACCTGCGGGATGAAAAGGGAAACATTTGGTCTGCCGGATGGAAGCCGGTGTGCGTTGAACCCGAGTACTACGAGTGTCGCCATGGTATCGGTTATTCAATCATCACATCAAAAAATTTCGGCATCGAGTCAGCTCTTACGGTGTTTCTTCCAAACGATGATCCGGTCGAAATCTGGAAGCTGACACTTCGCAACAAGTCTAAAAAACGCCGAACGATTAGTCTCTTTACCTTTTTCGAGTGGGCGCTTGGTCAATCTCCCGATTGGCATCGCGAATTTCACAAATCATTTATCCATACAGAATTTAATTCTGCCACGCATTCCCTTGTTGCTACGAAGCGATTGTGGGAAGTGCCGACCGAGCGAGGTCACTGGAATACACATTGGCCGTACGTTGCATTTCATTCTGTCAACGCAAAGCCAGTGTCGTTTGATACCGACAAAGAATCGTTTCTGGGAATGTACGGCAACCAATCAATGCCGGCGGCGTTGAGCGGAAAGTTGTTGAAAAAGAAAGAGGGAAATTGGCTTGACCACATTGCCAGTTTACACAACGTGGTGACATTGAAACCCGGCGAAGAACAAACGCTCTTCTATACGCTCGGCTGTGCAGATTCAAAAGAACATGCGGCAGCACTTGCAAAAAAATATCACCGTGCAGAAGCAATTGAGAGTGCGTTTACAGCAATGCAAGAACGATGGGAGCAGTTGCTTGGTACGGTAACTGTTTCCACCCCCGATGATGCTATGGACGTGATGGAAAATATCTGGCTGAAATATCAGGCAATTTCCGGGCGCATGTGGGGAAGAACGGCATACTACCAAACTGGCGGAGCGTTTGGTTTCCGCGATCAATTGCAGGACAGTCAGTTGTGGTTATATATTGATCCACAGCGGACAAAAGAGCAATTGAAACTTCACGCTCGTCATCAATTCAACGATGGAACAGTGTATCATTGGTGGCATCCGATGTCGGAAATTGGTTTACGCAATCAGATTATGGATAATTTGCTGTGGATGCCGTTTGTGATGAATGCGTACCTTCAGGAAACAGATGATGATGCAATTCTTGATGAGATGGAACGATTTGTTGATCATTCCACCCCAGCAAGTATGTACGACCATTGTGTAAAAGCAATAGATAAATCATTGGAACGATTCAGCAGTCGCGGACTTCCACTCATCGGCGGTGGCGATTGGAATGACGGATTAAGCGCGGTTGGGTTGGACATGAAAGGTGAATCGGTATGGCTCGGTCATTTTCTCTACAAAATACTTGTTGATTTTTCTGCTATCGCACAACGGCGAAACGATATACAACGAGCTACCAACTACCGTACCCGTGCCGAACAGTTGAAGGAAAAACTGAACACACTTGCCTGGGACGGTGAATACTATTACGGAGCTACGAAAGATTCCGGTGAAAAGCTTGGTAGCAAAGAAAATGCTGAAGGTTCGTTGTGGCTCAATCCGCAAACATGGGCCGTTATTGCCGGTGTGGCAGATGAAAAACGTTCGCGCCAAGTGATGGATGTTGTTGAAAAACGATTAGAAAAAGAAATAGGTACGCTATTGCTTACTCCGGCATACAAAACACCCGATCCGTTTGTTGGCTATTTGACGCGATATGCACCGGGCATGAGAGAAAATGGCGGAGTGTACACCCATGGCGCAACATGGTCAGTGATTGCTGCGGCTATGCTCGGTCGAGGTGATACTGCATATCGTTTTTATTCAAAGCTCAATCCCATTAATCGCGGAAAAAACCCAGATAAGTATGTTGCTGAACCGTATGTGACTCCCGGAAATATCGAAGGCCCCGATTCTAAATTTTTCGGTCGGGGTGGATGGACATGGTATTCTGGTTCGGCGGCATGGTTATTCAAAGTAGGGATTGAATGGATTTTAGGCATCAGAGCGACGCGAGAAGGATTGTTGATTGATCCCTGCATACCTTCCTCATGGACTGGCTACAAAGTTGAGCGAACGTTTTGCGGGGCAAAGTATCGTATCGAAGTACAAAATCCAAACCATGTTCAATCTGGAGTCAAAGAAATGTGGGTTGATGGCGAACGCCATTGTATGACCAAAGGTCCGCGGGAAAAAATTGTTCCGCAGTTTCCTTCCGGAACAACGCATACCGTGGTGGTGATTTTAGGATAACAACAATTTCAGAACTATCCGAAAAACCTCATTCGTAGCATGAAGGTGCTGAAATTGTCATAGTTCAATAGCTCTGTCTCCTACTTTATGTTGGCCGGTGAGCAAACTATGTGACCAGGTGTAACATAAAAACTATTTTTCAGATGTTTCACAGAAATATTAAGCGCTATCGCTGGACAAAGTCGTTGTATAGTGTTGCGTACACTCACTCATTCAACTAAAAGCGTATTATGAAATTAAAAATCATTATCGCCTCTTTTTTTCTTTCAACAGCATCTGCTCAACTTACCACAGACGCAATCCTTGATACTATTCAATATACGGCATTTAGATTTTTTTGGGATGAAGCAAATCCGGCCAACGGCTTAATTCGTGATCGTCAGAACGTCACTACTCCCAAAAACGCTCCGTGTAGTATTGCATCAGTAGGGTTTGGTTTGACTGCTATTTGCATCGGAGTTGATCATGGCTGGGTGAGCCGGGAAGCCGCCCGCGACAGAGTGTTGACAACCTTGAAAACATTTTGGTACGCTCCGCAAGGTACCGGTAATGGTTATGCAGGAAATTTCGGATTGTTCTACCACTTTCTTGATATGAACACGGCAACACGAACCTGGGATAGCGAGTTATCTACTATCGATACCGCTCTGCTTCTTGCCGGCATTGTGTATGTGAAAGAATATTTCACGTCGTCAGATTCTCTGGAAACATTAATTCGCAATTATTCAGATTCAATCTATTACCGAATGAATTGGGATTTAATGCGCAATGGCAATCCCGGGATTATGTTGGGATGGATGCCGAACACTGGTTTTTCCGGTTACGGGCAATGGGTGGGGTACAACGAAGCGATGATCATGTACATTCTTGCGCTTGGTTCGCCGACATATCCTGTTGATTACTCCGCGTGGCAGAAATGGACGGAAGGGTATAATCAAAACTACAAGTACCAGTACGGTTATTTGTATATCAATTTCCCCCGCTGTTTGGTCATCAATATTCACACTGTTGGATCGATTTCAGAGGTATTGCCGACGAATGGATGAAGGCGCACAATTTGGACTACTTTGAAAATTCTCGCCGCGCTACGTTGGCTCAACGTGCCTACAGCATTCATAATCCTAAAGGTCACAAAGGATACAGTGATACGTTGTGGGGTATCACGGCAAGCGACGTGCCCGGAGGATATGCGGCACACGGTGCGCCACCGGAACAGAATGATGATGGAACAATTGTACCGACTGCTCCAATTAGTTCCATTCCCTTTGCGCCGGAAGTTGTTATTCCTGTAATTAAAAATATGTGGAATAACTACAGACCTCAGTTGTGGACAAAGTACGGATTCCGCGATGCCTTTAATTTGAATGTGAACTGGTGGGGACCTGATGTCATCGGTATTGATCAAGGACCAATAATTATCATGATTGAAAACTATCGTACTCAATCGGTATGGAATCGGTTTATGAAAAATGTTGATGTACAGCGCGGGTTAGCGGCAGCAAAGTTTGGTCCGATCACCAAGGTAAACAAAGAAAAGACTTTACCAGAAGATTTTGTATTGATGCAGAATTATCCGAATCCCTTTAATCCATCTACGCTTATTTCCTATTATCTGCCGAGACGTACGTTTGTAAGTTTGAAGGTGTACAATCTTCTGGGAAAAGAAATAGCAACTCTGGTGCATGGTGAACAATCTGCAGGGCGACACGATGTTCCATTCAGGGCAGATGCGTATTCACTCTCTTCAGGAGTGTATCTCTATAAACTATCTGCCGGAAGCGTTACTCAAACACGAAAGATGACACTCATTAAATAAAGAGCGATAATGAAAAAAATATTTTTCCTCCTTCTGCTTTCCCTTACTAACGCCAACGCCCAGCAGAAATTGTGGGATCCCTTTTTGGATACGGTACAGCATAGGACAGTTCAGTGGTTTCTTGATCTTACACCAAAAGAAACCGGACTCACTCCTGATCGATGGCCGACGCTGACATTTTCCAGCGTTGCGGCGATAGGTTTTGCGTTAACAACATACGGAGTTGCCGTTGAGCGTGGCTACATTGCACGAACCGATGCTGTCAATCGAACATTGACGACACTGCGGTACTTGTGGAACGGAAAGCAGGGCGCTGCACCAAAAGGAATGATGGGCTATCGTGGTTTCTTCTATCACTTTCTGAATTTTGACGATGGAACACGATTTAAGGACGTTGAACTTTCCACAATTGATACGGCATTATTGATTGCCGGCGTGCTCTTTGCTCAATCGTATTACGATAAAGAAAGTAGAGAAGAGAAAGAAATCCGTGCCTTGGCAGATTCACTCTACCGTCGCATTGATTGGCAATGGGCAATGAATGGCACAACAGGTATTGCAATGGGATGGAAGCCGGAAGAAGGTTTTCACCCTTCCGTTTGGCGTGGCTATAACGAAGCAATGATCCTTTACATCCTTGCACTCGGTTCTCCTACATTCCCTACCCCTGAAATTGTGTGGAACACATGGACAGAAACCTATTTGTGGAAGGAATATTACGGACAAGAACATGTAAACTTCATGCCGCTGTTTGGTCATCAATATTCGCACATTTGGATTGATTTTCGCGGAATTTACGATGCCTACATGAAGAACAAAGGAATTGATTACTTCGAGAATTCACGTCGCGCCACATACGTTCACCGAGCATATGCGAAGCATAATCCGCACCAATGGATTGATTATTCCGATTCCATTTGGGGAATGACGGCATGTGACGGACCGAAAGATACAGCCTTTGTTGTGAATGGAATTCTACGCCATTTTCGTTCATACTCTGCCCGTGGAACAGGAGCCGATGAACACGTTGACGACGGAACGCTTGCCCCGACGGCAGTTGGCGGTTCGATTCCTTTTGCTCCGGAAATTTGTATTCCTGCCTTGAAAGCAATGAAAAACAAGTACGGCAATAAACTCTGGACCCAGTACGGTTTTATTGATGCATTTAATCCCACATACATTACTCCGCAAACACCTAACGGTTGGTTCGATCACGATTACCTTGGCATTGATCAAGGACCAATTGCATTGATGATCGAAAATTATCGTAGCGGTTTCGTGTGGGAGGTCATGAAGAAAAATCCGTACATCATCAAAGGATTGCGGCGTGCAGGTTTTTCCGGCGGATGGTTGGATGATGTGACAAAGAAACAGTAGTAGTATATCAGGGTGAGTTCTCTTGTGAATTTCACTATTACGGTTAGCGTAGATTCTTGTTTCTCAAAATTCATTGTTTCACACGTTAATCAGAAGTCATCATATTGGTTGTGACGCCATTTCGTTTTTCAATTGATTACCACCTACCCCGTAACACTTTTTCTCTTAACGGTACGTGGGAAATTACAGGCGGCGATGAAACACGTATTCCGTCAACGTTTTCCTCTGCTGTTCAGGTTCCGGCAGTTGTTGATACAGCAATTCCGTTGTATGATTGGCAGAAGTACGATTTTCATTGGTACCGTACGGCGTTTGTTATAGAAAACCTCTCGCCTGCACACACAGTCTTTCTGAAAATTTCTCAAAGCATGTTTGGTACGGAAGTGTGGTTCAATGGTCACCATCTTGGCGGCTCAATCAGTTGTTACACCTCGCACGAGTATGTGTTGAATGAATTTCTGCGGTCCGACAGCGTGAATGAGGTAATTGTTCGTGTTGGTGCGAAACATACGTTGCCGCCGGAAAGCGCTGTTGGCAGAGATCAGGAAAAAGAAATATACACACCGGGAATTTGGGGAGACGTTGAATTGGTCCGTACCGGAAACGCCCGTGTAAAACTGGTGCAGGTACTTCCACACATTGAAACAGCCACCGCCGAAGTACGAGTGTGGATTGAAAACTTGACGGCAAGCGAACAATCGTTTGTTGCTACCGCACAGGTTCGGGAAAAAAAATCCCGCACAGTAGTTTCATCTGAACATACTGTTACAATTACTGCAAGTGCAAAGGGAGTCCAGTACGCTTTATTTCACATTCCGATACGAGACATAACATTATGGTCGCCCGAACAGCCGTTTCTGTATGAAGTTGAAGTTCGTCTTGCATCTATTTCCCCCTCTAAACAGAAGAAGTATGAAGATGTGTCTGTTACGACATTTGGCATGCGGGAATTTACAATTCGCGGCGCAGATTTTTATTTGAATGGAAAAAAAATTCTTCTGCGTGGCGGCAATATTGCCTTTCATCGCTTTCTTTCTGACAAACAACGAAGACTTCTGCCGTGGGACCACCAGTGGATAAAAAAAGTGTTGATTGATATTCCCAAAGAACACAACTTCAACTTTTTCCGCAGTCATCTCGGACAGATGTACAACAAGTGGTACGATATTGCCGATGAGTATGGAATGCTGATTCAAAACGAATGGCAATTTTGGTGTGCAACCGGTTCTGACGCGCAAATACGAAAAGAATTCACGGAATGGCTTTATGATAACTGGAATCATCCGAGTATTGTCATGTGGGATCCATTGAATGAGTCGAGCGATGAAACAGTCCAGCGAGAAATTGTTCCTGAAATGAAAAAACTCGATCCTACTCGTCCGTGGGAATCTGTAGATTTTCATGAAGAACATCCCTACATCTATTCGTTGGGAATGGTGTTAAACAATCGTACGTTCGGTTTCAGCCGTTCGCTGGAAGAAATTGAACATCTTCCCGTTCCTTCTGTGGTAAACGAGTTTTTGTGGTGGTGGCTCAATGATAAATGGGAACCAACGACGCTCACCAGAATGATTGTTAAACGATGGATGGGAAATTATTATACAAGCGATGACGTCATTGCTCATCAATCATTTCTTGCGCAGGAACTCATTGAGCTGTTTAGACGAATGCGTGTGAAAGCAATTCAACCATTCGTCTACCTCAGCAATAACGACGGACCTACCGCCCATTGGTTTCTCGGCGATATTAAAGAGTTGCAACCAAAGCCGGTGCTGAAGGCAATCAAAAATGCTTTTGCTCCTTTCGGCATCAGCATTGAATTATGGGACAGGCATTTCGTTATTGGCGAGCGGCGAATCATTCGGGTTTTTGTGTTCAACGACTCATTGACGATTCGAGTTGGTACACTCCGTGTTGGCATCATCTCGATTGATGGAATGTGGATTTCATCAAAAGAAATTTCCGTTGAGGTACAACCGGTGAGTGATACTATTGTGACTACAGAACTTGCATTTCCCGAAGAAGCAGGTGAATTTCGTGTGTTTGCCGAGTTGAAAGAGCAATCAACCGTTGTGGCAACAAGTACGAAAATTGCTCACGTGTTTGAACCCCCGCACATTTCGTTAAAAGAACGCAATATTATTCTATTTGACCCATCGCAGGAAATCAACAACTTTCTTTCAGAAGTAAAAATTCCGTTTGTCGATTTTGAACAGGCGATTCATTCTCCCGCTGAAACAATTCTTGTTCACGGCAATGTATTTCCCAGCAGAATATACTCTGCACACCTGCATACACTTTCTGAAAAAGTGAGCAACGGCAGTACTCTTGTGCTGATTGAACCTGAATTCCGCGTTGTCGGTTCTGCTACGTTTACCATTGTGAACGGCGTGACACTATCAGTTTCGCATCGTGCTGATCTTGATAAAGGTGGATACGATTCGTACGTATTCGCCGAAGATTATACACACCCGCTCTGGAAAAATGTTCGGAAAGAACATCTGATGTTCTTCAACGGTGCATACGGCGGAGAAATTGTGTCGCAGTATGATGTAGAGTTTTCAGTGCCATCGAAACGTCTGGCAAGTTGCGGAATTGATCTCAACGTCACTGCAGCGTCAGAAGTTCATTATGGAACAGGGAAGATTGTACTGTTTCGGCTTCAACTTCGCGGGCGTTTATTCAATACAAATCAAAGTGAATCGCTGTTTGCACGAAGAGTTGATCCGGTAGCGCAACAGTTGTTGTTTAACTTACTTGAATACTGAAAGGGAAATCTGATGAAAGAAGGTGTAATGCTTTTGATCATAGTACTTGCGGTGCTTTTCATTGGCTGTTCAGCATCAAAAGAATGGATAGTTGCAACAGGTCAACATCCGCACAATTTTGAGAAGGAGATAGTTAAAAAAGTCGGATTAAAATTTTTGCTCTATCTTCCCAAACAGTACGGACAGCCGGACAAAAAGTATCCGTTGCTCATGTTTCTACACGGTTCAGGCGAGCGTGGTAATGATCTGAATAAATTGAAGGTGCACAGCATTCCAAAGATAGTTGAGGCCAAAGATGATTTTCCGTTTATCGTTGTATCGCCACAATGTCCGGATGGCGAGCGATGGAATGTAGAGACATTGAACGCATTGCTCGACGAGATTATTTCGGGCTTGGCAGTTGATACAACACGTGTGTACCTCACCGGATTAAGCATGGGCGGATACGGAACATGGAAACTTGCCGCTGCGCATCCGGAACGATTTGCTGCTATAGCTCCAGTGTGTGGTGGCGGTTCATTAGAAGATACATGGCGATTGAAAGAAATGCCTGTGTGGGCGTTTCACGGTGCAAAAGATGATATCGTGCCTCCGACAGAAACTGAGCGAATGATTGAAGCATTGAAACGAATGGGAAATACGCAAGTAAAATTCACTTTATATCCTGATGCCAATCATAATTCGTGGGATGCAACATACGCAAATCCTGAATTATATGAATGGTTTCTTCAACATCATAAATAAGAAAACATGAAAAAATATATCATCTTTCCGGTGTTCATAGTTACTGGTTTATGCAACATAGTTTTTGCACAACCTTCAACGCAACTGTTGTCCTCCGTCGTAGAAGCAAAGATTGATTCCATCATTGCACTGATGACCTTGGATGAAAAACTTGGTCAGTTAAATCAGATTGGCGGCACATGGTACGACACAAAAACTGAACGACTCAATGAAGAACAAACAGCACTATTGAAAGCAGGAAAAATCGGTTCCTTTCTCGGTATAACCGGCGCCGCGGAAACAGGAAGAATTCAACGCATTGCAGTAGAACAGACGCGAATGAAAATTCCGGTGCTCTTCAGTGCCGACATCATTCACGGCTTTCATACTATTACGCCCATTCCGCTGGCTGAGGCGAGTTCGTGGAATCCGGAGTTAGTTGAACGTTCGGCGCGTATTGCCGCAATTGAAGGCGCGGCATCAGGTGTTCACTGGAATTATGCACCGATGGTCGATATTGCGCGCGATCCGCGATGGGGAAGAATTGCCGAAGGTTCCGGAGAAGATCCGTATCTTGGTTCAGTAATGGCAGCAGCGCGGGTGAAAGGGTTTCAAGGGAAGAATCTTTTAGAATTTGGTTCGCTACTGGCGTGCGCCAAACATTTTGCCGCATATGGCGGGGCAGAGGCGGGACGGGATTACAATACGGTAGATATGTCCGAACGAACATTGCGAGAAATTTATCTTCCGCCGTACAAAGCGGCAATTGATGCAGGCGCATGGACATTGATGAGTGCCTTTAATGAAATCGGTGGCGTGCCGAGTTCCGGCAATCGTTGGCTGATGACTGATCTGTTGAGAACAGAATGGGGATTCAAAGGAATGGTGGTGAGCGATTACACTGCGATTATGGAATTGCTCAATCACCGCATAGCGAAAGACAGTACTGAGGCGGGTATCATCGGTCTTTCTGCCGGAGTGGATATTGATATGGTGAGCAGAATTTACATCACTAAACTTGCTGATGCTGTACGGACAGGAAAACTTTCAGAAGACATTGTGAATGAAGCCGTGAGACGAGTGCTGCGTGTAAAATTTTTATACGGCTTGTTTGACGATCCTTACCGCCATGCAAAACCGGAAAAGGAAAAAGAGTTACTGCTTCACAAAGAGCACCGTGCAGTAGCGCGCGAAATGGCGAGACAATCCATTGTTTTATTGAAGAATGAACGAAATTTACTTCCACTCGACAAATCCACAAAAAAAATTGCGCTCATTGGTCCTTTGGCGGGGAATGACCATCGTCGCGATCTTGTCGGTGCGTGGGCATGGGCGCAACGGCCGGAAGATGTTGTGTCGGTGATTGATGGAATGAAAGCAAAAATTTCATCAAGGACAACCATCCTGTATGAAAAGGGATGTGAAGTCGAAGGTGATTCTGCTTTTCGTGTTGAACAAGCAGTGAAGATTGCCCGGCAGGCAGACATTGTGATAGCCGTACTTGGCGAATCACAGCGGCACAGCGGTGAAGCGGCAAGCAGAACAAATCTCGATCTGCCGGGACGCCAAAAGGAATTACTGCAAGCGCTTCACAAAACAGGGAAACCGATTGTGCTAGTGGTGATGAACGGCCGACCGCTTACATTGGAATGGGAAGCCGAGCATATTCCTGCAATTATTGAAGCGTGGCATCTCGGTGTAGAAGCAGGCAATGCGGTGGCAGATGTGCTGTTTGGCGATTACAATCCTAGCGGCAAATTACCGGTCACATTTCCCCGTAGTGTCGGACAGATTCCAATCTACTATAATCATAAAAGCACTGGAAGACCGCTGGTTGAACATGACAAATACACGTCACGCTATCTTGATTCACCCAATACTCCGCTGTTTCCGTTTGGGTATGGACTTTCGTACACAACATTTGCCTATCGTAATGTAAATGTTTCTCCCAAAACAATTTCGAGAAATCAAAGTATTGTCGTTACTGTTGACGTAGAAAACACCGGTACACGAAGCGGCGAAGAAGTAGTGCAGTTGTATCTCCGGGATGAAGTGGCAACGGTAACTCGTCCAGTCAAAGAATTGAAAAGATTTAGAAAAATATCATTGAACGCAGGTGAAAAAAAATCTGTCGAATTTATCCTGACGCCCGACGATCTTTCATTCTACAATCTTGAAATGAAGAAAGTTGTTGAACCAGGAACATTCACATTGTTTGTCGGAGGAAATTCGGTTGATTGTCTGGAAACAAGGTTTGAAGTAACAGAATAATTTTCAGCGTTCGTGTAATATAAGCAGGTAGGCAGAGTAACGGCAATCATTCAACAATCATGATGAGAGTTATACTGAATATAGTAACAGGTGTTGTTATCGTACTTGCATTACGTTGCACTCCCGCTTCAAACGACGTAGTGGTAATTAAATTTTGGGGGATGGGAAATGAAGGTGAAATGGTGTTACCACTCATCAAAGAATTTGAACGTCTCAATCCTACGATTAAAGTTGAAACTCAGCAAATACCGTGGACTGCGGCGCATGAAAAGTTGCTGACAGCGTACGCCGGCGAATCAACCCCTGATGTGTGCCAATTGGGAAATACATGGCTTCCGGAATTTACAGTTCTCAATGCCTTGGAACCGCTCGATCCATTTGTGAAGAACTCGACACTTGTCGATCTCAACGATATTTTCCCCGGCGTTTTGAAAACGAATATTCTTGATTCAACGCTGTACGGCATACCGTGGTACGTCGATACCCGTGTTGTTTTTTACCGAAAGGATATGTTGAAGCAAGCTGGATTCGATGAATTTCCAAAAACGTGGGGGGAAGTGTTGCAAGCATCCAGAACAATTCAACAGCAAGCCAAAGCAAGCAAGAAACTCTGTTATCCGTTTTTTCTTCCGACGAATGAATGGGTGCCTGCCATTGCCTTGGGAATGCAGGCGGGTGGAAATTTCCTCAAAGAAAAAAATTCTCGCGGCAACTTTAGCGGCAAACAATTTACCAAAGCATTCTCGCTGTTGAACGAATTTTACCGCAAACAGTATTCTCCATCCGGCATGCAGTTGATTACGAATATGTACAATTCATTTTCGGATGGATTGATTGCGATGTACATCACCGGTCCATGGAATATTGGCGAATTCACACGGCGTATTCCTGCTCATCTGCAACAGCAGTGGATGACAGCCCCTCTTCCTTCTATGGATTCTCTGTGGCCCGGAGTTTCTCTTCCGCTTGGTACGAGTTTAGTGATGTTTAAGAATAGCAAACACAAAAAGGCGGCGTGGAAGTTAATTGAGTTTCTTTCATCAGTCGAACAATCTATTAAGTTTTACAACGTAACCGGTAATCTTCCTCCCCGCCAAGCAGCATGGAGAGATTCTTCGCTGGCACATAATCAATACGTCAAAGCATTTTATCAACAACTCCAGCGCGTTGATCCTCTTCCGCAGATACCCGAATGGGAACAGATTGTGATTCGACTTCAAACGTATGTGGAATACATTGCGACCGGAACAACGACTGTTGAACAAGCGCTGAAACAATTCGATGGCGAAGTGGATGTTATGCTGGAAAAACGAAGGTGGTTAGTGGAGAAACAACGATGAATTCTTCTTCCCGCACAACAGCCGCATGGATCTTTCTCGCTCCCGCCCTGGGAGTAATCGGAATCTTTTTTGCACTCCCTGTCTTTGCGGCGTTTGTGTTGAGTTTTACCGATTTTGATATCTATGCGCTCGGCAATTGGGATTACATCCGTTTTATCGGTTTTCAAAATTACCTCCGTATTGCTGAAACGCCGCTGTTCTGGAAAGCATTGAAAAATACTTTTTACTTCGTTCTCGTTGGCGGACCACTTTCTGTTGCTGTCTCGCTTGGTACAGCGTTAATGCTGAACTCGAAACTGGCAAAGTTTAAGTCGTTCTACCGCACAGTGTATTTTTTGCCAGTTGTTTCAAGTCTCATTGCGGTAGCAATCATCTGGCGGTATTTGTATCATCCTGCGCACGGTTTGTTGAATTATTTTCTGTCATTCTTCGGTGTTTCGCCAATCGATTGGTTGGGCGATCCTGATCTGGCAATGCCGGCAATTATTCTGATGGCAGTGTGGAAAAACTTCGGCTACAACATGCTTATTTTTATTGCAGGGTTACAGAACATTCCCGACGATTTGTATGAAGCCGCTCATTTAGATGGCGCCAGTTGGTGGCAACAATTTACAAGCATTACGTTGCCTATGTTGAAACCAACCACCGTCTTTGTGGTCATGATTACTATCATTGGTTACTTCCAGTTATTTGCTGAGCCATATGTGATGACGCAGGGAGGTCCGCTTAATGCTACCACCAGTATTGTGCTGCTGATGTATGAGCAGGGATTTCGGTGGTGGAATATGGGATACGCCGCAGCAATTGCGTTTGTGTTGTTTGCCATTATTCTGGTATTCACCCTTATTCAAATGATGCTTCAACGGAGCATACGACAGTGAGTAACAAGACTACTCGCATACTACTAAACATTAGTTTACTGGTGATTGCTCTAACAACTCTCACCCCCGTCCTCTGGATGCTCTCCGCATCGTTCATGGCATCAGGAGAAGCCGGAACATTTCCACCGCCATTGCTGCCGAAACATCCTACCGTTGAACATTACCGCGCGTTAAGTGAACGGCTGAATATGAGCAGGTATTTCCTCAACAGTTTTGTCATCGCCGGAACGGTGACATTGGTTTCTACACTGCTTAATTCGATGGCGGGATTTGCTTTTGCTAAATATCATTTTAAAGGACGAGATAAATTGTTCAATTTACTCTTGAGCGGAATGATTGTGCCTGCACAAGTAACGATGTTGCCGCTGTTTCTGATGCTGAAGACAATGGGTTTTGTGAATACGTATGTTGGAGCAATTATTCCCGGCATGGCGAGTATCTTTGGAATTTTTCTCATCCGTCAGTTCGTGATGGCAATTCCCGATAGTCTTATTGAAGCCGCACGGATTGACGGCGGAAGTGAATTTAAGATTTATCGTACAATCATTCTTCCTCTCTGCCGACCGATTCTCTTTACCTTGGCGCTGTTTACTTTTATGGGAACGTGGAATGATTTTATGTGGCCTCTGATTATTATGACCGATCAGTCTAATTACACACTACAAGTAGGGCTGGCAAGTTTAATGGGTGAGCATGTGCTCGACCTTGAATTGATGATGGCGGGTTCTGTGGTAACAATTATTCCTGTTGTAGTGCTGTTTCTATTATTTCAGCGTCATTATGTTCGTGGCATTATGGTTGGCGGGGTGAAAGAATAATGTGTATGACCAAATTCCGTTTTAGTTTTTAGTATTGAGCGGAACTGAAAATTTGACTTGTATTCCCGGAGACAGACAAATGAAAAAAATTTTTCTCATACTCTGCATACTCTCTTCTTTTATAACTGCTCAAACTTCACGCCGTTCTCTTGTTCTTGATGATTGCAACACGATATCGAATTGGAAAACATTCCAATCTATCGGTGTAGAGGTACAACAGCAGGGCGACAACGGAGCGCTGCGATTTGATATTGCTTTTCCGAAAGGTTCCGGTTATGGCGGAGTATTCAGAAATTTCAACATTCCATTGCCGGAAAACTATGAAATCTCTTTTCTCCTAAAAGCGACTGTTCCTGTTAATAATTTTGAAATTAAAGTCAGCAGTGATAGCAGCGGAGAAAACATTTGGTGGGTAAACAACAAAAATTACACCTATCCTTCCGAGTGGAAGCGAATTGTTGTTAAAAAACGGCATCTTGGTTTTGCCTGGGGACCAAAGCCGGCGCCACATCCATCAAAACTTCTACGGCTTGAAATTGTCGTTACGGCAGGAACAGGCGGAAAGGGAAGCGTTTGGATCGATGATGTAACATTAACAACGCTTCCGCTCCCACCGGCAACACCTCCTACGCCATCCGTTTCAGCGTCATCGTTTGTTAAGAACAACAAGCCGGAAAATGTTTTGCCACAGAACAAAAGAGGATGGGTCAGCAAGACAAATAGAAATGAATGGATTGAGCTTGATTTGAAATATGAAAAAGAATTTGGCGGTGTACATCTGGTGTGGGATTCTTCGTTGAACGGAGTATCGTACGCAATTCTTGGATCGTTCGACAGAAAGCAATACGATACACTTTACGTTGTTAGCAATGGAAAAGCCGGTAATGTGCTTCATTACCTTCCTGAGTCTGAAGCGCGGTTTGTCCGTCTTGTGTTGAAAGAAAATAGAACCCAACAGCCGTTTAAACTTGAAGAGTTTTCTGTTGTTGCCAGCGAATCACTCTCAACACCCAATCAGTACTTCGAGCGCGTCGCTGCGTCTTCTCCCATCGGTTTTTACCCGCGCTATTTTTTGAAACAGCAATCGTATTGGACTGTTGTTGGCGTTCCTTCTGACACTCGCGAAGCATTGTTGAGTGAAGATGGAGCGTTTGAAGTTGATAGGCAAAAATTTTCCATTGAGCCGTTCATTGTTCTCAACCCGGATAATACTGTGTTACACTGGGCAAATGGAAAAAATGTTCAAACACTCGATGAACAGTACTTGCCGATACCAACCGTTACCCGCTTCCATACAACCATAGAGTTGCGAACCACGCTGATTGCTATTGGCGAAGCAGGAAGTTCATCAATTCTTGCGCGCTACGTTGTAAAGAATATCTCTGATCAAACTCAATCAGGTTCGTTTTTTCTTGCGCTTCGTCCGTTTCAGGTTAATCCCACATCGCAATGGTTAAATTATGACGGCGGTTTTGCAAAGACAACCACTATTTCTATTAATAACAATCGCGCGATGGTTGATAATACAACGATGATTGTTTCCGGTACCCCGACTGCTTCCGGTGCGGTGGCAATTGAACAAGGAGATGTTACTGATTTTATTATTCGTCAGACTGTTCCTCAAACTCAAACGGTCGAACAATCTCGCGGAATGACTTCTGCCGCATTTCAATATTCTTTTGAGTTGAAAGCCGGTGATTCACTTGTAGTGATTGCGGCAGTTCCTTTTACTCCCGAAGGAAATCAATGGACGGAGAAACCGACAACACCGGAAGAATTTGAGAATGAGTATGCAGATGTCAAATCCTTTTGGACAAAGAAACTCAACACTGTTGAATTTACGGTTCCAGCAGAAGCACAACGACTGATCAATATTATCCGCACCAACCTTGCTTATATTCTCATCAATAAAGATAACGTTGGATTTCAACCCGGTTCGCGTTCCTATGAGCGATCATGGATGCGCGACGGTTCAATGACCTCAGATGCATTGTTGAAATTGGGAATCACAGAAGAGCCAAAGAAATTCATTGAGTGGTATTCGTCGTATCAGTACGAAAGCGGAGCGGTACCGTGCGTTGTTGATACGCGAGGTCCCGATCCGGTGCCGGAACACGACAGTCACGGACAACTGATTTTTGCTATTATGGAATATTTTCGTTTTACCCACGATACAACATTTCTCCGTGAACGATGGCACAATATTGTTGCGGCTGTCAACTACATTCAATCACTTCGTGCTCAGCGGATGACACCGGAATTCCGTGATGGTAATGATGAACAAAGAGCGTTCTATGGATTAGTTACCGAATCCATCAGCCATGAGGGCTACTCTGACAAGCCCATGCATTCATATTGGGATAATTTTTTTGCATTGAAAGGATTCAAAGATGCTGCTGCCGCCGCCGCTGTGTTGGGTAAGCAACAAGAAGCGCACTTCTACGACAGTCTTGCCAAAGCGTATCGCACGAATGTGTATACTTCCATTTCGCTGGCGATGAAGAATAAAGGTATCAACTACATCCCTGGCTGTGTTGAAAAAGGAGATTTTGATGCCACATCGACATCTATCGCACTCTTTCCGAGCGGAGAAATGAACTATGTTCCACAACCGGCATATCGCAACATGTTTGATAAATATTTCGAATGGTTCGTCCAACGCGCAGAAAATAAAATTTCTTGGGACGCATATACGCCGTACGAAATTCGAAACGTCGGAACATTCATCTATCTTGGACAAAAAGATCGCGCTCACTATGCGCTCGATTATTTTTTAAAAGACCAACGCCCGCAAGGATGGAATCACTGGGCGGAAGTAGTTGCCAACGGCTACCGAACGATGCGCTTCATTGGCGATATGCCGCATACATGGGTCGGTTCGGATTACATCAACGCCATTCGTGCAATGTTTGTGTATGAAATTGATGATGATTCTACGCTTGTGCTCGGCGCCGGATTGAAGGATGAATGGATGGCACACGGTATTTCGATAAAAGGTTTGCCGACACACTTTGGAACAGTCTCGTACTCCTTTTCGCCTGTAGCGAACCAGCGTCAGGAAATATCTATTTCCGGAACCGTTGATACACAAAAAACAACGATACTTCTTCCTATCTCACATTTTCCCGCTATTGTTCAAAAAATTATTGTGAATGGTAACGAAGTGATTCCTACTCAAGGTCATATTACAATTTCTCAACTTCCTTCTACCGTGATTCTTCACTTAGCACAGTAATAAAAAAAGCGGCGCTATATTACCACATCTGGAACAATGAAGGCGTAGCGACCGCTCTGCATTTTCTTCCTACAAGTTGCTTTTGGACTTCTCAACGCATATTTTTGGGCTATGAAAGATTCAACAAAGATTACTATCCTTGTTTTTAGCATAGTTGCGGCGTTAGCATTATTAGCTCTCTACTCAACATTTCTCGATAGTTCATCTCTTCTTGCTTCTGTTGGGAAAGTGGAAAAAGTGTATTTTGCCGATCATATTTCCCCAGCTCATCAAGCAGTGATTGATAAGTTCAACAAAAAATATGTTGGTCGCATCGAGGTGGTGCCGGTTGACTTGCCCTTCAGCAAATTCAGTACGAACGAACGAAAAGAATTGCTAGCGCGGTCATTGCGCAGTAAAAGTGATCGGTTAGATGTTTTTTCGGTTGACTACATTTGGACACCTCGGTTTGCGAAGTGGTGTGTTGATTTAACGCCGTACTTTTCACGAGAAGAACAGCAAAAAATTATTTACCCAGCCATCCAATCGTGCAGCAAAGATGGAAAACTGGTTGCTATGCCGCTGTACATTGATATTGGGATGATGTACTATCGCAAAGATATAATCAACCGCCTCCCCAAAGCAGATGAGTGGCACCAGACGCTTCGCTCATCGATTTCGTGGGATGAGTTGCTACGTTTAGTCGGGCTGCTGGGATATACCAACAAACCGTTTTACCTTTTTCAGGCGAGCGACTACGAAGGGTTGATATGCAATTATTTTGAATTAGTAAAAAGTATCGATTCATCGGCGTTTCGTGGAAACACTATTGACTTGCGCGCTCCTGCTGCAAGGCAGGCCCTACAGTTTATGGTAGATTTAGTTCATCGCTACCGAATAAGTCCGAAAAACGTGGTAGAGTTTGATGAGAATAAGAGTTACGACTATCTTCTGGAAAACGATGCAGTGTTTGTGCGTGGCTGGCCTAACTTTCTGGAAAATTATCGAAAAGTGTACCGTGATACGTCAAAGTTTACGCTGATTGAACGGGCCGCTTTGCCTCATTTTGAAGGACAACGACCGACATCGGTATATGGCGGATGGAATTTAATGGTTTCGAAATTTTCTACTAAAAAAGAAGCGGCAATAGAATTTGTTCGGTACCTGCAAACCGAAGAAGCACAGAAGACCATGTTTGAAATCGGGGGGTACATTCCTGTAAACCAAAAAGTCTATGATGATTCCCTCTATTGTGCACAACACAGCGACTTAAATTACTACCGAGCGTTGGTAGAGCGTGGTTTCCATCGTCCTTTCTTGGATGACTATACAAGAATTTCCGATATTATCGCACATTTTGTCCACCGCGCCATTAGCAAAGAAATAAGCGTTGACGAAGCATTGTCGCAAGCATCCGCGATGATTGAAAGCAAAGCGCTTCTGATCAAATAGCGTAATGAAAAAAACTATTCAACAACTGCAGGAAAGTTTAGGACAGTACCGTTTTGAAATTCGGCACTTAACGGTACTGTTTATCATCCTCATTGTTTTCCAAATCATCATCTCGTTTATCCATAAAATTTCATTGCAGAAAATTTTGGTGAACACGCAGGAATGGTATCAGCAAGATTCTGCCGAGCGACTTGCTAATTTAACGACAACATCGTTAGAACTGCTGTTGGAATCTCGTTCCAAAAACGACCGATTGAAAAAACACGAAGTCACCAAAATTATTCAGGATTTAAACATCATTCTCAGTCAGCAGTATCTTCAGCAAAATGTTCAGGAAATCTGTCTGCTAGTACGTGTTGATTCTGTGCTTTATGCTATTGATGATGGCCACGTTTTGTATGAGTACGTTTTTGGCGGTAACAAACAACTGCCGCCTCCTTCGCGGAGTCACCAACAAGCAATTCAGATGTATGAAGCAATGGAACAGGAATTTGCCGCAAAAGAGCAAATACACACCATTGTTGCTGATGAACAAACATTTCATATCTTTGTTCCCTTTGTACCGCGGGGCGAATTGGCAGGAGCGGTGTACATGCGGAACACACCTGATTTTAGTTTTATTACCAATGAAATGATTTCGGGGTATGATGAAACTTCAATTACCTATTCAGCCCTGATGCTATTTGGATTGCTGGCAATGTTCTACATTTCGTCGTACACGCTTAAAGAACGAAACAAAGCCCAAGCAATGTTGTTTGAAGAACAGAAAAAACACCTTGCGGAACAGATTAACATCGAGAACGAGCTACTCTTTGCCAAGCGAATTTACCATACGCACCATAAAGCGGAAAAAATTATGGGCTTTATCAAAGAAGACATACGACAGATGACACCCGAAACAATAGATGTGGTGAAGGTTCGCATTAACAAATACGCCAACTTTATTGCCCGCGTCATTTACGATATGAAGTGGTATGCTCCGCCAGTGCACACCATTCGTAGTCCTATCTTCAATACTAACATTAACGAGGTATTGCAGTTTTTGGTAGATCATGTTTTTAAACGGTTGTCGCTTGAACCTGAAGCAATATCCTTCCATCTCGAGTTGGATCAAACACTTCCCGTTTCTCACATCAATGAGTTTGTGATGTGGGAAGTGTTTGAACCTATTATTCAAAACTCTCTTGACCATGCGGGAAACAACATCGTGAAGGTGACCATTAAAACTGAATTCGACCAACAGAATCATCTCATTCGCGTTTTTATTATGGATAACGGCAAAGGTATTGAACCATGGCTATTGGAACGAAACGATGCCGGCGTGAAAAAAATCTTTCTCGAACACACTTCCACAAAACGAAGCGGCGATTTGCAACACAGCGGCTACGGTTGTTACATCGCATATGAAATTGCTACCCAGCGGTGTGGATGGGAAGTTGATGCTGAGAACCTTTCAGACGGTGGTTGTAAGTTTACTTTTACCATACCAGTGTAATGCAATGAGTGCTGAAAAGAAAATACAGATACTCTTGATAGAAGACGAAGAATTCGACGTTCGCCGCGTAAAGAATACGATTAAACCGTTTCTGCAACGCATCAACATCGCTCATGTTGTTTCCAACGGCAGGGTTGCATTAGAAGTGTTGGCAGCAAAAAATAATTTCTTCGATGTTGTGATTATGGATTTTCAAATTGCCGGCGGTTTAATGGGTGAAAATCTCATTCGTGAAATAAAAAAGATTGATCCGTCACTGCAGATTATCGTCATCACCAAAATGACGGTGAATGTTGTTGATTACAATTTTGCCAACAGTTTAATGGCGGCAGGCGCGTTTTGGTACTGCACAAAATATCCGGGTGATATTGAAGAGTATATTTATCAGCCCACCGATTTTATTTTGTCTATTTTTAACGCCTATAACAAACGCGTGTTGGAACGTGAACAGACTAAGACAAAGACAAAGTTGCTTCGTAAAGCAGAAGAGATGTTGGCAAAGAAAGTGATTATTGGAGTTTCACCGGCCATTGAGCAACTTCGCCAGCAAATACAACGGTGCGCAGAATCTGATGTCAATGTATTGATTTCCGGTTCATCGGGTACTGGAAAAGAACTAGTGGCTTACAACATTCATTTACGAAGCAAACGGCGTCTGGAAAATTTTGTGCCGATAAACTGTGGCAGCATTCCGCATGAACTGATTGAAAGTGAATTGTTCGGTTATGAGAAAGGAGCGTTTACCGGCGCTTCCTCTGCAAAGCCGGGATTGTTTGAGGTTGCTCATCATGGAACAATTTTTCTTGATGAAGTAGCAGAACTGCCATTATCAGCGCAAGTGAAATTGTTGCGCGTCATTCAGGAAGGTGAAATTGAAAAAATTGGACGCAGAGAACCGATGACAGTTGATGTGCGTATTATTGCCGCAACAAATAAAAACCTGGAACGGGAGGTGGAAGAACGACGTTTTCGGGAAGATTTGTATTACCGTCTGAATGTCGTTCCTTTATCAGTTCCGCCATTGCATGAACGCACCGAAGATATTCCACTGCTGGTAGAGCATTTTATGAAAGAGTACAGCGCCGATATGGGAAAGAGTGTGCCCGAAATTACCGCAGAAGCAATGCAATTGTTAATATCTGCACCGTGGAAAGGAAATGTACGTGAATTGAAAAATGTTATTCAGCGTCTTTTGTTTATCAATGATTCAGTAATTACGCGAGATACCATACAATTGGCATTAGGGGGACTTAGCTATAGCGCAGAACAAACAACGGTGCAGTGGGTTAATTTCTCAAATATGAAAGAACAATTGCAATTGCGGCAACTTGAACGTTTAGTTCGGCAAAAATACATTGAATTTATCCGTTCCACTTCTTCTTCTGATGCAGAAGCAGCCAAAAGACTTGGGCTCGCTCCACCCAATTATCACCGAATGTGTAAAGAATTGGGAATAAAATAGGTTATTTCCCTTCATCTGTAGATATCCTCCATTCTTTATTCCGAGAAATTATCGTTTTGATAATGGCTTAACTATCATTTTGATAATGTCGCGGAGGGTAACCGTTTATTTTAATTAAATTCTCTTCACTTCATTTAAAATACCATTTGGCATAATTCATGCATGAGGGGCTACTTGCATGGCCATGACCCCTGAAATTCCTACAATATTGTACGGATTTATTGCAATCGTTGTTGTTGTTGCGCTGTTCTATTCTTGGACAACAGGCAAGAGTACTGAGAAATATTTTTGGGCGGAAGGGTTGCAACGATATTCCGTGCTGGTGTTATCACTTTTTTTGGTGTTGTTTGCAAATACAGTAATCATTGTTCTACCCGCCTTTACTGCTTATCCTTTTTTGTTATCTCTTGTTGCTATCGTATTTGCTCTTGTTCTTATGCCTATTTTATTCGGAACTAAAATTCTTTATGCAACAAAAAAAGTTGTTGACAAAAGCAGTTCGGTAGGGAAGAGTGTTCTTGGAATTCATGGCTTGGTGTATGTTGGTGTGATTCAGATACTGATCTACTTGTATATCGCAGATCGTGTGCTTTCCGAGTTTTTTGCGGGTTCAAACTTCAGCATTCAGGTGAGCATCATTATAGCGGCTGGTATCTACACGCTGGTAGGCGGCATGAGTGCGGTGCTATTTGCTAACGTTGTTATTGTTGCTGCTGTAGTTATAGGATTGCTTTGCATGCTGTTCTTTCCAATACTCACTCATGGTTCTGATTTCGCAATACTTCAGCGACTGTTAGAAGAAAGCTCACATCTCTTTCAAATGTCCAACATGGCTCAACCTCATGCTCTTATTGCATGGATTGCTTTGGTTTGTCTGATATCGTGGTTGGTATGGTTTGACATGGGGATGATTCACAAGCAATCAATAATTCGAAGAGAGGCGTTGTCATCTCGGATAATTGCCGGTAGCGGTGTATTAGCCGGTATTGCCACACTAATCGTTGCATTTGTAACCAACCGTTCTTCTTCACAGTTTGCTGATCCGACATCTTCTACTGTTCAAATTCTTACGACTGTTATTGCCGTTGCTTTACTAAGCGGAGTGATCGGCTTATTGGCGCTCTCGTTTCAGACATTTTCCACGCTTATTGCGGTGACATTATATCCCCTTGTAGAAAAAAATACAGATGGAGAAAAACAGGTGTTGGTTGGAAGACTGTCAACGGTCCTGATTGTACTACTAGCTGTCTTATTAGTTTTTCTTGGAAAAATATTAGATAAACAAGTAGTTGTGCAGTACCTAAATTTTATGGCAATTGGTACGATGCCAATTGTAGGGGCATACATTCTTGCGTTAGTACTAAATCGGGGAATCTCAGGGAGTCTTGTCATTGGTTTATTGTTAGGTGAGGTGTACGCCATTATAGAATTTTATGTTTGCAACGGAATAGTTGCAGAATCGCTGTTTTATTCAATGAGCATCTACGCTGTAGCAATAGAAAATATACTGGCAACCCTTCTCTTTGGAATGGCAGCAGTACGATTCAACGAATCGTCAATTGGACAACGGTTGTTGCTGAGGATAGGATTTACCCGAACGCTCGTGAGTAAATGACGATGGTACAACCAACGAAGCACAACACTATTTTAATTCACTAATTCCATAAATTATAAAGGAGTACCTAACATGAAACACCGTTTTTTACTATCGGTGATGCTGTCAATGGGTCTGGCTTCAATGTTGCTGGGACAAATCAAGGTTTATCGATTTGAAACAGCCGCTGCCGATTCCCACTTTCGGGCTGAAGGAACAGCACTCAATGCCACTTCAACCAAAGCCATGGTCAAACTGACCGATGTAACCTCTTCGAAAAAAGAAGGGAATGCATCTATGAGTTACAAGTACAGCATCTCCACCACAGAATCGTGGGGTGAAGGGTATGTTACCATTGTTCATATGAAGCCCCGAAAAGATTCTTCTGGTTACATCAATGGGTTTGGAGCTAATAAATACATCAGTCTGTGGTACAACAATGTTGCCAAAGCTCATGAGGCGCCGGAAAAAGTTTTTTTCCGGATGAAGTTATGGGAAGATGGAGCTAAAAAGTATTACTCTCAGGGACAAACCGAATTGTGGGTGTACCAAGACACAACAAAAATGTTTGCAATGGAGCCGGGATGGAATGAATTGAAAATACCTTTGGTAGATCTAGGTGAAGCAACACCCGACGGACCCAATGCCAGCAAAGGATTTACATTGCCAACCGCGTGGGGTTTTACAAAAGTTGACGGTAAACTTGAATTTGATAAAATCGTTGGGTATGCGTTCGATATCATATCTCCCAAAGCACCGAACGATTCTGTTGCCGGCGAAATATTGTTTGATAACCTCATCTCCAGCGGCGACTTCAACTATCCTCCTGTCGAAACTTTTGACGGCGTAGCAGGTACATCGGGATATTATACGTTTGACAACATGGGATGGGATGCTGGTAATAAAGGATATATTGTTGTACGCGATAGTACGAACAATCCGGCCGAAGGGAGCTCCAGTCTGGTTATAGATTACCAAGTAAATGCAACGCAAGGATGGGGTGGCTATGTGAATTTCACCCGAGAGTTTCCCAACACTATAGATATTTCTACAAATAGTAGTTTGTTGTTAATGGTGAAGAATATTATCCCTGCTTCACTACTCGATACGATACCTGGTTCAAACAAGCCACGTCTTTCAGCGCGATTTGTGTTATTCGATAAGAGTAGCGCCAGCAAGCGGGAAGATTGGTTTACAGTGTTAGATTTTGATATTACTAAAGCGCATAACGATTGGGTAACGATTCGCATTCCGCTACAACAGTTGGATTCTAACACATGGAATTTAACTCCTGCAGGATTCCAGAATCCTCCCGATCAGGGAAATGATGACCGGATTTTTAGCACAACAAAAATTGGTGGATATAAATTTGAATTTTCTATCAATGGATCAGATTATGGTCCCACCGGTTCTGCAGTCCTTGACAAAGGAATGATGATGGTAGATTTGTTGTTGCCGCAAGGGTATAAGGAAACCGATGTTACGCCTCCTGTTCCTCCTACGGGTGTTGCAGGCATTGCGGGTTCGTTTGTTAATGTCATTACGTGGAATGATGTACCAAACGAGCAAGGGGCAAAATACAATGTCTTTTTCAGCGACAAACCGTTCAGTAGTTACAAAGAAGCGGGAGTGGAAGATTTACCTCCTTACGATATTCCAGAAGCCACGCAGGCAACCAACCATGTCTTAAGAGCACCTGTAACTAATCAGAATGTAACTTACTACTATGGCGTCAATGCAAAAGATAAAGTAGGAAATGAAGGTGAAGTAGCAGTAAGTAGCGCTGTGACCAATATGGCAAAGGGTGTTCCGACAATTTCAAAAACACCGCCAGCGAATTACACTAACGACGCTAACTTAAGCGAATGGACAACATCGAACATTAAACCGATTGTTATTAGTAAAAATCCGGCTACTGGTGAAGGGCATGTGAACCCCAATGGCGTTATTGATAATGATAATGATTTATCGGTGAAGGCCTATCTGGCAGTAGATAATAACAATCTGTATGTTGCCTACGATATTACTGATGACATTGTGAGCGTAGATAGTTCGCTTGATGCGCAAGCAAGTTATGCAGTCGACTGTCCCGATCTGTTTATAGGACTGTACGATTGGAGAGGGAAACGTCATGTCGGCTATGGACGCGGAGCAATGCCTGATTATCATTTTCGCTTTTCTAAATACGGTTTGTATTTAGATAATCCGGGCAACTTCAAAGTGTTGATGCGTCCTGGAGTGGACTACACATGGAAGCAAAAAACGCTAACCCCTGGATACACGATTGAAGCACGTATTCCCTTCCAACTTTTAGTTGATAGCGTAGCCGGTGATCAAAAATTTGTGCCTGTGGAAGGAAAACGCATTCCGATTGACTTCTCAATTAACGATAATGATGGTAAAGTATTTAATCCTGGTGAGCCATGGAATGCTCGTGACGGTATCCTTTGCTACTCGCCGTTTAACGATGATAATTCATGGCAAGATATGTGGCATTGGACGTACACCTGGATCGGTGAAAAGTGGACTACCGGCGTCATTCGTAGTGAAGCTATTGCCCGGACATTTGAATTGACGCAAAATTATCCCAATCCATTCAACCCGACTACCACCATTAAATACAGTATTCCAACGTCTGGTTTTGTCAGCATGAAGATGTACGATGTGCTGGGTCGCGAAGTGATGACTATTGTTGGTGAACATCAAGATGCCGGAACATATACTGTCATGTTAGATGCATCGCATCTGGCAACAGGAATGTACATCTACAAATTAGAAGCTGGCTCATATACTGCTGTAAAGAAGATGATGTTAGTGAAATAGCGTCACATCCTCCTTACTCAAACACTCGTTGCGGCAGACAACATAACGGTGCCTGTCGCAACGAAAGTGTTATACCGTTGAAGCTGTTACAGTGTTCGCACTGCCAAAGTATGAATAACTATTACATGAAGTACTTATGAACTATAAACTACAACTGATAGCGCTACTCTTGATGACCTCTTTGTGGTCGAATGAGTCGGTGCTGCTGGCGGGACAGACAGGAAAAATTGCCGGCAAAATTACAGAACGAAAATCCGGAGAACCGATTATCGGTGCATCGGTGGTGGTGCAAGGAACAAAATTAGGCGCGTCGTCAGACTTTGAAGGTGATTATAGTATTGGCAACGTACCGCCCGGCACATACACCCTGCAAATAACATCGGTTGGGTACAAAACCGCCACCGTGAGAAATGTAGTTGTCAAAATCGATCTGACAACTACCATAGACCTGAAGATGGAGGAAACTATTGTTGAGCTTGGTGAGGCGGTGGTTATTGAAGCTGAACGTCCGCTGGTACAAAAAGATTTAACATCAACCTCAGTGAGTGTTTCGTCAGAAGAATTGAAAGTGATGCCGGTGGAAAACATCAATCAGGTAATTAATTTGCAGGCGGGCGTAGTAGGCGGACATTTTCGTGGCGGCAGAAGCGGAGAAGTTGCCTATTTAGTTGACGGCATACCGGTCAACAATCCATTAACAGGCGGCGCTGGCTTTATTCCCGAAATCAGCGCTATTCGTGAAATGGAAGTCATCAGCGGGACATTTAACGCCGAGTACGGTCAAGCAATGTCTGGTGTTGTCAACAGCGTTACGCAAGATGGTTCTTCAGAATTTCATGGTACGGTCGGTGTTTATGTTGGTGATTATTTCACAAACCACACGGATGTATTTCTCAACCTCGATAAATTGAATCTGACCCGAACAATAAATTACCAATTTAGTTTAAGCGGACCACTCCCCCTGATACCGAATTTAACATTTTTTACAACAGGGCGAATGCAGAATGAAGAAGGCCATTTATATGGCAAGCGGGTGTATAATGTTTGGGATAGAGCTCCAACGTTTCCGGATGAAAATAACAGAACAGTCTGGATTAACCACAATACCGGCGACGGAGCTATGGTTCCGATGAATCCGTTCAAAAAAGTGTCGTTCAATGGAAAAATAACGTACGGTATGGATGCGTGGAAAATCAGTTACAGCGGATTTTGGGATAAAGCAAGTTGGAAGTCGTATGATCATTCCTTCCGATGGACGCCCGATGGCATTCTGACACACTACAGTGAAAATTGGATGCAAAACATCCAACTCAACCATGTACTGGGACAAGCAACATATCACTCGTTGAAACTATCCTTGAGCAAGTATACGGGAAAAGGATACCTGTATGCCGATCCGTATGACCCACGGTATGTTGATGAATACCAAGGTCAGCCGTTATCTAATTATACATTTCGCTCCGGAGGAAATCAAACGTGGCGGTATGAGAACAAAAGTCAAACTTTGATAGGACAGTACCAAATAACTTCGCAAATCAACAAACAACACAAAATCGGCGCTGGTGTTGAAGCACGATTGCATTCAGTGTTTGATCATGGTACTAACATTACCAATGCATTAGTCGGACAAGTTGATTCGTTGGGCAATCCGCTGTTTAAGATTACGTATCCGCAACTTCACACTATTGGAAATCAGCAGTACCAAAAATATCCATATGAAGCATCGGCATACATTCAGGATAAGATTGAATACGATATTATGATTATTAATGCCGGAATTCGTTTTGACTATTTCAATCCCAATGCTAAACTGCTTGCCGATCTTCAAAACCCGATGAGAAATCATTTGTTTGATTCCATTAGTACACTCTCCGGTAAAATTCCCAATCCGAAAGGACCGGCAGGTACCATGGTTGCCGCAAAAGAAAAAATTCAAATTAGTCCACGGTTTGGCATTTCGTTCCCTATTACCGACCAAGGTATTATTCATTTTTCCTATGGTCATTTTTTCCAAATTCCGTCATTCAACAACTTGTACCAAAATTCAGAGTACCTTGTATCGCCGACAAATCGTTTGCAAACAACAATGGGAAATCCCGATATAGACGCACAACGGACGGTGATGTACGAATTAGGATTGCAACAAGCCTTTACAACAAATTTAAGTCTTGATTTTACGGTGTACTACCGCGATATCAGAAACTTATTGGGAATGGAAATCATCAAAACCCACGAAGGGTTTAACTATGCGCGTTTCATTAACCGGGACTATGGCAATGTGCGCGGCATTATTCTGTCGCTCGAAAAACGCTTTGAAGATTATTACAGCGTGCGGGCTGACTATACCTATCAAATTGCCGAAGGAAATGCGTCTGATCCGCTATCGGTGTACTACAACAATCAAACCGATCCGCCGATTGAAACGAACAAGAAAGTTGTTCCGCTCGATTGGGATCAACGCTCCACGCTTAACGTGAGCATTAATGTGGGCGAACAAGGCGATTGGATGACCGGAGTAATTGTGAATTATGGTTCAGGGTTTCCATACACCGAAAGCCAGCGTGTTAGCGGCGGTTTACGATTTGAAAATGGTGGATTGAAACCACCGACGTACAATGTGGATTTCCGTGCGGAAAAAACATTCGACCTCTTCGGTTTGCAAGCCAATGCGTTTGTGCTAATCTACAATCTGCTGGATATCAAAAATGAAATAAACGTAAACGATGCCAGTGGAAGAGCCAACGTTGACTTGTTTACCGACGAGGGTGGACCGATTTACGGTTTGAATACATTGCAAGAGTATCTCAACAATCCAACGTCATTTTCCGCGCCACGTAATGTTCGCATCGGATTCAATCTTGTTTTTTAACACTACAGTAGCCAGAGCATAAGTTATGAACGCACTGATGAAACAATACACAACACGCACAACCATCATCGGCATGGTGGTGTTTTTCTTTTTCAGCAGCGTGTGGGCGCAAGTCGATCCACAGCAAATTCAAATGTTCAGAGATGAACCAAAAGGAAACATCCAATACCGCAAAAAGGGAATGCTGGAAGCAAATCTTGTCCGAACCGTGTATTCAAACGATGGACAAATTTCCGATTGGTTCAACAATGTGAATCGTGGCCCTCACGGAGAGTGGCCCAAAGGAACAGGACATCGCAGTCTCGACGGTTTGGCGTTACTTATTGGAGCAAAAGTAAAAATAGTGAATGCACTTGGGCAGGAGCAATATATTACTCCAATAGAATCTCAATACCGCGAAGAAATGGATGTTGACCCTGTAACAGGTGAAATTTGGGGGTTGGAACCAGTTCCCGGTTATGTGAATTCATCAGCCACCATTCCCGCCATTAGTGTTGATAAAACATCATTTCCTGAAAAGTGGCCGCGGTCGCTGTTTTACGACTTGTATAAAAATAACGAAGAAGAGATAAAAAAATGGGACGGCTACTGGTATGGCTACTTTGGACGTGGCGTAAACAATGCACAAGCTGAAACATTTTTTGTTGTTGACGACTCGCAAGATAAAGAATTTACACGCGTCCCGTATGGTTTCTATCCTATCAAGTCTGATTCTACACGCGGAGGTTTGGGATTGCGAGTGGAAATTCGGGCGTTTCAGTGGACTCATGTGCTTGCGGAAGATTGCATTTTCTGGCACTACGATATTATTAACATGTCAGACTATGATTATGATTCTACGGCATTTGGTTTCTACACCGATCCAAGTGTTGGTTCTACACAAAATGATGCTATGTTCAACCGCACACTTGATCTGGCTTGGGCGTGGGCTCCTTCTGGCAAGGGCTTGCCGGATAACTACAAAACCGGTTACTACGGTCAGGCATATTTGGAAAGTCCCGGCAATGCAGTCAACGGTATTGATGATGATGAAGACGGATTGATTGATGAACGACGCGATGATGGAATTGACAACGACGGAGATTGGCGTCCATTTAGTGATAAAAATTTAAATGGAAGATGGGATTCCGATGAACCGTTGAACGACGATCTGGGCAAAGATGGAGTGGGACCATTCGATCCACAATATAGTGGACCGGACGAGGGAGAAGGAGATGGACTGCCGACACTTGGCGAACCGTACTTTGATAAAACAGATAAAGACGAATCGGATCAAATTGGACTTCAATCGGCGTATATTGGATTGTTAGCCGATAAAGGTCCCAGCGGTGTGTGGCCAAAAAACGATCCGGTGATGTGGAGAAAAATGACAGAAGGATTCAGAGATACGTCTATTCGCAACGCCAATATCAGCATGGTGTTTGCTTCTGGTCCTTTCCCATTGAAAAAAAGGCAGCGTGAACGATTTTCATTTGCCCTTGTGTGGGGAGATGATTTTGAAGACCTGTTATTCAATCTTGAAACCGTGCGCAACATCTACAACGCCAACTATAACTTTGCCGAACCACCGTTGAAACCAAAACTCACGGCTGTTGCCGGCAACAAAAAGGTCTATTTGTATTGGGATGATGCCGCCGAAAAATCGTACGACCGCTTGTTAAAGGAATTTGATTTTGAAGGATATGCCCTCTACCGAAGCACTGAACCTGAATTTCAAGATGTAAAAACAATTACCGATGCAAAGGGAGACGCAAAGTATTGGAAACCGATCAAACAATGGGATTTGGTCAACGGCATTAAAGGTCCCGATCCGACAGGAATCAATGGTGCACACTACTGGCGAGGTGACGACACGGGTTTGGAACATGCCTTTGTTGATACAACAGTACAAAACGGCGTCAGATATTATTATGCTCTTGTATCGTACGATCGAGGTGTATTTCCCAACAAATTAGATTCGTTAAATGGTGCCGTAGGAGGAATATCTGTTTCGGAATGCACCAAACAAATTCAGGAGGATTTTAACGGTACTCTTAAATTTGTTGATCAAAACTGTGCAGTTGTGGTGCCAACAGCACAAGCTGCAGGATATATTCCTCCACAAATTGTAGGCTCAACAACCAGTCTCAAACAAGGTGTCGGCACAGGTTCGATGTCGGTGTCCATTGTCAATCCTCATGCTATTATCGAAGGGGCGGTGTACAAAGTGGAATTCGATTCAGTTGGCGGATTGCCACAATATAAAACAAAGTCCTATCGTGTAATCCGTGATTCCCTTGGTATAATAGATACTGTTGTTCAAACTACTGATATAAAAAAGATAGGACCAACAACACCAAGCATTGCGTTTGATGGTTTAACAATTGCCATTAGTAATGATACCGTTATTGCCATTATTGATACAGCAACAGGATGGGCAGCCGGTAAAAGAACCAATGCGTTTATGCGAGCATCCATCGATCGCTCATTCTCTGCGTTGAATGCCATCTGGCCTGCTGATTACGAAATAACATTTTTTAACACCGTACAAGACACTGCTGCATTGAGCGATGGTGCAACCTATATCAAAGCGCCAGTGAATTTCACCGTTACCAATACTACCAGCGGCTACAAAGCAAAGTTTCTTGTACAAGATGTTGATGGTTCAAACAGTTTTTCGTCGGGCGATACCATACGGATTTTGGAAGATTTTCGCAGCGAGTCGGAATTTAAAATTTGCTACAAGGTGTCCTATTTTCTTCCGCCGGTTTCTGCAATACCGCCAGCCGAAGGAGATAAGTTCATCATACGTACAAAAAAGCAATTTGCCGGCGGAGATTATTTTGAATTCAAAACACGTTCATCACGGATGGATCCGGCGCTTGCGTCAAGCCAGTTGAATAAGATTTCCGTCGTTCCTAATCCCTATGTAGCTACTGCAAAGTGGGAACGTCGGACACTGTACCAATCCGGACGCGGCGATCGAAAAATTGATTTTATCAATCTACCACCTCAATGCACAATCCGAATTTACACCGTCGCAGGAGCTTTGGTAAAGACGTTACACCACAACGGTACGGTGAATAACGGTTCTCTCTCGTGGGATTTAATTTCCGAAGATGGTATGGAAGTAGCGTATGGTCTCTACATTTTTCATGTGGATGCGCCCACGGTTGGAGAGCATATCGGAAAATTTGCAGTTATTAAATAAGGAAGTATAGCATGACTATGAACAAGACAACGATTGTGAAAGCACTCTGCGCAGTACTGCTGATAATGTCGCAGGCAGTACCACAAACATTTAAGTCAGATGTTTCCAAAAAAGGCACTACTGCGGCGCCATTTCTTTCAATCGGACAAGGTTCTCGGGCATTAGCAATGGGAAGCGCTGCTGTTGCAGTTGTAGATGACGCCAGCGCAATGTTCTGGAATCCGGCAGGACTTACTGAAGTGTACGGTGGAGCGGCTATGGTAGACCACACGCAATGGTTTGCTGGTATTCAGTACAACTTTGTTGCAGCCGCAATACACATTGGCGATATGGGAGTGTTAGGGCTATCCTTTACTTCCTCCGGTATCGATGAAATGAAGGTGACGACTGTTGATGAACCGGAAGGAACGGGAGAAACATTTGGCGTTTCAGATATTGCATTTAGTGTTGCTTACGCACTAAGACTGACCGACAAATTTTCCATCGGTTTCAATCCAAAAGTTGTCTACCAAAAAATTTGGAAAACAAGCGCCACAGGCGCTGCAATTGACGTGGGCATTAAATACGAAACACCGTTCGAAGGAATTGTTCTTGGTATGGCAATTACCAACTTTGGAACAAAAATGAAATTGGAAGGGAATTCCCTGTTGGTCTTGTACGATCCCGATAAGACGACAGAAGGAAACAACGGCAGAATTCCTGCAAGTCTTGAAACAGAAGAATGGGCATTACCGCTGAACTTCAAGTTCGGAATCGCCTACAGAGCGCTCAATAGCGATGCAAATAAATTGATACTTGCCGTGGACGCCTCGCATCCGAGCGACAACTATGAAAGTATCGATATTGGGGCTGAATATATTTTTAATGATTTCCTCGCCTTACGCGGCGGCTATAAATCAATGTTTCTCGTAGATTCTGAGGAAGGAATGACGTTTGGGGTTGGAATCAAACAGTCTGTTGTTGGTGCAGTCCAGTTTTGTTTTGATTTTGCCTATCAAGATTTTGGTCGCTTGACCAACGTAAAGAAATTTAGCATTGGTATTTTATTTTAGTCAGAGAATTGCATGAAACGTTGGTACTGTCTTCTCCTGTGCGTTATTTTTTCCGTAGCGTTACACGCTCAAGTTGGTTCATTGGAAGCAACGTTGAACATTGCCGTGGTAAACAATATCGCCGTTCCTATCCAAAACGGCATCGTGGTGCCCCTCTTTGAAAAACAACCCCGACCGACTATCTCACTTGGCGGGCAGTGGAAAAAGTTACGCTTTTCCGCAAACCATACGATAACGTTAGCAAAACGCGATTCAGCAGGGTATGCACAATTGATGACAGAAGCGGCAGGAAAAACTTCGCCGTATTTTAATGACTCGTCGTGGCAAATTCACACAGTTCCCGGTGTAGAAAATACCTTAGGATCTATCGAGCAAACGCCGGAATATTACGCTGACGGTGTGTGGTACCGTAGAACGTTTACTCTTTCCGATTCTCTCAAACAACTCACTGCACGGCTCAACTTCTATGCAGTGAACTACATTGCAGATGTGTGGTTGAATGGACAGTACCTTGGCTGGCATGAAGGAGGATACACTCCCTTTTCGTTTGATGTAACTTCTGCCGTACGTTTTGATAGCGCGAATGTTCTTGTCGTTCGGGTGGATAACATCCCGTGGGGTACGCGGAAAGATATTGTTCCATACTATCCGTGTGATTGGTTTAATTACACAGGCATTATTCACGATGTATACCTTGAATTCAGTCATCCGCTTTCCGTTCAACGGGTTCAAGTACGGCCGAAAACAATTACCGGTGTTGTGCAAGCAACCAGTATCATTGTCAACCAACACCATGCGGCAGAAACCATCGATGTTGACATTCGGGTGTATAAAGCAAAAAGTGATTCTCTTTCGCTTGCCAATGAAATAACTGCCGCGCTGGTAGATGAAGAAGTTGCGGTAGAAGGCATTACCCATATTTCCATGACGGTACCTGCCGATTCATTTATGGTATGGCAAACAGAATTTACCATCCCTAATCCGCATCTCTGGTCGCCAAAACATCCGAATCTCTATATAGCGAAAATTTCTCTCTCTCAAGGTGGTGTTGTCAGAGATGAAGTGTTTACCCAATTTGGCATTCGTACACTTGCCACAGCGGGCGATAAACTGATGTTGAACGAAAAGCCGCTCTTGTTACACGGTGTGGCAAGACATGAAGATCATCCATTGTACGGGAGAAGCGTCCCTCCTCAGGTTATCTTCAATGACTTAAAGATCGTGAAAAGCGTAAATGCAAATTATCTTCGTAGCGGGCATTACCCCAATCATCCCTTCACCTACATTCTTGCCGATCGTCTCGGTTTGATAGTGATGGAAGAGATACCTGTCTGGTGGTTCGATGAAGCCTTTGCGTGGCTCATCCAAAACAGTGTGCGGAAGATTCACCATCAAATGTTTCGGGAAATGGTCTTTCGCGACTTCAATCGTCCTTCCATAGCACTATGGAGCACAAGTAACGAATGTAAAGATGTGCAGGGAAGAATAGCATTCCTTCAAATGGTGAAATCGGAAATGGATGCGCAGTACCCCGATGGACGGTTAATTACACAATCTGCGGCGGCAGACAGACCCGGTCCACATGACGAATCGCAAACATATTGCGATGTGGCTGGTTGGACAATGTACTTTGGCATTTTCTATAATCCCAGCGGATTAGGAATGTACCGTGGTACTAAATACTTTCTCGTTGATGCACACGATTACTTTCCCAAAAAACCTATTATTGCAACAGAATTTGGTTACTGGTCAACAGAACAAATGACACAGTTTACGGAACAAATTCAAACGTTTGATTCGACTTTTCTGGCATTTCAACCGCGGTTGCCTATTGATAAAAATGGCGTGTATAATCCGGCCGGTTTTCTGGCTGGTATTACGTGGTGGTGTATCTTTGATTGGTACACTCATCAACAAAACAGCGGATTTCAAAGTATGGGGCTTATACGCATGAACCGCACTACTGCAAAACCAGTGAAGACAACACTGGCCAACATGTATCAGCAGTATGCCAACTACAGTGAATATATTACATCGGCAAGAAAACTTGATTCGAAAAGTATCCCCTCTGTGTTTTCACTCGAACAAAATTATCCCAATCCTTTTAATCCAAACACAACAATACAGTTCTCTATTCCGCAAGCATCCGATGTTCAGGTGAAGATTTTCGATCTGCTGGGTAACGAAGTGGCGCTGCTCGTGAATGAGCATCTCGAGGCCGGAACGTATAGCAAGCAATGGCATGCTCAGTCGCTGGCCGGCGGAGTATATTTTTATCAGATCAAAGCAGGTCGCTTTATCAGCACCCGTAAAATGCTTCTGCTCAAATAGAAAAGTATGAAAAACGTACTTGTAGTGATAGTTCTCTTCCCCCTTTTTTTGTATCCCAAACCGTACAAAGGGGCAGAATATCGGACAAAGGAAGCATACACCTACGGCAGATTTGAAGTAAGGATGAAAGCAGCACAGCGTGAAGGAATGCTCTCGTCATTCTTCACGTATCATGAAATTACCACTGCCGCCGAATGGAATGAGATTGATATCGAAATTCTGGGAAGATATTCCGACGATGTGCAATTTAACACCATTACTCCAGGGCAGGTAAATCATGTTAGTCATTACAAAACGTCGTTTAATCCATCGTTAGAATTTCACACATACGCTTTCGAGTGGACTCCAACCTACGTTGCATGGTTTATTGACGGAAAAGAAGTGTATCGTCAAACAGGTTCTCATATTGAATCACTCAATCGTCCACAAAAAATTATGATGAATATTTGGAATCCTACGTATGCAAACTGGGCGGGAGAATGGAACGAAAATGTTTTGCCCGCGTTTGCCTACTACGATTGGGTAACTTACTCTTCTTATACGCCGGGTGTGGGTAATACCGGTACCGACAACAATTTTACCTTTCAATGGAAAGATGACTTTGACACGTGGGATCAGACACGATGGGAAAAAGCAACGCATACATGGGCCGGTAACGGATGTGATTTTGTTCAGGCAAACGCAGTGCTGAAAGATGGAACATTAATTTTGTGCCTAACAAAAGAAACGGCTCTGGGGTACACGGATAACATAGCTCCTACTATTGCATATGCGCGTGCTGAACATGATGGCATTGTTGTCATGTACACAGAAGAGGTTGACAGTATCACTGCTGTCAATCCCGCCAATTATTTGATCACCGGGAAACAGATTTCCGATGTTCGGCTTCTGTCCAATCAAAAAGGAGTGAAATTGACAGTGTCAGACTATGATATGAATGCTGTCAGTACGGTAGTGGTGATGAATGTGAAAGATCGGTTCAATCCTGCAAATGCCATTTCAGTGAAAAGTGTTGCTGTTATTACTGCAACTCCATTACACTTTCCGGTAAAAATAAATTGCGGCGGACCTGAGTATAAAGATTACGTTGCCGATCAACTGTGGAGTCCGTTAGTTGAGTATGGACATACCGATGGTGCGGCATACACCAATACGGCAGTTATTACCGGCACGCTCGATCCTGGTGTGTACAATTCCGAATTGAATGGTCCTGTGAAATATATGGTACGGGTGCCGAATGGAATATATACAGTCATCTTAATGATGTCGGAAAATTACTTTGCTCAACCAGGCAAAAGAATTTTCAACATATTCCTGCAGGATTCATTGGTTGAATCGAATCTTGATTTGTACGCGAAAGTCGGTAAATCAAAAGTTTATCAAAAAGTTGTGCAGAATGTGCATGTTTCGGAGAATATTCTTGCCGTGCATTTTATGGCGGTGGTAGAAAATCCGTTGATTAATGGAATTCAAATTTTTTCTATGCCATCAGGTGTCAATGAGCATAAGTCGTCACTACCACAACAATGGAACATCGGGCAAAATTATCCTAACCCGTTCAACGGCTCTACCATTATTCCGCTGCAATGTTCTTTTCCGGATAATATAACTATTCGATTTTATGATACGTTGGGAAGAAAGGTAGCAGAACTTCCCGTTGGGTTTGTTGAGGCGGGGAAGCATGCATTTCGGTGGAATGCAATTGACGATTCCGGAAAACCGTTGGCGTCTGGCGTGTATTGTTATGTTGTTGAAGGACAAGTTCAAAAGTCAGCAAAAAAATTAGTAGTAATTCAATAATTCATTGTTGCATGTTATTCATATCTCAAATAAAGGATTCACGTGCCATGAAAATGATTTCGTCATTTCTCGTTAGCTGTATTTTCTTTTCCTTTGCTGCTGCACAACCAAAAGGAACAGACATCGAGGCTAAAGTTAACGCCTTGTTAAAAAAGATGACGCTCGATGAAAAAATTGGGCAAATGACTCAGGTGGATTACGAAGCAATCAAAGCGTATCCCAACGATATTATCAAGTACTCCATTGGTTCCATTTTGTGGGGCGGAAATTCGGAAATTCTTGATCTTTCTCCCAAAGGATGGGCAGACTGCTATGATTCGTTACAACGACTTTCAGAAAAAACGCGCTTGCGAATTCCGATACTGTTTGGAATAGATGCTGTTCACGGGCATAACAATGTTAATGGCGCCGTGATCTTTCCGCACAATATTGCGCTTGGTGCGACACGAAATCCTGTCATTGTTGAACAAGTTGCCGCAATCACCGCACGGGAAATGAAGGGAACAGGTATTCATTGGACATTTGCTCCCTGTGTTGCCGTAGCGCGCAATGAACGGTGGGGAAGAACGTACGAAAGTTTTGGTGAAGACCCGGCACTGATCAAACTGTTGACCCCCGCGTTTGTGAAAGGGTTGCAGAATTCATCCTTAGCCGATAACAATTCTGTGCTTGCCTGCGCAAAACATTACGTTGGAGATGGCGGTACGACCAATGGACGAGATCAAGGAAATACCGAGGTTGATGAAGCGACTCTTCGGTCAATACATCTGCCCGGTTATCTTGAAGCCATTAATGCTGGTGTCAAATCCATTATGGCATCGTACAACAGTTGGAACGGCAACAAAATGCATGGTAATCGGTATCTCATTACCGATGTATTGAAAGGCGAATTAAAATTTAACGGATTCGTCGTTTCAGACTGGTCGGGCATCGATCAACTTTCTCCGAATTACAAATATGCTGTGGAACAATCTATCAACGCCGGACTTGACATGGTGATGATTACTGCCGGACCCGGAGGCAGAAACAACTACGAATTTTTCATCAAAACGCTGAAAGAATTGGTAAAAGAAAAAACAGTCAGCATGGCGCGGATAGATGACGCTGTTCGGCGAATTCTGAGGGTAAAATTTGAGATGGGATTGTTCGAGCAAAAATATGCCAACAGAAATCTTCTTGCTGAAATTGGTTCAGCAGCGCATCGTCAAATTGGTCGGGAAGCAGTGCGTCAATCACTTGTGCTGTTGAAGAATGAAAAGAATGTACTTCCTCTGTCGAAAACTATGAAGAGTCTTGTTGTTGCTGGCAAAGGGGCTGATGATATCGGTATGCAATGCGGCGGCTGGACCATTGACTGGCAAGGAAGACGAGGAAATTTTCTGAACGGCGGAACAACAATTCTGCAAGCAGTGAAAAATACCGTTTCCAAAGAAACAAACGTGAAATACTCACCCGATGGTAGCACTGCCGACAGCGGCGATGTTGCCATTGTTGTCATTGGCGAAGAACCGTACGCAGAAATGCACGGAGATCGAGAAGATTTAAGTCTTGCAAAAGAAGATGTTGCTTTGGTTGAACAATTAACAGCGAAGGGAGTTACAGTAGTCGTTGTTCTTATTTCCGGCAGACCGATGATAATCAATTCGACGTTGGAAAAGAGCGCAGCATTTGTAGCCGCGTGGTTACCCGGCACCGAAGGACAAGGAGTTGCTGATGTATTATTTGGCGATTATGCACCAACCGGTAAACTTCCGCACTCTTGGCCCCGTTCCATGAAGCAAATTCCTATTAACGTAGGTGATGAAACTTATGACCCGCTTTTTCCCTACGGTTTTGGTTTAACCTATGGAACAGGCGCAATGGGAAAAAAATAAAACCAATCACTGAAAAACTTAACAAGAGGTCAAACGTTTTGAATATTCTACGTCTGACCTCTTTCCATACAACACTATCACTTTAAAAGTTAATCTTATGGCTTCTACCTCTACTTTATCCAAAACACATATTGACCCTTCACAAGGAGGAAATTTTCGTGCACCGCTGGCGGTAGTCACAATGCTGTTTTTTATGTGGGGATTTCTCACGTGTCTTAACGATATCCTCGTGCCGCATTTGAAGGCGCTTTTTGATTTAAGTTATACAGAAGTAATGCTTATTCAGTTTACATTCTTCACAGCCTATTTTATCATGTCTATTCCGTCGGGGAAAGTGATTAATATATTCGGCTATCAAAAAGGAATCGTTATTGGACTGTTGACTGCCGGTGTGGGAACATTTCTTTTTTATCCTGCGGCAAGTGTTCCTTCGTATCCGCTTTTTCTTACAGCGTTGTTTGTGCTTGCCTCAGGCATTACCTTACTTCAGGTAGCCGCAAACCCCTATGTTGCAGTGTTGGGAAAACCTGAAACTGCATCGAGCAGATTAAATCTGACACAGGCATTTAATTCACTCGGTACAACTGTGGCGCCGTACTTCGGCGGCTTGTTTATCCTGACAACAACCACATTAAGTGTCGAAGAAATGCGCGCATTAAATCCAGAACAATTACAAGCGTATCGTCTTGCAGAAGCATCATCGGTACAGATGCCATATCTCGGTTTGGGCATTGCGCTAGTTGCGCTGGCTATGGCCATGGCGATGTTCAAACTGCCGGTGATTGCTACTGTTGAAGATCATCATGCAAAAGCGGGGAAATTAGTCGATGCCTTGAAACATCGTCATCTTGTGTTGGGCGCTATTGCCATTTTTCTGTACGTTGGCGCTGAAGTTTCTATCGGGAGTTTTCTTGTGAATTTTATGGGACAGCCGGAGATTGCTGGTTTGAAAGAAACTGTAGCCGCCGGATTTGTATCGTACTATTGGGGCGGAGCAATGGTCGGACGATTTGTGGGTTCTGCTCTTCTTCAAAAAATTAAGCCGGGAAAACTGCTCGGTATCTTTGCGCTCGTTACCTTCGGATTAACAATGGCAACTGTTTTCACAACCGGGCATGTAGCGATGTGGACAATTCTCTCGGTTGGTCTTTTCAACTCAATCATGTTCCCCACTATTTTCACGCTTGGGATAGATGGACTTGGAAAACTGACGAGTCAAGGGTCCAGTGTACTGATTATGGCAATTGTTGGCGGAGCCATTATTCCCGTTGCTCAAGGCGCTCTGGCTGATACGTTCGGCATTCAAACGGCATTTATATTACCGGCACTCTGCTACTTATATATTGTATATTATGGTTTTGTCGGCTCGCATCATTCTTAAATGTTTTTCAAGAGGCAGAGATGAAATCGTCTTTCGTGCTATTTCGCCAAACGTTGATAGCGCTGTTGATGGTTTCCTTATGTTGCGGATGTCAGCCCGTTGAATCAGAGCAGTATACCAGTCCTGATGTTATTTCGGGACAGGTAAGAGATGAAAGTGGTGTTCCGGTTGCCAATGCAAGAGTGTCGTTACCTACCGCAGAAGATTTTGCATCTGTGCTCACCGATCATCAGGGATTGTTTTATATTACTAATTTTCCTGCGGGCAAACATCGGCTGAAAGTGGAAAAAATCGGTTTTGAGACGTACGAAACAGACGTTCCTAAACCGATCAACGCTGTTGCAACAATAAATCCCGTTCTCAAGCGCAAAGCATACAACATTCCTGCCGTAAAACCGCTTAGCACAGGAACGGTGCGCATCAACAACAAGAAATTAGAAGTGGATTTTGATAGGGATGGTGTGTATGAAGAATTTGTTGTGAAAGGGGTTGCCTTTTCACCTGTTCCCATCGGAGGAAAGCCGATAACGAAAGCAGTCTACGACCGTAGCATCTTGTGGCTGAAAAATTTGAATGCCAATACTGTGCGTACGTACTCCGGAGTGGATAAATACTTTTTGCAACAAGCGGCAGCAAATAATATTCGTGTCATAGTTGGTTTCTGGGTGAATCTTGATCTTGATTTGTCGAATCAGGCAATACGACAACAGATCATTGATGATTTTGTTACACTAGTTCTTGATTTAAAAGATTATCCAGGTGTGCTGATGTGGAATATCGGAAATGAACAGAATTATTCATCCACGCCGAACAACGGAAACAGTTCCTACTGGTATTCGTTGGTGCAGGAAATGGCGATCGCTGCGTACAAAGTGGAAGGAGAAAAATATCATCCTGTGTGTGTGAACAACGGTAATTTACACAACATTGGTAATGCGTCAATGAAAGCCGATGATGCCGCATTAACGTATATCGATGTGTGGGCGAGCAACGCATACGAGGTAAATTTTGCCCCGTTTTTTTCTTCGTATCGTACGAAATCGGCAAAACCGATTGTTATTACCGAATTTGGTATCGATGCGCTGAACAACACCACAAAAGCGGAATACGAACTTACACAGGCACAATTCGACAGCACAAACTGGATGCAGATTCGTGCGGCACACGATGTGTGTGTTGGCGCTACGGTATTTGAGTTTACGGATGAATGGTGGAAAGCCGGTGATGCAAACAATCACGACTATGGTGGATATGCGACAGGCGCACATCCAGATGGTTACTCAAACGAAGAATGGTGGGGTATGATTGCCGTAACACCGGATGCTGATGGTGATGGTCTTGATGAATGGAGAGAGCGAAAAGTGTACAATGTTTTCAAACAATTGTGGAAATAATGAAATGAAAAAAAATCTTTTCTCCCTTTTGCTGTTTATTCAGTTTCTTTTCTCTGCGGGTTGCGGAAAAAAATTCGGTAACGATGAACCTGCCCCTTCGCAAGACACGAGTTCGCAACATCCACTGGAGGGATGGACGTTAGTGTGGAATGACGAGTTCGACGGAACTTCTATTGATCGTACAAAATGGGGATACGATGTCGGCGGGCATGGTTGGGGTAATAATGAGTTGCAGTACTATACCGACCAGAAAGAAAATTCTTTTGTTGAAAACGGAAAACTGGTTATTC